>JADHEF010000061.1_pt1 | contig 129244 bp, 119 predicted proteins | sample 8952391 | NCBI WGS metagenome assembly JADHEF01 (sample SAMN16124439, study PRJNA663245) | bioreactor sludge metagenome | isolation source: sludge (nitrite) | place: India:Bengaluru | collected 2019-02-28 | reverse complement strand
GCCTCCAGCTTCTTCGAGATGCAGGGACCGATGAAGACGATGCCGATGTCCTCCCCGAGCTCGCGCCGGAGCAGCTTGCAGTGGGCCAGCAGCGGGGAGAGCAGCCGGTTCAGGGACGGGAGGTGCTCCGGATGGTAGCGGCGGATCAGCTCCACCACCGTGGGGCACGCCGTGGAGAGATAGGCGCCGGGGCCCCCGCGTTCCAGCTCCACCGCGCAGGCCGCCGAGACTTCCTCGGCCCCCAGCGCCGTCTCGGACACCGCCTGGAAGCCCAGCTCCCGCAGCGCGTGGATCAGCCGCGCGGGCTCGACGCCCGGGAACTCGGAGACGAAGGAGGGCGCGAGGCTGACGATCACCCGGGCCTTGCGCTTCAGCAGGCGCTTGGCGCGGCCCAGGTCGTCCCGCACCTTCTTGGCTCCCACCGGGCAGACGTTCACGCAGGTCCCGCAGTACACGCAGCGCTCCGGGATCACGGCCGCGCTGTCGTCCACGACCTGGATCGCCTTCACGGGACATTCCCGGACGCACTTGTAGCAGTCCTGGCAGCGCGCCTTCTCCGTGTAGATCGGCTGCAGGGAGTTCATCGGCGCACCCCGAAGCGCGTGGTGCGCTCATGGCCGTCAGGGACACGCGAAGGCGCTCGAGACCGAAGAGAGGAATGTGGATGCATCGGACTCGAGCCCGGGGTCGACGTTCTCGCGTCCGCCCGGAGGGCGGCTTCGTGTGCGTTCGCGGCCTCGTTCTTCATCGCGGGAGTTCTCCGGCTATCCCAGACGCTCGTCCAGGAGCTCGACCAGGGCCGTCGGTTCGACCCCGCAGTGGCACGTCCCGTCGATGTTCAGGTTGGGCCCCTGCCGGCACTGATTCTGGCAGAGGATGCCCGTGACCTTCACGGCGTGCTCGAGGCCTCTTTCCCGGAGGTACTCCTGGATCACCGGCACCGTGGCGGAGTTCCCCCGGGAAAAGCAGGCGCTGCCCATGCAAACGACGATCTCATGCGGGAACGCATTCATCTCTCGCCTCCAGGACGGGCAACGTCCCACCGGCGGCCGAGGCCAGGGTGTCCCGGACCGTCTCGAAGGTGGCCCTCCGCAGCACGTGACCGTTCACGCGCACCGTCGGCCCCCGATCGCAGCTCTCCATGCAGAACGTCGCCTTGATCTCGAAGCGTTCCGACAGGTCCTGCTCCTCGACATGGCGCAGGATGTCCTTGAGGAGGTCCTGGGCGCCGCGAAGGTGGCACGCGGTGCCGATGCAGACGCTCACCGGGATCTTCGGCTCGCCCGTGACGTCCGACAGAGCGATGCCATCCCCCGCGATGCGCTTGCGGCTGTGGTAGTGCGTGTGCAGCAGGCGATGCGCCTCCGCGCCGTTCGGGCTCCCCAGGCGATCCCGGTAGAGCTCCTTGACGACGTGGTTCTGCTGCGGGCAGTGGACGTCGAGGGTGGTGTCGACGTCCCGGATGACGCGGGTGCGGCGCTGACGCACCTTCGAGGAGTGGGTCACGGGCTGGCCGGCGCCTCCGATGCAGCCGCCGGGGCAGGCCATGACCTCGACGAACTCCACGGAGCTCTCGCCCGCCTCGATCTCCCGCACGAGCTCCCTGGCCCTGGCCAGGCCGTGGACGACGGCCATCCGGATCTCGCCGAAGGGAGTCGCGGCGGTGAGCTCGCGACGGTTCTTCTCGGAGCGCACCTCTTCGATCGCCGGATGGTCCTCGCCCAGGTGCCCCGCCGCGTAGCGGATCACGGCTTCGGTGACGCCGCCGGAGTTCGCGAAGATCACGCCCGCGCCGGTCTTGGTCCCGAAGGGCTGGTCCAGGCGGTCGACGGGGAGCTCGGGGAACTGGATCCCCGCGTCCTGGATCATGCGGGCCAGCTCCTGGGTCGTCAGGACCACGTCGACGTCCGGGTTGCCGTCGACCCGGAACTCGTCGCGGCCCGCCTCGAACTTCTTGGCCGTGCAGGGCATGACGCTCACGACGACCAGGTCCTCGCGGCGGATGCCGAGCTCCTTCGGCAGGACCTCCTTGGCCACGCTGCCGAACATCTGCTGGGGGCTGCGGCAGGTGGAGATGTTCTCCAGGATCTCCGGGAAGTCGTGTTCCGCCATCTTCACCCAGGCCGGACAGCAGCTGGTGAAGAGGGGGAGCTTGCCGCCGTTCCGCTTGCGGTTCACGAACTCCGTGGCCTCTTCCCAGATCGTGAGGTCGGCGGTGAAGGACGTGTCGTAGACCCTGTCGAATCCGAGGCGACGGAGCGCGGAGACGATGCGCCCCATGGTGAAGGTGTCGTCGGCGGCGCCGAAGGACTCGCCGATGGCCGCGCGCACGGCGGGCGCGACCTGGACGACGACGGTCCGGGCGGGGTCCTGGAGGGCGGCGTAGACCCGTTCCACCTCGCTCTTCACGAGGATGGCTCCCACCGGGCAGACGGCCGCGCACTGGCCGCAGCCCACGCAGTCCACGTCGAACAGCCCCTTGCCGAAGGCCGGCGACACCTGGGAGCGCGACCCCCGGTGCGTGAACTCGAGGACGCCGATCCCCTGGATCTCCGAGCAGAAGCGCACGCAGTCGCCGCAGAGGACGCACTTGTTGGGGTCCCGCACCAGGCTGGGGCTGGTGAGGTCGAGGGGCTTCGCCTCCACGGGGGCCTTGAAGCGCACCTCGGTCACCCCGAGGCGCTCGGCCAGGGACTGGAGCTTGCAGGAGCCGCTCTTTCCGCAGGTGGGGCAGTCGTGGTTGCCGCTCGCCAGGAGCAGCTCGATGTTCGTCTTGCGCAGCTCCCGGACCGGTGCGGTCTGGGTCTTCACCTTCATCCCCGCTTCGGGCGCGGTGGTGCAGGCCGTCACGAGGCCCCGCCCCTCGACCTCCACCATGCAGAGCCGGCAGGCGCCGTAGACGGAGAGCTCGCTGTGGTAGCAGAAGGTGGGCAGCTCGATGTGGGCCTTGCGGATCACGTCCAGCAGGTTCCGTTCGCCGTCGATGTCGACCCGAAACCCGTCGATGGTCAGGCTCTTCTCTCTGGTCATGGCTCGATCCCTCAGATCCCGCCGATCGCGTTGAACTTGCAGGCCGCGACGCAGGCTCCGCAGCGGATACAGGTGGCGGCGTCGATGGTGTGGGCGGCCTTGCGCTCGCCGTGGATGGCGCCCACGGGGCACTTCCTGCCGCAGAGCGTGCAGCCCTTGCAGAGCGCCGGATCGATCTCGGGCGTCCGGAGGCTCTTGCAGGCCCGGCTGGGGCAGACCTTCCGGCGGACGTGGGCCTCGTACTCGTCGCGGAAGTGCTTCAGGGTGGAGAGCACCGGGTTCGGCGCCGTCTTGCCCAGCCCGCAGAGGGAGCCGATCTTCACGTTCCGGGCCAGCTGTTCCAGGAGCGGAAGGGTCGCTTCCGTGGCCCGGCCCTCGGTGATGTCGTCCAGCAGCGCGAGCATCTGCTTCGTGCCTTCACGGCAGGGGACGCACTTGCCGCAGCTCTCGTTCTGGGTGAACTGCATGAAGAACTTCGCCACCTGCACCATGCAGGTCTCCTGGTTCATCACGACGAGGCCCCCGCTGCCCACCATGGCCCCCATGGCGAGGAGACCGTCGAAGTCCAGGGGCAGGTCGAGGTGCTCGCGGGTGAGGCAGCCCCCCGAGGGGCCGCCGATCTGCACCGCCTTGAAGGCCGCGTCGTCGATGGCGCCGTCCTTTCGGGTGACGCCGCCCCCCACGTCGAAGACGATCTTGCGGAGCGTGGCGCCGAACGGCACCTCGATGAGGCCCGTGTTGGCCACGTGGCCCGTGAGGGCGAAGGTCTTCGTGCCGGGGCTCTTCTCCGTACCCATCCCGCGGTACCAGGCGGCGCCGGCGGCCAGGATGAGGGGCACGGAGGCCAGCGTCTCCACGTTGTTGATGACCGTGGGCCTGCCGTTCAAGCCGCATTGCGCCGGGAACGGCGGCTTGGGCATCGGCATGCCGCGCCGGCCCTCGATGGAGGCCAGCAGGGCGGTCTCCTCGCCGCAGACGAAGGCGCCCGCGCCCTCCATGACCTGCACGCGGAAGCTCTGGCCGCTGCCGAAGATGTCGTCGCCCAGCAGCCCTGCGGCTTCGGCGTCCTGGACGGCCTTGCGCACCCGGGCGACCGCGAGCGGGTACTCGGCGCGGACGTAGACGTAGCCCTCGTCGGCGCCGATCGCGCGGGCGCAGATCATCATCCCTTCGAGGACGGCGTGGGGATTGCCCTCCATCACGGAGCGGTCCATGAACGCTCCGGGGTCCCCCTCGTCGCCGTTGCAGACCACGTACTTCTTGCCCGCGGGCTGGACGCGGGTGAGCTCCCACTTCCGTCCCGTGGGGAACCCGCCGCCGCCGCGACCGCGCAGGCCGGCGTCGACGATCTCCTGGCAGACCTGCTCGCCCGTCATGGTCGTCAGCGCCTTGCGGGCCGCGAAGTAGCCGCCTCGCGCGACGTACTCGCGGAGGTTCTCGGGGTCGAGGCTGCCGCAGGCCTTCAGCACGGTTCGCTGCTGCCGGGCGTAGAAGGGTATGTCGCCGTACCCCTTGCAGACCTGGCCCGTCGCCGGAACTCTGTAGAGGAGGCGCTCCACCAGCCGGCCCTCCTGCACCCCCTCGAGGATCTCGGGCACGTCGCCCGGCTTCACGCTGCAGTAGAGGATGCCGTCCGGCTCGATGGAGAGGAGCGGTCCCATCTGGCAGAAGCCCTGGCATCCGCTCTTCGTGAGGAGACCGGCCTTTTCGGACCCGTCTTCGTAGTCCAGCTCGATCTCGAGGCGAATGCCCTGGGCCCGGGCCTGCTCGTGCAGGGCCTTGAAGACCTTCAGGGCGCCGTTCGCCATGCAGCCCGTGCCGGCGCAGATCACCACGCGGCGAGCGAAGCGCTCTTCTGCCGCCAGGTATCTCCGGCGCGTGGTTTCCAGATTCTTCTCGAGGCCGGCGGTCATTGGGCTTCCTCCGCGCGGATCCGTTCGATGAGGGCGCGGGTTCGGGCGGGATCCATCTGACCGTGCACCTCATCGTTGATCACCACGGCCGGGGCGAGGCCGCAGGCGCCGAGGCAGCTGACGGTCTCGAGGGTGAACAGCATGTCGGGCGTCGTCGTCCTCCCCTTGGGAAGCTTCAGGCTTTCCACGAGGGCGTCCGCGATGTCCTGGCTTCCTTTCACGTGGCAGGCGGTGCCGTCGCAGATGCGGACGACGTACTTGCCCTTCGGCTCCAGGGCGAAGTGGCTGTAGAAGGTGGCCACGCCGTAGACACGGGCCGGGGGGATATCCAGCGCCGTGGCCACGAAGGTCATGACCTCTTCGGGCAGGTAGCGGTATTCCTCCTGAACGGCCTGGAGGATCGGCACCAGCTTCGAGCTGTCGTGATCGAAGGATTCGAGGATTCGGAGGACCGACGTGAATTGCCGCGCGGTCTCCGGGGCGGCGGTTTCGACTGTGAGCATCTGTTCGCCTCGTCGCCACAAGGGCGGGCTGAGCCCGGGCCCTCGGGAAGAGGGCCGACTCGTGAGTGCAGTGGTCGGGACCGAAGGGCGCGAGTCCTCGAAGGACGGCGCCCGATGAAGGGGCTACGTCGAAGGTGCTCCGCGGAGGCCTTCGTGTCGAAGCGGCTCAGGGCCCTGCGCTGGCGGAGTCCCGAACCGAGGCCGCACGACGGTGAACGGCGAGCTTGCGAGAGAGCACGCCCAGGCTGGAGGAGAGCGCCACGTTCTCGACGATCACTCCTTCAGGCAGATCCAGCACGATGGGGGCGAAGTTCCAGATGGCCTGGATTCCGCTGGCGACCATCATTTCCGCCGCCTCCTGGGCATCTTCGACAGGCACCGTGAGGATGCCGATGGCGACGTGCATGCGCCGGGCGAGGTCCGGGAACTTCTCCACGGGCAGAACGGAGACGCCCTGGATCTTCTTTCCCGCCCTCCTGGGGCTGGCATCGAAGGCCGCGACGATCCTGACCCCGGCCCGCTCGAAACCCGGGTACCCGAGCAGGGCCGTGCCCATGTGGCCCACTCCCACCAGGAACGCGTCCGACACGTTGTTCCAGTTGAGGAACTCCTCGATGGAGGCGATCAGGTCGTCGACCCGGTGCCCCACCTTGGGCCTTCCCTGGCTGCCCGTGACGGCCAGGTCCTTGCGGACCTGGGTGTGGTGAACCCCCAGCGCCGCGCCGATCTGGGCGGCGGAGGTCACTTCCTGACCTTTCTCGCGAAGTCGGAGGAGGTAGTGGTAGTAGGAGGGCAGCCGTCGCAGCGTGGCTTCAGGAATCGAATCCACTCTCATGCCTGCCTCCGGGGTCGGGAAGGTATATCGAGAAATTCATCTCGATAAAAAATTCTAGAGTAGACGTTCCTCCAGGTCAACCCCTCGTACGGGGTGCCCCCCCTCGACCGCGCGGCGAAGGAGAGGCTCGTCGAGGCGCCCCTCGCCCCTCGCGGGGACGAGGCTCTTCGCCTCCCACGGCGGGAGCTTCCTCCGGGGCTCCGTTCCCCGGGTCCTGGCTGAGGTCGGAGGCGGCCTCTATCGCCGGAAGGACCGGCGAAGCGACTCGCAGATCTCGGCGATGGCGCTCGACGCGCTGTCGAAGAGGCCCGGCAGGACGACGAAGTCGTGAAGCTGTCCCCGGCAGAGGCGGTAGTCGACGGCGTTTCCCGCCTCCTGCAGGCTCAGCGCGAAGGCCCGGACCTGGTCGTGGAGGATGTCGAACTCGGAGTCGAGGATCAGCGCCGGCGGAAGGCCGCGGAGATCCGGGGCGAGGATCGGCGAAGCGTGCGGGAGCAGGGCCTGCTCCGGACTCGCCAGGTAGTGGTCTCGGTACCACCGCAAGCTGGAGGTGGAGAGCCAGCCTCCCTGGCCGAACCAGCGAAAGGACTCCGTCTCCGCGCAGGAGAGGTCGACCCACGGAGAGATGAGGACCTGCCGCACGAGCACGGGTCCGCCTTCGTCGCGAGCCGCCAGCGCCGCAACGGCGGCGAGGTTGCCTCCGGCGCTGTCGCCCGCGACGGCGATCCGGGTCGGGTCCCCGTCGATCTCGTCGGCGTGCGCGCCCACCCAGCAGAGCGCCGCGATCGCGTCCTCCGGGGCCGCGGGGAACTTCCCCTCGGGAGCGAGCCGGTAGTCGACGGAGACCACGACGCAGCCGGCGCCGTCCGCGAGGATCGTGCAGAACGCGTCGAACTCGTCCAGCGAGCCGACGACGAATCCGCCGCCGTGGAAGAAGACGAGGACCGGCAGGGGCCGGCCTCCGTGAGGGAGGTAGGTTCGAAGGCGAAGGTCACCCGCCGGGCCGGGAATCGAGAGGTCGCGCACGGCCGCCATCTCGCGAGGGGTCACGAGCCAGGAGGGGCGGAGGAAGCTCGCGCGCGCCTGCGACGGCGTGAGCGCCGCCGTCGGCGAGGGCCCTTCCGCGGCGATCGCGGTGAGCAGAGCGTCGGCCTGCGGGTCGAGGCCGCCGTTCGTGTAGGCGGGGTAGTGGTCCATCGGGGGAAGATCTCCTTCAGCGGTCCTCGGCCTGGTCGAGCCAGGCGTTCAGCTTCTCGAGCAGGCGTATCGCCTCGGCTCTCTCCGCCGCCGAGAGGCCGGCCTCGGGATCGACCGTCGTCTTCCCCGTCCGCCAGAGGCGGGCGGGGACCGAGGCCAGCTTCTTCCGACCCGCCGCGTTGATCTCCACGATCACCCGCTTGCCGTTCTCGGGGTCCCGACGGCGCGTGATCCAGCCGGCCCGCTCCATCGTCGCGAGCATGGAGGTCGTGGTGGGGCGGTCGGCGAAGACGAGCTCCGCGACCTCGCTCGGCGCGAGGCTCCCCGCTTCCACGAGCTTCCGGAGAACGAAGACCTGCTTCGGGGTCACGCCGTACGGGGCCAGGTCGCGCGCGACGCGACGCTTCCACCGGAGGTGGACGCGGGAGACGAGCTCCAGGAGCCGGCCGGACACGATTAGAAGTCTAACCATCGGCCCGAACGGGCGCAAGCGCCGGGCCCGTGTACTCTCCACCGCATGGGCGACCCCCGCGTCTTCTTCGCGGCCGAGCGGACCCTCCTCGCGTGGATCCGGACGGGGCTGACCGTCATGGCCTTCGGATTCCTCGTCGCCCGCTTCGGCCTCTTCCTCCGGATCGCCGCCGCGCAGCTCGGCGCCGAGGCGCATACGCCCCGATTCGCGCCCCTCTCGCACGCGATCGGGGTCTGCCTCGTCCTCGCCGGGACCTTCTCGATCCTCGTCGCGGCGCGCGAGCACCGGGCCTTCCTCCGGACGCTCCCCGACTCCGACCGCCCCGCGGGACGCGACGCCCGGCTCCACGAGCGTCTCGCGACGTTCCTTGGCCTCCTCGGTGTCCTGCTGACCGTCTACCTCGTCTTCTAAGGCGTTCGCTCGGCGGCCGGCGCGCCCCCCCGCGACCCGCGGGTGGTCTTCGCGTTCTCCCACTAGGCCGGGGACACGCGCCGGGTCCATACTGATTCGGAGTCTCCGGACGTCGCGATGAGCTCCGGGCCCCCGGACCGAGGCCCTCGGAGGATCCCTCGCCCATGTGCATGCTTTCGTCCTTCGGGGCCAGGGGGTCCCGGAACGCGGCCCCGGGGGCGGGCCCGGTGAGACGCTCGTGAGGCCCCCGAGGCCGCGGCCGGCAGACGGAAGCGCTCCCCGCGGTCGAACCGCGATGCGCCCCCCGTCGGAGACGAAGAAGGCCGCGCCACCGCCCCCCACTCCGGAGACGGGCGGGCCGTTCCCGGTCGTCGGGGTCGGCGCCTCCGCGGGCGGGCTCGAGGCGCTCGAGGAGCTCCTGCGCCACGTCCCGGAGGGGAGCGGGATGGCGTGGGTCGTCGTCCAGCACCTCGACCCGACGCACGAGGGGATGCTCCCCGAGCTCCTGCAGCGCGCCACGTCGATGAAGGTCGTCCAGGTGCGCGACCGGACGCGGGTGAAGCCGGGGTGCGTCTACGTGATCCCCCCCAACCGGGACATGTCGCTCCTCCACGGCGTCCTCCACCTCTTCGAGCCGACGGCCCCGCGCGGACTCCGGCTCCCGATCGACTTCCTCTTCCGCTCGCTGGCCGCCGACCAGAAGGAGCGGAGCATCGGCGTCGTCCTCTCGGGGATGGGGGCCGACGGCACGCTCGGCCTGCGCGACATCAAGGAAGCCGCCGGGCTCGTCCTCGTGCAGGACCCGGCCACGGCGAAGTTCGACGCCATGCCCCGGAGCGCGATCGCGGCGGGCCTCGCCGACGTCGTGGCCCCCGTCCGGGAGCTGCCCGACCGAATCCTCGCCTACGTCCGGCACGCCCCTCTCCACGTCCGCACGGTCCCCGTCCCCGTCGAGGGGGACCGGAGCGCCCTCGAGAAGGTCGCCATCGTCCTGCGCAGCCGGACCGGGCACGACTTCTCCCTTTACAAGAGCAGCACCGTCCTTCGCCGCATCGAGCGGCGGATGGGGATCCACCAGATCGACCGGATCGCGACGTACGTCCAGTACCTGCAGAAGAACCCGCAGGAGGTGGACCTCCTCTTCCGGGAGCTGCTCATCGGGGTCACGAGCTTCTTCCGCGATCCGGCCGCCTGGGACCAGCTCCGGGACGAGGTCCTTCCTTCGCTCCTCGCGAGCTGCTCGCCCGGGAGCGTCCTCCGCGGTTGGAGCGCGGGCTGCTCGACCGGGGAGGAGGCCTTCTCCCTCGCCGTCGTCTTCCGGGAGGCCGTCGAGAAGGTCGCGCCGCGGGCCGACCTTCGGCTCCAGGTCTTCGCCACCGACCTCGACGCCGACGCGATCGCCCGCGCCCGCCAGGCGCTCTACCCGCCCGCCGTCGCGTCGGACGTCTCCGCCGAACGCCTGAAGCGCTTCTTCGTCCGGGAGGAGGGCGGCTCGTACCGAATCGGCAAGGAGATCCGCGAGATGGTGACGTTCGCGACCCAGAACGTCCTCATGGACCCTCCGTTCACGAAGCTGGACCTCCTCCTCTGCCGCAACCTCCTCATCTACCTCGGGCCGGAGCTCCAGAAGAAGCTCCTGCCGCTCTTCCACTACTCCCTGAACCCGGGCGGCATCCTCTTCCTCGGCGCCGCCGAGACGGCGAGCGGACAGCCGGGCCTCTTCACGCCGGTCCCGGGAAAGACCCGGCTCTACCGGCGAGGGGCGGCCCTCGTCCCGCTCGCGACGATGCCGTTCCCGGCCTCGCGCCCCGGAGACCGGAAAGGAGTGCCCGTTCCGATGACGGCGCCCAAACCCGTCCCCGACCTCCAGTCCCTCGCGGACCAGGTCCTGCTCCAGCGCTTCTCGCCCGCCGCCGTCCTCGTGAACGGAGACGGCGACATCCTCTTCATCAGCGGGAGGACGGGGAAGTACCTCGAGCCCGCCGCGGGGAAGGCGAACTGGAACGTCTTCGCCATGGCCCGCGAGGGGCTCCGCCAGGAGCTCCCCGCGATCTTCCAGAAGGCCGTTCGCGACGGGGCCGGCTCCCGGCGCGGGGTCCGGCTGGGATCCGGAACGGACGCGCCCCTCGTCGACGTCACCGTCCAGGCGCTCACCGAGCCGGAAGCGCTGCGCGGGACGGTCATGATCGTCTTCTCCGACGTGGCCCCTCTCCCCGGTCCCGCCGAACCGCTCCGGAAGAGGGCGGGCGCGCCCAGGACCCCGCAGGCGGCGGCCCTCCGTGGGGAGCTCGACGAGGCCCGCGCGTCGCTCGCGTCGCTCCGGCGCGAGATGCAGGCGATGCACGAGGAGATGCAGACGTCGCAGGAGGAGCTCAAGTCCGCGAACGAGGAGCTCCAGTCGACGAACGAGGAGCTCCAGTCGACGAACGAGGAGCTGACGACCGCCAAGGAAGAGATGCAGTCGATGAACGAGGAGCTCCAGACCGTCAACGCGGAGCAGGCCGCGCGGATGGAGGAGCTGACGCGGGCGAGCGACGACCTGAAGAACCTCCTCAACGGGGCCGACATCGCCACCGTCTTCCTCGACGGCGACCTGAAGGTCCGGAGGTTCACGACGGGGACGAGCCGCCTCTTCAAGCTGATCCCGGGCGACGTCGGCCGGCCGCTCACCGACGTGGCGAACGACCTGCGCGACACGGACCTCGCCCGCGAGGCCCGCGAGGTGCTGCGCACCCTCGTCCCGTCGCAGCGCCAGGCGCAGGCGGAGGGCGGCCGGTGGTTCGAGGTCCGCGTCCTTCCGTACCGTACCGTGGACAACCGGATCGACGGCGTCGTCATGACGTTCGTCGACATCACGCAGACCAAGGCGCTCGAGGCCCGGCTCCGCCGGGCGGCGGGAGGAGCGGTCGCCGGACCGGCACCGGACGGAGAGCGGCCGTGAAGACGGGGCGTCCCCCCTCCGGCAGCGACGCGGGACAGCTGCGCGCCCGGGCCGAGGAACGGCTCCGGGCGCGGCAGGAGGCGGCCTCGCTCGCCGGCGGGAACGAGGCGGACGCGCTCCGGCTCCTCCACGAGCTGCAGGTGCACCAGGTCGAGCTGGAGCTCCAGAACGCCGAGCTGGAGCGGAGCCGCGACGCCCTGGAGGCCGCGCTGGAGAGGTACACCGACCTCTACGACTTCGCCCCGGTGGGCTACCTCACCCTCACGCGCGACGGCGGCATCTACTCCGCGAACCTGACGGCGGCCGACCTCCTCGGCGTCCCGCGTGCCCGCCTTCTCGGCCGCCGCTTCGGGACGTTCCTCCTTCTTCCGGAGCGCCCCCTCTTCGACGCGTTTCTCGAGAGGACGCTCTCCGACACGCAGCGGGAGACGTGCGAGGTTTCTCTGGAGCCGAGCGGGGGCGGGAAGCGGACGGTCCGGGTCGAGGCGACGGCCTCGCCCTCCGGGAACGAGTGCCGCGTCGCGCTCCTCGACGTGACCGGCGAGCGGGCGGCCCAGGCGGAGGTCCTCCGGATCAGCGCCGGGCTCGAGGCCGCCGTCCGCGAGAGGACCGCCGAGCTGCAGGCGGCCAACGTCGAGCTCGAGTCGTTCGTCCAGTGCATCTCGCACGACCTCAGGGCGCCGCTTCGCGCGATCTCCGGGTTCGCGCAGGCCCTCGTCGAGGACTGCGGCGACGAGCTCCCCGCGCTCGCCGGGGATCACCTCGCGAGGATCCGGGCCGGAGCGGGGAGGATGGGCGCGATCATCGACGACCTCCTCCGCCTCTCCCACGTCGGGCGGTCCGATCTCGCGATGACCTCCGTCGACCTCGCCCGACTCTGCCGGGAGATCCTGACCGACCTGGCCGCGGGCTCGCCCGACCGACAGGTCGAGACGTCCGTGCCCGAAGCGATCCTCGTCCGCGGCGACGAGCCCCTCCTCCGCCTGATGCTCGAGAACCTCCTCGGAAATGCCTGGAAGTTCACCGCCGAGGCACCGAAGGGGCGGATCGAAGTCGGTTCACGCCGCGAAGCCGGCGGCCAGGTCGAGCTCATCGTCCGCGACAACGGGGCCGGTTTCGACATGGACCACGCCGGGAAGCTCTTCCGGCCCTTCCAGCGGCTGCACGAAAAGGACCGTTACCCAGGGACGGGCATCGGTCTTGCTCTCGTCGCCACGATCGTGAAGCGCCACAGCGGATCCGTTCGGGCCGAGGGCGCCGTGGGGGGCGGTGCCACGTTCCACGTCCGCCTCCCCGCGGCGGAAAGCCCTGCTTGAGCGGCGCCCCGATTCTCCTCGTCGAGGACAACCCGGACGACGCCTTCCTGGCCCGGCGCGCGTTGAGGGGTTGCAGCGTGACGGCCGACCTCGTCGTGGCCGCCTCCGGCGAGGAAGCGCTCTCCCTCCTCTTTCAGGACTCGGACGCGGGTCCGTCGGCGCTTCCGAAGCCGGTCCTCGTCCTCCTCGATCTCAAGCTCCCGGGGATCGACGGGGTCGAGGTGCTGCGCCGGATCCGTGCCGACGCGAGGACCCGGACGCTTCCCGTGATCGTCCTCTCTTCCTCCCGCGCGCAGCAGGACGTAGCGGCCTGCTACGAGCTCGGAGTCAACGGCTTCGTGCAGAAGGCCGTCGACTTCGACGAGTTCGAGGAGAGCATGAAGGCGCTGACCGCCTACTGGCTCCGGGTGAACGTTTCCCCGCGCCGGCTCCCCTGACCCCCCGGATGGTCCCGAACCGCGGGTGTAACTCCTTCAGAGCGGGATGAACCGGTTACGAAGAACCGGGCCGCGCCTCGCGAGCCGGAGCCCATCCCCGGCGCGCATCGGCGGGAGGAGTCGTGGCACACCCGTTGCGGAAAGGCCCGGCAGGAAAGCCCTTGCTTCCGGCGCGGCCGGCCCGGTCGTGTTCGCTCTGCGCGAACCGGGTCGGAGCCGGAGGGGGGCGCGCCGCGCGGCGCGGAAGGAGCCCACGATGTCGATCGCGAAAATCACCGAGATCTCCTCGACGTCCACGACCAGCTTCGAGGACGCTCTCCAGAAGGGCCTCGCCCGGGCGAGCAAGACGCTCCGCCAGGTCCGGAGCGCCTGGATCAAGGAGCAGCAGGTTCGCGTGAAGGACGGGAAGGTCACGGAGTACCAGGTGAACATGATGGTCACCTTCGTCCTGGACGACTAGACCGCAAGGGTGCGGGCCTTCGGGGTCTCCTTGCCGGCGGCCCGATCGGAAGGCCCGCGCCTCTCCCGTCTTCTCCCGCCCTCGCGGCGCTTCGCCTACCGCACGCGCGCGAAGTCGATGAACCCGCGCTCCACGTCGGTCGACAGGAGCCTGACCGTCACCCGGTCGCCGACGTCGAGCCCGGCCTGGCCGCGCTCGACCCGGCCTTCGACCGGCGGCGAGATGACCCTCACCCAGGTCCCTTTCTCGCTGGCCCCGGTGACGACCCCGTCGAAGCGGTCGCCGATCCGTGTCGAGAGGAGGAGCGCCGCCGCCGACTTGCGCAGGTGCCGCTCGACCTTGTTGGCGTCGCTCTCCTTCTCCGTGCAGTGCCGCGCCAGCTCGTCGAGCGCGTCGGCCGTGTAGGGAGAGGGCGCGCCGGCCACCGCGGCCTTCAGGAGCCTCTGCGTGACGAGGTCGGGGTACCGGCGGTTCGGCGCGGTGGAGTGCGCGTAGTCCTTCACGGCGAGGCCGAAGTGCCCGGGAGCGTCCTCTCCCGGCCTCTCGACGACGTACGCACCCGCCCCCAGGAGCTTCACGATCACGAGGGAGAGGTCCGGGAAGCGGAGGGGGTCGGCGGCTCTGCGCTTCGCGAGGAAGAGGGCCAGCGCGCGGCTGTCGGGCTCGGCGGGGAGCGCCTCGCCGTGCTCGGCCGCGACCGCGACGATCCGCGGCCAGCGCGCCGGCTCCCGCACGACGCGGCGGAGCGAGGGGAGGCCCTTCTCCTCGAGGTAGCGCGCCGTGGCGCCGTTCGCGGCCACCATCAGGTTCTCGATGAGCTCCTTGGCGCGGTTCGGCTCCTGCGGCGCGAGGTCGACGAGCTTCTCCCCGTCGAAGACGGGACGCGACTCGGACGACTGGAGGACGAGGGCGCCCTCGGCGAGCCGGACCCCCTTCAGCGCCTGCGCCGCCTCGTCCTGCATCCGGACCTGCTCCTCCATCCCCGGCGTCGCGCGGATGCGCTCGGGCGTCGGCCCTTCGCCGTCCAGCCAGGCCGCGACCGCGTCGTAGGTGAGGCGGGCGTGGTTCCTGACGAGAGCGCGGGTCACGCTCGAGCTCGAGACGGCGCCGGAGGGCTCGACGACCATCTCGACGACGACCGCGAGACGGTCCCCGTCCTCGTTCAGCGAGGTCAGGTCGTAGGAGAGTCGCTCGGGGATCATCGGGAAGACCCCGCCCGCCGTGTAGATCGACGTCGTGTTCGTGCGGGCGTGGCCGTCCGTCGCCGAGCCGTCGCGGACGAAAGCGTCCACGTCCGCGATCGCGACGAGCAGCCGGACCGCTCCCCCGGGGAGCCTCTCGGCGGCCGAGAGCTGGTCGAGGTCGCGCGAGTCGTCGTTGTCGATCGAGAACCAGGGGAGCCCGGAGAGGTCCCGGACGGCCGCGTGCCCGCCGGCGGCGCGCGGGTCGAGCGCCTCCACCTCGGCGAGGACGGCCGGCTCGAAATCGGGGGCGAAGCCGCGCTCGCGCATCACCCGATGCGCGAGCGCGGCGAGGTCGTGACGGTTGCCCGAGGTGCGGGAGCTCATGCCGGCAGTATGCCGTGCGGTCGGCTCACGGTCCGCGCGCTACCGCCGGCGAGCCACGAGGGCGCCGACGAGGAGCCCGACGCCGAACGCGCCCAGGGCCACCAGGGCGGTGTTCTCGTCCGCGTAGTCGCTCACGCGGCCGACCGCCTTCGAGGCCCGGTTGCGGCCTTCCGCCAGAGCCTCCTTCGCCCTGTCGGACAGCTCCCCGGCGGCCGTTCGCGCGTCGGACGCGAGGTGGTCGGCGATGTCGCGGCCCCGCGAGACCGCGTCCTTGAACTCGCTCTTCACGTCCTGGCCCAGCTTCTGGGCATCCTTCGTGGCGTTCCTGGCGGAATCCGTCACCGCGGGGCTGAATACGTTTTCCATGTTGGTCCTCCACCCCGACTCAGAGCAAGGCCAGTGCCACGCGACCGGGCGGAACGTGGCTTGCTTATGGATGAAGCCAGTGCGCGCCTCGCTTCCTGGGAGAGAAGGCGCGTGCCGCATAATTTTCCGGGTTCCTGGCCGGCCGCGTCCGCCGGGGCGGGACCAACCGACGCAAAGGAGTGGAACCGATGGGCAAGAAGATCGGACTGGGATGCCTGGGCCTCGGCCTCGTGGCGGTGCTCTTCGTCGCGATGTTCGGAGTCTCGGCCTACAACGGCCTGGTGTCGCTCGACCAGGCGGTGCAGGCCCAGTGGGCGCAGGTGGAGAACGCCTACCAGCGGCGCGCGGACCTCATCCCGAACCTCGTGGAAACCGTGAAAGGGGCCGCCGCGTTCGAGAAGGACACGTTCACCGCGGTCACGGAAGCGCGCTCGAAGGTGGGGCAGGTCAACGCCGCCGGAATCGCGAACGACCCCGAGGCCTTCGCGAAGTTCCAGCAGGCGCAGGACGGCCTCTCGTCCGCGCTGTCGCGCCTCATGGTCGTCGTGGAGAAGTACCCGGACCTGAAGGCGACGCAGAACTTCCGCGACCTGCAGGCGCAGCTCGAGGGGACGGAGAACCGGATCGCCGTGGAGCGGATGCGCTTCAACGAGACGGCGCAGGCCTTCAACACGAAGCGGATGAGCTTCCCCACCGTGATGATCGCCGGGTTCTTCGGCAGCCGGTTCAACGAGAAGGTCTACTTCAAGGCGCAGGCCGGCGCGGACACCGCTCCGGCGGTGAAGTTCTAGGAAACGGTGGCGAGCGGACGGGCAGGCTTCACGACCCGCCCGCGGGACACGATGAGACGACTCCTCGCCGGACTGCTTCTCCTCTCGGCGTCCCTCGCCGTCATCGCGGCCGAGGCGCCGCTGCCGGCACCGCCGGCGCGCTGGGCGACGGACACCGCGGGGTTCCTGTCGGCCGGAGCGGTCTCGCGGCTCGACGCGCGGCTCGAGGGATTCGAGCGCGCGAGCGGCCACCAGGTCCTCCTCTGGGTGGGCGACACGACGGGCGAGACGCCCGTCGAGGACTGGGCCGTCCGGACCTTCGCCGCCTGGAAGGTCGGCCGGAAGGGCCTCGACGACGGCCTCGTCGTATTCGTCCTCGCGAAGGACCGGAAGATCCGGATCGAGGTGGGCTACGGGCTGGAGGAGAGGGTCCCCGACGCCGTCGCCTCCCGCGTCATCCGCGAGGTCATCGCGCCGCGCATCCAGGCCGGCGATCCGGACGGCGCGCTCGACGATGGGCTCGGCACTCTCCTCGGGGCGATCCGCCCGGACCTCGCGGGCGGAGGCCTCCCGCCCTCGCCCACGGGTCCTTCCCGGGAGGCGCGCCGGCTCACTCCTCTCCAGCTCGTCTTCGCGGGGCTCCTCGTCGTCGGGTTCCTCGTCCTCCTCGTCACGAATCCCGGTCTCGCCTTCTACCTCCTCGTCAACATCCTCTCGGGAGGCCGGGGAGGAGGAGGCGGCGGAGGAGGAGGCTACTCGGGCGGCGGAGGGCGTTCCGGCGGCGGCGGAGCGACCGGGGGATGGTGAGGCGGCGATGCTGAGAGCGCGGCTGCGGCAGGTGATCGACGAGGAGGCGGTGAAGGCCGCCATCGAGGAAGCCGAGCGTGGCACGACGGGAGAGATCCGGGTGTCCGTCTCGACCTTCTTCTGGGGCGACGTGAGGAAGACCGCCGAGAAGGCCTTCGAGCGTCTCGGCATGAACGCCACCGCCCGCCGCAACGGCGTCCTCTTCTTCCTCGTCCCCTCCCGCCGGAAGTTCGTCGTCCTGGGCGACGAGGGGATCCACGAGAAGGTCGGGCAGCGATTCTGGGACGACGTGACCGCCGCGGTCTCGGACCGTTTCCGGAAGGGCGATTTCACCGGCGGTCTCGTCCACGGCGTCGCCGAGGCGGGCCGCGTGCTCGCGCTCCACTTCCCCCGCGAGGACGCCAACCCGAACGAGCTGTCGGACGACGTGGACTTCGGGGAGTAGGCGGCCCCCTACCTGCGGGTCCCCACCGTCGCCCGGAGCAGCCGAAGGCGTCCTCAGCCTTTGCCGGGCCCGCCGTCCTCGTCTTCCTCGGCGGTCGGGGTCAGGGAGGGGAGGGTCAGCTTGTAGACCTCCCGGCGGTGACCGACTCGCAACACCAGGACGAGGAGCACGTCATCCTTGACGGTGTAGACGATCCTGTGGTCGCCCACGCGCACGCGCCAGACATCGGCCAGTCCCGTGAGCAGCTCGGCTCCCGCGGGCCGGGGTTCGCTGGCGAGCTGCGTGAGCCGCGCGAGGATGCGCTTCTGGACCGGACGGTCGAGGCTCTTGATGTCGCGCTGCGCGGTCTTCTTCAGACGCACCCGTCAGGGGGGCCGGGCCGGCCGAGCGGGCGGGCGGCTCAGAGCCCGAGCTCCGCCCTGAGGTCTTCGAGGGAGACGCTCCCCGGCTCCCGCAACGCCTTGCGGGCTGCCGCCACGTCGAGCCGGTCCTCTTCCTCGGCGACCAGGCGCTTGAAGAGCATCAGGTCCACGGGAGCGATCAGGAAACCGATGGTGCTCTTGCCCTCGTGGACAGGGACCGGGCGGCCGGGCGCGGGACGCCGGAGCGGACGGGGCGGCGGCGACTTGGGGACTCTGGCGACAGCGCGGCTCATGGTGATTTCCCGCCTCGAGTCTACGAGCCTTCCATTTCTGTCCGCAGATCAACCGCTCGCTGAACCGCCGGGTGGCTGGCCGTGCGGATCTCGTTGAGCGTCGTGCCGGCCACGCGGGTGAAGCTCTCCGTCATCGTCAGATTCACGTGCTCGAGGATGGCCTGGATCACCTCCACCCTTCTCGAAAACGGCCCCGGTGCGTTCGAGCCCGCTTCGACCATCTCCCTCGCCCTCGCCGAGAATCCGTCTTTCTGTTCCTTCCGGCGGCGGTACGCTCGGAGGACGGAGCGTGGTCGACCGTTTCCGCACGGGCACGAAGAGGGTGGGCGAGGCGATGAGCGGAAAGACCCTGGTGGCCGGAGTCTCCGGCTTCGGCCGGGTATGCGGCAACCGGCGCGATGCTTCTCCTGCCGGATCGAGCCTGCGGCCGAAGGTGACGTCTTCGGCCGCGCGGGCGGCCCTCGCGCTCGCCGTCGTCCTCGTGGTCGCCGGATGCGCGAGCATCCAGCCGCCGGTCCTCGACCCGGCGGTCGCCGCCCTGGAGGACCGCCCCGCCGTCATCTTCGTGTCCGGCCTGACGGGAACGGCCCTGTACGACCGGGAGGCGCGGCGCGTCACGTGGGGCGACGCGCGGAGCACGTTCCTGCCGCGCGACCGCGGTCGTGCGATGGCGAGGCCGATCGGCGGCGCCGAGGATCGAGTCGAGACCCGGGAGCCGATCCTCGACATGTCGCTCCGGCCGTTCTATCGCTACGAGGTCTATCGACCGATCGTCACCACGCTCGAGGCAAACGGGTTCGAGCGGGGCCGTGATCTCTTCCTGTTCGGGTACGACTGGAGGCAGAGCAACGTCGAGAGCGCCCGCGCCCTCGCGCGGCTGATCGACGACGTCGGGAAGGGGCGTCCCGTCGTCCTGATCTGCCAGAGCAACGGCGGCTACCTCTGCCGATGGGCCGTGCGCGCCGGCGACGTGAGCCTCGACGAAGCCGAGCGCGGCGTCGCCAGGCTTCCCCGTGCGCGCGTCGAGGCGCTCGTCTTTCTCGGGACGACACACGCCGGATCTATCCGAATCCTGCGCGAGATCGACCGCGGCCGTACGTACGTCCCTCTCGGGCGGTTCCTCGGCCCGGAGACCTTCTTCACCTTCGAGTCGCTCTACCAGGATCTCCCTCCCTGGCGCGACGACCTCTTCGTCGACGGGAACGGCGACCGGATCGACGTCGACCTGTTCGACGCCGCGAGCTGGGAGCGCTACGGGTGGTCGATCTTCGGCGCCGAGGCGGCGCGCCAGGCCGACCGGCACGAGGATCTCTTCGGCGATCGCGAGACGCGTGTCGCGTTTCTCCGTCGCGCGCTCGAGAACGCGCAGCGCTTCCACGCGGTCCTGCGCGACGCGCCGCCGCCGCACGACGTCCGTTACTACTCGATCCAGAATCGGAGCCATCGGACGATCGACCGGGCGATGCTCGTCCGGGACGGCGCCGGCTGGCGGACGCTCTTCGTCGGCGACAGGTGCGTCGACACGCGGCCCGGGCTGGCGGGCCTGATGGCGACGCCCGGCGACCTGCACGCGGGCGCCGAAGGCCAGGACGCGCTCTCTCCCGGCGAGGCCGCGGCCCTCGCCGAGCCCCTCATCGAGGTCGACGGCGACCACCTCGGCGTCGTCCGCAGCCCGGCGAGCCATCGCGCGATCCTGCGGATCATCGCGAGCGCGGGCTCTCGATCTCCTCCGCTATGAGCTCCTCCGTCAGGCCGGACACGACGCCGTCCCCTGGTCGACGTTGGGCCAGACTACGGCGGAGGACCGAGCGCTGATGGCTGGGACGCCGATCTCCGTGGACGAGCGCCGCGACGTCATTCTTTCCGCGTGCGAGCTCGAGTGGGGAAGAGAGATCGGGCTGCCCCCGCCCGAGGGGGCCCTCGCGCCGCCAGGGATCGTCTTCGAGCCCGAGAGGAAGTGACTCCAGTGTCTGTTCGCCGGCCTGCGTGACGGAGAGAGCCCGTCCCGCGATGAGGGCAGGTCCCGATCGGGAGAACTTCTGGGCGTTCTGGGCCCAGCTCGAGGTCACGAGGCCCGGGCCGGTCCCGCTCGAAGGCGAGACCGTGAGCCACGATTCGGTCGTCGACGCAGTCCACGCGCCCCCTCGGCATGCGCAGGGTGAGCCGATGACCGCCACGGGGGTCGAGCCTGTGGAGGTTGTCGCGTTGGCCGACGGCGGGAGTATCGAGAACCTCGTACGGGTCACGAAGGGATCGCCCCCCACGGCAGTGAGAGTGGTCATGGGCACGTACGCCCCGTCGCCCGTCCTCTGCCCGGGAATGCCCCCGTCGTTCACGACGCCGTAGGCGATCCACGGAGCCGGGCCGGAGAGCCCCCTGACGCGGACCCACCCGTTCGAGACGCCCGCGGCCTTCAGGATTCCGCTGACCGGGGTCCAGCGGCCGGCCGAGAGCGAGACGACGGACGGCGCTCCCGCGGCGACTTCGCCCTTCCCTCCGTCGAAGACCTGAAGCTCGAGCGAGATCGGCGCGTCGGCCGGCGCGCCGCCCTGCACGACGGCGACGTTCGCGCGGTTCGCGTCGTTCGCCTGCAGTCCATGGAGGTACGCCTGATCCGTCGCCCCCTGACCGCCATGAACGCACGGAGTGAAGAGGCCGAGCGCCCCTTTACCCGGTATCGCGGCGGCCGCGCTGGCTCCGGCGAAGACATCCGAGACGCTTCCGCCGCTGACAACCACCCGGAGCGTGCCGCGCGGCGCGGAAGGAGCCCACGATGTCGATCGCGAAAATCACCGAGATCTCCTCGACGTCCACGACCAGCTTCGAGGACGCTCTCCAGAAGGGCCTCGCCCGGGCGAGCAAGACGCTCCGCCAGGTCCGGAGCGCCTGGATCAAGGAGCAGCAGGTTCGCGTGAAGGACGGGAAGGTCACGGAGTACCAGGTGAACATGATGGTCACCTTCGTCCTGGACGACTAGACCGCAAGGGTGCGGGCCTTCGGGGTCTCCTTGCCGGCGGCCCGATCGGAAGGCCCGCGCCTCTCCCGTCTTCTCCCGCCCTCGCGGCGCTTCGCCTACCGCACGCGCGCGAAGTCGATGAACCCGCGCTCCACGTCGGTCGACAGGAGCCTGACCGTCACCCGGTCGCCGACGTCGAGCCCGGCCTGGCCGCGCTCGACCCGGCCTTCGACCGGCGGCGAGATGACCCTCACCCAGGTCCCTTTCTCGCTGGCCCCGGTGACGACCCCGTCGAAGCGGTCGCCGATCCGTGTCGAGAGGAGGAGCGCCGCCGCCGACTTGCGCAGGTGCCGCTCGACCTTGTTGGCGTCGCTCTCCTTCTCCGTGCAGTGCCGCGCCAGCTCGTCGAGCGCGTCGGCCGTGTAGGGAGAGGGCGCGCCGGCCACCGCGGCCTTCAGGAGCCTCTGCGTGACGAGGTCGGGGTACCGGCGGTTCGGCGCGGTGGAGTGCGCGTAGTCCTTCACGGCGAGGCCGAAGTGCCCGGGAGCGTCCTCTCCCGGCCTCTCGACGACGTACGCACCCGCCCCCAGGAGCTTCACGATCACGAGGGAGAGGTCCGGGAAGCGGAGGGGGTCGGCGGCTCTGCGCTTCGCGAGGAAGAGGGCCAGCGCGCGGCTGTCGGGCTCGGCGGGGAGCGCCTCGCCGTGCTCGGCCGCGACCGCGACGATCCGCGGCCAGCGCGCCGGCTCCCGCACGACGCGGCGGAGCGAGGGGAGGCCCTTCTCCTCGAGGTAGCGCGCCGTGGCGCCGTTCGCGGCCACCATCAGGTTCTCGATGAGCTCCTTGGCGCGGTTCGGCTCCTGCGGCGCGAGGTCGACGAGCTTCTCCCCGTCGAAGACGGGACGCGACTCGGACGACTGGAGGACGAGGGCGCCCTCGGCGAGCCGGACCCCCTTCAGCGCCTGCGCCGCCTCGTCCTGCATCCGGACCTGCTCCTCCATCCCCGGCGTCGCGCGGATGCGCTCGGGCGTCGGCCCTTCGCCGTCCAGCCAGGCCGCGACCGCGTCGTAGGTGAGGCGGGCGTGGTTCCTGACGAGAGCGCGGGTCACGCTCGAGCTCGAGACGGCGCCGGAGGGCTCGACGACCATCTCGACGACGACCGCGAGACGGTCCCCGTCCTCGTTCAGCGAGGTCAGGTCGTAGGAGAGTCGCTCGGGGATCATCGGGAAGACCCCGCCCGCCGTGTAGATCGACGTCGTGTTCGTGCGGGCGTGGCCGTCCGTCGCCGAGCCGTCGCGGACGAAAGCGTCCACGTCCGCGATCGCGACGAGCAGCCGGACCGCTCCCCCGGGGAGCCTCTCGGCGGCCGAGAGCTGGTCGAGGTCGCGCGAGTCGTCGTTGTCGATCGAGAACCAGGGGAGCCCGGAGAGGTCCCGGACGGCCGCGTGCCCGCCGGCGGCGCGCGGGTCGAGCGCCTCCACCTCGGCGAGGACGGCCGGCTCGAAATCGGGGGCGAAGCCGCGCTCGCGCATCACCCGATGCGCGAGCGCGGCGAGGTCGTGACGGTTGCCCGAGGTGCGGGAGCTCATGCCGGCAGTATGCCGTGCGGTCGGCTCACGGTCCGCGCGCTACCGCCGGCGAGCCACGAGGGCGCCGACGAGGAGCCCGACGCCGAACGCGCCCAGGGCCACCAGGGCGGTGTTCTCGTCCGCGTAGTCGCTCACGCGGCCGACCGCCTTCGAGGCCCGGTTGCGGCCTTCCGCCAGAGCCTCCTTCGCCCTGTCGGACAGCTCCCCGGCGGCCGTTCGCGCGTCGGACGCGAGGTGGTCGGCGATGTCGCGGCCCCGCGAGACCGCGTCCTTGAACTCGCTCTTCACGTCCTGGCCCAGCTTCTGGGCATCCTTCGCGGCGCTCTTGACGGAATCGGTAACGGCGGGGCTGAAGACGTTGTCCATTCGGGACCTCCCGTTGACGGCGTCGCAAGGCGAGTGCCACTCGAGGAGCCCGTACCTCGTCGCCGGGTCAGGAAGACGTCCGGAGGAGGTCGACGACCTTCGTCACGCCCTCGACGGATCTCGCCTTCGCGACGGCGCTCTTCGAGATCTCCGCGGTGGGGACCGTCCCGCGCAGGCTCACGACGCCGTTCGTCGCCTCGACCTCAATCTTCAGTGCGTTCCTCCCGACCTCGGAGAGGAGTGCGCCCTTGACCCTCGTCTCGAGGACGCCGTCCTTGATCTCCGCTTCGACGTCCGCGGCCGCCGACGCGCGCTCGGACGGCTTCTGCGTGACGCGGTTGTCGACCTCCTTGACCTCGGCGACGGAAAGGGCGACCTCCTTGGCGAGCTCCTGGCTTTCCTTCTTCTCGACCTCGCCGGTGAGCACGGCCTTGTTCCCGTGGATCTCGACCTTGACGGACAGGCCGTCCCCGCCGAGCTTCGTGATGAGCTTGGCCTTCACGGCGACGGCCGTGAGCGCCTCGGAGACCTCCGCGTCGATCTTCTCCATCGTCGTCGCGTGGGCGACCGCGAAGGGGGCCGCGCCGAGGAGTGCGGCGGCGAAGAGGGCTGTCGTGACGGTTCGTGCGAGTTTCTTCATGGCTTCTCCTTTCGGTCGCAAGACGTGGCGTGCGTGCGGGGGCGGGGATGCGTGGTCCTCGTCAGGCGATCGGGTTCCGGCCCTGGATCACGCGGATCAGGACGACCGCGATCGCGAGAACGAGAAGCAGGTGGAGGAAGCCGCCCAGCGTGTAGGAGCTGACCATTCCGAGCAGCCAGAGCACCAGCAGGATGACGAATATGGTCCAGAGCATCTCTCTCTCCTTTCCGGTCCCGTCCTGACTCGGAATCGCAGGAGCCGTGCCAGGCACGGAGCCCCCTGCGGAGGCTCTTCGCGGGCCGCCCGGCCGGGAAAGGGAGGAAGATTTTTCCGACGCCTCGTCGCCGCGAGGACACATTTTCAAACGGAGCCGCGAAGCGAGCGCTCCTCGGGAACCGAGAGGCGGCTCTTCCGAATCAGTCTCCGGGGCCGTGCCACCGGCGGGCCTCCCAGAGGAGGCGAGGACTCCCCGACCCTCCCTCTCGGTGCGTCTCCTACCTGCGGGTCCCGACCGTCGCCCGGAGCAGCCGAAGGCGGACGTCCAGCTCCTCCGGCGTCATGTGGGCGTACTTGGCCGGGAGGAGCCGGCGGCTCGAGGCCTCGAAGACGGCGAGGAGCTCCATGTACTCGAGGAGCTCGGCGTCGCGCGAGGGGAAGTAGTCGCTCGCGGCCCTCTCGAAGTGCGCGGCCGTCACCGGGGCATCGCCCCCCGCCTCGCGGGCCGCGTCGTCGTTCGCCATGAGGACGACCGCCTCGACGTCGGCGTTGCTGTAGCCGACGAGCTTCGCGGAGAAGGTGTCGCGGATCGTCGCGAAGTCGACGTCGCTCTTCAGCTTGTTCTTCTTCACGAGCGCCTTCGCGACCGCCTCGACCGTCTCCGGCTCCTGCGAGTAGAGGAACGGGATCTTCCGGTCGAGGCGCCCCGCGCGCTTCAGGTCGACGTCCAGCTTGTCGGGGCGGTTCGTCATGACGAGGAAGAGGATCCGGCCCCGGTTCGAGGTGTCGGACATGAACTCCTTGATCCGCGCGATGACGCGGCTCGAGGTCCCCCCGTCCCCTTCCCCGTCGGTGTTTCCGAACGCCCGGTCCCCCTCGTCGATGATGACGACGACCTGCCCGATCGCCTTGATGACGGTCAGGATCCGCTCGAGGTTCCCCTCCGTCGCCCCGACCCACTTCGACCGGAAGTTCTTCAGCTTGATCGTCGGGAGGCCGCACTCCTTGGCGAAGGCCTCGGCGACGAACGTCTTCCCGGTTCCCATCGGGCCCGTGAAGAGCATTCCCATCGGGACGCGGCTCCGGCGCCCCTCCCGGATGTTGTCGGCGAGGACGAGGAGGTCCTTCTTGACCTCCTCCATGCCGCCGACGACGGAGAAGTCGTGCTGCGGCTCGACGAACTCGACGAGACCGAAACACTCCCGTTCGAGGATCTCGCGCTTCCTCCGCGAGATGAGGCGGTCGACCTCCTTGCGGGCCCGTTCGGCGGCGTCCGCGGCCGCGGCGACGGCCGGGTCGGCGGCGCCGGGGGCGAGGAGGGCGCGGATCTCGTCGCGCGTGAGGCCCGACGTGAGCTGCGAGAGCTTCTTCGCCCTCTCGGCGGCGTCGGCGGCGCTGCCGAGGAGTCCTGCGATGAACGCCTCGCGCTCCGTGCGGTCTTCTTCTGCGGGGGGCGGCGGCGCGAGGATCGCCTCGATCTGGAGGAGCTTCAGCCCCGCCGTCAGGTCGGCGTATCGCTCGGCCTCCTTCTCGGACAGGCGGGTGTCGACGATCCGCGCGGCGGCGCGGCGCGTCTCGCGGTCGGGCATCGGGACGTCGACGACGGCGACCTTCGGGTTCGAGACGAGCTTCGGGGAGAGCTCGGCGAGGTTCTCGGCGACGAGGAGGACGACGTTGTCCTGCTTCTCGATCTGCGGAAGGAACGACCAGCGGTGGAGCGTGACGATGGAGGCGCGGTCGAGGTCCCCCTGGAACGACGGGTCGCCCGCCGGGGCGATCGTCTCGGCGTACTCGACGACGACGCCCACCTTCCGCGAGGTGACGAGGAGCCTCTCGAGGCCGGCGAGCGCCTTCTCGCGCGGCGCCTCGCGCATCAGCTCGGCCTGGGCCTCGGCCTCCTTCGCCTTCTTCGCGAACTTCACCCCCGTCGCCAGGTTGTAGACGGCGATCGTGTCCCTGACGTCCTTCCAGAAGACGTCCGTCAGGAACTCGGTCAGCGGCTTCAGCGCGCCGTCGACGAGGACGAGGTCGTGGACGTTTCCGTGGAGGACGAAGAGGACCGCCTCGTTCCGCAGGTAGCGGCGGCGAAGGTCCTCGGCCCAGGGGGGGAGGATGCGGACGTCGGCCATTCGGAGCTCCTTGATTCGGGGACTCGCGGTCAGGGGCTGCCGAGGCCGGAGGCCTCGAGCAGCGCCTCGGTGTCGCGGGCCGACTGCTTGATCGCCTCGACCCCCTCGAGGAGCTCGTCGAGCTGGCCCGAGAGCTCCTTCGGCGACTGCATCGTGACGATCTGGTCGGCGATGAGCTGGAACGTGTTCTCGATCAGGTCGAGCTGGCCGCGGGCGACGCCGAGGTAGTGCTCGATCTCCCGCATCCGCTCCTGCCGCTTCACGACGATCGCGAGGTTCTTCTGCGAGATCTCGGTCCGCTGGTCCTCCGGGTCTCCGCGGCGGACTTCGGCCGCGTACCGCTCGACGTCCCGCTCGAGCGCCCGCGCGTCGACGGAGTCGAGATAGGAGCGGTATCGGGCGCAGGTGAGCGCCATCTCGACGAACGCGTCGACGAGCCGGTCGGTCTTGACGAGCTCGCTCCGGAGGAGCTCTCCCGTGAAGGTCGGGTTCTGCGCGGCGAGGCTCTCGATCTCCTCCCGGCGAGTCACGAGCCCCTCGACGCGCTCGCGGTCGTGGTCCGGCAGCCCCGCGATCCGCTTGCGCCGCTCTTCGGCCTCGATGGCCTTCCGGAGCTTGCTGAAGCGGGGGTCCCAGAGGAGGTGACGAAGCCGCTTGCTGTCGGGCGCCCAGAGGAGCCAGAGCGTCTCGAGCCCGATCGCCCCGAGGATCGGGAGCGGGTTCAGAGTCAGGAGCGACGCCGCGGCCGCCCCGCCCAGGAGGGAGAGGTTGTAGGGGTTGAGGAAGGCGGCTTTCAGGTAGGAGGGCTGGTCGCCGAAGGCCGTGTCGACGGCCTTCCTCTTCAGCAGCCCGACCGCCGTCTCCCGCGCCGCGTCGCGCACGGCGGGCGAGACCCCCGAGCGGGCCGCGGGCTTCTGCGCCGTCGTGGCCCTGGGCCGGGTGACCTGCTTCTCCGCCACGGTTCTCCCGCCTACGCCCCCGGCTGCGGGGCGTAGAGCATGTCGAGCAGCTTCTTCTCGATCGCCCGGAACGCGTCCGTCGACTTCAGGTGGACATCGCGCTCCGCGAAGACGGGGACGTCCACCCGGTGGAGGATCCGCGCCGGGCGCGAGGAGAGGACGTAGCAGGTGTCGGCGAGGTAGACGGCCTCGGAGACGTCGTGCGTGACGAAGAGGATCGTGTTGTCCTCGATCCTCGAGACGTCGAGGAGGAGCCCCTGCATCCCCCACCGCGTCATCGGGTCGAGCGCGCCGAACGGCTCGTCCATCAGGACGACGCGCGGCTTGTTCACGAGCGTCCGGGCGATCGCGACGCGCTGCTTCATCCCGCCCGAGAGGTCTTTCGGGAAGCGTTTCGCGAAGTCGAGGAGGCCGACCTCCTTCAGCACCTCGCGCGCCCGGTCGCCGCGCTCCTTCGCGTCGACGCCCCGGAGCTTCAGGCCGTACTCGACGTTCTCCTGGACCGTCAGCCAGCCGAACGACGTGTAGGCCTGGAAGACCATGCCGCGGTCCTGCGAGGGGCCGCCGATCGGCTGGCCGTCGAGGAGGACCTCCCCCTTCGTCGGCGGCAGGAGGCCGGCGACGGCCTTCAGGATCGTCGACTTGCCGCACCCCGACGGCCCGAGGAAGACGACGATCTCGCCGTGGCCCGGCTTGTCGAGGATGTCGAAGGAGACGTCCCTCACCGCCTCGGTCTTCTCGCCGCCCCGCCCGATGTACGTGACGGAGAGGTCCTTCACCGAGAGGCGCGGGACGGCCGCGGGGACGGCGCTCACGAGCTCACCTCCCGCCACCGGAAGAGGAGGCGCGAGAGCGACGAGATGAGGAAATCGGTCAGGAGGCCGATGCCGCCGATGACGAGGAGGCCCGCGAACGACCACGACGCCTTCTGGTGCGTCCGCGCGAGCTCGACCATGTAGCCGAGGCCGTGCTCGGGGTTCACCGCCTCGGCGAGGATGACGTAGGTCCAGGAGATCGCGTTCATGACGCGGAAGGAGTCGAAGATCTCCGGCGCCGCCGCCGGGAGGAGGACCGTCCGGATCACCTGCCCGCGGGTGGCGCCGAGCGTCATCGCGGTCTGGACGTACTCCTCCGGCACCGCCCGGATCGCCGTGACGACGACGGGGAGGAGGTAGACGAAGACGCCGAGGAAGAGGAACGCGATCTTCTGCTTCTCGTAGATCCCGAACCAGAGGATGAGGAGCGGGATGAACGCCGAGATCGGCATGTAGCGGAGCGGCGCGACGATCGGCTCGAAGAGGCGGTTCACCGGGGTGAACGCCCCCATCAGGACGCCGAGCGGGAGCGCGACCGCCGACGCGATGAGGAACGCGAGCGCGATCCGGCGGGTAGAGACCAGGATCGCCCTCCAGAGGTCGTGCTGGAGGAAGAGCTGGAGCGTGCCGCGGACGACCTCGGACGGCGACGGGAGGAAGTCGGCCGGGGCGAGGCCGCCGTAGCTCAGGACGCACCAGACCGCGAGGACGAGCGTCGGCATGACGAGGCCGAGGACGAGCGCCGTCTTCTTCGGAAGCGGCGCCCGGAGCGCGAAGAGCCCGCGGCTGCTCAATTCAGTTCGTCGCCAGGACGACCTTGATGTCGGTCCGGCGGTTGAGCTGCCGGCCGGCCTCGGTCGTGTTGTCGGCCACCGGGTTCGCCGAGCCGTGCCCGATCGTCTGGAAGCGGCCCGCCTCGATGTTCGGAAAGTTCGTCAGGACGTAGTTCTTCACGGCCAGCGCCCGGCGCTCGGAGAGGAGCATGTTCGCGGACGACTTGCCGGTCGCGTCGGTGTTCCCCTCGACGCGCAGGTAGGTGTTCCCGAACGAGGTCATCGTCTCGCCGAGGGCGTCGAGGACGAAGAAGGAGCCCGGCATGATCTCGTCGCTGTTCGGCGTGAAGTGGATCTGGATCTGCTTGTTGATGATCGCCCGGTCCGTCGCCGACGGCGCCTTCGCGGCGACCTTCGGCTCCTCGACCTTCTGCGTCTGGTACGCGGCGGCGAGGGCGCCGAGGAAGCGGGTGTCGGCCCAGTCCTTCGCGTCGACCGGCCGCGTGACGAGGCCCTTCTTGCGCCAGATGACGAACGCGGTGTCGAAGAGCGTCTCGTAGTGCGCCTTGCCCCCCGCGAGGCCGTAGAACTGGGCATTGTCGGCGTAGGGGGTCAGCTTGAGGCCCGAGAGCATCCCGGAGACGGTCTCCTCGTCGAGCTTCAGGGCCTTGCCCACGACCGCGTAGGAGCCCGCCGGGTCCGACTTCATCATCTCGATCCCATCGAACCAGCCGTGGACGAAGTCCCGGACCGTCTCGGGGTAGGAGTCGATCAGGTCCTGTCGGGCGCAGAGCGTGTCCGCGATGATGTTCGTGGCGGCGGCCGTGGAGACGAGGACGTGCGCGTCGCTCCGCGCCTCGACGGCGGACGAGAGGTCCGGCTCCCAGGTCACGGCGGCGTCCACCTGCCGCGCCTTGAACATCGCGGCGGCGGCCGGGGCGTCCTGCGTGAAGACGATCGCCTTCTCGACGCCGGAGCGCTCCTCCGGGGTGAGGCCCGACTGCGAGAGGAGGTAGAGGAGGAGGAAGTGGGACGGCGTGAACTGGGTGCAGGCGACCTTCTTGCCGCGGAGGTCCTCGACCGACTTGATCGAGGCGAGCGAGACGATGCCGTCGCCGCCGCGGGACCAGTCCTGCAGGAGGATCGACTTCGCCTTCGCCCCCTGCTCGGCGAGGATCGAGGCCTCGCGCGCCCAGTTGTCGACCGTGTTCCACATGACGTCGACGTCGCCCTTGCGGAACGCGGCCAGCTTCGCGGCCGGGTCCTCGAGGAGGACGAACTTCACGTCGAGGCCGTACTTCCGCTTGTAGTACGAGGTCGGGTTCGGGTCCATGCCGGCGTTGAAGACGACGCCGGGGGCGTGCCCCGCCCAGGTGTTGATGGCGACGACGAGCGGTCGGCCCAGCTTGCCGGAGCCCGTGAGCGCGGCGCCCGTGACGCCCTCGGAGCCCTTCCCGCGCTCGGCGTCGGCCGGGGCGCCCTTGAGGGCGTCGAAATCGGCGGAGTCGACGCCGGCGCTCTCGACGGCCCCCTTCTTCTCGGCCCCCGCCCACTGCCGGACGGTGTCCCCCTTGTAGTGCCAGAAGGCGTAGCCGAGGACGCCGAGGACGACCACGGTGACGAAGAGCTTGGCGAACGGGGTCAGCTTCATTTCCCTCTCCCTGGCGGCGGGGACGACCGCTCCGGCGCCGGATCGCGCCGCGGGCCCCTCCGCGCGAAACGCGACGGGCCCCCGCGCGGGGGCCCGTCGGATCTACATCGTCTTCTGTCCCTGCGCGGCCTGCGCGGCGGCCCGCTTCGCCTTCAGCTCGGCGAGCTGCTGCTTGGCCTGGACGTCGCCGGCCTGGGTCTTGAGCGCCGCGAGGCGGCCGTCGAGCGAGGTCTCGGAGAGCTCCTTGCCCAGGTTCGCGGCGGCGACGGTCGTCTTGATGTGGTCGCGCACGTTCTCGAGAGCCTTCACCTCGGCGTCCACGGAGAGGCCGTCGAGCTGCTCCTGGATCTTCAGGCGCGCCTGGGCCGACTGCATCCGCGCGAGCATCGTGTCGCGCTCGGCCTTCAGCTTCTTGATCTCGCCCTGCACCTGCAGGAGGGAGCTCTTCGCCGACTCGGCATCCTTCGAGGCGGTGTCCATGTCGGCCCGCATCTCCGTGATGTCGGCCTCGAGCTGGTTCTTCTTCTGGATCAGGATGACGGCGAGGTCGTCCTGGGCCGTCTCGACCGCCGCGTTCAGCTCGGCCTCGGTCTGGGCCAGCTCGCGCGTCGCCTTCTTCAGGCGCTCGTCGATGTCCTCGCGGCGCCGGATGATCGACGCGGTCGCCGTCTTCAGCTTCGTGTACTTCTCCACCATCGAGTTGATGGCGTTCTCGTAGGCGATCTCCGGGTGCTCCTTCTCGACGTCCGAGATCCAGATCGAGAGGAACCCCTTCCAGAGGTTGCCCAGCCGCGCGAAGAATCCGACGTTGGCCATGCTTCAGTCCTTCCTCTCGGGCGCGGGGACCGGCTCGATGAGCTTCGGGGACGAATGGACCACCCGCGCCACCTCCTCCTGCCCGAAGAACTCGAGGACCTTCTGGACCTCGAGCTTCTTCGCGTTACAGCTCGTCTGTACGGCCGCCTGCTCCTGCAGTTTCCGGTCGAGGAGCGCGCGCGCCTCGGCGATCTTCTGCTCGTACCCGGCGACGATCGTCTGGACTTCGCGCGCCGTGTCGGCCGTCTCGCCCGCCGTCTTCCGCAGGTAGCCCTCGAGCGCCTGGATCGACTCGACGCCCGCCTCGATGATCTTGTCGACGGGGACGCCGAACGCCTTGAGCGACGCCTCGACGATCTGCTTCTTCACGGCCGGGTCGGTCCCCGGGGGAAGGCCCCCGAGGAGCGCCTGCGCCTTCGCGAAGAGGTCGCGCTCCCCCGCGTCCACCCCCGCGGCGTCCAGGACGCCGTCGAAGTCGACCTGTCCGGCGACCGCTCTCGGCGGCTCCTTCACGAACGTGACGGGCGGCGGGCCGGGAGGGAGCGTGGCGTCGGAATCCCCATCCGCCGCGGAGACGTCCGTCTCCACGGGGAGAGAAGCCTCCTCCCCCGCCTCCTTGACGACGAACCAGCCGAGGACGGTCGAGCCCCAGTTCTTCTTTTCACTCATGGCAAGTCCCGAATTCGAGATCTTATCAAGCGGACGCCCCGGAATCCGCTCCCCGTCCGGGCCGTCGTAAAGTCCGGAGAGAGATGACGCGCGGTCACTGGGCCCGGTCGACGGAGGAGCTCCGGAAACGTCTCGCGGCGGCGGTGCCGCGCGAGACCCTGCGGGAGCTGCACCGAAGGTCCGCCGCGCGGCACCTCGCCGTGGCCCTTCGCCAGGCGCTCCTCTTCGCCGGAGCATTCGCGGCCGGCTGGCACTTCGAGAGCCTCTGGGTCCGTGTGTCGGCGGCGATCGTCCTCGGGGTCTGCGTCTTCGACGGGACGATCCTCCTCCACGAGGTGATCCACCGGACGGTCTTTCGCTCCGACCGGCCGCGGGCCTACCGCCTCCTGGGGCTCCTTTACGCCCTTCCGTCGGGGCTCTCTCCCACCCAGTTCACGCGCTGGCACCTCGACCACCACGCCGAGCTCGGTTCCGCGGACGACGACCCGAAGAGGGCGCACCTCTCGCCCAAGCGGAACGCCCGCTGGCTGAAGCTCCTCTACGCGACGCCGGCGCTCTTCCCGATCTACTTCCGGGCGGCCCGGCGCGCGATGTCGGGCTACCCGGCCCCGCTCCGCCGGAGAATCCTCCTCGAGCGGGCGGCCGCGACACTCCTCCACCTCGCCGTCGCGACGGCGATCGTCCTCGCCGGCGGGTGGGAGCGGGCGGTATGGCTCTGGGCGATCCCGGTCTTCGTCGTCTTCCCGCCGGTCTTCACTCTGAACCGGCTGGGACAGCACTACGACGTCGTCCCGGGCGAGCCGTCGAAGTGGGGGACCCGGATGGCCCGCTCCCGCTTCTGGGACGCCGTCTGGCTCTGGTCGAGCTACCACCTCGAGCACCACTACTTCCCGACCGTCCCCTTCTACAGGCTGCGCGACCTGAACGCCGCCCTGACCCCGTTCTTCACGCGGGAAGGGGTCCGCGAGAGGCGCTACCGGGAGCTCGTCTGGGACTGGCTCGTGAGGAACCGGGCGCCCCACACGGACTGGAACGCCCGGCTGTAATAGACTTGGCAACCCCTTATGGCGGAGAACTTCGGCCGGATCCTCGTCGTCGACGATGAGCCTTTCGCGCGGACGGTCGTCCGGCGGATGCTCGAAGTGGACGGCTGGGAGGTCTCGGAGGCCCGCTCGACGCAGGAGGCCCGGGCGCTCCTCGCCGCGGAGCCGGAGCCGGTCGCGCTCCTCCTCGACGTCCTGCTCGACGGCGAGAGCGGGCTCGAGTACCTCGAGCGGCTGCGCGAGGAGGGATCCCTCGTCCCGGTGATCGTCATGACCGCGATGGAGGACGTGGAGACCGCCGTCCGGGCGATGAAGGCCGGCGCCTACGACTTCCTCGTCAAGCCGGTGACGCCGGAGAGGCTCCGGACGGCCCTGACGCACGCCGCCGAGCGCCGGGCGCTCCTGGACGAGAACCGGAACCTCCGCAAGAGAGTCCGGCAGGAGGCGTTCGGCCGGACCCTCGTCGGCGAGAGCCCGGCGATGAAGGCGCTCTTCGCCGAGATGGAGCGGGTCGTCGAGACCGACATCGCCGTCTGCCTCCTCGGGGAGACGGGAACGGGCAAGGAGCTCGTCGCCCGCTGGCTCCACGAGAACGGGCCGCGCGGCAAGGGGCCATTCGTCGACATCAACTGCGCCGCGATCCCGGAGACGCTGATCGAGAGCGAGCTCTTCGGCCACGAGAAGGGGGCGTTCACCGGCGCCGCGGCCCGGCACAGAGGGAAGCTCGAGCAGGCCGACGGCGGGACGCTCTTCCTCGACGAGCTCGGGGAGATGGCCCACGCGACCCAGGCCCGGCTCCTCCGCGTCCTTCAGGAGAAGACCCTGGTGCGGGTCGGGGGGAGCGAGACGATCCCCTACAACGCCCGGCTGATCTCGGCGACGCAGCGCGACCTGACGGCCGCCGTCCGGCAGGGGACCTTCCGAGAGGACCTCTACTTCCGGGTCGTCGTCTATCCGCTGCGCCTCCCCCCTCTCCGGGAGCGGCTCGAGGACATCGCCCTCCTCGTCCACCACTTCATCCGGGTCTTCCGGGCGACGACCGGCCGCCCCGTGGAGGGGATCACGCCCGAGGCGATCGTCACGCTCGAGGCATACACGTGGCCGGGGAACGTCCGCGAGCTTCAGAACGCCGTCTTCCGGGCCGTCGTCTCCGCACGGGGGCCGTTCCTGACGACGGCCGACTTCCCGGACCTCTCCCCGGACCGTGTGCCGCGTTACCAGCCGCGCCCCTACCCGATCCGGCCCGACGGCCCCCCGACGCCTGCCGCGGGCCTGCCGAAGGCGGCGATCGTCGCGCCCGGCCTGGTCACGATGGAGGACCACGAGCGGGCCGCCATCCAGCAGGCTCTCGACGCCGCGAACGGAAACGTCCGGGCGGCCGCGGACCGACTCCAGGTCGCCCGCTCGACGCTCTACCGGCGGATCCGCGCCCTGGGCCTGACCGCCGCCTCCTGAGCGCCGCGCGCCCGCGCCGGCGCGGAAACCCGCTCTGCTACTCTCCCGTCCCGTCCGGGGCGGCCCGTGGGCGCCCACTCCCGACCCGAGGATGACGATGGCGATCGAAGTCTCGACCCCGCTCCTGGAGAAGCTCCACGGCCTCCTGCCGGACGACCTCGTCCGCGCCTTCCGGATCGCGTACACCTCGCGCCGGATCGACGACAAGGAGATCCAGCTCAAGCGGCAGAACCGGATCTACTTCCAGATCAGCGGGGCGGGGCACGAGGCGGTCCAGGTCGCGGCGGCGATGCTCCTCCGGCCCGGGGTCGACTGGCTCTTCCCGTACTACCGCGACCGGGCGCTCTGCCTCGGCCTCGGCGTCACGCCGCTCGAGATGCTGCAGACCGCCGTCGGCGCGAAGGCCGGGGAGGCCTCCGCCGGGCGGCAGATGCCGTCCCACTGGGGCTCCCGGCGCCTGAACATCTTCACGACCTCCTCCCCGACCGGCTCCGAGTGCCTCCCCGGCGTCGGCGCCGCCGAGGCGGGCCGCTACCTCGAACGCCCCGAGTCCCGCCCGTTCCTCGACGCCACGTCCGGCTTCGCGAAGGACGAAGTCTCCGTCGTCACGATCGGCGAAGGCTCGACCTCCGAGGGGGAGTTCTGGGAGGCGCTGAACGCGGCGACGACGCGAAAGCTCCCGGTCCTCTTCCTCGTCGAGGACAACAAGTTCGCGATCTCGACTCCGGTCGAGGTGAACACTCCCGGCGGCTCGATCTCGAAGGTCGTCCGCGGCTACCCCGGCCTCTTCCTCGCCGAGGTCGACGGGTGCGACTTCCTGGCCTCCTACGACGCGCTGCGGTGGGCGATCGCCTACTGCACGGAGCGGAAGGGGCCGGCCCTCGTCCACGCGCACGTCGTCCGCCCGTACTCGCACTCGCTCTCCGACGACGACCGGCTCTACCGGACGGAGGAGGAGCGGAAGAAGGACGCCGAGGGCGACCCGCTCGTCCGGATGGAGGCGCTCCTCCTCGAGCACGGCATCCTCGACGCCGAGAGGATCGCCGCCCTGAAGGCCGAGGTCGACGCCGAGGTGAACGCCGCGGCCGACGCGGCGATCGAGAGCCCGCAGCCGGAGGCGGCGGAGGTCCTCGAGCACGTCTTCTCTCCCGACGTCGACCCGGCCTCCTCCGCGTTCGACACCGAGGACGCGCCCGTCTTCACCGGCACCCCGACGACGATGGTCGATCTGATCAACGCCGCCCTGAGGGACGAGATGAAGCGCGACGGACGGATCGTCGTCTTCGGCGAGGACGTCGCCGACGCGACGCGCGCCGAGGTCCTCGCCGAATGCAAGGGAAAGGGGGGCGTCTTCAAGGTGACCGCGGGCCTCCAGAAGGCCTTCGGGGGCGAACGCGTCTTCAACTCCCCCCTCGCCGAGGCGACGATCGTCGGCACGGCGATCGGCTGGGCCGCCCGCGGCCTGAAGCCGGTCGTCGAGATCCAGTTCTTCGACTACATCTGGCCGGCGATGCAGCAGCTCCGCGACGAGCTCGCGACGGTCCGCTGGCGTTCGGGCGGGACGTGGAAGTGCCCCGTCGTCGTCCGCGTCGCGATCGGCGGGTACCTGACCGGGGGCGGGCCCTACCACTCGCAGTCGGGCGAGGTGACCTTCGCCCACATCCCCGGGCTGCGCGTCGTCTACCCGTCGAACGCCCTCGACGCGAACGGTCTTCTCCGGACCGCCATCCGCTGCGACGACCCGGTCCTCTTCCTCGAGCACAAGCACCTCTACCGCCAGACACACAACAAGGGGGCGAACCCCGGCCCCGACTACATGGTCCCGTTCGGGAAGGCGAAGGTCGTCCGCCCCGGCGCCGACGCGACGCTCGTGACGTACGGCGCGACCGTCTTCCGGAGCGTGGTCGCGGCGAGGAAGATCGCCGAGGACTCGGGGAAGGAGGTCGAGGTGATCGACCTCCGGACGCTCGCCCCGTACGACTTCGACGCGATCGCGACGAGCGTCGCGAAGACGAGCCGGCTCCTCGTCGTCCACGAGGACTGGAAGTCGCACGGCTTCGGCGCCGAGGTCGCGGCGCGGGCGTCGGACGAGCTCTTCGAGCGGCTCGATGCGCCGGTGCGGCGCGTCGGCGCGAAGGACGTCTTCTGCGGCTACGCGCCGCAGCTGGAGGACGCGACGCTCCCCCAGAGCGCGGACATCGAGCAGGCGCTCCGGGAGCTCCTCGCGTACTGACGTGACGGGCGGCCGTCCCGTCGCCCGAGGGAGAAGGGGGCCGCGCGGAGCGGCCTCCGACCGGCCGTGAGGCGGGCTCTTCCTCCGCTCGCCCTCGCGGCCCTCTTCCTCGCCGCGCTCGGCGCCGGCGCCTTCTTCGCCGATCCGATCGGGCTCGTGGCCGAGGCCGGGGCGCTTCGCTTCCGCGCCGCCGGAGCGCGCGCGACGACGGTTCCCGGCCCCGCGGCGACGCGCCTCTTCGCCCGGGAGCTCGGGCCGCGATCGGCCGAGACGCCGGTCGTCCTCCTCCACGGCCTCGGCGCCGCTTCGCACTACTGGGTCGAGACGGCGATCGACCTCTTCCGCGCCGGGCGAACGGTGATCGTCCCGGATGCCCCGGGCTCCGGGCAGAGCGACCCGCCCGCGCCCGGGACGGGCTGGGGGATCCCGGGGCGCGTCGCGGCGGTCTCGGCGCTGCTCGACGCCCTGGGGGTCCGGGAAGCGGACCTCGTCGGGCACTCGCTCGGGGGCTGGACCGCCGGGGCGTTCGCCCTCGCCGAGCCGTACCGCGTCCGCCGGCTCGTCCTCGTCGACGCCGCTGGATTCTCGAAGCCCGACCCGCGGGCCGAGGCCGAGCTTCGAGCGAGCCTCTCGCCCGGAGATCGGGCCGGCGCCCGCCGGCTCTACGACCTCCTCTTCCTGCGGAAGCCGCTCCCTCCCTCGGGGTTCGTCCTCGACGCCTTCGGGCGGCAGTACCGGAGAGAGAACGTCGTCGCCACGGTCGCAGCGCTGGGGGAAGAGGACGGCCTGCTCGGCCGCGAGGCGGAGCTCCCCGAGGGGACCGTCTTCATCCACGGCTCCGAGGACCTCATCTGCCCCCTCCCCGACACGCGCGCGGCGTTCGCGCGAGCGAGGAACGCCCGCCTCTTCGTCGTCCGCGGGACCGGGCACGACGCCCCGCTCGAAGCGCCCCGCCTCTTCCACGATACGCTCCGGACCGCCCTCGCGAAATAGACGGGGCCCGGCGGCTCAGGGCACCGGGAGGACGAAGCCGTCCGGCCCGACGACGCGGAGCTCCGCCCCGGGACGAAGGGCCCGCGCGACGAGCTCGTGCCGGCCGGGCGAAAGGCGCACGGTGAGGCCCCCGGCCGGACGCATTTCGTCGAAGAGGACGCTTCCGTCGAGGCGCGCCTCGAGGCCGCCGCGGCTCGAGAACGTATAGACCCCCTCCTCGGCCACGAGGAGCCCGCCCTTCCCGGGAGCGGGGAGGAGCGGCAACACATCGAGCGCCGCGGCCGCAGACGCGGCCGCGGCGTCGGCCGGGACGCGGACGAGCCTCCATCCGGGGAAGCCCGGAAGCGCCCCACCCTCGGCGACGGGAAGGGTCGCCGTCGCGACGGGGGGCGTTGTCGCGGCGGACTCCGCGTAGAGGACGTCGCGGGAGGGGCGGTAGCGGAGCGCGTCGAGGCCGTCCGCCAGCCGGATCGCCGGCCGCCCGCTCCCCGGGCGGGCGAGCAGCGCGTCGACGACGAAGGCGTTCCGCGCGGCTCCGGGCGCGAGGACGACGTCCGCCGGGCCGCGGGCGTCGAGGTCTTTGCGGATCGCGTCGGCGAGCGCGCGCTCCGGCCCGCCGAACGCGCCTTCGAGCCGGGGTGAGCCGAGCCAGAGGAGGAAGGCCCCGGCGTCGGTCGCGCCCGCGACGGCGACGACCGCGACGACGGTTGCCGTCGCGAGGCGACGACGCGCCGGACCGGCGAGCTCCACGAGCCGCTCCGCTCCGAGCGCCGCGAGGACGACGAGGAACGGAGCCGCGTGGACGGCCCGGTAGGCGTTCGCGGCCTCTTCGACGGCGAGGAGGCTCGCGAGGAGGAAGAGAGCCGCGGCGGTCGCGAGGAACAACCCCGGCCCGCCGCGGCGGAGGCCCGCCGCGGCCCCGACGAGCGCGAGGCCCGTCACCGCGAGCGGCAGGACGGGGCGGCCCGGGTCGCCGTGCCGCTCGTTCGGGTCGCCTCCGAGGACGAAGAGCCGCGCGTAGGCCGCCGCGTTCCGGGCCAGGCCGGTCAGGGCAGACCTCGTCCCGTCGCGCGCCGCGGAGAGCTCGCGCGTCCGCGCGAGCGCTCTGTCGGGATGAGCGGCGAAGTGGAGCGCGAGCGGCGCGAGGACGAGCCCGCAGGCGACGAGGCCGGCCGTGGCCACCCGGCGGAACGCGGCCGCGTCCGCGGCGTCGTCCGGAGCGGCGCGGCGCCCGCGGAGCCGGCCGAGGAGCCAGAGAGCCGGCGGAAGCGGCAGGACGGCCCAGGCCGCGACGTAGCCCCACCCGGCGAGACCGGCCAGGGTGCCCGCGGCGGCGCCGAGGAGGGCCGACCGCCGGCGGGCGGCACAGAGGGCGAGCGCCGCGGAGAGGACGACTATGGCCGAGGTCGCGACCGCGTTCCAGCCCCACCTCCCGGTGACGAGGAGCCAGGAAGAGGTGGCGCCGAGGAAGGTGGCGAGAAGGAGCGGGAGCGGCCTTCCGCCCGCCGCGCCTCCGGCCAGCGCGGCGATCCCCGCGAGGAGGACGAGCGCCGGAAGGACCGACATCGCGCGGACGGAGGCGATTCCACCCCCCGCGGCGCGGTCGACGAGGGAGAGGCCTCGGAGCGAGAGGTTCGTCAGCCAGGAGTTGACGAAGGTCGACGAGGGAGAGGCCTCGGAGCGAGAGGTTCGTCAGCCAGGAGTTGACGAACCCGGCGTCGGGAGGCTGCAGGGGCGAGGTGCCGAGAAGAGGCGCGCCCGTCGCGGAGGCGACACGCGCCGCGCGAAGGGCGAGCGCCTCGTCGATCCAGGGCCCGGGCGGCACCTCCCGGACGCGGTGGAGGCGAAGCGCGGCGCCGGCGAGGAGGAGCGCGAGGAGCGCCGCTCCCGCCGCGAGCCGCCGCGCCGCCGCCGTCACTGCGGTCCTTCCGGCTCGAAGGTCTTCACGACCGGGATGCTCGTCCCCTGCGAGAAGCGGTCGTCGAACGCCTCGGCGAGGACCCGCCCGTCCATGTCGCGGGCGATCGGCTCGCCCGCCAGGGCGAGGAGCGTCGGCGCCAGGTCGACGACGTCGGCGGACGTGAGCCGGACGCCCGCGCGGATCCCGGAGCCCCAGAGGACGAGAAAGCCGTCGTCTCCCCCGTCGGGCGAGGCGACGGGAGCCCGTCCGCGCAGGAGGTCGAAGAGCGCCGTCAGCGGAGGCGCGGGGCCGTAGCTGGCCGGGGCGAAGACGCAGAGCGTCCGCTCGCGCCCCTCCCTCTCGAGGAGGTCGCCCAGCGTGTCGTCGAGGAACCGGTAGTAGGCGAGGAGCGCCTTCTCGGGAGTGTCGGCCTCGCGGCGGGAGGCGCCGAAGTAGCGGCGCGGGTCCGCCGCCGGGCCGAGGACGCGAGCCGGCCCGCCAAGGCCCGAGAGGACGAGGGCGGAGACGCTTCCGGGCCCGGTCGGGACACCCGCCAGCGTGGCCCCGACGATCCCGAGGTCCCGCGCCGCGCCGGCCGCGGCGTTCGCCTCCCGGCGCTCGGCGTCCGACAGTCCGGCCGGCTCCAGGGCCCGCGTCAGCGACCGGTCGAGGTTCCCGGCGCCGAGCAGCAGGAGACGCGCCCGCTCGGCCGTCTCTTCCGGGAGGGCCTCCCCCTTCGCCCCCCCTTCCGAGAAGAACCGCTCCGTCGCCCAGAGGACGAGCCCCTCCCGGGGCGGGTCGGCCGCGGGCCAGGAGAGGACCGCCGCTTCGTGTCCGCGCTCCGCGAGTACTTCCCAGAACGTCCGGCTCCTCCGGGTCGTCCCTCCCTCGCGGCGCGGCCTCACGAGCGGGAGCGGCACCGGCCGGGCGAAGCCGGGAACGCGCGGAAGGAGCCGCAGGACCCCGACGGGCGTCGACAGCGACGTCTCCGAGACGACGCCGTGCTTGCGCGGCATCTTCCCGGTCGCGGCCGTCGTCCAGAGGGACGCGCGGTCGTGGGGCGAAAGCGTGCCGAGAGGCCCGCCCGCCCCCTCTTCGAGGAGCCGGGCGAAGACGGGGAGGTTCCCGTCCGAGGCCGCGCGCGAGAGGAGCTCCCACGAGACCCCCTCGAGCCCGACGACGAGGAGGCTCCGGGTCGCCGTCCGCGGAATCGTCTGCGGAGGCGCGAGCGGGGAGCGCTCCGGCCCGTGGCGTCCGAGGAGCGGGACCGCCGAGAGGAGCGCGGCCGGGGCGAGGAGGAACGCGGCGGCGCGCCGCCCCTGCGGCCTCCGGCGCGCCGCGAAGAGGAGGAACGCGGCCGAGACGGCCCCGACGAGCGCGACACCGACGAGGAGGCGCCGGGTGCCGTTGCCGAGGAAGTCGTAGTAGAGCTTCCTCTGGGTCTCGGCGTGGAGGGCGAGGAGAACGAGGAGAAATGCCGAGAGGCCCCAGAACCCGGCCGACGGCCTCCCCGGCTCCTTCACGAGGAAGGCGAACGGCGAAAGGACGAGGAGCCCGGCCAGGCCGCAGGCCGCGAGGAGGCGGAGGGCGGGGAACGGCGCCAGGAGATGCGGGTTCAGCGCCAGGAGGACGTTGCCCGCCCCGAGGCCCGCGATGGCCCCGAGGAGCGCGGGGTGGCTGCGCCGGAGAGCCTCGCTCATAATCCGCGTCCACGAGTCTCGCCGTCTTCCGCATGGTGGTCAACGAAGCGCTCCGCATCCTCCGTACCGTCCGCTACGACGCGGCCCATTTCTCCGTCTTTCTGCAGGCCGGGACGATCGCCGCGGCCGCGAAGCCGGGGCAGTTCGTCATGATCCAGGCCGGCGACGGCCTGAGGCCCTACCTCCGACGCGCCTTCTCCGTCGCCGACGTGACGACGGTGGCGGGCGTCCCCGGCATCGAGCTCGTCGTGAGGGCCGTCGGGGTCGGAACGGAGGCGCTCGGGCGATTCGCGGAGGGGACGCCGATTCCGGTCCTCGGGCCGCTCGGCGTGCCGTTCCCGATCGAGGACCTGAAGCAGTCCGACCGGGTCGCCCTCGTGGCGGGCGGCATCGGCCTCGCGCCGCTCGTCCTCCTCGCGCGGCGTCTCGCCGAGCGCGGCATCCCGGCCGACCTCTTCTACGGCGGCCGCAACGAGAGCGAGGTGCTGAAGCGGCCCGACTTCGAGCGCTTCCTCGGCGCGCACCGCTGCCGCTACGCCACGGACGACGGTTCGCTCGGGAAGAAGGGGCGGGTGACGGACATCTTCGGCGCCGCCCTCGACGCCGGGACGAGCTACCGGCGTGTCTTCGCCTGCGGCCCGGTCCCGATGTTCCGGACGCTGGCCGGGACGCTCGAGGCGGCCGGAGTCGAGGGGTCGTTCGCGCTCGAGTCGGAGATGGCGTGCGGCTTCGGCGTCTGCCTCGGCTGCGTCCTGCCGGGCCGCGACGGGCGGTTCCACACGATCTGCACCGAGGGCCCGTGCCTCCCGCCGACCGCGATCGACTGGAGCCGGGTGTGAGCGGTGCGTCGCGATGAGCGTCGCCCTGACGGTCCTGGTCCCGGGGGGTTCGCGCCCCCCCCGGCCCCCCCGAAAGGGAGGCTCCCGATGAGCGTCGACCTCACCGTCCACCTCGGCCGCCTCACCCTCAAGAACCCGATCGCGACCGCGTCGGGCACGTTCGGGTACGGGCTGGAGTTCGCGGAGTTCGTCGACCTCGCGTCCCTCGGCGCGATCTCGGTGAAGGGGCTCTCTCTTCGCCCCTGCCTCGGCAACCCGCCGCCCCGCATCTGCGAGACCGACGCCGGGATGCTGAACGCGATCGGGCTCCAGAACGTCGGGATCGAGGAGTTCCTCGGCGAGAAGCTTCCGAAGCTCCACGCGGCGGGCGCCACCGTCATCGCGAACGTCTGGGGCGACACGGAGGCGGAGTACCGCGCCGTCGTCGAACGGATCGGCGACGACCCGCGTGTCGCCGCCGTCGAGCTGAACGTCTCCTGCCCGAACGTCGTCAAGGGGGGAATGGTCTTCGGAAACGACCCGGCGGCCCTCGGCGCACTCGTCGCCGCCGTCCGCACCGCCACCCGGCTCCCCCTCGTCGTCAAGCTCTCGCCGAACGTCACCGACGTCGTCGCCGCCGCACGGGCGGCCGTCGACGGCGGGGCCGACGTCCTCTCGCTCATCAACACGCTCGTCGGCCTCTCGATCGACATCGAGACGCGCGAGCCGAAGATCGGCTTCACAACGGGCGGCCTGTCGGGCCCCGCGATCCGCCCGGTCGCCGTCCGGATGGTCTGGGAGGTCCGGAAGGCCCTGCCTCACGTCCCGATCTTCGGGATCGGCGGGATCGAGACGGCCGAGCACGTCGTCGAGTTCCTGATCGCCGGGGCGAACGCCGTCCAGGTCGGGACGGCGAGCTTCCGCGACCCGGGGATCTCCGGGCGCCTCGTCCGGGACGTCGCGCGCTGGTGCGAGCGACACGGCGTCGAGCGGGTCTCCGACCTGACCGGTACCTTGAAGACGCGCCCGCGTCCCGAGAAGGCCTATGTCTGACGGAAGGAAGCGGATCGCGGTCGCCCTCGACGTGTCCGAGAGGAGCCGGATCCTCGAGCTGGCGCGCTTCGTCGGCCCCGAGGTCGGCGTCCTGAAGGTGGGCCTCGAGGCGTTCTGCGCGCACGGCCCCGGGCTCGTCCGCGAGGTCGCCGCGATCGCACCGGTCTTCCTCGACCTGAAGCTCCACGACATCCCGAACACCGTCGGCGGGGCGGCCGCCGCCGCCGCGCGGACCGGCGCGTCGATCCTGAACGTCCACGCGGGCGGAGGCCTCGAGATGATGCGCGCCGCCGGCGAGCGGGCGCGGGAAGCCGCGGCCGCGGCGGGGCTTCCGGTCCCCCGGGTGATCGCCGTGACGGTCCTGACGTCGCTCGACGCCGCGGCGCTTTCGGCGGTCGGCCTCGCCGGGACGCCGCGGGAAGCCGCGCTTCGGCTCGCCCTCCTCGGACGGGAGGCGGGGCTCGACGGGGTCGTCTGCTCTCCGGCGGAGATCACGGCGATCCGGTCGGCCTGCGGCCCGGAGTTCCTCCTCGTCGTCCCGGGGATCCGGCCGGCCGGGAGCGAAGCGGGAGACCAGAAGCGGATCGCCACGCCCGGCGCGGCGGCGCGCGCGGGGGCCGACCTCCTCGTCATCGGCCGGCCGATCACGGGAGCGCCCGACCCGGCCGGAGCGGCGCGGGCGATCGCGGCGGAGATCGACGGGGCCTGACCCGCGGACCGGCGTGGGGAGGGCTCGGCCCGCGCCTACTCGACCGGGATCTTCGTGTAGCGGCCCGCCGTGCGGCGCGCCTCGGCCGCCCGTTCGGCGAGCGCGATCTCCTCGTCGAGGAAGTCGCGCATGGCCCTGAGGAGCTCAATCCCGGAGGTCGCCGCCCGGGCGGCCGATTCGGAATGCCCGCGGCGCGCGAGCTCGAGGGCGAAACGGGCCGCGAGGTCGCCGATCGGCTTCAGGAGGCAACCGTCTTTTCCGCAAGGGATCCGGCTTCCGGTGTCCGGGGCCCGGTCGCCGGTCCCCGCGTCGGCCGGGGCGGCCTCGGCCGGATCGAAGCCCGGCCCGAAGTCCGGCTCGAGACCGTCGCCCGGCCTGCCCTTCCGACGCCCGAGCCGCTCAGCCATGTGCCGCCTCCACGAGGGCCCGCTCGAAGCGTACCGTCAGACGCCCCGCCTCCACCTTCGCCTTCGTCGGGACCAGTCCCGAAAGGGTCCGCGGGATCGGAACGTGGTGACGGAAGTTGCCGATGGTGACGATGAGGTCGCCCGAGGCGACCGCGAGCTCGACGTCCTCCTTCTCGACGAAGGGGAGGTCGAGCGTCAGGAGGTAGTGTCCCGGCTTCTTCTGGAACCGGTACGGGGGCGTCGTCCGGAACGACGCGGACGGGTCCAGCCCCGCGAAGAGCCCGGCGCCGAGCTCGGCGAGCCCCGCGGCGCCGACGACCTGGTCGTCCTTGAGCGGGACGGTCCAGATCGGAACCGGGTCGAAGTAGCGCTTCGCCTCCGCGAGGAAGCGCGCCTGGGTCCGGCGCCACTTGTCGAAGAAGGGATCGCCGAGCGACTCCGGCAGGAGCCGGTTCACGATGACGGCGTCGACGGTGAAGCCGTAGAGGCCGAAGTACATGAAGGCCCTCTGCGTCTCCCTGAGGACGATCTTCTCGGCGTTCGTCACGAGGCGCACGGTCGTCTTCCTCGGGTCTTTCAGCAGCGCGTCGACGCCGTCCAGCTTCTCGGCGAGCGCCTTCACGTTGTCGAAGTAACGCTCGGACGGGACCGGGAGGCTCGTCACCCTCTCGACCATCGGCCGGGCGACCTTCAGCAGCGACCGCTCGACCCGGAACAGCTTCTTCATGTACCAGTCGAGCGTCGGCGGGAGCGAGACGAAACGGAGAGACTCCCCGGTCGGCGCGCAGTCGAGGATCAGGACGTCGTACGCGTTCTCGCGGGCGTAGCGGTTGACGTAGAGGAGGGCGGAGACCTCTTCCATGCCGGGGAAGATGGCGAGCTCCTCCGCGAGGACCTCCTCGATGCCGGTGACGGCGAGGAGCGTCGCGACGTAGCCGGAGATGTCCTGCCAGTGCCGGCCGATCTCCTCGGTGACGTCGACCTCCTGGATCCAGAGGTTCTCGGCGACCGACAGCGGGGCGCCGCGCCGCTTGTCGGCGAGGCGGCCGTCGAGGTCGAAGGCGTCGGCGAGGGAGTGCGCCGCGTCGACCGACATCACGAGCGTCCGGAGGCCCCGGGCGGCCAGCGTCAGGCCCGTCGCCGCGGCGACGGTCGTCTTGCCGACGCCGCCCTTGCCCGTGTAGAGGAGGATTCTCATCGGAGAGGAGGAAGCATCTTAGCCCGCGCCGCCGCGGCGGCGGCGCGCGGTCAGTAGCCGCGCAGCCGGCCGCGCTCCTCCCGCTCCCGCCGGGAAAGCCGGCCGGACCCGGCGTCGCGGCGCGGAGCCAGGAGCTTCTCCAGCCGCTGCGCCTCGCGCTGCTCCGGCGTGAGCTCGGGGGTCGTCTCCTCGTAGAGCGTCCGCGCCTGGGCCTTCGGGACGTGCCGCTCGGCGACGGCCTTCACGACGAGCGTCCTCCGCCTCCCCGGAACGGTGACCTGGAGGGTGTCGCCCGGCCTCACGATCCGGTGGGGCTTCGCCGCCGTGCCGTTCAGGTCGACCTTCCCCCCTTCGCACGCCTCCTTGGCCTGAGAGCGGGTCGGGTAGAGGCACGCGACGTCGAGAAAGACGTCGAGGCGGACGCCGCCGGCGTCCGCCTCGTCCTCCTGCGGCCGCTCGCGCTTCATCCGCGCGCGCCCCCCCGGCGGGCCCCGGCGCCCGGGCGGAATCGGCGCGCCCGCCCCGCGTTCATCTCAGAAGACCGGCTTCTGGACGGTGTGATCGAAGGCGTAGGTGTACTGGTAGCCGAGGATGGAGGTCTTCTGGATGTACTTCGCCTCGACGATCACGTCGCTTCCGTGGCGGCGGAGCTTGATGTCCTGGAGCGTGAGGGGCGTCCCCGCCTCCTGGGCGACGACGAAGATCTCGTACTGGATCTTGTCGAGCGGCTTGACCCCCGCGAAGTTGGCCTGCTCGCTCATCGCGTCCTTGACCTTGTTGCCGGCGTAGTGCAGCGGGATGATCTTGAAGAGCGCGATGCCGACGAGGACGACGACCGCGATCCCGACGATCGTGCCGAAGGCCCCCTCACCGCGAATCCGTTTCCGGGACGACATGCTCTGCCTCCTCTTTGGGCCCTCCGGCGCGGCTCAGCCGACGGCTCGGAAGGTCCGCTCCCAGCGGGTTCTCGAGAAAAAGTGTATCGCGCCGTCGAGGAGACGGCGAAGGGCTGCGTTGCGGCCCTGGATCGGCTCCTCGGGGGGCCGGACGGACCAGTAGACGAAGAGGGCCCGGCCCCGGACGTGCCCCAGCGGCACCGGGCCCCAGGCCCGCGAGTCCCGGGACTCGTCGCGGTTGTCGCCGAGCGCGAAGAAGGCGCCCGGCGGGAGCGTCCGGGGCGCCAGCTCGTCCCTCCCCCGGAGGGAGGCGGGGAGGCCCTCCCCCGAGAGGACCGCGGGGTCCCTGTGGACGACCCAGGGCTCCTCCTGGACGACGCCGTCGACGACGATCCGCTTGTCGCGGATCTCGACCGTCTCGCCCGGCAGAGCGACGGCCCGCTTGATGAAATCCCGCCCGGGCTCTTCCGGGCCGCGAAAGACGACGACGTCGCCCCGCCGGATCCCGCGCGACGGGAGAATCGGCCCCCACGGGAGCTTCCGCGGCGCCCAGCCGAGCTTGTCGACGACGACGTGGTCGCCGACGAGGAGGCTCTCCTCCATCGACCCGCTCGGGATCTGGTAGGTCTCGACGAGGAACGCCTTGGCGAAGAGCGCGAAGACGACCGCCACGAGGACCGCCTCGACGTACTCGCGGACGAGGGCGGCCCCCCGCGTCCCGCGGCCGGCCGCCGCCACGCCGCCCGGATGCGTCACGGCGATCCTCCTCAGTCGACCTTCAGGACCGCGAGGAACGCCTCCTGCGGCAGCTCGACCCGGCCGACCTTCTTCATCCGCTTCTTGCCCTCCTTCTGCTTCTCGAGGAGCTTGCGCTTGCGGGTGATGTCGCCGCCGTAGCACTTCGCGAGGACGTTCTTGCGGAGCGCCTTCACCGTCGAGCGGGCGAGGATCTTCGCCCCGATCGCCGCCTGGATGATCACCTCGAACATCTGCTGCGGGATCATCTCCTTCATCTTCTCGACGAGGGCGCGCCCCTTGGTCTGCGCCTTGTCGCGGTGGACGATGAAGGCGAGCGCGTCGACCGGCTCGGAGTTGATGAGGACGTCGAGCTTCACGAGGTCGGCCGGAGCGTACCCGGTCAGCTGGTAGTCGAAAGAGGCGTAGCCGCGGGACACCGACTTGAGCTTGTCGTAGAAGTCGAGGATGACCTCGTTCAGCGGGAGGTCGTACTTCAGGACGGCGCGCTGGGTGCCGGCGTACTCGAGGGAGACCTGCCGGCCGCGGCGCTCCTCGCAGAGCGCGAGGATGCCGCCGAGGTACTCGTCCTTCGTGATGATCGTCGCGAGGATGCGAGGCTCCTCGATGACGTCGATGAGCTGGGTCTCGGGGAGCTTGACCGGGTTCGAGATCTCGAGGACCTCGCCGCGCGTCGTCGTGACGCGGTAGGGCACGGACGGGGCGGTCGTGATGAGCGAGAGGTCGAACTCGCGCTCGAGCCGCTCCTGGACGATCTCGAGGTGGAGGAGGCCGAGGTAGCCGCAGCGGAACCCGAACCCGAGCGCCGTCGACGACTCGGGCTCGAACGTGAACGACGCGTCGTTCAGCCGGAGCTTCTCCATCGCGTCGCGCAGGTCCTCGTAGTCGTCCGACTCGGTCGGGAAGATCGAGGCGAAGACCATCGGCTTGACGTCCTGGAAGCCGGGGAGCGGCTCGGCCGCCGGGCGCTCGGCCTCGGTCATCGTGTCGCCGATCTTCGTCGAGTGGAGGTCCTTGATCCCCGCGATGACGTACCCGACCATCCCGACCGTCAGCTCGGGGACGACCTGCTGCTTCGGCGTGAAGAGGCCGACCTCCTGGACCTCCGAGACGAGGTCCATCCCGAGCATCTTGATCTTCATCCCGGGCCGGATCGCGCCGTCCTTGACGCGGACGAGGCACGTGACGCCCCGGTAGACGTCGAACCACGAGTCGAAGAGGAGCGCGCGAAGCGGGCCGTCGGCGTTCCCCGTCGGGGCCGGGACGTCGTGGACGATGTGCTCGAGGAGCTCGCGGACCCCCGTGCCGACCTTCCCCGACGTGAGCGCCGCGTGCTGCGCCGGGATCCCGATGACCTCCTCGATCTGCTCGCGCGCCATCTCGGGGACCGCGCTCGGGAGGTCGACCTTGTTGATGCACGGGACGATCGTCAGGTCTCCGTGGATCGCGAGGTAGGCGTTCGCGAGCGTCTGCGCCTCGACGCCCTGCGTGGCGTCGACGACGAGGACCGCCCCCTCGCAGGCCGCGAGGGACCGGGAGACCTCGTACGTGAAGTCGACGTGGCCGGGCGTGTCGATCAGGTTCAGCGTCCAGTCCTGGCCGTCCTCGCTCCGGTACTTCAGCGAGACCGCGCGCGCCTTGATCGTGATGCCCCGCTCCTGCTCGATCGGGTTGTCGTCGAGGACCTGCTCGCGCATCTCGCGCGCCGTCAGGGCGCCCGTGATCTCGAGGATCCGGTCGGAGAGGGTCGTCTTGCCGTGGTCGATGTGGGCGACGATCGAGAAGTTTCGGATGCGGGAGGGATCGGGCATGGTGTGGGTCGGGCCTCGCGCCCGAACCCTTGATTCTAGAAGAACGTCCGGTAATGCGCTCGCCCACCTCGAACCTGGGGGGTCCGGGGGGCCGCGTCTCGCGTGGCATGGGCAGCCTCGGGGGCGATCGTGCACCCCGCAGGCTGGGGGGTCCGGGGGGCCGCGAACAGCGCCCCCCGGAGAGCGCGCCCCCCGGAGAGCGCGCCTCCCCCGGTGCGCCCGGTCCATCGGGTGGCTTCGGCCGTCTCCGCGCCGGCGGGCGGCGGTCGTCAGGCCCCGACGGGCGGGACCCACGGCAGCCCCTCGAGCGGCCAGCGGGAACGCGCCGGGGCCGAGAGCCCCTCGTGCGGTGCCCCCGCCCGGTGCCGGAGGAGGCCGGCGAAGGCGACCATCGCGGCGTTGTCGGAGGTGAGGGCCCGCGGGGCGAGGAGGACTTCCACGCCGCGTCGCTTCCCCCACGCCGCGAGCCGCTCGCGGAGGAGCGAGTTCGCCGCAACGCCGCCCGAGACCGTGAGGAGCGGGAAGGGTTCGGCCTCGTGGAGCCTCTCGACTCGATCCTCGAGCTGGGCGACGACGGACTCCTGGAAGGCCGCGAGGAGGTCGCGGAGCGCTTCCGGCGCGTCCTCTTCCGCGAGGACCGGGCCGCGGAGGGCGACGCCGGTGTTCGGTGAGAAGCCGAGGGCGGCGAGGCGGTCGCGGACGGCGGTCTTCAGGCCCGAGAACGAGAGGTCGAGAGAGCCCCCCTTGAAGCGCGGCACCGCGAACGGCTCGACGACCCGGCCGTTCCTCGCGAGCCGGTCGACGACCGGTCCGCCCGGGTAGCCGAGGCCGGCCATCTTCGCGACCTTGTCGTAGGCCTCCCCCGCGGCGTCGTCGCGCGTCTTCGCCAGGACCGAGATCCCCTCCGGCGCGAACGAGAAGACGTGCGAGTGGCCGCCGGAGACGACGAGCGCGGCGAACCGGGGCGGGACGGCGCGGGCCGGACCGCCGTCGAGGTCGAGGAACGGCGAGAGGGCGTGCCCCTCGATGTGGTGCCCCGGGACGAAAGGGACGCCGAGGCCGACCGCGATCCCGCGCCCCTCCGCGAGTCCCACGAGGAGGGCGCCGACGAGCCCCGGACCCGCCGTCGCGACGACGAGCCCGACCTCCTCGAGCCGCGCCCCCGCCCGCTCGAGCGCCTCGTCGAGGAGGGGGGGAAGGTTCGTCAGGTGGGCGCGGGCCGCGATCTCGGGGACGACGCCGCCGTAGCGCTTGTGCATGTCGATCTGCGAGGAGACGACCGACGCGGCGATGGCACCGTCCCCCCGGAGGAGGGCGACGGAGGTCTCGTCGCAGGAGGTCTCGAGGCCGAGGACGTACGTCACGGAAGGGCGAGGAGGCGGGCGAGACCTTCGGCGTGCGGCGGGGTCGAGACGCCCGCTTCCGTCACGATCGCGTCCACGAGCGCCGCCGGAGTGACGTCGAAGGCCGGGTAGAGGGCGGGGACGCCGGCCGGCGCGACGGAGAGCGGGCTCTCGCCCGACGGGTCGAGAAGGAGGACCTCGGCGCCGTCCCGCCACTCGATCGGGATGTCCCGCCGGGTCGAGAAGGAGGACCTCGGCGCCGTCCCGCCACTCGATCGGGATGTCCCGCCCCGAGGGGCAGGCCGGGTCGAGCGTCGTGCGCGGGGCGGCGACGACGAACGGGACGCCGTGCGCCCGGCAGGCGAGCGCGACGCCGTATGTGCCGACCTTGTTCGCGACGTCCCCGTTCGCGGCGATCCGGTCGGCGCCGACGACCGCGACCGAGACCCTCCCCGAGGCGATCACCGAGGCCGCGGCGACGTCGGGGAGGATGGTGACGTCGATCCCGTCCTTCGCGAGCTCCCACGCGGTGAGGCGCGCCCCCTGCCAGAAGGGGCGGGTCTCGTCGGCGAAGACGGCGACGGGGCGGCCCGCGGCGAGGGCGCGGACGACGCCGAGCGCCGTCCCGATGCCGGCCGTCGCGAGCGCGCCCGCGTTGCAGTGGGTCAGGACCCGGAGAGGGGCCTGTGGGTCGCCGCTGAGGCGCGAGGCGATCCAGGCCGCGCCGTGACGCCCCATCGCGGCGCACGCCTCGCCGTCTTCCGCCTCGAACCTCGCGGCCTCGGCCTCGAGAAGCGCGGCCCGCTTCGCCGCGGGTGCCCCGGCGGAAGCGCGGAAGGCCCCGCGCATCCGCTCGACGGCGAAGCGGAGGTTCACCGCGGTCGGGCGGGCCCCGGCGAGGCGGTCGGCGGCGGCCTCCCAGTCGGCGTCGAAGCCGCCGGCGGCGCCCGCGATCCGCCGGGCCTCCACCGCGAGGCCCCACGCCGCCGCGACGCCGATGAGGGGCGCGCCCCGGACGGCGAGTCTCCGGATCGCGTCCGCCGTCGCGTCGGCGGAGTCGCAGTCGATCCACGCCTCCTCGCCGGGGAGGCGGCGCTGGTCGAGGAGGCGGAGGCGGCCGGGGGCGGCGTCGATCGGCTTCACGCGCGTCCCGGGAAGAGGCTCGTTCACGCGCGGACTATAGAATCGATCCTCGCCACGAGGTGCCGGTCCGTCCTGCTCCGCGCAAAGTCGACGGACCCGAGGAGTCTTCCGATGGCCACTCTCCCCCGCAGCATTCGAGACCTCGCTCTCTCCGGCCGCCGCGTCTTCCTTCGCGTCGACTTCAACGTCCCGATCAAGGAGGGGGTCGTCAAGGACGACACCCGAATCACGGAGGCGCTCCCGACGATCCGCCTCGCCCGCGAGAAGGGGGCGCGGCTCATCCTCGCCTCGCACCTCGGCAAGGCGAAGGGGACCCCCGACCCGAAGTACTCGCTCGCCCCCGTCGCGAAGAAGCTGGAGGAGCTCCTGGGCGCACCGGTGGCGTTTTCCGCCGACTGCGTCGGGGAGGTCGCGGAGGCCGCCGCGAAGGCGCTCGCCGACGGCGGCGTCCTCCTCCTCGAGAACACCCGCTTCCACGCGGGCGAGGAGGGGAACGACCCCGCGTTCGCGAAGTCGCTCGCCTCGCTCGCCGAGGTCTACGTGAACGACGCGTTCGGCACGGCCCACCGCGCCCACGCCTCGACGGCCGGGATGGCCGTCCACTTCGCACCGGACGCCCGCGGCGTCGGCCTCCTCATGGAGAAGGAGCTCAACGCGCTCGGGAAGGTCGTCGACGACATCGAGCGGCCGTTCGTCGGCATCCTCGGCGGGGCCAAGATCCTCGGGAAGATCGCGGCGCTCGAGGCCCTCGTGGAGCGCGCCGACACGCTCCTCGTCGGCGGCGGGATGGCGAACCACTTCGTCGTCGCGCTCGGCCTCGGGGTCGGCAAGTCGCTCCTCGAGCCCGAAGGGGTCCCGATCGCCCGGAAGGTCATCGACCGTTGCAAGGAGCGAGGCGTGAACCTCGTCCTCCCATCCGACTTCCTCGTCGCCCCCTCCCTCGAGGCGGCGGCGCAGGCGAAGGCGGTCGCGATGAACGCGATCCCCGAAGGCCAGGCCGCCCTCGACATCGGCCCGAAGACGCTCGAGATGTTCGCCCGGATGACGAAGGGGGCGAAGACGATCTTCTGGAACGGTCCGATGGGGGTCTTCGAGACGAAGCCGTTCGATGCCGGGACGCGCGGCGTCGCGAAGATGATGGCCGAGTCGGGCGCCTTCACCGTCGTCGGCGGTGGCGAGAGCGTCGAGGCGATCAACGAGGCGGGCCTCGGGCCGAAGATCTCCCACGTCTCCACCGGCGGCGGCGCCTCGCTCGACCTGATCAGCGGCAAGAGGCTGCCGGGGGTCGAGGCGCTCCTCTAGTCCCCCGAACCCTTACGCGAAATACCAGGGGCCGGCGCTCGCCGGCCCCGCCCACGGAGGTCCGATGCACCCCTCGCGCACGCCGCTCGTCATCGCGAACTGGAAGATGAACAAGACCCCTTCGGAGGCGGCCGTCTTCTGCGACGACTTCCTCTCGCGCCTTCCCGCGCTCCCGGAGCGGGTCGAGCTCGCGATCGCCCCCGCCTTCCCCGCCCTCGAGCGGGTGGGCCGGCACCTCCTCCCGACGCGGGTGAAGCTCGGCGCGCAGGACGTCCACGTCGAGCCGAAAGGGGCCCACACCGGCGAGGTCTCGGTGGCGATGCTCGCCGACGTCGGCGTCGCGATGGTCCTCGTCGGGCACAGCGAGAGGCGGAGGGACCGGAAGGAGGTCGAGGCCGACTTCACCCGGAAGATGAAGCGTCTGGCCGACGCCGGCCTTTCCCCCGTCTACTGCGTCGGGGAGACGCTCGAGGAGCGCGACGGCGGGAGGACCGAGGGGGTCCTCGCCGCCCAGATGACCGCCCTCGACGCGTTCGGCGACGCCCTGCCCCCCGGCTTCGTCCTCGCCTACGAGCCGGTCTGGGCGATCGGGACGGGGCGGGCCGCGACGCCCGAGATGGCGGCCGACGCCCACGCCTTCCTCCGCGGCCGCCTCGCCGAGCGCTTCGGCGCCGCGGCCGCGGCCGCGACGCGGATCCTCTACGGCGGGTCGGTGACCCCGGCGAACGCGAAGGAGCTCTTCGCGAAGGAGGACCTCGACGGCGGGCTCGTCGGGGGCGCCTCGCTCGTCCCGGCCGATTTCGCCGCCCTGGCGGTCGCCGCCGGGGCCTGAGCCCCGGGGCCGCCGCCCGGCCGTTTTGGCCTTTTCGGGCCGGTGGGGTATCCTCACCGGCCCGTTTCGCCTCCGGGCGGCGGGCCGGAGACTCGCGCATGATTTACGTCCTCGTACCCGTATACGTCATCGTCTGCGTCTTCCTCATCCTGGTGGTTCTCCTCCAGCAGGGGAAGGGCGCCGACGTCGCGAGCGCGCTCGGCGCCTCGTCTTCGCAGACGACGTTCGGCGCGCGCGGCGCGACGACGGTCCTCGAGAAGGTGACGACCTGGTCGTTCGTCGCGTTCTCGGTCCTCGCCGTGACGATCTCGCTCATCCAGGCGCGGCCGAAATCGTCCGTCATCAAGCAGCTCGGGAGCCAGCCCGTGAAGAGCGCCCCGGCGGCTCCTGCGGCCCCCGCCCCGGCGAACGCCGTTCCCGTCGCTCCCGCTCCGGGGGACGCGGCGGTCCCGGTCGCGCCCGCCCCGGCGAACGCGGACCCCGCGGCTCCGGCCCCCGCGCCGGCGCAGAAGTAATCCCGGCCCGATCCGCTTCGAGGCTTGATTCCACGGCGCGGATCGGTATCATCTCCCTCCCCCACCGTGCCCTGGTGGCGGAATTGGTAGACGCGCACGTTTGAGGGGCGTGTGGAGCAATCCGTGCCAGTTCGAGTCTGGCCCAGGGCACCACTTTTCAGGAACGCGAAGGCCCGCCGAACGGCGGGCCTTCGATCTTTCCGAGGCGTCCGCGGTTTCCGGGGTCTCGCGAACCCGTCCCCTCAGAGCTTCTCGGCGAACTCCGACACCCCGGGGATGACGAACCGCTTGCCGTTCAGGGCGTTCGTGATCCCGAGGATGATGACGACGAGGTAGCCGAGCCAGAGGGGAATCTGGAGCATCCCGAAGAAGCCGACGACGAAGCTCGCGATCATGATGCCCACCATCAGGACGAGGTAGGCGACGAGGAGCACGAGGCCGTGCTTGGCGTGCCACTGCACCTCGCGGTCGTTCTTCTCCGTCAGGAGCGGGATGAGCGCCAGTATCCCGATATACGAGAGGACGAGCATCACGGACCTGTTCGAGCTCGCCGGCGGGGCGGGCGGCGGAGGGGGCGGGGGCGGCGGAGCCGGAGCTCCGACTTCTTCCGGCATCGAGGTCTCCTTTCGGTGATGGCCGGAGTGTACGGGAAACCGCCCTCTCAGCGCTCCGTCGCGTCCCCCGCGAGGACCCGGACCTCGCCGTTGACCGTCTCGACGGTCAGCCTCTCGCGCCCTCCGGCGATCTCTCCCCGGGCCTCCTTCGGGCCCCACTTCCCCTCGACGGTCACGTCGGGAAAGTCGGACCGGATCTTGCCGTTGACGGTCTGAAGGTCGAACCGGAAGGAGGAGTCGCGCGCGCAGGTGACGGTTACGGAACCGTTCACGGTCTCGAGGTCGGCCGTCTGGAGCGAGCCCGTGAAGATGACCTCCACGGAGCCGTTCACCGTGTTGACGTGCAGCGGCCCGCCCTGCTCTTCGACGCGGACGGAGCCGTTCACCGTGTTCAGGGTGACCGCCCCGAGCCTCTTCTCGGCCGTGACCCGCCCGTTGACGGTCTCCACGTCGACCGGAAGGGCGGCCGGGAGGAGGAGCTCGTAGGCGACCTCGGCCCCGCCCCGGCCTCCCCAGCTGAAGATGCCCCACGACCGTGTCGGCTTCGGGAGGACCGTCTCGATCTCGATCGCGCCGGCCCTCTTCGTCACCCGGATCTCGGTCTGGGCGATCGCTTCCTCGGCCCGCGACCCCTTCGCGCGCTTCACGGCCGAGACGCGGACGTGCCCCTTCTCCCAGGTCCCGACCCGGACGGGGCCGTTCACGTTCTGGAGGCGGACGCGCTCGATGCCGGTTCCGTCATACGTCTTCTCGAACGGCTCTTCGACGACCTGGCCGGCGAGTGCCCCGCCCGCCAGGGCGAGGGCTGCTACGGCGAGGGCCGCGAGCGGGAGGGCGAGGCGAGGGAGTCTCGGAAAGCGGTCCATGGCGACCTCCACCAGCAGAAACGAACGAAACGGGCCGGAAGTTTCGCGCCGGTCACGATTCGCCCACCGCGGTCCCGGCCAGCCGGTCGCCGAGGCGCCGGGAATCGGGCCGGCGGACGACCGAGAGGGCCTCGAGCAGGTTGAGGCCCGGAACGAGGAGGGGGAGGTTCCGAAGGACCGAGTCGCGCACGCGGAGCGGACCTCGGTCGATCCGGACGACCGAGAGCCCCAGGAGCACCTTTCCGGGACTCGCGCCGCGGACGTCGCGGAAGAGGAAGAGGAGGACGAAGAGCGCCTGCGCCGCCCGGAAGACCCGCGGGAGGCTGGCCGGCGGGTCCGGGGCGACGAGGCCGACGAGGAAGACGACGACGGTGGCGAGGAGGAGCGGGCCGCCGGCGAGGCAGATCAGGTCGAGGCCGAACGCGGCCCCCCGCAGCCAGAGACGCTCCGACGGGACCGCGGCCGGCTCCGCCGCCGGCCTCCTCCCGTAGGATGCGGGCTCGTGGCCGTCGCCGACGCCCTCCGCGCCCTCGCCCTCCGCCCCAAGGCCGAGCTCCACCTCCACCTCGAAGGGGCCGTCCGCCCCGCGACGCTGGTCCGGCTCGCCCGCCGCGCCGCCTCGCCCCTCTTCCCCGACCTCGCGGCCGTCCGCGCCCGCGGGCGCCCCGGCTCGCTCGCGGGCTTCCTCTCGCTCTACCGCGACGTCTGTCGCCTCCTGCGCGGGCCGGACGACTTCGCCCTCCTCGCGCGCGACCTGACGGCCCGCCTCCGCCGCGGCCGGATCGTCTACGCCGAGGTCTACGTCTCGCCGGCCGTCGTCGAGCGCGTCGGCTTTCCGTGGCCCGCCGTCCGCGATGCCGTCGAGCGCGTCTTCGCCGCCCACGAGCGGGCGGGATACGGCCGCATCCGCGTCCTGCTGGACGCCGTCCGGCACTTCGGGCCCGACGCGGCGCACCGCGTCCTCGACCTCCACGCGAACCATCCCTGGCCGCGCGCGGTCGGCTTCGGCCTCGGTGGGGACGAGCTCGCCCTCCCGGCGCGGGACTTCGTCTCCGTCTACCGGCGCCTCCCGCGCCTGGGCCTCGCGCCCGTCGTCCACGCCGGCGAGACGGGGGGTCCCGACTCCGTCGCCGAGGCCCTCCGCTGGCTGAGGCCGCGCCGGATCGCGCACGGCGTCGGCTCCGCCGCCGACCCGGCGCTCGTCCGGCGCCTCGCCCGATCGGGCGTCGCGCTCGACGTCTGCCTCACCTCGAACGCGGCGACCGGCACCCACCCCCTCGCGGGGCATCCGGTCCTCCGGCTGCTCCGGAGCGGCGTCGCCGTGACCCTCGCGACCGACGACCCCGGCCTCTTCGGGACGACGCTCCTCGGCGAGTACCGGCTTCTCGCCCGGCTCGGGGCGACCGAGCGGGAGCTGGCCTCCGTCGTGCGCGCCGGCTTTCGGGCGGCGCTTTCGCCGGCCGGCCGCCATCAGCCCCCGGCTTCGGCGACGACCCTCTCGTAGAGGGCGAGGTAGCGCTCGACGATCGCGTCGGCGTCGAAAAGCGAGACGGCTCGGGCGCGGGCGGCGCGCGAGGCCTCGCGGTACGCGCGCTCGTCCCGCAGAAGGGCCACGCCGTCCGCGGCGAGGCCGGCGACGTCCCCGACCGGGCGAAGGAAGCCGGTCGTGCCGCTCTCGATGACCTCCGGCAGGCCGCCGGCCTGGTAGCCGAGGACCGGGACGCCGCTCGCCTGAGCCTCGAGGGCGGAGAGGCCGAACGACTCCATGTCGGTCGTCAGGACGTAGAGGTCCGCCGTCGGCATGACCTCCTCGACCGCCGGCGTATTCCCGAGGAAGTGGACGAGCCCGGCGAGCCCGCGCGCCCGGCAGAGCTCCTCGGCCGCGGGACGGTCGGGGCCGTCGCCGATCATCAGGAGCCGGGCGGGCAGCTCGCGGCGGACACGGTCGAAGACCTCGACGACGTCGAGGACCCGCTTGACGGGCCGGAAGTTCGAGACGTGGAGGAGGAGCCTTTCGCCCTCCTTCGCGAAGCAGCTCCGGCGGCGCGGGCCTTCTGCCGGGCGCCAGCGCTCCGGGTCGATGAAGTTCGGGACGACCTCGATCTCCTTGACCGGGTCGAAGACCTCGCGGGTGACCCGGGCGAGGTACTCGGAGACGGCGGTGACGGCGTCGGACCGCTCGATCCCGAAGCGGGTGATCGGGAGGTAGGAGCGGTCCTGCCCGACGATCGTGACGTCGGTCCCGTGGAGGGTCGTGATGACGGCGAGACGCCGCGGGAGGAGCATCTCCCGCGCGAGGTGCGCCGAGATCGCGTGCGGGAGCGCGTAGTGCGCATGGAGGACGTCGAGCCCTTCGTGGAGCGCCACGTCGACGATCCGCGTGGCGAGCGCGAGGTCGTACGGCGGGTAGTTGAAGAGCGGGTAGGTGGGGACCGCGACCTCGTGGTACGAGACCCCGCGCTGGAAGAGGTTCAGGCGCGACGGGAGGGCGTAGCTGATGAAGTGGACGTCGTGCCCGCGGCTCGCGAGCTCGTGCCCCAGCTCGGTCGCGACGACGCCGGAGCCGCCGAAGGTCGGGTAGCAGGCGATTCCGATCTTCACGCCGTCAGAACCCCTTCTCGAAGCCGTCGAACGCGGCGAGCGGGTCGGCGAGGAGGGGCGGCCGCGGCGAGACGAAGCCCTCGGCCGCCCCGACGTTCGCGAGCCGCCCGAACGCGCGGGCCCGGGCCGTCACCCCGTCGAGGAACTCGGGAGACGAGATGAACGTCGCCGGCTCCTTCGAGGCCGGGTCGAAGAACTGGCTCCGGAACGCGCGGACCGCGGCGAGCTTCACCTCGAGCGTCCCGGTCACGTCGACGAGGAACGTCGGCTCGGCCAGAAATGTCGAGGGGAAGTAGACGACCTGCTGCGGGCGGTGCGGCGGGAGGCCCGTCTCGAGGGCACGCAGGCCGGCGTAGAACGCGGCGTCGGCGACGAGGCGTCCCGCGCGGACGTGATCCGGGTGCCGGTCGTTCGGGAGCGGCGCGAAGACGAGGCGCGGCCTTCGGCGGCGGACGACCTCGATCACCTCGAGCTCCGCCGCCCGGTCCGTCCGGAGGTTCCCGTCGCCGAGGTCGAGCCGGTCGCGGAACCGCGCGCCGAGGAGGTGCGCCGCTTCGTCGGCCTCCGCCGCCCGCGTCTCGGGCGTGCCGCGGGTCCCCGCTTCGCCGCGCGTCAGGTCGAGGATCCCGACGCTCCGCCCGGCGCGGGCGAGGAGGGCGAGCGTCCCCCCGCAGCCCAGCTCGACGTCGTCCGGGTGGGCCCCGACGGCCAGGATCTCCACGGTCTCGTTCACAGGTCGATCTCCTGCAGCCCCGCGACGTCCCAGCGGAGCTGCTCCTTCAGCGGGCCGACGAGGCCGGCCCGGCCGTGCCGGAGGAGCCACGGAAGCGGCGGATAGAGGCGCTCGGCGGGACGCCCGCCCGGCGCGAGCGACGCCGCCAGGCGGCGGAGCTGGCGCGCCTCGGCCTCGTCGGCGCGCCCGGCGGCGGCCCGCGCCCGGTCGGCGAGCTTCTCGAACGCGAACCGGACGTTCTCGCGCGTGGCGGCGACGTTCTTCCCGAGCCCCGCCTCGACGGCGGCGAGCCGCGGCGCGAGCGCGTCGAGCCCCGAGAGCGCCCCGTCGCGTAGCGCGACGAGCTCGTCGAGGAGCTCCCCGGCACGGACGGCGCCGCGCTTCGCGAGGAGGGCGTCGACGCCGGCGAGGAGGTCGGCGAGGCCGAGGCCGAGCCGGCCGAGCGCCCGGCGTTCGGCGGCCGTCACGGGAGCGGCCATCGGCCGCGGCACGAGGACCGGCGGCACGAGCCCGGCCCACTCGAAGAGCGGCAGCATCTGGGCCCAGTAGGCGAGCTCCGCCGGCCCGAGGACGGTCGCCGCGACGGGATAGAGCGTCGACGCGGCAAGCGGGCGCGAGAGCGCGGAGAAGGAGGGGAGCCATTCGCCCGCCTCGAAGCGGGCGACGACGTCCTCCGCCGCGAAGCGCTCGCCGTCCCGGCCCTTCAGCTCGAGAGCCCCCTCCCGTTCGCGGAGGAGGAGCCGGTCCCCGTCGACGAGCGCGAAGAGCGGGAGCGCCCCGGGCTCCGAGACGACCTGGAGCGGGTGGCCCGCGGCGGCCAGCTCCGCCGCGCGCGTCTCGAGACGCCGACGCACGACCTCCCGCTCCCGCACGAGACGGACGGCGAGAGGGACGAGGACCGGCTTCTCCTCGGCCCGCGCGGCGTCCGCGAAGAGAAGCGCCGGCTCGCGGAGGAGCCACGAGAGGGACGTCACGAACGCGCTCCGGTACGTCGCTCCGGCGTGCGCCGCGCGCAGCGCCTCGACGCACTCCCCGTCGGCGAGAGCCCCGGCGTCGGCGCGCGCCCGCTCGAGGATCGCCGCGACGTCCACGTCGACCGCGAGCCCGCCGACGGGCCGGCGGTTGCGCGCGAGCGGCTCGGGGTCGGGGCCGGCCTCGACGGGACCTTCCGGCCCCGGGAGAGGGACGCGCGTCACCTCGACGAGGTCGTGGTCCTCGGATGCGCACCAGAAGACCGGCGCGAGCGGCGTCCCCGCGGCCGTCAGCGCTTCCGCCACCTTCACGGTCGCGAGGGCCTTCACCGCCGTCAGGAGCGGCCCGGTGAGGAGGCCGACCTGCTGTCCGGTCAGGACCGCGGCCCGCTCCCCCGAGGCGAGCGCCGCGAGCGAAGCGTCGGCGCCGGCCCGGGGCCGGAAGGCGTGGAGGACCTCCGCTGCCCGGGCCGTGATCGAGTCGGCCGAGGCCCGCACCCCGAGGAATCGCGAGACGTCGGGTGCGCCGGTCGCGTGACCGCGAGCGAGGAGCGGGATTCCGGGAAGCGTCTCGAGCGGGATCGTCACCGGCTCCCTCCGGAGACGGCGAGGAGGATCAGGCGGGGCGAGCGCCGCACGTCGAAGGGGGAGCCGTCGAAGTCGCCGAACGAGGCGACGACCCGCAGCCCGGCGCTCCGATGGATCGACTCCAGCTCGTCCCTCAGGTAGACGCGCACCCTCTCGCGGAAGGTGCGCGCCGCGGAGCCGCTTCCCATGGTGATCTCCTTCTCGAGCCGCCGCGTCCCCGCGTCGAACCGTCGCCGGATGGAGACCCTCTCCCCCGCCACCGTCTTCTCCTCGTGCGAGACGAGCGTCGCGAGGACGCGCGGAGAGTTGAAGACGTCGGAGAGGAAGGCCCCTCCCGTCGCCAGCACCCGCCCCACCTCGGCGACGACGTGGAGGTCGTCGGCCGGGTCGTCGAAATAGCCGAACGAGGTGAAGAAGTTGACGACGGCGCCGAAGCTCCCGCTCCCGAACGGGAGGCGGCGCATGTCGGCGCGGACGAAGCCCGCGTCCGGCTCGGCCCGCCTGGCCCGCGCGCGAGACAGGAGGGGTGCCGAGAGGTCGACGCCCGTCACCGGGAAGCCGCCCCGCGAGAGGACGACGGCGTGCCGCCCCGTGCCGCAGGCGAGGTCCAGGATCCCGCCTCTCCCCTTCGCCGCGTACGGCGCGAGGAGGCCGTAGGCGAACTGCGCCTGGCGCGACGCCTCCAGGTCGTCCCGGTTCGGGTAGAGGGCGAGGTACTCCTCTCCGAACCAGCTCGCGTACCAGGGGTCCCTGTCGTCAGCGGTGCTCAACCTTCCGATGATACGGCCCCCGTCCGGAGCCTCCGTCGCCCCCGCAGGGCCAGCGCGACGCAGGCGACGAGGCCGCAGGCGCCGAGCGCGAGGCCGGCCGTCACGGCCGGGTCCTCGTACCGGAGGCCGACGTCGTGCCGACCCGGAGGGACGACGAGGCCCGAGAGCGAGAGGTCCGTCCGCAGGAGCGGCACCGGCCGGCCGTCGACGGTCGCCCGCCAGCCGGGGTCCCACGTCTGGTTCACCGCGAGGAGGGCCGGCTCCGGCCCCTCGGCGGCGACCTCGATCCGGATCCGACCCGGCCGGCGCTCGATCACGGCGGCTCCGCCCCCCGAGAGGCGCGACGGCAGCGCCCCGGCGTGAGCGGCGTCGACGCACGCGGTCGTCGCGGCCCCCTCTCCGAGGGCGACGACGGTCCGGCTCCACTCCGCCGCGTCGCGCACGGGCCGGGCCTCCGTCGCGAGGAACGCGAAAGGGAGCGGGTCGCGGAGCGCGAGGAGCTCGAGGAGCTCCGCCCGCGGGATGCGGTCGGCCTCTTTCCGCGAACGCGGAACGCCGGGCCGGAAGCGGATGACGCCCGCGACCGATCTCCGCCGCAGGACCGGGCCCGCCGCGTCGGGCGCGCGGGCGATCGTGGAGAAGATCGTCTCCGTCGCCCGCGCGCTCCAGGCGAGCTCCGTCATTCCGAAGTCGTAGTCGAGCGCCGACGCGATCCCGAAGCGCGCCATCGCGGGCGGCTCGCCGATCGCCTGGACCTTCCAGAGCTCCGGCGTCCAGGCGGCCGCGTGGACGAGGTAGCCGCGCGGCGGATTCCGGCGGAGCGCCTCGAACTGAGGCGGGAGCTCCACGAGGTGCCGGGGGGATCCCGTCCGGAGAACCGGCCGCCCACGAAGGACGAGGTCGGCGCCGAGCAGCACGAGGAGGAGGCCGACGAGCGCCGCGCGTGCTCTTCCGGTCTCCGGGACCAGGAGGAGAAGCGCGGCGGCCGCGGCCGCGAGCGCGGCCTGCGGGAGCGCCTGCTCCGCGAGGAGCTGCGCCGGGTACGCTCCAGCGGACCGCGTGCCGAGCCCCCACCCGGCCAGGAGCAGCAGGGCGAGGGCGGCCGCGGACAGGCCGAGTGCGCGCCGCGTGCGCGCCGGCGCCTCGACCAGGGCGGCGAGGCCGAGCGCCGCCGAGACCGCCACCGCGAACGCGGCGGCGAGGAGGAGCTTCTCCGGGTAACGGGTGCCGTCCAGCAGGGGAAGCTTCCGAAGGTGCGCCCAGAGCGGACCGTGGATGCCCGCGGCCACCAGCGCGGCGAGAAGGCCGGCGCCGCCCCAGGCTCGGGCTCCGGGGGCGCCGCGCCCCCAGGCGAAGGCGGCGAGGAGCGTCGCGACGAGGCCTGGGTAGACGGAGGCGAGGTACGGCTCGCCGCGCCCCGGGTAGAGCCGGTCCCGCCATGTGTCGCGAGCGGCTTCGCCGCCGGACGGATCGGATTCCCGGCCGAGGACGCTCGGGACGAGGAGCTCCCCCGCCCTCCACGGCGTCGCCGACCAGTAGGACGCCACGTGCTCCGGGAGCCCGTCGGCCCGGACCGTCTTGCGCGCGTGAAACGCGCCCGGGAGAAGCGTCGGCGCCGCGATCAGGGCGCCGAGGGCGAGGCCGGCCGCGAGGTGCGCCGTCCTCGCCGCGACGCGCCGCCAGGCACGGAGGGGCGCGCCGGCTTCGGCGTGCGCTCGGAGCGCGTGCCACGCGGTGAGGATCGCGAGCGGTCCGGAGAGGAGCAGCTGGGTCGGCTCGCCGGCCGCGCAGAGGAAGGCCTCCGCGACGGCGAGGCCGGCGACGGCGGACGGACCTCCGCCGCGCGCCACCCGGGCGGCGAAACCGAGGACCCAGGGGAGAGCTGCGCCCGCGAAAAGGGCCGGGAAGTACTGGGTCGACGAGAGGAACGCCCCTCCCGCTCCCCAGGCCAGGGCGAGGGCCCCGGCCGCTGCGGGCGGCAGCCGCAGGGCTCGCCCCAGAAAGGCCGCACCCGCCATCGCGGCCGCGACGGGAACGAGGACCTGCAGGCGGAAGGCGAGGGTGGGCGGGAAGACGAGGAAGAGCCACGTCAACGGGTGGAAGGCCGCCTGCTCGGGGTTCGCGGCCCACGGCTGCCCCGCGGCGAGGAGCGGGTTCCAGAGGGGGAGCCCCCCCTCGAGACTCCAGAGCGGCCGGACGAGGCTCAGCAGGGGAAAGTGGTGGCGGGCCGGGTCACTTCCGAGGAACGTCTGCGCCCGGACGAGGACGTCGAAGAAGAGCGTCGCGAAGGCGGCGACGAGAATCGCGGCCGGAGCCGCTCCCGCGAGAGCCTCCCTCACCCGCCCGCGAAGCGCCATCCGTCGATGCTACCCGAGGCGCGGTGGGCGCCGGCTCGAGCTTCAGAACCCCCAGAGCGCGAGCTCGTCGATGACGGCGGCGAGGCCCGGGTGCTTCACGAGCTCCTCGTAGAGCCAGCCGTGCCGATCCTTCACCGAGGCGAGCTCCTCTCGGGCGCGGGCGGCGTCTCCCTCGGCCGCCGCGGCGTGGAGCCGGTCGACCGCGGCGCGCTCTTCGTCGCCGAGGCGGGCGTCGAGGTCGCGCCGGACGGAGTCGAACGCCTCGCGGATCCGGCCGTCCTTCTCCTCGGTCACGGCGTCAGCTCCCCTGCGCGACGGCGAGCTTCGCCTCGGCGTAGGCGATGTCGCCGTTCACGGCATCGAGCTGGTCCTGCCCGACGACGGCGAGGCGCCGCCCGTCGCCGGCTCCGACCTCCTCGCGCGCCACGGCGGCGTCGATCGCGTCCCTCTCGGCGGCGAGGTCCGCAAGGACGCGGACGGAGTCGTCCGCGACCTCGGCGAAGCCTCCGCGGACCGCCACGGAGGTCTTCCGGCCCCCGTCGGTCCAGGTGACCCGGCCGACGGCGAGGAGGGAGACGAGGGGCGTGTGGCCCGGGAGGATGCCGAGCTCGCCGAGCTCGCCCGGGAGCGACACGGCGTCGCACGCGACGCGCTCCACGACGGAGCGCTCCGGCGTGACGACCGTCAGCGTGAGGCGGCCGGGCGCGGACATCGGATCAGGCCTCGCCCGCCTTCTTCATCCGCACGTAGCGCTCGAGGACGTCGTCGATCGTCCCCTGCAGCAGGAACGCCTGCTCGGGCACCTCGTCGTGCTTGCCCTCGACGATCTCCTTGAACGAGCGGATCGTGTCGGCGATCTTCACGTACTTGCCGGGGATCCCGGTGAACTGCTCGGCGACGTGGAACGGCTGCGAGAGGAAGCGCTGGATCTTCCGCGCGCGCGCGACGACGAGCTTGTCGTCCTCGGAGAGCTCGTCGATGCCGAGGATTGCGATGATGTCCTGGAGGTCCTTGTACTTCTGGAGGATCTGCTGGACCTGCCGCGCGACGGCGTAGTGCTCCTCGCCGACGACCATCGGAGAGAGGATCTTCGAGGTCGAGGCGAGCGGGTCGACGGCCGGGTAGATGCCGAGCTCGGCGATCTGGCGCGAGAGGACGGTCGTCGCGTCGAGGTGGGCGAAGGCGGTCGCCGGCGCCGGGTCGGTCAGGTCGTCGGCCGGCACGTAGATCGCCTGGACCGACGTGATCGAGCCCTTCTTCGTCGAGGTGATCCGCTCCTGCAGCTCGCCCATCTCGGTCGCGAGGTTCGGCTGGTAGCCGACGGCCGACGGCATCCGGCCGAGGAGCGCCGAGACCTCCGAGCCCGCCTGGGTGAAGCGGAAGATGTTGTCGATGAAGAGGAGGACGTCCTTCCCTTCCGTGTCGCGGAACCACTCGGCGACGGTGAGGCCCGTCAGGCCGACGCGGAGGCGCGCGCCCGGGGGCTCCGTCATCTGGCCGTAGATGAGCGACGCCTTCGACTTCTTCCAGTCGTGCGGGTCGATGACGCCCGACTCGGTCATCTCGAGCCAGAGGTCGTTCCCCTCGCGGGTCCGCTCGCCGACGCCCGCGAAGACCGAGTAGCCGCCCGCGGCCTTCGCGACGTTGTTGATGAGCTCCATGATGAGGACGGTCTTGCCGACGCCGGCGCCGCCGAAGAGGCCCGTCTTGCCCCCCTTCGTGTACGGCTCGAGGAGGTCGATGACCTTGATCCCCGTCTCGAACAGCTCGACCGAGGTCGTCTGCTCGTCGTAGGCGGGCGCGTGCCGGTGGATCGGCCAGCGCTCCTTCGTGGCGACCGGCCCGAGTCCGTCGACCGGCTCGCCGATGACGTTCAGGATCCGCCCGAGCGTCTCGGGACCGACCGGGACCGAGATCGGAGCGCCGAGGTCGACCGCCTTCATGCCGCGCACGAGGCCGTCGGCCGGCTTCATCGCGATGCAGCGGACCCGGTTCTCGCCGAGGTGCTGGGCCACCTCGGTCATCAGGTCGATGTCGACCGTGGAGAGGCCGTCCGGGTCGGTGACGTGGACGGCGTTCAGGATGGCGGGCAGATGCCCGCCCGGGAACTCCACGTCGACGACGGGGCCGATGACCTGGACGATCTTGCCTTCGATGGCCATGTGCTACCTCTGCGGCCGGCGGGGCCGGGAGTACTCGGATACGGGCGGGGAGAGGCGGTTCATGCTCTTCCCCCCGGGCGCGAAGGGGGTCGGTCGCATTTCCAGGACCGCGGAGGGGGTCGGTCCGATCCCCAGAGCCGCGGAGGGGGGCCGGGTGGACCGATGGGGACGCCCGTCGGGCGTTTCCATCGAAGGCGAAGCCAAACCCGGGCGCGGGTTCCCCCGGTTCACTTCAGCGCCTCGGCGCCGGAGACGATCTCGATGAGCTCCTTCGTGATCTTCGCCTGGCGCGCGCGGTTGTAGGTGAGGGTGAGCGAGTCGATCATCTCGCCCGCGTTCTTCGTCGCCGACTCCATGGCCGTCATCCGCGCGGCGTTCTCGGCCGCGTTCGACTCGAGAAGGATGCGGAACAGCTGGAACTCGACATGCCGCGGGAGGAGGCGTCCGAGGATGACGTCCGGGCCGGGCTCGAAGAGGTAGTCGGTCCCGCCGCTCTCGCCCGCCCCCAGCTCGTCGAGCTCGATCGGCAGGAGCCTCTTCGTGCCGACGACCTGCGAGATGACGCTCTTGAACTCGTTGTGGACGACGTAGACGGCGTCGACCTCTCCTCCGGTGAAGCGCGCGGCCAGCGAACGGGCCACCTCGGCGGCCGTCTCGTAGCCGAAGCGCAGGAAGAGCCCGGGGCGCGCCTCGAGGACCGGCACCGTGCGCCGCTTCCAGAAGTCGCACGCCTTGCGGCCGAGCGCCACGAGGGAGACCTCGACCCCGGCGGACCTCTTCTCGCGCACGAAGGCGCCGGCCACGCGGTTCACGTTCGTGTTGAAAGCTCCGCAGAGACCCTTGTCGCCCGTGACGACGACGAGGACGACCGTCTTCTCCTCGCGCTGCGCGAGGAGAGGGTGCGCCGGCGCGCCGTCCTCGCGCGCCGGGAGGCGCCCCGCGACCGAGGCGAGCGTCGCGCCGAGCGTGCGGGCGTACGGGCGCGCCGCGACGACCCGCTCCTGCGACCGGCGGAGCTTCGACGCGGCGACCATCTTCATCGCCTTCGTGATCTGCTGCGTCGACTTGACGCTGCGGATCCGCCGCCGGATGTCGATCAGGTTCGGCATCGCGTCTCCGGCGTCAGGCCTTCGCGCTCGGGTTGTCGGCGAGGAAGAGCTTCTTGGCCTCGGTCACGGCGGCCGCGAGGGCCTCCTCGAGCTCCTTCGTCATCTTCTTCGCGGTCCGGACCTCGTCGAGGAGGGCGCCCTTCTCGGAGAGGAGCGTCCGGTGGAGCGTCTTCTCGAACGGCAGGACGGCCTCGACGCGGAGGTCGTCGAGGAAGCCCTTCGTCCCGGCGAAGACCGAGGCGACCTGGAGGGCGACGTCCATCGGGACGAAGACGTTCTGCTTGAGGATCTCCGTGAGGCGCTTGCCGCGGTTCAGCTGGCTCTGGGTCGCCTTGTCGAGGTCGGAGCCGAACTGCGCGAAGGCGGCGAGCTCGCGGTACTGCGCGAGGTCGAGGCGGAGCGTGCCGGAGACGGTCCGCATCGTCCGGACCTGCGCCGATCCGCCGACGCGGGAGACCGAGATGCCGACGTTGATGGCCGGGCGCTGGCCGGAGTAGAAGAGGTCCGACTCGAGGAAGATCTGCCCGTCCGTGATCGAGATGACGTTCGTCGGGATGTAAGCGGAGACGTCGTTCGCCTGCGTCTCGATGATCGGGAGGGCCGTCAGCGACCCGCCGCCGAGCTCGTCGTTCAGCTTCGAGGCGCGCTCGAGGAGGCGGCTGTGGAGGTAGAAGACGTCGCCCGGGTACGCCTCGCGGCCCGGCGGCCGGCGGAGGAGGAGCGAGATCTCGCGGTAGGAGGCCGCCTGCTTGGAGAGGTCGTCGTAGATGACGAGGACGTGCCCGCCGGGGTTGTCCTTCGACGCGGGCTGTCCGTCCTTGCCGGTGAACTGGAAGTACTCGCCCATCGCGCAGCCGGCGTAGGGGGCGATGTACTGGAGCGGCGCCGGGTCCGACGCGCTCGCGGCGACGACGATCGTGTGCTCCATCGCGCCGTTCGCCTCGAGGGTCTGGACGACCTGCGCGACCGTCGAGTTCTTCTGCCCGATCGCGACGTAGATGCAGACGACGCCCTTCCCCTTCTGGTTGATGATGGCGTCGAGGGCGACGGAGGTCTTCCCCGTCTGGCGGTCGCCGATGATCAGCTCGCGCTGGCCGCGGCCGATCGGGATCATCGCGTCGATCGCCTTCAGGCCGGTCTGCATCGGCTCCTTGACCGGCTGGCGCGCGACGACGCCGGGCGCGATCCGCTCGATCGGGTAGTACTCCTTCGCCTCGATCGGCCCCTTGCCGTCGAGCGGCTGGCCGAGCGGGTCGACGACGCGGCCGATGACGGCGGTCCCGACCGGGACGGAGATGATCCGCTTCGTCCGGCGCACCTCGTGCCCCTCGCGGATGAGCGACGTGTCGCCCATGAGGACGCAGCCGACGTCCTCCTCCTCGAGGTTCAGGGCGAGGCCGAAGACGTCGTTCGGGAACTCGAGGAGCTCGCCCGCCATGACCTTGTCGAGGCCGTAGACGCGGGCGATGCCGTCGCCGACGGAGAGGACGGTCCCGACCTCGGCCGTGTCGATGCCCCGGTCGAGCCCGGCGAGCTGCGCCTTGATGAGCTGCGTGATTTCGCGTGCGCTGATGTCGGTCATTGCGGCGTCTCTTTTCCTCGTCCTGTGGTGGTCACGCGGCGCCCGCGGCGCCCTCGAGGGCCTTCCGCGCCCGCGCGAGGCGGCGCGCGAGGGAGGCGTCGAAGACCTCGCTCCCGAGCCGGACGACGAAGCCCGACAGGAGCGAGGGGTCGAGTTCGGTGCGGAGGCGGACCCGCGTCCCCGTGCGCGCCTCGAGGGCCTCGCGGATCCCCTTCTCGGCGTCCGCGCCGAGCGGCGCGACGGATCGAACCGTCGCCTCGACGACGCCCCGCGCCTCGTCGAGCCGGGCCCGGATCGCCTCGAGGACGGAGGGCAGAGCGAGGAAGCGCCCCCGGTCCAGGAGCGACTGGAGGAGCCGCGTCGCCAGCTGGGGAGCCTGCGCCGTTCCGGCGAGCGTGGCGACGAGCTCCCGCTTGTCCTTGCGGCCGATCGCGGGGTTCGTCGCGAAGGCCCGGAGCTCCTCGGAGGCTTCCAGGGCGCGTGCGATGGAGTCGAGGGACGGAAGGAGCGCCTCGACGGCGTCGGGAGACCCGGCGACCTCGAAGAGCGCGTCGACGTAGGGGCGCGTGAAGGCGGCGCCGGCCGCTCTCATCGACCCTCTCCGGCGAGGTTCTTCACGCCTTCGGCGACGAGCCGCTTCTCGTCCTCGGGCGTGACGTTCTTCGCGACGAGCTCGCGGGCGAGCTCGACCGCGAGGTCCGCGGCGTAGGCCGTGAGCTCGTTCCGGGCGGTCCTCACCCGGGCGTCGAGCTCGGCTCCCGTTCGCGCCGCGATCCGGTCGGCCTCCTCGGCGGCGTGGGCCTCGATCTCGGCTTCCTCGGCGCGGGCCTGCTCGAGAGCGTTCCGGCGCATCGACTCGATCTCGGCCTCGATTCGCGTGAGCCGCTCCCCGACCTCCTTCGCGATCGCCTCGGCGCGGTCGCGGTCCGCCTCGGCCTTGGTGAGGGCGTCGGCGACCTGGGTGCGCCTGTTCTGGAAGAACTGGACGAGCGGCTTCCGGAGGAGCCACACGAGGAGCCCGAGAAACGCGAGGAGGTTCAGCGTCTGCCAGAACGGATACGGAAGGCCGAGGAAGGTGTGGGCCCCCTCGCCGCCGCCGGCGAGGAGGAGCGCGATCGGACCGGCTGACATCAGGCCACCTTCCGGCCGAGGGCGTAGTTCGCGATCTCGGCCGCGATCGCCTTCGCCTCGGCGCCGAGCTGCTCCCGGGCGGCGAGCGCGTCCCGCTCGAGCCGCGCCTGGGCCTCGGCCGCCGCGCTCCGCGCCTTCTCGCGCGCCTCGTCGAGGATCGCCTGCCGGCGCTCGCCGGCCGCAGCGCGAACCGCGTCGCGATGCGCGAGGGCCTCGCGGCGCGCCTCCGTCAGACGGCGATCGAGGTCGGCCGCGACCTCGCGCTGACGCTCCAGCGCCGCCTCGGCCGCGGCCCGGGCGTCCTCGACCCGGCGCTCGCGCGCCGCCAGGACCGCGCCGAGCGGCGTCAGCAGAAATCTCCTCAGGACCACGTAGGCGGCCCAGAAGATGACGACGACGAGAATCAGGGAGAGGTCGGGCAGTTGCATCGCTCGTTCCGCTCTCGAGGGCGCGCTGCGGACTCCGCCCCCGGGCGCACCGCGAGCCGGAAGTCCGCACGGGGGCCGCGTTTATGCCACAGACCCGCCGGGGCGGTCAACGCGCGCTCGGCCGTCGCGCTACGATTCCGGCCGGGAGTGGCGCGCCGCGGTGGGAAACCAAAAAACGACCGGTCGTTTGATTTCAGCTTTCGAATCGGCCTCTCGCCTCTGGGACGAGGCTTCCCGGCAGACCACGCCCGGCGAGGTCGCCTGCCGCGCCGGCTGCTTCGGCTGCTGCATCGGCCTCTTCGAAATCTCCCTCGCGGAGGCGGCTCTCGTCCGCTCCGGGGTGGCGGCGCTCCCGGACGAGGTCCGGGCGGACGCCCTGGCGCGCGCCCGCCGCATCGTCACCGAGAGCGCCCGGGCGTTCCCGGGCGACGCCGAGCGGGGGTTGCTCGACCCGGAGCGCACCGAAGCGGCCGACGACGCTTACTTCGAGGTCGTCGCCGACCGGGCCTGCCCGATGCTGGAGCTTCCTTCCGGCCGCTGCCGTATCTACTCGGCACGCCCGATCACCTGCAGAACGTACGGGTTCGCGTGGGCGAAGGACGGTGCGGTGATCCACCCGCCCTGCGGGCTGAACCTCCCGGGCGCGTCTGCCGGACGGCAGCTCCAGGCGTCGATCGACATCGGCCGGATCGACGAGGGCTTGGACGTGGCCGGGGAGATCGCGGAGGAGCTCGACGTCGACCCGGACGTCGAGTCGACGATCGCGCACGCCGTCGTCGGAAGCGCGTTCGGCCCCCGCCTGGGCTGATTCAGCCCTTCTTCGTCGGAGCCGCCACGCCGGCGACCGGCAGGGCCGGGTCGGAGGGCGGCCCCGGAGCCCGACCGACCTGCGGCCCCGTCTGGACGGGTCCCTGGATGATCGCGCCATCCTCGACGAAGAGAGAAGGCGTGTGGATCTCCGCCTGGAGCCGTGCTCCGGCGTGGACCTCGACCCGCTCGCGGGCGTAGACGACGCCCCGGACGTTTCCCGAAACGGAGAGTCGCCCGACGTGAATCTCGGCGTCGATCGAAGCGCCATCTCCAATGATGAGCTCGTTCTTCGTGACGACCTTTCCTTTGAGGACGCCGTCGATCCGGAACGTATCCTCGAAGGAGAGGGTCCCCTCGAAGCGGGCGCCCCTGTCGAGGAACCCGTTCAGAACGCCCCCCTTCTTCCCGCCGATCACCCCTCGCCTCCCATGAGGCGCTCGAAGAGGCCGATCAGCTGCTCCTCCGAGTAGAAGGAGAGCCGAACCTCGCCCCCCTTCTTCCGGCGGCGGATCTCGACCTTCGTCCCGAGGGCCCGCTGCAGGCGGCGCTCGGCGTCCCGGGTGTCGGGATCCCCTTCGGGAGCGGCCGGCTTCTTCGGCCCGCCGGCGAGGAACTCCTGGACCCGGGACTCCGCCGCGCGGACGGAGAGGCCGCGCCGGAGGAACTCGCGAGCGAGCGTCTCCTGGTCCGCGGCCGAGGAGAGGGCGAGCAGCGGCCGGACGTGGCCCGCGGTGAGGAGGCCGTCCTCCACCTGGGTTCGGATCTCAGCCGGGAGCTTCAGGAGGCGCATCGCGTTCGCGACGGTCGTCCTGTCTTTCCCGACCCTCTCCGCGATCTCTTCCTGGGTCATCCCGAACGAGTCCTTGAGGTGCTGGTATCCCTCCGCTTCCTCGACCGCCGTCAGGTCGCGCCGCTGGAGGTTCTCGACGAGGGCCAGGAGGAGGTGGTCCCGATCCTCCAAACCTTCCCGGACGAGCACCGGGACGCGGGAGAGGCCGGCCACCCGGGCGGCCCGGGCGCGGCGTTCCCCCGCCAGGATCCGGAACCGCTCCCCGTCCCGGGTCACGAGAATCGGCTGGAGGATTCCGGACTCCTTGATCGAGCGGGCCAGCTCCTCGATGCCGTCGTCGTCGAACCGGCGCCGGGGTTGACGGCGGTTCGCCTCGAGGTGGTCGAGGTCGATCATCTGGACCGAGCTCCCGGGGCGGGACTCGGCCGGGGCCGGGCGGTTCGTGGGGATGAGGGCCGAGAGGCCCTTCCCGAGCGCGGGCTTCTTCGTCACGGCTGCCCTCCGTTCCCGCCGGCCAGGTCCCGCCGCAGGATCTCTCGGGCGATGGCGAGGTAGGCCTCGGCCCCGCGCGAGCGAATGTCGTAGAGGAAGATCGGCTTCCCGAAGGAGGGGGCCTCCCCGAGCCGGACGTTCCTCGGGACGGGCGGCTCCAGGAAAGCCTCCCCGAAGTAGCGCCGGATCTCCTCGAGGACCTGGCGAGAGAGGTTGAGCCTCTCGTCCAGCATCGTCGCGACGACGCCGGCGATCGCGAGGTTCGGATTGAGCCCTTCTCGGACCCTCTCGATCGTCGAAATGAGCTCGGAGACCCCTTCGAGCGCGTAGTACTCGCACTGGATCGGGACGAGGACGCCATTGGCCGCGGTCAGGGCGTTCAGGGTCAGGAGGCCGAGCGAGGGGGGGCAGTCGACGAAGACGTAGTCGAACTCCTCCGGAAGCCCGTCCAGCTTCCGGGCGAGGAGGTATTCCCGCTCGTCCACGCCGACGAGCTCGATCTCGGCGCCGACGAGGTCGCGGGAGGCCGGGATCAGGCTCAGCCCGGCGAGCTCGGTCGGACGGGCCACTTCGCTCAGGGAGGCGTTCCCGAGGATCCAGTCGTAGACCGTCTTCTCGAGGCTCCCCTTCTCGACGCCGAGCCCGCCGGTCGTGTTCCCCTGCGGATCGAAGTCGACGAGGAGGACCCTCTTCTCGAGGACCGAGAGCGCGGCGGCGAGGCTGATCGCCGTCGTCGTCTTGCCGACGCCCCCCTTCTGGTTCGCGACCGCCAGCCGTTTCACGTGGAACTCTCCCTTCGCCCGTGATCGCTGCTCACGGGAGACCCGCGCCATCCGCGGCGGCTCCCCCGGGGCCCACTCTCCGGGCCCGGCGGACGAGGCCCCGCAGCTGCGCGGCCTCGTCCGGGCCCGGCTTCGAGCGCTCGCCGCCCGGCCGCCGGATATGGCCGTGCGCTGTGAATCTCCCTGTGGAAATGTTTCACGTGAAACACTCCACCCGGGCGATCCCCCTCCGCTCCGCGCCTGGGCTTCTCGAGAACGACACCGCGGCCCTCGGCACGCCCCGGAGGAGCTCTCCGGCGAGCGGCTCCGTCGTCCAGAAGAGGGCGACGGAGCCCGGCCTCATCACGGGTCGGGCCTGCCGAAGGATCCCCCCGGCGTCGGCAACGGCGCGGCTCGTCAGGAGGTCGCAGGGAGGGGCGTTCTTCATCCGATCGATCGCGGGATCGGGGAATCTAGCGTTCACGACACGGGCCGTCAATTCGAGGGCCCCGATCGCCTCCTCCAGGAAACGCGCCTTCTTCCCCGTCGACTCGACGAGGACTCCCTCCAGGTCTCCGCGCGCGAGGAGCAGGGGAATCGCGGGGAAGCCCCCTCCCGACCCGATGTCCAGGAGCCGCAAGGGCCGCCCGGCCGGGATCGGAAGGAGTCGCAGGCCTTCCAGGGCGTCGAGAACGTGCCGCGCGAGGAGCGTCTCGACCGTCGCTTCCTTCCGCGAGACCAGGTTGACCACCTCGTTCCGACGAAGGAGCAGATCGAGGAAGGCGGCGACCTTCCCGGCCGCGGCAACGTCGATCGGGAGCCCCGCCCCCTCGAGCGCCGCGAGGACCGTCGCCGCCGACCCCGTCACGCGGCCGCCTCGCCGCCCCGCACCGCGAGGCGGGCGAGGAGAAGCGTGACCGCCGCGGCGGTCACGCCCGGAATCCGGGCCGCCTGTCCGAGCGTCCTGGGCCGGTGCCGCTCCAGCTTCTCGGCCGCCTCGGCGGAGAGGCCCGGAATCCCGGCATACCGAAACCCGGCCGGGATCTTCTTCTCCTCGGCGCGGCGGACCCGCTCGAGCGCCTCCCGCTCGCGACGCAGAAAGCCTTCGTACCGGAGGTCGTTCACGAGCCTCGACCACTCCTCGTCGTCGAGCCCTCCGAGGGGACAAGGGAGCCTCTCCTCGAGCCAGCCCCGGAGCTCGCCCGGGGAGTCCGGCCGCCGGAGGAGCCCCGCGCCGGTCGATTCCTCGGCGAGAGAGACGGCGAGCCGTCCGAGCGCGGCGACGGTCTCCCGATCGGGAACGACCCGCAGGCCGCCGAGCGCCTCGCGCGCCACCGCCTGCCGGGCCTCCCGTTCGAGAAGCGGCTTCGCCTCGCCCTCCGAGAGGAGGCCTGCGGAGACCGCTCTCGGGACGAGCCGGGCGTACGCCGAGTCGGCGCCGAGGAGGAGCCGATGCTCCGCCCGGGAGGTGAGGAGGCGATAGGGTTCGTCCGCGCCGAGGGTCACGAGGTCGTCGATCATCACACCGATGTAGGCCTCGTGCCGACCCAGCGTGAACGGGGGCCCGATCCGGCCCTCCGCGACGGCGGCCGCGTTCGCCCCGGCGATCAACCCCTGGCCCGCCGCCTCCTCGTAGCCGGAGGTCCCGTTCACCTGGCCCGCGAGGAAGAGGCCCGGGAGCGCGCGCGTCTCGAGCGTGTCCTCGAGCTGCTCCGGGTAGACGACGTCGTACTCGACGGCATAGGCCGGCCGGAGGATCTCCGCCCGCTCGAGCCCCGGAAGGCTCCGGACGATCTCGACCTGAAGATCGGCCGGCAGCGACATCGACAACCCGCCGAGATAGGTCCAGTCCGTCCCGTGCCCTTCGGGTTCGACGAAGACGGTGTGCCGTTCCCTCTCCGGAAAGCGGACGACCTTGTCCTCGATAGAGGGGCAATACCGTGGCCCACGCCCCTCGATCCGCCCGGAGTAGAGCGGGGAACGCCCGAGGTTCGTCCGGATCAGATCGTGCGTCCGTTCGTTCGTGTGGCTCAGCCAGCAATCGACCTGCGGCAGGCTCGGGAACGGTTCGCTCCGGCTTCGGAGCGAGAACCGGCGGGGCCGCTCGTCTCCGGCCGACCGAAGCATTTTAGTGCGATCGATTGATTTGCCGTGTACCCTCGGCGGGGTGCCCGTCTTCATCCGCCCCGTCCGAAGGCCGAGCGCCCGGAGTCCTTCGGAAAGCGCGGAGCAGGGCGCCTCTCCCCACCGCCCCGCCTCCTCTCGCCGCTCCCCGACGTGGACGAGCCCGCGCAGGAACGTTCCGCTCGTCACGACGGCGGAGAGGCAGAGGATCTCGGCGCCGTCCTCGAGGCGCAGCCCGGCGAGGCGCCCGCCCCGGACGAGGAATCCGGCGGCCGTCCCCTCCGCGATCGTCAGGTTCGGCTGCCGCGAGAGGTGATCGACGACCGCCGATGCGTAGGCCCGCCGGTCCGACTGGCAGCGAAGGCCCTGGACGGCCGGTCCGCGCGAGGCGTTCAGGACCTTGAACTGGATCCCGGTCCGGTCGGCCACCCGGGCCATCACCCCGCCGAGCGCGTCGATCTCGCGGACGACCTGTCCCTTCGCGAGACCGCCGATCGCCGGGTTGCAGCTCATTCTCCCGATCGCGGCCCGCTCGCGCGTCAGGAGGAGCGTCCTCTTCCCGAGGCGAGAGGCGGCCGCGGCCGCTTCCGCTCCGGCGTGCCCGCCCCCGACGACGACGACCTCGTACCGCTCCCTCATTTCCCGACGCAGAACCTTTCGAAGATCCTCTCGAGGAGCTCCTCCGTCGCCGTCTCGCCCGTGATCTCTCCGAGCGCGTGGAGCGCGGCGCGGACCCCGGCGGCCGCGAGCTCTCCCGGGAGCTCCTCGCCCAGCGGCCGGAGCGCCTCCGCCGCCCGCCGAAGCGCTTCGCCCTGGCGCGGCAGCGTCCCCCAGACTCCCGCTTCCGGACCGGCCCCGAGCCGCCGCGAAATCTCCTCCCGGAGCGTCTCCAGCCCGCGTCCCGTGCGGGCGCTCACCGGCAGAGCACCCTCCTCGCACGCCGCGCCCAGGTCGGCCTTCGTCGCGACCAGAAGCACCGGAACTCCCTCCGGGAGCCGCTCCTGCTCGCCCGGGGATGCGTCGGGCGCGCGAACGAGGAGGAGGAGGTCCGCGCTCGCGGCCGCGCGCCGGGCCGTCTCCACGCCGAGCCGCTCCACCAGCTCCTCCACCTGCCGGAGCCCGGCCGTATCCACGAGACGGACCCGCTCGCCGCCGAGCTCCACCACCTCCGACACCGCGTCGCGCGTCGTGCCGGGGGTCTCCGTCACGAGGGCCCGGTCCTCGCCGACGAGCGCGTTGAAGAGCGTCGACTTCCCGGCGTTCGGCGCGCCGACGAGGACGACGGTCGGGAGGCCCCCGTCGCTGCGGCCCGCGCCGACGATTCCGCCGAGCCTCGCGAGCTCCTCGCGCAGCCGCCGAGCGCGGACGAGCACGGCGCCCTCGCCCCCCGCCTCCACGTCCTCGGCGAAGTCCAGGGGCGCCTCCAGGTCGGCCAGGACCGACAGGAGCTCCTCCCGCAGCGCTTCCACCCGCTCCGACAGCTCTCCCCGCACGAGCCCGAGCGCCCGGCGCGCTTCCCCGCGGCTCGCGGCGGCAGAGAGTCGGCCGATCCCCTCCGCGCGCGCGAGGTCGAGCCGCCCGTTCGCCAGCGCCCGGCGCGTGAACTCCCCCGGCCGCGCGCGCCGGGCCCCACGCGCCACGGCGGCCGCGACGAGCCCTTCGGCGATCGCGGGGGCGCCGTGCGCCTGGAGCTCGACGACCTCTTCCCCCGTGGCGGAGCGGGGCGCGGCGAAGAAAAGCACGAGCCCTTCGTCCAGGAGCGTCCCCTCCTCGTCCCGGAACGGAGAGAGATAGGCGCGCCGCGCCTCCGGCCGGGCGGGGAGCCGCGGCGCCAGCGCCCGCGCGATCGACAGCGTCGCGCCGGGCGGTCCGCTCAGCCGGACGATCGCGAGGGCGCCCGGCCCGGGGGGCGTCGCCCGGGCGACCAGGACGTCCGCGGCGCCAGCGCCGTCGGCGACGAGAGGGGCCACCGTTTTGGCCCCTCCGTCCGGCGCACGCCCGCCCCGGTCACGCCTTCTTCGCCGCCTTCGGGCGCATCCCGAGGTCCGTGTACCGCTCGAGGAGGAGCTGCTGGGCAATGGACAGGACGTTCTGCACGAGCCAGTAGAGGACGAGCCCCGAAGGCATGTCCTTGAACATGAAGCCGAAGACGAGGGGCAGGAAGCCCATCACCTTCCTCGTCGTCGCGTCGCCCGTGGCCGGCATCATCTGCTGCTGGAGCCACATCGTCAGCGTCATCAGGATCGGCGTGACGTAGTAGGGGTCCTTCGCCGAGAGGTCCTGAATCCAGAGCGCGAACGGCGCGTGCCGAAGGTCGATCGCGTGGCTGAGGAGGTTGTAGAACGCGATCAGGATCGGCATCTGGAGGAGGAGCGGGAGACAGCCTCCGGCGGGGTTCACCTTCTCCGCCTTGTAGAGCGCCATCGTCTCCTCGTTCATCTTCAGGCGCGCCTGCGGATCGCTCTTCAGCTTCGGCGTCCACTTCTGCCGGATCGCCTCCATCTTCGGCTGCAGCGCGCTCATCTTCTTCATCGAGACGAGCTGCTTCCATGTCAGCGGGAAGAGGACGACCTTGATGACGACCGTGGCGAGGATGATCGCGACCCCCCAGTTCGGGATCGCGGCGTGGAACTGCTTCAGGAGCCAGAGAAGGGGCGAGACGATCACGGCGAACCAGCCGTAGTCGATCAGCTTCTCCATCCCGGGCCGGACCGTCCGGAGGACGTCGATGTCCTTCGGCCCGAGGTAGAGGCCCGTCTCGAGAGTTCCGGATGCGGTCGCGACCACCTCGGTCTCCACCAGCGGCTCCGGCGCCGCGGCGGGCACCGCCCCTTTCGCCGGTCCGGCCGGGGCCACGAGGGAGACCGGGCGCAGCGTGACCGACTCTTTCGCTCCCGGAAGGAAGGCCGTCACGAAGTAGTTGTCCTCGAGCCCGGCGGCCAGGAGCCCCGCTCCGAGGGCGACCGGCTCCTTCAGCCCGTCCTTCGCCTTCCTCGAGACCGAACGGCTCGCCGAGAGCGTCACGCTCGACCCGGGCTTCGTGTACCGGTTCGCGAGCTCCTCCTCGGTCGGGTTTCCGACGCCCGGCCCGAGGACGACGGCCGCCGTCGCGTTCCTTCCCCCCTCGCGCTCCACGCGGAGCCCGACGACGTAGCCGGAGCCGAAGGTGTAGGTCCGCGTCACCCCCTGGCCGTCGCTCTCCCGGTACCGGAATCGGACGACGACCTCGTCCTTGCCCGGCTCGACCGTCGTCTCGTGGAGGGCGGCTCCGGCGCGGGCGAGGAACGGGTCGGCCGGGTCGTAGACGAGCGTCCGTCCCGCGAAGGGAGCGTCCTTCCGGACGAGCTCCAGCGGCGCCTCCGCGCCGTGCCCTCCCTGGAACCGAGTCAGCACCGCGGAGACGACCTCGCCGCCGCGGTTCGAGAGCCGGACCGCGAGGACGCCGTTCTTCACCGTCAGGTGGCGCGGAGCGGCCGCCACGATCGGCGCGACGGCTTCCGGCGCGGGCGCCGCTGCCGGGGCCGCCGCGGCGGACGGCACCGGCGTCGCGGCGGGGGGCTCCGAGCTCTCGGTCGTCGCCATCGCCTTCGTCGGCATCGCCGGCGTCGCGGCCCGCGGAGCCGGCTTCGGCGGCGGGAAGAGCAGGGTCCAGAGGATCAGGATGGCGGCGGAGGCGCCGAATGCCAGGGCGAGACGCTTCGAGTCCAAGGGCAACTCCTCGAGGGGGGATCAGGGGACCGGGTCGAACCCGCCCGGGTGAAACGGATGGCACCGGGCCAGCCGGCGGATCGTAAGCCACGTCCCGCGCGGGAGCCCGTGCCGGAGGATCGCCTCCCGCGCGTACTCCGAGCAGGTGGGGTGAAATCGGCACGCGGGAGGAAGCAGCGGGGAGACGTATCTCTTGTAGGCCGACAGGGCGGCAGCCGCCGCGCGCGCCCCCGGTCCCGGACCCGCCCCGCTCACCGCCCCGCCTCCTCGGCCCTCCGGGCGAGCCGCGCGAAGTCCTCGGCGAGGTCCCGGTACGGGGCCTTCTCCGCTCCAGGCCGCACGTTCACCACGAGGTCGACCGGCGCCGGGAACGGCCTCGTACGTCGGAAGAGCTCTCGTATCCTCCGCCGGAGGCGGTTGCGCACGACGGACGACCCGGTCTTCTTCGTGATCGTGATTCCGAGCCGCGGCGCCCCGCCCGTTCCCGGGCGCAGGAAAAAGACGAGAGACCGCCCGGCGATGCGCCGGCCGGTCTCGTAGATCTGGAGGTATTCGGCTCGCCGGAGGATCCGGCGCTCCTTCCCGAACGACTCCGGTCCCCGGGTCCGGGACGCCCCGGAGGGACGGCGGGGAGGGTCGGGCGACATCGACTCCGAAGCTCCGCCGCGGACGGCGGGGGGCCTCAGACGGTGAGGCGCTTGCGACCCTTCGCCCGTCGACGGGCGAGCACCGCCCGGCCGTTCTTCGTCCTCATCCGGACGAGAAAGCCGTGCGTCTTCTTCCGGCGGCGGTTGTTGGGCTGAAACGTTCTCTTCATGACACCACCTCTCCCGAATCTGGGAGCGCGAGGTGCGGATTCTCCGGGGAACCGGGCCTCCTGTCAACCGCGCCCGTGCCGCGACGCCGGGGGCCACGGTCGCCGCGTGCTAGCATCCGCCCCCGCTCCTCCCGGGCGGTCTCCCTCGCGTCGGTGCAGTCGTCGTGGAAAAACCTACTTCCTGGGAAAAGATCCTCGAGCACCTGAAGAGCCGGGTCGACGAGCGCGACTTCGACACCTGGTTCCGCGGCACGAGGCAGAAGGGCGAGACGACGGACGCCGTCTTCGTCCTCATCTCCAGCCCGCTCTTCATCGACTACATCCCTCGCGAATACGGGGACCAGATCGCCGAGGCCGCCCGCCTCGCCGGCCTCGGCGCCCGCGAGATCCGTTTCGTCCTCGAGGGGCGGGACGACGCCCGGGCCGTCGTCTCCCCGGCCCGGCCGCAGCCGAATCGCTCCCGCGTCGGCGACCTCAACCCCGCCTACACGTTCGAGCACTTCGTCATCGGGAAGCCGAACCAGCTCGCCCACGCCGCGGCGCTCCACGTCGCCGACCAGACCTCCCACCGGTACAACCCCCTCTTCATCTGCGGCCCCACCGGCGTCGGCAAGACCCACCTGATGCAGGCGATCGGGCATCGCCGCCTCTCCCGGCGTCCGGGCGAGCGAGTGCTGTACGTCTACTCCGAGACGTTCGTCAAGGAGGTCGTCACCGGCATCCGCTTCAACCGGATGGATCAGGTCCGGCAGCGCCTTCTCAACGCCGACGTCCTCCTGTTCGACGACGTCCAGTTCCTCGCCGGCAAGGCGACGACCGAGGACGAGCTCTTCCAGACGTTCAACGCGCTCTATTCCATCGGGAGCCAGATCGTCTTCACCTCCGACGTCCTCCCCCGCGACATCCCGGGCCTGACCGACCGGATGAAGAGCCGCTTCGAGGGAGGCCTCGTCGTCGACATCCAGCAGCCCGACTTCGAGACGAAGGTCGCGATCCTCCGCCACAAGGCCGAGGTCGCCCAGGTGGAGCTGGACGACGACACCGCCTACTACCTCTCCGGGAAGATCAAGACCCACGTCCGTGAGCTCGAGAGCTACTTCAACAGGGTCGTCCTCGTCTCCTCGATGCGGGGGGAGCCGATCACGCGCGAGCTCGCGGAGGAGGCCCTTCGCGGAATCCTCCCCGACGACTCCTCGAAGACGTCTCCCGCCGAGATCCTCAAGGCCGTCGCCGCCCACTACGGCCTGAAGCCGGCCGAGCTCCGGGCCCGGACGAAGAGGGAGAAGATCGTCTTTCCCCGCCAGGTCGCGATGTACGTCCTCAAGGAGGCGATCGGGCTCTCCCTTCCCGAGATCGGCCGCCTCTTCGGCGACAAGCACCACACGACCGCCCTCCACTCCATCAAGAAGATCTCCGCTCGCCGGGAAGAGGACCCCGAGTTCGACCGGGAGGTCGCGGTCCTCGTCGCTCAATTCCGGTGAATTTCCCCGGGAGCCCCTGTGCAATCCCCCGGCTCCTTTCCCCTTCCCCGGCTCCGACTCCGCGAAACGCACAGGGCTCCGCCGAGATATGCACATCTCCTTCGCCCCGATAACCCCCGCTCCATCCTTCCTTTCCGGCCTCTTCCCACAACCCTCGATCCCGCCTACTACTACTTCTGTAACTCTTTCGGTGCTAGAATTTAAGGAATCAGTGGAGGGGATGTGGAGCTGACACTTCCGGCAGCCACCCTGGCCCGAGAGATGAGCCTGATGCAGGGTGTGGTGGAACGGCGGACGCCCCACCAGATCCTTTCGAACGTCCTTCTCGACGCCCGCGACGGGATGCTCACTCTGACGGCGACAGACCTCGATACGACCTTCGTCTCGGAGATAGAGACCCTCTCGCTCGCCGTCCCGGGCGCCGTCACCGTTCCGGCCCGGAAGCTCTTCGACGTCGTGCGCGACCTGCCCGCGGCAGCGGAAGTCCGTCTCCGGGTCCTCGAGAATCACCACGTCCTGATCGAGTGCAAGGCGCCGAAGATTCGGATCCGTCTCAACGGCCTCCCGGCGACGGACTTCCCGACGCGCCCCGAAGCGGCCGGCGGGCCGACGCTGACGCTCCCCTTCGGCGCCCTGCGCCGGATGGTCGAAAAGGTCCGGTTCGCCGTCTCGACGGAGGAGATCCGTCTCCAGCTCCAGGGCGCGCTCCTGAAGCCGAAGGGGACGGGCCTCGAGATGGCCGCGACGGACGGGCACCGACTGGCCCTGATCGAGGTGGAGGACGCCAAGGCCGACGCCGGGTTCGAGGCGATCCTCGTCTCGAAGAAGGTCCTCGACGAGCTCTCGCGCCTCGACGCCGAGGACGAGACCGCCGTCACGATCGTCCGCGGGACGAATCACATCGGGTTCACGCTGGGGCGTCGCCGGATTTTCTCCAAGCTCGACGACCGGCGCTTCCCCGACTACGAGAAGGTCATCAGCAAGGAGAACACGAAGCGGGCGACCGTCGTTAGGGAAGAGCTTCTCGGCGCAGTCCGCCGGATCTCCCTCCTCTCCGGCGACCGGCTGAAAGCGGTCAGCCTCTCGTTCAAGGAAGGCGCCCTCGTCGTCTCCTCCGAGAGCCAGGACGTCGGCGACGGGGACCAGGAGATCGGCGCCGAGTACGAAGCCGACCCCGTCACCCTCCGGCTGAACTCGCGCTACCTCGAGCAGTTCCTCGAGGCGTGCGAGACCGAGAAGGTTCACCTCTTCGTCAAGGACGAGGGGTCGCAGTGCCAGGGAAGGCCTGCGGAGCCCGTGGCCGGGCTGAAGAGCTACCTCTACGTCGTCATGCCGATGCGCGTCTGAGGGGGTGCGCGTCCACACGTGGTGATCGGAACCCTCTCGGTCGAGTCCTTTCGTAACCTCGCGCCTGCTCGTCTCGGATTTCACCCGCGGCTGAACCTGCTCGTCGGCGCCAACGGACAGGGGAAGACGAACGTGCTCGAGAGCCTCGCTCTCGTCTCCGGGCGCGCGTCCTTCCGGACCGCCGATCTCGCGGACGTCGTCCGCGAGGGGGAGGCGGAGGCGACGGTCGCCGTCCGCCTCGAAGGGGAGCCGGCCGGAGAGCTCGCTGCCCGTCTCGGGAAGGGACGGCGGGAGCACTTCTGGAACGGACGGAAGGTCTCGCGCGTGGAGGCGAGCCGGCGGCTCCCTCTCGTCGCGCTGACCTCCGCGGACCTGGGCCGGCTTGGGGGTCCGCCCTCCGATCGCCGCCGCGCGCTCGACCGCGTGGCGGTGGCCCACGAGCCCGCCCTCGCGGCCGAGCACCGCCGCTACGAGAAGGCGCGCGCCGACCGCGTCGCGCTCCTCGGCGCCCCCGGGCGGCCCGACCGGGACGCCCTCGTCGCCTTCGAGGAGGTCCTCTCCTCCGCCGGGGCCGCGATCGCGGCCTCCCGGCGACGCTGGGTCGGTCCTCTCGGCCGGAAGATCGAGGAGAACGCCCGCCTCCTCGGCCTCCCCTACCGGGAGATCTCCCTCCGGCTCGTCTCGGAGCTTCCCGCGGAGGCCCCGCTTCCGCTCCTCGCCGAAGCGCTCCGATCCGGCCTCCGGCTCCGCGAGGAGAGGGAGCGGAGCGCAGGGAGAGCGCTCTTCGGACCGCACCGCGACGACCTCGTCCTCCTCTCCGGCACGCTCCCCCTCGCGGCGCGTGCGTCTTCCGGAGAGGCGCGCGCGCTCGTCCTCGCCTGGGCGCTCGCGGAGAGGGCCCTCCTCGCCGACGCGGGCGGCGGCGTTCCCGTCTTCGCCTTCGACGACTTCGACTCCGAGTGGGACCCGGGCGTCCTCTCGCGCTTCGCCGAATCGCTCCCCGACGACGGACAGGTCTTCCTCACCTCCGCGCGCGAGCGGGTCGCCCGCGACCTCCCCCTTCCGACAGGCGCCGCCTGGCGCGTCGAGGCCGGCCGCCTCGCCCCGTCGGGGCCCTCTCCCGAACGGACGGCGTTCCTCCCCGCCCCGGCCCGGTGGCCGGGGGAAAGGTCCGATGATGTCCTCGCCTCCTGACACGGACGAGGCCCCGCTCGAGGGCCGCGACAACAGCTACGGGACCGAGTCGATCAAGCTCCTGAAGGGGCTCGAGGCGGTGCGCAAGCGCCCCGGGATGTACATCGGAAACACCGACGACATCACGGGCCTCCATCACATGGTGACCGAGCTCGTCGACAACGCAATCGACGAGGCGCAGGTCGGCTACTGCGACCGCGTGACGGTGACGGTGCACGCCGACGAGACCGTGACCGTGGAGGACAACGGCCGCGGCATCCCGGTCGGCATCCACCCGGTCCACGGCCGCGAGACGCTCGAGATCATCCTCACCGACCTGCACTCCGGCGGGAAGTTCGACGACAACGCCTACAAGGTCTCGGGCGGCCTGCACGGCGTCGGCCTCTCCGTCGTGAACGCCCTCTCGGCCACGCTCGACGTCGAGATCCGGCGCGGCGGGCGCGTCTGGCAGCAGCCGTACGCGAAGGGGAAGCCGCTGCAGCCCCTCCGCGAGGTCGGGAAGACGAACAAGACGGGGACGAAGCTCACCTTCCGCGCCGACCCCGAGATCTTCTCGGTCACGGCCTACAACTTCGACGCGCTCTCGCAGCGGATGCGCGAGCTCGCCTTCCTGAACCCGGGGGTCACGATCGAGGTCGTCGACGAGCGGGACGAGAAGGGGGAGAAGCGCCACGACTTCCGGTACGAGGGGGGGATCTCCTCGTTCGTCGAGCACCTCAACAAGAACCGCGAGCGGCTCCACGAGAACGTCATCTTCTTCACCGACGTGAAGGACCCCTCGGGAGACCCGGTCCAGGACGCGAAGAACGAGCGCCTCGACGTCGCCCTGCAGTGGAACGACGGGTACCAGGAGCAGATCTTCTGCTTCACGAACACGATCTCGAACAAGGACGGCGGGACCCACCTCGAGGGGCTGCGGGCGGCGCTGACCCGCGCGATCCAGCGGTACGCCGAGGCCAACAACCTCACGAAGAACCTGAAGGACACGAACCTCTCGGGCGACGACTGCCGCGAGGGGCTGACCGCCGTCGTCTCTCTCAAGATCCGCGACCCGAAGTTCTCCTCGCAGACGAAGGAGAAGCTCGTCTCCCAGGAGGCCAAGACGTGGGTCCAGACGGTGACCTACGAGAAGCTTTCGGCCTTCTTCGAGGAGAACCCGAAGGTCGCCCGGAGGATCGTCGACAAGATCATCGAGGCGGCCCGGGCGCGGGAGGCCGCCCGCCGGGCCCGCGAGCTCGTCCGCCGGAAGGGGGCGCTCGACGGCGCGGGCCTCCCCGGCAAGCTCGCCGACTGCCAGGAGGCCGACCCGGCGCTCTCCGAGCTCTTCATCGTCGAGGGCGACTCGGCGGGAGGCTCGGCCAAGCAGGGGCGCGACCGGAGGACGCAGGCGATCCTCCCGCTCCGCGGGAAGATCCTGAACGTCGAGAAGGCGCGCTTCGACAAGATGCTCGCCGCGACCGAGATCCGCTCCCTGATCCTCGCGCTCGGCGCGGGGATCGGCGAGGAGTTCGACGTCGAGAAGATCCGCTACCACAAGGTCGTCCTGATGACGGACGCCGACGTGGACGGCTCCCACATCCGGACGCTCCTCCTGACGTTCTTCTTCCGGCAGATGCGGGCCGCCCTCGAGCGCGGCTACATCTACATCGCGCAGCCGCCGCTCTACAAGGTCGTCGACGGCAAGCGCGAGAGCTTCCTGAAGGACGACAAGGAGTACGCCCGGTTCCTCCTCTCGCGCATCGGCGACGACCGCGCCCTCGTGACCGAGCCGACCGGCGTCTCCGTCTCCGGCGCGGCCCTCGTCCGCCTCTTCACCGAGACGCAGGAGTGGCTCTCGCTCGTCAAGAGGCTCTCCCTCCGGGGCGTGCCGGAGGAGCTCCTGCGCGCGCTCGTGAAGGCCGGCCTGGGACCCGAGGCGGCGCGCGACCGAGACCTGCTGGAGGCGCTCGCCGCGGGGCTCCCGGCCGAGCTTTCGCCCGAGGTCCACGCCGACGAGGAGCACGGCGGCTTCGCGCTCCACGTCGCGCGCGAGGTGAACGGCGTCGTGAAGAAGACGATCGTCGACGCGACCTTCCTCGGCGCCTTCGACATCCGCCGGGCCGGGGAGCTCGCCGCCGCCCTCGACGGCTTCCTCGACGGCCCCTACCTCCTCCGCCGCAGCGACGGGGAGCGGCGGGTCGCCACGCTCGTCGAGGCGGCCGAGGCGATCCTGGAGAGCGCGAAGAAAGGCCTCGCCGTCAGCCGATACAAGGGCCTCGGCGAGATGAACCCGGAGACGCTCTGGGAGACGACGATGAACCCGGCGTCCCGACGCCTTCTGCAGGTGCGCGTCGAGGACGCGGTCGAGGCCGACGAGCTCTTCACGATCCTGATGGGCGACGCGGTGGAGCCCCGCCGGGCCTTCATCGAGGCGAACGCCCTCGCGGCGACGAACCTGGACATCTGACATGAAGCGGGGTTTTCTCGATCCCCCCGATACCCCCGTCGCCGCGGCCACGGCCGCGGCGAGGACGTGAAATGACCGACATCCCCGAGCAGCCCCCCGTCCCTTCCGAGCAGCGGATCCCGGTCTCCATCGAGGAGGAGATCCGCCGGAGCTACCTCGACTACGCGATGTCGGTCATCGTGGGCCGTGCCCTCCCCGACGTCCGCGACGGCCTGAAGCCGGTCCACCGCCGCGTCCTGTACGGGATGTGGGAGCAGGGGAACCGGCACAACCGCCCGTACAAGAAGTCGGCCCGAATCGTCGGCGACGTCATGGGCAAGTACCACCCGCACGGCGACGCGTCGATCTACGACACCGCGGTGCGCATGGCCCAGGACTTCTCGATGAGCGAGCCGCTCGTCGACGGGCAGGGGAACTTCGGCTCCGTCGACGGCGACAGCGCCGCGGCGATGCGCTACACCGAGGTCCGGCTCACGGCGCTCGCCGAAGAGCTCGTCGGAGAGGACATCGACAAGGAGACCGTCGACTGGTCTCCGAACTACGACGGCTCGCTCCAGGAGCCGAACGTCCTGCCGGCGAAGTTCCCGAACCTCCTCGTGAACGGCGCCGAGGGGATCGCGGTCGGCATGGCCACGAAGATCCCCCCGCACAACCTCCGCGAGGCGTGCGACGCGGCGATCCTCCTCCTGGAGAAGCCCGACGCGGGGCTCGACGAGCTCCTCCGCCTGCTCCCCGGGCCCGACTTCCCGACGGGCGGCATCCTCCTCGGCCGCCGCGGGGTCGTCGAGGCGTACCGGAGCGGCCGCGGGATCATCCAGGTCCGCGGCCGCGCGGAGATCGAGGCCTCGACGCGGGCCGACCGCGAGTCGATCGTCATCACCGAGATCCCCTTCCAGGTCAACAAGGCGCGCCTCATCGAGCAGATCGCCGACCTCGTGAACGAGAAGCGCCTCGAGGGGATCTCCGCGATCCGCGACGAGAGCGACCGGGACGGGATGCGCGTCGTCGTCGACCTGAAGAAGGGCGAGAACGCGAACGTCCTCCTGAACCGGCTCTACCAGCTGACGCCGCTCCAGAGCTCCTTCGGAATCATCTTCCTCGCGATCGTCGAGGGGCAGCCGCGCGTCCTTCCGCTGAAGGAGATGCTCCGGCATTTCCTCGACCATCGCCGCCAGGTCGTCGTCCGCCGGACCCGGTTCGACCTCGCGAAGGCCGAAGCCCGGTCCCACATCCTCCTCGGCCTCGCGCTCGCCCTCTCGAACCTCGACCGCGTCATCGCGATCATCCGGGGCTCGAAGGACCCCGAGGAGGCGAAGCGGCGCCTCACGGAGGAGGTCGCCGTCGACCTCCCCGCCCTCATGACCTTCCTCGACCTGCCGGCGCTCGACCTGTCGCCGCGCGCCCGCCGCGACGGCGAGCTCGTCCGCCTCGACGAGGTGCAGGCGCAGGCCATCCTCGAGATGCGCCTCCAGCGCCTCACCGGACTCGAGCGGGAGAAGATCGTCGCCGAGTACAAGGACGTCCTCGCCCTGATCGCCGACCTGAAGGACGTCCTCGCCCGCCCCGAGCGGGTGGCCGCGATCATCCGGGCCGAGCTGACCGACATCCGGACCCGGTTCGGATGCGACCGGCGGACGGAGATCTCGACCCTCGAGAGGGACCTCGCCGACGAGGACCTGATCAAGGACGAGGCGGTCGTCCTGACGGTGACTCGGGGCGGCTACGCCAAGAGCACGCCTCTCTCCGTCTACCGCGAGCAGAAGCGGGGCGGCAAGGGGCGCACGGGCGCCGCCGCGACCGAGGAGGACGTCGTCGAGCACCTCTTCGTCGCCTCGACGCACGACTCCCTCCTCGTCTTCACGGACCGGGGCCGCGTCCACTGCGTGCGGGTCTGGGACGTCCCGTCGGCCGGGCCGGCGGCGCGCGGGAAGGCGCTCGTGAACCTGATCCAGGTCGAGCCGGGGGACACGGTCGCCGCGATGACGACGACCCGCGGCTTCCCGGAGGACCGCTTCCTCCTCTTCGCGACGAAGCGCGGGCTCGTGAAGAAGACCGTCCTCTCCGCCTACGGCAACGTTCGCGACGAAGCGCGGGCTCGTGAAGAAGACCGTCCTCTCCGCCTACGGCAACGTCCGCGCGGCGGGGATCATCGCGATCAACCTCGAGGAGGACGACGAGCTGCTCTCCGTCCAGGTCACCGACGGCGCCTGCCAGGTCTTCCTCGGGACGCGCAACGGCATGGGGATCAAGTTCACGGAGACCGACGTGCGGCCGATGGGCCGCGACACGACGGGCGTGAAGGGGATCGAGCTGCGCGAGGGGGACGAGGTCGTCGAGATGGACCTCGTCGACGAGGAGGCGACGCTCCTCGCCGTGACCGAGCTCGGCTACGGCAAGCGGACGGACGTCTCCGAGTATCGCCACCAGACGCGCGGGGGCTCGGGGGTCATCAACGTGCGCGTCACGGAGAAGAACGGGGCCGTCGTCGGGATCAAGTCCGTCGGCGACGACGACCAGCTCCTCCTCATCACGAGGATGGGGATGATGATCCGCTTCGCCGCCGCCGGAGTCCGCGAGACGGGCCGCGCGGCGCAGGGGGTGAAGGTGATCGACCTCGACGAGGGCGACGCCGTCGTCGCCGTCGCGAAGCTCGCCTCGCTCGGCGAGCGGGACGAGGCCCCTGAGGACGACGACGCCGGGACGCCGGCCGCCCCCTCCGGGGACGAGCCGGAAAGCGAGTAGAGTGAAAGCATGAGGTTCTTCCTCGACACCGTGGACGCCGACGAGGCCCGCCGCGTCAAGGACTGGGGGCTGCTCGACGGCTCCGTCGTCCGCGCCGACGCCGTCCTCGCGGCGGGACGCGACTACCGCAAGGCGGTTTCCGAGATCTCCCAGGTCTGCGACGGTCCGGTCTTCGCCGCCGTCGCGGCCGGGGAGCCGAAGGGGATGTACAAGGAAGCCCGCGAGCTCGCGAAGCTCGGCAAGGCGATCGTCGTCCGGCTTCCGATGACCCGGGAAGGGCTCCGCGTCGTGAGGCTCCTGAACGACGAGCAGATCGCGGCGGACGTCCACCTCCTCGCGACGCCTCTCCAGGCGCTCCTGGCCGCCCGGGCCGGCGCCGCCTATGCCTCGATGGCGGTCTCCGGGCTGGACGGCGCCGGGCAGGTCGGGATGGACGTCGTCGACGCGGTCGTGAGGATCTACGACAACTACGGGCTCCAGACCCAGATCGTCGTCGACGCGGTCCAGAACCCGGTCCACGCCCTCGACGCGGCGGCCATGGGGGCCGACGCGGCCGCGATCCCGTTCCCGGTCCTCGACCGCCTCTTCGACCATCCCCTCACGGCCCAGGGCGTCGCCGCCATCCGCGCGCACGCGGGCGAGGGCCCGCGCCGCGTCCATTGACCCCGACGGAGGACGGCGAATGGCCCTCTCCCGCGAACGCGCCAACGACCTCTCGCACCGGGTGCTCGAGGCGCTCCGGAAGACCCCGGGCGTCGAGCTGACGGCCGAGGCCGAGTTCGTGAGGAACCGGATCGCCTCGGCGCTCCAGGAGTGGGAAAAGGAGAGCGACGGCCTCTCGGCGGAGGCGCGGCGCCGGGTCCTCGCGCGGGGCCGGCGGGTCCCCGAAGGCTCGCGGGAGTTCGACCAGCTCCTCTCCGAGGAGCTCCGGCGGCTCTGGGACGAGAGGGCCGCCCGCGGGGAGTGACCGGCCGGGCCACGGCCCGGGGATGGTTGGTGTCGCGCGTGTCGTTTCTTGCCTTGGTCTAGGCCAAGGCTCATCCTGTCGGGCGTGACGGACCGACCCCCCGCCGCGGACGGCGCCCCCGGGCGCATCCCCCTCTACCGGACGATCGCGGACGGGATCATCCGCGACATCCGGCGGGGGCGGTTCCAGGAAGGCTCGCGCCTTCCCGCCTCGCGGGCCCTTGCCCGGACGCACGAGGTGAACCGGGCGACGGTCCACCAGGCGCTCCAGGTCCTCAAGCGCGAAGGGTGGATCGAGACGAACAAGGGGGGCGGGACCCGTGTCGCCCGCCGGTCGCTCGCCGGGCCGATGGTCGGGCCGGCCCCGTCGTGGGACCGCATCTCCTCGGCGCTCCTCGGCCGGATGCTCGCCGAAGCCGGCGTGCCGGACGGGCCGCTCGACGGAGCGCACGACCTTTCCCGCCTCGCCCCGGAGGAGAAGGAGTTCCCGGCGGAGGCGTTCGCGAAGGTCCTCGCCGACGTCGCCCGCGACGGGGCGCTCCTCGCCTACGGCTCGCCGTTCGGCTACAGGCCGCTCCGCGAGACGCTCGCGGCGCGACTGGAGAGGCGCGGCGTCCCGGCCGACGCCGACGCGCTGCTCATCGTGAACGGCGCCCAGCAGGGGCTCGACCTGATCGGGCGCGCCCTCGTCGACCCCGGCGACGCCGTGGCGATCGAGAATCCCAGCTACTCCGGAGCGCTCTCCCTCCTGCGGGCGCAGGGGGCGCGCCTCCTCGGTGTCCCTCTCGACGCGGAAGGCCCGGCGATGGAGCCGCTCCGCGCCGCCCTCGCCGAGCGGCCGAAGTTCCTCTACACGATCCCCGACTTCCAGAACCCGACCGGCCTCCTGGCGACGGCTGCCCGCCGGCGCGAGCTCGTGGCGGCGGCCACGGCGGCGGGCGTCCTCGTCGTCGAGGACGCGTTCGACGCGGACCTCCTCGTCGAGGGAGAGCTCCCGCCCCCGCTCGCCGCCCTCGCCCCGGGGCACGTCGTCCACATCGGGACGATCTCCAAGGCGCTCTTCCCCGGCGTCCGCGTCGGCTGGATCTCGGGCCCGCGCGAGTTCGTCCACCGCCTCGCGGCGCTGAAGCGGATCGGCGAGCTCACCTCGCCGCCGGTCCTCCAGGCCGCGCTGAACGTCTTCCTCTCCCGCGGCGACTACGACCGGCACCTCCTCCGCGTGAAGGCGCGGCTGAAGGCGCGCCTCGCGCTCGCCCACAAGACCGTCCTCCGGTCGTTCCCGGTCGGGACGCGGTGCGAGCGGCCGCTCGGAGGGTGGGTCCTCTGGGTCGACCTGCCCGAGGACGTCTCCGGGCGCGAGCTCGCCGAGGCGGCGCGCGGCGCAGGAGTCCTCGTCTCTCCCGGCGGCGACTACGCTCCCGACCGCGCCGACGTCCCCTCCCTCCGAATGTCCGTCGCCCGCAGCTCGGGCGCCGAGCTCGAGAAAGCCCTCGAGCGCCTCGGCGTCCTCGCCCGGGCGGCCGTCCGGCGGGCGCACCGCCGCGCCCCCCGGCCTCGGCGTCCTCGCCCGGGCGGCCGTCCGGCGGGCGCACCGCCGCGCCCCCCGCGCCGAGGAGCGGCGCGAGGAAGCCCTCATCCAGATCTGAAAGGGACACGAACCATGAGCAGCACCCCCGTCTTCTCCTCCCCGTTCACCTCCGACGCGTTCCGGGTCAAGGTCGGTCTCGCCGAGATGCTCAAGGGGGGCGTCATCATGGACGTCGTCAACGCCGAGCAGGCGAAGATCGCCGAGGACGCCGGCGCCTCGGCCGTCATGGCGCTCGAGCGCGTCCCGGCCGACATCCGCCGCGACGGCGGCGTGGCCCGGATGTCCCCCGTCGCGAAGATCCGCGAGATCGAGGCCGCCGTCTCGATCCCGGTCATGGCCAAGTGCCGGATCGGGCATATCGCCGAAGCGCGGATCCTCGAGACCCTGGAGGTCGACTTCATCGACGAGAGCGAGGTCCTCACGCCCGCCGACGAGGAGAACCACGTCTACAAGCACGACTTCAGGGTCCCGTTCGTCTGCGGCTGCCGGAACCTCGGCGAGGCGCTCCGGCGGATCGGCGAGGGGGCCGCGATGATCCGGACGAAGGGGGAGGCGGGAACGGGCGACATCGTCCACGCGGTGAAGCACCTCCGCGAGGTGACGCGCCAGATGAAGTCGCTGACGCTCCTCACCCGCGACGAGTGGATGGCCGCCGCCAAGCAGCTCGCCGCCCCGTTCGAGCTCGTCGTCTGGGTCGCCGAGCACGGGAAGCTCCCGGTCCCGAACTTCGCGGCGGGCGGCGTCGCCACGCCGGCCGACGCGGCGCTCTGCCGAATCCTGGGCGCCGAGGCGGTCTTCGTCGGCTCGGGAATCTTCAAGTCGGACGACCCGGCGAACCGCGCCCGCGCGATCGTCGAAGCGACGACGCACTGGGACGACCCGGCCCGCGTCGCGGCGGCGTCGGAGAAGCTCGTCGAGGGAATGAAGGGGATCGAGGCGGGCAAGCTCGTCGAGGCCGAGCTCCTCCAGACGCGAGGCTGGTGACGGTGCCGGTCGGAATCCTCGCCCTCCAGGGCGACTTCGAAGCCCACGGAGCAGCCCTCGCGCGGCTCGGGATCGACGCGCGGCCCGTCCGGACGGCGGAGGAGGTCCGCGCGAGCGCGGGCCTCGTCCTCCCCGGCGGGGAGTCGACGACGATGTGGAAGCTGATGGAGGGGACCGGGATCGCCGAAGCGATCGTCGCCGTCGCCCGCCGCGGCGACCCGCTCTTCGCCACCTGCGCCGGCGCGATCCTCGCCGCGCGGAGGATCACGAGCCCCGACCGTGCCGGCCTGGGTCTCCTCGACGCGACGGCCGCTCGGAACGCCTACGGCCGGCAGCTCGACTCCGCAGTCGTGACCCTGACCGACCTCGACCGCTCCCTCCTCGGGAGCGAGCCGCTCGAGGCGGTCTTCATCCGGGCGCCGAAGCTCGCCGACCTCGGGCCCGGCGTCGAGGTTCTCGCCCGGCGGGACGGCGAGCCGGTCCTCGTCCGCGACGGGAACCTCGTCGCGGCGACGTTCCACCCCGAGCTCGCGGACGATCCGCGCGTCTACGACCTCGTCTTCGGCGCGGCGGCGGCGCGGGCCGCCTGAGGGGGCTGCCGCGAGCGCGATGAGCGCCGTCCGAGAGGCGCTCGAAGCGCTCGGGCATCCCGGCGGGACGCTCCCGGAGCCCCGCCTCCTCGCGGAGCTCTTCGTCCGCTTCCAGGCGCAGGTCCCCCTCCGCCGCGCGGGGCGCGGCACGGCCGAGGAGCGGCTCGCGGCCTGGCTCGAAGCGGGAGCGGGGCTCTGCGGCGAGGCGAGGACGGCGGCCTTCGCAGCCCTCGCGGCGGAGGCCGGCTTCGCCCTCGAGCCGGGGAACGCGAGCGGCGCCGCAGGCGATGCCCGGACGGTCCTCCTCGCGGACGGGGGACGGCTCCTCCTCGACGTCTCGTTCCCGCTTCCCCTCCCCGTCTCCCTCGATCCGCCGGCCGCGGAGCTCGCAACGGGATACGGCACGCTCCGGGTGCGTCCCGCCGCGGCGGGAGAGGAGCTCCTCCTCGAGACGCGCGGCGAGGAGCGGCTCCTCTACCGTGTCGACCGCGATCCCGCCTCCGCCTCCGTCTCCGACTCGGCGGCGAAGGGATCCTCCGAAGAGACGGAGCTCTTCCGTCTCCTCGACGACCGGCTCCTCCGCTTCCGGGGCGGCGTCCTCGAGGTCTCGGACGCCTGGAGCCGGCTCCGGGTCCCGTTCCCGGCGCGGGACGGCGACGGCCTCGAAGCGCTCTTCGGCCCGCCTCCGCCGCCGGACGACGGGCGGGAGGCGGCCGGGCAGCCGCCGACCCTCGCGGTCTACCTCGCGTCGAGCGCGCGGACCGAGGAGCTTCGGGCGCTCCTCGCCGACCCGAAGTCGTTCGCTCGCACGTTCCCTGAAGGGTGGATCGCGACGGACGTCGAGCTGCGCGCCGACGGATTCGACTGGAGCGTCCGCGAAGGAGAGGAGGTCCTGCGGACGGAGCGGGCGCGGATCGTCCCCGATGGGCTCGTCCTCGAGGCCGAGGGGCCGCTCGCCCTCTTCCGCGCCCGGACGCTCCGCCTCGAGCCCCGCCCGGAAGGGACCCGGCTCCGCCTCCTCGGCGTGCTCCGCGACCCGGTTCCGCCGCGCGGCCTCCCCGAGGGGACGCGCCGCCGCCTCGTCTTCGAGCTCGCGAACGAGCTCCTCGCCCTCGACCGCGTCGCCGCCGGCAGCTGAGAGCCCGGCCGCTGGCCCGCAGGGCCGAGGAGTCACGCCGCGAAGAAGAGAGCCGGCTCGGAGGGGGTTCCGGGGGACCGGCCGCTGGCCCGCAGGGCCAGGGGCCCCCCGAGAAAACGCTGCCGCGTCAGAACTCCAGCTCGTCCCCGTCGTCGAGGATGCGCACGCGCGGCTCGGAGAGCGCGGCGACGTCGGCGCGCAGCTGCGGAAGCGTGGGGGGCTTCATGTGGTAGAGGTTCACCGGGACGCTGGCCGGGAACTTCCTCATCTCGAGCGCGAGCGTCGCCGGCGTGAGGTGCCTGGAGACCTCTGCGATCTCGGCCATGGAGTCGGGGAAGGAGCACTCGACGAAGATCGCCTTCAGGTCGTCGCGGCGCCGCGCCTCGGCCCAGAGCGCCTCAGTCGGACCCGTGTCGCCCGAGAAGACGACGCAGGCGCGGTCGTCCCAGAGGAGGTAGCCGAACGTCGGGACGACGTGGGAGACCGCCACGGCGAGGCCGTGGAGCCCGTTCACGCGGAACGGCGTCCCCTCCTCGACCGTCCGGAACGTCACGGCCGGAAGGAAGTGCGTCGGGATCCGGGTGAAGTCGGGCCAGATCGCGTCGTTGAAGAGGTGCCCCTGCAGGAGCGTGGTGACGTCTCGCGGCCCGACGATCTCGATCGGCCCCTCCGTTCGCCCGAAGACGTTCTCCACGAGGAACGGGAGCGAGGCGACGTGGTCGAGGTGCGAGTGCGTGACGAGGATCGAGCGGACGCGCGACTGCTCGTCGAGGGTCAGCGACTGCGTGAGCGCGCCCGCGTCGAGAGCGACCGTCCCGTCCAGGAGGAAGGAGGTCTGGCGGTGCCACGGCGAGGAGCCTCCGTACGCCCCGAGGACACGGACCTTCACGCGGGAATTCTAGGTCGGGGCGGGCCGGTCCGGGGTGACGAGGGTCACCCTTTCCCGGCCGTGTCCCTCAGAACGAGCCCGGGCCGATGTAGAACGTCGTCTGCCAGCCGGCGAGGTTCGAGCGGCCGTCGAAGGGCCGGGCGAAGTCGACGTTCCAGGGGATCCCGAGGAAGTAGGCGGTGAAGCCGGCGCCCCAGGCGGCGCGCCCGTCGCGAAGGCGCCCGTCGTCCCACCACTTGAAGTCCTCTCCCTCCAGCCAGGCGCCGCCGACGTCGAAGAAGAAGCGGCCGCGGACGCCGCCGACGTTCAGCCCGATCCCGGTGATCAGGGCGTCGATGAGGGGGAAGCGGAACTCCGCGTTGAGATAGGCGATCCGGTTGCCGATGAAGGACCTGTAGTCGTAGCCGCGGAGGTTGTCGAGGCCGCCGAATGCGTAGACGGCCGGCGAGGCGCCGGAGGCGGCGCCGCCGAACGCCCGGATCGCGAAGTTCGACCGGCGCGTGACGGGGAGGTAGAGGCGCGCCTCGGCGGAGACCTCCTGCGAGAGCGTTCCTCCGTCCTGGAAGTCGGGGAGGTAGCGGTAGTTGACGGCGAGGGCCTGGCCGCTGTGGGGGCCGAAGGCCTTGAACTGCGTCGCGTCGTAGCCGAAGCCGAGCCCGGCCACCATCGTATTGTCCTTCCGCGGAAGGACGATCTGCCCCTGCGTGCCGTCGGCGTTCGTGTAGGCGTAGGGGGCGTCGATCGAGCGCGAGACGAACCCGAGCGACCCCTCGGCGCGGGTGTAGCGCGAGAAGGGATAGACGCCGAGGACGTTCACGCCCGTCTCGCGCAGGAAGCGCCGGTCGGAGGTCAGCTCGCCGATCTGGTTGTAGCCGAGGAAGTAGATGCGGCTGTCGTAGGCCTGGAGGCCCCACTGGAAGCGCCGCTTCAGGTCGAAGTAGATCGCGTTGACGTTCGAGTAGCCCGCGAGCGTGTCCCAGATGACGAAGGCCCGGCGGTCGCCGAGGTAGTCGGAGAGGGAGATCCGCGCCGAGGAGACGAAGGTTCCGTCGGACTGGACGCCGGCGTAGGCGCCCACGTCGTCGACGAAGAGGGCGAAGCGGCTCTTCTCGACCTTCTCGGGATCGATCGCGACCTCGATGGCCGGGACGAAGCCGGGGGCGGCGGCGGGGTCGACCGGCGCCGGCGGGAGGGCCTTCTCCTCGAGGCGCCGGAACGGCTTCTTCGCGTCGGCGACGTAGAGCTGGATCCGGCCCGCCTGGTAGCCGGAGAAGACGACCTTCTCCTGGCCGTCCGGCCCGATGTAGGAGGCGGGCCCGAACGCCGCGCCGATGACGTCGGTGTACTGGACGATCTCGCCCGTCTTCAGGTCCTGCCCGTAGACGTTGAAGATGCCGCCGCGGGAGGAGGCGAAGTAGAGCCGCTCCCCGTCGGGAGAGAGGGCCGCGTCGTCGTCGTTCCCCTCGCCCCACGTGACCTGCTCGACCTTCTTCGGGTCGTCCACGGGGAACCGGACGATCTTCTGGAACTCGCCGATCGACTTCGTGTAGTACAGGTACTTCCCGTCGGGGGAGTAGACGGGCGCCGTGTCGTAGGCCGCGTCCGACGTCAGGTTCGTGACGGCCTTCGTCTCGAGGTCGAGACGGAAGATGTCGCGGGACGTGCCGGAGATCCCCGAGAAGACGACGGCGCGCCCGTCCGGGGAGAAGGAGGGGCCGACGGGCATGTCGGGGGAGACCGGGATCCGCTCGAGGATCCCCCCGCCGCGGGCCGAGAAGATGTAGAGCTGGCGGCCCCGCTCGCGCCGGGCGAAGACGGCGATCCGGTCGCCGTCCGGCGCGAACGAGAGGTCCCGCCCGCTCTCCGGCGCCTGGGTGAGGAACTGGGCCGAGATGTACTCGTACTTCGTCGTCCGGCCGGAAGAGAGGTTCTTCCAGAGCTTCCGCGACTTCGTGGAGAGGAGGGCGATGTCGACGTCCTCCTTGTACGTCGTCAGCGTCGCCACGAAGTCCCCCGAGGGGGACGGGGCGACTCCGACCTCGTACGAGGGGCGCTCCCAGGGGCCGACGCGGAACCGCTCGCCGTACTCCGAGGCCTCCCCCTTCACCGCGAGGAGCGGGAGGTACTTCCGCCGGAGGTAGCGGCGGAACTTCAGGTCGAAGTCGTCGGGCTCGACGTCGAACGTCCGGCGGAGGGCGACGGCGACGTCGCGGCCGAGGAAGGAGCGGAACTCGAAGACGAGCTCGCGGACCGCGTCCTTCCCCCACTCGGCCTCGACGAAGTCGAAGAAGGCGTGGCCGAAGCGGTAGGCGGGGTAGCCGGTGATGTTGATCCGCGTGATCGGCGGGATCTGGTCGGAGTTCACCGCGTCGCGGATGAACATCCGGTCCTTCTCGTCCTCGTCCTTCGCGAAGTACGAGGCCATCCCCTCCATGAACCAGGTCGGGATGTTCGCGGTGATGGCGCGCGAGAGCCGGCCCCCGAAGAGGATCTCGTACTGGAAGATGTGGGTCAGCTCGTGGGCGATGAGGTTCTGGAGCTTGTCGTCGGGGAGGTCGATCGGGAGGACCATCCGGTTGCGCGCCGGCTCGGCGAACGCGCCGACCCCCTCGGGGATGAAGTTCAGGATGACGTTGTTCTGCTCGAACTCCGCGTGGGAGACGTAGTAGAGGAGCGGGATCGGCTTCGGGACCTGGTAGTTCAGCCGCCGCGAAAGGTCGTCGTAGGCCGACTCGGCCATCGAGGCGACCTTGCCGAGGGCCTCCTCCCCCTTGCCGTAGTAGTAGATCCGGAAGTGGGTCGAGGAGTAGATCTTCCAGTCGAAGCGGTCGTAGACGACCTTGTTCTGCCCCTGGGCCGGGGCCGGTCCGGCCGCGACGAGAAGGAGGGCCGCGAGGGCCCCCGGAAGGACGAGCCGCGCGGCGCGCCGCCTAGTCGAACACATAGCGGTTCGCCTCCCTTTCCCGGACGACGAAGAGGCCGAGCAGCTGGTTCTCGAGCGAGAAGAGGTTCTCGAAGAGCCCGACCATCTCGTCGGCGGCCCGCCGCGACTTCTCCTTCTGGTCCTTGAACGTCTCCTGGAAGAGCTTCGCCCCGGTCCGGCCGTCGAACGCGAGGACCGTCACCTCGAACGTGAAGCCGGTCGTCTCGACGAAGACCTGCCGGTAGTAGGTCCGGCCGTCATACAGGCTCTGGTATTCCTCGGTCTTGTAGCCCGACTTGTCCTCGACCCGGAAGTCGACGATCCCCGAGAGGAGGACGTCGGCTCCGACGCGGGTGCCGAGCTCCCGCCAGAACGCCGACGCCTCGCCGAGGGCCTTCAGCTCCGTGGACGGCAGCTTCACGTCGGCCGGCATCGTGACGACGTTCATCTTCGTCCGCCGCGAGATCTGCTTGCCGAGGTAGCGGCGGAACTCGAGGTCCAGGTCGAGGTCCTTCACCCGCGGCGACTCCTTCCGCTCGGAGAGCTTCGAGGCCACGAGGAAGGGGGCGAGGGAGAGCCGTTCCCGGCCCGTCACGGCGAGCTTCGGCCGGAGGGGGAGCCGCAGCTTCACCTCCCGGGAGCCGGCCAGGAGGGGCGCGGCCGGGGCGCCGAGCAGGAAGAGGAGGGCCACGAGCGCGGAGAGCCGCCTCATTTCGGGGCCGCCATCGGTCCGGACGCGCGCTGCAGCGAGGTGTAGTACTCGGCGAAGCGGGCGTAGTTGCGCTTGATCCGAGAGTCTTCGGGACGGAGCTCGAGGGCGCGCTTGTAGGCGGCCAGGGCGCGGGCCGTCTCCCCGGTCGCCTCGCAGGCGACGGCGAGGTTGTTCAGGACCTCGGGGTCGTCCGGGGCGAGCTTCGAGGCCCGCTCGAAGCGGAAGAGCGCCTCTCGCCAGAAGCCCTTCTCGGCCATCCGGGCCCCGTAGGCTTTCTGGTCGGCGGCGTTGGCGGCGTCCCGCGAGGCGGAGGCGCAGCCCGTCAGGCACACGACGATCGCGAGGAGGAGGCCCTTGGCGAGGGGGGCTCGGCGACTGTGTCTCACGGAGGACGGCATTATAGTCAGCGGTCTTTACGCAAGATGCCCACCATGCGGATGCCGACCGACATCGTCCTCTCGTGGGGCCTGCGGGTCCGGGGGACGCGCGCGCGAGCGCTGGCCCGCCTCCTCCTGGCGACCGGGTCGGTCGAGAAGCTGCTCGCCCTCGCCCCGGCGGAGGCCGTCGCGCTCGGCGGGGAGCCCGGGTGCGAGGAGCTCCTCGCCCCGCCGGGCGGGGCGGAGCTCGTCGCGGCCCGCGCCCGCCTCGACGCGCTCGGGGCCCGCACGATCGCGATCTGCGACGCCGAGTACCCGGCCCTCCTCCGGGAGATCGCCGACCCGCCGCCGGTCCTCTTCGTCCGCGGCGGGCCGCTCTCGAACGCCCCCGTCGTGGGGGTCGTCGGTTCGCGCCGCGCCTCGCGCACCGGGCTCGAGGCGGCCCGGCGCCTCTCGGCCGGCCTCGCCCGGGCGGGGGTCGTCGTCGTTTCGGGCTTCGCCCACGGGATCGACGCGGCGGCCCACGCGGCCGCGCTCGATGAGAAGGGCGAGACGTGGGGCGTCCTCGGGTGCGGTCTCGACGTCCCCTACCCGGCCGCGCACGGCCGGCTCCGCGAGAGGGTCCTTTCGGGGGGTGCCTTCCTGACGGAGCTCCCGCCGGGAACCCCGCCCGAGCCGTGGCACTTCCCCGCCCGCAACCGGATCATCGCCGGCTGCGCCCGCCTCGTCGTCGTCGTGGAGGCGGCGCCGCGGAGCGGCTCGCTCATCACGGCGCGATGCGCCACCGAGGCGGGCCGGGACGTGGGGGCCGTCCCGGGCCCGGTCCTGGGGGAGCTGTCGGCCGGGACGAACGCCCTCCTGAAGGACGGGGCGATCCTGGTCCGGGACGCAGCGGACGTCCTTCGCGAGCTTCCCGACGAGGACCTCGTCCGGCTCCGCCCGGCGGACCGGCCCTCGGCCGGGGGCGCGCCGCCGACGCCCGCGGACCCCGACGCGGCGCGGGTCCTCCTCGCCCTCGACCCCGTCGAGCCGCGCGCCGCGGACGACCTGGCCGCCGCGACGGGACTCTCCGCGGCCCGCCTCTCGGCGGCGCTCGTCCTCCTCGAGCTGGAGGGACTCGCCGAGGCCCTTCCGGGGGCGCTCTTCGCCAGGAAGGCGCCGCGGACTTGACAACCGTGGCATCGTAGCCGGCCGCATGTCGAAATCTCTCGTCATCGTCGAGTCTCCCGCCAAGGCCGGCACGCTCGGGAAGTTCCTCGGGAAGGACTTCACCGTCCACGCCTGCTACGGACACGTCCGGGACCTGCCCCGAAAGGGGATCTCCATCGACCGCGAGGCCGGCTACGAGCCGACCTACGAGGTCCTGCCCGGCAAGCAGAAGACGATCGCCGACCTGAAGCGCCTCGCGAAGGGGGCCGAGGACATCTACCTCGCCGCCGACCCCGACCGCGAGGGCGAGGCGATCTGCTGGCACCTCCACGAGCTCCTTCGCCCCTCGGCCCCGAACGCACGCTTCCACCGCGCCGAGTTCAACGAGATCACGAAGAGCGCCATCCAGAAGGCGATCGCGAGCCCCGGCGAGATCGACTCGAACCGTGTCGCCGCCCAGCAGGCCCGCCGGATCATCGACCGGCTCGTCGGCTACGAGGTCTCCGACCTCCTCTGGAAGAAGGTCTGGCGGGGCCTCTCCGCCGGGCGGGTCCAGACGGTCGCGCTCCGGATCATCGTGGAGCGCGAGGCCGAGCGGGAGCGCTTCGTCCCCGTCCCCTACTTCTCCGTCCCGCTCCAGCTCGCGAAGGGGGAGGCCCTCTTCCCGGCCCGGACGGTCGCCTGGCGCGGCGCGAAGCTGAAGTTCGACGGGACCGATCCGCGCCTCGCCACGCGCGAGGCGGCCGAGGAGGTCCTCGAGCACCTGCGCGCCTCCACTCTCCGCATCGTCTCCGTCGAGGCCCGCGAGAAGAGGACGAACCCGGTCCCGCCGTTCACGACGTCGAAGCTCCAGCAGGGGGCGGCCCGGACCCTCGGCTTCACCGTGAGGCGGACGATGCAGGTCGCGCAGCGCCTCTACGAGGGGCGGACGATCGCGGGGAAGGGATCCGTCGGCCTCATCACCTACATGCGTACCGACTCGACGCGCGTCTCCGAGGAGGCGCTCGCGGCGGTCCGCGCCCACATCGGCGCGACCTATGGCGCCGAGGCGCTGCCGGCCGAGGCGCGGCGGTTCAAGCAGAAGAAGGACGCCCAGGACGCCCACGAAGCGATCCGCCCGACGATGATGGACCTCCCTCCGGAGGCCGTCGCGGGCGACCTCTCCGCCGACGAGCAGAAGCTCTACCGGCTGATCTGGAACCGCTTCGTCGCCTCGCAGATGGCCCCCTCCCTGTCCGACGTGACGACCGTGGAGATCGAAGCGGCCCGCCCCGGGAGCTCCGAGGTCGCCGGAGTCCGCGCGAGCGGATCGGTCCTCAAGGACCCGGGCTGGCTCCGCGTCTACGGCCAGGTGGCCGAGGGGGAAGAGGCCGAGGGGGAGGGGAACGGCGACGCCGAGGAAGGGAAGGTCCGCCTGCCGCAGCTCGGCGAGGGGGACCTCCTGCGCCTCGCCGAAGCCGCGGTCGAGGACCACGAGACGCAGCCGCCGCCCCGCTTCAACGAAGCCTCTCTCGTGAAGTTCCTCGAGGAGAACGGCATCGGCCGTCCGTCCACGTACGCCGAGATCCTCCGGAAGATCGAGGACCGCGAGTACGTGAGGAAGAAGGACCGCCGCTTCCTCCCGACGCTCCTCGGCCGCCTCGTCATCGACCTGATGCGCGAGGGCTTCGACGACTTCTTCCAGACCGAGTCGACGGCCCGGATGGAGGAGGAGCTGGACGAGGTCGAGGAGGGGAAGCTCGACTGGCGGAAGGCGGTCGGCGAGTTCGACGCGCGCTTCACGAAGGACCGCGACCGCGCCCTGAAGAAGATGATCTCGGTGAAGGCGGGGCTCGCCCTCTCCGAGGTGAAGAAGCGCCTCCCGGGCTTCCCTCTCCCCGAGGGGGTCGGCGAGAAGTGCCCGAAGAGCGGCGACGAGCTGCGCCTCCGGATGGGGAAAAACGGGCTCTTCGTCGCCTGCGCCGGCTATCCCGAGTGCGACTACACGGTCGACGTCCCGGAGCCGGAGGACGACCCGGTGGACGCCTCGGAGCTGGAGGGGCAGACGTGCGACGAGTGCGGCAGCCCGATGAAGCTCCGAACGGGGCGGGACGGCTCCGCGTTCCTCGGCTGCACGGCCTACCCGAACTGCCGCTTCACGGTCGCCGTGAAGGTGGCGAACGGCAAGGCCGAGGCGCGGCCGGACGTCCCGACCGGCGAGAAGTGCCCCCTCTGCGGCCACGACCTCGTCGCGCGGCACGGCCGGTTCGGCGACTACGTCGGCTGCTCGAACTACCCCGCCTGCCGCTACCGGCCGCCGAAGCCCGTCACGTCGACGAACGTCGCCTGCCCCGACTGCGGCACGGGCGAGATCCTCGTCCGGAAGGGGCGATTCGGGCCGTTCTACGGCTGCTCGAACTACCCGACGTGCGCGAAGAACTTCCGCGCGCGCCCGGTGCCGAAGGCGTGCCCCGCGTGCGGCGCGCCGCACCTCCTCGTGAGGGACCGGAAGGCGGGCGCCTTCTACGTCTGCGAGAAGGAAGGCTGCGACTTCGACGCCCCGGCCGCGGACCTCGACGCCTGGGCCTTCGTCACGAAGGTGCCCGAGGCCGCTGCGCTCGCGGCGGCGGCGGCCGCCGCCGCGGAGAAGAAGAAGCCCGCGGCGAAACGGGCCCGCAAGGGGTGAAGGCGGGGCGCCCGGCGGCGCCCCGCGTTCCTTCCGTCACCAGCGCGCGGAGCCGCAGTCGACGCGCATCGACTGCGCGGCGTCGTTCCCGATGGGCGTCTGCCGGAGGTCGCCGTGGTCCGCGTCGAACGTCGCGGAGCGGCCGCGGTAGCCCGGCTCGCCGAAGAGCGTCACCCGGCAGCCCGAAGGGACCGCGATCGAGCTCGCCTGGCGCCCGCCGACGCGCGTCCGCGAGAGGTCGGGGACGTCGGAGCGGAACGACTCGGCCTCCCCGTCGAAGTCCTTGTCGCGGAAGAGCGTCACCTCCGCGGGGCCGTAACCGGCCCCGCGTCCGTCGGCGGGGCGGAAGCGACGGCGGCCGCAGTCGACGCGGAGCGAGGCCGCGGCGTCGTTTCCGACGTCGGTGAGGCGGAGGTTGTCGTGCGCCTCCTGGAAGACGGTGGAGCGGCCGCTGAAGCCGGTCCCGGTGAAGAGCTCGGCCGTGCACCCCTCGGGGACCTCGATGGAGCTCGCCTGGCGGGCGCCGACGCGGGTGCGGGAGAGGTCGGGGACATCGGAGGAGAACGTCTCCGACTCGCCTCGGAAGCCGGAGTCGCGGAAGAGCGTCACCCCGCGCCGGGAGGCCCCGGGACCGCGGCCGCCGCCCGGCCGGTACGCGCCGCGGCAGTCGACCCGGAGCGAGGCCGCGGCATCGTTGCCGACCTCGGTGAGCCGGAGGTGCTCGTGCGCCTCCCGGAAGACGGTGGAGCGGCCGCTGAAGCCGGTCCCGGTGAAGAGCTCGGCCGTGCACCCCTCGGGGACCTCGATGGAGCTCGCCTGGCGGGCGCCGACGCGGGTGCGGGAGAGATCGGGCACGTCGGTCGAGAAGGTCTCCGACGCGCCCTTGAACCCGGAATCGCGGAAGAGCGTCACGCCGCGCCCACCGGCGCTCCATCCGCTGTCGATCGTGGAGCCGCCCGTGCCGCGGCAGTCGACGCGGAGAGAGGAGACGGCGTCGTTACCGACGTCGGCGAGGCGGAGGTTGTCGTGCGCCTGCCGGAGCTCCGTGGAGCGGCCCGAATAGCCCGTCCCGGTGAAGAGGATCGCCACGCACCCTTCGGGGACGTCGACGGAGCTCGCCTGGCGGGCGCCGACGCGGGTCCGGGAGAGGTCGGGGACGTCGGTGGCGAACGTCTCCGAGTCGCCCCGGAATCCGGCGTCGCGGAAGAGCGTCACGCCCCGCGCCCCGGCGCCCCACGGCGCGGAGGGGGAGCCGATCCGGGCGCCCGCGCAGTCGACGCGCGCCGAGGAGACCCCGCGGGAGCCGAGCCGGGTGGAGGCGAGGTCGTCGACGCGACCGGCCACCTCGACGCTCGCGCCGCGGTAGCCGGAGAGCTCGAAGAGCGTGGCGCGGCACCCGGGGGCGACGGCGACGGAGCGGGCGCGGCGGCCGCCGAACGACGTCTCGTCGAGGTCGAAGACGTCGCGGGCGAGGTCGATCCGGCTGCCGGTCAGGCGCGTCCCCTCGTAGAGGACGACGCCGGCGTTCTGGGCGGCGGCGTCCGCGCCGGGAATCAGGGCCGCGAGGAGGAGGACCAGGGGAAGGGGCCGTCGTGACATCGGAGCGTCCTTTCTCTCGTCGATGAGGCGAGGGTAGCCCTCCGTGCGCGGTCCGTACAAGGCGCGCGCCGCGCCCCGGCGTCCACGTCCGAGGGCGCCTCAGGCGGGGCGGAGCGCGCGGAGGACGGTCCGGAAGCGGCAGACCGCCGCGCCGGGGAAGAGCCGGTCGACGGCGCCGAGAAGAGGGTAGGGGCTCGCGGAGAAAAAGAGGTCGTCCACGGAGAAGCCCGCCGCCGCCACGAGGCGGACGACCTCGGCCGAAGGCCGGACCGCGATGTGATCCTCCTGCTGGAGGCCGGGGACCCCCGCCTTGACCCTCTCCGCCCAGTGGTCGAGGTTCGGCGTGTAGAGCGCGAGGGCGCCGCCGGGAACGAGGAGGCGACGCGCCTCGGCGAGGCACGGGACGAGGACGTCGTCCGTCACGTGCTCGACGAAGTCGGCGAGGAGGACGGCGTCGAACGAGGCGTCGGCGAAGGACGAGAGGTCGCGCGCGTCGGCCGTCTCGAACGTCACGTTCGCGAGCCCCCGCGCGGAGGCGGCCGCGCGCGCCGCCTCGACCGCGACCGGTGCCGCGTCGATCCCGACGACCTCGGCGGCGAGCGGCGCGAAAAAGAACGCCGTGTCGCCGCGCGCGGAGCCGACCTCGAGGAGGCGCATCTCCGGGTGCGGCCGGACGGCGCGCAGGAGCGCCGCGTCCCGCTCCCGGTACTTCCGCGCGTTCCGGAAGAACCAGTGCGGGCGGTACATCGCGGCGTAGTACGCGTCGTCGTAGACGGCGGCGTTCGGGGCGAAGTCGGGACGTTCGGGCATCGGGACGATCCTACGGCGCGAGCGCCCGGAGCAGGATCCGGTAGCGGAACGTCGGCCCGAGGAGCGGGAGCGGCGCGAGCGCCCGCTCGATCCACCGGACGAGCGGGAAGGGGGAGACGCTCCACGCCTCGAGGTCGACCGAGAAGCCGGCCGCCGTGAGAAAGCGCCGGTACTCCGCGACGCGCCGGACGGCGATGTGCTGCGGGAACTGCTTCAAGACGAAGTCGTGCGCCTTCATCCTCTCGACGTAGTGCGCCCGGTCGGGGGTGTAGATCCCCAGCCGCCCGCCCGGCACGAGGACGCGCCGGCACTCGCGGAGCATCCCTTCGAGCGTCGGGTCGTCTACGTGCTCGACGAGGTCGATCGCGGCGACGGCGTCGACGCTCCGGTCGGGGACCGGAGAGAGGTCGGCGACGTCGGCCGCGAGCCAGCGGACGTTCCCGATCCCGAGGCGCGAGCGCGCCTCCTCGGCCAGAGCGATTGCCTCGGGCGCGGCGTCGACGCCGATCACCTCGCGGGCGTGGCGGGAGAGGAGGAACGAAACGTCGCCGCGCGCCGAGCCGAGCTCGAGGACGACGTCCGAGGGGCGCGGCGCGACGACGCGGAGGACGTCGCGGTCTCGCTCGGCGTACTTGCGGGGCGGGTTCTTGAACCAGTGGTGCGGGTGGAGGCCGCGCCAGTAGGCCTCGTCGTAGAGCTCCCTCTCGAACGTCACGCGCGGGAGTGTAGCGGCGGAGCCGAGGCCGCCGGTTCCCTACAATGAGGGCCGCATGACGGGACCCCGCGTGACGGTGATCGGAGGCGGCTTCGCCGGCGTCGAGTGCGCGCACCAGCTCGCGCGCCGCGGCCACGCCGTCCGCCTCCTCGAGATGCGTCCCGCGAGGACGACGGACGCCCACGAGACCGACCGCCTCGCCGAGATGGTCTGCTCGAACTCCTTCCGGTCGGACAACCCGGGGAACGCCGTCGGCCTCCTGAAGCGCGAGATGGAGCTCGTCGGGTCGCTCGTGATGGAGGAGGCGCGGCGCGCGGCGGTCCCGGCCGGCGACGCCCTCGCCGTCGACCGGGAGCTCTTCGCGCGGGCGGTCACCGCGCGGGTGGAGTCCGACCCGGCGATCGAGCTCGTCCGCGAGGAGGCGGCCGCGCTTCCCGACCCGGGCGACGGCTTCGTCGTCGTGGCCACCGGCCCGCTCACGTCGCCCGCGCTCGCGGACGCCCTCCTCGCGCGCCTCGGGGGCGACCGGCTCTATTTCTACGACGCCGTCGCCCCGATCGTCGAGGGCTCGTCGCTCGACCTCTCCGTCCTCTACGCGGCGAGCCGCTGGGGGAAAGGAGGAGGGGACGACTACCTGAACGTGCCGCTGACGCGCGAGGGGTACGAGGCGTTCGTCGCCGCGCTCCTCGCCGGGGAGACGGTCCCGTACCACGACTTCGAGAAGGCGGTCCACTTCGAGGGGTGCCTTCCGATCGAGGAGATGGCCGCGCGCGGCCCGGAGACGCTCCGCCACGGACCGATGAAGCCGTTCGGCCTGCGCGATCCGCGCACCGGCCGCGAGCCGTACGCGGCGGTCCAGCTCCGCCAGGACAACCTCGCCCGGAGCCACTGGAACCTCGTCGGCTTCCAGACGAAGCTGAAGGTCGGCGAGCAGCGGCGCGTCTTCCGGAGCCTCCCCGGCTTCGCGAACGCCGAGTTCGTCCGCTGGGGGATGCTCCACCGGAACACGTTCCTGAACGGCCCGGCGCACCTCGACCGCTTCTTCCGCTTCAAGGAGGACCCCCGGGTCCTCTTCGCCGGGCAGGTCACGGGAGTCGAGGGGTACCTCGAGTCGGCGGCGACCGGGCTGATCGTCGGCGCGACGCTCGCCCAGCTCCTCGAGGGGCGCGAGCCGCTCCCGCTCCCCTTCTCGACGGCGCTCGGGGCGCTCTCCCGACACGTCTCGGAGAGCGACCCGGAGCACTACGGCCCGATGAACGTCACGTTCGGCCTCATCGACGACTCGGCGCTCCCGCCGATCCGCGACCGGGCGAAGCGGCGGGAGGAGATCGTCCGCCGGGCTCTCGCAGAGGTCTCCGCCTGGCGCGACGCGGCGCTCGGGCCTGCGCCGGAGGCGTCGGGGGCGGCGTGAGCCTCGCCGAGGCCCTCGGCGCCTGGGACCGCCACCTCGCGGACGAGCGGGCCGTCTCGCCGCACACGAGGAAGGCCTACGTCGACGACGTCGGGCGCTTCCTCGCGTTCCTCGGGAGCTTCGCCGGGAGGCCGGCGGGCGAGACCTCGCCCGGAGAGGTGGACGCGCTCGCCATCCGCTCCTGGCTCGCGTCGCTCCGCTCCGAGGGGCAGGGGCGGACCTCGATCGTGAGGCGCCTCTCGGCCCTCCGGACGTTCTTCACGTTCCTCCAGCGGGAAGGGCTCGCTGACGGGAACCCGGCGCGCGGCGTCGCGACGCCGCGGACGGAGAAGAACCTCCCCGTCACGCTCTCCGTCGCGGAGGCGGCGGCCGTCGTCGAGGCGCCGGCGTCCGACACGGAGCTCGGCCTGCGCGACCGGGCGCTCCTCGAGCTCCTCTACGCGACGGGGCTCCGCGTCTCGGAGCTGGTCGGCCTCTCGCTCCCCGACGTCGACCTGCCCGGCCGCCAGGTGCGGACGCTCGGGAAGGGGAAGAAGGAGCGGATCGTGCCGTTCGGAGAGAAGGCGGCCGAGGCGCTCGCGGCCTGGCTTCCGGCGCGTCTCGCCCTCCTTCGCGGCCGGCGCGTCCGGGGCGAGCCGCTCTTCCTGAACGCCCGCGGCGGGCGGCTCACCGACCGGAGCGTCCGCCGGGTCCTCGACCAGGCGCTCTCGGCCGCCGAGGTCACCCGGCACGCCTCGCCCCACGCCCTCCGCCACTCCTTCGCGACCCACCTCCTCTCGGCCGGGGCCGACCTGCGGACGATCCAGGAGCTCCTCGGCCACGCCTCCCTCGCGACCACGCAGAAGTACACGCACCTCGACGTCGAGCGGCTGCCACGCCTCCCTCGCGACCACGCAGAAGTACACGCACCTCGACGTCGAGCGGCTTCTGGAGGTCTACCGGAAGTCCCACCCGAAGGCCGAGGAGGACGAGGGGGGCCGCGGGTAGACTCCCCGCCGTGAGCGAAACGCCAGCCTTCCGCCACACGACCGTCCTCGCCGTCCGCAAGGGGGGCACCGTCGCCCTCGGGAGCGACGGACAGGTGACGCTCGGGACGACGGTCCTGAAGCACGGCGCCTCGAAGATCCGCCGTCTCGCCGGTGGCGCCGTCCTCGCCGGCTTCGCCGGGTCGACGGCCGACGCCTTTGCCCTCTTCACCCGATTCGAGCGGAAGCTCGAGGAGTTCAGCGGCCAGCTCGAGCGGGCCGCCATCGAGCTCGCGACCGACTGGCGGACGGAGAAGACCCTCCGGGCCCTCGAGGCGCTCCTCGTCGTCGCCGACCGCGAGAAGACGCTCCTCCTCTCGGGGACGGGCGACGTCATCTCGCCCGACGAGGGGATCCTCGCCGTCGGCTCGGGCGGCCCCTATGCCACCGCCGCGGCACGCGCCCTCTTCCGCCACACGGAGCTGGGCGCCGAGGAGATCGTCCGCGCCTCGCTGAAGATCGCCTCCGAGATCGACATCTACACGAACGACTCCCTCTCCGTGGAGACGCTCGGGTGACGCGCCCCGCCTCGACGCGCGACCTCCACCTGCGCGACCTCTCCCCGCGGAGGATCGTCGCCGAGCTGGACCGGCACGTCGTCGGCCAGGGGAAAGCGAAGAAGGCCGTGGCCGTCGCGCTCCGCGACCGGTGGCGGCGGCAGCAGCTCGCCCCGGAGATCGCCCGCGAGATCACGCCGAAGAACATCCTGATGGTCGGCCCGACGGGGGTCGGCAAGACCGAGATCGCCCGCCGGATCGCGCGGCTCGTCGACGCGCCGTTCGTGAAGGTGGAGGCGTCGAAGTTCACCGAGGTCGGCTACGTCGGGCGCGACGTCGAGTCGATCGCGCGCGACCTCGTCGAGGCGGCGATCCGCCTCGTGCGGGACGAGCGGCGCGAGCGCGTCGCCGAAAAGGCGCAGGCCGCGGCCGAGGAGAGGCTCGTCGAGCTCCTCGCCGCGCAGGTCGACCCGGCGGGCTTCGTCCCGGGCCCCGACGCGAAGGAGCGGCTCCGCCGAGAGCTGCGCGACGGCAAGCACGAGGCGCGCGAGGTGGAGGTCGAGGTCGTCGACGAGCGGACGCCGCAGATCTCCGTCATGACGCCCCAGGGGGTCGAGGAGATGGGGATCGACCTCCCCGGGATGCTCCCGAACCTCTTCGGCGGCCCGAAGAAGAAGAAGACGCGCCTCCCGGTCTCCGAGGCGCGGGCGATCCTCGTCGACCGCGAGGCGGAGCTCCTCTCCGACGAGGCGACGGTCCCGCAGGAGGCGATCCGCCGCGCCGAAGAGACCGGGATCGTCTTCCTCGACGAGATCGACAAGATCGCGGGGCGCGAGGGGAAGGGGGGCGGCCCCGACGTCTCGCGCGAGGGGGTCCAGCGCGACCTCCTCCCGCTCGTCGAGGGGACGACCGTGAAGACGAAGCACGGGAACGTGAAGACCGACCACGTCCTCTTCGTCGCGGCCGGCGCGTTCCACGTCGCGCGGCCGTCGGACCTGATCCCGGAGCTGCAGGGGCGCTTCCCGATCCGGGTCGAGCTGGACGCCCTGACCGAGGCCGACTTCGTGAGGATACTGACCGAGCCGGAGCACTCCCTCCCGAAGCAGGCGCAGGCGCTCCTCGGGACCGAAGGGATCGACCTCGTCTTCGCCGAGGACGGTCTCGCCGAGATCGCGAAGGCCGCGGCCGAGGCGAACCGGAGCCTCGAGAACATCGGCGCGCGCCGCCTCCACACGATCCTCGAGCGGGTCCTCTCCGAGGCGAGCTTCGCCGGCCCCGACGCCGCCGGCGCGCGCGTCGTCGTCGACCGGACCGCCGTGACGCTCGCCCTCGCCGACCTCGTCGCGAACCGCGACCTCTCCCGCTTCGTCCTGTGAGCCGCAGACTGGCGGTCCCGCTCCTCCTCGCCGCGGCGCTCGCCGCCGGCTGCGGGCGGAAGATCGCCCCCGAGGCGCCGCTGCAGGTGATCCCCGCGCGCCCCGAGCCGCTCCGCGTCGCGCAGGAGGGGGGCGACGTCGTCCTCCGCTTCCCGTTCCCGGCGAAGACGGTGCTGGGGACCCCGTTGACGAACCTGACGCGCGTGACCGTCTTCCGCGAGCTCCTCCCGGCGCCCCCCGGCGCGCGGGCCCCGGAGCCCCCGGACGGGGCGGCGGAGCGGGAGAGGGAGGAGAAGCTCTTCCGGCAGCGCGCCGAGACGATCCGAGACCTCCCGCGCGAGGCGCTGGACGCGGTGACGGTCGGGAGCGAGCTCGTCGTGCGCGACCCGATGCTCCCTCTCTTCCTCGAGAAGCGGATCGGACGGGTCTTCCTCCGCTACGGCGTCACGGCGACCCGGGACCGCAAGCGCGTCTCTCCCCTCTCCCCGCTCGTGGCGATCGTCCCGAAGGTCCCGCCGGCGGAGCCCGTCGGCCTCGCCGCGACGGTCGAGGAGGGGCGGGTCTGCCTCGAGTGGCTCCCGCCGGACGGGATGCTCGACGGGTCGACGCCGGCCTCCGTCGCCGGTTACGCGGTCTACCGGCGCGAGGAGGCGGAGGAGTCGTACGGCGAATGGATCGGCATCGCGGCCCGGCCGCCCTACGTCGACACCGGAATCGCCGCGGGGAAGAGGTACGTCTACACGGTCCGCGCCGCGCCGTCGGCGGACCTGCCGCCGGTCCTCGGTCCGGCGGCCGACGAGGTCGCCGCCGACACGCGCGACGTCTTCCCACCGGCCGTACCGGAAGGGCTGCTCGTCCTCCAAGAAGAGGGGGGGAACAGGCTCGTCTGGAATCCCGGCCTGGCGAGGGACCTCGCCGGGTACCGCGTCTGGGCCCGGGACGGAGACGGGGCGTGGCGGCGGCTCGCGGACGGGCTGACCGACCCGGCCTTCTTCGACCGCGTCGCCCCCGCGGGGCGGCGCTACGCGGTGACGGCGGTCGACGCCGCAGGGAACGAGAGCGGGAGGGCGGAACGATGAGCGCGGAGACGATCGGCGGCCTGCCGCGGACGTTCTGGAAGATGGCGGGGGCGGGGAACGACTTCCTCGTCTTCGACGGGGCCGCAACGGTCGGGCCGCGCGAGGCGGAGACGATCCGCCGGCTCTGTCGCCGGGGGACCGGCGTCGGGGCCGACGGCGTCCTCTTCGTCTCTCCGCGGGAGGCTTCCGGGGCCCGCCGCGAGGTCCGGGCCGACTACTTCAACGCCGACGGCGGCCCAGCGCGCTTCTGCGCGAACGGGACGCGCTGCGCGGCGCGGTTCGCCGTCCTGCGCGGCCTCGCCGACGCGGAGCTCGTGGCGCACACCGGCTGGGGGGCGGTCGCCGCGACCGTCCGGCCCGACGGCACGGTCACGATCCGTCTGCCCGAGCCGGTCGCGCTCGCGGGCGAGATCGCGACGTTCGACCCGGAGGGGCGCGTCGTCGAGCCGCGCGCCGCTCACCTGACGGTCGGCGTCCCGCACCTCGTCGTCTTCTGCTCGAACGGGCTGGAGGTGGAGACGGTCGACGTCGCCACGCTCGGCCCTCCGCTCCGACGGCACCCGGACCTCCCCGAGGGGGCGAACGTGAACTTCGTCTCCGTGCGGGGCGGCTCGCGTCTCTCCGTGAGGAGCTTCGAGCGGGGCGTCGAGGCCGAAACGCTCTCCTGCGGCTCGGGGGTCGTCGCCTCCGCGGTCGTCGCGGGGGCCGCGCGCGGGCAGCTCCCGCCCGTTTCCGTGGCGACGCGCTCGGGGAGCGCGCTCGTCGTCGATTTCCGGCTCGAGGGGAGCCTCGCGCACGACGTGACGCTGACGGGCGACGCCCGCGTCGTCTTCCAGGGCGAGCTGACGGAGGAGGCGGTATGAAGTTCCTGCGATACGAGGACGGAGGCGTGGCCCGTTTCGGCCGCCTCGACGGCGAGGTCGTCGTCCCGCTCGACGCCGCACCCTGGAACGGAGGCGAGCCGGCGGGCCGGCCCGTGCCGTTCGACGGGCTCACGCTCCTCCCGCCGGTCCCGCCGGGAGGCAAGGTCCTCTGCATCGGCCGGAACTACCTCGCCCACGCGAAGGAGCTCGGCAACGAGGTCCCCGCCGAGCCCCTCGTCTTCCTGAAGCCCGCGACGTCGCTCCTGCCGCACGGAGGGACGGTCCTCCTCCCGCCCGAGTCCGAGCGGGTCGACTTCGAGGGGGAGCTCGCCCTCGTCGTCGGGCGCCGCGCGCGACGGGTCGGGCCGGAGGCGTTCTCCGACGTCGTCTTCGGCGCCACCCCCGCGATCGACGTTTCGGCGCGCGACCTCCAGAAGAAGGACGGCCAGTGGTGGAGGGCGAAGGGGTTCGACACGTTCTGCCCGGTCGGGCCGGTCCTCGCGGCCGGGTTCGACGCCTCGGACGTGAGGCTCCGGACCTGGCTCGACGGCGACCTGCGGCAGGACGCGCGGACCTCGCGGATGATCTTCGACCTGCCGACGCTCGTCTCCTGGGTCTCGCAGGCGATGACGCTCGAGCCGGGCGACCTCCTCCTGACGGGGACCCCGGAGGGGGTCGGGCCGCTCGCCGACGGGCAGCTCCTCGAGCTCGAGATCGAGGGGCTCGAGCGGCTGTCCGTGAGGATCGCGGCCGAACGGTAGCGGCCCGCTTCAGACCGAGGCGGTCTCGCGTGTCGCGAGCGCCTGGACGAGCTTGCCGCAGAGCCCGCCGAAGGCGCCGGAGGACATGACGACGACGACGTCCCCCTCGGAGAGCCGGGGGAGGAGCTCCCGGGCGAGGGCGTCGGGATCGGGGGCCGTGAAAGCCTCCCGACCTTCGGCCGCGAGCCGTGCCACGAGCGTCCCGACGTCGAGCGCGCCAGGGGCGCCGGGCCGGGAGAGGCGCGCGGCGTGGTACGGGGCGGCGAGGGCGACGGCGTCCGCTTCGCGGAGCGCGGCGAGGTAGGGCTCGAAGAAATCGGCGCGGCCGGCCGTGAGGGAGCGGGGCTCGAAGACGCCCCAGACGCGCTGGCCGGGCCAGCGTCGCCGCGCCCCGGCGAGCGTCGTGGCGACGGCCGTCGGGTGGTGGGCGAAGTCGTCGACGACCGTCACGCCGGCGGCGGTCGCGCGGACCTCCAGCCGGCGCTTCACGCCGAGGAAGCTCGGGAGCCCCGCCGCCAGGCGCTCGGCGGATACGTCGAGCCCTTCGGCCGCGGCGAGCGCCGCGAGCGCGTTCGCGACGTTGTGGCGCCCCGCGAGCGGCGAGCGGACCTCGAACGGGGCGCGCCCGCGGGGCTGAACGACGAAACGAGTCCCCTCCGGCCCCTCCTCGATCCCGGCGGCGCGCAGGTCGAGGTCGGGGGCGTCGCCGAGCCCGTAGAGGACGACGCGCGCTCGGGCCTCGCCGAGGACGTCGCGGACGTTCGGGTCGTCGCCGCAGGCGACGATCCGCCCGTCCGGCGGGACGATCGCGACGCCGGCGCGGAACGCCTCCTTCACGGCGTCGAGGTCCGCGTAGAGGTCGGCGTGGTCGAACTCGATCGAGGTGAGGAGGAACGTCCGCGGGGCGTAATGGAGGAACTTCGGCCCCTTGTCCTCCCACGACGTCGAGTATTCGTCGCCCTCGACGACGAACGCCTCGCCGGTGCCGATCGCGGAGGGAGAGGGGAAGTTCCGTGGCTCGCCGGCGACGAGGTAGCCGGGGGAGCGTCCCGCGGCCGCGAGGAGCCAGGCCGTGAGGGCCGTGGTGGTCGTCTTCCCGTGCGTTCCGGCGACGACCACCGGGTGACGCCCCGCGAGGAACTCGGTCCGGAGCGTCTCAGGCATCGAAGCGACCGGGAGGCCGCGGGAGAGGGCGGCGACGAGCTCCGGGTTGTCCTTCCCGGCGAGGTTCCCGACGACGACGCGGTCGACCCGGGGCGGAACGTTGCGCGCGTCGAACCCGGGAAGGACCTCGATTCCCAGGGCCTCGAGCCGGTCGGACATCGGCGGATAGAGTGGCAGGTCGGAGCCGAGGACCCGCTCCCCCTTCTCCACGAGGAGCGCGGCGAGGGGGGTCATGGCGGTTCCGCCGATGGCGATGAGGTAGAAGCTGCGAGACATGGGCGCGCAGTTTGCTTCCCCGTTCCCGGCACCGTCAACCGCGCCGGGATGGCCCCGGGGCCCGGACGCCTATAATCAGAGGTTCGAGTGGCGGCCGGTCCGCCGCGAACAGGAGGTCTTCCTCGATGACGTCTCCCGCTTTCCGCTTCCGGTCCGGCCGGATGGCCACCGCCCTCGTCGCGGCGCTCCTCGCGTTCGCCCCTGCCGCCTTCGCCCAGGCGCCGAAGCCGTCCACCGCGGCTGCGCCGAAGCTCGTCCTCGTCGAGGAGAAGAAGGACGTCGGGACGGTTCCGAAGGGGGAGGTCATCCACGCCACCTTCGTCCTCAAGAACGAGGGGAAGGCCGACCTCCACATCACCGACGTGAAGCCCTCCTGCGGCTGCACGGCCCCCGAGTACGACAAGACGATCAAGCCGGGCGCCCAGGGGAAGATCGTCCTGAACGTCGACACGAAGACGTTCCAGGGCCCGATCTCGAAGTCCGCCCTCATCCTGACGGACGACCCCGAGAAGTCCTCCGTCACGGTCTTCGTCGTGGCGAACGTCAAGCCGTACGTCGAGACCCACCCGGTCGGCTTCTTCCGCCTCCAGGCCCTGACCGGGGAGACGGCGAGCGCCGAACTGGTCCTCGGCTCCGACGAAGCCGACTTCGCGCCGACGAAGGTCGAGACCCCGAACAGCTACCTCAAGGCGACCCTCGCCCCGGTGCCCGACGCCGAGAAGGTGGCGGGCAAGGGAGCCCGGCAGTGGAAGGCCGTCGTCACGACGACGGCGGACGCTCCCGAAGGACTCCTCGGCGGCTACGTGAAGATCGCGACGGGCGCCGCCAAGCAGCCGGAGCTCAACCTCGCCATCTCGGGGTACATCAAGCCGACGCTCTCCGTCACCCCCCTGTCGGTCAACTTCGGCAACTTCGAGCCGAAGGCCGATCCGGTCAAGCGGACCGTGACGATCATCAACAACAACCTGAAGAACGAGGCGTTCCAGGTGACGAAGGCCGAGGCGAACGTCCCGGGCGTGAAGACCGAGGTCGTCATGGCCGACAAGAGCCGGGCCCAGGTCATCATTTCGGTCGACGACAAGGTCAAGAAGGGTGTCTTCGACGGGTTCGTCCTCGTCTCGACGACCGACCCCGCGAAGAAGGAGATCAAGATCCCGCTCAAGGGCGTGATCCTCTAACCCCCTGTCTCCGGAATCGACGCTGCGGGCCGGGCGGACGCGAGTCCTCCCGGCCCGTTCCGTCTCCGGGCCGCGAAGGCTACGGGCGCGGCTCGCCGCCGTCGGCGGGGACCGGGAGGACCTCGAGCCAGTCGAAGCCCGCGGCGAGCGTCCGGCCGTCGTCGGCGCCCGCGATCCGATCCTTCGGCGCCTCTGCGTACGCGAAGTCGAACGTCAGGACGTTCTTCCCCCGCTTCCAGGCGGCCGCAGGGGACGGAGTCTCGACGACGGTCGGGCCGTCCGGGAGCGGGAACGTGCCGAGCGTGACGTCGTTCAGGACGACCGTGACCCGCTGGGGCGGGGCCCCCTCGTACCGGAACGGCCAGGCCCGGAACCGGAGGATCCGGTCGTCGGGGCGCCCGGCGCGGAGCGTGATCGTCGCCGCGCGCGCCTGGGCCCAGACGTAGGTGTCGCCGGCGCCCGTCCGCTCGAACGAAGACCATCCTCGCGTCAGCTCGCGCGGCGTCGTCTGCGGATCGAAGTTGAGGAAGACCGCCTCCGGGGCGTTCCCGCCACAGGCCGCGAGCGAAAGCGCGAGAGCCAGGCCCGGCGCGAGCCGCCCGGCCCTCACGGCGCGGGCTCGAAAGCGGCCGCCCGCGACCCGACGAAGTCGAAGGCCCGGGTCGTTCCCGCGCAGCGGGACGCGGCCGGCGGGGAGAACGTCAGCGTCCCGAAGAGGGTGCCGTCGAACCGGGGCGAGACGATCCCCGCCCAGCTTCCCGTCTCGGGAGCGGAACCGGTGAACGAAAACCCGCCCTCGGCACGGGGGGCGAACGTCGTGTTGGGGTCGGGGACGCCCGCTCCGGCGCCGTAGGCGAGGAACGTGTAGAGGAAGGAGCCGGCGGGGCAGTCGACGACGAGGAGGCCGCTCAGGTAGTTCGGGGCTCCGTCCACGACGTCGAGCCGTCCCGCCGAGGCGAGGGCGGGGTCGCCGCGCGTGACGACCCAGCCGTAGGCCCCGTCGTCCGGGGCGTCGATCTTCACCGGCGGCAGGTAGGCGATGGAGGAGATCGCGTTGTCGATGAGGGACGCGCCGATCGCGACCGGCCCGCCGCTCCTCACCGTCACGGCCGCCCGGAGGTTCGTCTCGGAGGTCGCGACGCCGAAGGCGGCGCCGAGGTTCCCCTGCTGCGCCGCCGAGAAGCGCCCGAGCGTGAAGTCGCGCTCCCCCGCGACGCTCCCGTCTCCGCGCAGGAGCGCGACGCGGAGGAGGGCCGGGGCGGCGCCGGTGTTCAGGAGGATCAGGTTCGTCCGGAATCCGCTCGAGCTGGTGGGCGACGCCGCGACGAACGTCAGCCAGCCCGTCTCTCCGGCCGCGAGCGTCTGGGCCTCGACCTGGGCCGGGATCGAGAAGCCGAACGTCCCGGGGACGCCGGCGGCGCTCTTCGCGTTCGCGACGAAAGTCCGGGAGAGGACCGAGACCGGCGAGTCCGAGTCGACCCGGATTCCGCCGGCCGAGATGCCGAACGGCGCGGCCTTTCCGGCGAACGTCGTCCCGAGGACGTCCTCGAAGGCGAGCGTCTCGCCCGGCCCGACCGTCACGCGGACCTTCGGCCCGGTGGCGTTGTCGCCGGTCGCCGACCCGCTCGGGTCGATCGGGCTCTGGGCGAGATAGGTCAGGTCGACGTTCGCCGGCTGCGGGAGCGGGTTCGAGATCCGGAGCGAGCTGACGAACTGCTCGCCGCCGGCCCCGGTCGCCTTCGCCGTGGCGAGGACCCACTGCGTCGTCGCCGGGGTGTCCGCGGAGGCGGCTCCGCCGAGGACGAGGAGGAGTGCGGCTGCGCATGCGCGTCTCATCGGGATCTCCTTGCCGGGAGCCGGCGGACGATCTTAGACCGCGTCGCCCAGACGGGCGGCCCTGGCGAAATCCGGGCGAGGATTCCCGGCGGAAACCGGTCGATGGAAAAGAAGGGCGTCGGCCGACCCCGGGACGGAAACCCCGAAGAAACACGCCGGGAGATCCTCGCCGCGGCGTCGGAAGCATTCGCCGCGGCCGGCTACGTCGGGGCGACGACGCGTGCCGTCGCCTCCCGAGCCGGCGTCAACGTTGCGACGCTCCACTACCATTTTGGAAGCAAGGAAGGGCTCTATCGGGCGGTCCTCGAAGCCGCCGGCCGGGGCACGCTGCCGAACCTTCCTCCGGGCGACGCCGCCGAAACGGTCGCTCGCGTCGTCGAGGCCCTGTTCCGGTTCGGAGAGGAGCGCCCGGACCTGGCGCGCCTGGCGCTGCTCGACGCGCTCGCGGGACCGGAAGGAGGCCCGGACCCCGGCGAGGAGCGCGTCGCCTGGGCGGCGGAGGCGCTCCGCCCGCACCTCGACGGCGTGCCGGTCGCCGACGTCGCCCGCGCCATCGTCTTCCTCGTCGACGCGGTCCGGGCGACGGGTCGCTCGCAGTCGCTCGCGCCGGGCGAGGCGGATGCGGCCGGGGAGGCCGTCCCGCTCCCTCCGGAACGGGTGAGGCAGGCCGTCGTCGCGGCGGCGCTGCGGCTCAGCGCTCTCGGCTGACGGCCGCCGCGCCCCGGAGGGAGAGCCCCGGCAGGAGGACGAGAGCGTTCACGGCCGTTCCGAGGAGGACCGGGTCGACGGGAACGCCGACGAGCGTGGCACCCAGCGTCGTCGCGCCGCCGAGGAGCATCGCCGCCCCCGCGAAGCCCGGGCGGAGCGCGAGCCGGGGGGCGAAGGCGACGAGCGTCGGCAGGATCAGGCTGGACGCGAAGATCGCGTAGCCGAGCCGGAACGTGGCGAGGACGTCCCGCATCCCGAGCGCGACGAGGAGCCCGAGCGCGCCGTAAGCCACGACGAGGAGGCGGGAGGTGCGGGCGGGCGCCCCGCCGAGAAGGTCGTGGGACGTCGCCGCCGCGGCCGACAGGAGGACCGAGTCGGCGGAGGCCTGCATCGTCGCGACGAGCGCCACCAGGAGGAGCGGCGAGAGGAGGGGGCCCGCCAGGACGCGGACCGTGCCGGGGAAGATCGCCTGGGGCGCCCCGCCGACCTCGAGGGCCACCCCGGCGAGGGCGATCACGACGACCGCCGCGCCGAACGCGAGCTTCGCGGCGGCCGCGCCGAGCGCCGCGCGGCGGGCCGTCGCCGCGTCGCGGGCCGAGAGGAGCTTCGCCCAGACGTCGCTCCCGACGGCGTGGGGGAGCCCGACGAGGACGAGGAGCGCGGCGACGTCGGTCCAGCCGAAACGGTCGTCGACCGGGAAGGAGAGGAGGGGCCGCGGCCAGCCCGTCCGCGCGAGCGAGGCGAGCGCGAGGGGGAGCGCGACGCCGACGATCCCGACGATCATCAGGCCGAGCTGGAGGAGGTCGGTCCGGAGGACGGCGCGCTGCCCGCCGAGGGCCGTGTAGGCGACGAAGAGGAGCGCCGTCCCGACCAGGACCGGCGTCGGCGGCCAGTCCGTCAGCGAGCTGACGACGGTCTCCGTCGCCTGAGCGAGGAGGGCGAACCAGACGATCTCGGCGAGGACGACGAGGACGGCGGCGACCTTCCGGACGCGCGGTCCGTAGAACCGGCCGACGACCGCCGCGAGCGTCACCTCGCCCGTCTCGCGGACGCGTCGCGCGAGGAAGAGCCCGAGGCCGAGGAGGCCGAGCGCCCCGGCGAGGTCGAGCCAGGCGCCCGGGAGGCCCTTCGCGGCGACGAGCGAGGCCAGGACGAGCGTCGTCGACCCGCCGATCACCGTGGAGGTGAGGCCGGCCCAGGTCGGGAGGAAGCCGAAGGAGCGGTCGCCCAGGAGGAACGACTCGGCCGAGCGCGAGGCCCGGCGGGCGGCGAAGAGGCCGACGAGGAGGACCGTGGCCCCATAGACGACGAGCGCGGGGATCACGCGCAGACCTCGCGGGTTACGATCGGATCGTGAAGAGGACGTTCACGTTCGAGGAGGCGCGCAAGGTCCTGCCGGCCGTCCGGGAGCGGACCCGGCGCGCCATCGCACGGATCGAGGCGCTCGGGGAGCCGTGGGAGGCGCCGGCCGGGCCGGAGGCCCGGGCGATCCTCCTCGCCTGGGCCCGCGAGATGGAGGAGCTCGGGATCGAGGTGAAGGGCCCCGGCCTCGTCGACTTCGACTCGGGCGACGGCTACTGGTGCTGGCGTTGGCCCGAGGAGGCGATCGACTACTACCACGGATACGACGAAGGGTTCGGGGGGCGGGTCAGGATCCAGTGACCGCGTGGCCCGAGCGGGCCGAGGCGCGGGGAACGCCCACCTGGAACGCGTCGATCCGCCGGCGCAGCTCCTCCGGGAGGGGGGACTTCCGCCCCTCCTTCCAGTCCCAGCCGACCTGCACCGTCCGGCCCGACGCGACGACGCGGACCTCGGCGTCGACGGAGCCGCCCGCGGCGACGACGCGGTAGTCGAACGCGAACGACGTCGTCCCGAAGTCCCCGGCGCGGCAACCGACGAGGAGCCGCTCGCCGAGGCGGACCGGCGAGGAGTAGTCGCATTCGGCGCGCGCCACGACGAAACCGATCCGCTCCGGCGCGACCGCCTCGCCCGGCGCGCTCCCCGGGTGGACCGCCAGCCAGAAGGCGAGCCGGGCCTGCTCGAAATAGGTGAGGTAAACCGCGTTGTTCACGTGCCCCATGGCGTCGAGGTCGCGGAACCGGACCTCGACGGGAACGACGCACGGAAACTCGGGAAGTCGGACGTCGCGCATCCGGATCGACTCTAGCACCCCGCTTCGGGTGAGAATACGGGTCCGGTGGCACGCCCTCCCAATCTCGACGACGACCTCGACTTCCTTCTCGACCGCGCCCTGCGCGGCGAGGGGGAGATCGACGAGAACCTGCGCGCGCGCCTCTCGCAGGCGTTCCCCGCGCTGCGGGTCCCGCTTCCGCCCGCAGAGGGACGCGCCGCGGCGCCGAAGACGCCGGCGGCGCCCCCGGCCGCCCCGCACGCGGCGGAGTCGACCGGACCGATCGAGGCGCCCGGGGCGAACGCGCCGAGCTTCGCCGAGGCGCTCCCTCTCGGCATCGTCCTCTCCGACGCCTCGGGCCTCGTCCGGAGCGCGAACGCGATGGCGCGGAGGATCTTCGGCGCCGAGGCGATCGCGCTCGAGGGGCGGCGCGTCATCGAGCTCTTCGAGGCGGTCGAGCGGGCCCAGCTCGCCGGGCTCCTCGAGGACGCCTTCCGCGGGCGTCCGACGCGCGAGGTCGCGCTCAACGCCGCGAACCCGGCGGGAGCGGTCGCCGTCCGCGTCTCGGCCGCGGGGCGGTTCGGCCCCGACCGAAAGCTGACTCAGGTCGTCTGGACGGTCCGGGAGGCGGGCGTGAATCCGGCCGCGCTGGAGGTCCACGTCCACAGCGGCAAGCAGGAGCTCCTCGCCGAGCTCGGCATGGAGCTGGGGCGCGAGGTGAGCCCCCTTCTCGTCCGCCTCACCGAGTCGCTCGTGTCGGTCCAGCGCGTCCTCTCCTCCGGGGGAGAGGAGCCTCCGGCGGAGCGCGAGGCGATCCGCGTGAGGATCGCCGACGCGCTCTCGGGGCTCCTCCGCCTCTCCGAGGTCGTCACGGAGCTCGAGCGCTTCTCCGCGACCGCGCCGCTGAAGATCGAGACCATCGACCCGTCGGAGATCCTGGAGCGGGCCCAGAAGCTCCTCGGCCGCCGGCTCAAGGGAGCGAAGCTCCGGGTGCGAAACGACATGGACGAGCCGGCGCCGAAGGTGCTCGCCGACGCGCCCCGGCTGGTCGAGATCTTCGTCAACCTCCTCCGAAACGCGCGGAACGCGATCCTCCGCCGCTTCGAGGGGGCCGACCCGGAAGCGAGCGCGGCGATGAAGCGCCTCGTCGTCGTCCAGGCGTTCGTCCGGGACTCCTACGTCGCCCTCGTCTTCACGAACAACGGCGTGCCGGTCCCGCAGGCCGACCACGAGCGGATCTTCCTTCCCTCGTTCCAGGCCCGCGACCCGGAGCGCAGCGGCCTCGGCCTGCCCGAGACCGCCGCCCTCATCAAGCAGATGGGAGGCGCGATCCGCTGCGAGCCGCTCGGCGAGCAGGGGACCCGCTTCATCCTCACGCTGCCGAAGGCGTAGGAGCCTCGGCCGACCCGGCGGTCCGGGTTCCCCCGGAACACGCGAGAGGAGCGCTGGTCCGCGCGGCGCGGAGGGGGCTGAGGGGGCGCGGGGGAGGCGGAAGCGCCTCCCCCGAAGGAATGCCGTTGGGACCCGGCGGTCCGGGTCCCCCCCCCGGAGCACTTCAGCCCCCGAGGACCCTCCGTCCCTCCGCCGAGGCCATCTCCGCGCTCCAGGGCGGGTCCCAGACGAGCGAGACCTCGGCGTCGACGACGCCCGGGACGGCGAGGAGGCGCGCGCGCGCGTCGCCGGCGATCGCCGGCCCCATGCCGCACCCCGGGGCCGTCAGGGTCATCTTCACCGCCACGTGCGTCCCGCGCCCCTTCGCCGGAGAGAGCGTCAGGTCGTAGACGAGGCCGAGGTCGACGATGTTCACCGGGATCTCCGGGTCGTAGCACTGCCGCAGCGCCGCCCACACCTCCTCTTCGGAGGCGGGACCCTTCGGCGCGCGTTTCGGCGGCGGTGCGGCCGAAGAAGGGACGACGCCGAGCGCGTCGGCGTCCGAGGGGCCGATCCGGAAGAGGCCGCCTACGGTCGGAGCCTGGACGGTGAACGAGCCGCCGAGCGACTGGACGAGGTAGACGGGAACGCCTTCGGGGAGGAGCGCCCCCTCGCCGCTCGGCACCCCCACCGCGGCGCAGTCGCGCCGGAGCAGGATCGCGGGGGTGCGGCTCACGCCGTCCTCGCGCGCGGGGAGGAGACCGCCTTCAGCCCGACGAGGACGACGACGACGACCGCCACCTCGAGGAGCGCGCCGGTGCCGTACGGCCCCGCCGCTTCCCACGCGAACCAGGCGTGCTCGCCCCAGAACGGCCCGATGATCCGCCCGAGCGAGGAGAGCGACTGTGCCGCTCCGAGGACCTCCCCCTGCTCGGCCGCTTCCGTCGAGCGGGAAAGGAGCCCCGCGAGCGCGGGGTTCACGAGCCCGCTCCCGGCGGCGGTCGTGACGACGAGCGCGACGAGCGCTCCGTGCCCCGGGACGAGGACGAGACCCGCGAACGAGAGCGCGAGGAGCGTCGAGCCGATCCCGATGAGGCGCGCCTCGCCGAGGAGCGGGACGAGCCGGCGGATCAGCCCGCCCTGGACGACGGCCGCGGTGACGCCGATCAGGACGAAGAGCCAGGAGACCGTCGACGGGTCGTGGCCGAAGCGGCTTCGCGCGAACTGCGCGAACGTCGCCTCGAAGTTCGAGAACGCGGTCGTGTTCAGGAGCGTCACGAGGAGGAGGGGGCCGAGGACCGGACGGCGGAACGCCAGGAGCGTCGCCCGGAACGGGAACCACGCGCGCGGCGGCCGCGCGGCCGCGCTCTCGGGGCGCGTCTCGGGGAGGCCGAAGTACGCCCAGGTGAACGCCGCCAGCGAGAGGCCCGCCGCGACGAGGCCCGGCAGCGCCGGGCTCACCTTCACGGCGAAGCCGCCGATCGCGGGACCGAAGACGAAGCCGAGGCCGAACGCCATCCCGACGAGGCCCATGCCGCGGGCGCGGTCGCCCTGCGGCGTCACGTCGGCGATGACCGCCTGCGCGGTGCCGATGTTCGCGCCCATGATCCCGGCCAGGACGCGCGAGGCGAGGAGGCCGGCGAACGAGCCGGCGAACGCGAAGAGGAGGTAGCTGAGGAAGCTCCCGAAGAGGGAGAAGAGGAGGACCGGCCTGCGGCCGATCCGGTCCGAGAGGCGGCCGAGCAGCGGCGCGAAGAGGAACTGCATCGCCGAGAAGCTCGCCATCAGGACGCCGAACGCCAGCGGCGACGGCGCGTACGCCTCCGCGTAGAGCGGGACGAGCGGGATGACGATGCCGAAGCCGACGAGGTCGATGAAGACCGTCAGGAAGACGACGGCGAGGGGCGAGAGGCGGCGGCTCACGAGGTCGCTGCGAGGCCCCCGGAGACGGCGACGGCCCCCGTTCGGGGGCCGTTCCTGCCGACCCGGGTCAGCGCGGGCTCAGGCGAAGCTCTTCCCGCAGCCGCAGCCGCCGCCGGCGTTCGGGTTCTCGACGGAGAAGCCGGCGCCGCGGAAATCCTCGATCCAGTCCACGGTCGCGCCGTTCAGCTTCATGGCGCTCGTCTTGTCGACGAGGACGCGGATGCCGCCGACGGCGAGGACGTGGTCGGTCTCCTTCGGGTCGTCGAACGTGAAGCCGTACTGGAAGCCGGAGCAGCCGCCGGCCTGGACGAAGACGCGCAGGGCTTTGTCGGCCGCGTCGGGCATCTTCGCGGCGAAGTCCTTGACCTTGTCGACGGCGCGGTCGGTGAGGCTCAGGGCGAACGTCTCCTGGACGGAGACGGTGGCGGTGTTGACGGTCGTGGACGCCATCGGTTCCTCCTCGAGCCCGCGCGCGCCAGGAGCGCACGGCCTCGAACCTTTTATTGTCGCTCCAGCCGAGACGGCGCGTCAACGCGCCCGGCCCCGCTCTTCAGCAAGAACCGGACCAGATGTCCCCCTACAGCACAATCCCTAGTGGTATCGGAGAAATCGACTACGAGATGTTGCGCTCGTTCGCCCTGTCGCATAGGATTCCTCATCCGCCCATCGAGAATTCCACAAGGGGGTCCGCCGTGTCTTTTCCCGCCGATCGCACCGCCGAGCAGGCGTCCGTCTCCACCGCTTCCGAGCCCGCCGCGTCCCGCTCCGCGCTTCGCGGCCTCACCTTTCGCCGCCTCTACACCGACGGCGTGACGCACCCGTTCGACGCGATCGAGTGGGAGCTCCGGACCGCGGCGATCACGAACGAGAAGGGGGAGGTCTTCTTCGAGCAGAAGGACGTCGAGGTGCCGAAGGCGTGGTCGATGACGGCGACGAACATCGTCACGCAGAAGTACTTTCACGGGAAGGCCGGGACGCCCGAGCGGGAGCGTTCCGTGCGGCAGCTCATCGGGCGGGTCGTCGAGACGATCACGGGCTACGGCGCGAAGGGGGGCTACTTCCGGACCGCGGCGGACCGGGACGCCTTCCGCGACGAGCTCGCGGCGATCCTCGTGAACCAGGTCGCCAGCTTCAACTCCCCCGTCTGGTTCAACGTCGGGGTCGAGGCGAAGCCGCAGGCCTCGGCCTGCTTCATCAACGCGGTCGGCGACTCGATGGGGTCGATCCTCGACCTCGCGAAGACCGAGGGGATGCTCTTCAAGTTCGGGTCCGGGACCGGCTCGAACCTCTCCTCGCTCCGCTCTTCCACGGAATGCCTCTCCTCCGGCGGAATCGCCTCGGGTCCCGTCTCGTTCATGAAGGGGTTCGACAGCTTCGCGGGGGCGATCAAGTCGGGCGGCAAGACGCGCCGCGCCGCGAAGATGGTCATCCTGAACGTCGACCACCCCGACGTCCTCGAGTTCATCGACTGCAAGGCGAAGGAGGAGCGGAAGGCGTGGGACCTCATCGAGGCGGGCTGGGACGGCTCGTTCGGCGGCGAGGTCTACAACAACGTCCTCTTCCAGAACGCGAACCACTCCGTCCGCGTCACGGACGAGTTCATGAACGCGGTCGAAGAGGGACGCGAGTACGCCTGCCACGCCGTCACGACCGGCGAGGAGCTCCTCAAGCTCGACGCGCGCTCCGTCCTCCGCCGGATGGCCGACTCGGCCTGGATCTGCGGCGACCCCGGCATCCAGTACGACACGACGATCAACCGATGGAACCCCTGCAAGTCGACGCACCGGATCAACGCGTCGAATCCCTGCTCCGAGTACATGTTCGTCGACGACTCCGCCTGCAACCTCGCCTCGCTGAACCTGATGAAGTTCGCGAACGAGGACGGCGGCTTCGACGTGGAGAAGTTCCGTCACGCCGTCGACGTCGTCTTCGCGGCGCAGGAGATGCTCGTCGACGAGGCCTCGTACCCGACGCCCGCGATCGAGCGGAACTCCCACGACTTCCGCCCGATCGGCCTCGGCTACGCGAACCTCGGGGCGCTCCTCATGTACAACGGTCTTCCCTACGACGGCGACGACGGGCGCGCCTACGCGGCGGCCGTCACGAGCCTGATGCACGGACAGGCGTTCCTCACCTCCTCGCGGATCGCCTCCGAGATCGGCACGTTCCGGATGTACGAGCCGAACCGCGACGCCTTCCTCGGCGTCATCGAGATGCACCGGGAGGCGGCGGCGAAGGTGCCGAGGACGGGCGTCCCGAAGGAGCTCTACGAGGCGCAGCTCGGCGTCTGGGACCTGACGCTCGAGTCGGGCCGCCAGCACGGCTACCGCAACGCGCAGGCGACCGTCCTCGCCCCGACCGGGACGATCGGCTTCATGATGGACTGCGACACGACCGGCGTGGAGCCCGACCTCGCCCTCGTGAAGTACAAGAAGCTCGTCGGCGGCGGGACGATCAAGATCGTCAACAACACCGTTCCCCACGCGCTCGCGCGCCTCGGCTACACGGAGAGCCAGGTGAACGAGATCGTCGCGTACGTCGACGAGAAGGGGACGATCGAGGGCGCCCCGCACCTCTCGACCGCGCACCTTCCCGTCTTCGACTGCGCCTTCAAGGCGCGCGGCGGGACGCGCTCCATCGACGCGATGGGGCACGTGAGGATGATGGCCGCCGTCCAGCCGTTCCTCTCGGGCGCGATCTCGAAGACCGTGAACCTCCCGCCGGACGCGACCGTCGAGGACATTACGAGCGTCTACCTCGAGGGGTGGAAGCTCGGCCTGAAGGCGATCGCCGTCTACCGCGACGGATGCAAGCGGACGCAGCCGCTCAACACGGCGGCGTCGAAGAGCGACGACGCCGTGAAGGGAACGAAGGGGGCGGCCGCGGCGTCGACGCCTGCGCCCGCCGCCGCGGCCGGCCCGCGCCGCAGGAAGCTCCCCGACGAGCGGCGCGCGCTGACGCACAAGTTCTCCGTCGGCGGGCACGAGGGATACATCACCGTCGGCCTCTACGACGACGGCCAGCCGGGCGAGATCTTCCTGACCATGGCGAAGGAAGGCTCCACGATCTCGGGCCTGATGGACGCCTTCGCGACGGCGATCTCCCTCACGCTCCAGTACGGGGTCCCGCTCGAGGCGCTCGTCGAGAAGTTCAGCCACATGCGCTTCGAGCCGGCGGGCTACACGAAGAACCCCGAGATCCCGATCGCCAAGAGCCTCGTCGACTACATCTTCCGCTACCTCGCGTCGCGCTTCCTGACGGCGGACCTGCGGGCGCGCGCCGGCGTCATCTCGCGCGAGGAGAACGGCAACGGCAACGGGCACGCCCTCGCGGCCATCCCCGTCCCGCCCCCGCAGAAGGCGGTCGCCGTCTCCTCGACGACGCTCGCCTTCGAGAACAGCGCCGACGCCCCGAGCTGCCACCAGTGCGGGCACCTCATGGTCCGCAACGGCGCCTGCTACAAGTGCCTGAACTGCGGCGAGACGAGCGGCTGCAGCTGAAAGGCCTTCCGGCGCGAGCGGTGGCGGCGGCCCGGGCGGCCGCCGTCTCTGCTCGGCACGTCGGGAGCCGGTCCGGCGCTGCAGGATGGACCGCGGGGTCCGTCGTCGCGGTCATCGCGTTAGGGACGGCGGTCGCACGCGAGGGCTCCTCGACCCTCGTCGTTAGGCACTGGAACGACCTGCCGCTGGCCGTACTGATCCTCTTGAAGGTTCTCGCTATCGCCGCGATTTCGGGGCTGACCGTGGTCCTCCTCTCAGACCGGGCGTGCGCTCCGGGAACGGCGCGGCCGGTCCTTTCCGGGACCGCGACGGGTCTTGCGCTCCTTGCGACGACCGCGGCAGGGGCAGCCCTGCGCCTTGCGCCGGAGAGCGTGCTCCCGTTTCGCCTCTGGGCCGACACGCTGTTCTTCGTCCGGCCAGCCCTCCGGACGCCGGGGCAGTTTCCCTGGTGGGGCGGCACCTGGTTCGGCGACTGCGTACCCCTCGACGGCAGCGTGGCGCCTCACGCCTATGCGGCCTGCGCGGACGCACTGTTCGGCCTCCTCGGCACCGGAGAGGGGGCCTTGCTGGCACTGTCGGCCCTGCCGTCTATCGCCGCGATCCTCGCCGCGGCGTGGCTCGCCGCCGAGATCGGAGGGCGTGAGTCGGCGGTCGTCGCGACGGTCCTGCTCTCGTTCTCCGCCTGGCCGATCATTCACGGTCGCTGGGGATACACGAGCGTGGCGCTGGTTCCCCTGGCGGTCGCGGGCACGGCAGCGCTCGTGCGAGCCTGGCGGCGTGGCTCCCTCCCCTGGGCGCTTCTGGGCGGTGCCCTCGCCGGCGCCACCGCCCTCACCTACCCGGCAGCCTGGCCTTTCCTCGCGGCTCTGGCACCCGCGCTCCTGCTCGCATGGAGAGGAGACCGGGGCAGGCGGAAGCTCCTACTGGCCGGGGCGGCCGTGGGAATCTTCGTGCCCCTCCTCGTCCTGCTCCCGGCGTGGCTCGACCAATCCACTCGCATCGGCGGTAGGGCACGTGACGTCTGGGTGGGCGCCGCGGCTAAAGACATCGCGGTCCCCGGACAGGCGGGAATCGCGCACGTCCCGATTCGCCTCGCATACAACGTCTGGCACTATGCCTCACTCCTCGCCGGCGCCACCGACCCGAACGCGCGCCACAGCATGCCGGGAAGCGCGCCCCTACCGGCCCTAATCGGTGCACTGGCCATCGTCGGCGCGGCCTGCCTCGCCCGGGACAGGGGCGCGGCGAGGTGGATTGTCGGTGGTCTGGCCGCGGGCGGCCTCTTGGCCGGCGTCGCCGCCTCCCCCGCGGCGGTGCCGAACACTCAGAGAGCCGCGGTCTTCCTGGTCGCCGCCTTCGTCCTCGCAGCGGGAGCGATCGCCCGGCTCCCGCGAAGCCGGCCGGGCGTCATCGCCGCGACGGGCGTTGTGGCCGTCGGGCTGATCGGAACGGACGTCCGTCTCGTCCTCGGGAGTTGGTCGGAGAACAGAACCGTGGACGCTTCCTTTCTCCCCGTCGAAGTCGAGGCCGGCCGGATGCTCTCCCGGCTCGCACCGGCTCCGATCGTCATCGTCGGATCCGCCGTGAGGATTCCGCTCGCCGTCGAGACCCTCGCGTCCGCCGGTGCTCCGCGTCCGATCCGGGCGGCACACAGGGTCACCCCGGTGGAGCTCGCCTGCGGCCGACTCGGCCCGGATTCACGCTTCTGGGTTCTCGCGCGCCGGGAAGACCTGGAGCACGTCGACCCGGGGCTGCTTCGGTTGGGCCGTGGTGTCTCTCCGAGTCCCCTTGCCCCGGACGTTGTCCTCGTGCGCGGCGTTCGCCCCGCGACGTCGTCAACCGAGGCGGGCTACGTCTTCTTCGCGAAGGGGGCGTCGAAAGCGGAGCGGGCTTGGTCGGGAATGCCGGTCGCTTTGCGGCCGGTCCGGTCGAGCGTGACAGCGGGTTCGTAGAACGTGCACTCGTTCGCGCGCGACTTCGCGGCGATCGGCGCGGGAATGGGCTGACGGCACTGGGCGCAGGCGTGCGGGGCGGCCCCGCACTTCCCGCAGAGTACGCCGAGGGCGACCTCGGGGTCGTTCCTTGCGCAACACGTGCGACAAGGGACTTCGCTCGGCCGGCGGGCTACACGAAGAACCCCGAGATCCCGATCGCCAAGAGCCTCGTCGACTACATCTTCCGCTACCTCGCGTCGCGCTTCCTGACGGCGGACCTGCGGGCGCGCGCCGGCGTCATCTCGCGCGAGGAGAACGGCAACGGCAACGGGCACGCCCTCGCGGCCATCCCCGTCCCGCCCCCGCAGAAGGCGGTCGCCGTCTCCTCGACGACGCTCGCCTTCGAGAACAGCGCCGACGCCCCGAGCTGCCACCAGTGCGGGCACCTCATGGTCCGCAACGGCGCCTGCTACAAGTGCCTGAACTGCGGCGAGACGAGCGGCTGCAGCTGAAGTGATCCCGGGGGACCCGTTTCCACGCGGGTCCCCCGGACCCCTCCGCCGCGGTGAGGAGGCGGCCTGCGGCCGCGGCGAGGACTTCGGGATCGTGACGGGGCGGGTTCCGCCCGGGTCCCCCTCGCCCGCTGCGCGAGCGACCCCCCCGCGGCGGT
>JADHEF010000060.1_pt1 | contig 131179 bp, 100 predicted proteins | sample 8952391 | NCBI WGS metagenome assembly JADHEF01 (sample SAMN16124439, study PRJNA663245) | bioreactor sludge metagenome | isolation source: sludge (nitrite) | place: India:Bengaluru | collected 2019-02-28 | reverse complement strand
GCATCTTGAACGATAACTCCAACATTGGGTAATCAATCGTCTTTTCGAGGTTAACGAGAACCACAGTCCTGCCGTTAACCAGATGGTCAGTAATATCTAGCGATCCGTTTGCTTCTGGCCCCGCATCGTCCATAACCTGTTTTCCCCCGACTTTAATCCAAAGGGTGCCCCTTGCCTGATAACTCAGGCGCAACCGATAGCCACCTTGAAATGGAACTGTCGCGTCAAATACGATCCGCCACCGACGCGACTGACCCTCCGGGATATTCAGGTGGGTGGCAGGGGGCGTTCTTGTCCAAGCGGCATCGTCGTAATCGCTCTCAGAACAATCATGGCCATTCTTGTCTTTCGGATAAGCGTGCATCGGTCCGTCAGCGTTCTTTATCGAGACAGGAACGATGCCGTCGCTCGACCGTGGAAATGTTATCTGCGAAATTCGATACTTACCGGCTCGAGACAACAAAGTCAAATCCCGGTTTCGTTTCAGTCTTTCTAACTGCATTTGCTGTACGGTTCTGGTTCGAAGATCACTCGTTTTGTCCACGGATTGCGAGTCCATGGGAATCTCGCCCGCTCCCTCCGTTGCGTGCGCTGTGCGAGGTGGAGGATTTGAAGAAACGAATTGCGCCTGCCTCCGGTTCCACGATGAATCGGGCCAGAATGCGATAGCCATCCCAATTGCCAAAGCGGCGATAACGATGCTGTATTTCACCCATTTGTTCATCACTTGCCCTCCATCCGGTTGCTTTTCGTATCCGTAGTCAAAACCTCCGCAGGGAGCGGTTTTGTATACCGTGAGTTAATCGTGGCTACCAGTTCCGCCGCCGAGAAAGGCCCGTCCAATTTCGTCAGCAAGATACCCATGGGGTCATAAATACGAACGGCCGGAGTTTTGGTGACCTTGAGACGCTCCACAAGGTCCAACCTCCCACTCCGCGCGAAAACCGGCACGATCCGTTGTCCCACTGCAGCCCGAACCCGGTCATCGTCCAGTACGGGGTTGCCGTTCGGCGACAAATTCGGATCGCAATAAACCAACAAAGAATAGCCGCGGCGTCGAGCCATTGCTATTCCTTCATCGAGGTCAAGCTGCCACTGAATTTCAGGCTCCCGCACCTTGTTGAGATCCCATACGATGGTCGTCCCGTCAAACGCGCCGGATGCCACCATTTTGCCATTCGGGGAAACCGCCAAACACTTGACCATGTCGGAGTGGCCGGCAAAACGGTGCAACAACCGCCCTGTGGAACTGTTAAATACCCGAACCAGGTGATCGAAACCGCCGCTGATGACCTTCGTCCCGTCCAAAGTCCAGCCGATACAATAGACGTGGCCGTTGTGCCCCGCAAAGGTCAGTGGGGGGGAATCGGGTTGGCTCATGTCCCATATCCGGATAAAGTTATCTCGCCCACCCGCCGCCAGGCGCTTGCCATCCGGAGACCAGGCCACCGCCAGCGTGCGTCCTTCCCCGGCGTACAGGCGGCGTTCCACCGTTCCGGCTTCGAGATTCATGATCGCCACACCATTCGTGCCGGCGGCCGCGCGCCTGCAATCGGGCGAAAGAGAGAGGGAATACACGCCGCTGGTAAACCCATCGAAAAGACGAAGTTGAGCGGTCGTTTCAGTATCCCACAAGCGGATCGTGTGGTCAATATCGATCCCGCCGGTCAGGGCGAGACGGCCATTGGGGCTTACTGCGAGGCTTCGGACCCCCCATTTGTGACCCGAAAACGATTTTAGGATTTTGCCGGAGTAGTCCGAGATCAGACATTGACCTTCATCCCCCACGCTCATAATCTGTCGGGTTCCATTCAGAAACACCGAAGAGTAGGACATCAAGGTGTGCCACCGGTCAAATGGCCTGATCGTCAAAGAATTAAGCTGTTTGTTCAAGTGTGGATTCCAAACGAATAGGCCATTGTCTGGATATGGAGATTTGGGGCTCCACATGTAACCATCTTTGCTGTTAACCGCGCCTGTGAACGGGGCCCGTTTGTCTGAATCGGGAAGTCTGGCCCCCCGAGGAAGAGACTGTTCCATCAGTTGGCGCCCCTCCGGGGATTCAGGCAACCTCCATTCGGAAATTCCCCCCATAGTTATTATAAAACAGGAACTATCTTGGGACCATGCCAAACTCAAAACCGGTGCATTGCAGTAATCGTTTTTAAAATGTCGAACCTGTTCATCATCCAGCGCCGCCATGATTCGTCGGTTTCGTTCAACTTGTATTTCTCGAATGCGATGTTCTTGGACTTTCTGGGCCGTTGTTGAACGGGCGGACATCTCGGCTTTGTACTTCATAATTTGGTTGTCTGCTTCCTCTGCAATGTTGTCTATTTGGCTTGATTGCGACTTGCTGAGTCTCGGCACCAACCCCATAAAATCTGTAAAGAATCTCCAATCCAACGGCCCATCATCACCCAGGCTAGTCGTTCCATACGGGATCCTGGAGATTTCTCCGTTCGTTTTGTTAATCTTCCATTTTGCCGCTTCTCGGGCTTTCAATTTGTCCAAATCGCTCTTCGCTTTGGCGACGGCTTGTTTCTCTTTATCTATGGATGCCCGGCGGTCCCGTGACTGTTTACTTCTCACGAGGTATTGGCGGTAAACGAACGCTCCCCCGGCAACTCCGATAACCCCGGCGGTGGCAGAAATCATCAGAGCGAACATTAGCAGCAACCACACGGGACGCTGACGGAACAGAGGGACGAGGCGGCGGCGCCCTAGAATCAGCAGAACAATCGTTGCCAACAAGAGGAAGGCGGCCAGAAACAAGAGTGCTAAAACCCGTTCCTCGAAGTATCCCAACCGAGTCCACTGCGCCCCTAACCATGGAATTTCGTGACGGATCAGCCATGGGCCGAACAACGCCATGGGTGCCAGTAGCAAAATCAATGTAATGGATTTTGTTTTCATAGGAAGCTGCAATCCAGCGGGTTTATCGGAATGCCCACTTTCTGAACCCTCGATTCAGAACTCGTGGTCGGTGCAGTTTGTTGAGTCTGCGCACTGTCCAGTTCACGGAAAAAAGCTATGGTTGCGGCGCTACGGGACAAGGCGGAAACGTAGGCGATATCGGTTTTCGCCTCCCGAATCAGAAGAAGAGGTCGAGAGGAGGCAACCCAGGGAGTCGCTGTCTGTTCCAACACGTCGAGGAGGTGATTCGCACAGTTCTGTTCTGTCTCAAACATTGCTTTCATCCGTTCTTTATCCGTTTGACAAGGCGCGTCGAACACGCTCGTTCGGACACCTTACTCGACGTTAATGGGCAAAACGCGCGTCAATAAAACGCAAGTAGTTTGGGGAGCGAACTTTGTAAGAAAGATTCTGACGCGAGGGGAATTAACACGAACGCCAAGGAATGCGTGCTGGTATGCCGCGCGTGATGCCCCGCGGAATCGAAGTTTTGGGTTTTTGTTCTACAGGCCGATCCGCGCATGAAACGCCAATAGACTCACCCGAACCAAACCTGCCTTTTTGTCCTTACCACTTCCGCTTGCGCATCAGGTAGACGAACGAAGCAAGTCCGCATCCGGCGATCGTGAGGACGCCCCAGAACGTGAGGGGGTGGTTGGGGTCGAAGGGGTATCTCACGTTCATGCTGAAGGCGCTCACGACGAACGTGGGCACCATGATGGCGATGGTGATGATGGTGAGCGTCTTCATGATGACGTTGAGGTTGTTGCCCACGATGGACGCGCGCGCGTCCATGAGGCTGGCCAGGATGTTCGAGTAGATGTCGGCCTGCTTGTAGCACTGGCTGTTGTCGACGATCATGTCGTCCACGAACTCCATCTCGTCCTCGGTCAGGCCCAGCTTGACCGCCGTGGACTTGATCTTGTCCATCAGCACGCCGTTCGAGTGGATGGCGTTGAGGTAGTACACCATGCTCTTCTCGAGTTCGAAGAGGTTGATCAGGTGGCGGTTCTCCATGGCCGAGTTGATCTTCGCCTCCACCTCGTCCACGATCATGTTGATGACCTTGAGGTGCTCGAGGAAGTGCAGGATGGAGCGGTAGACGAGCTTGAGCATGGCCTCGGCCAGGCGGTCCACGCGGCGGAACTGTTTCTTGTCGAACAGCGGGATGTCCTCGCCGATCACCACGACAAGGCGCTCCTTGAAGAGAAACAGGCCCATCGAGTCGACCTTGAAGAGTAGTTGGTTGCCGCCCGAGTAGTTGCGGGGGCGCTTGGCGATCAGCGCAACATGGTCGGGCTCGTACTCGAGGCGCGAGAGTTCGTCCGGGTCGGTGGCGCTGGCCAGGGTGTGTTCGTCGATCTTGAAGTCGTCCACCAGGTGCCGGCGCTCGGCCTCGTCCGGCGCCACGAACACCATGATGGGCGCGTCGGGCCCGGGCACCTCGGCGATCTGGTGATCGCGGATTTCGTAGCATTTCCTCACGGTTGCCGCCTCCTGACCCGGAGTTCGTTGCACAGGCGGCAAGCGCCGCCCCGGGGACGCGCGCACACGGTGTTGCCCCGCGCGCGACACGAAAACGCATTCGGCCACAGTAACCGCCACGGTCAATGCGAATGTTTTTCGGAAGGCGGGTTGCGGGGGAGGGCATTGCGCGGACGGGCGCAGGGAATGTGGACGGCGCCATGAGAATGTGGCACGGGCGTCCCGCCCGTGAAGCGGGATCTGGAGCGCCGAATCCGTGGCCGGTCCGGTTTCACGGGCGGGACGCCCGTGCCACAAGAAACCGCACGCCGCATCCCGCCCCTCAGCGCGTCTTCTTCTTCTTCGCGCGCAGGCGGGCTTCGAGGAGGCGCGACATGTGGGTGGCAGGGAATGGGGACGGCGTCATGAGAATGTGGCACGGGCGTCCCGCCCGTGAAGCGGGATCTGGAGCGCCGAATTCCGAACCTCTCCGTTCATCCCGCCAACCACGATGGTCGGGGCGGGTCTGCAATCTGTGGATGAAACCGTGGCCGGTCCGGTTTCACGGGCGGGACGCCCGTGCCACAAGAAACCGCACGCTGCATCCCGCCTCTCAGCGCGTCTTCTTCTTCGCGCGCAGGCGGGCTTCGAGGAGGCGCGACGTGTGGGTGGCGTCCGCTTCGCCCGGGGGCGGGCTTTCGCCGGAACCGCCCGCAGGCGGTCCGGAACCCGCCGGTGTGTCGGTTTTTGACACCGGGACCACGGCCGGCTTTGCGACCGGATCCTCCCCGCGGACCGCGCGCTTCCGCGCCCCGCCCGACGCTTCGCCGCCGGATTCCGCGTCGGCGGCTTCGCCCCCGGTCCCCATCGGTTCCGGCGGGGCCATTCCCTCGCCGCCCCTCAAACGGCGCTTCACCTCGCCGCGCCGTTCCTTCAGCACGCCCAGCGTTCCCGCCGCGGCCTCGGCCAGCTGCCGGCCCCGGCGCGCCGGCACCAGGCGCCTCGCGAACGCAGCGATCTGCGCGCGCTGTTCCTCGTCGAGGAAAAGCCGCCGGGACGCAATATCCGCCAGGAAGAGCAGCAGCGCGACCCACAGCAGGTGATACCAGAGCTCGCGCACCGTCTCGACCCCGGCCGCCCCCGGACGGAAGAAATCCCCCGCGGCGGGGTTCATGCGCCCGCCCGTGGCCGACGCCACCTGCTCCATCAGGATCTGGTTGGGCTTCAGCGAGCGGTACTCGGCGGGGTAACCCACCGAGGCCCCGGCGGTGGCCGCGTCCACGCCCTTCCCCTGCACCGAGGCGAGGTATGTGCCCACGCCCCGCGCGTCGAACTCCGCCTCGTAGTGCCCGGCGGCCGTCTGGCGCAGCGTCACGCGGCGCGTCTGCAGGTCCGGCGTCACCACCGCCGCCTCCAGCGCCAGGAAGTTCACGAATTCGCCGCGGTCGTTCACGGCGTCCGCCGTCACGCGGCCCGTGCCGTTCTCCACCACCAGGCGGGGCGTCAGCACGCCCGACCGGCGGTTTCGCATCACCCACCGCGTTGCCTGTCCCCAAAATTTCTTGAAGTCGCCCCAGCCGACCCACCGCGTGGCCCACCGGTCGCGCGCGTCGCTGGTCCACGCGAGGCTCTTGCCCCCCTGGTAGTGCCACACCGACAGGACCGCGTCGCCCCGCGGGCTCTTGAGCAGCGTCTCGGAGCGGTCCTTTTCCTCGGTGGCCACGTAGCCGCCCAGCGCGGGGAACCCGGCGATCCCCTTCAGGATGTCGTTCTGCCCGGCGATCTTCGGCGCGAATTCCTCCTCGACCAGGTACGAGCGCTGGACGATGACCGTCTCCTTCGTGAAGATGCGCGGGATGGAGCCGGGGTCGCTGGTGAAGTAGGAGCGCCCGCCGTTGTCCGCGCTCATCTTCTCCATGAACGGCCGGTCGGCGTCCGGCCCGATGCCCACCGCGGTCACCGTCGCCTTCAGGGCGCGCAGTTCCTGCGTGACCCGCGCATAGTCGCCCGGCTGCACCATGCCGTCCGAGATGAAGATGATGTGGCGCAGTTGCAGCGGCGTCGAGCCAAGCGTGCGCATGGCCAGGTTGAACGCGGGGATCGCGTCCGTGCCGCCGCCCGCGCGCAGGCTGCGGATGGACGCGGCGATGGCCGGCTTGTCCTTCGCCTGCTGGAAGGGGGCATCCCACTTGGCCGCGCTGTCGAACCCGATCACGCCGATGTGGTCGCGCTCGCTCAGCGCCTCCAGGCTCGCCACGGCGGCCTCCGCGGCCAGTTCCACCTTCTGCTTGCCGCTGCCCGGCAGCGCGCCGCTCATCGAGCCCGACTTGTCCACCAGGATGACCAGCCCCAGGCTGGGGAAGTTCTTCTTGTTCTTGATGTCCATCGTGACCGGCAGAGCCTCCTCCACCGGCGTGTTGCGGTAGCCGCCCAGGCCGAAACTCGATTCGCCGCCGATCATGGCCAGGCCGCCGCCCAGGTCGCCGCAGTAGGTGCGCATCAGGCGCAACTGCCCGTCGGTCAGGTTCTCCGCGCCCAGGTTGCACAGGAAGATCGCGTCGAAGTTCTCCGCCTCGGCGGCGTTCGCGGGCACGGTGGGCGCCGTCTCCACGGGGATGTTCTCGATGGCCAGCGCCTCGCGCAGGTACTTCGTGTCCGCCTCCGCGCCCGCCAGCAGCACCTTGGGCTCGCCGTAAACCAGCGTGAAGGCGCCCGCCTGGTTGTTGTCGCGCACGGTGTCGCGCGGCGTGTCCACCATCGCCTCGTAGGTGTGGAATCCCGCGTCGGCCTCGCTCTGCGGGAAGACGAAGATGTTCTTGCCCTCCGTCAGGTTGACCTCGTTCTGCCCGATGAAGTTGCGGTCCTTGTACAGGCGCAGGGTGGCTGGCCCGGCATAGGTCGATCGGACGGCGATCTTCACCTCGAAGGGTTTCTTCCTGTCGAGTTTCTCGGGCACGGTCACGCCCTCGACCAGCACCTCCTCACCCGGCGCGGGGCGCAGCGGCACCACGTCCACCGGGATGTCGTTCGCACCGGCCACCGTGGCGTCCGCCCCCGCGCTGCCCAGGTTCTCGTTGCCGTCGGTGAAGAGCACGATGCGCCGCTGCGTGCCCTCGGGGAAGAGGCCCACGGCGAGGCGGATTGCCTTGGAGATGTCGGTGAACGAGCGGGCCGGCGCGCTTTCCAGCTTGTCGATGCGCGGCAGAGGTCCGGGCGGGCGTTCCACGAGGGCGTCCTCGCCGAACACGATCACGGCCGCCTGGTCGCGCTGGCGCCGCGTGGCCAGCGACTCGTTCACCATCCCCACGGCGCGCTCCACCTCGCGGTCGCTCACGCTCTCGCTGCGGTCGATGGCGAAGATCACCGTCAGGTCGTCGCTCCGCCGCTCGATGCGCAGCCCGGCCAGGGCCAGAACCAGGAGCAAGATCACGACCGTCCTCAGCACCGCCGCGATTCGCCGCCGCGCGTTGCCGACCAGCACCAGGCTGCGCCGCTCCAGCCACCACGCCACCGGCAGCAGCAGCAGCAACAACCACAGCCAGACCGGGTGCGAGAACGATATGGGGAATCCGCCGGGCATCACGCGCCGTTAAGTGCTACCCCCGCCCAAAGCGCGAGTGCAATGGCGAGTGGAGGGCTGAAGGACTGGACGGATCGGCCAGTCCGCCTTGTCCGGCCGATCCGTCCGGTTGCACCGCTTTCCACTTGCCACCCGCCCAATCCGGGTCTTCTCATTAAGTCAGATCGCAAATGATGCTTGGCGGCGGTTTTTCACCGCACTCCGCGTCCCTCAGCGCGGGCAATGCCGTCGGCGGGCACACCGGATTCGGGGATCCCTTGCGCGGGACCGCGCGTCCGGTTGCGGAAGGGAGTTGTTGCCGGAAATGACTCTGCCTGCGCCCCTGACCATCCGATTCGAGGGTGACTCGGGGGATGGAATCATCTCGATGGGCCGCATCGTGGCCAAGACGGCCGCGCGGCTCGGATATCACGTTTACACCTACAGCACGTTCCTCGCCGTCGTGCGCGGCGGCCAGGTGACCTACCAGTTGCGCCTCGGCGCGGAGCAACTGCTCTCGCAGGGCAACGAGCCCGACGTCGTGGTGGCCCTCAACCGCCAGGCCGTGCGCGACAGCGGGGCCACCGTGCTGCCGGGCGGCATCGTGCTCCACCCGGCCTTCACCGGCCCGGCCGAACCGCTGCCCGAGGGCGTCTCGGCGGCCCGCGTGGACTTCAAGGAAATCGCCGAAAGCGAGACGGGCAACGCGCGCTCGAAGAACGTCGTGGCCGCGGGGACCCTGCTGGGCATCCTGGGCATGGACGAGGAAACCGCGCGCGCCGTGGTCCGCGACATGTTCGCCGGCAAGGGCGGCGACGTGATCGACGACAACATCGGCGCGCTGGAACTGGGCTTTGGCGAGGGGCGCAAACTGGCCCACCTGGCCGACAAGATGCGCTTCGCGCCGGCCGACGCCACCCCGCGCATGCTGATCTCGGGCAACGAGGCCGTGGCACTGGGCGCCATGGCCGCGGGCGTGCGCTTCTACGCCGGTTACCCCATCACCCCCGCCAGCGAGATCATGGAATGGCTGGCCAAGCACCTGCCACGCGTGGGCGGCGTGATGTTCCAGGCCGAAGATGAGATCGCCGCGCTGGGCATGTGCATCGGCGCGTCGTTCGGCGGCGTGAAGTCCATGACCGCGACCAGCGGGCCCGGCCTGTCGCTGATGATCGAACTGCTGGGCCTGGCCGGCATGGCCGAGATTCCCATCGTGGTGGTGGACGTGCAGCGGGCCGGACCCAGCACGGGCATGCCCACCAAGGAGGCGCAGGGCGACCTGATCCAGGCGGCCCACGGCACCCACGGCGAGGTGCCGCGCGTCGTCATCGCGCCGCAGACCGTGGCCGACTGCTTCACCCAGACGATCCGCGCCGTCAACGTGGCCCACCAGTTCCACATCCCGGTGATCCTGCTCTCCAGCCAGTCGCTCAGCCACCGGACGCAGACCATCGACGTGGGCGAACTGAAGTCGCTGGAGGTGTACGACGAGCCGTTTTACCGCGGCCCCAACGGAACCGAAGAGCCGTTCCAGCGCTACCGGCAGGACGCCGAGGGTTTCGCCTCGCTGCGCAGCGTGCCCGGCACCGAAGGCGCCATGTACCGCGCGGGAGGCCTGGAGCACGACGAAACCGGCAACCCGGACTTCGAGCCGGCCACCCGACGCCGCATGGTGGAGCGGCGCCGCATGCGCATGCGCGCCATCGCCCGCACCTTCCGCGGCGAAACAATCCGCCATGACGCGGCCGAGGAGACCCCCTTCGGCCTGATGAGCTGGGGCGCCACGGCCAGCGTGGCCCGCGAGGCCATCCTGATCCTCGCCGGGCGCGGAATCCACGTGCGCGACCTGCTGCCCCACGTGCTGTGGCCCCTGCCCGACAACGCGATCCGCAGCTTCCTCGCCAGCGGCATCAAGACCCTCTTCGTGGCCGAGCTGAACGCCACGCGCCAGTTTGCCGAGATGATCCGCGCGCGCTACACGCGCGAGCTGGTGCGCTACGGCATCGAGGTGGTCAGCATCACGAAGGACGAGGGCCTGCCCTTCACCCCGCTGGAAATCCAGCGGGCCATCCTGGACAACCTGAAGGGGCGCAACCTGCCCATCATGGAGGTGGCCAAACGATGAGTGAGAACACGACCCCCCGCGACGGGGTGTGCGGACCCTGCCAGGGCGACCAACCCGCGGCCGAGGGGGCGGCGGCCCCGCGCAAGACCTACAAGGGCGCCAACCGCGCCACCTGGTGCGCCGGGTGCGGCGACTACGGCGTGCTGGCCTCGCTGGACAAGGCCCTGCAGGCCTACGGCCGCCCGGAGTGGGAGATCGCCGTCGTCAGCGGCATCGGCTGCTCCAGCCGCTTCCCCTATTTCATGAACACATACGGCTTCCACACCGTGCACGGGCGCGCGCTGGCCGTGGCCACCGGCCTGAAGCTGGCACGCCCCGAACTCACCGTCATCGCCACGGGCGGCGACGGCGACGCCTTCGCCATCGGCGGCAACCACTTCTTCCACACGATGCGCCGCAACGTGGACATGACCTACCTCGTGATGGACAACGCGGTCTACGGCATGACCAAGGGCCAGGCCGCCCCCACCAGCCGCATGGGAATGAACACCAAGAGCACGCCCTTCGGCACGGTGGAATCCCCCGTGGATCCCGTGTGGGCCGCGCTGACCATGGGCGCCACGTTCGTGGCCCAGGTGGGCAGCTTCGACCCCGGCCAGATGACCGAGCTGATCCTCGCGGCCCTGAACCACAGGGGCATGGCGGTGGTCAACTGCCTGTCGCCCTGTGTCACGTTCAACGCGGGCATGAGCAAGGAGTACATCAAGGATCACTCCCGCCAGATCCCGGCCAGCCACGACCCGACCGATTATGTCGGGGCGCTGACCATGATCCGCGGCAGCCATGACCACTTCCCGCTGGGCCTGATTTACCACAGCAAGGAACCGACCCTGCAGGAACGCATCGCGGCCCACGCGCCCGCGGTTGCGGAACAATCGATCGAGGCCATTGCGGCGGAGTTCCTGTAACCGCCCCGCTTCGGTCGGGGCGGTCCCAGTCAGTCCGCGCTCACTGTGCCGTTCCGTGTCTGGCCGCGGTCGTCCGTGTCAGTCTGTGCCATCCGCTGCCGCGGGGGGCCGCGGGTCCCACTCGCCCGGCCCCAGGAACTCCTCCACGAACGCGCCGAGGCTTGCGCCCAGGTGCTCCTCCGCCGCTTCCGCCCCGGCGTCGGCGAAATGGGCATCGGCCACGAACGCGGGGAAGTTGTCGCCGTCCGACATCATGATGTCCACCAGCACCTCGGCCAGGCCATAGGCCAGCGGTGCCGCCTGGTTTGCCCCGTAAAACGCCCTTCCGGACCAGAAATCCTGGATGGTGTCCGGGGTCCAGAACCGCTCATGCAGGGTGACCGTGCGCTCGTCCATGTGCGGTTCGCCGCGTCCGGAAAGCATGCGGTCCATCGTGACCACCATTCCCTCCTCAAGCCAGCCGGGCAGGGCCCGTTCCGAAAGCAGCACATGGACCATCTCGTGGCGGATAATTCCTTCGGTGCGGGCCATGTCCACGTGGTGCAGCGCCACGTGGATGTATCCGTCGGTGCGGAGCGTGATGCCGGCCGACGCGCCGAATTCGCCCTCCTCGGGCAGGTCGCGGCTGGCGTACGCGTGGTAGAGGTCGGCGTCATGGATGGCGAGGATCACGTGCGGCCCCACCGGATCCGCCCAGGCCAGCGGCCCCAGAAGTTTCCGGAGGCCGGCCAGCAGGTGCTCGCTGAAGCGCAGGAGGCGCAGCGCGTTCTCCTCGGTCTCGTCGGCGAGAATCAGGAAGTTGGGGGAATCGTGCACCTGGCAGTTGCCGCCGATCCTGCGCGCGACGGCTTCCAGCCACTGCATCGCCGCCTCGCGGTAGGCGTCGGGCCGCTGGTCCGGGGGCACATGGCCGTCCAGCCAGGCGCGCACGGCTTTCCAGTCCGGCGCGGGCAGCACCCCGCCTTCCCTCCAGCCCTGCGGGATCTCGTCGAGGTTCAGCAACATGATCGGGGGTGACCCTCCTGCGTGGATTGCGGCGCGAAAAACCAAGCCCGACAGGCGGGACGGCAAAGGAAAAGATCAAGCGCGGGATGGAACCGGTCCGGTGGCGGATTGTGGCACGGGAACCGTCTTCCGCGCTGCGGTTCGCCTCCGGGGTCAGGCCGCCGGGGGCGGCGGTTCCGCGGCGGGTGGTTCCTGCGGATTCACAGCCGGAACGGCATCCGGCGGTTTCGGCTCGTCGAGCTGGTGGGTGAAGACCGTCAGGTAGATGAAGATCGCGATGCCCGTGCAGATTCCCACATCCGCCACATTGAACGTGGCGAAATACCACTCGCCCCGGTGAAAGTGGACGAAGTCGATGACATGGCCGTACATCACGCGGTCCCACAGGTTGCCCAGCGCGCCGCCGAGGATGAGGCCGAAACTGGCCTGACCCCAGGCGGAGCGGCGGGGCAGACGCCGCGCCCACACGAAGATGAGCACGATCGCCGCCGCGCTGACGGCCGTGATGACCATCGGGTACTCGTTCAGCATCGAGAACGCGCCACCCGTGTTGTGCTGGAGGAAAAAGTCCAGCAGGCCGGGGATGACCTCGATGCGGCCGCCGAGCACGCGGCCCAGCCCGTGTGTCGCGTAGTACTTGGTGGCCAGGTCCGCGACGAGCACGACCACCAGCGGGATCCAGAACACCATGCGCTACAGCCTGCGCTGCTGCTCCTTGGCCCGCAGATACTTCATCGAGAAACGCGCCCAGGGCTTCACCTTCAGCCGCTCGAGCTCGATCGGCTCGCCGGTGCCCTGGCAGTAGCCATAGTCGCCGCGCTCCATGGAGCGCAGCGCGTCATCAATCTGGGAGAGCGTCTCGGCCTCGATCGCGCGGATGCCCAGGGCGATCTCGGTCTCGGTGTTCTCCGCCGCGCTGTCTGCCAGCTGCAGCGAGAAACCGGGCTGGTTCGTGGTGCCCTCGTCCGTTCCGTCGTTGAACGTGCGCTGCTCCAGGCTGCGCAGTTCGGTGATGATCCGCTTGCGCTCCTTCAGCAGGAGTTCGCGCAGTTCCTTCATCACCTTCGACGGAAACGCGGGCTTGCGCGGGGGCGGCGGGGGGGGAGGCGGTTCCACGACCGGCGGAGGGGCGACCACGACCGGCTTCACCGGCGGGGCGGCCTTCTTGACCGGGACTTTCTTCGCGGGGGGGGCGACCACTTTTTTCGCCTTGGCCGGCACAACCTTCGCCACGGGCTTCCTGGCGGCGGGCTTCACCGGTTTCCGGGCAACGACCTTCTTCGGGGCCGGTTTCTTCGGGGCTGCCTTCTTGGCCGGGGCGGCTTTTTTCGGGGCTGCTTTCTTCGGGGCTGCTTTTTTCGGCGCGACCTTCTTGGGCGCGACCTTCTTGGGAGCGGGTTTCTTTGGCGACACTTTCTTCGGGGCAACCTTCTTGGCTATTTTCTTGGGGGCCGCCTTCTTGGGCGCGGCTTTTTTCACGGGCTTGGCCGCGGCCTTCTTGACCGGGGCCTTGGAAATCTTCTTGGGTGCGGCCTTCTTCGGCGCAGCCTTCCCGGCCGGGGCTTTTTTTGCCGGGGCCTTCCTGGCGGCGGGCTTCACGGCCTTCTTCGGGGCGGGCTTGCGTGCCAGGGGCTTGGCCACCTTCTTGGCCGGCTTTGCGGCGGGCTTCTTTGCGGTCTTCTTGCTCATGACTGGTAATACCTCCTGACGACATCGGCGCACCGCGCGCACAGGCCCGGATGGGCCCCGTCGGTCCCCACGGTGGGCGAAAATTTCCAGCACCTTTCACACTTCGCCCCCTCGGCACGCAGGACGGTCACATGAACGCGGGCGCCCTGAATCGCCGTGATGGCGTCGTCTCCCCCCGCGGGCGGTGCGTCGGCAATCCCGGCCTGCGAGGTGATGAAGAGGTCCGCCAGAAGTCCCGCACGCGACTCGAGAAGCGCCCGCGTTTCCGCATCCGCCCCGCTGAGCACCACCCGGGCCTCCAGCGACTGCCCGATGGCCCGCCTGACCTGCCGCGCGTCTTCCAGCGCGCGCAGCACGTCCGAGCGCACTTCCAGCAAACCCTTCCAATCCTCGGCCAGCCGGGGCTGGCACCACTCCGCCTGCGGCGGAATGAATTCGGCAAGGTGGACACTTGGGACCGCGCTGTCAAGGTATTGGTACGCCTCGTCGGCTGTGAAAGCAAGCACCGGGGCCACGAGCCGCAGCAGGCCGTGGGCCAGGTGGTGCTGGGCCGTCTGGGCGGCGCGCCGGGCGGGACTCGGGGCCCCGCTGCAGTAGAGCCGGTCCTTCAGCGCGTCGAGGTAGATCGCGCTCAGCTGCACCACGCAGAAGCCCTGGATCCAGTGGTAGATCTTGTGGAACTCGTACTCGGCGTAGGCCTTCTGCACGTTCACGGTCAGCTCGTGCAGCTCGTGCAGCACCCAGCGGTCGAACTCGGGCAGGTCGGCGTACGGCACCGCGTCGCGCGGCGCGTCGAAGTCGTGCAGGTTGCCCAGCAGGTAGCGGATCGTGTTGCGGATGCGGCGGTAGCCCTCGGCCACGCGCTCGAGGATCTCGTTCGACACCTTCACGTCGCCGCGGTAGTCCTCGCTGGCCACCCACAGGCGCAGCACGTCGGCGCCGTACTTCTTGATGATCTCCTCGGGGGCGATGGTGTTGCCCTTGCTCTTGCTCATCGCCTCGCCCTTGCCGTCGAGCACGAAACCGTGGGTCAGCACGGCGCGGAACGGCGGCGCCTGCCGCGCGCCCATGGCCACCAGCAGCGACGACTGGAACCAGCCGCGGTGCTGGTCGGACCCCTCGAGGTACAGGTCCGCCGGCCACTTCAGCTCCTCGCGCTGCTCCAGCACGCCGATGTGCGTCGAGCCCGAGTCGAACCACACGTCGAGGATGTTGAATTCCTTCTCGAAATTGCGCCCCCCGCTGAACGGGCTGGTGAACCCCTCGGGGATGAAGTCCTCCACCGGGCGCTCGAACCAGGCGTTCGTGCCGTGCTCGGCCACCACCGCGATGACACGGTCGATCACCCCGGCCGTGAGCACGGCCTTGCCGCTGTCCTTGCACACGAGCGCGGGTATCGGCACGCCCCACACGCGCTGGCGCGAGAGGCACCAGTCCGGGCGCGACTGCATCATGTTGAAGATGCGGTCATGGCCCCAACGGGGGATGAACTGCACCGCGTTGTCGATGCGCTCGAGGGAGCGGGCGCGAAGGTCGTTGTGGTCCACCGCCATGAACCACTGCTCGGTGGCGCGATAGATGATGGGGTTGTGGCAGCGCCAGCAGTGGGGGTAACTGTGCTCGTAGTCCGCCGTGTGGACCAGGATGTCCTTCTCGTCGAGGTAGCGGATGATGGGCCGGTTGGCCTCCCACACCGCCATGCCCTCCATCAGGCTGAATTCGCCGGTGAAGCGCCCCGCCGCGTCCACCGGGACCACCGTGGGGATGCCGTACTGCTGGCAGACGATGAAGTCCTCCATGCCGTGCCCCGGCGCGGTGTGGACGGCGCCCGTGCCCTGTTCCAGGGTCACATGGGTGCCCAGCACCACGACCGACTCGCGGTCGGGCTGCACGGGGTGCTCCATGCGCAGGTGTTCGAGGTCCCGGGCGGAGAACTCCGCGACCACGGCGTGTTCGCCGATGCCGGCGTCCCCGGCAAAAGCTTCCAGCAGGTCCTTGGCCACGATGTAATCCTCGTCGCGGACGGACCCGCCCTTTTCCGCCTTCACGCGCACCGCGACATACTTGAAGTCGGGGTGGAGTGAAACGGCCTGGTTTGCCGGCAGTGTCCAGGGGGTCGTCGTCCAGATGATGATGGACGGGTTCGACAGGCCGGAGGTGGCCGGGCTGGATTCCGGGTTCAGGATGGGAAACTTGACGTAGATGGAAGGCGAGGTGTGGTTCTCGTACTCCACCTCGGCGTCGGCCAGTGCCGTGCGGCAGTCGGCGCACCAGAAGACCGGCTTGAGCCCCTTGTAAACATACCCTCCGGCGACGAGGTCGCGCAGGGCGCTGAGGATGCCAACCTCCACCTTGGGGTCGAGGGTCAGGTAGGGTTTGTCCCACAGGCCCTGGATGCCCAGCCGCTGAAACTCATTGCTTTGCGCCTTCACCCATTTGCGGGCATATTCCTCGCAGAGTCGCCGGATTTCGAGCGGGGTCTTGTCCGCCTTCTTCTTGCCGAGTTCCGTGGATACTTTCTGCTCGATGGGCAGACCGTGACAGTCCCAGCCGGGCACATAAACCGATCGTTTCCCGGTCATGGTGTGGTAGCGGACGACGACATCCTTCAGGATCTTGTTGAGGGCGTGGCCGATATGGATGTGCCCGTTGGCGTAAGGGGGACCGTCGTGCAGGACAAACTCGCCGCGGGTGGCGGGACGCGCGGCCAACTGCTCGTGCAGCTTCATTTCGCCCCACCGCTTCAGAATTTCGGGTTCCCTCTGGGCCAGGTTGGCCTTCATGGGAAAGCCCGTCTTGGGCATGCAGAGCGTTGATTTATAATCGGTTTTGGAGGGTTCGGTCGTCATCGGCGGGCACAAAATCTCGCCGCATATACAACAGGACCGTGAAATTGTGCGGTCGGATCCGCGACAAACCCGCGCCGGACGGGACTCGCGCATCCTTGCGGCGCGGGCATTTCGCCCGCACCGCAAGGAAACCAGGAAGGTTGTTTTGCGGGGACGGTTTCGTTGTTTCCGGGACTACTCCAACTCGAAGCGGCTGGCGGTCACCGGAAGCGATCCACCGGCGATCAACCCGTAACCGGTCTTGAAGTCAAACCCGACGCCTGACGGCGTGATGTCGGTTGCGGTGCTTTGCATCTTCGTATACACGTCGGCCGGAGTGCTGGCGGGGGTGGCCTGGAACATGAGGGCCGCAGCTCCGGCGGCATGGGGTGCGGCCGCGCTGGTGCCGAAGAAGTTGGGGAACGCATCGTCCTCGCCACAGGCCACGCCGGGCGCACCAAAAACCGTCAGCTGACCAAAGAAGGTGGTGTTTCCGCCATCCGGGGCGGTGATCTCGGGCTTGGGCCGTGTCTGGGAGGGGGCGAGGGTGGCACCCGCACCATCATAATAGAAGGGCAGGTTGCCACCGAAAGCCGTGAAACTCTCCGGATCGATGGCCGCGGTGGGAGAAATGGCTCCACCCAAATTGATGTCGCAGGCAAAAGCTGCGGCAACCGCGCGGGCATTGGCGGCGGCGCAGTGGCCGTAAACGGTCCTGGAACCGGTATATTCCGACATTGTCGCGCCGCTCACCTTGACACTCACATCGGCCGGAACCGCGCCGTCGTACCAGTCCACACAGATGAATCCGTTGATGGTGGACCCCGTGTTGTTCAGATAACTGATGAATTCGACGGGATTGCCGTTGGGGAAAGGAGGCCCCTGGGCGTCCGTGCTTCGGGCAATCACATTGTCGCTCCCCACGGCGCTTCCGGGCGTGGAATTCGTGTCCACCAGAGGCAGGGTGGTGTTCTTGGTGAGGTACAGATCCAGGTCGGAACTGGCACCGGGTCCGGACCCAAGTCCCCCGCCGGTTTTGTACGGATCTTTCCAATGCAAGGTAATGACGATTCTCGAGTTATTGGGGATGGAGACATTCAGGAAGCGGTCGATGCCCGCCCCGGCATCAAAGTCGTGCATGTCGTTTCCATTGGGAGGCCAAACCGTGTCGTTTGTCGCGCTGGAATCGCGGAACTGGCTTTCGGCGGCGTTGTTGGAGTTGTTTCCGGCGCTGGAGAAGTAAGCCACATTGTTTGACGTCACCGCTTGGTTCACCGCCAATGCAATGGGACCATCCTGGTACATCGGCTCCACATAGTATTGAACGTCATCGCAAATCACTTTACAAGGGTTGGGTCCGCTGGCGAGGGTGGTGATGTTGGTGGCAAACGCCGCATAGCTGGTGAAGGCCGACGCGAAGGATATGGGTGAACCGGGGGCCACATCATGGACGATCTGGGCCATGCCGTTGCCCTCGTCGGTACCCCCGCCCGGCCCCGCATCCACCACATAAACGCTGGCGGGCAGGTCGCCCGTCACCTGGTCCGTGGTGCCGGTGTAAGAACCCGGAAAGGAACCCGGGGCCGTGCCCGACCCGAGGCGGGTGTCAAAGATGCTGTCGCTGAGGACTCCGACGCGGACCCCGGTCCCGTCCACCGACCGGGCCGTGCGAAAGGTGTTGGTGCCCTGGGCCTGATCGCCGGCCGAGGTCACCGCTCCCGCATTCAATTGAGCCATCGGCTCGGGTTGGATCGCACCGACTTCGGGGATGGCGGCCGCGGCTTCCAGCTGCGCCAGATCGGTCGCAAGAACCGTCACGCTTTTCACGCCAAACTGGTCGTGGCTGGCCACCACCTCAAGCCCGGCCCGCTGCAGGGCCTTGAGGGTTTCGGGCTGGAGCGAGGTCACGCCCACAAGCATCTGGAATTTGCCGGGCGCGCGCTCGGCATGGGCGGCCACCTGGCGCAGGGCGACGGCGGGCACGGCACGGCCGCGGGCGACATTCTCGCGGGCAACCAGCAGTCCCCCGTTGAGTTTGAGCAGTTCAGGGCGTCCGGAAGCCAGGGCGTCCCGTTTGGCATTGCCCTGGGCGGAAACAAGACTCACGGACGCCAGAACGGCCGCCAGACAGGCAAATCGTTGGATTCTCACGGTAGGGTTCCTTTATGGATTGATAACGAAAAAACCCACCAACCTTGCCCCCGATGGCGCGACACGGATGGAATTGCCCCCCGAATTCCAGCCGCGTCCCGCCACCAATCATGGGAAAGGCGCGTGGATATTTCAAGTGGTCCGGTTGCCACAAAGACCCCTGACCCGTCAAGTGCACAATCCCCACTGTTTCAAAACAGGAATCATCTGGGGTCAGCAACCGCGGTTCTTCGGGAATCTGCGGCCCCCGCGGAGACGGATTCCAAGACCCGCAAGGCCCAGCAGGGAAACGGCCAAAGCTGGATGCCACATCCATGGCCGGTAGATGAATGCCACCCGGTGCACCCCCGCCCCCACGGGAGCCGCCAGCATCCAGCCGTTGGCAAACAGCGGCTGCCCCTCGGCCCGCCCGTCGCGCTCCACGCGCCAGCCGGGAAGCCAGGTAGTCCGGAACAGCAGCAGCATGGGCCTGCTTGTGCTGGTTTCGAACTCAAACCGGTTGGGGGAGCGGGGCGGTTTCATCCGGACGGTGCCCGTGGCATCGCCGCCCCCGCCACCCTGAAGCGCCGCGGCCTCGGCGAAAAATCCGCCCCGCCGGACGGCCGCCGCGATGCGCCCCTCGTCCATTTCCGGTCCCAGCCCGGCCGGGGGCGTCAGGAAGTTCTGTCCCCGGACATCGGGTCCCGCGCGGCGGTCCGGGTCGTGGGCGACCACCTCCACGCGCGTCTCCAAACTGGCCAGAGTGGCCCCGGGAGCACCCAGCCAGCGGGACTCGTCCCGGCACGGATCCTCGGGCACGGCCATCCGTCCATAATCGTAAAGACGGCCCACCGCGCGGGCCCCGTCCAGCATCCGTCGCCAAGGCGCCTCGTTGGTCATGCCCTCCAGCGCCACGCGGGTGTTTGCCCCGAGGGGCATCAGCGGATCATAGCCCGACGTTTCGTAGCATCCCTTCAGGAACTGGGCGCGGCCCGCCAGCATCGTGGGAAGCGAAATGCGGAACGGTTCGCCCCGGCGCTCCGCCGCGGCAATTTTCGGGGAGAGGCAGTCCACGAACTCGCGGGGAAGCCGCCACGGTTCGACCGGGTTTCGCGAAACGAATCCCGCGTGACCGTGCCATGCAAGTTCGGCACAGGCCCCCGCCACCACCACCAGCGGGCCCGCGCGCCTCCATCGGATGGTGCTCACCGCTCCCGCCGCCACCAGCGCACCCGCCAATCCCAGCGCCACGCCGGCGCGGCCCAGGGGTTGCGCCGCGCGTTGCGGGTTCTGAAGCGCCTCGTACCACGACTTCTGGCCCGACAGGTCGAATGGCGGCTGGAGGGTGAGCAGGTACGCGCGCACGTCACCGGCCCGGTTCGCGGCAAACCACACGGCGGCTTTTCCCCCCAGGCCCAGGAGCACGGCCGGCACCGCCACGACCGGGAGCAGGAAGCGCGCGCGCGAACGCGCCCCCCGCAGGCGGGCCGCGGCGCCCAGCCACTGCACGCCCAGCGCCGCCGCGAGGGCAAAGCCCATTCCCGCGATCGCCCGCGCCTTGAGCGGTTCGCGGAAACCCGCCATCCCCGGCAGGACCCCGCCCATCACCAGGTACACCGCCAGCAGGATCACGGCCAGTGCCGCCCGGCCCTGGCGCGCCCGACGCGTGCCGCCGCGCGTGCCCCGCACGGCGCACGCCACCAGCGCCGCGAGTCCCACCACGCCCGGATAGGCGGCCGTCTCCCACACGTTCTTGGTGTGCAGATGGTGCAGGCCCACATCATCGCCGAAGGGGAAGGGAAGCGCGAGTTCCAGCAGCGCATGGCAATGTTCCGACCAGTTGGGCGGAACGGCGGGAATGCGCGCGGCGCGCGAGCTCCAGGGCAGATAGGCCAGCGTGGGCAGCCATTGGGGACACGACACCGCGGCCGCGGCGCCCCACACGGCCGCCAGCAGGCCGGCGCCCCGGGCCAGGGACTGGCGCGTCCGCGCGCCCTCGGGCCGGGTCACCATCGCCGCAGCCACCACCACCTGCATATAGAACAGATACACGACATACTGCGGCGCGCCCGCCAGCACCACGAGCGCCGAGGCAAGCGCGGCCAGCACGAACCATTGCGGCTCGCGCTCGATGGCGGCCCGCAACGGCATCCGGCGCAGCGACTGCGCCGCCCTCATCAGCGCCAGCAGGGCCACGGGCCAGTAAGCCACCGCGGCCACCACGGTCACATGGCCGGCCGTCACGCGGGTCGCGTTGGCGGCGCCAAACACCAGGACCACCGATCCCACGAGGGCCGCCGAGGGCCTCAGCCCCGCCGCCCGCCGCAGCATCACGTGACACCCCGCCAATCCCAGCGCCGTGTGGAGCGCCGTCATCGCGATCAGCCCGGTCACCGGCGGCAGCACCGCGCACAGCAGCGAAACCGGGTTGAACAACGCCATCTGCTGGGTTTCCGCAACGGGGTAACCGCCGAAAACATGGGGATTCCAGAACGGGTAAACGCCGCGCTGCAGCCATCGGGCCACGAACGAGCGGAAGGGATAGAAATAGGACACGAGGTCCGACCCGACGGCGCCGAAGGCCAGCGTGCCGCCGCCGCGGAACAGGAGAACGGCTGCCAGAACGGCCAGGCCCGCCAGGGCCAGCCAGCAGGCGGTGGGCTCGGCCGAGTGTTTGCGGATTCGGAAACTCATCGGAAGGGCCATTCACCCGACGCGGACGCGGAAGGAAACAAGAAACGCGCGGTCGCGCACCTCGGGACGGCATTGACAATCGGGCATCGGTCCTGCAAGACATGTTCCGCCCAAGGGCAACACCCCACACCGCAAGGAGTACTTTCATGGACCAACCCCAGGGACCACGCACCATCGAGCAGGTTATCCAGGATGGTTACACGGTGGACGTCCCGAGCGTTTTCACGCGGGGATTGGACCTGTTCAAACAGGCCCTTGCCCCCTTCGTCGTGTGGACACTGCTTGGCATGCTGGCATCCGCGCTGTGCGGCACCCTGTTCAAGACCTTCGGCGGAATCGCCGCCGGGGCGCTGGTGTCGCCGTTCATGGCCGCGGGAATCCTGGTGGGAGCCCGGCGCCTGATGCGCGGCGAAAGCGTTGCCTTCGGCGACCTGATGAAGGTTTTCGACAATTTCGCCAACCTGGCGCTGGCCGGCTTGCTGGCCATGGTCATCGTGTGCCTCGGCTTCGTCCTGTGCCTCCTTCCGGGCATCTATGCCAAGATCGCGCTGACTTTTCTCTATCCTTTCATCGTCTTCCGCGGAATCGACCCCATCGAGGCCATCAAAAAGAGCGTTGCCGTCGTGAACCGCTCCTTTGTCAGCGTTCTGCTGTTCGGCCTGCTGGCGTTTTTCATCCTGGTGGTGGGGGCGCTGCTGTGCGGCGTCGGGTTGTTGTTCGCCTATCCCATCGTCGTCTGCTCGATTGCCGTTCTGTATTCCGACGTGTTCGGGATGGAGGGCGCCGACAGGACGGCGGACCCGGTTCTGCCCCCCCAAAGCGTGCAGTGATGCCGGCTGTCTCCGCGACGGCGGGGGCCGCGGACGGGATGGACGACCGGGTGCGCCGCGACGGCTTGTGTATGGCGGGATTCAGCGGTTGCATCCTGGCCGTCTCGGCCGTCGTGCGCAACACGGCGTGGCTGCCATCCGCGTGCCTGTTCCGCAACCTGACGGGTTTGCCCTGTCCCCTGTGCGGGGCGACGCGGGCCTTCGTGTGCATGGGCCATGGCGACCTCGCGGGCGCCGTGGCCCATCACGCCGCGGCGCCGCTGCTGTTCGGCCTCACGGCGTGCCTGTTTGCGCTGGGCGCGGCCCAGGCCGGCACGGGCCGCCCCTTGTTGGCGCGGGTGTGGGGGCGGGTGCGGCGGGTGGCCGTCCCGTCGTTAACCGGCGTGATTGTCGCGGCCTGGATCGCAAACCTGGTCCGATAGAACCGGGATGCGGTCCTCAGGCGGAGAAGGATGTGCCGCAGCCGCAGGTTTTCGTGGCGTTCGGGTTCGAGAAGCGGAAGCCGCCGTTCAGCAGGTCCGTGCTGTAATCCAGCACCAGACCGTTGACGAACAGGTAACTTTTCGGGTCGCAGAACACTTTCACGCCGTCAAACTCGAACACCTGGTCGCTCGGCTGGGGTTGGTCCTCCACGGCCATGTTGTACGAGAGCCCCGAACAACCGCCACCCTTCACGCCGATGCGCAGGCCCCCGTCGGGTTTCTGCTGGGTCTCCAGCACGCGCTTCACTTCTTTGATGGCGGTTTCGGTCAGGGTGATGGCCATGGCACTCGGATCCTCGGATGGTTTCTTGAGAAATTCTGGTTGTGATCCCTATACAGTACCAAATCAATCTGATTTACTGAACGCCGGGGATCAGGCGGGGGGCGCGTACCACGGGCTGAGGGCGCGAAGGCGCCGGACGGTGTCCGCCACGCGGGTGGCCACATACTCCACCTCCTCGCGGGTGTTCCAGCGGCCGAGGCCGAACCGGATGGAACTGTGGCTGAGTTCCGGCGGCGCGTCCATGGCGGCCAGCACATGGCTGGGCTCGTTGCTGGCGGAGGTGCAGGCGCTTCCCGAGCTGACGGCCACGTCGCGCATCGCCGTGATCAGGCTTTCGCCCTCCACATGGGCAAAGGAGACGTTCAGGTTGTTGGGCAGCCGCGATTCCATGGAGCCGTTCACCACCAGGTCGGGAACCTGGTCGGACAGCAGCCGCAGCAGCAGGTCGCGCAGTTCCTCCATGCGCCGGGTCTCGGCGGGCATTTCGGTGCGGAGAATGTCGCAGGCCCTGCCGAAACCCACGATGCCCGGCACGTTCAGCGTGCCCGACCGCAGGCCGCGCTCGTGGCCGCCGCCGTGCTGCAAGGCCTCCAGGCGCACCCGCGGCTCGCGCCGCCGCACGTAGAGCGCCCCGACGCCCTTGGGTCCGTAAACCTTGTGGGCGCTCATGCTCATCAGGTGGATTCCGGCCCCGGCCACCCCCAGCGGGATGCGCCCCAGGGCCTGGGCCGCGTCCACGTGAAACAGCGCGCCGCGCTCGGCGGCGATCCGCCCGATCTCGGCCAGCGGCTGGATCACGCCCGTTTCGTTGTTGGCGGCCATCACGCTCAACAGGATCGTGCGTCCGGTGATGCGGTCGCGCAGCAGGTCGAGGTCCAGCAGGCCGTCGGGCTGCACCGGAAGCACGGTCACCTCAAACCCCTGTCCCTCCAACACGCGGCACGGGTCCAGCACGGCCCTGTGTTCCGTGGCCACGGTGACGATGTGGTTTCCGCGGGCGCGGTTGGCCAGCGCGGCACCGGTGATCGCGAGGTTGTTGCTCTCGGTGGCGCCCGATGTGAAGATCACCTCGCTCATCTCGGCGCCGATCAGCCCGGCAACGGTCTCGCGCGCCACCTGCACCGCCTCGGCCGCGCGCCACCCGAACTCGTGCGTGCGGCTGGCCGCGTTGCCGAAATCCCGCGAAAAGTAGGGCAGCATCGCCTGCAGCACCCGCGGGTCCACGGGCGTTGTGGCGTGGTGGTCCATGTAAACCGGAGTGTTCATCGGTGTAACCTATTGTTCCCTTCCCAAAACCTTCCCCCCGCCGAAATCGCGATGGTCCTGTTTGCCCCGCCGGAAACCCCGTTGGGCGCGTGCCATCTATTCTCTTGAATCATGCCCCGTCCCCGCCTAGATGCTGGGCGGGTATCCTAACGCCAACTTCAGGACGACAACCGATGGCCAACGGTGAGGAAATTCTCAAAAAGATCCAGGCGAAACTCGCCGAGCAGAACGAGGTGATCCGCGAGCAGCAGATCCAGATCCAGGAGCAGCAGGCCCGGATCCAGGACCTCGAAGGCCGCGTGGAACAGCTCTCGTCGGTTGAAAACGAGCGCAACGACATCCTGAGCGAACTGTCCAAGCTGGTCGACTGACCGGCGGTCTCGCGGCCGCGGCGGCGTTCAGGCCCCGGCCGCCAGTTCCTTCACGTCCATCAGGCCGTACGCATGGGCGAGAACCTTGAGCGGGTGGACAGTTGCCTTATTCGCCCCGTGTTCCATCTGCATCTTGCATGTGGAGCACTCGCTCATGCCCAGCGCCACGTCGCCCTTGCGCAGCTCCTCGATGAGGCCCGCCCCCGCCGCCATCGAGTTGTCGTAGCCGGCCGTTTTCATGCCGTAGGTTCCCGCGATGCCGCAGCACCCGCGGTGGATCTCGCGCACCGTCACCCCGGGCACCCGCCTGGCCAGTTCCACTCCGGGCATGCCCACATGCAGGGCCTTGAGGTGGCAGGGCGCGTGGTAGCCAAACGCCGCCTCCACGGGGCGCTGGAAGTCCTTCCTCAGGAGTCCGCCGCGGTCCAGTTCCGACAGGTAATCCATCGCGTCGCGCGTGGCGGCGGCCAGGGCCCGCGTGTTCTCGTCGTCCACGAAGTACAGGTACTCGTCCTTCAGCGACAGCGTGGCGGTCGGTTCGCTCGTCACCACCGTGTAGCCCCCGTCCACCCACGGGCGCAGGATGCGGCTGTTGTGGCGGATGACCTTCTGCGCCTCGGAGATGGAGCCGTAATCCATCGCGGGCATGCCGCATCCCCGCTGGCCGCGCGGCACGGCCACCTCGACGCCGTTGTGGTTGAAAACCTTCACGAAGGCCTCCGCCAGTTCCGGGTCGTTGTAGTTGGCGAAGAGGTCCACGAAGTACACCACACGGCGGCCGTTGGGTTTCGCGGGCGCGTACTTTTCCTTCGCGCGGCGCAGGAACGGCCGGGCATTGAACTCGGGCAGCGTGCGGCGGCGGTCCACGCCAATCACCCGCTCCATCAGCCAGCGCGTCAGCGGGTTCTTCCCCGCCCAGTTGGCCAGCGGGGCCACCATCGAGTTCAGTTTCGAAACGAGTTCCGCGTGGATGAAGAACTGGTTGGCGAAACTCTGGCCGTTCTCCTTCACCCACTCGGCCTTGGCCTCGATCATCATCATGGGGATGTTGACGTGCGTGGGGCACTCGAGGAAGCAGGCCTTGCAGTTCACGCACAGGTCGGCCACGCGCTTGAACTCGTCGGTGCGCATCCACTCGGGGTCGAGCCGCCCGTTGGTGAGCAGGCGCATCAGGTTGCCCTTGGCGCGGGGCGTGGCGGCCTCGTCGCCCGTGGCCTTGAAAATCGGGCACATGGTGACGATGGTCTCCACGGCGCGGCACTCGGCGCAACCGTTGCAGCGCTCGGCCTCGTGTTCCAGCTCGCCGGGCTTCCACGCCAGGTTGCGCGACGGCGCGGCCTGGGCGTAGCCCGGCCCGTGGCGCAAGTTGTGGCGCACCAGGTGCGGGTCCGTGTTGTAGACGATCTTGCCCATGTTCAGCACGTGGTGGGGGTCCCACGCGTCCTTCACCTCGTGGAACACGCGGTAGAGTTCCGGGCCGAACTGCCTCTCCAGGAACGCCGTGCGGCTGAGTCCGTCGCCGTGTTCGCCGCTGATGGACCCGCCGAGTGACAGCAGCAGGTCGTAGGTTTCGCGCGCGATGGATTCCATCTTCGCGCAGTCCTCCTCGAACCGCAGGTCCAGGTAGGGGCGCGTGTGCAGCACGCCCGCGCCGGCGTGGGCGTAGGTGGCGTATTCCACGCCGTGGCGCGCGAAGATCGCCTCCTTGCCGGCCAGGTACTCGGCGAGGCGGGCGGGCGGGACCGAGGTGTCCTCGATGAAGCCGACCGGGTGTTTGCCGTCGTACTTGGCGTAGAGCAGGGGCTCGCCCGATTTGCGGATGGCCCAGTAGGCCTTCTGCGCGTCGGGGGCGGCGGCGATTTCGAAGCCGATGGCCTGCCCGCGGCGGGTGACGATGTCGTCGGCGAGCGCCCGGAGCTTCGGCTCCAGCGCCTCCGCGGTCCCGCCCTCGAATTCCACCATCAGCAGCGCGCCGACATGGTCGGGAAGATACTTCTCGTAGCCGAAGCCGGCCTTGCGCGCCATCGACACGATGTTCTGGTCGAGCAGTTCGCAAGCGTACGGCTTGTGTTCGAGGATCGCGGGGACGCTGCGGGCCGCGGCCACCGAGTCGGGATAGTGCAGGATCACGAGGGCACGGGCTGCCGGGATGTCCACGATGCGCAACTTGGCCGACACGATAGCGGCCAGCGTGCCCTCGCTGCCACACACGAGGCGCGACAGGTCGATCCTGCCGTCCTCCACGACGCCGAACATGAGGTAGCCGCTGCGGTGGCGGTTGAGGTGGTGCGGCCACTTGTCGCGGATCAGGTCCGCGTGCTGCTCGCACAGCCGGCGCGTGTCGCGGTAAACGGCGGCCTCCATGGTGTCGCGGCCGGTGATTTCCTTCCACTCGTCGCCGTCCAGTTCCACGGGGCGCGTGGTGACCAGTTCCCCGTTTGCCAGCACGCACTCCATCTCCAGGATGTGCTTGCGGAAGTGGCCGTAGTAGAGTGAGTGGGCGCCGGTCGAGTTGTTCGCCAGCACCCCGCCCACCACGCAGCGGCTTCCGCTGGCGGGGTCGGGCCCGAGTTTCTTGCCGAACGGCGCAAGCGCCTTGTTGAGCACGTCGAGCACCACCCCGCACTCCGCGCGCACCCAGTTCTCCTCGGGACATATCTCGAGGATGTTGTCCAGGTGCTTCGTGGTGTCGTAGATCACGGCGCGGCCGAGCGCCTCGCCCGCGAGGCCGCTGCCGCCGCCGCGCGGGATGATGGGGACGCGCAGGTCGTGGGCCAGCCGGTGCAGGGCGGCCACCTCGTGCTTGTCGCGCGGGAAAACGGCGCCCATGGGGTCGATCTCGTAGATGGACGCATCGGTCGCGTAGAGCCGCCGCGTCATCTCGTCGGCGAAAAGGCCGCCGGTGACCGCGTGGCGAACCTCCTGGGCAAAGTCGAACGGGGCCACCGGCTGGGGGGCCGGCGCGGCCGGCAAACCGGCGGCGTGGGCGGCGGGTTTCGGATCGTGCGTGGCGGTGCTCATCTGCCACGCACTACCGGACCATGCCCCACTCCTTCAAGTTGCGAACACCGGCCCGGACGGGCCGGGTCGGCCTTTTCGGCGCGACCCGCGATCCCGCTCCGGCGAATAGCCGGCGGCGCAACGGCCTAGCAAAGGTACAAATCCACACCAGAATGGTCCTCTAAATGAGCCTTCGTCCCCTGGTCCTTGCCCTGAGCGTCTTCGTGGCCGCAGCATCCGTTCCGGCTCAATATCTGGCCGACACCGGCCGCACGGAGAAGCTGCCCGCGGTGCAGTGGAGCAAGGCCGGGTCGAATCCCGCCGATGCGCCGGCCACCGCGACCGCAACCGCCGGTACCCCGGGCACCGGCGGGCCGGCGGAAGCCGTCACCGAAATCCAGGCCGCGGAGTTTTTCCTGCCGGCCGTGGAGCGGGCCGTTGTCGAAAGCGGCCTTGCCCGCGTGGCCGTGCAGAGCGAGGGCGTGCAGAAAACGCTGAACACGTTCGCCGAGATCATGGTGCATGCCGTCACGGGCAAGACGCGCTACGCCGGCCAGGATCCGCTCTACACCGCCCTCAGCATGATCTACCAGACGCGCCAGTGGATGCGCGTGCCGATGATCCCCGTGGAAAGCCCCCAGCTCGCCGAACTCTTCGGCCTCGACCCGCGCCAGCACCACCGGGTCAGCCCGCTGTGGGTGATGAAGAACCCGCAGTCGCGCGACCTGGTGATGGCCCTGATGAACGGCCGCGACGCCAAAGAGGTGATCAGGGAACCGGCCGGACAGAAGGCGCTGAAGAAGTTCGCCTTCAGGCTCGCCGCGTTTTACGGGATGAGCGAGGACTTCAAGCTGCTGCCCCTGCCCAACTCCGAGGGCGCCTGGGTGTCGCCGACGCTGCTGGAGCATCCCGAGCTCGCCCAGGATCCGCGCATCGCACCGGCTTTGGCCGACCTGAAGACCGACCGCGATCCGGCGGCCGGCGTGATGGCGCTGCACGGTGCGCTGGGCAGGGCGTTTGGGCAGGGCAAGCCCGACGACCTTGCACCGGCCGTTTCATCGCTGCTGCTGACCCTGGGCAACGACCCGCTCTACATGCCGGACCCGGTCCGCAAACTCGACTACTGGAACACGAACCTGCACCCGTTCCAGAAATCGGCGTGGGCGTACCTGCTGGCCACGCTGGCTTTCGGCGCGTTCCTGTGGACCGCCCGCCGCCCCGGCGGCTCGCCGGGAGTGACCGCGGCGCCGGGAAACGACGGTTTCTCGTCGGATGAGCGTCCCGCCCCGTCCATCGGTCTCGCCCGCGAACTGGCCCCGGCCGGCGGACCACCGCTGGACGCGCTGGAACCCGCCGCCGCGCCGCCCGCCGTCGGCGTCATCATCCGCCGGCCTGCCAGCGCGGGTGAACTCCCCGCCGAGTTCTCCGGCACGCGGGACATGGCGCCGTCCGGCTCCCGCGCCCTGTGGGGTTTCTCGTTCGCCATGATGACCGTCGCCACGCTGATCCTGATCGCCGCCCTGGTCATCCGCTTCATCCTGGGCCAGCGCATGCCGGTGTCCAACCTCTACGAATCCATCACCTTCTCGATGGGCGCCTTCGGCGTCGTCAGCCTCGTGTTCGAGGCCATCTACCGGCGCGGATGGGTGGGCGCCGGCGCGTGCCTGTTCGGCTGGGGGCTGATGACGATGGCCAACTCCATGCCGCTGCACATGCGCAAGGTGGAGCCGCTCGTGGCGGTGCTGAACTCCTTCTGGCTCAACTACCACGTCACGTCGCTGCTGATCAGCTACTCGGCCTTCCTGCTGTCGTTCGTGTTCTGCCTCCTCTATTTTGTGAAGCACCTGGCGGGCAACCGCCCCGGGGTGCTGCCGCAGAAGGAGGTGTTCGAGTACCTCAATTACCGGGCCGTGCAGGTGGGCTGGCCGCTTCTGACCCTCGGCATCTTCCTCGGCGCGGTCTGGGCCAACACTGCCTGGGGAAGCGCGTGGAGCTGGGACCCGAAGGAAACCTGGGCCCTGATCACCTGGCTGACGTACACCGTTTTCCTCCACCTGCGCATGAACCTTGGCTGGACGGGCCACCGCGCCGTGACCGCCTCGATTATCGGTTTCGCGATGGTCCTCGTCACGTACTTCGGCGTGAGCTACCTGCCGGGACTGGCCGGGGGCCTGCACAGCTACGCGGAGCCCATCGCCCGGTAAATATGCCGGGGGTGGCGTGGATGGTCCGCCTGTGGGACCGCAACGGCAAACCTGTTGTCTGTCGGCACGCACCGTGTCTTCATCGGCCGGTATGGGTATGACTTCTCTCTCCATGGATTTCCGCCTCCTCCCGCCCCGGTTCACGGGCGGGAAACCCGTGCCACGGGGGGCGGGCGGCTCCGTATTTTCTCACGGCCGTTCACGACCATGACCGACCCCGCCCCCCGGCCCCGCCTGCACGAGGTGTTCCGCAACCGGAACTTCCGGCGGCTGTGGTTCGGGCAGGTGGTGTCGTATCTCGGGGACCGGATTGACCAGATGGCGATGATCGCCGTGCTGGGGGCGTCGGCGTCCACGGCGGCGCGGGGCGCCGACCACGCGAACCTGGTCACCTTCTGGGCCACGCTTCCCTACCTGGCGATGAGCCCGTTTGCGGGCGCGCTCGTGGACCGGATGGACCGGCGGCGGCTGATGATCGCGGCCGACCTGTTCCGCGGGGCCGTGGTGCTGGCGGTGCCGTTCGTCGTCAGCCCGGCGTCGCATCCGTGGATCGTCTACGCCGTCGTCGGCCTCATCGGCGCGGCAACCAGCGTTTTCGCGCCGGCGCGCTCGGCGCTGATGCCCGAAATCGTGCCGGGCAACCATCTCCTGCGGGCCAACTCCGTCACGACCACCATGGGAACCGTGACGATTCTCGCCGGCACCGTGCTGGGCGGGAAACTGGTCACCGAACTCTCCCAGCCCAACTGGCTGGTGGACCGCATCGGCCCCTGGCTGTACTGGGCGAGCCTGCCGGCGGGCCTCGCCGTGGCGCTGGCGCTCGACGCCGCGACCTATTTCTTCTCGGCGGCCATGCTGTCGGGTATCCGCACCGGTCGCCGGGGCGCCGCGCCACCGGTCGCCAGCCCTTCGCGCGGCATCCTGGGCGGTTACGCGGCGGGCCTGCGCGAGGGAATGGTCCGGGTGCGGCGCTCGCGGGTCACGACGATGGCGGTGCTGCTGGATTCCTGGTTTTTCCTCGCGGGCGGAATCCTGTTTGCGGGGATCACGCGGCTGGTCTTCGTGCGCCTGGTCCCGGCGAACCCGGGGGCGGCGCCCGAGATGCTCGGATATGCCTACGGCGCGCTGGGGTTGGGGCTGGCGCTGGGCGGCGTGGCCGTGGGCCGCCACGGGGGACACGCGCCGCTGCGGCGGTTGCTGCCCGCCTGTTACGCGGCGGCGGGCCTTTGCTCCGCGGCGCTGGCGTGTCCGCTGGGGGCGGCGGCAAGTTGCGGCATCCTCGCCGCGCTGGGTTTCTCCGCGGGCGGCATCGTGGTGACCATCGAGACGGTCCTGCAGAAGTCGGTGGCCCCCGAATTTCGGGGACGGGTTTTTGCACTGAACAACCTGGCGCTGAACACCACGCTCCTGGTGTCCGTCGGCGCGGCCACGGTCGCGCTGTCGCGGGGCTGGATGGACCACGTTTCGGCCCTTTCCCTGGCGGCCGTCCTCGCGGGGACGGGAGCGGCGCTCGGCGCCGCGGGATTGCCCCGCGGCACCAGCGCCGGCATCTGCGCCGCTTCGGACTGAGCCGCGCCGGGATGCGGTTGTTTGGGCTTTCCCATCGGACGGGCCGGCGATAGGGGTTTCGCGCACCATCGGGTTCGCGGCGCGCGCGCGGGCCGCGGGCGGCGCAATTGACGGACGGAGGAACAGTTCACATGGCGGAATTTGGCTGGGGCATCCTGGGAGCGGGAAACATCGCCCGCAAGTTCGCCGCCGACCTGGCGTTTGCGCCGGGGGCGCGGCTGGCCGCGGTGGGATCGCGCGATGCGGCGCGGGCCGCGGAGTTCGCGGGGGAAACAGGCGCCGGGCGGGCCCATGGCAATTACGGGGACCTCGTTGCGGATCCGGATGTGGAGGCGGTGTACGTGGCGACGCGGCATCCCGACCACGCCGCCGCCGCCCTGCTGTGCCTGGAAGCCGGCAAGCCGGTCCTGGTGGAGAAGCCCTTCACCCTGAATGCACCGCAGGCGCGGCGCGTGGTTGCCGCGGCCCGCGGGCGGGGCCTGTTCTGCATGGAGGCGATGTGGACGCGGTTTTTCCCCGTGATGGGGGCCGTGCGCGCGGCGCTTGCGGGCGGGGCGATCGGCGAACCGCGCATGGTCCTGGCGCATTTCGGCTACCGGGGGCCATGGGACCCGCGGCGGCGGCACCTGAATCCCGACGACGGCGGGGGCGCGCTGCTCGACGTGGGCATTTACCCGGTGTCATTGGCCTCGATGGTCCTGGGGCCGGTTCGCAAGGTGTGCGGACTCGCCCACCTCGGCGAGACCGGCGTGGACGAGCAGTCGGCGATCGTCCTCGGGCACGACGGCGGGCGCCTGGCCTCCCTCACCTGCGCCGTGCGCACCGACACGCCGCACCACGCCGACATCCTCGGCACCGGGGGGCGCATACGCATCCACGCACCGTGGTGGCGGCCGAACCGTTACACGCTCTGCCGCCCGGATGGTCCGGACGAGGATGTCGAGATTCCGCACGGGGGCGCCGGCTACCAGTTCCAGGTGATCGAGGCGATGCGGTGCGTGCGCGCGGGCCTGGTTGAAAGTCCCGTCATGCCGCTCGACGAAAGCGTGCGCCTGATGGAGGTGCTGGACGAATGCCGCGCGCGGTGGGGGTTGATGTATCCCGGCGAGGGCGGCGGCGGCGCGGCCCCCCGGAATGGCCCCGCGACAACCACCAATCCCTAGCGGTCTTTCGCGGTTCCCGTCGTCGACTTGTCGGTTCCGTGAAAACCCGTGGCGCGGAGGATGAGAAATCGCCCCTCGCGGCCGCCGTCGTCGGGAATGACGGGCTCGTCAAACCATCTGCGGAGCCGTTCGCGGCGGCCCTCCGGGGTCGTCTTGCGCGATCCGGATTCATACACATAAACGGCCGGGTTGCCCATTTCGCGGGCCAGGTGTTCCTCGGCCATGCCGTGATCGCTGAACAGCTGCTGCAGGCCGTACTGGCGGTTCGTTGCGTGGTCGAGCGTGTACACGCGGGGGGTGGCCCGGCCATAGAACCAGTAGGCGAGGGCGCCCGAGAACTCGTTGGAGAGAAGAAACGCGGGCTTGCCCGGGGGCAGGCGCGCGAATTCGGCGTCCGCGCGCGCCGCCATGGCGCGCCACCCGCTGAGATTCCTGAAAAGCTCGTCCTTGCCCGCGGCGGCGGTAAAGGTGCCGGTCAGCGTTTCCGTCATCACGACGGCCATCGTCAGGAAGCCGAGGACCGGCGCGCCCACCAGCAGGCGCACGCGCCGCCGGCGCGCGCCCAGGTCGGGGGCCCGGGCGATCCAGCGCCCGGCGAGGATGGCCAGGGCCACCATCGCGGGCATGTAGGCCGGGGCGTCCCACTGCTCGCGGCTCAACTCGCGCCGCGTCACCAGGGCGATCGCCGCGAAGAAGAGCCACATGAACCCGCCGAAGAACCCGAGGAACGCCATGTCCTTTTCGCCGCGGCGGACTCCCCGGTACACCGCAACCGCCAGCGCTGCGACCATTCCCGCGTAAAGGAGGGGCGAATAGTAGCCCAGGTGGCCGCCGTGGTACTCCAGCACGTTCATCAGCGAGGGCGCCATGCCGCGCTGTCGCGAAACCAGGTGGTAGCGCAGGGTGGGCCAGCCGAGGCGGTAATCGGTCCAGACGGCCACGGGAGCGAACACGAGGACGGCCACAAGCCCGCAGACCCACGGCCCGGGCGTGCGCAGGTGTCTGCGCCATGCGGGAACCGCGACAAGGCACAGGAGCAGCGACGGGAAGAAGAGGACCATCATGTACTTCACGTAAAGCCCGGCGCCGACCACCGCCCCCGCAGCCGCCCACGCCGCCGTCGACCCCGTCCCGAGGGCGCGCCACGCCAGCAGGAGAGCGGCGGCCCAGAAGATGAGCTGGGTGCCGTCGGGCGTCAGGATCGCGCCGAACCCGAAGATCATCGGGGCGGCGAGGCAAAAAAGCGCCGACCAGAACGCGACCGCCGCGCCGGCGATGGTGCGCCCCAGGATGTAGGCCAGCGCCGGGGCCGTGCAGCCGAGCAGGAGAGGAAAAAGCCTCACGCCGAATCCGGTGCGCCCGGCGATGGCCATGCCCATGCCCGCCAGCAGCGGCGTGCCGGGCGGGTGCGGGCAGAAGTTGAGGGGGGCCACGTGCCAGAGCCACGCGTAGAGCATCTCGTCGGGGAAAAGATCCAGCCGCACGGCGAACGCCGCGCGCAACGCCAGCGCCACGGCCCCGATCAGCACGAGGACGGCAACCGGGCGGCGGGGAAGCGGGAGGTATATTGCGGACGCGCTCATCGGGTTCCGTCCGGAAAGGACATTGCACGGGCCTCCGTGTTCGCGGCGCGGGCCGGACGCCCGTGCCACGGGAGTCCGCTTGGCCTGCGCGCCCCCATTTCCGAACCCGGGGATGGTGTCCCTTGGGTCATGCGGCGGCCCGGGCCTCCTCCGCGCGGGATTCCGGCGCGGGCGGGCGGGTCATCTGGCGCCAGGTGATCAGAGCCTCCACCACCAGCCAGACCGAAAGAACGATCAGCACCAGCGTGATCAGGAACTGGAAGTGGCGGAACGGCTCGATGACCGCGTGGTCGCGCAGGCGCTGCAGGTAGGGCAGCGTCATCAGCACAAGGCTCCACATCGTCATGACCATCATGAACAGCGTGGGCACGAGGGCGATCCAGAAGTTCATCTTCTTGCGCGCCATCCACACGGTCACGCCGAGCAGGGTCAGCGCGGCCAGCAGTTGGTTGCTGCTCCCGAAAATGTTCCAGAACACCTGCCACAGGGGCTGGGGCTTGCCGTCCACGGGGATCGGCGGGATGAGCAGCGCCGTCACGGGAATGGCCAGCGACAGCAGCGTGGCGGCGGCCGCCTGCCAGCGCGTGGTCCAGCCGAACAGCTCCATCAGCACGTAGCGCGCGAGGCGGGTGCAGGCGTCCAGCGTGTCAAAGACGAAGGTGGCGAAGCAGAGCAGCGCGAAGGGCAGCAGCAGCGCCTTGAGGCCGGCCGCATTCAACCCCACGGCGCCGCCGATGCGCGATCCGAATTCGGATATGCCGTTGGCATAGATCCAGTTGGGGCCGCGGGCGGCGTCGGCGGGCAGCAGGATCATCAGCGTGGCCAGGCTGACGCAGGCGAAGAAGCCTTCGAGCAGCATGCCGCCGTAGGCGATGGGTTTGGCGTCCGTCTCGTGGTTGAGCTGCTTGCTGGTCGTGCCGCTGGCCACGATGGAGTGGAAGCCCGAGCACGCGCCGCAGGCGACCGTGATGAACAGGATGGGCACCAACGGCATCGTGCCGCCGAAGGCGCCCGCCTTGTCCGGCGCGTTCCACCCCTTGAAGAAGGGCTGTTCGATGTGGAGGCCGCCCGTCAGCGCGCCGACCAGGATGCCCAGCACGCCCAGCCCCATCACGATGTAGAGGAAGTAGCCGCCCAGTTCGCCGCGCGGCTGAAGCAGCAGCCACACGGGCACCATCGCGGCCAGGAAGCAGTAGCCGAGCAGGACGAAGCCCCAAACCTGCTGGGCGGCGCGCGGATCGGCGAGTTTCGGTGTGAAGGCGGAAAGGTTGAACGGAAGGTAGGGGCCGATGAAGATCGCGGCGACCACGAGCGGCAGGAAGACGGCCTTGGCGCGTACCGGGCCGATGGGCGTGAAGCGAAGCGCGAGCCCCATCAGCACGGCGAGGGTGAGGTAGAGGATGGAGGAGGTGGCCACGGCCGGGCCCGGCGCGTCGGCGTTGGCCATGCTGGCCTGGGCCACGAAGGTGCCCGCGGTCACGTCGGTGAACGCGATGATGACGTACACCAGGGCGAACCAGATAAAGACGAGGAAAAGCGTGTAGGCGCGCGGGTTCATGTAGCGGCGCACGATCTCGGCGATGGAGCGGGCGCGGTGGCGCACGCTGGCCACGAGGGCGGTGAAGTCGTGGATGCCCCCGATGAACACCGAACCAAGCAGGATCCATATCCATGCGGGCCCCCAGCCGAAATAGACGCCGGCCAGGATCGGCCCCACGATGGGGCCGGCCGCCGCGATGGCCGAGAAGTGCTGTGGCAGCAGGTACGAGGTGCGCGCCGGCTCGAAATCCAGCCCGTCGCGCTGCGAGTGGGCGGGCGTGGAGGCGTTCGCGCTGAGCGAGAACATCCGGCTCAGCGCGCGGCCGATGACGGCGTACGCCGCCGCGAGAAAGACAAACGAAACAACCAGGAAGAGAAGCAGGTTCATGGCCACCGCCTTTTGGGAAAAACGGCATTTGTGCGGAATCGGGGTCCGGTTGTCCATTGCGGAATTGTCGGCGGGGCCGTGTTGGTCGCCGCGAAGACAAAGGGGCGCGAATGAATCGCGGCCCGGTTCCCTACGCTCCAAGCAAACCTGTCCCTCCGGAGCCCGCCCCTTGCGCGAAGTCTGTCACCTCAACGGTCACATTGTCCCACTGAGCCTGGCCACCATCCCGGTGGAGGACCGCTCGTGCCAGTTCGGCGACGGCGTGTACGAGGTGGTGCGGTTCGTGGGGCGGCGCGGCGTGCGCCTGGACGCGCACCTGCGGCGGCTGGCCGAGAGCGCGGCGCACCTGCACATCACGGGGGCGCCCGCGCCCGGCGAGTGGCTGGACATCATCGCCCGCCTGCAGGACGAGGCGGGCATCCCCGACGACAACGCCGTGGAAACGATCCTCTACCAGCATGTTTCGCGGGGGGTGGCGCCCCGCGCCCACCTGTGGAAACCCGGCATCACGGCCCACAGCCTCGCTTATTTCCGCCCGTGTCCCCGCTGCGCCCCCGGCCAGCGCGAGAACGGCGTCATGCTGATCAGCCAGCCCGACGAGAGGTGGAACCGCTGCTTCATCAAAAGCGTGGCGCTGCTGCCGGCGGTGATGGCCAAGCACGCCGCGTTTGAGCAGGGCGGGTTCGAGGCTCTGCTGGTGCGCGACGGCATGGTGACCGAGGGCGGATCCACGAACCTCTTCTGCGTGCGCGGCGGCACGCTGTTCACGCACCCCCGCGGACCGCGGATCCTCTCGGGCATCACGCGCCAGGTGGTGCTGGAGGCGGCGGCGCGCGAGGGCGTGCCCGCGCGCGAGGAACCCGTGGCCCACGCGGACTTCGCCGCGGCCGACGAGGCCTTCATCTGCAGCACGACGATGAACGTCCTGCCCGCCACGCGCCTGGATCACGCCCCCATCGGCGACGGTCAGGTCGGCCCCGTGACGAGGCAACTGGCGCGGGCCGTGGAGGAGATCCTGTCCGACGAAATCACCCGGGACAAAGCGGTCTAGGGAGGCGTCAGGGGAAGAGTTCGTCGCAGACCCGGCGGACAAACACCCGCTCGCAGCGCGCCGAGGCCACCCGGCTCAGCAGCGCGGCAACCCCAAGGACCATCATGCAGTAAACGCCCACCGAAACCCATTCCAGCTGGGCCCCGGGCGACAGCTTTTCCGCGAATCGAATGCCCTGGAACGCGGCGACGATGCCGGCAACGGTGCCGACGGTCCACCCCTTGCCGAGCACCAGGCACCAGACCAGGAGGCGGCTCAGCACCACCACGCCGCATAGCGTGACGATCAGGATCGTTCCCACCGTCAGCACCGTGTACAGGCGCACCCCCCGGACCTGCACGAAGAGCGTGAACAGCGTCACGACCGCGGAAACGCCCCCCACGATTCCGGCGGCGCCCGTGGAAAGGTTCAGGTGCGCCCGGACAGCGGCCACGAACTCGGGCGATGAGATCGGCGCCGTCATCAGGTCCACGCCCTGCCCGTTGGCCTTGAGGATCTTCGCCAGGTTGCGGACGGGAAGCATCAGGATGGAGAGGTAACCGAAAGTCAGGTAAACAGAGATGAGGCAAAAGCCGATGTTCACCAGCCCGGCCAGGGAACCCAGGCAGCAGCCGATCAGGACCGGGTCGCGCAATCCGAACCTCTGCAACCGGGCGCGGCGGACAAAATACAGATAGGCGGCGTTTTCCTCCCGCGGCGCAAAGCGCGCCACCAGGCGGTCGCAGATCCCGAATTCCAAACGCGGCAGCCATCCCATGAGGGAAAGGTGCGGGCGGGAAAACGGGAATCCAACGGCTTTGTTTTCTGCGAGGCCGGGTCCGGTGTCGCGGTGGATTGGCTTTCAGTGCATTGCACCACCTTTGGCGTTTTGGCCTTTTGGCTATTTGGCGTTCCTGTCTTTGACGCGTGCGTTCGAAAAGGCGAAAAGCGTTCAACGCCAAAGCGCCAAAAGGCAAAAGTGCCAAGAACGCCAGGGCGTGCCCGTGCGGTGGAGGAGATATGTTCCGAGGAAATCGCCCGGGCCACGGCGGCGTCTGGGGGACGAATCAGGGAAACAAGCGGTCACAAATGCGCCGCACGAAAACCCGTTCACAACGCATGGAGGCTACGCGCGCAGCCCCGGCTACCAGCAAAACCATGCCCACAACCCAAACCACACCCAACTGCCCAGTGGGTCCCATGCCAACGAAGTACTTCAGCACCGCCCAGCCCGTGGTCAGGATTCCCAACAACACAATGGGCGGCCATGCGCCGCCAAGAACATTGAGCCAAATCAGAAGCCGCCAGAAGATGGCCCACGCTACCGCGATTACGGGTATGTTGATCCCAACGGCAACGGAGTCCCTTAACCCCGAACCTGAACTGATCTCCCATAGCACGGCGACGAGATAACCAGCCACGGCTGCCATACCGGCAGCAGCCAGGGAAAGGTTCAGGAAAGAGCGAATCCCGGTCACGAATTCCGCCGAGGTTATCGGGGCCGCCATCAGGTCCACCCCGCGCTGGTTGGTCCGAAGGAATTCCACCAACTTCAGGACGGGCCGGCCCCAAATTACGAGGAGAGTCATGGGGAGACATAACGGGAGGATGGCGAGGCCCTCGTTCAAGAGGCCTGTAAGCGCGGCAAGGGAGCACCAGATCAGCACGTTGTCGCGGAGACCAAAGATCCGGGCCTTGGCATGGCGCACCATAAGAAGGTAAACCGCGTTCTCCTCCCGCGGCGCAAAGCGCGCCACGAGGCGGTCGCAGATGCCAAATTCCAAACGCGGCGGCCATCGCATGGGGTCAAGTTGATGCCGGGAAACCGGAAAACCAACGGCTTTCTGCCCTTCAGACGCCCCCCTCTCCCCTCGGGCCATCGCTCGCCGATAACAAGAAACCTGTTTGTGTTGCACAAATAACACAAAAGTGGTCCTCTTTTGTGTGACTGACCGTCCCGCCTTCGCGGTATAGTGTCGGCTATGACAAGAACAACAACGACCCGCGAGGACGACCTCGCCGCGTCGCGCCTGGAGTATCCCGAGGCCCAAAGCGACGCCCTCCGACCGGTTGAGATCGGCGATCCGCATCCCGACCGCGAACCCGCCAACGCCCCCTTCGTTTCGAAGCGGCGTTATGAAAAAAGCCCCAAGGAAGTGGCGCTGGACAAGCTGCTGCTCAAGCGCGCCGGCGACGGCCTGCTCGGCAAGGTGGTCCGCTCGCTTCTCGACGACAAACTGATCGGCGCCCTGCAGAATTACGCCAACGTGGTCTCCATCCAGCGGCTTGGCTACAACGACCACGGCCCGGTGCACGCGCGCATCGTGGCGCTCAACTGCCTGCGCATTTTTGAGCTGCTGAGCGCGGCCGGCATCGAGCCGAGCATCGTCTCCGAGGAGGTGGGGGAGCGCGAGGACGCCCTGGTGGCGATCTTCACCGCCGCATTCCTGCACGACCTGGGGATGAGCGTGACCCGCGACAACCACGAGCAGCATTCCATCACGCTGGCCGACCCCTTCATCCTCAAGCACCTCGGAGCCGTCTACCAGGACGAGGGCAAGGTGTACATGATGCGCAGCCTGATCATGGAGTGCATCATCGGCCACATGGCCCACTACAAGGTGCACTCGGTGGAGGCCGGCATCGTGATGGTGGGCGACGGCACGGACTGCACGAAGGGGCGCGCCATGATCCCGCAGCAGATCGCCCGCCGGCCCATGATCGGCGACATCCACCGCTTCAGCGCGTCGGCCATCGAGACGGTCCACATCCGCAAGGGCCGCCACAAGCCCGTGCGCATCGACGTGATGATGACCGCCGAGGCCGGCCTGTTCCAGCTGGAGGAAGTGCTGATGGGCAAGGCCAAGGCCAGTCCCATCATGAACCAGCTCGAAATCGCCGCCCACATCGACGGCAAGGAACGGCTCTACCTGCGCTGACCGCGCGGGGGCGGCCGCAATAATCCGACGTTCTTTCGTCCCCCTTCGCGGCTACCCCTGCTTTCGTGTCTTTCCCTGCTTCTTCGCACGCCACGCGCCCGGCGGCATGCCGTGGCGCGCGTGGAACTGGCGCACGAAGTAGCCGACATGGCGGTACCCGCAGGCCGCCGCCACCTCCTGCACGCTCATCGCGCTGCGCTTCAGCAGGTCTGCGGCGCGGCGCATCACCCACTCCTCGGCGAACGCCTTGGGCGGCACCCCGAACCGCTTCACGAAGTCCCGGTATAGGGTTGACCGGTCCACGCCCAGCCGTTCGGACATCTGGGCCACGCCCGGGATTTCGCCGTAGGATCCCTCGATGAGTGCGCGGCAGGCTTCGGCCACCCGGGCCGCGCCACCCCCCGCCGAGGGGCCTGGCGCGGCCGTGGCCACCAACTCCACAAACCGCCAGGCCTGCGCCACCGGGTCCAGGTTCGCCAGCCCGCCGCGCCGCGCCCGGAGCACGAGGTCGCCAACCAGCGCCGCCAGGTCACCCGTCACCGCCCCCGCGCGATGCGGCGAGGCCGGGCCGATGCCGCACCGGCCCAGCGCCCAGGCCGCCAGGCGTCCGCGCAGGGGGAACCAGGTGTAGCGCCAGGGACGGCGCGGCGCGTCGGCATACTCGAGGTACTGCCCGGGAAAGAACACGAACAGGTCACCCCCGCGCGCCGGGTAAGGCACGCCGTCCGCGGTGAAAACGCCCTCACCTGCGTGGACGCAGTGCACCGCCACACCCGGCGACACCTGGCGGTACTCGAATCCTCCCAGGCTGCGGAAACACCCCACCAGCGGAATCCAGAGGTCGGGTTCGTCCCAGGCTTCCGGGAAAACCGGTCGCTGGACCGGATGGACCGTCTGTTCATACGTGGCGCCCATGCTCAAGCCTCCTGCTGCACCATTTGTGCAATCGGTGCATGGTCAATACCATTGTTTCGCAAACATTGCGCATGGTCTTTTCGGTCCAGTCCGCAACCAAACCGCCATTATCAGACCGAAGGAAAACACCCACCGATGACCGCCACGCCACACGTCCTCAACGAGGTGGACGCCCGGGGACTCGACTGTATCGGCGACGGGCATGCCGACGCATTCCGCCGCGACGGGTACCTCGTGATCCGCAACGTGGTCGCCCCCGCCGAATTGTCAGCGCTCCGGGCCGCGGGCGACGAGCTGGTCCGCGAATCCGCGACGATCGGGCCGTTCGACCCCGACTTCCAGTACGGCCGCGGGGCCAGGAGCGGTTCCCAGGTGTTCAAGCGCGTCGAGTATGTCGTCTCGCGCAAGGAGCCGATGCGCCTGCTTCTCGGCCACCCCTTCATCCTGCGCTCGGTGGAGAGGGTGCAGGGGCGCAGCTTCATCCCCACGTGGGACTCGATGGTGGTGAAGATGCCCGGCGAGGGGATCATCGTGCCGTGGCACCGCGACGCCGAGCCGCCCCGGCGGGCCGGCGACCCCCGCCCCATCTTCAACGTGGATTTCTACCTCGACGAGGCCGACCTGAAAACCTGCCTGTGGGTGATCCCCGGCAGCAACCGCTGGACCGGCAAGGACGCGCACCGCCGCTGCGCCGAACCGGGCTTCCGCATGGACGACGCCGTGCCCGTGCCCATGAACCCGGGCGACGTGATCCTCCACGATGTGCTCGTGCTCCACGGTTCGCCCGAGGGCGACGGCAACGCGCTCCGCCGCACCGTGTACTTCGAGTTCCGCCCGTGCGACGTGGAGGCCGACCTCGGCCCCCACACACCGCCCTACCTGCGCCTCAAGCAGCAGGTTCTGCTCCGCTGCATGGCCGAGCGCGCGGCCGCGCCGTTCGCCGCGGCCGAGAGGCCCTTCGCCTACGCGCCCGATGCCGCGTTCGACCCCGGCCCGCCGTCGCCGCCCTCGCGCCTCCGGTTCCCCCACCCCGAGTTCTGGCGCGAGGACGCAAAATGACCGCCGCCGCGCCCCCCTTTGAGCTGAAACCCGACTTCGACGCGGTCGTGCGGCGCATGGACGCCTGGTGGAACGCGTCGGTGGCCGACCGGCCCCTCGTGCACATGGCGTTTCCACGCCCGGCCGCCGAACAGGTTCCCTGGCCGGTATCCACCCATGCCACCCTGCGCGACCGCTGGCTCGACGCACCATGGCAGGCCGACACCGCCCTGGCCTGCGCCCGGAACACCGAGTGGTTCGCCGACGCACTGCCCGTCGCCATGCCCAACATCGGCCCGGACGCCTTCGCGGCATTCTACGGCGTCGACCTGGAATTCGGCGACATCACCAGCTGGAGCCATCCCAGCCTGCCGGACCTGACCGACGAGACCCTCGCCGCGCTGAAGTTCGATCCCGACGGCTTCTGGTTCCGCAAGGTGGTGGAGATCACCGACGCCTACCTCGACCGGGCCGCCGGGAAATTCCTCGTCGGTTACACGGATTTCCACCCGGGCGGCGACGCCCTCTCCGCGTTCCGCGGGCCGGAAACGCTGTGCATGGACGTGGTGGAGTGTCCCGAGCAGGTGGTGAAGTTCGTGGACCGCGTGACGGACGACTTCCTGGCCGCCTACGACTTCTTCCACGGGAAACTCAACGCGGCGGGTATGCCCAGCACCAGCTGGATGCCGCTCACGTGCGGCGGCGGCGGACGGTTCCACATCCCCTCCAACGACTTTTCGTGCATGATCAGCGAGGAGATGTTCCGGGAGCTGTTCCTGCCCGGCCTGGTGCGCGAGTGCGCCCACATGGACCGCAACTGCTACCACCTGGACGGCCCCGGCGCCCTCCGCCACCTCGATGCGTTGCTCGAGGTGCCCACGATCCACGCCATCCAGTGGGTTTACGGCGCCGGCGGCGGCCGGTGGCACGACTGGATCCCCGTGTACCAGAAAATCCAGGACCGGGGCCGCGCCATGATCCTGTACGCGAACGCGGACGACCTGGACGGCGTCTTCGATGTCCTCCGCCCCGAGGGCGTCTTTCTCTCGGTCGGCGGCGTGGCCAACCGCGCCGAGGCCGAAGCCATCCTGGCGAAAATCACCCGCTGGAAGGCGTGAACGGCCGGACAACTCGGAAACAGATCGCGCGTGCCTATGCGCGCATCGCAATAAAACGCGCGTAAGGACACGGGCGATCCAAGGTGCGTCGGCCGGTGCGGTTCCCGCTGGATGGTCCCGGCAACCCGTTCCTGCCGGTTTTCCATTGCGATTCCCCCGCGGGTTTGCGGTTCAACCATAAGCACATTCGCGCCATGTCCACGCAACCCGCCGTCGCAGTCGTCGTTCCGTTCCTCAACCGCCGTGAGGAGGTGGAGCGCTGCCTGTCCGCGGTTCTCGCCCAGGAACTGCCCGGGGGCGCCACCTTTGAGGTGATCGCGGTGGACAACGGCTCGACGGATGGCACGGCCGCCGCCCTGGCCCAGCTGCCCGTGCGCGTGGTGCCCTGCGCGCGGCCCGGCCCCGCCGCGGCGCGCAACGCGGGCATCCGCGCCGCCACCGCGCCCGTCGTGGCCATGACCGACAGCGACTGCGTGCCCGAACCCGGCTGGCTGGCGCGCCTCGTGGAGCCATTCGCGGACCCGGCCGTGCTGGGCGTTGGTGGCCGCATTGACGCGCTGACCGTGACCCGCGGCGTGGAAATTTTTGCCGAGAAATACGAGGTGCTGTGCCAGGGCAAGATGTTTGCCGGCGTGCTGGGTTTCCCGCCCTTCTTCGTCACGGCCAACGCCGCCTTCCGCCGCGACGCGCTGCTGCGCGTGGACGGCTTCGACGAGACGCTGACCGTGGGCGAGGACGCGGACCTCGCGTGGCGCGTGCTCGACCTGGGCGGCAAGCTGGTTTACTGCCACGGCGCGATGGTCCGCCACGCCCACCGGCGCACCTTTGCCGGGCTTTTCCACCAGGCATTCGCGTACGGCGAGGGTGCCGCCACGGTCTTCGCCCGCCACCGCACCCGCTTCGGCCGCCGCGCCGCCGTGCAGTGGTACGACATCGCCGCCCTGGCCGCCATGCCCCTCGTCATCCCGTGGCGCCTCGTGTCGGGCGCCGACGCCTACGAGCGCAAGTCGGGGTTCTACGAGGCGGTTTACCGCGCGGGTTTCACCCTCGGCCGCCTGCGCGGCTCGCTGAAGCACGGGGTCGTGTTTCTTTAGGCCGCGCCCCGTCCCGGGAAAGGGCGCACTTGCAATGCCGCCGCTCACCCCGATAGGGATGACCCTTCCATGATGACCACGGCTGTTCGCCCATCCCACCCGGCCTCCCGCCGCGCACCGGCGCGCGGGTTGCGCGCCTGACCGGCCCCGCCCCGTGTGCGGCATTGTCGGCAGGGTGAACCGCGACCCGGCCCGCCCGGTGGACGCGGACCTCATCGCGCGTATGAAGCGCTGCATGGTGCACCGCGGGCCGGACGAGGACGGGACCCACCTGCGCGCGCCGGCCGGGTTCGGCTTCCAGCGGCTGGCGATCATCGACCTCAAGACCGGCCAGCAGCCGATGTTCAACGAGGACGGGACCGTCGCCATCGTCTTCAACGGCGAGATCTACAATTTCACGGGGCTGCGCGACGACCTGATCGCGCGCGGCCACCGCTTCCACACGCGCAGCGACACCGAAACCATCCTGCACGGCTACGAGGAGTGGGGGACGGGCATCGCGCAGCGCCTGCGCGGCATGTTCGCCTTCGCCATTTTCGACCATAAAACGGGGACGCTTTACATCGCGCGCGACCGCACGGGCAAGAAGCCCCTCCACTACACCCTGACCGGCGCGGGCACCGACGGCGAGGCGCTCCTCTTCGCCAGCGAGATGAAGAGCCTGCTCGCCGACCCGGCGGTGGAGCGCCGCGTGGACATCAACGCCCTCAACCACTATCTCACCTACCAGTATGTGCCCCACCCGTGGACGATCTTCGAGGGCGTGAGGAAGCTCCCCCCCGCCCACTGGCTGGAGTACCGCGACGGGAAACTGCGGGTGGAGCGCTACTGGTCCCCGGACTACGAACCCAAGCGCGCCATCACCGAGGCCGACGCCGTGGAGGAGACCCTGGCGCAGCTGGACGACGCCGTGCGCGTGCGCCTGATGAGCGAGGTGCCGCTCGGGTGTTTCCTCAGCGGCGGGGTGGACTCGTCCCTCGTGGTCGCCATGATGCGCCGCCATGTGGCCGGCGACCTCAAGACCTTCTCCATCGGGTTCCGCGAGGAAAAGTTCAACGAGCTGCCCTACGCGCGGCAGGTGGCGGGGCAGTTCGACACCCACCACGAGGAGTTCATCGTGGAGCCCGACGCGCTGGAATGCCTCGGGGCGCTGGCGTGGCACTTCGACGAGCCGTTCGCCGACTCGAGCGCCATCCCCACCTTCTACCTGTCGCGCATGACCCGGCAGTTTGTCACCGTGGCCCTGAACGGCGACGGCGGCGACGAGAGTTTCGCCGGCTACACGCGCTACGCGGGCATCCCCACGGTGCGCCGGTACGCCGAAACCGTGCCGGGCCCGGTGCGCCGGGCCGCCGCCGGGCCCCTCGCCCGCCTGGCCGCCCTGGTGCCGGGCAGCCCCCTGCTGCGCCGGCTGCATGTGGTGAACCGCATCTCGCTGATGTCGCCCGAATACGCCTACATCGAGAACATGGTGATTTTCCGCGACTTCCAGAAGCGGGAATTGCTCGCCCCCGGACACCGCCCCCTGCTGAACGAACTCGATGCGGAGAGCGAGGCGCTCACGGCCGAAGCCATGACGGGCGGCTCCGCGATCGAACCCGTGGACCGGATGATGCTCGGCGACATCGCCCTGTATCTGCCCGGCGCGCTGCTGCCCAAGGTGGACCGCATGACCATGGCGCACTCGCTGGAGGGCCGCTCGCCTTTCCTGGACGTGAACATGATGGAGTTCGCCGCGCGCCTGCCGGCCGGGGTGAAGTTCGCCGGGGGACGCCCCAAGCACCTGCTGCGCCTGGCCGCACGCAAGTTTTTCACCCCGGAGTTTCTCGACCGCCCCAAGATGGGCTTTGGCGTGCCGCTTGGCGATTGGTTCCGGGGGCGGCTGCGCGGGTTCACCGAGGACCTGCTGCTGGCCGCCCCGGCCCGCGACCGCGGTTTCTTCGACATGACCGCGGTGGCCCGCATGGTGAACGAGCACATGACCGCGCGCGCCGACCACAGCCACCGCCTGTGGTCGCTTCTCATGTTCGAGGCGTGGGCCCGCACCTTCCTCGACCGGGGCGACCCGCTCGCGGGGCCGGTGGACTTCGGTGGCCCGGCGACCCCCGCAAGAAACTGATCCACGAACGGCACGAAAGAACCCGGGGTCGGACTGGCAACGGCGGCAGCCCCGTTTGCCCGCCGTCTTCCGGTCTCCCGTCGCGCGGTCCCGGATTCGGCGCAAATCCGGCGCTTTCCGGTTTGCCCTTGAATTATGTCGCTTTCGGGCATCGTTTCCGCGCATCTAGACCATCCTGGTGCCTGTCCCCCCACCAGCCGCGAAAGGAACCGTAACGTGCATCTGACTTCGCTCGACTGGATTGTAATCGCCATCTACTTCGCCTTCACCATCGGGATTGGACTCTGGTATCGCCGCCGCGCGACGGCCTCGACCTCCGAGTACTTCGTTGGGGGCGGCAAGGTGACCTGGTGGCTGGCGGGCACCAGCATGGTGGCGACCACGTTCGCCGCGGACACGCCGCTGGCCGTCACGGGCATCGTGGCCAAGAGCGGAATCGCGGGCAACTGGGTCTGGTGGAACATGCTGTTCAGTTCCATGCTCACGGTGTTCTTCTTCGCCCGCCTGTGGCGCCGCTCGGGAATCCTGACCGACGTGCAATTCGCCGAAACCCGCTACAGCGGTCCCGCGGCCGCGTTCCTGCGCGGCTTCCGGGCTCTCTACCTGGGTCTCCCCGTCAACCTGATCGTCCTGGGGTGGGTGAACCTGGCCATGGTGAAGATCCTGATGCTGGTTTTCCCCGGCCTGACCTTTCCTTCCATCGGCGTCACCGACCCGAAAGTGGCCGTGCTCCTCATTGTCCTCGGCATGATGCTGATCACGGCTTTCGTGTCCACGCTGTCGGGACTGTGGGGCGTGCTGGTCACGGACCTGTTCCAGTTCGCCCTCGCCATGGGCATGGTGATCGCCCTCGGGATATACTCGGTGAAGGCCGTCGGCGGCATGGACGCCCTGATCACCAAGATCCAGGCGCTTGACGCCGCGAAGGCGGCCGCCGCCGCGGGGGGAGAGGGCACCGGGTCGCTGCTCACCTTCCTGCCGGGCATGAACTCGGTGTGGATGCCGATGGCGTACTTTTTTGTCCTGATCGGCATCACCTGGTGGGCGACCTGGTACCCCGGCGCCGAACCCGGAGGCGGCGGGTATGTGGTCCAGCGCATCCTTTGCGCCAAGAACGAGAAACACTCCCTGCTGGCAACCCTGTGGTTTGGCGTGGCGCATTACGCCGTCCGCCCTTGGCCGTGGATCCTGACCGCGCTGGCATCCCTGGTCCTTTACCCGGGATTGGAGGACAAGGAATCGGGATACGTGAAAACTTTCCTCGACCCCAACGTGTTCCCCGTGGCCCTGCGCGGCCTCATGCTCTCGGCTTTCATGGCGGCCTACATGAGCACCATCGCCACCCAGTTGAACTGGGGCGCGTCCTACCTCGTGAACGACTTTTACCGGCGCTTCCTGGTGGGCGACCGGAGCGAGAAGCACTATGTGCGCGCGGCCCAGTGGGCCACGGTGCTGATCATGGTGATTTCGGTCGTCGTCACCTACAACATGCAGACCATCGAGGGGGCGTGGAAGTTCCTCATGGCCGTGGGCGCGGGCACCGGCAGCGTTTTCATCCTCCGCTGGTTCTGGTGGCGCATCAACGCCTGGAGCGAGGTCTCGGCCATGGTCGCCTCGTTCGTCACTTCCGTTTTTCTCGAGTCCTATTACTTCAAGTACGTCCGGGTCTTCCCCAAGGATGACCCGCACCAGTTCGTGTACACCGTGCTGATCACGGTGGCCGTGACGACCGCGGTGTGGCTGTCGGTGACCTTCCTCACGAAGGCCGAGGATCAGCAGACCCTCCTGGCGTTCTACCGCAAGGTCTCCCCGCCCCCGGCCCTTTGGGGACCCGTGGCCGCCGCGGCCCCCGAGATCAAACCCCGCCGCGACACGCTGAACAACATCGCCTGCTGGCTCGGCGGATGCGTGATGATCTACATGGCCCTCTTCGGAACCGGGAAGATCATCTTTGGCCAGACGGGCACCGGGATCGCGTTCCTCGTCATCGGGCTGATTGCCGGCGCGGGCATTTACTGGGATCTCAACCGCCGTGGCTGGAAGGTCATCGAGGAGTAGCCGCCAAGCGTTGGGAGCTTTTCATCGCCCTTCTTCTTGAGCCGCCCGGGAAAACCCGGGAACGCCAAAGGGCCATAGAGCCAAGGGATGGTTTCGTCGCATTGAAGGGGGGGCGGCTTTCATGCCTGCCGCAACAGGCTGACGCTGGCCGCGTCGCGCCCCCTTTGCGCTTTTTGCCGTTTTGCGTTTTTGCGTTCTGCCTTTTTTCCTGCCCTCGGCCGAAAAGGGCGATGGAACCGCCCAGCGACCAAGCCCTCTCTGGCTTCTTGGCTCTTTGGCGTTGGAAGCTTTTCATCGCCCTTCTTGAGCTGCCCGGGAAAAACCGGGAACGCCAAAGGGCCAAGAGGCCAAAGAGCCGCGGGATAGCTTTGTCGTGTTGAGGGAAAGGCGGCTTTCATGCCCGCCGCAAATGGCTGACGCCGGCCGCATCGCGCCCCCTTTGCGCTTTTGCCGTTTTGCGCTTTTGCGTTCCGCTTTTTGACGGCCCCGCAACCGCCGCGGCTAATCCGGCAGCCCCAGGTTTTCCCGTAGCCGCCGCATGCGCCCCTGGGTCTGCGGCGTGTCCGGCACGACCTGGCGCGCGTACTGGTAATAGCGCACGGCCTGGTCGGTGAGCCCGCGCAGCTCGTACAGCTCGGCCAGCCGGATGTAGAGTTCCACCTGCTCGGGCGCGATGCGCTCCAGCGCCTGCCGCACATGATACGTTGCCAGGGCAAGGCTTCCCGCCCGCTCGAGCTCGCGAACGAGCATCAGGCGCAGGATCAGGTCGTTGGGGTTGTTGCGCACTCCCCGCTTCAGCACATCGAGCGCCTTGGCCGGTTCGTTGCTCTCGGCGTAGAAGTCGCGAAGCTGGCTGTAGTTGCGCGGCACGTAGGGATTGAGCGCGATGGCCCGCAGGTACGCGTCCTCGATCTTGCGCAGGAGCGGGAGGACCTGGAGAGGGTCGGCCGACCGCCGCTGGTAGTGGACCGCCAGCCGCGCCCAGGTCTCGGGGTCGAGCGGGAAAACCGCCGCGCTCCATTCCAGCCGGCGCCCGTAAACCGGCGCGTCCGGCCGCTCGCCGGCGGCCCGGCGGGCCGTGCGTTCCGCGTAATACGGCAGGGCCACGGCCACGGTGGCCGCGGCAAGAAATGCGCCCGCCGTGGCGACGACCACGGCGCCCCCGGTCCGCGTCCACCCGGTGCCGCCGCCGCGGCGCACGTCAAAAGGCAGGTCGAAAATGCGCAGGGGATCGCGCACCATCACCAGGCTGACCAGCGTGCCAATGCCGCCCCACACCAGCATCCAGACGCCCGGGAGCGTCATGCCCGGGTGGATGAAGGCCTGCACCACGGACACCACCATCACCGCAAGGAGCACCACGACGGCCATCCGCAGGCGGCGGTTGGGAAACAGCGCCCACCGGCGCATGATGTAAACGGGAAGCCTCAGCCATGTGAAAAGGAGCAGCACCAGCCCCACGGCGCCGAGTTCCACCAGGACGCGGAGCAGCGAATTGAAGCTCGCCGCAAACGGCGCCGCGGGCGACGGCTTGTAGGCGTGGAACAGGTCGGGGTACGTGCCGATGCCGCACCCGGCCAGCGGGAACGCCGCCACCACGCGCCACGCCGTTTCCAGGTTCAGCAGGCGGTGATGTCGCGCCTCCACCACCGCCGTGGTGGCCGCGCCCTCCAGCACCCATCCCAGCTGCCGCAACAGGCACAGGGTGTATACGCCCAGGATCACGGCCACGTACAGCAGGAACATCAGGTTCGACGGCTTGCGCAGCCACAGGAAGGGCAGGGAAACCACCCACACCAGCGCGAGCACCACCAGCGCGGCCTGGAAATTGCCCAGCGTGGAAAGGTACGGGTCGGCTTCCACCGCCTCGGCCGGGACCCCCGCGCGCACGGCCTGGGCCCACACGACGGCCCCCGCGGCGGCAATCACCACGGAGACCGCGAACAGCCTCACGCGGCGGAAGAACAGCATCCGGCCGACGACATAGGCGGCCAGCCCGTCCAGCGTCAGCCCCGCCGCGCGCCACGACGTGCCGCGCACCTCGCTGTAATAGATGTTCGCCACGACCCACCCGAAGAAAAGGAACACGGCGAAATCGTAACCGCTCCAGTAGAGGGGCGGCCGCCCCTCGTGAACCCGCTTGGCCACCAGGAGAAAAAGGGCGCCGTTGAGCAGCACATGCGGCACCAGCGCCCAGGTGCTCATGGGCGACTCGATCCGCGCCGACACCAGGAACGCGGTGAAAAACGCCAGAAAAGCCACGCCCTCCAGGAGCGTGGCCACGGGGTTGCCTGGCGCCTTATCGCCCGAACGCGCTTCCACAGATCGCCCATTGGCAGACGCGGGGCTCTTGCTGGCAAGCAAATAGGCGAGGTGCAGAGCCGGCGATATGGGCACAGCTCTCCCTATCCTCCAAACCGTGACTTTCGGCGTTATCTCCTCCGACCCCTAAAACATCGTCCGGACTTGTGTTGGGGATGACCCGGACACATGGCGCTGGTTGGGGGCCTGCTGAGATGCTGGCTGAGGCTTTGTGGGGCTTTGCGAAGGCGAAGGGGACGCGAATTGCTGTTTGGCTTTCTCGATGAACTCAAGGTTCTCCCTCTCGACCTCACGTTTTGCGTACTTCGCAAACTGATTCAGAAATGCCATCTGGATAAACCCCAGGAGCAACCCGGCTGCGGCCACCGCCAAAACCACCGTTGGAAGGGTGCGATTGGCTCCCGTAATATGGGCTACGAGAAGAACCACCACAGCCATGGCGAAAACCGGAACAAGGCTTAGAATTGCGAATGCGCCGATCCCGGGAATCCAGGCGTAGAGCAGCGTTGTTATCCCGAGGAACAGGAGTATCGAAGAGAATATCGTCACCCAGAGCACGTGGGGGCGCGACGGGGCCGGAAAGGGCGGCGTTTTTCGAACGCAAACCCAGGGCCCCGCATCCGTTTCTGGAATGGGTTCCCGAAGCATCTGTGGTGGGGCTTTTTGTTCGGCCAATTTGGACCGTGCGGTTGTGGCCCTGTGACGCAATCTCCGAAGGAGGTCTGTCTCGGTGTGTGGTTCGACAGCATGGTCGGTCTCGGTAAAAACGGCTTCGTCCAGCCACAACTTGATTCTGTTTGCCCCGAGCACGGTGAAAGGAAAAGCCGCCAGCATCACCAGGACACAAATGCCAAATGCGGCGGCACTGTTCTGGATTCGCAGCGCCGGTCCCCCATTCAACGAGATACCAACGAGGCCGATGGCCACAAGAACGGCAATCCACATGAACCCAACCGTTATGGCCCCGCTGTCCGTCGCCTTGATCCGGGTGATACGCACCAACCCGAGCAGAAGAAGGGGAAAAACCATCAGGGCAAGGAGGTAGAAAGAACAAAGAAGCAACCACTCCTCGTTCGACCAATGGGCACCCACTGCGGAGAGCACGGAGAGGATGGCACAGGAACCCAGCCACCAGATGGCGGGCCGGGCAAATGCGATGGGTTCGAAGGCCTTCCCAACGGCGGTGGCAACCTGGACAAACCGTTTTTGTGGCTCGATCTGCCGAGCAAGGAACACACCTTCCCCGTAACGCGAATGGGACCTAACCCTTATCCCGATCAGTTCGCCGCATATCGCGCACTGAAGGTCATCGGAATCCAGTGCGACCCCGCATCGTGGACATGTAGACATAACGCAAACCCTCCCAACTTCTGGAAAAACTGGGATATGTGTACAATAGCCCGCAAGTCAACTGAATGGGGGGAACGCCGGGAGGTCGCTTAACACGGGGAAACCCAATCCACCGGAGCGATCTTCACGCTGCGTGTGTCGTTATTGGCCCTTCGTCTCCTGCACAGATGAGTGGGGGACCCTAGTGCCCGCCGGTGGCCTTGTGCGCCTCGTTGGAGCCCGGGAAGGGGGCGTTCTCGGTGTAGAAGGTGCGCTTGTTGCCCCGCGTGAGGTAATCCGTGGCGGTGAAACCCAGCAGGGTGGCCAGCATGAGCAGGCTGACCAGGATCACCAGCGCGGTGAGGCGCGAACTGTAGCGCACGTGCATGAAATACAGCACCACCAGCGTGGCCTTGATGGTGGCGATGCCCAGGGCGATGGGCTTGTTCCACACGCCGAAGTTGTGGAACGCGACCCAGACGGTGAGGATCGTGCCGACGACCAGCGCGAGGAAGACCGCGAGGTAAACCCACGGCGAGATGATGTGGTGCCGGTGTGTTCCGTGGCCGGCGGCGGCGGATGGGGCGCTCATGGTCGGCGTGTCTCCCTCGGGGTTCCTAGTGTCCCGCCGCGGGCAGGTAACGCCCCAGCAGGTAGAGTAGCGGGAAAAGGAAAATCCAGACGATGTCCACGAAGTGCCAGTAGAGGCCCGTCACGTCCACCGGGTTGTTGTAGTGCTCGTTGAACCTGCCGCGGACCGCCATGAACAGGATGGTGGCGATCACGCCGATTCCGATGATCACGTGAAGGCCGTGCAGGCCCGTCATCACGAAGTAGATCACGAAGAACAGGTGGACCTGGTCCTTCATCGGGCTGTCGTACTGGAAGAACTTCCCCGGCACCAGGTGGTCGTGCCACTTGTGCGCGTACTCCATGCTCTTGATGCCCAGGAAGGCGAAGGCGCACAGCAGCGTGACCGACAGGAAGAAGATCAGCAGTTTCTGGCGGTTGGTCTGCGAGGCCCACACGGCCATGGCCATGGTCAGGCTGGAGAAGATCAGCACGCCCGTGTTGACGCCGCCCAGCACGATGTCGAGGTGCTGGCTGGCCTCCTTGAAAGCCGGGGTGTACAGGTTGTAGTAGAGGCCGTAGGCGAGGAACAGCCCGCCGAAGAACATGATTTCCGTGGCGAGGAAGATCCACATGCCGAGGTTGGCCGCCTCGCGCTGCTGGTTGGAGTCCTCGAACTGGTGGGCGACGTATGGGTTCGCGTGCGACAAGTCAGGCCTCCGCGGGTGTCGGCTTCGAGTATTGGTACGGCGGCTCGGTCACGACCGGGATCGTCTCGAAATTGGTGGTGATCGGCGGCGAGGCGGTCGTCCACTCCAGCCCGGTGGCGCCCCACGGGTTGGGGGGCGACTTCTTGCCGTAGAAGAGCGACCAGGTCAGGTACACGGCCGGCATGAAGAACCCGGCCCCCAGGATCGAGGCCCCGGCCGTGCTCAGAACATGCAGGATCTGGTAGCCCGCCTCGTCGGGGTAGGTGTGGTAGTGGCGCGGCATGCCCAGGTAGCCCACGATGAACTGCGGGAAGAAGGTGAGGTTGAAGCCCACGAAAACGATCAGGGCGCTCAGCTTGCCCCAGCCCTCGGGGTACATGCGCCCGAACATCTTGGGCCACCAGAAGTGAAGCGCCGCCATGTAGGCCAGGATCATGCCGCCCACCATGACATAGTGGAAGTGCGCCACGACGAAGTAGGTGTCGTGCACGTGCAGGTCCGTGCCCAGGGACGCCAGCACGAGGCCGGTCAGGCCGCCGATGGTGAACAGGCCGATGAAGCCGAACACGTAGAGCATCGGCGTGGAGAAGGTGATCGAGCCGCGGTAGAGCGTGGCGGTCCAGTTGAACACCTTGATGGCCGAGGGGATGGCCACGAGGAAGCTCAGGGCCGAGAAGATCAGGCCGGCGTAGGGGCTCTGGCCGGTCAGGAACATGTGGTGGCCCCAGACGAAAAAGCCCACGACCGCGATGAGCAGGCTCGACACCGCGATGAACGGGTAGCCGAAGATCTGCTTGCGCGAGAAGCAGGTGATGACCTCGCTGATCACGCCCATGCCCGGCAGGATCATGATGTACACGGCCGGGTGGGAGTAGAACCAGAACAGGTGCTGGAAGAGGATCGGGTCGCCGCCCATGTCGGGGTTGAAGACGCCGACGCCCAGGATGCGCTCCACGGCCACCAGCAGGATCGTGATGCCCACCACCGGCGTGCCCAGGATCTGGATCAGGCTGGTCGCGTACATCGCCCAGATGAAAAGCGGCATGCGGAACCACGTCATGCCCGGCGCGCGCATCCGGTGGATCGTGACCATGAAGTTCAGGCCCGTCAGGATGGACGAGAAGCCCATGATGAACACGCCCAGGGCGGTCATCATCACGTGCGTGTTGGCGAACGAGGTGGAGTAGGGCGTGTAAAACCGCCAGGTCGTGTCCACGCCGCCGTTCACGATGGCGAACAGGGTGAAGATCGCGCCGACCGTGTAGATGTACCAGCTCAGCAGGTTGAGGCGCGGGAACGCCAGGTCGCGCGCGCCCACCATCAGCGGCACGAGAAAGTTGCCCATCACTGCGGGGATGGACGGGATCAGGAAGAAGAAGACCATCACGATGCCGTGCATCGTGAAAAGCTTGTTGTAGGTCTCGGCGCTGACGAGGTCGCCCTCGGGGGTCATCAGTTCCAGCCGCACGAACCCGGCGAAAATGCCGCCGAGGAAGAACATGGCGGTGATCGAGATCAGGTAAAGGATCGCGATGCGCTTGTGGTCGAGCGTCAGGAACCAGCTGCGCAGCGTGTAGCCGGCCGTGAGGTAGTTCTCCTCGCTGCCGCCCGGTGCCTCGGGGTTTGCGGTGGTGCTCATGGCCGGGGTGTCACTCCTTTCGGGCGCCCGCCGTGGTGGCGGCGTCGGCCTTGGCCGGGGTGGCGGCGCCCGTGGCGCCATCCGGCTGCATGGTCTTGATGTAGGTGACCAGGTTCATCACCTGCTCCTCGCTGAGCAGGCCCTTGAAGGTCGGCATGATCGGCTGGTAGCCGTCCACGATCTTGGCGGTGGGGATGAGGATGCTCTCGCGCAGGTAGGTCTCGTCGGCCGTGACCACCCGCCCGCCCTGCAGGACGACGTTGCGCCCGTAGATCCCCGCCAGCACGGGGCCGCGCGCCTGCGCGCCGCCCAGGTGGCAGGTGTTGCACGCCCACTGGGTGAACAGCCGCTCGCCGCTCTGGAGGGGCGACTCGTTGCGGTTCCCCCCCGACAGCCACAGCTCGTAATCCTCGGGCGTCTGCACGATGATCCGGCCGACCATCTTCGCGTGGTCCTTGCCGCAGTACTGGTTGCAGAACAGGTGGTACTCGCCCGTCTTCGTCGCGTGGAACCAGGTCGTGTTGTACTTGCCGGGCATCACGTCCATCTTCACGCGGAAGGCCGGCACATAGAAGTCGTGGATGACGTCCTCGGTGGCCATGATCAGCTTGATCGGCCGCCCCGCGGGCACGTGGAGGTCGTTGATCTCCTTCTTGCCGGTCGGGTGCTGGAACTTCCACATCCACTGCTTGCCCGTGACGAAAATCTCCATGGCGTTGGCCGGGGCGTGCATCTGGTCGAAATACACGTTGGCGCCCCAGAAGAACATCACGGTCACCAGCAGCAGCGGGATCGCGGTCCAGGTGATCTCGAGCGCCGTCGAGCCGTGGATGTGCGGCGTCACGTCGTTGTCGCTGCGCTTGCGGTACTTCACCGCGAAGATGACGAGCACCAGCGCGATCAGGATGGTGAAAAACACCGTGACGGCCAGAATGTAAAGCATGAGCGCATCCACGCGGCCTGCCATCGTGGACGCCTGCGGCGGAATCATTTCAAAGTTCGTTCCCATAGACCTTTACCCCGCGTGCCTCGCGCTCAGCCGGCGGCTGCGCCGGTCGCGCCATGACATGACTCCCATGAAGCCGGTCAGGCCCAGCACCGTGGCGATGCCGGCCAGCCGGATGATCCCGAGCACCGTCATGCTGTATTTGCCGGTGGAGGGGTCGTAGTGGTAGCACAGCAGCAGCACGCTGTCGGCGATGCCGCCGATGCGCCCGGCCCCCGCCTCCACCAGCCCGAGCCTCAGGTCGCGCGGCGAAAACTCGATACCGTAGAAGTAACGCGACATCCGGCCCTGCGGCGTCATCACCATGATCGCCGCCGCGTGGGCGTACTGCTGCATCTTCTCGTCCCAGGTGTAGCGGAACCCGGCCGCGTCGGCCAGGGCCCGGATCTGTTTCTCCTCGCCCGTCAGGAAGTGCCAGCCCTCCTCGGCGCCGGGGCGGCCCAGGCTGCCCAGGTAGTTCAGCCGCTTGGGCGCGGCGAGGCTCGCCGTCTCCCTCGGGTCGAAACTCACCGTCAGGATCGTGAAGTCCCTTCCCGGGTTGAGCGAGATCATCTTCAGGCTGTTCACCAGCCCGTTGGTCACCTGGCTGCAGAGCATCGGGCACTCGAAGTAGCCGAGGTTCAGGATGATCGGCTTCTTGCCGAAGTAATCCTTCAGCCGGACGGGCTTGTTGTTCTCGTCGCGGAAGGCGAGGTCGCCGGGCACCTGGTTGTTCAGCTTCTGGTCCACGCCCACTTCCTTCAGCACGCCGGCAAGCTTCGTGTCGGCCGTCTGGGCGCTTGCGGAAAGGGCCGCGCAGGCCAGCATGGCCGCGGCGAAAAACCGTTTGAGGGTGGCGCCCGCGCGCATCACTTGCCCCGCATCTCGGTCATGCGACCGCTGCTGGATACGCTGGGCAACATCGTGTCGGGGCCGGCCGCCTCGGGCGACGGGCCGCCCTCGCGCACGGGGTAGCCCTTCTTCAGCATCTTCTCGATCCCCTTGCCGATGGGGATGTGGATGCGGCCCGTCTTCGCGTCGCGGCCGTAACTGGCCAGGCGCGCGTCCTCGTAGGCGCGGTAGGCGTCCATGTCCTTGCGCGGGGAAACCTGCAGGTTCGGCGTGGGGGGCAGTTCGCGCCCCGCCGCGCCCGGCGCCACGAGGGGCGAGGCCGGCTGGTCCTGCCGGGCGGCGTACCTGTTCAGCACGTTGTAAAACGGGTAGGCGAGGGCGATGACCACCAGGACGATCACGGTGATCGCCAAACCCGTCACCAGGACCGGCCGGGTGCGCGTGTCTTTCTTCTCGTAGCCCGCCTCGAGGCTCTCGGGCGAGACGGGATCGCGGTCGTCGTCGTGTTCGCGGTGGGGTTTAGTGTCCGCCATTGGCGAGTGCCTCCTCCAGGCGCGGATCGTTCACCGGCACGGCCGGCCGCGTGGCGAGCGACTTGAGGAAGACGCCCAGCCAAAGCCCGCCGATGCCCGCCAGGGCCGCGAAGTCCATCCAATGCACCCGGAACGCGTCGCCCCGCATCGAGGGCGCCAGCGTCCAGAAGATGTCCGCGAAACGGAACACGATCACGTAGAGCGCCACGGCCAGCAGGGGGCGGGGGTTGCGCTTCAGGTCGCGGCTCAGCAGCACGAGGAACGGCACCGCGAAGTTGAACGCGATCAGCGCCACGCTCAGGTACTCCCAGCCGCCGTGGAACCGGCGGATGTAGTACGGGATCTCTTCCTTGATGTTGGCCGAGTACACGATGAGGAACTGCGAGAAACTCACATACGCCCACAGCATCGTGAAGGCGAGCATCAACTTGCCCAGGTCGTGCAGGTACTCGGTCCGCAGCACGCCCCGGAGCGGCCCGGTGCGGGCCAGCAGGATCGCCACGGCCAGCATCAGGGCCAGCGCGCCCAGGCCCTGGCCGATGATGAAGATCACGCCGTACATCGTGGAGAACCAGTGCGGGTCGAGCGACATGCCCCAGTCCACCGACGAAAAGGTTGCCGTCAGGAAGTAGAGGATGCCCGCCGGGGCGGCAACCCACTGGAAGCGCCTGAGGATGCCCGGGTCGCCCGTCTCGTCCTGGCGGCGCGAAAGGCGCACCAGCGCCAGCCCCGACAGGATCCACAGGGCGAAGTAGATGGCGCCGCGGGCCTGGAAGGCCGCGACGTTCAGGTACGGCGCCTTGTGCTGGATGATATGGTCGGCCTTCACGATCTGCGGGTCAGCCCACTTGTACAGGCTGTGAACGCCCACCAGGGCGAGGGGCACGAACAGGAGCGCCATCAGCGGAAGCGTCTTGATGCCCGCCTCGCCGATGCGGCGGATCATCAGGCCCCACCCGCCGCCCGTCATGTGGTGCAGGATCACCACCGCCAGGCAGCCCAGCGACATGTTCACCCAGAACACGAAAGCCATCAGGAAAGCCTGGTGGAAGGTCTTCGCGTCGGCCGCGTAGCCGAGGCCCATCGCGGCCACGCCGGCGATGCCGGCGGCAAACGCCAGCCCGGCCGCCTTGCCCGTCTGCGGGCGGATGTTCAGGTCGGCGTGCGTCACTTGGCGGCACCTCCCGCGGCGATCTTGGGCCGGTCGGCCTCGGGGACGTCCTCGGGCGCGGCATTCTGGCTGGCCTGGAGCGCCTTGATGTATGCGGCGATGGCCCAGCGGTCGCGCACCTGAATCTGGGGCTGCTTGAACATGCGCCCGAAACCGTTGGTGATCACGCCGTAAATGTAACCGGGCGGCGCGGTCGACAGGCGGTCGTCGTGGTAGGACGGGGGCCGCACCATGCCGCGCTGCACGATCATGCCGTTGCCGTCGCCCAGCCGGCCGTGGCAGGGTGAGCACTGGATGTTGAACCGCTCGTGGCCGCGCTCGAGAATCTCGCGCGTGATGGGGAACGGGTACACATCGGAATCCTTGCCGTCCAGCTTGCCCGTGTTGAGCAGGTCGTCGGCATACAGCTGCCCGCGGGCCACCGTGCCCGCGATGGTCGGGCGCCCCTGGCGGCCGTCGCCGAACGCCTCGAAACCGCTCTTGTCGAGGGGCTGGTAGCGCGGCTGGTAGCGCATCTTCTGGTCGCAGCCCGACAGGGCAAGGGCGGCCAGGGCCAGCGCGATGGCGGCGTGTTTAAGGCTCAACTTCCGTCACCTCGCTGGCGTGGTGTTGCTCCAGGAAACGCCGCGTTGCCTCGCGGTCGAACTTCGGGTCCGCGGCCTCGATGCACAGGAAAAAGGCGTCCGTGCTCACGCGGTCGAAACCCTTCACGTTGAACATCGGGTGGTAGGGCTCCGGGAAACCATTGAGGAGGAACAGGCCGAACACGGCCGTCAGCGCGGCCAGCAGGATGGTGCACTCGTACGCCACCGGCACCCACTGCGGCCAGGAGTTGAGCGGCTTGCCGCCGATGTTCAGCGGGTAGTCCACCGCGGCCATCCAGTACTGCATGGCGAAGCCGCCGATGCAGCCGGCCAGGCCCGCGCCGAAAACCAGCTTCGGCAGGATGGTGCGCGGGATGGCCAGCGCCTCGTCCAGCTCGTGGACCGGGAAGGGCGTGTACGCGTCCATCCTCGTGTAGCCCGCCTCGCGCGCGCCGCGCGCGGCGGCCACCAGGTCGCTCACGTTCTCGAAGCGCGCGGCCACGCCGAAGGGGCCCGCCGGCGCCGTGCCGTGCGAAGTCACTTGTGCGCCTCCTTCACCTTGGACTCGGGCAGCAGCAGCCGCAGCTCAAAGATGGAGATCATCGGCACCACCCGCACGAACACGAACATCGAGGTGAGGAAGAAGCCGATCGTGCCCAGGAACATCGAGAAGTCGAAAACCGTGGGGACGTACATGCCCCAGCTCGACGGCAGGAAGTCCGCGTGGGTGCTGGTCACCACGATCACGAACCGCTCCAGCCACATCCCGATGTTCACGATGATCGAGAGGATGAACAGCGCCACCATGTTCGTGCGCACCCACTTGAACCAGAGGAACTGCACCGCGATGATGTTGCACAGGATCAGCATCCAGTAGGACCACGCGTAGGCGCCCTTCATGCGGTTCTCGAACACGAGGAACTGCTCGTAACGGTTGCCGCTGTACCAGCCGAAGAAGACCTCCATCGCGTAGCCGTAGGCCACGCACAGGCCCGTGGCCAGCATCACCTTGGCCATGTTGTCCATGTGCTTCATGGTGATCAGGCCCTCGAGGCCGAAATACCTGCGGATCGGGATGGCCAGCGTGATCACCATGGCAAAGCCCGAGAAGATGGCGCCCGCCACGAAGTACGGGGGGAACAGCGTGACGTGCCAGCCGGGGATGAGGCCGACGGCGAAGTCGTAGCTGACCACCGTGTGCACGCTGACGACCAGCGGCGTGGCCAGGCCGGCGAGCAGGAGCGACGCGACCTCGAAGCGGTGCCAGTGCCGCGCGCTGCCGCGCCAGCCCAGGGCCAGCATGCCCGCCAGCACCTTGCCCACCTTGTTCTTGCACCGGTCGCGCATCGTGCCCAGGTCGGGCACCAGGCCCACGTACCAGAACAGCACGCTCACCGTGGCGTAGGTCGAGATCGCGAACACGTCCCACACCAGCGGGCTGCGGAACTGCGGCCACATGGCGAACGTGTTCGGGTAGGGGAAAAGGTAATAGGCCATCCACGGGCGGCCGGTGTGCAGCAGCGGGAACAGGCCCGCGCAGCTCACGGCGAAGATCGTCATCGCCTCGGCGAAGCGGTTGATGCTCATGCGCCACTGCTGCTTGAGCAGCAGCAGGATCGCCGAGATCAGCGTGCCCGCGTGGCCGATGCCCACCCACCACACGAAGTTGATGATGTCGAAGCCCCAGCCCACCGGCACGTTGACGCCCCAGATGCCGATGCCCTGGTAGAGCAGCCAGACGATCGTGAGCAGCATGACGTTCATGACGCCGAAGGCCAGCACGAAACCGGCGGCCCAGCCCGGCCGGATCTTCGTCGAGAGGGGGATCTGGGAGATCGTCTCGGTGACCGACACGAGCGTGTTGCCCGGGGCGATCACGGGCGGGTCGGCCGTGTCGTTCCCGGCCAGGCGCTGGGCCTGGATCTGTTCCGCAGTCAGCGACATGGGGTCACGCCTTCTCCTCATGGTGGTTTGCGGGGGCCGTCCCGTGGGCCGGGTGCGCCTCGCCGTGGCCCTTGGCGGCCAGCGGTTCGGCCAGGTCGGGGTGCGGGTTGCGCACGGCCGCCATGTAGGTCGTGCGCGGCTTCACGTTCAGTTCCTCGAGAAGGCTGTAGTTGAGCGACGACCCGCGCGCGCCCGCCGCCTTCGACTTCTTGTCGTTCAGGTCGCCGAACACGATCGCGTCGGTCGGGCAGGCGGCCTGGCAGGCCGTCACCACGTCGCCGTCGCGCAGCGGGCGCCCCTCGTTCTTGCTCTGGATGCGCGCGTGGCTGATCCGCTGCACGCAGTAGGTGCACTTCTCCATGACGCCGCGCTGGCGCACGGTCACGTCCGGGTTGCGCATCATCTTGTACGTCTCGGTGTTCCAGTCCTGGTACTGGAAGAAGTTGAACCGGCGCACCTTGTACGGGCAGTTGTTCGAGCAGTAGCGGGTGCCCACGCAGCGGTTGTACACCATCGCGTTCAGGCCCTCGTCGTCGTGGGCCGTTGCCGCCACCGGGCAGACCACCTCGCACGGCGCGTTCTCGCAGTGCATGCACGGCACCGGCTGGCTCAGGATCCGCGGGTTGTCCGCCGGGCCCTCGTAGTAGCGGTCCACGCGCAGCCAGTGCATCTCGCGCCCGCGCAGCACCTGCTCCTTGCCCACCACGGGGATGTTGTTCTCGCTCTGGCAGGCCGCCACGCATCCGTTGCACCCGTTGCACAGGTTGAGGTCGATGCTCATGCCCCACTTGTGCCCGTCATACTTGAAGTCCGACGGGTAGATGCTGATGTCGTCGGTCGCGCCGTGAAGTTCGGCCTTCGCGGCGAAGTGCGGATCCTTGCGGTACTCCTCCAGCGTGGCCGAGCGCACGAGGTCGCGGCCCTCCATGAGGAAGTGCATTTGCGTGCGCGCCAGCTTGTGCTTGGCACCCGTGGGCACCGCCGTGACGCCGCCCACAGTCCACGGCGAATCCAGCGGGCGCGCCGGGTAGGCGTTGACGCCGACCCCGCTGCCCACCTTGCCCGCCCGCGGGCGGCCGTAGCCCAGGTGCACCGTGACGGCGCCCGCGGCGTGGCCCGGAACCTGCAGCACCGGAAGCCGCAGCGCCTTGCCGCGCACCTTCAGCTCGACGACATCCTCGTCCTTCACGCCCAGCTTCGCCGCCGTTGCGGGACTCATCAGCGCCGCGTTGTCCCACGTCAGCGTGGTTCCGGTGCGCGGCAGCTCCTGCATCCAGCCGTTGTTGGCGAAGCGCCCGTCGTAGAGGCCCTGGTCGGGGCGGAAAGTGATCTCCAACCCGTCGGACACCCTGGGGCCGGGGCCGTAGGCCGACGCCGGGGCCTTCACCGTCACCGCCTTCGGGGGCAGCGCGGTTCCGGCGACCATGCCGTCGTGCACGGCCTGGCGCCAGAACTTCTCAAAGTCGCCCGTAGCCTGCGTCTTCCAGTACTCGCGCACGACGTCGTAACTCGGCTTCTCGCCGCCGCACAGGAAACTCATCAGCTCGAGGGCCGACTTGCCGCCATAGAGCGGTGCGATCAGCGGCTGACCGATGGAGGCGGTGCCGTCGAACGCCCGGGCGTCGGACCACGCCTCCAGGTAGTGCGCCTCGGGCAGGTGCCAGTGGCAGTACTCGCTCGTCTCGTCGCTCCAGCCGCTCAGGTGCGCCCGCAGGGCCACCTTCTCCAGGGCCTTCACGAAGTCCAGCTCGGCCGGCGCGTTGAAGACCGGGTTGCCGCCGAAGACCAGCAGCACCTGCACCTTGCCCGCGTTCATGTCGGCCACCAGGTCGCGCAGCGACTGGAGCTGGTTCACCGGCTCCACTTCCGCCGGGGCGGTGTGGATCACCGTTTTGCCGTCGTTGCCCAGCGCCGCGTTGATGGCGTGGGCCAGCGCATGCACCGCGGCCGGCTGCTGCTCGCCCGCGATGACGAGGGAGGCGCCCTTCTTTGCCTGAAGGTCCGAAACCAGCGCGTTGAACCACTTCTCCGGAACCGAAGCCGGGCGGGCGGATTCGCCCTCCAGTTTCACGCCGACCGCGGCCGCCACCGCACGGGCCAGCGATTCCACCTCGGTCGCCCGCAGGGGCAGCCGGTGATCGGCCACGCTCCCCGTCGCGCTTGGCGCAGGCTCCGCCATGTACAGGCGGTTCAGGTTGGTCACGCCGTCGCGCACCTTGCGTCGGCCCGAGAAATCGCGCGCATAGCGCAGATGGCCCGGTCCCTCGACCATGAAATTCGCATCCAGGCTCAGCACCACGTCCGCCTTGGAGAAGTCGTAGCGCGTCTCCACCGGCTCGCCGAAGGCCAGCCGCGCACCCTCGCGCGCGCCGTCGCGCCCCAGCGGCTCCCACTGGTGCCACTTCGCCTCGGGGTACTTCTTGCGGAACTCGCCCATGATCCAGCCGAAGGTGGGGCTGGTCACCGTCTCGGTCAGGATGCGGACGCCGGCGCCCTTGAGCGGCGCCTGCACCTGCAGCGCGGCGCCCAGCGTTTCGGTGAACTCGGCATAGGTGCGGATCACGCCCAGGCGCGTCACCGTCGTCGCCCGGTCGGGGTCGTACAGGTCCAGCACCGAGGCCTGGCTGTGCAGGCTGGTGGCGCCCATGCTGGCGGGGTGGTCGGGGTTGCCCTCCACCTTGGTGGGGCGGCCCATGTGGCTCTCGGCCAGCAGGGCCTGGGCGTAACCCGAAAGCGTCATCGCCGTCGCGTAGAAAAGCGCCTCGCCCGGCACGATGTTTTCGGGCTGCTGCACGTACGGCACGATCTTGTTCGCCGACGGGCGGGTGCATCCCGTCAGGCCCGCCAGGCCCATGCTGGCGCCCATCACCACCAGGAAGTGGCGGCGGGTGACCGGGTCCATGAACTGCGGCAACTGGCTGGGGAACTCGCGCTCCAGGTAACCGCGGAACTCCTCGGTCTGGGCCAGTTCCTCCAGGCTGCGCCAATAGCGCTTGCCGCCCAGGCCTTCCAGGTTGCGGCGCAGGGGGGCGATGTCGGTATGGGTGTTGGGTTCGCTCATCGGTGGCAGGTCGAGCAACTCACCTTGCTCTGGATATTGTACTCCTTCACCAGCTGCTTGCCAAGCGCCTCCTGGTCGGCGGCCTGCCAGGCCATGTTGAAGATCTCCGACTTGGGACGCACGTATTTCTCCGGGTTGCGGTGGCACTCGAGGCACCACGACATCTGGAGGCTGGCGTTCTGGTACATCAGGCTGATGTTGTCCACGCGCCCGTGGCATGTGGCGCAGCCGACGCCCTTGTTGATGTGCGCGCTGTGGTTGAAGTACACGTAATCGGCAAGGCGGTGGACCTTGGTCCACTCGATGGACTTGTCGGTCCGGTAGCTCTCGCGGACGGGTTCCAGCACCCCGGCCTCCGTCCAAACCTGCGAGTGGCATGTCATGCAGACATGCGTCGGGGGAATCCCCGCGTACGCGGCGTTCTCCACGTTGAAGTGGCAGAAACGGCAGTCAATCCCCAGGCCCGCCACATGGTGCTCGTGGTAAAACGGCACCGGCTGCGAGCGCACCACGGTCTGGTTCGTGTACCAGGGGGATCGGTAGAAGATGGCGCCCACGGCACCGGCGCCGGCCACCGTGAAAATGCCCACAATGATGGACACCCGGGCCAGCACATTCATCCGACTGGGAAAAAGTTGAGCCACTGTCTCCTAAGCCACTTTCCTGGTTTCGCTTCGCGCGGAAAGCAGGGAGCCCGAACGGGCACCCCCGGCTTAAACACCCGCTTCAAACAGAACTAAAATGGTTCTGTTTCCGCAGGTTAATCCCGTGTTTAGAGGAAGCTTGTCCAGAAAATTCACGGGCTTTGTGAAAATTTTCCCGATCTCCAAGTCTCAAAACCCAGACCTGAAAACGGACCTGAACAATCAGCCCCCGAGGCCGGAACCGCGAGTGGGCCAACCATTAAATTCCTGAAACTTCACCTGTCGAGCGTTTTTTTTCGACTCCTCGCCATCCCGGCGGCTCCCTCGCCACCTCCGGCCCCATGAAAAGCGCCGCGAAATTGCACGAATGGACACGAAAGAGAAGCCGGCACCAACCGCCACCAATCAGCGCCCCTCCCCGCAGCGCGCCTCGCCCCGCTCCTTTTCGTGTGATTTCATGTCCTTTCGTGGCGCCTTGCGGCTATTTGCCTCCCCCTGCCACCCCCCCGGCCGGTAGTGTCTCCATGCGCCCCCTGACGGAGGCCGCGTTCACCAAACCCCAAAGCCCGAGGGAGGGCCACGCCATGCCGAAGAAACGCACCCCCGAAACCGAGATCCTTTTCATCCTCGACCGGTCCGGATCCATGGATTCCATGCGCGACGACGCCATCGGGGGCTTCAACCGCTTCCTGGCCGACCAGAAGGCCGAACCCGATCCGGCCCGCCTCACCCTCGTGCTGTTCGACCACGAGTACCTGGTGCCCCACGACGCCGCGGACATCCAGTCGGTGCCGGCCCTCGACGGGAACACCTACGTCCCGCGCGGCCAGACCGCCCTGCTCGACGCGATTGGCCGCACCCTCGCCGCCGCCTCCGCGCGCATCGCCGCCCTGCCCGCCGCCCGCCGCCCCGCCAAGGTGATCACCGCCATCCTCACCGACGGCATGGAAAACGCCAGCCGCGAGTTCACCCTCCAGGCCGTGGCCGAATCCATCCGCAAGCGCACCGCCGACGGCTGGGAGTTCCTCTTCCTGGCCGCCAACCAGGACGCCATCGCCACCGCCGCCAATATGGAGATCCCGGCGATGAACGCCATGGCCTTCTGCGCCACCCCGGATGGCATGCGCGACATTTACGAGCGAACCTCGCAGCGCGTGGTGGCCAGCCGGCGGGCACCGAAACCGTAGGCCCGCCCAAAAACAAACCCGGAAACAACGACGCCCGGCCCGATGCCGCCCCCGGCACCCGGCCGGGCGTTCGAGTTTGTGGCCCCGCCCCCCCGCACCCCCCCGCTCACCCACACCCCAGGTAGGGCGGTCTCGCCGAGACCGCCGAAACCGTTCGCGCCCGGCGATCCCTGAACTGCAATCGGGGGATCGCCGGGTTCCGGCGAATCGCTATTACGTCCTTTCCCGCGAACCTCCGCCGCTCTGCGTGACAACGCTTTCTAAACCCGTCTCACGCAAAGCCGCGGCGGACGCGGGGGGAAAGTGCGACACCGAACCTGATGCCCGGCTTCCCGAATTCCCCTATTTCCCATTCCCCTCGGGAATCTTGAACAACGCTTCCGCTTCTTCCGGTTTCAGCGCCTCGTACTTGATGTTTTCGTAACGCTCCTCCATCCAGGGCGCCCCCGCATCGGTGGTGCGGGAGTACCTGACGGTTTGCGGCAGTTTCAGGCCCGCGAATTCGGTGAAATCGGAATTGAACGTTTTCACCTCCATGGCGCCAAGGCGGCTCTCATCCGACAGAATCGCATACCCAAGCGCCTTGTCCCGGACCACACGCATGGACTCGGTGGAATTCTTGTCCCCGACGGCGATCTCCACCTTGCCGCCGCCCAGGTCCTTCAACTTCACGCCGTCCTCCCGGGTCCAGGCATCCACGGTGATAGCGGCCAAGGGCCGGAGCGTCATGGTCTGGGGGAGGCGCTTGGAGGAAACCTGAACGTGATTCTTGGCGGGATCCGGACCCATGCTCGTGACATTCATGTACCTGGCTCCATCGAACACCTCCAGCACATCAGGGCCGAGTTCCGTTCCTGTCTGTTCAAACCGTCGTTTTTTGTCCCACCGAACCAGCGTGCACGAACGGCTCGATTCCTGGCGGAATCGCTTGCCGCCGTCAACGAGGGTACCAGTTCGGCTTACCGGAGAGGCTCCCTGTAGCTGGACCCGGACGTTGTCCGGGGCGCGGAACGCGACCTTCACGGTCCCGTCCGGCGTCTTCTCCTGAACCACGGGGTCATCCTCGTAGAAAACGCTGGTAACCTTGTAAGTCACGCGGATCGGCGTCGACTTGATTGCATTCACCGCGGCATCGGTGGCGGAGATCATTTCCGCTTTTTCATCCGCCGGTGATATCCCCGGAATTGCCACGAGAAGGGCCAGAAGCGGAGGTGCTGCAAGACGGCTCATAACACGGCGATGCGACTGGTTCATGATCGGCTTCACCTTGTGTCCGGAAGTAAGTTCAGAATGACACGGGGGTCGACGGACGAATCGCGCCCTTCGATGGCGCGCCCCTCCTGCCCCATTGGTCACCCATGTCCGAAATCACTCCGCCCCTGTGATATTGAAAAGCAAAAAAAAAGTAAGGTGGTTGTTGGGTTTCTTAACAAATATCGATTCTCGGGAGCAAGGGGGTATCGGGGCGCGGTTTCCTGTTTCGGCGCACCCGGCGGGCGCGCCCTACCTGGTGGCAGGGTTTGGTCGCCGGAATTGGAATCGTCGCGATGGCATCGCGAGAAAGCCGTTCCCGCTACCTGACCACGCGCCACACCGGCATCGTCCCGTCCGCCGCCACCAGTTTGCGGTAGGCGGGATACTGGTAGAGCCCGTATAACTGGCAGGGTTCGAGCAGCAGGGCGGCGCGGCGGGCGTCCGGGCCGGCCTGGCGCACGAGCAGGGTGCCCGCGGCGAATTCCCGCGGCGCCGGGGCGGCCCGCTCCACGATGGCGCGGCCCGCGTAGCGCTCGTAAACCGGGTCCGCCTTGTCCTCGACGCGCACGAGGGTGGCCTTCTCGGCCCGCAGCGACAGCGGCGCGGTGAGCACCTCGCACGCGAGGGCGTGGCGTGACAGCAGTTCGCGGAAGGCCGGGGCCGCCGCCGCGCCCACGGCATAGGCCGCCGGTGCGGGCACGGCCGCCTTCACGATGCGGTCCCGGTGGAAGTTCGCCGTCGGGATCTCGAGCGTGCGGCTGGTCGCGATTTCGATCACGCGGGCAACGTCGGTTTTCAATCCTCCCGCGCTGCCCCAGAAGGTGTTCACCGGCAGGAAATCGGGGGCGGGCGCCCGGCGGGCGCGGGCGATGGCGGCCGCGTCGGCGGCGCTGGGAACGAGGAACCGCTTGAGCAGGGCGTGGTAGGCCGCCGCGCGCAGACCCAGGTCGGCGTCCGGGTCGGGCGCGCCGCGGTTCACGCCGCTCTCAATAATAAAGGACAGCCCGCCGTACGCCCCGATGCCGTTGCGCGCGTCGTCGGGTTCCAGTGTGCTGTGGCGCCACTCGGTGTCGGGCGGCGCGTCGCCCAGGTAATAGCGCGTGAAGTTGAATCCCAGCCGCCGCATCAGCGGCGCGGCGCCCTCCACCCAGCGCACGCCCGCGCGGTAAACCTCGTCGGAGTAAAGCGGGTGGTTGGCCGTGTCCATCATGATGAGGGGCCACTCGCTCCAGCCCTTTTCGGCATAGTCGCGGCTGTCGCGGGTGAACTCGTGGCAGTCCACGGCCACATGGGGCATCACGCGCCGCGCCACCGCGTGGATCGCCCGCGTTTCGGCCTGCTCCAGCAATGCGTGGTCGCGGTTCAGGTCGGCCCCGGCGCCGTTGCGCCGCTTGTCGGCCTCGGCCCCGTCGGGGTTCGACATGGGGATCACCCACAGGCTCACGTCGCGTGGCAGCAGTTCCGGCCGCTCGGCGATCTGGCGGATCAGCACCGCCAGCGCATCCTTGCCCGCCGGTTCGTCGCCGTGCTGCTGGCCCACGAACAGCACCCGCCACTTGCGCGCCGGGTCGCCCCCGCGGTCCAGGCGGACGAGAAACACCGCCCGCCCCGCGCTGGTCTGCATCTCCCGCGTCACCGTCACATGGGGCAGCGCGTCGGCCTTGGCCAGGTACTGCTCCAACTCGGCGTAGCGCACCGGGTGGCGCAAGTCGCGCGGGTTCAGCGGGATCTCCGCCCACCCGGGCGCACCCATCGCAGCCACCAGCGCAACCGCCGCAACCAAGCCAAGCCTGCCGTTCATATACCGTCTCCTCCGGGCCCGCGGGCCAAAGACAATTCCACCATCCGCCGCGGCGGATTGGGAATCCAGCAATCAGTCCGTGCGGTAGTGCGCCCCGTGGCTGGTTCGGTTTTCCAGGGCGGCGAACAGGACCGCGAGGGCCGCCTGGCACCCGTTGCGCAGGCCGATGATCTCGTCGCTGAGGCGGGCGCGCTCGTAGAAATACTCGATCTCGGTCTGCAACTCCCGCAGGATGGCCCGGGCGCGCTTCATGCGCTTCGTGGTTCGCACCAGGCCCGCGTAGTTCCACATGGTGTACTTGATCGTGAGCCAGTCCTGGGTGACGAGGGCCGGGTCGCTGGGCTCGTTCTCGTAGCGCCAGGGGGCCAGGCGCGGGAAGGTGAACTCGGCCGGGCGGGCGGCGCGTTCGGCGGCGATGCTCCTGCCCGCCTCCATGCCCCACACCAGCCCCTCGAGCAGCGACGTGCTGGCGAGCCGGTTTGCGCCGTGGACGCCCGTGCAGCTCACCTCGCCCACGGCGCGTAGGCGCCGGATGGAGGTGCGCCCCGCCAGGTCCACGGCCACGCCGCCGCAGGCGTAGTGCGCGGCGGGCACCACCGGGATCGGCTGGCGCGTGATGTCCACGCCGCACTCCAGGCACTTCTTGTGGATGTGCGGGAAGCGGTGCCGCAGCCAGTCGGCGTCGTGGTGCGTGATGTCGAGGAACACGCACGGCTCGCGGTGCTCGAGCATCTCGGTGTGGATGGCGCGGGCCACCACGTCGCGCGGGGCCAGGCTGGCCCGGGGATGGTACTTGTCCATGAACGGCGTTCCGTCGCGCCGCTTGAGCACGCCGCCCTCGCCGCGCAGCGACTCGCTGATGAGGAACGTCTCGCCGTCGCCGTGGGCCGGGGCGCCGGTGGCGCTGCCCGCCGCGTTCACGTACAGGGCGGTGGGGTGGAACTGGATGTACTCCAGGTTCAGCAGGCGCGCGCCCGCGCGGTAGGCCATGGCCACGCCGTCGCCCCGCGCGCCGCGCGGGTTGGTCGTGTGCAGGAACAGCTGTCCCAGTCCGCCGGTCGCCAGCACGGTTTCGTCGGCCAGCACGGACTTCACCTCGCCCGTCTCCTGGAGCAGGATGTGGGCGCCCACGCAGGTCGGCTCGCGGTAGATGTCGGCCGGGTCGAGTGAGTGGTGCGACAGCGTCAGCAGGTCCATCACCGTGGCCCGGGTGAGGAAGCGCACATTGGGCAGGCCGCGCAGTTCGGCCACGAACCGCTCCTCGATGGACCGACCGGTCAGGTCCTCCACATGGATGATGCGGCGGACCGAGTGCGCGCCCTCTTCGGTGATGTCCAGCCCGTTGCCGCTGGTGGCGCGGTCAAAGGGGACCGCGAGGCGCTCGAGCAGGACCTGCTCGACATAGGCGGGACCCATTTCGGCCAGCTGCCGGATCGCCGGACCGTGGCCGATCTCGCCTCCCGCGCGGAAGACATCCTCGGCCAGCAGATTCGGCGAATCGCCGTCGCCCCGGAAGATGATTCCCCCCTGCGCCCAGCTGGTGGCCGTGGACCTCTGGGGTTCGGCGGCCGGGGTGACCACGATCACATCGAGGCCCGCGTCCGCCGCGGCCAGCGCGACGGAACACCCGGCGATGCCGGAGCCGATCACGAGCACCTGAGTCTTCATGGAAACCGGTAACTATCGCCCCGCGCAGGGCAAGGCAAGGCAAAGGACGGGCGGGCTACCTCGCCGGGTGTTTCTCGAACCACTTGCGGCGCAGGGGCTGCAGTTCCACCAGGCCGCTGGTCGTCCGGGGTGGAAGCCCGGCCTGCAGGCCCAGGTCCAGCAGCGCCTCGTCTTCCTTCCAATCATAGGGTTTCCCCCGCAAAGCCTCCAGCCGGATGCGCTCGAGGATCGGCCCGGTCTCATCCCATTTCAGCAGGACCTGCTTCTGTTCCTCGCGGGTCGGGTGTTTCATGAATCTATTTCTTCAATTGGAACGTCCCCGGTTCATAATCCTCCAGCGGGCGGAAAGGGATGGTTGGGGCCGTCTGCCAATTGACGAGGCGGTCGCGCAGGTTGGCCAGGTACTTCGCGCGCTGATCGTCGCCGGCATGGGCCGCGCCGTAGGCGATGGCGGGTTCCAGCACCTCGAAGCCGACGAAGTAGAACATGCCGTGGTGGATCGGGAAGAGAATCTGTTCCATGTCGCCGTTCAGGCCGTCGGGGGCGTACATGGTGGCGGGGCCGCCGGTGGTCAGGCTGCACATGGCGCGCCGGCCCTTCAGGGCGCCGTTGTTGTAGAAGCGGCCGCCGCCGTAGGCCAGCCCCGCGGCGAACACGCGGTCCACCCAGCCCTTCAGGATGGCCGGCAGGCCGAACCACCAAAGCGGGAACTGGAACAGCAGGAAATCCGCGGCGAACAGTTTGTCCTGCTCCGCCTGAACCTCGCGCACGAACGAGTCCGACTCGGTGGCCTTCGTCTGCTCCGCCTGGTACTTGAAGCAGCCCGGGTTGGACAGGCGCGTGAAATCGTGCTTCCCGCCCACGGGGTTGAAACCCATGGCGTAGAGGTCGGACACGGTGACGTCGCACCCCGACTCGCGCAGGGCGGCCGCCGCGGCATCCTTCAGCGCGGAATTGAACGACCCGGGTTCCTCGTGGGCGTATACAATGAGTGCCTTCTTCATCCGTGACCTCCGTGGCTTCCTGGGTTGGTGCTCACTGCTGCTGTTGCTGCTGCTGCTGGCGCACGGCGAGTTGCTCGTCCAGCGCCTCGACCGCCTTGAGGTCGTCATCCTCCAGGGGCGGCAGGTCGTCTCCCGTCAATACCGTGTCGGCCGGCCTCACCTGCACCGAGACGGCAAGTTTCGTGGCGGCCGCCCCGCGGAAGACCCCCCGCGTGGGCGGCACGTCGCGGTAATCGCGCCCCACGGCGGTGCGGATGTGCCGGTCGGAAACCACCAGGTTGTTGGTGGGATCGAATCCGATCCAGCCGGTCGCGGGCAGCCACGCCTCCACCCACGCGTGGGTGGCGTCCTCCTCCGAGCGGTCGTGGTCCTCGCGGCGGTGGTGCAGGTACCCGCTGACGTACCGGCAGGGGATGCCCAGCCCGCGCACGACGGCGCCCATGATGTGGGCGAAATCCTGGCAGACGCCCTTGCGCAGGTGCAGCGCGTCGTCCACGGGCGAGTGAACGGTGGTGGAGTGGGGCGAATAGGCGAAGGAGCGGCAGACGGCCGTGTTGATCTCGCGCAACTGGACGAGGGGATCCGGACCCCGGTCGGCCGCGTTGATCTCCCGCGCGAAACCGCCGATCAGCTGCGACTCGCGGTCGAACTCGGCGGGCGACAGGTCGTCCCAGAATCGGCCGTCGCCCGTGGCGGCGTCCAGGGCCTCCCACGCGCCCGGCCCCGCCGCTTGCGGCAGCTGGGCCCGCGCGCCCACCTCCACCGCGGCCTCGGCCGTGATGATGAGCTGCACATGGCGGCCGGGAATGGAGAACTGGTGCACGATGTTGCCCAGGTGGTCCTCGTGGCTGTGGACTCGCGCGGGCGGGTCGGTGGCCAGGCGGAAGCGGGTGACGCGCTGCACGCCGTCCGTGCGCGGGTGCATGCGCACGTCCATCACGCTCTCGCTGACCGGCGCCGAGTAGAGGAAACGGGTGACGTGGCGGATGGAATAGATCATGGGTCGCTATCGCCCGAGGGCGGCCTCCACCGGGTAGGCGATGTAGGCCTGGTACACCGCCGTGTGGATCAGCGCGCAGTTGCGGCGGATGTCGTCGAGCGTCGCGTGCAGGTCGCCCGAGAGGATCTCGTCCGCCAGCGAGAAATCCAGGTTCGCGCGCAGGCGCCCGGCGAGGCGCTCGGCCCGGCCGGACTTGCCCGAATGGCCGGCCAGCACGGCGATTTCGCGCAGCGCCTGCTCCACGCTGGCGGCACAGAAACAAAGCGAGCGCGGGAAATCGCGGCTCAGCAGCAGGAACTCGAGGATGCGGTCGGGCTGCAGCGAGGCCGTGTGGGTCTTGGAGTAGGCCTCGAAGGCCGAGCACGACTTGAGCAGGCAGGCCCAGTCGAAATACGAGAACAGCGGGTCGTCGTCCCCCCGGTCGGCCTGGTAATCGCCGAAGGTCACGTCGAGCAGCGAGGCGGTCGTGGAGGCCATCTCCAGGTGGCGGCCCAGCTGGATGAACAGCCACCCCTCGTCGTGGCTCATGGTGGCGTCCGTCGCGCCCTGGAAAAGGAAAGCCCCCTCCTTGATCCGCTGGAAGAAGCGGTGGACGTCGGCGCCCCAGATGTCGTCCAGCGTCGTCTCCCTGACCCGGAGATAGAGCCGGTTGAGGTGCTCCCACATCTCGGTGCTGGTCTGCTCGCGGACCTGGCGCATGTTCTCGCGGCTGTTGGCGATGCACGAGGCGATCGAGTCGCGGTTCCGCGGGTCGAAAGCCAGCAGGCGGGTCATCGCCAGGCTGTCGGTGTCGGTGCCCGGCGGCGCGGTCACCCGCAGGGTCCGCAGGAGCCGCTGCCAGCGGTGGACGAAGGACGCGGGCGCCTGCTCCAGCGTCTCGTGCAGGTTCACGTCCAGCAGGCGCGCCGTCGCCTCGGCCCGCGCGAGGTAGCGCGCCATCCAGTAAAGGTTGTCGGCAACGCGGGAAAGCATCTCAGCGCCTCCCCGCCGGCGGTGCGTCGGGGGCGGCGTGCCGGGTGTCCCTGAAACCACGCCGGGCGCGGCTCACTCGTCCACCACCCAGGTGTCCTTGCTTCCGCCGCCCTGGGACGAGTTGACCACGAGGCTTCCGCGGCGCAGGGCGACCCGGGTGAGCCCCCCGGGAACGATGTGGATGCCGCCCGGGCCGTTGATGACGTACGGGCGCAGGTCCACATGGCGCGGCTCCACGCGGCCGTCGATGAAGCACGGCGCGGACGACAGCGCCAGCGTCGGCTGGGCGATGTAGTTGCGCGGGTTGGCGCGGATCCGGTCGGCGAACGCGGACCGCTGCTCCGCCGTGCTGTGGGGTCCGATCAGCATGTCGTAGCCGCCGCTCTCGCCCACGGCCTTCACCACCAGTTTGTCCAGGTTCCCCAGCACGTGGGCCCGCTGGCGCTCGTCGGAAAGCAGGAACGTCTCCACGTTGGGCAGGATCGGTTCTTCGCCCAGGTAGAAGCGGATGATCGCCGGCACGAAGGCGTAGAGCGCCTTGTCGTCGGCAATGCCCGTGCCGACGGCGTTGGCCAGCGCCACATTCCCGGCCCGGTAGGCGTTCATCAGGCCGGGCACCCCGAGGATGGAGTCGGGGCGGAAGGCCAGCGGGTCGATGAAATCGTCGTCCAGGCGGCGGTAGATGACGTCCACCCGGCGCAGGCCGGCGGTCGTGCGCATGTAGACCACGTTGTCGTGCGCCAGCAGGTCGCGTCCCTCCACCAGCGCGATGCCCATCTTCGCCGCCAGGAACTGGTGCTCGAAGTAAGCCGAGTTGAACACCCCGGGCGTGAGCAGCACCACGCACGGGTCCGGGTTTCCGCCCGGCGCCAGCGCGCGCAGCGTGGCCAGCAGCAGTTCCGCGTAGGTGTCCACCGGCCGCACCCGGTGGCGCGAGAAAAGGATGGGCAGGACGCGGCGCATCACCTGGCGGTTGGTCAGCATGTACGACACCCCGCTGGGAACCCGCAGGTTGTCCTCCAGCACCGCGAAACGGCCGTCGGGCAGGCGCACCAGGTCGGTCCCCGTGACCGTGACATAGACGCCCCCGGGCACCCGCAAACCCCGCATCTCGCGCCGGTAGTGGCGGCAGCTGAGCACGAGGTCGCGCGGCACCACGCCTTCGGAAAGGATGCGCCCCGCGTGGTAGATGTCCCCGAGGAACAGGTTGAGGGCCGTGATGCGCTGGCGCAGGCCGCGCTCCAGCACATCCCACTCGGCCGCCGTCACGATGCGCGGCAGCAGGTCGTAGGGGAAGATCCGCTCGGTGCCCTCCGTGGCGCCGTACACGGTGAAGGTGATGCCCTGGTTGAGGAACGCCAGGTCGGCGGCCTGCTGGCGGCGCTGCAGGGTTTCCGGGGTGATTTCATGCAGGCGCTGGTGCAGCGCGGCGTACTGGGGCCGCGGAGTGCCGTCGGGGGCGAACATCTCGTCCCACGCCCCCCCCAAACGGTAAGCGCTGAACGGCCCGGTGAAGGCCGGGGTGCTCCCCGTGTGGATGTCCGCGTCGGTCGGCAGCATGTTCCCTTGTCTTGGCAAAATGGGAAAGCAGTCAACCGCCGAATCATCCGGTCATTCGCGGAAAAAACGGCGTTGTTGGTGCTTTTTTACCACAAGGCTCGGGTGGAAAGCGGTGTCGGTTGATCGGAAAAAAGCGCCCGTCCGCGGGAAGCGGACGGGCGCCGGAAACCTCGCGCTGAACTGCCGGGAATGGGCCTACTCTTCCGCGTCCTTGACCGCCAGGGTGTCGGGCTTGATCTTTTCGCGGATCGCGGCCTCCAGTTTGGCGGCCGCGTCGGGATGGTCCTTGAGGAACTGCTTGGCGTTCTCGCGGCCCTGGCCGATGCGTTCGCCGTCGTAGCTGAACCACGCGCCGCTCTTCTCCACCAGCTTCTCGTTCACGCCCAGGTCCACCAGGTCGCCCTCGCGGCTGATGCCCTCGCCGAACATGATGTCGAACTCGGCCTCGCGGAACGGCGGCGCCAGCTTGTTCTTCACCACCTTCACGCGCACGCGGTTGCCCACGTTGTCGGTGCCTTCCTTGATGGCGCCGATGCGGCGGATGTCGAGCCGCACGCTGCTGTAGAACTTCAGGGCCCGGCCGCCGGTCGTCGTTTCGGGGTTGCCGAACATGACGCCGATCTTCTCGCGGATCTGGTTGATGAAGATGACGCAGGTGTTGCTGCGGGAGATGGCCGCGGTGAGCTTGCGCAGGGCCTGGCTCATCAGGCGGGCCTGCAGGCCCACGAAGCTGTCGCCCATCTCGCCCTCGATCTCGGCCTTGGGCACCAGGGCGGCCACCGAGTCGATCACGACCACGTCCACGGCGTTCGAGCGCACGAGCGTCTCCACGATGTCCAGTGCCTGCTCGCCCGTGTCGGGCTGGCTGATCAGGAGTTCGTCAATGTTGATGCCCAGCTTGCGGCAGTACTGGGGGTCCATGGCGTGCTCGGCGTCCACATAGGCCGCCATGCCGCCGTCCCTCTGCGCGTTGGCCACGACATGCAGGGCCAGGGTCGTCTTGCCCGAAGATTCCGGGCCGTAGATCTCCACGATCCGGCCGCGGGGCACGCCCCACACGCCCAGCGCGCAATCGAGGCTGACGCTGCCCGTGGAAATGGTGGCGATGTCGTCGGTGTTGTGTTCGCCAAAGCGCATGATGGCGCCCTTGCCGTGGCTGCGCTCAATCTGGGAGAGCGCGAGTTCGAGGGCCTTGTTGCGGTTGGATTCGGCGGCTTCGGTGCGTGCCATGTTACGGTTCTCCGGGGTTGGGATGAATGGGCCAAACCTTGGGGGCAGCCGGGGGGGATGACAAGAACTTTTGTTTGATAAAATGCACCCCCGGGGAAAGGACGAATTTCAGGGCCTCTCGCGCATAGGTCCGCCCCGATGGAACCCGTTGTCTGCCCATTCTGCGGCACGGCGTTTGACGCCCCGGACGCCTGGTGCCCGCACTTCATCGGCACCCAGGCCGACCTGACCCTCGACGACCACAAGGACTTCCTCAGCGGCGAATTCCCCGCTGAAACCGCGGCCGACGAGGAGGGAACGCCCTATTACTTCCTGAACCGGAACCCGGAGGACGACGGGTAGAAACCGCGGAGCACTCGCACCCGCCCGCAACCCGACCGGAACAGCCATCTCGACCTGCCGAACGTGGAATGCCCTGCGCTTCGCGCTGTGCGGGACCCTCTGCGGTCCCGCACCCGCCGGCGCGCGCTCTGCCGCGCGTCCGTGTGTCCCAACCGATTCACCACCCCAACCGTCCCGGTCACCCCCCGCCCCTTTTTCCCTTGTCCCCGCCCGCAAAACCCGGCCAGATGGCGCCCCGAAACCATCGTCACCCAAGGAGAACCACCCCATGAAGATCACCCTGACCACGCTGGCCCTGGCCGCCGCACTGGCCGCGCCCGCGGCCGCAGCGGAAACCACCGCCCCGGCCGCCGCGGCGCCCGCCACCACCGCCACGGCATCCGCCAAGGTCACCATCGACGGCGGAACCGTCATCGAGGACACCAAGGTGGGCACCGGCGCCGTCGCCAAGAAGGGCAGCACGATCCGCGTCCACTACACGGGAAAACTGACCAACGGCAACAAGTTCGACAGTTCCTACGACCGCAACGAGCCCATCGCCCTCCGCCTCGGCGCCGGCATGGTGATCCCCGGCTGGGACAAGGGCATTGAGGGAATGAAGGTCGGCGGAAAACGCATCCTGACCATCCCGCCCGACCAGGCTTACGGCCCCGAAGGCCGCCCGCCGGTCATCCCGCCCAATTCCACGCTGATCTTCGAAACGGAATTGGTCGAGGTCAACTGACCACCCGGAGCGCAGCGGGAAACCCGGTTTCCCATGAGTAACCCGCCCGCCGGGGTTCCGGCCATTCTCAACCCGGATGTGCTGGCCTGTCCGGCCTGCCTGTGCCGGCTGGAACCCCGCCGGGGCGGATCGCAACTCGCCTGCCCGACGTGTGCCGCGCATTACGCCTCCGCCGCGGGGATCTGGAACCTCCTGCCCCGCGACACCGCCGACGCGGAGGTGAAGGACCGCGAGCGCGACGGGTGGCGCGCCGTCATCGAAGAGAACCGCTGGTTCATGGATGCGGACACCATCCTGGGCCTGCCCGAATCCCACCGCGACGAACCGTACTGGGCCAAAATCGTCGAGGCGATGGAGGTGGCCGACGCCGTGCTGGCTCCCCTGAAAGGCAAGGTCGGCCTCGACATCGCCTGCGGAGTCGGCTGGGCGGCGGCGCGTTTTGCGCGGCGCGGGGCGCGGATGGTGGCGCTGGATTACAACGACACGATTTATAACGGGCTGGAGGCGGCGGTCCAGTTGCGCGGCCGCGGCGTTGAGTTCGACGCCGTCCGTGGAGACGGCGAATCGCTTCCCGTGGTCGCCGACTCGCTGGATTTCGTGTTCATGTGCTCGGCCCTGCACCACTTCCCCCGCCCCGACCTCGTCCTCGACGGGATCTGCCGGGCGCTCAAACCCGGCGGGGTGTTCGTGGACATCTGCGAGTCCTTCCGAACGGGCTTCGGCGACGCGGACCGCGAGGAATCCCACGACCGGCACGTCCAGTTCCGCGAGGCCGGCATCAACGAGCGGGTCTTCACCCAGCGCGAGTACGAGGACATGTTCTGCCGCGCGGGGTTGGTGATGGAGACGCACCTGGCGCGCTTCGACAAGCCGGTCCCGGGGCGCCCCCCCGCGGATTGGATCAACTCGGCAGCCGCCGTGCCCGGTCATCCTGCGGGCGCGCTCCGGCGGGCGGCGCTGAGCCTCGTCGCGTCCACACCACTTGTCCACGCGCTGCGTTACTGGCGTCTGTACTTCCGCGTCGTCAACCGCGTGTTCGTCGCCAGGAAACCGGCGTGATCCGGCGGGGTTAGTCGCAGCTCGCGACGGAGCGCGCCCAGCGGTCGGCGGCCTGGATCTGCTGCAGGTCGGGCGACGCCACCGCCTGGTGGCGGTCCATCGCCCGGCGGATGCGTTCGCCGATCCCCAGGAACGGAATCTCGCCGTCGAGGAAACGCGCCACGGCGATCTCGTTGGCGCCGTTGAGCACGGCCGGGTACGTGCCGCCGCGCCCGGCCGCCTCGTAGGCGTAGGCGAGACACGGGAAACTGTCGTGGTCGGGTTTCTCGAAGGTGAGTTTGCCCAGGTGGGCGAAATCCAGCGGTTCGAACTTGTTGGTCAGCCGCTCGGGCCAGAACAGCACATTCTGGATGGGCAGGTACATGTCCGTCTGCCCCATCTGGGCAAGGATGGATCCGTCCACATACTCCACCATCGAGTGGATGGTGCTCTGGGGGTGGATCACCACCTCCACCTGCCCGGGGGGGACGGAGAACAGGTGGGTCGCCTCGATCATCTCGAAGCCCTTGTTCATCAGCGTGGCGCAGTCGATGGTGATCTTGCGCCCCATGTTCCACGTCGGGTGGCGCAGCGCCTCGGCCGGCGTGATGGACTGCATGTGCGGACGGGTGCGGCCGCGGAACGGCCCGCCGCTCGCCGTCAGGATCAGGCGGCGGACGGCCGCCGAACCGCCGCCGTTCATGCACTGGAAAATCGCGTTGTGCTCGCTGTCGATCGGCAGGATGCGCACGCCCCGCGCGTTTGCCTCGGCCATCACCAGGTCGCCCGCCGTGACGAGGACCTCCTTGTTGGCCAGCGCCACGGTGACGCCGCGGCGGATGGCGTGGAGCGTGGGCACGAGGCCCACGAAACCCACCGTGGCCACCACCACCAGGTCCGCCTCGTAACGGTCCACCATTTCGGCCAGCCCGGCCTCGCCCGCGTGAAACCCCGCGCCGGCCGCGCGCGCGGCGTCGGCCCCGGCGGCCTGGTGCTCCGGCGCGCACACGCACACGGCCCGCGGCCGGTGGCGCACGGCCTGGGCCGCCAGCTCGCCCACGCGCGTGTTGGTGCTCAGCGCCACCACCTCGAATCGTCCCGGGAAATCCTCCACCACCTGGAGCGCCTTGGCGCCAATGGAACCCGTGGACCCGAGGATGATCAGCCGCTTTGTCATGACCCGCCCAGTAAAGGAACGGGCGCGGGCCATAATTCAAGCGCGGAAAAGGAACGGCGCCGCGGGGGGCCGTTCGCCCCGCGCTAAACCCGGAGCGCCAGCGGAGTCTTCCCGTCCTCGCCCGCGGACGCGTGGCGGTGGCGGGCCGAGGCCAGCACGCTTTCGGGCGTGCGGAACAGCACGCCGATCCCGAAGGTGATCATGCAGCCCAGCATCGCGTACCAGGTGAACGCGATCTTGGGCATCCACGCGGGCATGGTGAACAGGACCTTTTCGGGCGTGACGGACAGGCCCAGGCCCATCGCCCGCACCCACAGGGGCGCCTGCGCCTGCATCGTGCCGTCCGCCGCGGGCGCGCTGTGCGCCGCCACCCACGCGGCCGTCTCCGCCGGACCGGCGGCGCCGCCGATCGCCGAGGCGATTTCGGCGTGCTGGCCCGTCAGCAGGAACACCCCTGCGAGCCCCAGCGCCACCGCCAGCATGTTGCCGCCGTCGCTGCCGCGCCTGCGGGTGAGCATCCCCACCAGGAAAACCCCCAGCATCGGGCCCAGGAAGAGCCCCGCCACGCCCAGGGCGATGGGGATCAGCCTCTGCTCGGGGTGCTTCACGTTCATGAACGCCGTGAAGCTGGCGATCACGACCATCAGCACCGCGAAAAAGCCGGTGAACACCCTCGCGGCCGCGATGTGGTGGCGCTCGCCCTTGTCGCGCGCCGCGTAGGGCAGGTACCAGTCGTTGGTCATGCTGGTGGCCAGCGCGTTCAGCGCCGCGCTGAGCGAGCCCATCGCCGTGGCGAACAGCCCCGCCAGCACGAATCCGCGCACCACGACCGGCATCACGTTCAGAATGTACACGCCGAACACATCATTGGGCTTGGCCGGCTTCAGATCCGGCACCTGCGAGTAGAAAACGATCAGCAGCACGCCGATCAGGCTGAACGCCCCCGCGATCGGGATGTCCATCACCGCCGACGTGATCAGGCTGCGGCGGCTCTTCCTGTAGTCGGTCGCAGTCAGCATCCGCTGCACCATGTCCTGGTCGGTGCCGAAACTCGCCATGTTGCTCAGCGTGCTGGGGATCAGCGCCGCGATGATCGTGTAGGGGCTGGCCAGGACGGCTTTGGCGTACTCCCACAGCGACGAGCCGGGCTTCACATCCTCCCACCCCGAGCGCACATAGCCCTTCCAGGTCGTCATCTCGGGCACCTTCCGGCCCAGCGCGCGCAGACCGTTCGCCAGGTTCCACGAATCGCCCCCGATGTGGTAGAGCAGCGTGACGATTGCCACCAGCGCGCTGGCGAACATCAGCGTCGCCTGGATGACATCGGTCCAGATCACCGCCTTGATCCCGCCGATCACCGTGTAGGCGCAGGTGATGACGACCAGCGCCACGATGGCCACGGCGTATGGCACCCACGAGTCGCCTGCCGCCATGTCGCGCACCTCGCGCCCCTGCACGAACATGCGCCACGCCAGCACCATCACCAGCGCGGGCACGTAAACCCGCACGCCCATCGCCAGCGTGCGGAAGATGAGGAAGAGGATCGAGATGAAGTTCTTCGACTTCCTGCCGAAACGGATCGCCAGGTAATCGTAAACCGTGTAGACCCGGTACTCGTAGTAGGGCCGGAGAAAGATGACCCCCACCAGGATGCGGCCCAGGATCATGCCGACGAAGATCTGCACGTAGATGATGCCGCGCAGCGTGTAGCCTTCCCCCGGCACCGTGAGGAAGGTGGCCGCGCTGGTCTCCGCCGCGATGATGGAGGCCATCACCGCCCACCAGGGGATGGACCGCCCGCCGAGCGCGTAATCATGCAGGCTCCGCTCGCGCCGCCCCAGGTACAGCCCCACGGCGGTGATGGCGATGAAGTAGACGACAATGATCAGGCCGTCGATCAGCAGGTGCGTGGCGTTCATGGGGCCTCCGAGACCGTGGGGATCAAGCGCTGGAGCGCGAATCCCTCACCTGCCGCCGGGCGGGTCGAGATGCAAGCCATGATTCCCGCCATTCGCCGGGCGGCCGGCAGCGTCCATTGCGGCCGCCGGCACACCGCAATTTGTTTGCGTTCCATCCTTGGCGCCCTAATATGCGGCGCCCGTTGGAACAACTGTGCATTTCGGAGACCGCCACCTACCATGAGCGCCAGACTGCTTGTCGATATCCCCCAGAATTGGGCTTACACCTTCGCCCTCCACCCCGGAAAGAGCTACACGGCCGGAAGGGTTGCCGCCAACCACATCCATGTGCCCGCCCTGGGCGCCGCCCCCAACCACGCCGAGTTTTACGAGCGGGAAGGACAGCCGGGATGGAACGTGCGCGACCTGGACAGTGAAAACGGCGTGTGGGTGAACGGAAAACGCGTCCGGGAGTCCGCCCTGCGCCACGGCGACATCGTGCGCCTGGGCACCTGCGAGATGGTGTACCAGAACACCAGCGAAACCGCCGCCCAGGCCGAGTGGAAGCGCACGAAGGGCCTGGTGGCCGAGCGCGAATTCCACCTGCGCGAGGCGCTGACCAAGCAGGACGCCGAGACGATCCGCATCGAGGGACTCGACTCCGGCGCCCCGAAATCCGCCGTGGCCCCCGCCGGGTTCGCGGTTTCCTCCATCGGCACCCCCGACACGGCCCAGTTCAAGGCCGCCGACCTGCTGTGGATCGGCGAGCAGCTTGCCGACATCCTGAAGGATGTGCTGGATCACCCCGGCGGCCGCGATGCCGTGTTCGCCCACATGCTCCAGCGCCTGCGCGGGACCATCTCGGCCGACAACGGATTCCTCATGCTGCCCAACGAGGAGAAGACCCGCTGGATCATCCGCGCCTGGGTGGGCGACCATTTCGGCTGGAGCGATTACGAGAAGAGCCACCCCGTGCCCCTGACCGTGGCCAACAAGGCGTGGGAGTCCAAGAAACTCGTCTCCAACGCCCTCGACTACGACATGGGAGACGACGAGCCGCTGCCGCAGAGCATGAGCATGCAGGTGATGCAGGTGCACTGCTACATCGCCGTGCCCCTGCTCGAGGCCGGCAAGCGCCACGGCGTGCTCTACTTCGACACGCGCCGAAGCGTGAAGATGTTCACGCCGCGCGAGGTCAAACTGATCGAGCGCGCCGGCTCCTACATCCTCGAGATCGAGAAGCAGAAGGCGGAATAGGCTCCGGAGGTCGGCGCGGACCAACGGGGAACACCCACGGCCCCGCTGCACTCCCGCGGCCGGCAACCCGGCGGGCCGCTTTCCGGCGGTCGGAATTATTTGGCCTTTCCGCGCGTAAATCTGCCCCGAATCCCGAGGTGGGAAAGGTTATGGACATGAAACATTTGCTGACCGTCGCCCTTCTGGCGGGCGTCCTGGGCATCGCCACCGTTGCGCCCGCGCAGTATGTGGATCCGAACCAGGGCGGAAGTTACACCTACGCCCCGCGGGGCGGATGGTGGGGGACGAGTTACCAGTCCCAGTCCTATTCCTACGGCGGCACCTACACCTATGGCGGCGCCGAGCGCGGCGTGGCGGAGGCCAACAATTACGGCGGCTACTACCAGGCGTCTCCCTACTCGGGCGGCTACTCCGCCGACTACTACGGCGGCTATTCGCGCGGCGGCGGCACTTACGAGGACAGCGCGGAGGACTCGCCCAACTACGCGCGCGAGTCGTCTGCCTACGCTTACTACATCAACCTGTCCAAACAGCCCACCCGCGAGGACCGGTATGTGGACGCCGACACCCCCATCGAGTTGTGGGTCAGCCGCGGCGTGGGGCGCTACGGCCCGCACAGCTTCGAGATGCTCGGCGGGCGCAGCAAGCAACCCACCCCCATCGGAACCTTCCGCGTGCAGCGCAAGGCCGAGGATTACTTCTCCCGCAAGTACAAGGCCCCCATGCCGCTGGCCCAGTTCTTCACGGACGAATGCGCCCTCCATGTGGGCAGCCTGGAAACCCCCAGCCGCGGATGCGTGCACCTCGACTGGGACACCGCCGGCCTGATGTGGCGCAACACGCGCACCGGCCGCACCAAGGTCATCATCCACCCCTGAACCCGGCGATGTTCGCCCGCGGCGGGGGCAGGCGGGACGATCGGGCGCGGAGGTCGCACCGGGCCCGCAGACACCGCGCATGCGCCGGATCAGTTCCGGATTGTGGGTCCGCCGCGTTCCCTCATGGCTTCATCAGCCTCCCCAGGAACAGGATCGCGCCCGTCTGCGTGTCGCGAAGGACAAAGAGGAACGGGTGGTCCGCCCGGAAAATGACCGGCGGTTTCGGATCGGGCGCCGCGGCTGTCGCGGCCATCACCGCCCCCGTGGCCGCAGCCGCCTCCGTGCCCTTTTCGGTCACCTCCACAAACGCCTTGTGCACGACCTCGCTGATCTGGATGTCGCCCGCGTCGGTCATGCCGCCGAATTCCGCCGCCGGGCTGAAGGCCCTGTCCATTCCCAGCGCCGACAACTGCTGCCTGAGGCCGAACTCGGACTCGGACTTCCAACGGGGCATGGTGACGATCACCTCGCGCACCTGCCCCGCCGCCAGGATGGAGTCGAGCCGCTCCGGAGTCAGCGATTGCTCAAGCGCCGACAGCCCGTCCGCTTTGCCGGGAAGCACGACCAGCATCGCCAGCCGGTTCCCTTCGTAGGGGATCTCCAGCGCCTGCCAGCCATCGCCCGAACCAAAGGCGTAACGCTGCTTCTGGTTCATCAGGGGCGCCTGCACCTTTTCGCCCGTGGCCAGCGTGAACGCTCCCGGCTTGGTCATGGCGGCGGGGAACGGTTCCGCCCACGCCCCTTTGAAATACACGGCGTTGGTCAGCACGAGCCGCGTGTCCCGGCCGATCATTCCCGGCTTGATCAGGTCGCGGATCCGGTCGCGCGTTCCCTGCTCCACCCACCGGTTGATCGTGGTGCGGGCCAGTTCCGCGTTTGCGCGGAAATCCAGGGTCGCAAGTCCCGCCCCGTAGTGGTTCTCCAGCCCCTCCAGGAAATCCTGGCGGAATTCATACCCCTTTTGCCCCCACAGGCGGTTGGCCACCGTCAGCGTGACGCCCTTCTGATCCTTGAGCCACTGGGTCAGCGACTCGTCCAGCGCCCGGAAACCCCGGTCGGCCGAATCCTGCGACGCGGGCAGGTGCAGCACGGCGGCCATCTGGCGCCGCGTTTCACCCTTTGCCCCGGCATACGCCATGGCCAGGGCCGTGGACAGGCTGTGGGGTGAGAGGAACAGGTTGCCCGGCGCCGGCGCCAGGCGGCGGTAGAGGTCCAGGGCGAAGCGCGTGTTTCCCGGAACGAGCATCCGGAGCGCGGGCTCGGAGGCGGACGGCCCCGGCGGCGAATCCGCGACCTCCGGTTTTTCCTCCGCCCGGGCGACCGGAGCGGTCAGCGCGAGGGCGGCGGCGGCTGCGACAGCGGCGAGTTTCATGTCGGGGTTCCTCCCGGGCGACAGGAGAATGTTGCGCGGCCAAACAGGCAACCGGAAACGGCGGTCGGATCCCCGGGCGGCCCGGTCCAAAACTGGCTCGACATTTCCCGCCCGCGGCGCATTCATGCAGGGAGAAATACGCGCCCAGGAATGGGAACGGCGAGCGAGCGACCCAATGAAATCGCAAAACGGCAAGGTGTACCTGGTCGGGGCCGGCCCCGGCGACGCGGGATTGATCACGGTGCGCGGCGTGGAGTGTCTCGCCGAGGCCGATGTCATCGTGTACGATCACCTGGCCAACCTGGCCCTCCTCGTCCACGCCAAGCCCGGCGTCGAGATCATCTTCGCGGGCAAGGAACCCGGCCACCACGCGATGAGCCAGGAGGAAACCAACGAGTTGCTGGTCGACCGGGCCCGCGCCGGCAGGGTCGTGACCCGGCTCAAGGGCGGCGACCCGTTTGTGTTTGGCCGCGGGGGCGAGGAGGCCATGCATCTGGCCGAAAACGGGATCGAGTTCGAGGTGGTGCCGGGCGTCACTTCGGCCATCGCGGTCCCCGCGTTTGCCGGCATCCCGGTCACGCACCGCGACATGAACCTCTCGCTTCACATCATCGCGGGGCACGACAAGTCGCGCGCAGACGCGCCGGACATCGCCTGGGACGCCCTGGCCCGCCTCGACGGCACGCTGGTCTTCCTGATGGGCGTGAAGAATCTGCCGCGCATCACCCAGGAACTGATCCGCAACGGCAAAAGCCCCGACACGCCCGCCGCCCTGGTCCGCTGGGGAACGCTGCCCGAACAGGAAACCCTGGTGTCCACGCTGGGCGCCATCGTGGAGGAGGCCGGACGCACCAACTTCCTGCCGCCGGCCATGGCGGTGATCGGCCCGGTGGTCGGGCTGAGGTCCGCGGTCAGGTGGGCGGAAAAGCGCCCCCTTTTCGGCATCCGCGCCGCGGTCACCCGCCCCGCGAACCAGAGCGCCTCCCTGGCCGACGGACTGCGCCGCGCCGGGGCCGACGTCTGGGTGCTTCCCACCATCGCCACCGAACCGCGCCAGATGAGCCCCGAAATCCGGAAGGAACTCACGGCCGCCCCCCGGTGCCAATGGGTTCTGTTCACCAGCGCCAACGCGGTGAGCTGCTTCTTCGCGCTGCTGGGGGAGATGAAGCTCGACGCCCGCCACCTGAAGGGCGTGAGGGTGGGCGCCATTGGCGACCGCACCGCCGAGGCACTGCGCGGACACGGGATCGTGCCCGACGCCGTGCCCGCGACGTTCGTCCAGGAGAAACTCGCCGCCGCCGTTGCCGTGGAATCGGGCCAGCGCGTGCTGCTGCCGCGGGCCGGATCCGGGCGGGAAAACCTGGAGCGCGAATTGAAACTGCGCGGGGCCGACGTGCGGGTCGTGCCCGTTTACGACACCGTGGGCGACCGCCACGGCATCGCCGCGCTGCGCCACGAACTGACCCAGGGACGCATCCACCTCGCCACTTTCACCTCCGCCTCCACCTTCGAGCGGTTCGCCGAATCGGTGAAGGCCGAGGATCTGCCCCGCCTGTTCTCGGACGTGACCATCGCCACCATCGGCCCCATCACAACCGCCGCCGTGAAGGCCGGCGGCCTGGAGGTGGACATCGAGGCGTCGCGCCACACCGCGGACGGAATGGTGGAGGAAATCCTGAGCCACTTCCGCAAGAACCGCCCGGCACGCGCGGAAGAAACCTGGACCTGACCCGGGGCGCAAAATACGGACTGCGCCTCCCCGCAAACGGCAATCTTTTTCCCGTGATGTCATATCCTTGGTAGAAAAGGCGGCGCTTCGACGCCGCCGGTCTGGCAGTCTGGAGGCTGGGTGATGTTGCAGGATCCGTTGGTGCGGTTGCCGGGGTGGGTGGTCTTTCTTGCGGGTCTGGCAATAATGGCGGTTCCCGGTCCCGCGCCGGCAACTGCCCCACCCAGCCACACGGCCGTCATCGTGGTCCGCGGTTTCGACAGCCAGGGCGCCAGCCGCACCGGTCCCTTCGGCACGGATCTGCCCGACTCCTCCATCGCGGCCCTGGCGGCCACGCTGGGCCTGCCCACGGGCGATGTGTCACCCGGCGCCCCCAACCAGGTGGCCTACTGCGACTACTATGGAACCACCGCGCCCCCTTACTACACGGCCCAGGACCTGGCCGACCTGAACAGCGTGACCGCTTCGTATGGCGGCGGGGTGCCCAGGTACGCGCTCATTGTGGCCAAGTTCGCCAAAGAGGTCATGCGACGCTCCGGCGCGCAACAGGTCACCATTTTCGGGGTCAGTTTCGGCGGCCTCGTCAGCCGCTGGATGATGGAGAAGGACGTGGAGGGGCTCGTCAGCGGGGGCAAGGTCGCGCGGTGGATCGGCGTGGAGGGCGTCATCGCCGGCAACTGGATCGCCAGCGAGGGCGGGCAGTCGCTCATCGACTTCGTGGACAGCAACTTCGACCTCGCCTCGATCGATCTCGTCCACATGCAGTATGCGTGGGTTAAGGCGAACCTACACAACCCGAACACCGATGCCGACAACCCGCTGCTGGGCGCGATCCCGATCCATTTCTGGATCCCGAGCGACGACAACTACAACAATTACGCCCTCAGCCTCGCATCGCAGAAACCCAATGACGGCGTGGTGCTCCTGCGCGACGCGTTCCTGCAGGGCCTGACGCCGCAGTCGTGCTACCTCGGGCTGCGCCCGACCCTCGGCCTGGTTCACGCCACCCACGAAAGCAGCAAGCAGAACCTGGGCCTGCGGGCGGGGATCGCGGCGGAACTGCTCGGCCGCCGGCGCGTCACCGCCACCCTGACCAGCGTGCGCGTCATCAACGACCAGGAGGTCACCGGGCTCGAACCGGCCGAGGTGGTCTTCGGCGCCCGGGTTTACTCGCCCCGCGCCCAGGCGCTCTACGGCATCACGCAGCCGGTCCGCGAGCTGCGCCACGACGACAACAACCTCAACTACGCGTCCGTGCCCCAGGGAACCACCACCACCGTCAACCTGGCGTGGTTTGACGGCATGATCCTTCCGGGCGAGACCCAGCTCAACTTCGAGACCAACGTGGACGAGATCGATTACGACCCGCTGTACGGCATCAGCGAGAACATCCTGCAGCCCGACGACCCCCTGAGCGACACCACGCTGTCCGTCTCCACCCAGGTGCCGGGAACCTACTTCATCTCCACGCCCGACTGGACCGGCAACCTCGTCGTCACGATCACCGATTACCCGCCGTTTGATCCGCCGCCGACGGGCGTGGGGGACTGGGCGATTTACAACTGAGGGCGGACGCCCGCCGCGGGCGGGCCGCACCCGCCCGTTTCGTGTTTGCTTTCCCCGGCGGACGCCTGCACACCCGATGATCATGCGGGCGGTTCGCGAAAAGCTGGCGGACGGCGCGGCGCGGATCGGTCGCGCCGCGAGTTATCTCCTGCTCACGGCGCTTGCCGCGCTGCTTTTCGTGCCGATGATCTGGATGGTCCTCGGGGCCTTCGCCCCCCAGAGCGAACTCCAGACCGCCATCCCCATGAAGGGCACCTTCGCCGCGCTGGGCTCCCCCGGCACGCTGACCACCCCGTCGGGCATGGCCAGCTGGGTGCGCACCTACCTCACGACCGAGAATTTCGCCAGCAGCGACGGCAAGAACGGCCTGTTCGACATCACCGCCATGCGCGAGTCGGAATTCCGAGCGGCTCCCGTGCACGCATGGGCCTTCGGCATCTATGACCGCGTCGCCGGCCCCCCACCCGCGTCATCCGCCGCGCCCCCCATCCGCGCCGCCCGCCTGCTGCTCTGGTTTGAGAACACGCTGGTGATCGCGCTGGTCGTCACGGTGCTCAGCGTGCTGCTCAACGGCATGGCCGGCTACGGTTTCGCCAAGTTCGACTTCCCCGGCCGGCGAACCATCTTCTGGATCATCATCGGCACCATCATGATCCCCGGGCAGGTCACCGTCATCCCGCTCTTCCTGCTCTTCACGCGCGGCCTGGGGTGGCACGACAGTTTCTGGGCCATCGTGCTGCCGCAGCTGGCCGCGCCGGTCGGCATCTTCCTGATGAGGCAGTACATCCAGAGCCTGCCCTCGCAGCTCGAAGACGCCGCCCGAATCGACGGCTGCGGCGAACTGGGCATCTTCGCCCGCGTCATCGTGCCGCTCTCCAAGCCGATCCTCGGGGTGTGGGCCATCTTCACCTTCATCGGCGCGTGGAAGGCGTTCCTGTGGCCGCTCATCATCACCAACGACCAGAACCTCTACATGCTGGAGGTGGGCCTGAAGACGCTGCAGTTCAACGCCGGCCCGCGCAATGTCGGCGTGGTCATGGCCGCCGCCCTGCTCGCGAGCATCCCCATGGTCATCGTCTTCTTCGTGTTCCAGCGCCACCTCACCCGCGGGCTCACCATCGGCGGGGTGAAGGGGTGAGCAAGCGGCATCGCCCCCGCCCGGGCGCTGCGATGCGCATGGGGCGGCCGGGAGGTCCCGGCGAACGGGCGCGGCCTGCGGTGCGCCACATCCCCGGCGCCGCTGAGCCGGGCCGTTTCCCGCCCCCCTCCGCAATCTCCCATTGATTGCGCCCGCACCGCGTGGTCCGTTTGGGACCGCGCGCGAATCCGGAGGCGCGTGAGTCCGTATTCATGATGGCCCCAAAGCAATGACCAAACGCAGGAAACCGCGCCCGCCCTTTGGCGGCGGCCCCAAAACCGGCCCGCCCTCCGGGTCCTGGGCCGACGAACCGCACGACGGAGAGAATGAAGCTCCGGACGGCGCCGGAACGGACACGGTCGCGGGAATGCCCGCCGCGCAAACACCCGCCGGGGGAATCCCCTCGGTCGGGGACGGCGCGGAGCGTACGCGACCGGCTTTTCCGCCGTCGGCGCGCCCGGGCGTCACCGGCGGTGGCGGCGATACGCTGCGGATGAAATCCGTCGTCCTGGCGGAGGGTTCCGGGTTGGGCGGCGACGCCCCGGGACGCCCCTCGCGCCCCAAGCCGCGACCCCGCCCGGCCGAGCGCGTGCGCGAGCTGCCCCGGCGCGACTACGCGGCACGCCACCGGTTCGGCTTCATCTGGTTCATCCTCGGCTTCTTCGGGCTGATTTTCCGGGTGATCCTCATCACGGTCGTGGTTGGCGGCATCAGCGCGTTCCTCGGTTACCAGGCCGTGCGCGTCTACATCCGCACCCCGGAAACCACCGTGCCCAATGTGAAGGGAATGAAGGTTTCACAGGCTTTGGACCAGCTCGCCAAGGCCAGGCTGGGCATCGAACAGGAACGCACCGAGGCCTCGGGCCTGGTGGCGCCCGGCGAAATCATCGGTCAGCGCCCGCTTCCCGGATCCCGCACGAAGGAGGGGTCGATGGTGCGCGTCATCGTCAGCAGCGGCATGGCCGCGTATGTGGTGCCCGACGTGGTGAACGAGACGCAGGAGAACGCCATCAGCAAGATCAAGAGCGCCCGGATGGAGGTGGGCAATGTCACGCCCTACCCCAATGACAAGGTGCCCAAGGGGGTCGTGATCAGCCAGGACCCCGAAGCCGGAAAGGGCTACGAATCCCCACGGAAAGTGGACATGCTCGTCAGCACCGGGCCGTGACCCTCTTGGGGGGGATTGGGATCGGGCCGTAAGCGGGGGCGCAAACCGGCTTGTCGGATGCGATGTGCTGACCGTGCTTTTTGGATTTCCGCGGTACTTCTCCGTGCAGCGCCCATGTATCGACCGAGAAGGAGATCCGCCCCATGACCCTGAGTACGAATCTCGCCGCCGCCTGTTTCGGCACCTTGATGCTTGCCACGCCCTGGGCGACCGTCGCCCAGCCCGGGGAAAACCCGGCAGACATTGTCCAGGCTTCCGTTTTGGCGGACGCCACCGCGATCGAGTCGGGCAAACCGGTCACGCTCGGTGTCCTTTTCAAGATCAAGCCGGAATGGCACATCTACTGGACGAACCCGGGGGAATCGGGGTTTGAAACGAAGGTGGAGTGGGGGCCTGCAACGGCCGGAACCTTCGGCCCCACGCAGTATCCCGCACCCATCAAGTTCATCTCACCCGGCCCGCTGGTATCTTACGGCTACGCTGATTCCGTTCTGCTAATGACAACATTTCGACCTGTACTTGCTCCGGGCGCAACCGGCCCGGTGGAACTGACAGTAAACGCCAAGTGGCTCATGTGCCGCGAACGCTGTATTCCGGGCAAGGCTGAGTTGAAACTGCAACTGCCGGTCGGCACGCCCCAACCCGCCAATCAGGAGGTGTTTGCCAAAACACGCGCAACCCTTCCCAAACAAGGTGCATGGCCGGATTGGGTGGCTGTGGCCACGCGCAAGGGGGAAAGAAAAACCGATTACGAAATCCGCATCACTCCTCCGGATCAATCGCTCATACTCGCCGAAAACGCGGGGCCTTTACGCGGGGTGGAGTTCTTCCCATACAAGAATGATGATATTGAGTTTAGCGTTCTGGAAAAAGCGCCAACCGATGCGAAAGTGAGCGTCGAAGGCAAGGAGCAGCCGGCCTATAACAAGGCGTTTTGGATTCGCTTCAGCGGCAAACACTTGGATGAAAAGAGTGCGGCGACGCCGGGATTAAACGGCGTGCTGGTGCTTCAGAAAGTTTCGGCAGAAGGAAAAGCGGGAGATCCGCTCCTATTCGAGATCAACTCAAAACACTAGCCTGTCGGCTTGTTGGTTTGCCGCAAAACAGAAAGAACCCCTCAACAGGGTCAAGCAAGACGCCTTACTTAAAGAGGCGTTTGTACAACCGGAACAGCCGCTTGGAGCGAATGCTGGCCAGATCGCTCTGGGCCCGGAGCAGTCCGTCCAGATCGTGCCCCTCCCACTGGTTGATCTGCTCTTCGAGTGGGTTCAGCGCACAGGCGACCAGATCGGTGGATTCGGGCCACCGCAACGCCTTTTCGGCGTTGTCCGGCGCCAGGGCCGCCTCGCCGACCCACTTCATCAGGCTGCGGGTCGTGGCTTCATAACTGAAATGGATGGCGCTGTACTCGCGGGCCCGCCGGGCATAGGTCTGGCGCTCCACGGGCTTTCGCGATGCGGACAGGATCGCGTCGGCGAATTGCTGGACTTCGCCCAGGCGGACCACATACCCAAGCCGGTTCTCCTCGATGATCTCGCTGATCTCCGTCCCAAGGGTGGTCAGCACCGGCAACCCGGCGCCCATCATGTTGGTCAAACGGTTTCGGGCACCAAAGAGGGTTTCATAATTCAACGCATCCACATTGATGCCAAGATCGCACTCTTTGTACAGGGAGAAAAGCTCGGAAGCCTCAACCCAACCCAAGAGATGACAACGATCCGCAAATCCGGTGCGTTCCATCTCGGCGACGAAACTCTGGTAGGTGCGATCATCGTGGCCCGCAATTTCGGCCCCGGTTGCCACAAATCGGATTCGGGGATCCTGCTCCATCGCCAACGATAGTGCGGCCGCCAGGGACTTGCCATCGGTCCATGTGTTGAAACCACCACTCCACAACACCGCGAATGCATCGGACGGGAACACTTTGCCGCGGTAACGGGCTTCCTTGGGATAGGATCCCGGATCCAGGAATCCCTCGAAAACGGCGTTGGGGATCACGGAGACAAACGGGTGACTGGCAGTAAAGCGGTTGAGGCGCCCCACCGCCCCCAATTCACCCAGCGTGGCGTACATCTGCTTGTACGAAACGGCGGAGAAACGATCGGCTCGGCGCAGCACGGTCCGTTGCCTCTGCCAGAAGTGGCACAGGTACTGGTCCGACTCATAGACGATACCCTTGGTTTGGGCCTCACCCATCATGTAGCCGTTCAGGTCGGCCCAGATGGGCAACCGGGTGAGCAGCTTGCACGCGAAGATTGCGGCATTGTGGTTGATGGCCACGATACAGTCATGGGGCCGGGCATCATGAATCCATTGAAGTTCACGCGCCACAACCGCGGGGTCATTGGTTTCGACGCTGAGATAGGGGACGGATCCCAGGGTGCGCTGGACCGTGTTTGCCCCCGGCTGTTCACCGACAGGAACGCCCTCCGCGGCAAGAACTACGAGGTCGACATCGTGGCCATGATTCCAAAGCGGCCGCGCGAGATGCCATGTGCGCAGGGCCTGCCCGTTGAACTGCCTCACCTCGGGGGTGAAGAGTGGCCCGGTTCCGATGACAAGGACTCTGGTCAAGGTTGGTTGGGTCGGTGCATGGTATGGGGTTTGGCCCAAATTAACTTGCTTTCATTCGGTGTATGTCCGTGCTAAACGCAACCGAAATCAGGAAGAAGGGTTTTATGCCTACGTACGAGTACCAATGCGAAAGTTGTGGGGAGGAGTTCGAGTATTTCCACGGCATGAACGAAGCGCCGAAGGCTACATGCGAAAAGTGCGGGGGCGCGCTGAGAAAGCTGTTGAGCGCCGGGTCGGGCCTGATTTTCAAGGGGACGGGTTTCTACATCACCGATTACAAGAAGAGCAACAGCAGCCCAACGACATCCGAGGCCAAATCGGACGACAAGAAGCCCGGCGGCGTGTCCGACAGCAAGGAAGGCGCCAAGACGGAAACCCCAAAAACAAAGACCAAGAGTGAACCCAAGAAGGACTCATAGCCGGGAGTGTTTCCCGTGAAACAGTCGGCGGGGCGAATTCTGTTTCCCGTGAAACACCCCCCTGCCAATCACCACCACCCGCTCCCATTCCAATCCTGAGGCGTCTGTGACCACTATCGGATTCATCAACCAGAAGGGTGGCGTTGGAAAAACCACCACCGCCGTCAATCTCGCCGCGTGTCTCGCCGCGGCCAACCGGAAGGTGCTTCTCGTGGATATGGATCCCCAATCCAACACCACCTCCGCCCTGGGGATCGAGAAAACGCCTCCTTCCTCTTACAATCTCCTCATCGATTCCACGCCGGTCAGCGAAACGATCCGACCCACGTTCGTGGAGAATCTCCACATCCTCCCCTCAAACCCGGACCTCTACGGCGCCGAAATCGAACTCATGGAGCTCGAACAGCGTGATTTCCGCCTCCGGAACGCCCTCGCCCCCCTGGCCGAATCGTACCACTACATACTCATAGACGCCCCGCCGTCCCTTGGGCTTCTCACCTTGAATGTCCTCGCCGCAAGCAACAGCCTCATTATTCCCGTTCAGGCTGAGTACTACGCCCTCGAGGGCCTTTCCCTTCTCATGCAAACCATCGAGCGGGTTCGGGCCCGCCTGAACCCCGACATTTCGATCCTCGGCATCGTCATGACCATGTTCGACGGTCGTCTCAACATCGCCCAGCAGGTTGCCGACGAAGTCCGCGCTCACTTTGGCGACAAGGTTTTCCGCACCGCCGTCACCCGTTCCGTCCGTCTCGCCGAGGCCCCCAGCCACGGAAAACCCATCATTTTCTACGATTTCCGCTGTTCCGGGGCCCAAAACTACATCTCTCTTGCCCAGGAGGTCATTCATGCAGCCGAAAAAGCGCGGACTCGGTAAGGGGCTCGCCGCCCTCCTGCCCACCGATATGCCCCCCCCACCCCCCCTCGGAGGGGGCGGCGCCACCCCGGTTCCACCCGTCGTGAGGGAACCCGATCCCGTTGCGCCCGGCGACCGCGTCCGCCGCCTTTCGATTGATAAGGTTGCACCCAACCCGCTGCAGCCCCGCGGCATCTTCCACGAGGAGTCTCTCGAGGAACTTGCCGCCAGCATCCGTGAAAAGGGAATCATCAGCCCCATCGTGGCCACCCCCCGCGGCGACCAGCTCATGATCGTGGCCGGAGAGCGCCGGTACCGCGCCGCCCGCCTGGCCGGCCTCGGCGAGGTTCCCGTGCTGACGCTCGACCTCACGGATCAGGAGGTCATGGAGTATGCGCTGATCGAGAACCTCCAGCGCGAGGACCTCAACGCCATGGAGGAGGCCCGCGCCTACCGGGCCCTGATGGACACTTTCGGGCTCTCGCAGGAACAGGTCGCCGACAAGGTCGGCAAGGGCCGCCCCACCATTGCCAATGCCCTGCGCCTCCTGCGCCTCCCCGAGGAGATGCAGCAGGATATCGAGGTGGGGCGCATGTCGCCCGGCCACGCGAGGGCCATCCTTTCGCTCGATTCCGAGGCCGACCGGACGCGCCTGCGCGACTCCATCCTGCGCCACGGGATATCCGTGCGCGAGGCCGAGGAGCTGGCCGCCCGCCTGGCAAACCGCGAAACCAGGAGCCGCCCCCGCCGCTCCGGATCGGGGGGTGACGGCGCGGCCGACGCCCCCGAGGTGGTTTCCCTGCGCAACGCCCTGCTCGAGCATTTCGCCTGCCGCGTCGAAGTGAAAACCGTTGACCCGAACCGCGGCCGGATCGAGATTCATTTCGATTCGCTCGACGAACTCGACCGCATTCTGGATATCCTTGGAGTCGAGGCGAAGTAACCGCCCAGTTGAACCCGTACCCGTTGCCTGACCGCTGACCGTTGGAAGGAGTTTCCCGTTGATCGAGGCGCTGGTCCTTGCCGGGGTGGACGCCACCCATGTTAATATCTTTCAGGCCATTCGCGACAGCGACTTCATGGGTCTGCTGTGTCTCGGCGGATGCCTGATCCTTTCGGTCATCTCCTGGATGATCATCTTCTATAAGTTGTTTCAAATCAATGCTGCATCTAGTCAGTCGGACCGTTTTGTGTCCAGCTATCTCAGTGGTTCGGGAAGCCTGGAAGACGCGTTCCGCCATTCCTCCGAGTATCCCGAAAGCCCGCTGGCCCAGATTTTGAGAGAAGCTTATCTTGAAATGCAGTTGGAAGATTGGTACAGCGATCCCGCGTATACATCCGAAGAGCGCCTCACCGCCTCGCGCCTCGGCCTCGAGCGTGTGGTGGAGCGGACCATCTCGACGGAAATCCGGCATCTCGAGAGCCACATCATCTTCCTGGCCACCACGGCCAGCGTGGCCCCCTTTGTCGGCCTGTTCGGAACGGTCTGGGGCGTGCTCGGCGCATTCCAGGCGCTCAGCCGCGCCGGGAGCGCCGCCCTCAGCACGCTCGCACCCGGAATGGCCACGGCCCTGGTGGCCACCATCGCGGGCCTCATCGCCGCCATCCCGGCCAGTGTATTTTTTAACGTGTTTACAAATCGCATTGCCATCATGATCAGCCGGATGGACGCCTTCGCGCTGGAACTCAACAACATCATCCAGAAGCGAATCACCCGCCAGGCGGTGAGGGAGCGCCAGTGAAGCGCCACCGCCGCCCCCTCGAGCCGATGAACCAGATCAACCTCACCTCGATGCTGGACGTGGCGTTCGTGCTGCTCATCGCGTTCATGATCGTCGCGCCCAGCGTCAAGTACGGCCTCGACCTGTCGCTGCCCACCCTGCGCGAGGGCGCGCCCCAGCTGACGCAGGATCAGCCCAAACTCTTCACCATCATGGTGCCGAGGCCCAAGGACGGCCTGCAGGAGTTCTTCATGAACGACACCCCCTCGCAGCTGAGGGACATTGAGGACCGCCTCAAAATGCAGAAGGCTTCCGGCTCCAAGGTGGCCGTGGAGATCCAGGCCGACCGCGACGTCCCCTACGACGCGTTCATCCAGGTGGTGGCCGCCGTCCGCCGCGCGGGCATCGAGGCTGTCGGGCTGCCCGTCGAGCCGCAGACCGTCGACAAGCCCGGCTCCCCGAAACCGTCCGCGCCCACCCCCGTGCCGTCCCCGGGCTCGATGCCCGCACCCGCGGCCACCATCCTTCCGCCCGACCCCGGCGTTCCCTCCGGCAAACAAACCCAGCCTCCCGGCGGCGCCCCGCCCCGCCGCAACTAGCGCCGCGATCCCGCGGGCGCAGGTCCCCGCCCCATCATGCTCCGACACCTCAAACTCTCCCTCGCACTCCACGCGGCCCTTCTCCTGCTCCTCGTCGTGTGGACGTTTGCCGGCCCCAAAAAGCCCGAGCAGAAGATGGAGTTCATCATCCTTCCCAAGGGGACCAGCCTCGACGCCGTCCTCACCAAGGAGGTGGAGGACGCGATGAAGAACCCCGACCTCGAGAAGGGTGACGGCGCCCTGGCCCAGAAAAAGGACACGCCCGTTCCCGGCAACGAGGAGCCCCCGGAACCCGAACCGACACCCGCCGCGGCCACCCCGACCGCATCCCCCACCCCTATCAAGCTGGCCACGCCGACGCCGGCCGTCACTCCCGCGCCAACACCTGTCCCCGAAAAGACCATCGCCGTCCCCGCCCGGGAAACACCCACTCCCACACCCAAAGCCGCTCCCACACCCAAGCCCACACCCAAGGCCACGCCCAAACCCACACCCAAACCCACACCCAAGGGCGCGGCAAAACCGACCCCCAAGGGCGCGAAGACCACCCCGAAACCCACGCCCAGGGGACCGAAGAAATCGCCCACCCCCAGGCCGCCCGCCAGCGCCTACGACCTGCAGTCGGGCAGCGGTGGAAACCGCTTCGCCGGCACCGATCTGCCGCGCGCGACGCCCTCCAACGTGAAGGTCGGAGAGGCCGGCGCCGGGCAGGAGGTCGGCGTCCCCGGCGTGCCCGAGGGCGTGGAGGGCGCGCCCCTTCCCCTCGACCGCACGCAGGGCATGCTCAGCATGCTCTACACCACCCGCGCCAAGATGCGCATCCAGACCAACTTCACCGTGCCGCCGGGCGTGAACGACCCCAACATGACCTGCGTCGTCGAGTGGGAGATCCTGCCTGACGGCACCATCCAGAACGCCAAGATCGTCAAGAGCACCGGTGTGCCGCAGTACGACGCCTGCGCCCTGGACGCCCTGAACAAGACCGCCAGCCTCGGCCCCCTGCCCCCCGAATTCGGCAGGAAGAGCGTGTGGACCAGCCTTACCTTCGTTTACAGCGGAGATGCCACCGGCTCGCCACCCGCCAAGCCCTGAGCGCGGCCTTCGCCGCTGATTGGTCCGGCTTGGAAACCGTTGCGACGTTTTCCCCCGGTTAGGTCGCGCCAACAAAGCGGACGAAAATGAACCGAACGCCAAGAGGCCAAAAGGCCAAAGGGCCGAAAAGCAAAAGAGCAGAGACCGGGAAAAGACAAACCGCCCGCATGGGGGCTTGTGCGGCGCGCACTTGTTGGTGCGGGTGTGAAGGTTGTTTGCGTCTTTGGCTTCTTGGCCTTTTGGCATCTTGGCGTTTCCGAATTTTCGCCCCGGGCCAAAAGGCGTTCCCCTGTCAGTTCGCGATCGTGCTGACGCTCCACTCGTAGAAACTCGGCGCGCCAAGGCCCGACTTCACGGTCTCCGCGGCGAATTCCCGGATCCAGTCCCACGACCGCTTCGACGCCGCGGCCGAGCCGATGTCCGCGTGGCTCATGATGAACAGGTCCGGTTTCAATTTCAGCAGCGGTTCGCGGTATGCCCGCGCGTAGTCGGCAACGAACGAGGGGGGCAGCGGCGGACGCGTCCAGTCCTGCCAGGCGTCCTGAAGGGTCAGGATGTCCGGCTGCGCATCCAGCACGAGCCGCTCCAGGTCGATCGCCTGGTACTCGCGCGCCTTGCCCGGCTCCACCCGCGCGTCGCTGAGCACCATCACGTTCACCGTGGCCCCCGGCCGCGCCGCCCGCGCCGCCCGCGCCAGTTCGCGCGTCATGGTGGTCACCACCCCGGCCCGAAATTCCACCCACTTCCGGTACGCCTCCCTGCCGGCGCCCTCCTTGCGCCAGTAGACGGGGCTGTCGCCGCGCATCAGCATTTCGCGCGCATCCACGCCGGCGCGCCCGCGGAATGCGGACACGCACGCGTCGCAAACACACGCGTAAGCGGGGCGCGGCTTGCCGGGGGAAATCTCCGGTCCGCCCCATTGCTCGAACCAGGGTTCGGCCAGCTGCACGCCGTCGTAATTGCCCGCGCGCATCGACGCGGCAACCTTTTCGCAATACGCCCGCACAACTTCCGGCCGGGTCGGGCACACATAAACGCGCCAGTCGAATTTGCCGTCCACCCCGCCCAGCATCCTTTGCCGCCATTCGGGGTGGGCCCGGTAAATCGAAACATCCGTCGGGGGATACACCCGGAGCACCGGCGTGAGCCCGGCCGCGCGCACCGCCGCCGCGAACCGGGCGTGCAGTTCCCCGCCCAGGTCGCCCGTGTCGGTCACCTGGACGGCCGTGATTCCCCGCGCCCTCATCGCCCCGAAAGTTTCCGCCAGCGGGCGCGCCGCATAGAACGCAAACGCCGGATCGACGCACATCGAGGGGCCGAAGGCGCCGCCGCCGCGCGACTGGTCATACGCAAGCATGGGAAGGGTCTCCGTCGTGGATAGGGTCGCGGTGGTCCCGGAGCCGACCGCCAATAACGGGGACAGGCAAAAGACCGCGGCTGGGATCGCGCGCCCCAGGAACGCCACTGCGAATTTCAGGTCCGGCATCGCCCATCCCCTGCTGGTGGATTCTGCGGCCGGTTATTCCCCTCCGATCCGGCGAAGGCAAAGGGGAAAGCGGCGGGCGCAAGAGTCCCGCGCCGGGCCCCGGATTGGCCGGGCGGGCGCCGGCGCCGCGCTAATCCGGCACGATCTCCGTTCCGGTTTCACCGGCCAGCATCGCGCCCAGTTTTTTCGGCGACGAGATGAGCGCGCGGCCGCCGCTTGTGCGCACGTACTGGATCGCGGCGCGGATTTTCGGCCCCATGCTGCCCGCCGGGAACTGTCCCTCCGCCAGGTGCCCCTCCGCCTCGGCAACGGTCAGGCGCGACACGAACCGCTGCGTCGGTTTTCCGAAGTCGATCGCCACCTTTTCCACGCCGGTGAGGATCGCGAGGGTGCCGATGCCGAGTTGCGACGCGAGCAGGCTGGACGCCAGGTCCTTGTCAATCACCGCCTCCACGCCCCGCAGGCGCCGGTGCTCATCCCGGATCACGGGGATTCCCCCGCCGCCCGCCGCGATGACGAACACCCCGCTGTCGAGCAGCGCGCGGATCACGTCGAGCTCCACGATTTCCAGCGGCGTGGGCGAGGCGACCACCCGCCGCCACCCGCGCCCCGCGTCGAGCTTCATCCGCCATCCGCGGTTTGCCATCAGCTCCCTTGCCTGGTCCTCCGGGTACGAGCGGCCGATGTACTTCGTCGGATTGTCCCAGGCCGGGTCGTCCCGGGCCACCAGCACCTGCGTCAGGATGCAGGCCACGGCGCGCGCGTCGCCTCCGTCCACCAGCACGTTGCGCAGCACCTGCTGGATCATGTAGCCCATTCCGCCCTCGCTGTCGCTCACGCACGTGTCCAGCGGCAGGGGGTACACCGCGGGGGCGGCTATCTCGCTTCGCAGCAGGATGTTTCCGATCTGGGGACCGTTGCCGTGGGTGATCACGCAGCGGGGGTAGCGCCCCTCCAGCACCGTCACCAGTTCGCGCATCGTTTCCTCGGTGTGCGCAAACTGCTGGGGGATGGTTCCCTCCTCGTTGTCGGGCGAGATCGCGTTGCCGCCAAAGGCGATCAGGATCGTGTCGGTGCGCATCGCATCGGTCATGAGCTGTCTGCTTTTCTCCGGAGTCGGGCCGAACAGAAACCGCAATGCTTAACCGCCCCCACCCCTTCGCGTCAAAGACTTGTTGTGCCCGAAAAAACGAAAGTTTCCCCGTTGCCCCTCCCGGTTTGTCCGGCTACATTACACCGACTATGTGCGGAATCGCAGGCATTTGGGGAGTCGCGGACGAGGGCGTCGTCGCGGCCATGCTCGACAAAATCGCCCACCGCGGGCCGGACGGCCGCGGGGTTCATGTCATTCCCGGCCGGGGCGCAATCGGCAATGTGCGCCTGGCCATCATGGATCCCGAGCACGGAATCCAGCCGCTGTTCACCGAGGACCGGCGCCTGGCGCTGGTCGCCAACGGCGAGATCTACAACTACCCGTCGCTGCGGCCGGCCCTCGAGGCGGCGGGCCACCGTTTCGCCACGGGCAGCGACAGCGAGGCGATCGTGCACCTTTTCGAGGACCGCGACACGGAAAGCTTCGCCGGACTCGACGGCATGTTCGCGGTCGCCGTCGCGGGTCCCGACCGCCTCGTGCTGGCCCGCGATCCCATCGGCATCAAACCACTTTATATCGCGTGGAACGGCCGCACGGGCGCGGCGTGCCGGCTCCGCTTCGCCAGCGAACTCCACGCGCTTGCCGGTTCACCCGATCCCGTCCGCCCCCTCGCCCCGGGGGCCCTGTTCGACAGCGAGCGCGGGCTTTCCACCTTCTTCGAACTGCGCCTGCCGCCGACGCTGGACGAGCCGGAGGAAACCATCGCCGTGCGGCTCGCCGACGCACTCCGCGAATCCGTCCGCTCCCACCTGATGAGCGACGTGCCCGTCGGCGTGTTCCTCTCGGGCGGGTTGGACAGCAGCGTGGTCGCCGCGCTCATGCGGCCGCATGTGAAGGAACTCCACAGTTTCACGGTCGGGGTGCCCGGCTCGCGCGACATCGAACTCGCCCGCGTCGTCGCCGACCGCCTCGGCACCATCCACCACGAGGGTTTCTTCGGCGCGGACGACGTGGTCCGCGAACTGCCCGCCATCGCCCGCCACATCGAGAGCTACGACCGCTACATGGTCAGCAACTCCATCCCGGCCTGGTTCTGCAGCCGCCTCGCCGCGTCCACCGTCAAGGTGGCCCTCGTGGGCGAGGGGTCCGACGAGCTGTTTGCCGGCTACACCTATTACCTGACCATTCGCGACCCCGAGATTCTCCGGCGCGAACTGCACCGCGGCATCGCCGACCTGCACCAGACCAACCTGCAGCGCGTGGACCGCATGAGCATGGCCCACGGCGTCGAATGCCGCGTGCCGTACATTTCGCCCGCCGTGGTGGACCTGGCGCTCTCCATCCCGACAGGCCTCAAGATCCGCGCGGACAAACACGGCGAGACCTGCGGGAAATACATCCTCCGAAGGGCGTTTGACGGCCTGCTGCCCGACGAGATCATCTGGGGCACGAAGCGCAACTTCGACGAGGGAAGCGGCATGACCGGCATGCTGGACGAGGCCATCCACCGCTGCGCCGCACAATCCGACCTCGCCGCCCATCGCAAGCGGCACCGCGACGTGTGGCTGCCCCGCGACGAGGAGGCCCTGTTCCACAAGCTGCTCCGCGACGCGTACGGCGACGACCCGGCGGTCTTCGACAACGTCGCCCGCTGGAGCCAGCTGCGCCTCCGCGAACCGGGCGACCCGCAGCGGGGCCTCCGCCGCCCATGGTGGAAGAGGCTGCTGCGGCGCTAGGCGCGCTCCGCCCTGCGCTTGTCCACGGCCGCCAGAAATTCCGCGCGTTGCCTGTTCCAGGCCGCCTCGATCTCCGGGGAGTGCCCGGTCGCGGCCCATGGCACGCGTTCGGCCGACTGCTTCAGCACCTCGTCCACGTCCTTTTCCCTTCCACCGATTTCGGTCACCCTGCCGTCGCGCGTGCACAGGATCGCGGCGAACGTTTTGCCGGTGGGGATGAAATTCGTGCGGTGCTGGACGACCCGCTTGTACAACCAAACCACATCCGGCAGCCGGACGACCTTCAAGTTGAAGAATTCGGGGGCCACGACCCACGACTGCATCACAAACGGTTTTTTCGCGGTGCGCGCCGCCAGCGATGCGCTTGCCTCCGAATCAATGCCCATCGCGAGTTCCGTCGCCGATCCCAGGGCCGCAAGGCGGCGGGCAACCGGGTGCAGGGCCGGGTTGGAGCCGAACCGCACGGACCGAATCACATTCACCAGCCCCACCAGAAACAGCGGGATCCCGATGCCCAGCCCGACATAGCCCGGAAACCGGAAATCCTCGCCATCCAGCATGAGTGGCAGCAGCATCCTGGCCACCTCCGGCTCGCGCTTCTCGATGGGACTGAGCACCTCCTCTTCCATCTTCGCCGGGACGGGCACGAGGACGCCGCTCACCCGGTTCGTCGGCGGGGCCTTCTCAAACGATGCGAGCAGCAACCGGTCGCCCAGCCTCAGCACGTCGATCACGCCCACCTCGCGGCCCGATCCGCCCGACCGGCCCTTCACCCGGCGCGCCACCTGCTGCACCTCGTCGGCCTCAAAACTGATGAAATACTCACCCCGCGCGCCCCAGTCCTTCGTCTCCAGCACCTGCTGCCTCGTCGCCGGGAACGGGCCTTTGGCGAAATTGTACAGGTACCGCCAGCACAACCCTCCCGCCGCCAGCACCCCCAGCACGATCAGCGCGTTCACCCACTGCAGGTTGCGCGTGCACCGCTCGATCTGGCGTCTCACAAATCCGTTGCCAAGTGTCAACCCGCCGCCGGGGGCGGAAACCGGGGATTTGCTCATCCGTGGGATTCTCCATGGAGCAGGAATGGCCGGCGGCTCACCCGGGGCAAGACGACGCCCCAAGCCGGTGGCCCACCTGAGAATCACCCCGTTTCTTAATTGGCAACCACAGAGTGGGCGGCTACCTGCCCAGCCGCTCCTTGACCAATCCCGAAACCTGGTCGGGGCGTTCGGCCACCGGGATGCCCGCGGCATTCAACGCGGCGATCTTTTCCCTCGCCGTGCCCTTGCCACCCGTGATGATTGCGCCCGCGTGACCCATGCGCTTGCCCGGGGGCGCGGTCAGGCCGGCGATAAAGCCGACGACGGGCTTCTTCATCTTCGACTTCACAAACTCCGCGGCGGTTTCCTCGTCCGTGCCGCCGATCTCGCCGATCATGACCACGGCGTCAGTTTCCGGGTCGGCCTCGAACTTCTCCAGCGCATCCACGAACGACGTGCCGATGATCGGGTCGCCGCCGATGCCGATGCAGGTGCTCTGCCCCAGGCCGTGGATCGAGAGTTCCTTCACGATCTCGTAGGTCAGCGTGCCCGAGCGCGAAATCAGGCCGATGCGCCCCTCCTTGTGGATGTGGCCGGGCATGATGCCCACCTTGGCCTTGCCCGGCGAGATCACGCCCGGGCAGTTCGGGCCAACCAGCGACACGCCGCGCTCGCGCGCCGCCCAGTAAACTTTGACCATGTCCAGCGCCGGGATTCCCTCCGTGATCACGACCACGACCTTCACGCCGCTGTCGATGGCCTCCAGCGCCGCGTCCGCACCGAAACCGGCCGGCACATAGACGATGGAGGTGTTCGCCCCGGTCTTTTCCACCGCTTCCTTCATCGTGTTGAAGACCGGCACGTCCAGCACCGTCTCCCCGCCCCGCCCCGGCACACAGCCCGCAACCACGCGGGTGCCGTAGGCGATCATCTGCTGGCCGTGGAAGCGGCCCTCGTTTCCCGAAATCCCCTGGATCACCAGGCGCGTGTCGCGGTCCACCAAGATGCTCATCGTATTGTGCATGTCCTTTCGTTGGCCCACAGCGCGGGCGAAAACGGTCCGATTGTTGGAGCGCACGCCGCCAAGTCAACTGCGGAGCGCACTGCGATGGGACGAATGAAACGGATGGGACTCGCGGGAATTGATCTGGCTGATCCTTCCCCTGAGTCCAGTTAGTCCCATTTGTCCCATCGCGCCAAAAAACCCGTGGCGATTCCTGTTCCGGTTCCTTTATCCGTCAAGCCATGCCCCTCACACTCGGACAACTCGCTTCGGTGATCGACGATCTCGCCCCCTTCCGGCTGGCTTACGACTGGGACAATGTGGGGCTTCAGGTGGGCGATCCCTCCGCAACGGTGGACCACCTGCTGGTCGCCCTTGAGGTGAACGACGACGCGCTCGCCCGGGCGCGCAAACACCGGTGCACCGCGATCCTGGCGCACCATCCCCTGATTTTCCAGCCGATGCGCACCCTTCGCGGCGACGATGTGGCCGGACGGCTCGTGCTCGAACTCGCAAAGTCCGGGATCGGTCTCATCGCCGCCCACACGAATCTCGACCGGGTGCTCCACGGCACCAACGGCATCCTCGCGGCGCTGCTCGGCCTGCGCGACGTTCGGATCCTCGAGCCCCACGCGCTCCACGACCTGGTCAAGTTCGTCGTCTTCGTGCCGCCGGACCACACCCCGAAGATCATCGAGGCGATCCACCGCGGCGGGGGCGGCACCATCGGCAACTACACCCGCTGCACCTTCCGCGCCCGCGGAACGGGAACCTACCTGCCCGGCGAGGGCGCCAACCCCTTTGCCGGGGAAACCGGCCGGTTTGAGCAGGCCGAGGAGGACCGGCTTGAGGCCGTCGTCCCGCGGAACCGGCTTCAGTCGGTCGTGCGCGAGGTTGTCCAGGCCCACCCGTACGAGGAGGTTGCCTACGATGTCGTGGCCCTCCACGACGCGCAGCCCAGGCACGGCCTGGGCGTCACCGGGCGTCTGGCCGCCAAGTCCACCCTCGCGGCCCTGGCCCGCCGCGTCGGCGAGGTCTGCTCGGCCGACTCCCTCGCCATCATCGGCAAGCCGGGTGACGATGTGCGGCGCGTTGCCATCATCACCGGCAGCGCCGGCAGTTCGCTCCGGGGAATCCGCCCGGACGACACGGATGTGCTCATCACCGGCGAACTGTCGTACCATTTCGCGACCGAGGCGCGCGACCGGGGCCTTCGGGTGATCCTGGCCGGACACGCGGCGACCGAGAAGGTCTTCGCGCCCGCCTTCGCCGCCACGCTGTCCAACCACGATCGCATCCGGGAGGCGGGCTTGTCCATCCACCCGTTTGACATCTACCCGGAACCCGCACTGCCCGTTGAGATGAGACGACCCCGGACGAAAGGGAAGTGACGATGGATCCCGTGCTCGCGGCCATCTGCGACCTTCAGGAAATTGAACAGGAAATCCGCCGGGCGGAAGAAGCCGTGCGCCAGTTTGACGCACAGGTTCAGGCCCGCAAAGGCGATCAGGCCAGGCGCCGGGCCGCGCTGGCCGCGATCGAGGCGGAACACGCACCCCTCGCGCCACGCCGCGCCCAGCTCGAAAGCGATTTGCGCCAGCGCGAGCAGCAGCGCGACCGCTACGAAAAGCAGGCCCTGCTGGTGAAGACGCAGAAAGAACTGGACGCGGTCAGCCACGAACAGGCGCAGATTTTGGAGACCATTTCCCGGTTGGAGGGGGAGATACTCGACCTGATGGATCGCGAGGAGGCGTCCGCGGCCAAACTGGAGGCCGCGCGAAAAAAGGTGGAGTCCGGCGCGGCCGATTGTGCGGCCGAGGAACAGAGGTTGGGCGCGTTACGCGCCGATCAGGTCCGCCTGCTCGAGGGACTGAAACGCGACCGGGCGGATGGTCTCGATGCATTGCCCGCCGAGTACCGGAGTGTTTACGAGTGGCTCATCAAGCGCCACGGTCCCCCGGCGGCCGTTCCGATGCGCGGGGAGGCCTGCGGCGGGTGCGAGGAAATCCTTCCTCCCCACTACCTGATGGATGTCATCCAGGGGCAGGAAATCGTGCGTTGCGTCCGGTGCATGAGGTTCCTGATTCCTTCCGCGTAGCGGGTTATTGCCAATGCGGTCCGGCACGGGGAAAATCATCCACTTCACCTCACAGGCTGTGCACAAGCCTGTGGATATGTGGAAAACCCCTTGTCCTTATTGGGGAAGCACGGTTCGGACTGCGTCAGGCCGTCACACGAATGCCATATTTCCCGTGGAACTTTTCTCCACACCTCCCGGATTAGTATGTGGGGAAACGGGCCGACAGGTTGCCGCATGTCCCAATTGCCGTCCCGCCTGTGAGCAGACCATCGGGATTCTCCCCATCCCCAAATTCGCGTAAATTGCTGTTTTTACTTGTTTTGTGCAGTAATTCACTTCCCCACAGACTCTATTGTTACTACTGTTATTTAGAGAATCTTTCTAAATATAAAATCCAAGCAGATCGTTTTTTCGGTCCGGTTTCCAACCCACCGATTTTCCATCATGGTGCGATGGCACGGAGCGGATTTCGATTGGCATTCCGTTTGCATTATGCAGATTCCAGAGAGCAACGCTCTCGTGTACACGAGGAAAGTGGTGGCCAACCGGCTTCCACGGGAACGCGGAGGGGCCGATCCGAACGCTGCCCGGATCGGCCCCTTGGTTTTTTCCGGCGAACAAGTTTTCGGCGAAAAAAGCGACATCGTTGCCGTGAAAAGCGACACGGAACGCAAATAACCACTCACGGCGTGTGGTTTCGTTCCGCAACAAACACCACGACGGGAACGAACCATGACCGACCCAACGCCGACCGCCGTATCAAACTCCAGTTCCTGGCACGCCCGTGCCGGCATGGAAGTGCTGGCCGAGTTCCGTAGTCGCGAAGAGGGGTTGACGGGCGCCGAGGCTACGGAGCGACTGTTGCGTCACGGACCCAACACCCTGCCCAAGGCGAAGGGCGAGGGCCCCCTCCAACTGCTCTGGCGCCAGGTCAACAATCCGCTCATCTATGTGCTGCTTGGATCCGCAGTCCTTGCCCTGCTCATGGGAAAGGGAGCGGACGGCCTGGTGGTGCTGGCCGTGGTGATCCTCAACACGCTCATCGGCTTCGTCCAGGAGTACCGCGCCGGAAAGGCCATCGAGGCGCTGAGCGGCATGGTTCCGGAAACGGCGACCGCCCTGCGCGACGGGCAGCGCGTCACCATGAACGCGGCCGACCTGGTTCCGGGTGACATCGTGGCCCTGCAAAGCGGCGACAAGGTGCCCGCGGACATGCGGTTGATCACCTGCCGCAGTCTGCAGGTGGAGGAGTCGGCCCTGACGGGGGAATCGGTGCCGGTCGAAAAATCACTCGACCTCGCTCCGGCAGAGGCCATGCTTGGAGACCGGCGCAACATGGTGTACAGCGGTTCGCTTGTCACCTACGGAGCCGGCACGGCAGTCATCGTGGCCACATCCCTGGGCACGGAACTGGGGCGGATTTCATCGATGCTTCACGATGCCACCCAGATCGAAACCCCGCTGACCCGGTCCCTGGCAAAGGTTGGCAAATGGCTCACCATTGCCATCCTCGTGGTCTCCGTCCTCATGTTCGGGGTGGGAATCGTGCGCGGCTACACTTGGGTGGATGCCACCCTGGCTGCCATCACGCTCGCCGTGGCGGCCATTCCCGAGGGATTACCCGCCATCATCACCATCGCCCTGGCGATCGGGGTGCAGCGCATGGCCAAGCGCCGCGCGGTCATCCGCCGGCTCCCGGCCGTGGAAACGCTGGGAAGCACCACGGTGATTTGTTCTGACAAGACTGGAACGCTTACAAAAAATGAAATGACGGTTCAGGAAATCTGGACCCCGAGCGGTCCGGCTTCCGTGGTTGGAATTGGTTACGAACCGGTGGGGGAGATTCGCCGCAACCACGAAATAATGACAAGTGACTTTTTTGACATTCGTCTTCTTCTGCAATCCGGGTTGCTCTGCAACGATGCCAACCTGGTTCGCGAGGACGGAATGTGGAAGATTCACGGCGACCCGACGGAAGGAGCCCTTGTTGTTGCAGCCCGGAAGATCGGCCTGGATCCGGAAACGGAGCGAACGGCCTGGCCCCGGATGGACGCGATTCCCTTTGAGTCCGAAAATCAGTATATGGCTACCCTTCACCAGGCGCCGAATAACAGCCGGATTGCTTTCGTGAAGGGTGCGCCTGAAGTGGTGCTCCGCCGGTGCGACAGACAGAACGGCGAGGGAACGCTGGATCCGAATCGGGTTAAAGGTCAAGTTGAAGAACTTGCTTCTCAGGGGATGAGGGTTCTGGCCTTGGCCGCCAAGGAAATGCCCGCGGGCACCGACCACCTGAACCACCCGGATGTGGAGGCGGGCCTTACCTTGCTGGGGCTTCAGGGGATGATTGATCCTCCCCGCGCGGAGGCAATCGAAGCCATCCGGGCATGTCATCAGGCCGGAATCACGGTGAAGATGATCACGGGAGACCACAGAACGACCGCGTCGGCGATTGGTCGTCAACTTGGAATTCTTGACGCTCAAACCGAGGCTGTTCCGGGAACCAAGTTGCAGACTATGAGCGACGCGGAAATCCAGGTTTCCGCCTCGGACAACCATGTATTCGCCCGGGTTGCCCCCGAACACAAACTTCGCCTCGTCCGGGGGCTTCAGGCGGGCAACCATGTGGTGGCGATGACTGGGGACGGCGTGAACGATGCCCCGGCCCTGAAGCAGGCGAATATCGGTGTGGCCATGGGGATCACGGGAACCGCGGTGTCAAAAGAAGCGTCTGACATCGTCTTGACCGACGACAACTTCGCCACCATCGCGGCAGCGGTGGAAGAAGGTCGGCGCGTTTATGACAACCTTGTCAAGTCCCTTGCTTTCGTTTTGCCCACCAATCTGGGCGAAGCCCTGATCCTTCTGATCGCGGTGATGCTGTTTCCGCTTGTGGACGGGCAGCCCCTCCTTCCCATGCTGCCCACCCAGATTCTGTGGATCAACTTGGTGGCCACCGTGGCCCTGGCCCTTCCCCTGGCTTTCGAAGCCATGGAGCCGGATGTGATGCGCCGTCCGCCGCGCGAACCGGGCGCCCCCATCATGAACCGGTTCGTGGTGGTGCGAACCGTGATCGTGAGCCTGCTGATGACGGCCGGCGCCATCGGGCTCTTCCTGTACGAATTCTATGGTGAACTGGCCCGCATGGAGGCGGCCGGAACCGCCCACGCGGACGCCCGCGGGCTGGCCTGCCGCGAAGCCCAGACGATGGCGGTCACCACCGTGGTGCTGTTCCAGATTTTTTACCTGCTCAACTGCCGCTCGCTGCGCGCGTCGATGTTCCGCATCGGGCTGTTTTCAAACCCGTATGTTTACCTGGGCATTTTGGCCCTCGTGATCCTCCAGGCCGGGTTCATCTACCTTCCGTTCATGAACCGGGCGTTCGGTTCCGCCCCGCTCAGCCCGCTCGAGGTCGGCAAGGCGCTGCTGCTGGCACTGACGGTGCTGCCGGTGATCGGGATTGAGAAATGGATCCGGGGGCGGCGGGCGGTTTCATAATTGTTGTTGAAAATGACCCCGCCAAAACCACTTTGGATGCACCCTTCCGCCGGGTGTCTTCGCAACGGAAGAGGCCCAAGGATGTGTTGTCCGCGACGATGGAACTCGAAGGCCGCCTGAATCCAGCCCTTAGCCTGCCGGAAGTTCTCCAGTTTCTTTCCATGGGGAAAATGACCGGCGTCCTCACGATTGTGCAGGGCAACTATTCGGTCGCGCTTTCCATCCGGCAGGGGCGGATGGTGAATTCGTCGAGCCTGGGGCGGTCGCGGCGGCTGGGTCAGCTGCTGGTGAACCGGAATCTCGTTTCGCGGGGTTCGCTGGACGAGGCCCTTGCCTACCAGCGCAAGCAGACGCCCCCGCCGTTGCTGGGCCAGGTTCTGCTGGACCGCCACCTGATCACCCGGGAGCAGTTGCGCCAGGCGATCCGTCTCCAGCTGGAGGAGGAGATGTGGGATCTCTTCTCGCTCCAGGAGGGGTCATTCAAGTTTGAGCACAGCACCGAGAACGCCATCGGCGAGGTGCTGGTGGAGGTGGACATCGAGCCCCTGATCATGGAGGGGACCCGGCGGCTGGATGAGTGGGCCCGGATCGTGAAGAACATCCCGTCCGAGGACTCGATCCCCGTGATCCGCCCCCTGGAAGACACGGCCGAACGCGAGGCGATGCAGTTCAGCGACAACGAGTGGCGCGTCCTTTCCCTGGTCAACGGTTTCTACAGCGCGGCGAGCCTCGCGTCGCGAAGCGGCATCGGCAAGTTCGAGACATTCCGCGTGCTCAATTCGTTCCTTGCCTCGGGCCATGTCAGCATCCGCACGGACACGCCGCCCACGGGCCCGTCGCCCGACAACCCGGAGGCGGTCGCGGCCGCGACGCGGGCCGGCTCGGGGCGCGAAGCGGCGCCGCCGGCCGGTGGCGCCGCGGGCGAGAAAACGGACAAGGCGGTCGGTTCCTCCTCGGCGCGCCTGGTGGCGCTTTTCCGCAAGAAGGGACCCGCGGAGCCGGTGGAGCACGACGGCGGCGTGATCACGCTCGAGAAGCCCGAGGTGCGCACCCCCGCGCGGTTCGTTTCCCCGGTGGGTTTTGCCGCGGCGTTTGTCAACAACGTCCTGGCGCAGCTGATCGCCAACCCGGACTTCACGGTGGGGGCGAGCGACCTGAAGCTTGCCGAGTATTACTGGCGCGGCGTGGTGATGACCTATCCGAAGGCCGACCTGGTGGAGGGGCAGGGCAACATGCTGGACGCGGCGAAGTTTGAGCGTTTCGTGGAATTCGGCGGGGTCAACGGCCCGTTCCGCCCGATCTACGAGGACACGCTGGAGGCGCTGACCCGCTGCCTGCGGCTGCTTTTCCTCGTGGCGGCGCAACGCCTGAGCACGCGCACGGCCCAGCGCCTCTTCAACGAAATCCTCAACGAGATGCGCGCGCGCTCCACCATCGGCTCGAGCGAGGATTTCTATTTCCAGGATTTCGCGGAGAAAATCGTTTCGTGACGCCACACTGCCAGACCGGAGCCGCACACCATGCCGGGTGAAAAGATCCTCGTCGTCGACGACAGCGTGGCGGTGCAGGAACTGTGCCGCGCGACGCTTGAGGCCAGGGGTTACCACGTGGCCGTTGCCAGCAACGGCGTGGCCGCGCTCACTTTCCCGGAGTTGGAGGAGGTGGACCTGCTGATCGTGGACCGCGACCTGCGCGACATGTCGGGCCCGGACACGGCCAAGGCGGTCCGGCAGGATCCGGAACTCCACCCCAAGCCGGTGCTGCTGCTGGTGGGCGAGGACCACGCCTCCGACCGCGAGAGCCAGGCCCTCGGGGGCGCGAATGCGTGGCTGAAGAAGCCGTTCGAGCCGGGTGTGCTGGCCAACAAGGTGCAGGTGATGCTGGAGGAGAAGCTCGTTCTGGACACGGCCCGCGAGCACCTGCGCGTCGCGGCCGAGGGGTGGATGAAGCGGCTTGCCGAGAGCCACATCCAGCAGGCGGTGGAGCAGCGCACCCAGATCATCATCGAGCGGGCGCTGCAGAGCATCGTCAGCCAGGTGGACCAGAAGACCCGGCGCGAGGTGGACGCGCGCGTGACGCAACTGACGGCGGAGAAGGAGTCCGAGCTGGTCAAGATGACCGTCCACGAGGTTGCGCGCAGCATGGTCGAGAAGCTGGCCGAGCGCAAAGTGACGGAGGCGATGGAGGGGATCCTGCGCGACGAGACGGAGAAGTCCGTCCGCCGGGTCGCCGAGAGCGTGCTTCCGGGCCTGGCGCGCGAGCGCGTGCGCGAGAGCGTGGACCAGGTGCTGACCAAGGAGGTCCAGCGCCGCGTGCAGAAGGAGGCGGAGAACCTCGTCCCCGAAGCCAGCGAGAAGGTGGTGCAGGTGATCGAGAGCGCGGCGCAGAAACTCGTGCCGAAGATCGCCCGCGAACTGACGGCCGAACAGGTGGAGCGCCAGACGCAGGACGCGATCTACAACCTGCTTCCCCGCCACGTGCAGACGATGGTGGGCACGGAGCTGGAGTCGCAGCTTCGCACCAAGATCGCGCCCCTGGTGAAGGAGGCGGGCGACCAGGTGAGCCGCCGCACGCGGGCGCTGGCGCTGGCGATGCTGGCGATGCTGGGCATCGGGATCGTGGGCGCGCTGCTGTTCGTGGCCCTCACGCCCCGCCACCCGGCGGTCGCGAAACCGGCCCCCGCGCCGGCGTCCACCCCGGCGGCCCCCACGCCGAATCCGCTCGGGTCGCTGCTCGACAAGCTGAAGACCCCCCCCCGTTAGCGCGGGCATCGCGGTGAAGCGGAAGGGCTTCGCGCCGCGGGATTGCGCCCCGCCCATCGCCAAACGGGATTGATTTCGGCCGGCCCCGCCCCCCTGGTGGATTCCTGCGCTGACTGAATCCGCCTTTCGGCGGTTTCTTGCTGGTCAGGCGCACCGACCGAAACCGAAGGACCGTTCCCATGAACAAAACCCGCCACCTGCTGGCATCGCTGGCCCTGCTCGCCTCGTTCCTCTTCCCGGCCGCGACCGCGCGCGCCGAGGAGCGCATCCTGTGGTACTCGATCGGCGACGGCCTGACGAACACCGCGAACATCCAGGCGGCGGTCAATTTCGCCGTCGCGAACCGGTTCACGGCAATCTGCTACCTGTCGCGCTACCGCGCAAACGCCTACTATTTCCCGAACCGCGATTTCTCCGCCAACTCGAATCCCGAACCCCGCGTCTCGACAGCGGTGGACGGCCTGCAGTTCGCGATCGACCGCGGCCACGAGGCGGGCCTGCGCGTGTACGCGGCGTTCGGCTGCTTCCTCGTCACGGAGAACAGCGACACGCTGCCGTCGCACATCCCGGCGGGCTGGGTCACATGGCGTTACCAGGACACCGTTGCCCCGGTTGCGGCAAACGACACCACCTACAACCCCGACCCGGGCTACCCGCGGCAGATGACTGCGGCCGATGGCGGCGAGGGCCTGTGGGTGGATCCGGGTATTGCCGCGGTGCGCAACCACACGCGCTCCGTCCTTCGCGATCTCGTGCAGAATTACGACGTGGACGGCATCATCCTGGACCGCATCCGGTATCCGGGCGACGAGCTGCCCCACCGCAGCGGAGCCTACGGCTACAACCCGACCGCCCTGGCGGAGATGGGTGCGGGGGCCACGCCGGGGCCGGGGGCGTCGGCGTTCATCACCGCGCGGCGGAACGCCGTGACCACCTTCATCACCGACGCGGCCGCCGACCTGCGCGCGCTCAAGCCGTGGGTCATCTTCGGCTCCGCCCCCATCGTTTACGGGTCCACGCTGTCCGACACCTACAACAGCGTGTTCCAGCATTTCCCGTCGTGGAACTCGGCATCGAACCCGGGGCACGCGAGCGGCTTCGGCAACATGGACTTCATCGCCCCCCAGTATTACCGGACCGTTTCGTCCACCAACGCGACGCTGATGAACCTGGTGAACACGGACATTGACGAGGTGGCGCGCATGTTCCACCTCGCCACGTTCAGCACGGGCAGCAACGCGGGCGTCGTGGCGCAGGGCATCTGCGACACGCGGCAGAAGGGGATGCAGGGCTGGGGCATCTTCGCCTACACCGGAACGAGCAACGCGACTTACATCAGTTCCCTGACCACGACCAGCACGACCCCCTGCGGCTCCGGCATCATCAGCGCCGCCACCACGCCGGTGGACTTCACGCTGAAGACGGGCTGGGACAGCGTGAAGCCGAACAGCGTGACCACCCTGGCGGCGTCGACACCGGTTGCCGGACAGGTGGTGCTGACCTGGAACACGCCGCCGGCCGCATCGGACGGCGACGTGCCGGTCCGTTACCTGGTTTACCGATCCTCCACGTCGCCGGTGAAGCTGTACTACTCGAACCTGGTGAACCGGAACTTCGACGTGAAGGACAACTCGTTCGCCGACAAGAAGGATTACGGGCTGACGGCCGGCACGAAGTACTACCGCGTGATCCCCGTGGACGATTACAATAACAAGGGCGGGTCGAACGAGGTGTCGGCGGTGCCGGTGATCCCGACGGCCATCGTCGAGAGCCGCACCGCGGCGGGCGCCACGACCCCGTCCCCCGGCTACGCGGAGACGGGCACCTTCGGCGCGACGACGGCCAAGAGCGCGGCGCCCGGACTGACCGGCAGCGGCGCGCGCTACAGCACCGTGGTGGGCAACCGGGCGAAATTCCAGCCCGCGATCCCGTCGGCGGGCACATACGACGTCTTTGTCACCCTGGCCAACAACGCCAACGGGCCGAGCAACGACGCGAACACGAGTTTCACGGTTTTCCAGGACGGCGCCCCCGTGGGCGGCAACGTGCGGCTTCGCGCGGCCACATCCGGCCTGGCGGACCAGTGGCTGCTGATTGCCGCCGGGGTGAAGATGAAGGCCGGTGCGGCCGGCGCCGCCGGCGGCATCGAATTCCAGAATCTCGACGGCGACGGCACGGCCTCCACCTACCCGGGCAACCGCTTCTGCATGGACGCGGTGAAGTTCGAGGCGTCGACCGGCTGGGTGAGCGTCTGGGACGACGACACTTTCCCGACGGGCAGCGTCGGGGAGCCGGGCGCGGCCACGGGCTGGAGTTCCTTCGGCCTGAACAGCGCGCTGGCTTTCCCCAGCTACGATGGCACGCAGGGCGCCTACCGTGCCCATGTGACGGCGGCCACGGACCGGTTCCGCAACAGCGGATTGATCGCCAACGCCAGCGAGTGGATGCCCTACTCGGTGGTGGGGCCGACGAATTGCGTGCGCGCGAAGTTCTTCATCTACGCGGGCGGCCAGGCGAATCCGGGCCAGTCGAACCAGATCCCGAACATGCGCCTGCGGGTGCAGACGCGGTTCGCCGTGAACTCGATGTTCGAGCTGACGCACCACTCGAACCCGGATCCCGAGCAGGACGCGATCTCGGTGGACCTGCGCCCGTCAACGAATCCAGCGAAGCCGTCGCTCTACCGGGTGGACATGGACCCGGTGGACGTGCCGTACCTGCAGCAGAACCCGACGGTGGAGGGCTTCCAGCGGGCGTTCGAGGCGGTGAGCCTGGACCCGCAGGACAACGGGTTCGTGGGCATGACCGAGAGCGTGATCGGGGCCTACCCGTCGAGCGCCACCCCCGACACGGCGGCCCCGGTGAAGGTGTACGCGGTGTCGGCGAGCGACGCGGGCGACCTGAAACTCGTCCAGGCCTCGGAGAACCTGCTGTTCAATTACGTCAGCCCGCCGGCCGAGGCGGGCGAGGGGGCCCTGGGCACCAGCGAGTTCACGGGCCCCGTCCCGACGGTTGCCGAGGGGCCGGGCGGCATCACCCTCGACACGGCCGGCGTGCCGCTGGACCGCATCGGCATCGCGTCGCGCAACATCAACCCCGACCGCGGGACGAACGACTACGCGGCGCGCGTGCGCGTGGAACCGGGCAGGCAGTACCGCGTTCGGTTCCACCTGACCTCGACGCGGCAGACCAACCAGCAGGCCTCGATCCGGCTGCGGGCGCGGACGGTGAAATTCGCGTGGAACCAGAAGTTCGAGCTGAGCGGCGCGTGGGCGACGGACGCCTCGAAGACCTACCCGCTGAACGCGAACAACACGATCGCCCAGCAGGCTCTTCCGGGCGTGGGCAACCAGAACCCCGACCGGACGGGGAACGAAAACGGCGGCTGGTACTCGCTGATCCTCCACACCCCGCTCAGCCCGGAGGTGCGGGCGGAATTCGCCGACGGCGTGCCGCTGGCGACGCGCATGCCGAACCTGGCGGCGCAGCCCGGACCGGGCGTGAACGCCTTCAGCCGCCGCGACATCCAGGTCGGCTTCGACCTGCTGGATTCGATCAGCTTCGGCCAGGGGGCGCCGCTCGAGCAGGGCAATGTCACGCTCGACCGCATCGAGGTGCGGGCCTACAACCTGGTGCCGGACTAGGCGCGCGGCCGGCCCCGGCTACTCGTTTTCCTCGCGCAGCTTCGCGAGGACGCTGAAGTCCTCGAGGGTGCTGGTGTCGCCGACGCTTTCCTGCCCGGCGGCGATGTCGCGCAGCAGGCGGCGCATGATCTTGCCGCTGCGGGTCTTTGGCAGGGAGTCGGTGAACCGGATGTCGTCGGGGCGTGCGAGCGAGCCGATCTCGCGGGCGACGTGCTCGCGCAGTTCGCGGCGCAGCTCCTCGCTGGCCTCGTTGCCCTGCTCGAGGGAAACGAAGGCGCAGATGGCCTGCCCCTTGATCTCGTCGGGGCGGCCGACCACTGCGGCCTCGGCCACGGCGACATGGCTGACCAGCGCGCTCTCCACCTCCATCGTTCCCAGGCGGTGGCCGCTGACATTGATGACATCGTCCACGCGGCCCATGATCCAGAAGTATCCGTCCTCGTCCATGCGGGCCCCGTCGCCGGTGAAATAGTAGCCGGGAAATTCGCTGAAGTACTGTCGCTCGAAGCGCTCCGGGTCCCCGTAGATGGTCCGCAGCATGGAGGGCCACGGCTGCTTGAGGATCAGGTAGCCGCCGGTGTTCGGCGGGAGGCTCTCGCCCTCGCGGTTGACAATTTCGGGGACGACGCCGAAGAAGGGCCTGGTTCCGCTGCCGGGCTTGGTGGGGGTGATCCCGGGCACGGGGGTGATCATGATGCTTCCCGTTTCGGTCTGCCACCAGGTGTCGACGATGGGGCAGTTTCCGTGGCCGATGACCTTGTGGTACCACATCCACGCCTCGGGGTTGATGGGCTCTCCCACGGTGCCCAGCAGGCGCAGGCTTCGCAGGCTGTGGCGGCGGGGCCACTGCTCACCCCACTTGATGAAGGAGCGGATGGCGGTGGGGGCGGTGTAGAAGATGGACACCTGGTGCCGGTCGATGATGTCCCAGAAGCGGTCGGGGCGCGGGTGGTTGGGCGCCCCCTCGTACATGACGGTCGTGGCGCCGTTGCTGAGTATGCCGTACAGCACGTAGCTGTGGCCGGTGACCCAGCCGACGTCGGCGGTGCACCAGTAGGTGTCCTCCTCGCGCAGGTCGAAGACGTACTTGCTGGTGAGGTGGGTGCCCAGCAGGTAGCCGGCCGTGCTGTGGACGACGCCCTTGGGCTTGCCGGTGGTGCCGCTGGTGTAGAGGATGTAGAGCGGGTGCTCGCTGTCGAGCGGCACGCAGGGACAGTTGGCGCTGGCCGTTTCCATCAGCTCGTGGTACCAGTGGTCGCGGCCGTACTCGAAGTGAACCTGCTGGCCGGTGCGGCGCACGATGACGACGTCGGTGACGCACGGGGCGCCGAGCAGCGCGTCGTCCACGTTCTGCTTCAGGGGCACGATGTTGCCGCGGCGGAAGCCGCCGTCGGCCGTGATGACCACCTTGCACTGCGCGTCGTTGATGCGGTCCTTGAGCGCCTCGGCGCTGAAGCCGCCGAACACGACCGAGTGGGTGGCGCCGATGCGGGCGCAGGCGAGCATGGCAACTGCGGCCTCGGGGATGAGCGGCATGTAGATCGCGACGCGGTCGCCCGTCTGGACGTCGAGGTCGCGCAGCACGTTGCCGAACTTCTGCACCTCGTGAAGGAGCTGCTGGTAGGTCAGCGTGCGCACGTCGCCCGGCTCGCCCTCCCAGATGATGGCGGCCTTGTTCTTGCGCCAGGTCTTCACATGGCGGTCCAGGCAGTTGTGGCTGACGTTGATCTTGCCGCCCAGGAACCACTTGGCGAAGGGCGGATTCCAGTCCAGGACGGTGTCCCATTTCTGGAACCACTCGAGTTCGCTGGCGGCCATGGCCGACCAGAAGGTTTCCGGATCCTCGACGGACTGGCGGTACAGGTCGTCGAACTGGTCCTGGTCGGAAAGACGGGCCTGGCGGGTAAACATCTCCGGCGGCGGAAACTTCCTGTGCTCCCGCAGGATGGAAGTGATGTCGTGAGATGCGGTCATGGTGTGGGGCCTCCGCGAAAAAAGGTGGACTAGTTAGGTCCTGTTTAACGGGCGAGGCAAAGGTTATTTTAGAATCGAATTGGGGTGGAGGGATTTGGCGGGTTGACCGGACGGGGCGGGTTTGCCGGGGGCGGGAGGGCCGCCGGGTCGGCCGGGCCGACCGCGTCAGGGCCGTCCACGCAACTCTCGCCTTGCCTTGCGGGGCGCGTTTGCTTTCGGTGGACGGGTTTTGCACCATGCCACGAGGGAGAACTGCCAGATGCGCATTGATGGCCGCGGGCCGGAGGACAAGCGACCGGTCAAGATCACGCCCGGCTACGCCAAGAACGCGGAGGGCAGCGCCCTGATCGAGGTGGGCGACACGGTGGTGCTGTGCACCGCGACGGTGGACAACCGGGTGCCGCCGCACCTGCGCGACATGGCGCAGGGGTGGGTGACGGCCGAGTATGCCATGCTGCCGCGCTCGTCGCGCCAGCGCATCACGCGCGAGGTCACCAAGGGTCATCCCGGCGGGCGGACCTACGAGATCCAGCGCCTGATCGGACGCAGCCTGCGCTGCGTGACCGACATGCGCCGGCTGGGCGAGCGCACCATCACGGTGGACTGCGACGTGATCCAGGCGGACGGGGGCACGCGGACGGCGGCCATCACGGGCGGATTTTTGGCGATGGCCTTCGCCGTGAGGGGACTGCGCAAGGGCGGCCACGTGGGCGACGGCGTGCTGCGCGATTTTGTGGCCGCCACCAGCGTGGGCATCGTGGAGGGCCGGCCCGTATTGGACCTGAATTACGCGGAGGACTCGCAAGCCGAGGTGGACATGAACCTCATCATCACCGGTTCGGGGAAATTCGTGGAGGTGCAGGGCACGGCGGAGAAGGAGCCGTTTGACGGGACGCTGCTCGAGGAGATGCTGCGTCTCGGCCGCCGCGGGGTGGACGAACTGATTGCCCTGCAGAAGGAGATCCTGGGCGGCGGGCTGTGAGCCGCCTTCCTATGCCCCGCGGGTCCTGGTGCGCCCCGCCAGGTAGAGGAATGCGCAGACCGCGAGGACGACGGCAAGGCCGGTGAGGTTGCCGGCGGCGCCGGAAATCAGCACGTCCTTTTTCTTGGCGAGCACCCCGCCGGCCACGAGGCCCGCGACCAGCACACCCGCAAGCCCCTCGCCGGCCACGAGGCCCGAGGCCGCCAGCACTCCGGGGTTGCTCTCGGTCTCGCCCAGGGTGGCCCCGCCCCCCTTGCGCGCCGAATCGACCAACCGCCGGATCACGCCACCGACGAAGATGGGCGCCATGGCGGAAAGGGGCAGGTACAGGCCGATTCCGAATGCGAGGCCGGACACGCCGCAAAGCATCGCGCCGATGCCGAGGCCCGCGCCCGGCAGGATCCAGTTCCACGGCAGCTGCCCCGCCAGCACGCCCTCGATGATGGTCTTCATCAGGGTCGCCTGCGGAACGCCGAGCTCCTTGGAGCCGAAGCCGTAGGTCCTGCCGAGGAGCAGCACGGTGGCGGCCACGAACCAGCAGGCCACGGCCGCGCCGATCATCTGGCCCATCTGCTGGCGCGAGGGCGTGGCGCCGACCAGGAAGCCGGTCTTGAGGTCCTGCGAGATGTCGCCCGCCTTGGAGGCGGCGATGCAGACGATGGTGCCCACGGTCAGCACGGCAATGCGCGCCTCGGGGGTGCGCCACCCCATGTAAAGGAATACGAGGGAAATGCTGATGATGGAAAGCAGCGCGATGGCGCTGGTGGGCTGGCTGGTCACACCCACCAGGCCGACGATGCGCGAGGCCACCGTGACGAAGAAGACGCCGAGGATCGCCACGCCGACGGCGCAGACGAAGCGCTGGCCGAAGTGCATGTTGCCGCCAAACACCCCCGGCACCAGCCAGGCCACCAGGACCACCGCGACCAGGACGCCGACAATCACGGTGGCGGGCAGGTCGTGCTGGGTGCGGTCGACGGCGTCCCCCGCGCCGCCCTTTGCGGACCTGAGGCCGCGGGCCACGCTGGCGAAGGAGCGGATCATCATGGGCAGGTTGTTGGCGATGGACACGATGCCGGCCACGGCCACGGCCCCCGCGCCCATGTAGCGCACGTAGCGCCCCCACAGGTCGTATTCGTCCATCTTGGAAATGAGCCGGGTTGTTTCCGGGAACACCGGGGCGGTCAGGGGTTCGCCCAGGGACGCGATCATGGGGATGAGGACAAACCAGGCGATGACGGAGCCGGCCACGATGATGGCGGACTGCCGGTAGCCCAGGATGAAGCCGACACCGATGGCGAGCGGGGCCACCTCCAGGCCGGCGTAGGCCTTGGGGAGCACGGGCAGGTAGGCCCCGATCTCCAGCGGGAAAACAAAGAACATCGAGATCGCCAGTTTCACGACCGCACCCACCAGCATGCCGCAGAAGATCCAGTTGCCGCCGGAGGCGCCGGCGCTGGTCGTGGTGTGAAGCACCTCGGCGCAGGCCGTGCCCTCGGGGTAGGGCAGCTCGTCGCGCTGCTCCACAATGAGGAGGCGGCGCAGCGGGATCATCGCGGCGATGCCCAGCATGCCGCCGAGGAAGCAGAGCGCCACGATCTGCCAGTAGGGGGGCACGATGCCCCACATGAACAGCGCGGGGATGGTGAACACGGCGCCGGTGGCCATGGAGGTCGAGGCGCTGCCGATGGTCTGCGACAGGTTCGCCTCGAGGATGGTGCAGCGCATCCGCAGCAACCGGAACAGGGCCACCGTGAGCACGGCGGCCGGGATGGAGGCGCACACGGTCATGCCGAAGCGGGCGCCCGTGTAGGCGTTGGCCGCGCCGAACACGACGCCGAGCACGACGCCGGTGATGACGGCGCGGAGGGTGAACTCGGCCAGTGATTCGTGCGGCCGCACGGCCGGGGTTGGGGATGACATCGGGTGTCTCCTCGGGTGTGGATGTGGGGGGTGATCCAGCGGATTCCTTTACGGTTTTCCCGCCGTGGCGGCCGTGGTGGCGGCCGCGGTGGGGACGGGTGCCGGGCGGGGGCGGATGTCGAGCCGCGCGTTGATCACGGTGATCCATTCCTCGCCGGGCTTGGCGTCCGACCTGAAAAGGATGCGCGTTTTGTCGTCGCGCGACAGGGTCACTTCCACGTTGGGGTCCACGGCCTTCCACGAGGCACCGGGCGAGTTCGCCAGCAGGCCCACCAGGTCGGCGATGACGTAATTGGCCCAGGCGTCGGGCGGCGGCTGGCCGGGCAGGTACTTTGGGGGTATGTTGTGGAACATGCCACCGCCGGCCGCCAGTTCCTTGAGGCCGGCGGCGGGGGTCACCTTTCCGGTCGTCGCGTCCACGAGGTCGCCCGTGTTGAGCAGCGACACGCGCACATTGTAGCGGGCGATGCCGTCGCGGCGTGCATTGGCCATGTCCACGAACAGGCACCCGCGCCGGCCGATCACCTCGACGGTTTTCTTTTCAATGTCCGCGTGGATGGCGCAGCTTTCGTCCACCCCGTAGCCGTGGGTGATCTTCGTTGCCTCCAGCGCGGCGACGAGGCGCCCCAGCCGCCCGCGGCGCAGGAAATGCTGGTCTGTCAGGCCGAAGGGGAAGAAGCCCATGCCCTGGGCGATACTGACGCCGGCGTCCTCCTTCTGGGTGAGACCCATGACGAGGGCCTCGCGGCTGTTGCCCCAGGCGATCATCGGGTCGCTCATCATGGCGGCCCCGGCGCTGGTGCCGGCCACCACGCCGCCGGCGTTGAGGACCTTCATCACGGCGTCGAAGGCGGGCGTTGTGCCCCCGGCGGGTCGGAAGACATCGAGGATGCGGCTCTGCACACCGCCGGTGAAGAAGAGGATCCGGTGGGCGGCGATCCGGGCCGCGTATTTCGGGTCGCGGGCGCGCTCGGGGGTGGTTGTCGTGATGTCCACCACCTCCGCGCGAAGGGGGGTCATGAACTTGCCGAAATCCTCGATGGTGCCGGGGCCGGACTCCTGCGGCACGCCGCTGGCCGTGGGCAGGACGCCAAGGGTTGCCGCGGGACCGCCCAGTTCCAGGATGCGCTGGTACACGGGGGCGTCCTTGGGGTCCAGCGCGCCGCCCACGATGACCAGGTGGCCGCGCGCGGGCGGGTTGGTGGCGGCGGCAACCGGGAGGGCGGCGCCGGAAACGGCGAGAATTGCGACGGCGGCGGGAATGCGGCTCACTTGGTCTTCCCTTTCGCGGGGGGGGTGGGTTCCGACTTGGTTTCCGGGGTGATTTTCTCGATCACCGGCGGCGTGTGTTCCAGGCGGACATCGCGTTCCTTCAGCCAGTCGCTGAACATGGGGTCGAGGCCCGCCAGGAACTGGCGCATGCGCGCGGGAATGTATTGTCCCTCGCGCACGAGAAGGCCCGCCTCGGTTTTGCCGAGCTGTGAGCCGAGGGCGACGACCTCGAGGTTGCGGCGGCGCTTGAGGACGGTCGTTTCGGCGATGACGCCGACCCCGAGGCCCGCCTCCACATAAGCCGCGATGATCTCGCTGTTGCTGGTTTCCATGACGATGTTGGGGCGCTTCACGCCGGCCTGGCGCAGCCCCTCGTCCACCAGTTCCCGGTCGCCGTGCAGCTCGGGCTCGAGCAGGACCAGCGGGTAACGCGCCACCTCGGCGAGGGAGGGCGCCTTGAGGCGGGCCAGCGGGTGTCCGTGGGGGGTCACCAGCACCAGGTTGCTCCGCTTCCACAGCACCCACTCCAGCTCGGGCTGCTCGGGGGGGCGGGTCGAGAGGCCGAAATCCACGCGCCCCTCGCCCACCAGGGTTTCCATCTCCTCGGCGTTTGCGTTGAAGAGACGGATGCGGATGTTGGGGCACTCGGAGCGAAAGCGGGTGAGCGGGTCGAGGAGACGGTGCAGGGCGATGGCCTGCGTGGTGGCGATGGTGAGCCATCCGCCGCCGGATTCGAGGAACATCCCCCGCCATTCCAGCATGTGCTGGTACATGCTGAGGGCCTCGGGCAGGAACAGCTGCCCCTCGCGCGTCAGCAGCACCCGGCTGGTGCCCTGGCGCTTGCGGTAGAGGGAAACGCCGAGTTCCTTTTCCAGCTGCTTGATGCGATACTGGATGCTCTCGGGCGTGATGTACTCCTCGCCGGCCGAATCGAAATAGAGGGCTTCGGCGGCCCGCTTGAACGTGCCGTTTCGGACCACGTAAATCAGCGCTTCGAGCTGTTTGAAGTTCACCCCGGAACACCGTTCCTTTGCTTGGCGGAATGGGGGGAAGATGGGTCTGTTTTTCCCGGGAAAACAAGGGAAATTTTTGATATACACTCGGGGGTGTGGCATGGGTTTGGAATCAGGCGCGCCGTAGGCAAGAAGACCGATGTGGGTTTCGTGGGAGAACCGGGGAAGCAGAAGAATATGGCCCCCCGCAGACGGGTCAAGGCGCAGGGGTTACCAAGCAGTGCCCCGATCAAACCAAACATTTTTTTGTTATTAACACATCAAACCGCTTGAAGTTTTGCACGCCGTTTCCATAACTACGAAAATTCGTTTTGAAGGGGTCCAAAACCCGCCGGAGTTTTTGATCCCAAAATTCCATAATAACAAGGAGTCCCGGACCATGGCACTTCCCCGGATTTCATTTGTTTCCCGGTTCAAATTGCGCGCTTTCACGCTGATTGAACTTCTGATCGTGGTGGCCATCATCGCCATTCTGGCTGCCATCGCCGTACCCAACTTTCTCGAGGCGCAGACCCGCTCCAAGGTCAGCCGTTCGCGGGCCGACATCCGCAGCCTGGCCACGGCGCTGGAAAGTTATCGCGTGGACTGGAACGGGTATCCCCCCACCCCGTTCGTCCTGGGCGATGTTCTGCGGGTGACCCCGAACCTGCTTTCCACGCCGGTGGCCTACATCACGTCGGCCAACCTCCAGGATCCGTTCATCGGTGCGAATCTGGGCGACTTCCAAGCCTTCGGCAACAATACCGGCGCGATTTACACCTACGCGCCCGACCCGGCCTATCCCCTCGATCCGGGCGGAGACGCGCTGGCCGGCCGCCGCTATTACTACCAGAGCAACCGTGACGGCCGCCGCAGCGCCGGCACCCAGCTGCAACTCGAGGCCGCCATTCCCGTCGAGGGTGAATGGGTGATGGCCTCGGTCGGCCCGAACCGCAAGCGCGACCTGTCGCCCGTGGGAATGTTTGCCAACGGCCTGCGCATCCTGTTGCCCTACGACGCGACCAACGGCACCGTCTCGGAGGGCGACATCGTCCGCTCGCAGATGGAAAGCCAGGGAAGCCTGTCCCGCGTCCAGTAACGCAGCAGCAACCGCCCGCAAAAAACCCCGACCCTGACCCCGAGGCCGGTTCCACGGCCGAGGATTCAGCCCCAACCGGAAGGATTCCGCAACCGCCGATGGCACAGTCGTCCCTGCTGAACAGCATCGAGAGCCTGCTCCGCACCCCGACCGCTTCCTTCCGGGAGGACTGGATGTGCGGGGTGGTGGAGCGGCTCGTGTCGGCGATACCGGGGGCGCGGCTGGAGGTGGACAAGTTCGGGAACCGGCTGGTCCGTTTGCGGCGCGGAGACCCGGCGGGAGACCCGGTGGTGTTTGTGGCCCACCTGGACCACCCGGGATTCCTGTTTCCCCGCGACGGCGGGGCGGTCCCGGTCGGGCCGCGCCGCTACGAGGCAACATTCGAGGGGCGCGTCGAGGATTCGTTTTTCCCCGGCGCGCCCGTCCGCCTCTATCGCGGGGCCGACGATGCGGGGGTTGCCGGACGGATTGCGGAACCGCACACCGTGGACCCCGCGACCGACACACGCCGGATCGTGATCGAGACCGAAGCCCCCGCCGACGGCGCCCGTCTGGCCATGTGGGACGTGCCGGCGTTCGCGCTGGACGGCGACCACCTGCGGGGCCGGGCCTGCGACGACCTGGCCGGTTGCGGGGTCCTGCTGGAAACCCTCCACCGCCTTTCGGGCGACGCGGCGGTGGACATCTCCGTGATTTTCTCGCGCGCCGAGGAGGCCGGCTTCTGCGGCGTGCTCTGCCTGCTGAACGAGGAACCCCTGCCCGCGATCCTGCCGCAGAATGGCGTTTTCGTGTCGGTGGAAATCAGCAGCGAGCGGCCCGGCGTGGCGGTGGGCGACGGGGCAATCATCCGGGTGGGGGACCGTTCCAGCACTTTTGACGGCGTTTTCACCGACACGCTGTGGACGATCGCCCGCAAGGGCGATTTGCGTGCGCGGCGCGCGCTGATGGACGGAGGCACCTGCGAGGCGACGGCGTTCGCCAGGGCCGGTCTGCGGTGCGGCGGCATCTGCGCCCCCGTGCGCAACTACCACAACATGGACCGCGCCGCCGGCGCCATCGGACCCGAGATCGTGTCGGCGTCGGACCTGGAGGGGCTGGTGGAACTCGCGGTCGGGGTCACACGCGCCTGCGCCCTGGGCGCGGGACCCGAGCCGCCCTCCTACCTGAACTTTGACCTTTTTCTGCGCAAGGGCCGGGCGAACCTGCCTGGCGGATGCGGCGCAAGCCCGGCTTCCCCGGAAGGTTCTTCCGGGGCCGAAATCAAACCACGGAGGTAACGGGAAGTTGAAAACCATTAAGGTGATGATCGCCGCGGCCATCGCGGCAAGCGCCGCACTGCCCGCAAGCGCGCAGTGGAAGCTGAACGAGGTGCTGGTGGACACGTCGGGCAACCCGAACCACCAGTATGTGGAACTGTACAACCCGACCGCCGGGCAGTCGGTGGCCGGACTTTCCATCATCGGCATCGACACGCTGGGACCGGACGCAACCGCGGCCACGGCCGACGATCACACCTACGACGCGCGGATCGACCTCGCCGGCACGGCGTCGGGCAAGTACTTTCTCGTGGCCAACGACGCCTACACCAGTGCGCCCGGCCGCCCGGCGGCGGACCAGAGCCTGGGCGTGGGCGGCGTGTTCATCGCGGACACCTACGAGATCATCCTGGTGAACACGGCGAACATCAGCGGCTCGTGGACGCTGGGCACGACGCGGTTCGCGGCGGGCGATTTCGCCGGCGGCGCGCAGGTGCTCGACGGCGTGGTTCTGCTCGCCAACGCGACCGACAACGGCCGCTGGGCAAACCCCAAGGTCGGCCCCGACGGCGGCTTCAACCCGACCGGCGCCGAGCGCTCGGTGGACGGGGCGGGCACATGGCAGATGCTGACCTTCAACGGTGCCTCCACCGGCGCGCTGCCCCTCGATGCCACGCCGAAGGGCAGCAACACCGCGGCGGCTTCGGTCGGCGACTGGCAGATGTACTGATCCCCGCCGCACCGACCGGCAATTCCGGCGCCCGGCAGGCTGAAATCAGCCTTGCCGGGCGCGTTTCTTTTTTGGAATCGGTTGGTCTTGCCCGCGAATGACCCCGCTTTGAGTCATATAATGGGCAAGGGGGAACGATGAGGAACCCGCACAAAATACAAGCCAGGGACCTGGCCGACGCCCCGGTGACCATCCAGGTGCACGCCGAACCGGCCGAACTGGACCTTTCCGACCCGGACTACCGGTTCCCGGATCCGGTCTCGGGCGAGGTCACCTTCCGTCAGGTGGACGCGAAGCTGGTGATGGCCAGCGGGGAGCTGGCCACGGCGGTCGAGTCGGATTGTGTCCGCTGCCTGACGCCGGTGCGGCTGACCGTCCGCGCACCGTTCCGCGCCCGCTTCGAGCACAACGAGGAACTCCTCAAGCCCGACATCGAGCTGCTGGGCCACGAGGAGGAGGTGATCGGCTACTTCGACGGCGAGGAGATCCACCCGCAGGCGCAGTACCGCGAGGCCCTGATGAGCGAACTGCCCGCCCTGCCGATGTGCGCCCCGGATTGCCGCGGGCTGTGCCAGGGGTGCGGCGCCAACCTCAACACGGAGGCCTGCCGGTGCAAGCCCGCCCCGCCCGCCGGCGATGTCGCGGAGGAGGGCGCGCCCAACGCGTGGAAGGAACAGCTGAAGCGCATCAAACTGGATTCATGAATCGCCCCGCCGGGCCGTCGGCCCGGACCTCACGGGAAACACCAAGCCGGAAAAGGTCATGAGCGACACACCACAATCACCCCCGGGCGGCTCCTCACCCGGCAGCATGGGTCTGAACATGGAGCATGTCCTGGTGGCGCGCGAGATCAGCGAGATCATCCGCCTGCACAACCAGTGCGTGGACCGCCTCAAGGCGTATCGCGAGACCTACCCGTACCTGATCGCGCCGAACGTTGCCCACATGCTGGAGGGCAACCTGAAGGAAAACGTGCAGATGCTCCTGCGCGAGATGAACAACCTGCACAAGCCGCGCCAGCAGCAGCGGCGGCACGCCTGCGCCATCTGCCACAACGTGTTCACGGCGCGCCTGCCGGGGGGCGTGTGCGATGAGTGCCGGTCCAAGGTCGGGGTTCCCGATCCGTTCGGGCGGACCGACGATGACCGGGAGCCCGAAGCCCCTTCGGACACGGCGGAGCCGCAGCCGGAGGATCCGGAGAACCTGCTGGAGGAAGAAGCCGCGCCGCAGCCCGACGAGGAGAGCCGGCCGGAGTAGGCGGCGTCCGGGGCCGCTAACCAGCAGTGCGGAGACCCTGCCCCCGGGCGAACGGCGGAATGCACCTTCAGCCTGGCGCGACCCCGCCTATCGTCCCGCCGTCGTCATTTTCCGCGCGAGGTCGCACTCCGGGTCGCGGGCAAGCGCGTCGGTCAGGAACCGGCGCGCGGACGCCTCGTCCCCCCCCTGCCTGGCGGCCAGGGCGGCCAGGGCCAGGGCGTTGGCACTGCCCTGGGATTCGGAAATGGCCCTCCGGATCTCGGCGACGGCCGCGGGCGCCGCGGCCGGGTCGCGCAGCGCGGCCGACAGCCGGTCGGGCGCAAACGGCGAGCAATACCGGTACGCGTGGGCCGCGGCGTAGGCGGCCGCGACGGGTCCGTCCTTCACAAACACCGCCTCGCCGTCGTCAAAATAGGCGAGGCGGAAATCCGGCCGGGCGGCGAGCCGGACCGCGAGATGCCCCGGCGTCTTCGCCGCCTCGCGGATATCCACCACGAAGGTGGTCAGGTTGTAGCGCGCGGTGAACGCGTCGATGCCCAGGCGCTCCTCCTGCAAGTCGAGCAGGTCGCGCCAGGTGGCGTGGTCGTACACGTCCAACCGGCCGTCGATGAAAACCTTGGTCGCGGGGCCGAGGTGGTATAGCAGGTAGCCGCCGATGCCATACGAGTTGAACATGAGGCCGGGGGGGCGGTTCGCCTCGAGGAAATCCGTGGACGCGCAGGGAAGCACGCGGCAGTTGCGGCCGATCTCGGGGCCGGCAGGCCCACCCGACCCGAGCGCCCCCGAAAGTTTCAACCCGCAGATGGAAAGGGTCAGGGCCAGAACCGCCGCCGGGACCACCCAGCGCCCGCGGGCGGCAAGAAGCCGGTCCAACCCGCCCGCCTGCGGAACCAGGAGCGCCGGGACCAGGGCCGCCAGCATTCCCACCTGGCGCCTCTGGTAAAGGGTCAGGGCGAGAAACAAGCCCATCGCAACCCACTGCCACGCCTCCGGTTTCACCTCGGCCTTCCGGGCCATTGCCAACCCGATTCCCAGGAGGAGGGCCACCCCGGCATACGCGGTCCACGGCGGGTTGTAGGCGGGGAAGTAGATCAGCGGCATCCACTCGAAAACGCTGATGGTGACCTCGGGAATGGCGGCAATCTTGCCGGCGAGGGCCGGGAGGCGCCATCCATATGGGTTCGCCATCCAGGTGACGAAGCACAGCGCGAGCGGCGCGAGGCGCCCCGCAATGGCGGCCGGCCCCCCGGGTGCGCCGCCGCCTTTCCAACGCCACGCCAGGAACGCGGCGTAGATGCCCACCACGACCAGCCCGGCGGGGAATCCGGCGTGCAGGTTGGCCCAGAGCGCAAAGAGGGGCGGCAGGATCCAGGTCCGGCGCGCCGCGCGGCCCGTCGGCGCGGTGGACAGGACAAGCGCCGTGAGCGCCATCAGGAGCTGGCTGAACACGTCGGGCCTGGGGTTGAACCGCAGGCTGGCCGCCAGCATTGCGGCGAGAAGCAGAAGCGCCATCGTGCCGCCGTTCGCCCCCCGGCGCAGGGCGGCCACATGGACCGCGAGCGTTCCGGCGGCGACGGCCATGAACACGATCAGCACCAACCCGCCGCCGCTGGGCCCCCAAAACGCGTCCGGCCCGCTGCCGGCCGTGAAGGCCAGGTAATAGAGCACGGAGGCGCCCCATCCCGACGAAATCCACTCGCGCCCGGCGGCCGTGTGGCTGAAGATGTCGGTTTTGGGGAGGGATCCGTGCTGCACGAATTCGCGCCCCAGGGCCAGGTGGAACCAGATGTCGGGATCCGAGACGGTCTGGATGGTCAGGAACGCGACGGCGACCAGGATGAGGAGGGGGAAGACAAACCACGGCATCCACGGCTGCCGGGCGGAAAGCGCAACCGCGGCACCCCCGGAACCGTCTGCACGGCGCGGGCGCCGCGCGCGCTCAGCGGCCACCGGGACCCGCCCGGTGCACCCGCACCTTTTCCATCAGGCACAGGTCCATCGCGTCGCGGGCGTTGCCCCGGCACACGGCGATTTCCAGGAAGTCCAGCGAGCCCCAGTAGGCCAGCGGTTCGCCGGGCTCCACGTCCCCGTAGGTGCGCACGATGCCGTTGATGACCCGCCCGCCCACATGCACCAGCAGGGGTTCGCCCGGCCGGAAGTGGCGGCTGAACAGTTCCCGCGGGATGTTGGTGATGGCGTTTCCGAACGGGTCGAAGCAGATGATGTCGCCCAGCAGCGACCCGCGGTCGTGCCAGGCCTCGCTGGACGGCAACCCCACGCAGGGGGTGCGGCGCGGCGCCAGGCGGGACACGGGCACGCCCGCGGCGAGGTGGGCGGCGGCGGGGGCGAAGACGTCGCGGCCGTGGAAGGTGCCGGAGATGTCCGGCAGGAAATACGCGGCGTTGGTCAGCGCCCGGCACTCCATCTCCGGCTCCCGCTGGGCCACGAGGCCCAGGATGCCGTTGTTCGGCCCGATGAAAAAGCGCCCGGCCGCGCGGGCCAGCGCCGCGCCGCGCCGCGTTCCCACGCCGGGGTCCACCACGGCCACGAAAATCGTGCCCGCGGGGAAGCGGGGGTAGGCCGCCAGCAGGGCCAGGGCCCCCTCGGCCACGGACTGGCGGGAGATTCCGTGCGTCACGTCGACGACGTCCGCCCCCGGACAGATCCCCTTGATCACGCCGCGCATGACGCCCTGGTACCAGGAGGCGGGTCCGAAGTCGGTGAGCAGGGCGACCAGCGGCCGGGCCGCTTGATTCGGGGACACCCTTTCCATATTTGGGGGACGGGTCATTGCAATTTGGTGACGGGTGTTGTGGTGGATGGTGCGGAGGCCGTGGTCGAGGTTTCGCCGGCCGCCGCGGCGGTGGTCGCCGCGTCCGCCGCCGCGGGCCGTGCGGGCGCCCCCCCCAGCGCGTCCCCGGCGTAGACCAGTATCCTCGGCACGCCCTGTGCGTCGAACGAGGCGACGGGCCTGTGGGCGGTGAACAGGGCGCGCTCGGCCCTGCCCATCATGCCCTGGCGCGCCTGGAGGATGATGTAATCGTAGGGCGGGTCGCCCGGGGTGAAATCCACGCCGAGCGGGAGTTTCCCCCAGGTCTGCAGGTTCTGGAAGGCCAGTTCGTTCAGGGCCAGCGTCTTCACCCGCGTTCCCTTGCGGGTGTTCGCGTTCAGCCAGTCGAGGACGGGCTCGTTCACGGCCTCGCCCCAGTAACAGGTTTCGAAGCGCCCTTCGGCGGCCCCGGCGGCCCCGCCCGACACGCGGTTGAAGTAATTCAGCTGGTTCGGGTGAACGAGCATCAGGTCCGCGACGCCCCACACGGCGATCGCGGCGATCGCGAGGGTCTGGAATCCGCCGCGGGCCGAACGCTCCAGGTTGCGCGTCAGGCCGGACACGATTCCCGAAAGGCCGCCGCCCGCGAGGAGCGCGACAAACGGGAACGCTGAAAAGAACAACCGTTCCCCGTCATACTTGGGTGCGCC
>JADHEF010000059.1_pt1 | contig 131229 bp, 104 predicted proteins | sample 8952391 | NCBI WGS metagenome assembly JADHEF01 (sample SAMN16124439, study PRJNA663245) | bioreactor sludge metagenome | isolation source: sludge (nitrite) | place: India:Bengaluru | collected 2019-02-28 | reverse complement strand
TCCCAGACGCCGCAACCGTGCGATTGTCGGCGGCGATGGGGCGTTTCCAGTTCTTTTGGGGTGACACACGCCAAATCTATATCCCATGACTTTGGATCGCGCCATGCAGATTGACTGTCCCGGCCATATCCGGCGATTCAGTGCCCGCATGCCGGGTTGCCGCGTCCCCCGCCCCCTGCGCTAAAATTGGCGGAGCGGCGGTTTGCGCCAACAACACGGGAAAGGACACCATGGCGGACGGAAACGAACCAATTCATTTCCGGACCAAAAAGCGGACCGCATACGGGCCGGTGACGCAATGGTTCGGGCGCACGGCGCTGCGCCTGATCGGCTGGCGGCTGGTGGGGAAAAACCCCGGCGTGCCGAAATGCGTGGTGGCCTGCGCGCCCCACGCGTCGAACTGGGACTTCCCCCTGACGGTGCTGGCCGCCATGGCGCTGAGCATCCCCTGCGTGTTCATGATCAAGGACACCGTGTTCTGGTGGCCCCTGGGCGCGCTGCTGCGCTGGATGGGCGGCATTCCCATCAACCGGCGCTCCCCGGCGGGGATTGTTGGGCAGATGGCGGCGGTGCTGCGGGAGAGCGAGCGGATCAACGTCATCATCACCCCCAGCGGCACGCGCAAGAACGTGGAGTACTGGAAGCTCGGCTTCTACCGCATCGCCGTTGAGGCGGGGGTGCCCGTGCTTTTCGGCATCATCAACTACCGGGAACGGTGGATTGGCGTGTCCGAGCTGTTTTACCCGACCGGCGACCTGGAGCCGGACTGGGAAAAAATCACCGAGGGCTACCGGAAGACCATCGGCGTCACGCCGAAATACAACCCCAAGGACGGCGAACTGTACAAGGCGTCCCGGGCTTAGCGGACTCAACGGAAAGGGGCGCCCCCCGGGCGCGCCGGGAGCGGTGTCATGCGCGGTATGCAAGTTGTCGTGGGCGTCCTGCTGGCGCTGGGGTTCGGATGCGCCGCCGCCGCGGAGGACGGCGGCATGAAACATGTGAAGGTGTGCTTTGAGAAGGGACGCTTCGCCGGATGGCCCGCCAACCACGGCATCTGGAGCTGGGGCGACGAGATTCTGGTCGGGTTCAGCCGGGGCTGGCACAAGAACCTCGGCCCGAAATTCCACAACATCGACCGGGAGAAGCCCGAGGAGCACCTCCTCGCCCGGAGCCTGGACGGCGGCGAAACCTGGACCATCGAGAACCCCGCGGAGAAGGGCCAGCTCATCCCCCAGGGAAGGGGCGCGCTCCACGGAACGGAAACACCCGGCCGGACGGCCCCCGAACCCCGCGCATGCCCCGGCGGCATCAACTTCACGCACCCGGACTTCTGCATGACCCTGCGCATGTCCAACATCCAGGGCGGCCCCTCGCGCTTCTATTACTCTTATGACCGCGGCCGCAACTGGGAGGGACCCTTCCGCCTGCCCGCTTTCACCGCCCACGGCACGGCGGCGCGCACCAGCTATCTGGTGGAGGGAAAACACGAGTGCCTGCTCTTCCTCACCGGCGCCAAGCGCGACGGCGGCGAGGGCCGCCCCTTCTGCGCCCGCACCCGCGACGGCGGCGCAACGTGGGACTTTGTGTCGTGGATCGGCCGCGAGCCCAGGGGCTACGCCATCATGCCCTCGGCGGCGCGCCTCTCCGCCACCGACCTGTTCACCGTAATCCGCCGCCGCGACGGCGCGCCCGGCTGGCTCTCCGCCTACCTCTCCCGCGACAACGGCGCGTCATGGAAAAAGATGGCGGACCCCGTGTCCTTCTTGGGCACGGGCAACCCGCCCAGCCTGCTCCGGCTCAAGGACGGGCGGCTCTGCCTCATGTACGGTTACCGGGCCGAGCCTTTCAGCATGCGCGCCAGGATTAGCGCCGACGGCGGCGTTTCCTGGGGCGCGGAGATCATCCTGCGCGACGACGGCGCGGGCACGGACATCGGCTACCCCGCCAGCGTGCAGCGGACCGACGGCAGGGTCGTCACCACCTACTACTTCCACGACAAGACCTCCGGCCCCGAACGCTACATCGGCGCGACCATCTGGGACCCCTCAAAATACTGAGCCCGCGCCGCGCGCCGGATGATCAGTTCCGGAGGAGCCAGATTTCGGCGATGCGGGATCGCTGACGCCAGGGGGTGTCCTCCTCGCCCTTGGGCGCCTCCCAGGTGACGACGAGTTTCCGGTCCTTCACGAGTTCGGCGGGCACGGGGTATTCCTTGACCTCGCCGATGCCGCGCCCGTCGCGCACCGGCGTCACCCGCTCACCGTCCATGAGCAGCACCTCCGCGCCGTAGCCGCAGGTGCGCACAGTGTGGGCCGCGCCGGGGTCGAGCCCCTCGTAGACCGCCGCCTCGGGCCAGTCCATGGTGCTCTGCCAGGAGAGGCGCTGGCGGCTTTTGCCGTTGTCAATCCACCAGAACAGCGGCTCGGGATGGGCGTTTTCCGCAGGGTTGCTGTAAAACACCTCGCTGCGCCGTATGCGCGGCGAATTGGCCGTGTTGCCGATGTCGTCGTAGAAGCTGCCGGGACCGGGGTTGTCCCACCGGGCGATTTCCCGGAGCCGCGCCGTCTTTTCCGCCTCCGTGCCGAGGGACGCCACCTTCTTGAACTCGTCCTCCAGCCACCACCGGTTGTTCAGGGGCATGTCAATGAAGTCCAGCGACGCGCCGCGCTCCGCGCCGCTCGCCTGGTATTTCTCCACGCTGGACTGGAGGCCGATGGAGCGGAAGAGGTCGTCGTACAACTGGACGATGCGCGCACGCAGTTCCGGCGCGGCGGGTTCGGCGACGGCGCGGTTCAGCACCGCCGTTGCCTGTTCCATTGCCTTGTCCGCGCCGAGGGTCTCCGCGCGGAGCAGCAGCGCGTTCGCCTCGCGCTCCAGCGCCGTGTCCTGGATCAGCCGCGCGCGGACATAGGCGTCGTAGTCGGCCCGCACCAGGCACATCTGCCAGCGCCAGTTGTCCGCGAGGCGGGGCGCGGCGGCCTCCAGTTCGCGCCAGAGCAGCAGCGAGCCGTCCACCGCGCCGTTCTCGGCGAGGGGCCCGCGCCAGTTCCGCTCCAGCGCCAGCAGGCCGTCCGCGGCGCGCTCCGCCACGGCGGGGCCGAAGAAGACGCGGGTGTAGTCGGTGAGGATGTCCCGGAGCGGCGTCGCCGGATCCCAGCCGAGTCCGCTCCAGACGGTTTTGTTCACGTCGTCGTGGACACCGTCGGAGTAGGAGATGAACCCGTCGCAGTAGGGGGCGAACCAGTTGTGGATGTAGGCTCCAGCACATACCCGGTTTGTTCTTCGTTGAAGCCCTGGAGCGACAGCCAGACGCGGGCCCTGGGATGGACGGGCAGCAGCTCCTTTGCCAGGTCCTCAAGGAAGGGCAGCACCAGTTCGGGCGGGTTGTCGCCCGGATCGCCGCCGGGGAAGAACACGCCCGTCAGCGTGGGACAGTCGCGGTAAAAGGCGCGGTTCCATTCCAGAAATTCCGCGCGCTTCCCCTTGTCGTTCAGGTCGAAGGTGGCGGGGGTCCACACCCAGTAGTCCAGGCCGTAGCGAAGGCAAATCTCGCTCATCTTCCGGTTCATTTCGCTGCGGGGCAGCTTCATCAGCGGCGCGGGCTTGTCGTCCTGCTGGGGGATGTTCTCGATGCTGTTGACGCCGAAAAAGGCCAGTTCGCGGATGTACTGGTCGAACTGGGCCGCGTCCCATGCGTCCCATGAGTTGGCCGTGGCCCGGTAACCAAGCTGGTGGCCCCGGATGGGCGAGGCGGGCCTGGTGGCGAGGCTCAGCGCTGCGGAAACCTTCAGGCTGCCCTCCGCCCAGTCCATCTTGCGGAGAAACGCGCCGACACCGAAGAGCGTGCCGCGCGGATCCGCGCCGCGCACCCACACCACGGTTGCGCCGGGGCGGGACGCGTCCACGGAGACGCAATACGCGTCCGCGTGTTCCATCACCCCCTCCGGGTCGGCCTGGGGAATGTCCCGTTTCCATCCGCGCACCTTTGCCTTCGAGGTCACCGCGATGGCGGGCCGGTCCTTGGGGAAACGGGTGCTCCGTTCCAGCGTGATGCCCGTCCGTTTTTGAATCTCCTCAACCAGCACGGTGGCGGCGGATTCCTCGGCGGCGGGCAGTTTCCCCGGACGCACCAGGACCACGGCGTTGGAAAGATCCGCCAGGTCCTCCGCGTGGACTGCGGGGGGGGCAAAAAACGCCGCCAGGACAAGGAAAAACAGGGGGGCGCGCCTTGCGCTCATGGGGTGCTCCTCAAAGTGTTGGTTGCCGGACCTGTTTTACAGGCTTGAAAGAAATTCCGCGTTCCGCTGCGCCAGCCGGTCAATCCAGGGCTGGTCGTCGCAGGGGCGGTGCGCGCCGGTCTCGTCCATCCACGCCACGGTCTCGCGCACGCCGTCCTCCCAGGGTTTCAGGTTGGAAAATTCCGGGACGTCGGCGCGGAGCGCCTCGTTGGTGTAGGCCGCGTGGTACTGGAAGATTTCCTCCAGCATGTCCGACTTGTCGCGGGGCGCGCCCGCAAGGATTTGGGGGGTGCTCATGAGCACGATGTTCGCCTCATGGCCGATGGCCGCCGCCATGCGCTCGTGGCAAGCCCGCCAGTCCATGATCTCGCCGCCCACAATGTTGTAGGCCCTGCCGATGGTGGCGCTCCGTCCCAGCGCCCCGGCAAAGCCCTTGGCCATGTCGTCCACATGCCCCGGCTGCCACAGGCCGTGGCCGTCGCCGGGGACGATGATGGGGCGGCCCTCCCGGATGCGGTTCACCAGGCAGGGATTGTAGCCCCAGATGTCGAGGAGGGGCTGGCCCGGCCCGTAGCAGTGGGAGGGGCGGAACATGGTCACGGGGAAGCCCGTCTCGCGAAAGGCCCGGCGGAACACCGCCTCCGCCGCGCTTTTCCCGCGGCCGTAGGCGCTCACGGGCTTCTGCGGCTCGTCCTCCCGCGCGGGCACGCGGTCCAGCGGGCCGCCGTACACGCACACGGTGCTGCAGAACAGATACTGGCGCACCTTGCCGGAAAAGACCGCCACGGCGTGCTCCGCGCGCTCCGCGTCATAGGTGATCATGTCAACCACGGCGTCGCAGTTGGCCGCCAGCGCCTTCGCCGCGAAATCGTCATGGTCGGCGCGGTCGCCGGTGATGGTTTCCACCTCCTCCGGGAAGCGCTTTTCCGTGACGCCCCGGTTGAACAGCACCGGCTCGTGGCCGCATGCGAGCAGCCGCTTGACGATGGCCGTGCTGATTAACCCCGTTCCGCCGATGACCAACACCCGCATGTGACCGTTCCTTTCCTGTTAAGAGGGCGTTCCCACCGCCCCATTCCCTCCGGAAACCCACGCGCCCGCCGCCAGCAGCATCTGGGAGAAACAATAGAAGAACAGGCTGAGGAGCAGGCCGATGTGGGTCGTGTCCGCGTAGCGCGCGTAAAAGTAACAAAATCCGGCCAGCGCCAGGGATATGACCCCGGCGGGGGTGCGCCAGTTTCCCGCGCCCCCGGCCAGGGCCAGCATGATGGTGAGCAGCACCGCATGGATTGCGAAAAGGGGAACCTCCTCGCGGGGCGACACCTCCCCGCCCAGCCAGCCGAAGAGCGGGCCGATCACCGCCGCCGCCAAAACCGCGGCAGCCAGCACCCGCCGCCAGCGGGGACGGAGCGCCACCAGCGCGGCCAGCACGAACAGGTGAGCCAATGCGAGCGCGGCAAACCCAAGAAGGAAATTGCCCCTTCCGAAAACGCCCGCCGCGCACATGGCCGCCAGCGCGCACATGACCAGGCGTCCGTGCCAGCGCCGCCACGCCCCGCCCGCAACCGCCGCCACAAACGCCAGCAGCGGGTAAAACCCCGCCCCCCACGCAAGGCCCGTCCAGGTGAGCTTGTTTGTCACCACCGCGCCCATGCCCGGCGGGATCATGAGAAGCATGACGGCCGTCCAGAGGGGGCGCGCGCTTTTTGCATGGCTTTTCATGGGGCCATTGTATCCGCCGCGCGGGAGCTTTTTACAGCCCCGCGCGATCCGCCCCCCAACGGGGAACAAAAAATCGGACGGATCCCTCCGATCCGTCCGATCAACCGTTTTCGCGTTTTCGCCGGGGCGGGTTACATCCGCTCGGGCGCGCTGATGCCGATGAGGTTCAGCGCGTTCTTCAGCGTTTGCAGCGCGGCCCGGCAGATGATCAGGCGCGCCGCCGTGGTCTCCGGGTTCTCCGCCTTGAGCACCGGGCAGTCGTGGTAAAAGGCGGTGAACTGGTGGGCCAGTTCGAGCGCGTAGCCCGCGATGGAGGCCACGCTCCGCTGCTGCACCGACTCGGCGACCATGCCGGGGAACTGGGCCAGCTTCATGAGCAGCGCCCACTCCGCGTCCTCCGCCGCGAGGAAGCCGTCGCCGGGCGCTTCGGGCAGTTCCCCCCCGAATTTGCGGAGAATCGAGTTGATGCGGGCGCAGCAGTACTGCACGTAGGGGCCCGTGTCGCCGGAGAAGGAAAGGGCCGTTTCCATGTCGAAGGTGACGTTCTTGCCCGGCTTCACCCGCAGCACGGCGAAGCGGATGGCCGCCACGGCCACCTGTTCCGCGATTACCCGCTGCTCCTCCGGCGTGAGCTCCTTGCACTGCTCCGCCACGCGCTCCGCCGCCAGCGCCGCCGCCTGGTCCAGAAAGTCCGAAAGCAGCACCACCTTGCCCTGCCGGGTGGACATTTTCCCGTCCTTGAGCAGGATGTAGGAGTAGTAAATCGCCTCCGGCGCGGGGTGGCCCGCCGCGCCCAGAATCATCGCCAGCTGCTGCGCGTAGAGTTTGTGGTCCTCGCCCAGCACCATGAGGTTCACATCCGCGCCGCGCTCCAGCTTGTCCAGCGAGTAGGCCAGGTCGCGGTACCCGTACATCGAGCTGCCGTTGGCCCGCATGAGCACAAAATAGCGCCCCTCCTCCTGCGGATGGCCCAGCTTTGACAGGTCCACCACCAGGCGCTGCTCCTCGTCCACAAAGAGGGCGTCCTTCTCCCGCAGGCGCTCCTGAATCGTCTCCAGGCGCGGATCACGCACATATTTCGACTCCCGGTCGAAAAAGTCGTAGGACGCGCCGAGGCGCTCCAGCACCCCGAGCTGCCCCTTCAGGCACAGATCGGTCACCGTTCTGAACTTTTCCTGCGTCTCCGGGTCGCCCTCCTCCATTTTCGCCAGCAGGGAATAACCTTTTTCGGCGAATTCCGGGTTGGTTTTCGCCCGCTCGTTCGCCATCACGTAGGCGTCGAGTATTTGGCTGAATTCCAGGCCCTTGTGCTCCTGCAAAATCAGCACCAGCAGCCCAATCTGGCGGCCCATGTCGTTCACATAGTAATGGACCTCCACGTCGAAGCCCTCAAAACGGAACAGGCGGGTGAGGCTGTCGCCAATCATTGCGCAGCGCCCCCGGCCCACATGCGGGCTGGCGTTGGGGTTGATGCTCGTGTGCTCTATCAGCATTTTGCGGCCCGCGCCGCTCCCGCCCGAACCGTAGGCGTCCCCGGCGGCCAGCACCGACGCCGCGATTTGCCCGCCCATGCGCGCGCGGTTCAGGTAAAGGTTCAGGTAGGGGCCCGCCGCGGAGGCGCGGCTCACCACGGCGGGGTCGAACTCCGCGGAGGCGGCCAGCTCCGCCGCAAGTTTCGGCGGGGGGCAGCCGAGTTTTTTGGCCGGAATGAACATCGGGATGGACACGTCGCCCATGTCCAGTTTCGGGGGAACCCCAAGGGAAAGATCCCCCCCGGAAAGTTCCGGGCGGGCCTTCAGGATGGCTTCGGTGATGGGGGCAAAAAGATTCACGGCGGACACCTTTCCTGCGCGGGGCGCGTATTTTCGGACAATCCGGTCCGCCCCGCATGGCGGCGGCGGTGAAATCCGCCCAAGGAATAGGGTGAACCGGGGAAGCGAAGATTATATAATAGCCGGAAAGCGGACATAAACCCGCGCCCCCCGGCGCGCCAACCAAGGAGGCCGCACATGGCCCACATCCACACCATCACGCGGAAGCCCGCCCCCGCCCAGGACACCGGCGGCATCGGCCGCACCACCGCCATCGAGAGCATTATTCTCGTGGTTATTTCCGTGATCTTCCGGGGCTGGGACAACTTCCAGGCGGTTTCCACCAACCTGAGCAAGTATTTCTCAAAAACCCCCTGACCCCGTCATCCAGGAAAAACCTCCCAAATGAGCGCGATTGTCTACACCAGCCGCCGGCAGCGCCAGCTTTGGCGCGTGCTTCCGGATCTCATCCGGGGGCGCGAGCTGCTGCTGGACCTCGTCTGGAAGGATTTGCGGGCGCGCTACCGCTACGCGGTCATGGGGTTCATGTGGGCGGTCATCGAGCCCCTGGCCTTCATGGCCATTCTCGCCTTCGTTTTCTCCTTCGTCATGGTGGACAAGGCGGCGATGGCGGGCGGTTCCGCCGAGGGGCGGCCCTTTCCCGTGATGATGCTGTGCGGCCTCATCTTCTGGCAGTATTTCACCGCCGCCCTGAACGGGGCCACCCTGTCCGTCGTTGACGGGCGCAGCCTGGTCAAGAAGGTCTGCTTCGCCCGCGAGGCGGTGCCCATCGCCGCCTGCTGCGTCCCGCTGGTGAACCTGGCCGTGGGCTTCGTGGTGCTGCTGGCGCTGCACCTGCTCTTCGGCGGAACGCTCACCGCCGCCGTGCTTTGGATTCCCCTGCTCTTCGGCGTCCAGTTTGCCATGACCGTGGGGCTGGCCCTGCTTTTCTCCTGCGGCCATGTGCATTTCCGCGACGTGGGCAACACCGTGGCCGTCGCGCTGGTCTTCGGCTTCTACGCCTCCCCGGTCTTTTACCCCGTCGAACTGGTCAAAAACGCCGCCTCCGTGCCCGGCTGGGTTTCCGCCCTTTACATGGCCAACCCCATGGCGGGGCTCCTTTCCTGCTACCGGCAGGTGCTCTTCGAGCAGCGCCTTCCCGACTGGGCCCTCCTCTGCTGGCCGGCCTGCTTCGCCGTCCTCGCGCTGGGGCTTGGGCTCGTCGTGTTCCGGCGCGCCGCGCCCACCATGGCGGACCACCTGTGAGCACGGTCATCCAGGCGGCCAATGTGTGCAAGCAGTTCCCCGCGCGCCGGGGCCCGCGCGACCTGCGCGGGCGCGGCGGCGTGCGCGACTGGCTCGCGGGGCGCCGCCAGGAAATGTTCACCGCCCTGCGGGACGTCTCCTTCTCCGTGGAACAGGGCGAGTCGCTCGGCATCATCGGGCGCAACGGCTCCGGCAAGAGCACCCTCCTGAGCATACTCGCCGGGGTGACCCTGCCCACATCGGGCACGGTGGAGGTGCGCGGGCGGGTGGCGTCGCTGCTGGAGCTGGGCGCGGGCTTCCATCCCGTGCTCACGGGCCGCGAAAACGTCTTCCTCAACGCGGGCCTCCTCGGCATGCGCCACGCCCAGACCGCCGCCGTCTTCGACGACATCGTCAATTTTGCGGGCGTCGGCCCCTTCATCGACCAGCCCATCGAGACCTACAGCAGCGGCATGTTCGTGCGCCTGGGCTTCTCCGTCGCGGTCCACACCAATCCCGACATCTTCCTCGTGGACGAGGTGCTCTCCGTGGGCGACGAGGAATTCCAGCGCAAGTGCCGCCGAAAAATCGGCGAACTCCGGGAGCAGGGAAAGACCATCGTGTTCGTCTCCCACGATCTCGGCATCGTGAACACCCTCTGCCAGCGGGTGGTCCTGCTCAGCAACGGCGAAATGGTGCAGCGCGGCACCGCCCAGAAGACCATCAGCTACTACCTGCGCCAGGTCGGCTCGGACCGGGGCATGCGCGTCATCAGCCGCGGCTCCGACGAGGCCATCCTCTGCGACGGCCGCGTGTCCCTCTACCGGAACAGGGAGGAGATATCCGCGCCCAACGGGCTCACCATGGACATCAGCTCCCTGGGCCAGTACCACCACTCCACCAGCGCCGAATGGACCGTGGAGTCCGGGGACGATCACGGCTGCGCGGCGCGCGGACGCATGACCCGGCTGCCCCTCAGCCTGCTCTGGGACATGCGCCTCGACGGGGCGGGGCGCTTCGTCTGGGACATCTCCATGGAGTGCGAGCGCGGGGTGACCCTGAACAACATCGGCGTGCAGCTCCACATCCCCCACGCCTACAACAGGTGGCTCTACGGCGACTTCGCGGGAACCTTCCCGGACATCCAGCCCTCGGACACCCGGCCCGCCATGATCATCTCGCCGGAGATGAAGTCGCGCACCGCCGCCGCGCTGGCCCGGGAGGACGCGGGGCTCCCGCCCCTGGTCGTTTCCATGGAGTCCGCGCTGCCCAACTTCACCCTCGCCTGGCACAATTCGGAATATCTCAGCTTTGACCGGATGTTGTTGTGCTCGGGCGTGTTCCCGGAGCATGAGAACTCCTTCGAACCCGGCGTGCACCCGCTCCTGAGGCTTGTGCTGGACCCCACCGCCGCCGCCGGGGAGGTGGAGGGCCGGGTCCGCTCCGGGCAGTCCGTCGAGTCCGGGCCCCTGGCGGCCAGGTTCGAGCACGGCTGCCTGAGGCTGTTCCACGAGGGCCGTGAAGTCACGTCCTATCTGAATGTGTACGCATCCATGCTGATTGAGCATCTTTGGAACGACAGCGGCAGCCTCCAATGGGGCGCGCCCCGTGAAACCGAAGGGGGAATCTGCTTCACCGGCGAGTCGCGCAGGTTCCCCTTCCGGCAGCACTGGGAAATCACCGCGCGCCCGGAGGGCGTCGGCCTCCGCATCTGGCTGGAAAACCGGGAGACGCTCCTGGTGCAGGAATACCACACAAGCGCGGTGCTCCTCCCCGGCTATGAGGCCTGGGAAACGGACCGGGAAAACGGCTCCTTCCCGCCCTTCGACCCCGGCGCGGACCGGTGGCTCCACGCCAACAGGGGCTACTCCACGGGGCGGCGCGTCCGCGCCTCGGGCCCGGACCTGCCGGACGTGGCGCTGGCCGCGGACGGGGACTGCCCTCCCGTGCGCATGACCGCCATCAACACAACCATCCATGAAAACGCCCGGGTGCTCCAGGCGTTGCGCCCGGCGGAAACCGGGCGGATTCATTTCGAGCCGGGACGGCATTTGTACTTTTCCGGTGTTGTCTCCACGGCGTCCCGGGCGCCGAAAACATGACGGCGGCCTCCGGCGCGGGCCGGAAACCGCCCAAAAGGAAGCGAAGACATGGAACAGGCACAGGTTGAAATCGTCAAGACCAAAAAGCGCGTGCTTTCAAAGCGCGGCGTGATGTGGCTGGGGCAGACCTGCAACCAGCGCTGCTATTTCTGCTACTTCATAGACCGCATCCTGGACCACAGCCACCCCGAGCACGCCTTCATGTCCCTCGAAAAGGCGAAGCAGATCACCAGCACGCTCCGCTACTTCTACGGCAACCGCTCCATTGACATCCAGGGCGGCGAGCCCACCGTGTTCAAGGAAATCCTCGAGCTCATCCGCCACTGCCGCGACATCGGGCTCATCCCCACCCTCATCACCAACGGCCTCATGCTCCACAAGCCGGGGGTGCTGGAAAAGTACCGCGAGGCCGGCCTGCGCGACTTCCTCGTGAGCCTCCACGGCATCGAGGAAATCCACGACGAGGTCGTCGGCGTCAAGGGGGCCTACAAGAAAATCACCGCGTCCATAGCGCGCATGAGGGAAATCAACTTCCCCTTCCGCTTCAACTGCACCATGTCAAAGCCCGTCGTGCCCATCATCCCCCAGGTCGCGGAGAAGGCCATCCAGTATGGCGCGCTCGCCGTCAACTTCATCGCCTTCAACCCCTTCAGCGACCAGCACACCGGGCACAGGCGCGCCGACACGGTGGCCCGCTACTCCGAAATCAAGCCCCTGCTCGCCAGGGCCATCGACATGCTTGAGGCGGAGGGCATCGAGGTGAACGTGCGCTACCTGCCCATGTGCATGGCGGAAAAGCGCCACCGCAAGAACTTCTACAACTTCCAGCAGCTCTCCTACGACGTGCACGAGTGGGACTACCAGAGCTGGCTCTGGACCATGATGATGACCCAGATGATGAACGAGGGCTGCCCCTCCCCGCCCATGAAGCTCGGCATCGGCGCGCGCAGGGTCTACAAGGCCGACGCCCGCAAGGTGCGCGACCATTACGCGCAAAACCCGCTGGTGCAGGGCGCCAAGTTCAAGGCCCAGCACATGCTCGCCACCCTGGAGCAGCTCGTGAAAAGCAGGGAGACGGTGTACCGAAACGAGGCCCGCGTCCGCGCCGCGCTGGACTGCGGCTACAAGTACGGCGGAGCCTGCGCGAAATGCAGCCTCCGCGACATCTGCGACGGGTTCCACGGCGACTACGCGGACTTCTTCGGCACCGACGAGGCCGTGGCGGTGACCGACGTGCCCCACACCGAGGACCCGCTGGTCTTCATCCGCGAGCAGGAGAAGGTGGTGCTGCCCGAGGATCGCGGCTGGGCGCTGTGACGCAACCGAAACAGGCAGGCAAGGGACGGGATGGTGGCTGACAAGGGAGAAACACCGGCGGTGCCGGAGGCGATGCGGATTCCGGCGCCGTCAAGATCGCTGATTTTTGAGCGCAACCGGCGCGGCGCGCCCCTCGGCGCGACCACGCTCAAAAAATGGGTTGTCCTCGCCAAAACCGTGCAAAAAGCGGCGAAGGCCGACTTCCTGCTCTCCGGGGAAGACACCGAGCCCCTCCGCGGGCTGCTGGACTTCGCGGAAACGCAGGGGCTCGCGCTGAGCCTGCGGGTTGCGGACACGGTGCATGCCTGGCCGGACCTGCCGGACCTCGCCGGAAAAGGGCTGCTGGACCTGTGCCTTGCCCCCGTCACCCCGGGCTCCCCCGCCGCCCGCGAATGGGCCGGGGCCGCCCGGCGCGCCGGACTGCCCCTGCGCGCCCGGATTTTCCGGCCCTCCCCGGAAGACATCCCGTGGATTGCGGAAACCTTCGCCGATGCGTCCCTCATAAGCATCGTCTGGCATGACCCCTTCCTCCCCCCCGCCGGCCCCTGCCCCGTGCCTCCCGCCGGGCTGGGCGCCGTGGCCGCCGGACTGGAACGGCTCGGGCTGCCCGTGGTGCTGGAGGGCATGCCCTTCTGCCGCGCGGAATGCCCGGAGACCCTGGTGCAGAACACGCCCCAGTTTTTCGCCGACTTCCGCCAGTACATGCTGCCGGGCCACGATCTCGCCGTGAAACTGCACCGCCTCGGCCCGAACCGCATTGACAAGGTGCTGGAAAACCTTCTTGCGCGGCGCACCTCCGTGCACACGGGCATCGACGCGTCCCTCTTCCCCTGGCTCATGGATTATCCAAGGTGCTACATCCGCGTGTGGATGTGGCACAAGTTCACCCGCCACTTCCGGTTTTTGCGCTTCCTGCGGCGCGGCCCCCGCCCGCTGAATGAAAACACCGCCGCGTGGGAGGAGGAGCTGGGCCGTTACCGGGAACGCCTCGCGCGCACCATGGGGCCCGAGTGCGCCCGGTGCGCCTTCCGCCTCCAGTGCGACCACCACACCGGAGAATTCCGGGCCGCGTGGCCGGGGGTGGGCGTGGCCGCGGTTGACGGACCGGTGCGGCCCGCGCGCCCCGTCGCCGGCGCTCTTGAAGCGCTCCGGCCCGACAGGGTGGATCTGGCCTGCGCCGGGGACCACCAGGGCATTGCCCGCAGGGCGGAGGAGGCGCTCCACATCATCACCCGCGAGCAGCCCACCCGCGAGCTTTCCACGGACAACATTGAGATTGAGGGCCGCTACACCCACCACATGCCCGGCGCGATCCGCTGGCTCTCCTTCATGCCCTGCGAACTGCAAAGCACCGTGCTGGCCCGGCTGGAGCCGCCCTTCACCCTCACCCTCACCGTGGGCGGCGGCATCGCCGGGCACGTGGGGTTCTCCTTCGGGCGCTTCGCAAAGATCGTGTGCCCCATGGTGGACTACTCCCACCGCATCACGCTCCACGTCGCCGCCGACGGCGGTTATGTGCTCCTGCGCGACGGGCAGCCGGTGCGGCCCGCGGAGTTCCAGGGTGAGCGCAGCCTGCCGCCGCGCCTCGCGGGCGTGCTGGAGCCGCGCATCAGCCTCCACAACATTGACGGCATGATCCTCACCCAGACGCTCCTTCTCTGGGAGGGCGCGGGCGGCGCGCCGAAGCCCGCCCCCGGCGTCAAGTATTCCGTCATCATCATCAGCACCCGCTACACCCGCCGGCTCCAGGCCGCGCTCCTCGCGCTGGCCCACCAGCGCGGCGTGCCTCCCGGCCTGTTCGAGGTCGTGGTGGGCTATGTCCCCGGCATTGACGCCACCGACGACCTGCTCGACGGGCTGCGGGACGCCTTCCCGGACCTGCGCATCGTCCGCTCCCCCTTCGGCGCGGGCTGCGAGCGCGCCAAGGGCTTCATGATCAACGAGTCCCTCCAGGCGGCCTCCGGCGAATGGATCCTGCTCATGGACGCCGACATCGTCGTGCCGCCGGACACCTTTGCGGAACTGGAGAAGGCAACCGGGGACGACGCCTCCTTTGTCGCGCCCGACGGGCGGAAAATGCTCACCCCGGAGGTCACCTCGAAAATACTCCTCGGTGAAATCCGGCCCTGGGAATGCCACGGGGAACTGGTCAACGGCCCCGGAGAAATCCGCCACCGCGAGGCGGACGGCATTCCCATAGGCTTCTTCCAGTGCGTCCGCCGCGACATTCTCAAGCGCATCCGCTACCACGAGCTGGACCATTTTGAGGCTTCGGACTGGGTCTTCGGCCGTGACGTTGTCGTGCGTTACGGCATGGAAGTCCGTCTCCGGGACTTCAACGTGCTCCACCTCGACCACAGCGGAAGCCAGTGGTACGGAACCTCAAAACACCGGTAGGCCGGGCGTTGCCGCCCGGGCCGGCCTGACACATTGGAGACTGGCCCCGTGAAACAGCGTGCTCTTTCCCTTTTGATGCTTCTGTGCTGTTTTCTTTCCCCCCTTGCCGCGCATGCCGAAACCGCGCCAATCCCCTGGGACATGGAGGCACTGTCAAAAGCGCCGCAAACATGGGATGCGCCCGGTTTCGAGGAATGGGGCATGCGCGCCCTGTTCTATGAGGGGCTGCCCTTTGAGGGCAGGCCCACCCGCGTCTTCGCCTGGTGCGGCCTGCCCAAGGGGGCCAAGGCGGGGGACAAGGTGCCGGGCATGGTGCTGATACACGGGGGCGGAGGCACCGCCTTTTCGGAATGGGTGCGCCTGTGGCTTTCCCGGGGCTATGCGGCCATCGCCATGGACACCTGCGGCTGCGTGCCCAGGGGCGAATACGGAAAATGGGAGCGCCACGACTTCGGCGGACCCGCCGGATGGGGTGATTTTGAGGGCATTGACAAGCCGCGGGGCGACCAGTGGCCCTTCCACGCCGTGGCGGACGCCATCCTCGCCCACTCCCTGCTGCGCTCCATGCCGGAGGTGGACCCCGCGCGCATCGGCGTCACGGGCATCTCCTGGGGCGGCTACCTGACCTGCATCACCGCCGGCGTGGACTCCCGCTTCCGGTTCGCCGTGCCCGTGTACGGGTGCGGCTTTCTCGGTGAGAACTCCGCCTGGCTCGACGCGTTCAAGGGCATGGGCGCGGAAAAATCCGGGCGCTGGCTCGGCCTGTGGGATCCCTCCGTCTACCTGCCCGGCGCGGCCATGCCGATGCTCTGGGTGACGGGCACCAATGATTTCGCCTATCCCATGGACTCGCTGCAAAAATCCTACCGTCTCCCCAGAGGGCCCCGCACCCTGTGCGTCCGGGTGCGCATGCCCCACGCCCACGGCGGCGCGGGTGAAAACCCCGAGGAGATACACGCCTTTGCCAATGCCCTGACCAGGGCAAAAACCGCCCTGCCGAAAATCACAGGCCAGGGTGTGGAGAACGGAAAAGCCTGGGCGGCCTACGAGTCGGAGGGGCCGGTCACCGGAGCGTCGCTCCAGTTCACCCGCGACGCGGGAAAATGGCAGGACCGAAATTGGGAGACCCTTCCCGCCGCGCTGAACTCAGACGGAAAGCGGGCCGAGGCGGCCGTGCCCGAAGGCGCGACGGTCTGGTACCTCAACCTCAGCACCCCCGACGGGCTCATCGTCAGCACCGAACACAACGAAGCCCCGCACTGACATAAATTTACCGTCTCTTGGTCGTCATTCACGCGTCAGCGTGTCCGTCCCCCCGTCCCCCTCTTACGTCCCCCTTTAAAAGGGGATCTTAGGGGGATATTTCCCCCTGTCCACCCCTGTCCACCCCCGTCCACCCCCGTCCACCCCCGTCCATATCTTCCCCCTCCCCTCACTCCCCCTCCAGCACCACCACACACGGCGGATGGTCCGAAGCCACCCGCGACACCTCCGTGTCCACCACGCGCGCGCCGCACGCCTTCAACCCCTTCGTCACCAGCACATGATCAATCCGTTTCTCCGCCGGGTGCGCGTTGTTGTCCCCCGCCCCCGCGCCCGCCAGCGCGTCGGAGAAGCGCTCCAGCAGCAGCTTCATGCCCGGCGCGCCCGGCCCCTCGTTCATGTCCCCCGCGAGCACGGCGGGCTTGTCCGCCGGGATAAGCTCCAGCAGCGCCTTCGCCTGGGTCAGCCGCTCCTCCCCCTTCAGGCCCAGATGGGTGTTGTAAACGTCCACCGGCGCGCCATTCCATTCCACCGTCACCCGCAGACAGCCCCTCGGCTCCTTGTTGAACGGGTTGGGCAGCGCCGTGTTCTCCCATCCCAGCACGGGCAGGCGCGTCAGCGTGGCCACACCGTACTCACCGCCGTCAAAATGGTAGTTCACCCCGTAACGCGCCTCCATCTTCAGCCGTTCCGCAAACCATGCGGGAAAGTCCCTTTTGCCGGTCCTCGGCAGGTTCTTGTCCATTTCCTGCAAACAGACCACATCGGGGTTCAGCGACAACACCAGCGCGGCGATCCGCTCCAGGTCGAGTTTCCCGTCCATGCCCTCGCCGTGGTGGATGTTGTAGGTCACCACCGTCAGGGAGGCCCCTTCCCCCCCCGTCGCGGGCAGGCAAATTCCCGCGCAAAACAACACGGCCAGCAGCGCGGCTTTCCTCATGGTGTCCCCCCCTTCCCGGCCTCGCCACGCAGGTTCGCCACGAGCACTGCCATCATGATGACCATGATCACCGCCATCCCGCCCCAAAGCACATACCGGTTGCGCTCGGTCCAGGGCAGGTCTGCCGGATTGCTGCCGTCTCCGCCGTAAACCACCGCGCCCAGCGCCACCCGTGGAAACTCGGGCGCGTTCAACCCCTCCACCACCCGCGCCAAATCATACTCCGGCCTGGCCGCCCGTTCCCGGCCAAAGTGCAGGGTGTACGCCCTGCCCGGCTCGTTCCTGAAAATCAGCTCCATCCGCGCGGCGCGCAATTCCACCCGGTCCAGCACAAGGGGCGGGTTGTCCCCGTCCGTGACGTTCAGCCGCAGCAGCGCGCCGGTCTGAAGTCCCGCTGAAAGCTCGTTGGACGACAGGGGGTGCCCGTGATACTGCCGCCGCGAGACCGCGCCCGAGGCAAGGCCCCGCCACTGCGGCGGAAGGCCCCGGCCCGGCATGTCCCCGCAGGACACGATGCAGCCCCGCTCATACCAGTCACCCCTGAAGTGCGGGCGCACCGACTCCACCGGCAGGTTGCGGGGCGTCTTCCACTCATGCACCGTCACGCCCGCCGGGATGTCCTTGTCCGGTCTCACCGCGTCCGCCGCGCGCAGTTCCACCAGCCGCTGGTGGGCGGGCACGGTGGCGTCCCCGTCGGAGAAGAAGGCCTGCCGCACCAGTGCGCCCCGCCAGAGCCGGTCCCCGGCGGGATAGACCAGCCGTACCGCGCGCACGGTCCGCGCCGGAAAGGCAATCCTGACCGCGCCGCCGTCCCCGGCGGATTCCAGGGGATAATTCCCTTCCGCCAGCACGGACCACGCCTCCTGCCCCTCCCGCGCCTCCACCCGGAGCGGCAGCGGCGACGACTCCTCCCCCCCGCCCTCCGAAAGCGACAGGGTTAGTGAGGACGCCTCCACCGGCTCCTTAAACTCCCCTTCAAGCGCCGTGTTCCCGTCCTCCAGCACCACCGGCTTCAAATCCCGCACCACCGTCCGCGCCTCCCGGCGCGCCGGGGGAACCTTCCGCAGCAGGTAGGGGATGACATTGTTTGCGCCGTCGGCCAGCCGCGCGTCCCCATGGGTGGGCAGCATCCGGTCAAGCACCTCCGGCGGCAGTTCGAGCGACACAAAACCCTCGGCGGCCCCGGCGGTCTCCACCGGCGCATGGTGCCAGTAGGTCTTGGGATCGACCTTTCCGCCCTCGTCGGTGACGGCGCACGCGGCCAGCAGCACAAGCATCCAGGTCATGGCTTCGTTTCCCCGTCCTTTTCCGGCACAGTCAGCACCGCGCTGAACCGGTGGTAGAAATATCCCGCCACCATCAGCAGCAGCCCGCAGCCCACCCAGGAAAGGATGCGGTAGTGCTGCTGGAGGGTGGACGTGTCATAGAGAATCACCTTCATGATGACCACGCCGAACATGCCCATGCCCAGCGCGCGCCGCGCGTACACCCGCGTGGCCAGCCCGCCCACCACCAGGCAGAGCGCGTGGACACCCCAGACCACGGACATCAGGCTGATGGCCGTGCGGCTGGAGATGACCTGTTCGGCGGCGCTCCAGCGGTACAGTTCCATCGCGCAGGCCACCGCCAGTAACACATGCCCGGCCACCACCAGCATCGGGGGGGTGCCCGCCATGATCGGGTCGTCGGACAGGTCGCGGGCAAGCAGCCAGATCACCGCGGGGGCCAGCATCGCCGCCAAAAAGGCCGTGTTGAGGCAGAGCCCGGTCCAGCCGCTTTGGTAGTGCCCAAACCCCGCGAGCACGCACATCACCAGCACCGCCGCGGGCAGCAGTGAGAGCGCCTTCCATTCCCGCCTGAACCGGTTCAGCCCCAGCCAGGCCGCCCCCGTAATCACAGCCCACAGCAGCGCGAGGGACTGCGCCTGGTACGGCTCGGTCAGCGCCAGCCACTCGGAGCGGCCCACCTGCCACCACAGCCAGTCCTCCATGCTGAGCGCCGCCGTGATAATCACACAGGCGCCCCCGGCGCACAACAGCGCCAGGCTGCGCTCGATTTCCTCGTCCAGCACCGTCTCCCTCCGCAGCAGAGGGGCCGTCAGCGCCGCCGCGCCCGCCACCCAGGCCCAGGCCAGGAAGGGCGTGTTGGCCAGGGGGATGAACGCCTCCGAATGCAGCGGCAGCTCCGCCAGCAGGCCGCACACCGCCAGCGCCAGCGCGGCCACGCCGCCCAGTCGCACCAGCCCGTCGCGGTACATGCCCCCCACATACGCCAGCAGCACCGCCTGCGCCGCCCACGCGATGGGTATGCCGTAGTGCCGCACCTGAAGGGGTATCGCCAGCATGGTCAGCGCCATCGCCGTCACAAGCAGCGTGCGCGAAAACTGCATGGAGGCCCGGACGCGCCGCTGCCACAGCAGGTAAAGGCCAAAGGTGGCCGCCGCCTGCGCCAGCACCACAAACCCGAGGGTTATCCGCCCGTCCGGCATGAACACCCGGTAATACGCCGCCAATGCCGCAAAGGTGGCCGCAAGCGCCACGGCCACCTCCGCAATCCCCTCCTTCTCCCGGCGCACCAGCCCGTTCGCCGTGCCCGTGCAGAGGAAGATCGCGTAGAACGCCGTGGCGTAAAGCAGCGCCGGGACGCGCTGGTCCGCGGCGTAGTAGGTCGCAAACCATGAGGAGTACAGCAGCCATGATCCCGCAAGGGCGGCCGTGTTCACCCACCGCCACTTCCTGAAAAGCGCCGCACCCACCGCCACCAGATCCACCGCAATCACATACAGGAACAGCGCGTGGGGGCGGTTCTCCCCCGATGAAAAGAGCACCGGACTGAGCAGGCCGCCGCCCAGCGCCAGCAACGCGATGGTCTGCGCGTTGTGCAGCACCGCAAGGCAGAGGGCGAAAACGGTCACACCCACCGACAGCGCCATCACCGCGCCGGGCGACGCCAGGTGGTGGATGTTCAGCACAAAATAAAGGGCGGTGTACAACCCGGCCACGCCGCCGCCGGTGAGGGCATGGAAGAGGGGACCGTATTTTTTGCGCCGCGCCGCCTCGCCCAGCCCAATCGCGCACGCCGACACCACCGCCATCAGCAGGTCCCGTCCCATCGGCCCCAGCCAGTTGTTGTCGTACATGTACTTGAGGAAAAGCCCGCCCCCCACCAGAAGCATGAGCACCCCGGCCCAGATGATTCCCTTGAGCCCCAGAAACTGCTCAATGTCCACATTGTCCCAGGAACGCTGGAACGGGGCGGGAACCGGCGGGATTTCCGCCGCATTTTCCCGTGAAACCGGCGTCATTCTGGCCGCCGGTGCGGGGGCCGGTTTCACTGCGGAGAGCGGCGGCGGCGGCGGCACGGTGGGCAATGCGGCGGCGGAAAGGGCCTCCTCCCTCTCCCCGGCTTCCCCCGTGCCGGTTGCGGGTGGAACCGCGGAAACAGCCGGTTTGACTGCCTCCCGCGGATGCTCCGCCAGCCGTAGCTGGTCCAGCTTGAGATATATCCGGTCGATCCGCTCCTGCATCTCGTTCACCCGCCGCCCCAGAGTGATGCTGCGGATGGCGCCGATATAGCCCCCAATCAGCCCGAGCAGTATGACCAGCCCCACAAGCAACCCGATTGCCATGACCGTCCACCTCCATGTGTTCCACCACAATCACAGTGTAACCATCCCAAAACCGCCCATCAACCTTCACTCCAGTCACACCATGATTGTTAGATTTCTAACAGTATCTTATCCCAACCGCAACCCTTTGTCAATCCCCCCGTCCCCCGTCCCCCCCTCCCCCCCGTCCCCCCCCGTCCACCCCGTCCATACCGTCCATCCTCCCGCCTTTGCGGGTTCCCGCCCCGGACAGGTATACTCTTCTTGTTGCACTCCCACTAACTTTGAAAGGACTTTGCCCATGCTCGGCGGACTGGGTGATCTTGGAAAAATGGGCGCCATGCTCAAGCAGGCCATGGAAATGAAGGGCCGCATCGAGGAACTGAAGGCGGAGCTGGCCCGCGAGGAAATCGAGACCTCCGTCGGCGGCGGCATGGTCACGGTGCGCGTGACCGGCACCATGGAGATACTCTCCATCAAAATAGACCCCGAAATCGTGAACCCCAACGATGTGCAGACCCTGGAGGAGATGGTGCAGTCGGCGGTGAACATGGCCCTGCAGACCGTGCAGGAGCGCACCCGGCAGCGCATGTCCGACATCGCGGGCGGCTACAACATTCCGGGGCTGACCTGAGTGCGCATCCTCTTTTTCGGAACCCCGGAACTCTCCGTTCCCAGCCTGGCCGCCGTCCATGAGCGCTTCGGCGTAGCGGCGGTGGTATGCCAGCCCGACAAGCCCAAAGGCCGCAGCGGCAAACCGGCCCCGCCGCCGGTAAAGGAATGGGCGCTGGCGCGGGACATCCCCGTGCACCAGCCCGCCAAACTCAACGACGGCTCCTTCGAGGCGTGGATGCGCGGACAGCGCCCCGACCTCTGCCTGGTCACCGCCTACGGCCGCCTGCTCAAACAGCCCCTGCTGGACATCCCGCCCCTGGGCTGGCTGAACATGCACCCCAGCCTGCTGCCCCGCTGGCGCGGACCCTCCCCCATCCAGACCGCCCTGCTCCACGGCGACGCGGAAACAGGGGTGACCATCATGAAAATATCCCTGGAAATGGACGCGGGCGACATTGTCCTGCAGGAGCGCACCCCCGTGGGGCCGGAGGAGAACGCGGAAACGCTGACGGCGCGGCTGGCCGCCATGGGCGGGCGCATGCTGGCGGACGCGGTGGCCCTCGCCGCCGACGGCGAACTTCCGGCCCGGCCGCAGGGCGGCGCGGGAGTCACCTACTGCAAAATGCTGGCCAAGGAGGACGGGCGCATCCGCTGGGATCGTCCCGCCGCGGAACTGCACAACCTGGTGCGGGCCATGGTCCCCTGGCCCACCGCCCAGTGCATCCACAACGGCGAGGTGTTCAAAATCCTCGCCGCCACCGTGGCGGACGGGCCAGCCGACGCCGCGCCCGGCACCGTCACCGCCGTGCTCAGGGACCGCATTCTGGTGGCCGCGGGCGGCGGCCGGCTCGCCATACTGCGCCTCCAGGCGCCCGGCAAAAAGGCGATGGACACGGCGGCCTTCCTTCTTGGAAACCCCATGAAGGCGGGGGACCGCTTTGGGGAAACCGGCTGATGCCCGCCGATCCCGTGCGCGACGCCGCCGTGGACGTGCTGCTCCGCGTCTTTGAGCGGGGGGTGCATCTTGACGTTTCCATTGACAAAACCCTGCGGCGCAGGCCCGACTTCGCCCCGCGCGGGCGGCGTTTCCTGGCCCAGCTCTGCTACGGCGCCGTGCGCCACCGGCTCCTCTGCGACCATGTGCTTTCGGGCATCTGCACCCAGCCGCTGGACAAGCTGCCCCCGGCCATCCTGGTCATCCTGCGCATGGCCGTCTTCCAGGGCCTGTTCCTTTCGCAGGTGACCCGCCCGGCGATGGTCCACACCGCCGTGGACCTGGCGCAAAAACGCTCCCATGCGGGGCTGGCGCGGATGGTCAACGCCGTGCTCCGCCGCGCGCCGCAAAGCCTGGACGACGTGGCCCTGCCCGATCCCGAAACCCAGCCGGTGGAGTTCCTGCGGGTGCGCCACTCCATGCCGCGCTGGCTGGTGCGGGAGTGGGTGGAGGGGCACGGCGTGGAAAAGGCGGCGGAATTCTGCGCGGCGGCAAACACCCAGGCCCCGGCGGCGCTGCGGGTGAACACGCTGAAAACCACCCCGGAAAAACTCGCCGCCATGCTGCAAAAGCAGGGCATATCCACGGTGAAGGCCACCCCCGTCCCCGAGGAGCTTACCGTGGTGGACGGCGGCAACCCGGTGGAGACACGGGCCTTCCGGGACGGCCTTTTCATGCTTCAGGACCCCGCGTCCCTCCTTCCCGGGCATTTGATGGAACCCCAACCCGGGGAAAAGGTATTGGACATGTGCGCCGCGCCCGGCGGCAAAACCACGCACATGGCGCAGTTGGCGGGCGGCGGCGCGGCCATTGCCGCCATGGACGGCGACTGGCGGCGGCTGGGCATGCTCGTGGACAACGTGGATCGCCTCGGGTTGACCGGTGTTTTCCCCCTGTGCGGCTCCGGGTTCAAGGCCCCCTTTGCGGACGAAACCTTCGACCGGGTGCTTGTGGACGCCCCCTGCTCGGGGCTCGGCACGCTGCGGCGCCACCCCGACCTGAAGTGGCGCATCACGCCGGAAACGTCCGAACGGCTCGCCGGGGAACAGGCCCTGCTCTTGCGCGAGGCCCTGCGCCTCTGTAAAAATGGCGGTCTTGTCGTGTATTCCGTGTGCACCTTTGCCCGGCGCGAAACCCGGGGGGTGGTCGAAACTGTGTCCGTGGACGGCCTGTGCGCGGCCGAGGACGGTCCGGAGTTGCTCATACCGTGGAAGACAGCCAAGGGACAATACCAGACCGGCCCCGCCGGAGGAGCGTTGGACGGATTCTTCTTGACGCGTTTTCGGAAGCAATCCTGAGCGTCCTGTTCTTCGTCATCCGCTTCACCGCATGGGGCATCCGCTGGTCCGTGGCGCTCGTCGTGTTCCTGCTGGTCATGGCCGGGGCAGGCTGGTACGTGTTCATGCACGCCCTCAACGGCGGCCAGCATGTCACCGTGCCCGCCATCGCCAACCTGCCCGTCACCGAGGCGGCCTCCCTGCTGGGTGAAAAGGGGCTCGAACTGGGCAGGCAGACCCAGGTGCCCCACCCCTCCATCCCGAGGTATTTCGTGATTTCACAGCGCCCCGCCCCCGGCCAGGTCGTGCGCACCGGACGGCGCGTGGACATCGCCGTGAGCATGGGCGAGGATTTCCTGAAGGCCCCCGACGTGCGCAACATGCCCCTGGAGGACGCGCGCCGCGCCATCGTGCAGTCCCGCTTCCGCGTGGGCAGCCTCGCGCGCATCCCCGCCGACACGGCGCGCGACACCGTCATGGCCCAGGACCCGCCCCCCGGCGCGGGGCTGGCGGGCCAGGGGGAAATCCACCTCCTCCTCAGCGCGGGCACGGCCCGGGCGAGCGACCTGATGCCCGACCTGCGCGGCATGCGCCTGGACGAAATTGAAAAGCTCATGGCCCCCTACGGGGTGATGCTCATCGGCAACATGGTGGACATCCCGGACGCGCCCCTCGACGTGGTGCTGGCACAGAACCCGCCCCCGGACACGCTGATTTATCCGAACCAGACCATCACCTACGACTACAAGCCCTCCCAGGGCATGACCGGCCCCACCGAGCGCTTCGAGGCCCAGGTGCGCCACGAAATGCCCTACGACTGGTTCGGACGCGACGTGCACGTGGACGTGATCGACCGGACCGGCGCGCGCCAGACCGTCTGGACAAAGCCCCCGGCCTTCGACGAGCAGGCGCGGGCCACCTACCTGGCGGGCACCGCGGTGCGCATCCCCGTGACCTACATCCAGGAGGCTGTTGTGGAGATACATGTGGACAACCGCCTGGAGGCCTCCTACCACCTCAAGGGCGGCGCGGCCCCGGCGGCCATGGGCGCGGCGCCGCCGCCCCCCCCGGCAATGTGAACGCGGCTAAGGCTTATCGGCTCGCCGGCCCGTCCGGCGCGGAGGTTGAAAAATGAAAATCAAGGTTTCTCCGTCGCTCCTGTCCTGCGACTTCTCGCGGTTGGGCGAGGAAATTCAAAATGTTGTGAAGGCGGGCGCGGACATGGTCCACTGCGACGTGATGGACGGCCACTTCGTGCCGAACATCACCTTCGGCCCCCCGGTGCTCGCGAGCATGCGCCGCCACTGCGAGGCGCTCCTCGACGTGCACCTCATGATCACCGACCCCGAACGCTACGCCGAGGACTTCATCAACGCGGGCGCGGACATCATCACCTTCCACGTGGAGGCCTGCCGCCACCCGCTCCGGCTCATCTCAAAGATTCAGGACATGGGCTGCAAGGCCGGCGTCGTCCTCAACCCCGGCACGCCCGAGGACGAGCTCGAATACCTCGCCGGCGCGGTGGACATGGTGCTGCTCATGTCGGTGAACCCCGGCTTCGGCGGCCAGTCCTTCATCCCCGAAACACTCCAGAAAATCGCCAACGTCCGCGCCATGCTCGGCGACGAGCGGGATTTGGAGGTGGACGGCGGCATTGACGAGCGCACCGCCGCCCAGGTGATCCAGGCGGGGGCCAACGTGCTGGTCGCGGGAGCCTATGTGTTCCGCCACCACTCCTACCTGGAGGCCATCGAGACCCTGAAAACCGCCGGGGAATAACCCCGGCCCCACGCGTTCGATCCGGACCCGCCCTTTCCATATACTTGTTCCGTCGGCCCCGCCCGTCCCCGGACGGAGGCAAACCAACACGGATGGAAGGAGCGTGAACATGCTGGTCAGAACCCTCTTATTCGCCTGCTGCCTGGGCGTCATCCCCCAATTCACCTCGGCGCAGGAGGCCGCCCGGCCCGATGAACTCGCCGCGGCAAAAGCCTCGTTCGAGCGCTGGTTCGGCGACGCGGCGGACCCCGCCCCGGGCCTGTTCCCCGGCTCGCTGCTCATGGACGGAAAAGCCACCGCGCAGTCACCGGACGCATGGAAACGGGAAATCTCCCCGGCGCTGGAAAAGGACGGCGTGCTGCGCCGCACCCTGACCCTCACCCACCCGGCCTCGGGGCTGGTGGTCCGCTATGAGGGTGTGCGCTACCTCAATTTCCCCGCCATCGAATGGACCGCATACTACAAAAACACCGGCGCAAAGGATTCCCCCCTGCTCCAGGACCTCAAGTCCATTGACGCCGCCTTCCCCGAATTCGCCGGACAACGCACCGTGCTGCACCGCAACAAGGGGGACAACTGCACGGCGGACAGTTTTGAGCCCGTCACCGGGGAATTCGCCGCGGGCACGGAGGAGGTCCTCGCCAACACGGGCGGCCGCCCCACCCAGATCACCTTCCCCTTCTTCAATTTTGAGCGGGACAACGGCGGACTCATCTTCTCGCTGAGCTGGGCGGGCCAGTGGTCATGCCGGTTCAACCGTGACGCGGACGGCACACTGCGCCTCCAGGGCGGCCAGGAACTCACCCGCTTCATCCTGCACCCCGGCGAGGAGGTGCGCGGGCCCATGGTGGTGCTCCAGCACTACACCGGCGAAAAACGCCGCGGCCAGAACCTGTGGCGGCAGTGGATGATCGCCCACAACCTGCCCCGCCCCAACGGCAACCCGCCGCCCCTGCCCATGATGGAGGCGTGCAGCTCCCACCACTACGGCGAGATGATCAACGCGAACACGGAAAACCAGAAGATGTTCGTGGAGAAGTACGAGGCGCGCGGCATCCATCTGGACTACTGGTGGATGGACGCGGGCTGGTACCCCTGCGACGGGCAGTGGCCCAAGACGGGCACCTGGGAGATTGACGAAACCCGCTTCCCCGGCGGCTTCAAACCGATCAACGACTTCGCCCACGGCAAAAACGTGAAGATCGTGGTCTGGTTCGAACCGGAACGGGTGCACAAGGACACCTGGCTCACCAAGAACCACCCCGAATGGATTCTGGGCGGCAGGGACGGCGGCCTGCTCAACCTGGGCAACCCGGAGGCCCGTGACTGGCTCATCAACCATGTGGACGGACTGCTGACCAGCCAGGGCATCGACCTGTACCGGCAGGACTTCAACATGGACCCCCTGAAATTCTGGCGCGACAACGACACGCCCGACCGGCAGGGCATCACGGAAATACGCCATGTGGAGGGTTACTTCGCCTACTGGAACGCCCTGCGCGAACGCCACCCGGACATGCTGATTGACTCCTGCGCCAGCGGCGGACGGCGCAATGATCTTGAAACCCTGCGCCGCGCCGTGCCCCTCCTCCGCAGCGACTACATCATGGAGCCGGTGGGCAACCAGTGCCACACCTGGGCGCTCGCGGAATGGTTCCCCTTCTTCGGCACGGGCACCTCGAAAACCTCCGACTACGAGATCATGAGCGTGCTTTGCCCCAGTTTCAACGCCTGCTGGGACCAGCGCAACGAGGACATCAACTGGCCGCGCATGAAGGAGCTGGTGGATCAGTGGCGCGCCTACGGGGTGAACTATTTCGGCGACTATTATCCCCTCACCCCCTATTCGCTGGACAAAAACGCCTGGATCGCGTGGCAGTTCAACCGCGCCGCGGAGGGTGCGGGCATGGTGCAGGCTTTCCGCCGCGATGAAAGCGGCACGGACGGCATGCGCCTGCCCCTGTCCGGACTGGACTCCGGCGCGAAGTACCGGGTGACCCCGCTGCGGCAGGGCACCGCCCCCGTGGAAATGACCGGCGCGGAACTGATGAAGGACGGCATCCCCCTGTCCATCCCCGAAAAGCCGGGCGCGTTGTTTGTCCTGTACGAGGCCGTCAAATAGTTCCGGGAACATGCCGGAAAAGGAGCGGGTCATGAGCGCACATCACAGTGTTGCCGGTCGTTCTTTGTGGGCGGGTGCTGCCATGGCCGCCCTGCTTTGCGCCCCGCTGGCGGCGGCGCTCGACCGTTATTACATCGCCCCCGGTGGCAATGACGCATGGTCGGGCAAAAGCCCCGTGGCGGAGGCCGAAGGCTCAGGCCCCTTCGCCACACTGGAACGGGCGCGGGATGCCGTGCGCGCGCTGAAGGCCTCCGGCGCCATGCCCGCCGACGGCGTGGAAGTCATTCTGCGCGGCGGTGTCCACCCCCTTTCCGCCCCCGTCGCCTTCGGCCCCGAGGATTCGGGCACGGCCACGGCTCCCGTGGTGTACCGCGCCAATCCGGGGGAAAAGGCGGTGGTGACCGGCGGCAAAACACTCACCGGCTTCACCCCCGTCTCCGATCCGGCGCTGCTGGAACGGCTGGACCCGGCGGTGCGCGGCCGGGTGCTCCAGTGCGACCTCAAGGCCCAGGGCGTCACCGAATACGGCAGCGCCGACGACGGCGCGATGGCCCTGTACTTCCAGGGCAGGCCCACCACCGCGGCCCGGTGGCCCAACGACGGCTTTGTGAAAATCACCGACATCGTGGAAAAGGACGGCCACCAAATCCACGGCATCCCCGGCAGCAAAACGGGCAAATTCGTCTATGACGACGAGCGGCCCGCGCGCTGGCGGGGCGAGAAGGATCCGTGGCTGCACGGCTACTGGTTCTGGGACTGGTCGGATCAGCGCCAGCGCATCGCCGCGATTGACCCCGCCGCGAAAACAATCACCCTCACCGAGCCCTGGCACGGCTACGGCTACCGAAAGGGCCAGTGGTACTACGCCTTCAACATGCTCTGCGAACTCGACGCGCCCGGCGAATGGCACGTGGACCGGGAGGCGGGCGTCCTCTATTTCCTGCCCCCCGCGCCCATGGCGGAGGGCGACGCCGTCCTTTCCGTGGCGGAGGGCGCGCTGCGCGTCCAGGACGCCGCGCGCCTGGAGTTCCGGGGCCTCACCTTTGAGGCCTTCCGGGGAACCGCCATAACCGTCTCCGGCGGGGAGGCCGTGCGCGTCGCCGCCTGCACCCTGCGCAACATCAGCGGCGGCGCCGTCACCGTCAGTGGCGGCCTGCGCCACACCGTGGCGGGCTGCGACATTTACCAGATGGCGCGGAACGGAATCAGCCTGGGCGGCGGCGACCGGACCACCCTCACCCCCGCGGGCCACTGCGCCGAGAACAACCATATTTACGACTACGGCCGCTGGAGCCGCATGTACCAGACCGCCATATCCCTCGACGGCGTCGGCAACCGCGCCGCGCACAACCTCATCCACGACGCGCCCCACATGGCCGTTGGGTTCGGCGGCAACGACCACCTCATCGAATTCAACGAGATCCACCATGTCTGCCTTGAGTCCAACGACGCGGGCGCCATGTACGCGGGCCGCAACTGGACCATGCGCGGCCACGTCATCCGCAACAACCACCTCCACGACATCAGCGGCTTCGAGGGGCGCGGCTGCGTCGGCGTCTACCTCGACGACATGTTCGCCTCCGCCGAGATCACCGGCAACCTCTTCGAGCGCGTGACCATGGCCGCCTTCATCGGCGGCGGACGCGACTGCGCCGTCACCAACAACATCTTCATCGACTGCAACCCCGCCCTGCACGTGGACGCCCGCGCCCTCGGCTGGGCACACTACCACGCCGACGAATGGATCAAGGAGGCCGAGGAGAAGGGGACCCTCTCCGGCATCGCCTATGACAAGCCCCCCTACAGCGAACGCTACCCCGCGCTCGTAAACATCCTCAACGACGAGCCCAAGGCCCCGCGCGGTAACCTCATCGCGCTGAACATCTGCAACGGCGGCAAATGGGACCACATCGAGGAGGCCGCCGCGCCCCACCTCACCCTGCGCGACAACTTCATCGATCAGGACGCCGGCTTTGAGAACGCCGCCGCCGGCGACTACCGGCTCAAACCCGGCTCCCCCGCCCTCGCCGCGGGATTCCAGCAACTGCCCCTCGAAAAAATGGGCCTCTACCCAAGCCCCGACCGCGCCTCACCCCCGCCGGAAAAATAACCCTCCGGGACAGCCCATACCGCCGCGCACTCCCGAAAAATCACACGCCAAAAACACCCCCTCACACGAAAAAAATGCTTCAAGAGGGTGTAAGGCGCGGACTCTGTGGACAGGGGTGGACTGAAGTGGACGGGTGGACTCGGTGGACTCTGTAAACAGGGCTGAGCAGTGGGAGGTCTGTGCCCCACACCCATCCACACCCATCCACACCCATCCACACCCGTCCACCCGTCCACCCGTCCACTTCAGTCCACCCCCGTCCACCCGTCCACCCGTCCACCCGTCCACCCCCGTCCACCCCCGTCCACCCCCGTCCACCCCCGTCCACTTTCGTCCACTCCTGTCCACCCCCGTCCACCCCCGTCCACTTCCGTCCACTCCTGTCCACCCCCGTCCACTCCTGTCCACTCCCCCCTGCCCTCACCCTGCGGGCGCAGCCGCGGGCACAGCCCCGCCACCCGGCGCGGCCACCGGCGCGGGCGCGTTCTTCAACGCCGCATACCTGCCCGGATACACCTCCAGCGCCCACTGTTTGAAGGGCATGCCGCTCCCCTCGTACAGGTCCACAAGCTGGCCGATGGGCGCGTCGTTGAAGAAAGGGCCGAACTGCTTCCGCGCCGTTGCGGTGCTTTCGCCCTTGAGCAGCAGGTACACCGCCGCGGCCACACCGGTGCGGTGGGTGCCGCCCTCGCAGTGGGCGAGGAAGGGCTTTTGCCCCGTCTCCACGATGTTGATGAACCGGGCCAGGGACTCCGGTGCGGGCAGGCTGTTCTTGGACCAGCCCAGGTTTTCATGCACCACCCCGTTCGCGGCGCAGGCCGCCGCCTCCTCGTCAAACCAGGGCTTGCCCGGGTTTTCCCCGCGCAGGTTGATGAGGGTGCGCACGCCGTGCTTGCGGAAGGCCCGGTTCAGCGCGCCCTCGCCCATCTGGCGGGAACCGTAGAAGGCCCCCTGCTCCACGGTCCGGAAATTGTGGCCGGGAAAATAAACCCATACGGGCACGGCCAGCACGGCGACAATCACCCCGATGATTCCACCCAGAACTTTAAGCATCGTTTTCATCCCTGTGTCTCCCAAAATGCCGGAGAAAAACCCGGGTTCCCTGCCCTATTCCACCGCGCCGTGGAGCATGGCAATCACCTCCGACGCCGCCTTGTGCAGCGCGGGCGCGGAGTCCGGCCCGAAGGAGTTCTCCTCGCCGTACTGCCCGTCCTTCTTGCCGTAGGCGAAGGGCGGCTCCGTGTCCCACTGGCTGCGCGGCACGATGTACCCGATCTCGTCGTTGGCGAGGCCGATGATCATCGTGAGCTGGCCGCCCATCTGGCTCCGGAGCGGCGGCACCTCCACGGGCTGGACGCCGAAGTCCGCGCCGTCGGGCGCCTCCACGCCGCCCTCGCAGATCTCCGGGTAGACCTCGCCGGGCACGGTGAGCATCTCAATGCCGCCCACGCGCAGCGCGTTCACCTCGGTGCGCGCCCGGCCCCAAAACCAGCCGGGATGGACGATGCCCAGGAACAGGGGGATGGCGAATTTGAACTGCGGCTTGAACTCGTAGGTGTTCACGGCCACGGCAACCCGGTTGTCCGTCATCTTCTGCATGGCGGCGGGATCGCGCAGGGTCTTCAGGGTGAGCAGCGCGAGGTTGTCCCCCAGCGCCTGCGATTTTTCAAAACTGTCCTCGCGGAAGGTCTTGGTGCCGTCGCGGTGGGGCACCGTCGTGTGCAGTTGCGTCATCAGGCCGCCCACCTGCCCCTGGAAGTACAGGCACATCCCGCCCACGCCCGGCGCGCCGAGCGGCTCGGGCACGCCGCCCTCCACACCGGTGCGCCAGGTGTCCGCGAAATCGGAGGTCAGCAGCGGGTTCTTGCCGCCGAGCGTCTCGGGGTGGTTGCCCCAGACAAGCATGGTGGCGATGGTGTTTTCCGTGCCCGGCTGCACGAAGCGGGCGATGCGGATCACATTGTCATACACAAGGGGGATCCGGCTGTCGTCCACATAGCCCTCCGGCCCCGCCGCGGCCTGGCCCAAAAACGCCTCGGCGGGCTGGAGGTTTTCCACCGCCTCGGCGGCGGCCTCCACCACTTTCCGCTTCACCAGCTCCATGTGCCCGTAGTCAAAACGCCAGTAGGGCTTCTCCAGGCCGATGCTCCAGATGCCCATGGTGTCGGGCGTCTCGTGGTTGTGCAGCGAGGAAACCACGAGATGGTCCACCTTCAACGCCGGGTCAAGCATCTTGCGCATCTCGACGATGTGGTTGTTGAAGATGCCGATGCCGTCCACCGTCACCATCACCACGCGCACGCCGTTGTTTTCAAATGCTATCGCCCTCGCCCACAGGGGGTCGTGAACGCCCTTCGCGGGGCGGTTGTTGCCGAAACCCGCAATCCAGACCGCATCCAGTTTCCCGTTGTGGTTGGTGTCCTCGAAATAGTCGCCCTTGGACGGGTCGTACTTGTTGTCCTCGTCCTTGTCCACGAATTTGTCGTACTTGGAAAGGTCCGGCGTGATGTCCTGCTTTGCCACGCCCACCATCAGCGGCGTGGACGCGGGGGCCTTGGCGGCGTCCCCGGCGGGGGCCTTCACAAAGCGCGGCGCATAGTCCGGAAAGGGCCCCGGCGCGCGGTAAAGCAGCCATCCGAAGAGCAGCAAAAGCGCCGCAAGGGGGACGGCAACGGCAACGAGCAGGATTTTTTTGAGGATGCGCATGGCAGGCACTTTCATATGGGTTGGGGCGGAAACGCGCCCGTGTCCTAAAGGGAAGGACGATTATAGCCCCTGTCGGGGGCGAATGTCACAGCACGCCGAGCAGATCCCCGGCAACGGCGCAAAAGAGTTCGCTGTGGCCGCTGCTCCGGCTGTAGCGGCCCGTGACCGTCTCCAAATGGGTCCAGCCGGGATAAAGCCTGAGCCGCTCGGGGTTGCCAAGGGTGTGCTCCCGCATCAGGTCCATGTCCACCTGGAAGGGAAACACGGGCAGCCGCCATCCTGCGATGTCCCAGGTCTTGTAAACCGGCTCCGTCATGGCCCCGTCCAGCAGCAACTGGCTTTGCAGCGGCACAAACCCGTCGTTGATGCGGTAGGCGCTGTAGGGCCAGCTTGCCCCCGGGGAGGCGAAAAGCCCCATGATGGTCGCCGCGAGGTGCAGGCCGATGTTCTCAAAAAAGTTCACCCTGCCCGGCATGATTCCGTCATTGCTCCGGATCAGCATGCCGAGAATGTCCGGGTTGCCCTGCAGGTAGCTGCCGTACAGGAAAAGCCGGTCCGTGTAAAGATCGCCGCGCTTTGCGGGATGTATCAGGTCAATGCCGCCGCAATAGTTGTCCAGCCGCTCCTGCGGCTCAAAGGTCAGATCGTCCCCGTACTCCGCAAGTTCCCGCGCCCCCGTGCTGTTCCCGTCCCTCGGCGACAGCACGCGCCGGTTCCATTCCCCGTTCTCCCGGTCCCACCACCTGAACGCCTTGTGGGGGATTCCCTTTCCCGCCGCCGCGTCGGTGTTGAGCCATCCCGCGTCAAGATCGCCCTGGCGGCTGACGGAGAAGTATTCGACGCGGATCAGCATGTCCACCAGCCACGCCATCAGGTTTATCCGGCCCAGCCCCATACGCGACGCCGTGTGCCGCAGCCACTCCACCGTGGCCGGGGGCGTGCCGAGGTGCGGCCCCCCCAGGGTCACGCAGGCCAGCACCTGTTCGCCGTACTCCGGATGGTTGACCATGAAGGCCCGCGCCTTCAGCCCGCCGTGGCTGTTGGTGAGGATCGAAAAGGGGACGCGCGGCCAGTAGTACCGCACCCCGTCCGTCTCCACCCCCTCCGTTTCCGCCGCGGCCAGAAAATCCACCAGCGCCGCCACGGTGCTCTCCCGGTAGGTGGGGCAGTCCTTGTCGTAGCCCACGGCGGAGTTGATGCCCGCCATCTCGTGCTGAAAGTTCCAAAGCTGGTAATGACGCCGGAATTCCTCCGCCTCCGGGCTCGACGAGGCCCATTCGGTGAATTCCTCCCAACGGTCCGTGCCCACCCCGTGGATCAGGAGGAGCGGCGTGGCGCCCCGGATCAATTCGGGCGCGACACGGAACAAACGCCAGTTGCCCCGCAGCGCCGGATCCCTTGAGGGCGGCGGCGAGGAGGGAAGAAAGGAATCCCCGAAATTGGCCTTTTCGGGCGCCGAGGCCACCACGTACTCCCCCGGCGCGGCGCATTCAAATTCCAGCGCGCCCGTGGCGGGCTCCAGCCTGCTGTCCGTTTCAAGAAAGACCCCGGACATGACCCGCTGCCAGGCCTTGGGCGTGCCCGCGCCGTCGGGCAGAGGAACCCGGACCCGCAGGGGCCTTGGCCCGCGGCCGTTGACGCGCAGGTAATGCCGCACCCCCGCGCCGTCCGCGATCTCGCCGGACAGCGCATCCGACGCCAGCTCCTCCACCGACGGGGCGTCCCCCGTGACCACAACCCCCGAGGGCGTGGCAGCGCGCCTCCCCAGCGTGTCCGCCAGGGCGCGCTGCACCATGGCCACGTTTCCGCCCCGCCCCGCGAGGGTGCTGCTCAGCGAGGCGGCTATGTCGTCCGACGCCGAAAACTGGGCGGCGGCCACAAGCAACAAAACGCCAATACCCATTGAACAATCCCCGTCTCAATATTGCCGCTGATTATAACCGTTTCATTACGCAATAAAAACGCGCGCCGCCCCGGGGATATTCTCCGGCGCGGCGCGCGGGGCGGAAGGGTCCGGTTATTTCCTGCGCTGGCGGAATTCGGTCATGAAGGGGGGCAGGTCCATGTCCTCCTTGTCCCCGTCGGCCTTGTCGTCGGAGTTGAAGGTGGTCACGAAGGTGTCCGACGCCGTGGGCAGGGTGAGTTGTTCGGCGTTTTTCTGGTAGACGTCCGGCTTGGGCTGGGGCTTCACCGCAACGGGCGCGGGCGCGGGCTTTGCCTCCTGGGGCGGCGTCTCCACCCTGGCCGCCGTCGGCTGGGGCCTGGCGGCGGCGGGCAGCGGGGCCGGGGCGGCCGGGGGCGTGGGTGCGGGTGTCATAACCGACACCGGCGCGGGGGTCACATCGCGCCGGACGGGCGCCTCCGGCGCGGGGGGCGCGGCCTGCCTGCCGGTGTCGCGCCGGTAGGCGTCCACGTCCTTGCGGGGGAATCCCGCGGCAATGACGGTGACCTGGAGCTCCTCCCGGGCCTCCTCCGCGACAACCACGCCGAAAATGATGTTGGCCCCGGGGCTGGCGTTCTTCTTGATGTGGGCGATGGCCTCCTGCGCCTCGCGCATCCGCAGCTCGGAGCCGCCGTGGATGTTCACAATCACGCCCTTCGCCCCGTTGATGTCGGACTGCTCCAGCAGCGGGCAGATGATGGCCTCGGTGGCGGCGCGCACGGCGCGGTCCTCGCCCTCGGCGATGCCGATGCCCATGAGCGCGCGGCCCTTCGCCTGCATGATGGTGCGCAGGTCCGCGAAGTCCAGGTTGATGAGGCCGGGCACGGTGATCAGCTCGGAGATGGCGCGCACACCGTCGCGCAGCACCTCGTCGCCCTGGCGGAACGCGTCCAGCAGGCTGGTGTTGGTGTGGCTCAGCTCGATAATCCGGTCGTTGGGCACCACAATGAGTGTGTCCACGTGCTTTTCCAGCTCCTCAAGCCCGGCCAGCGCGTTGTTCATGCGCTCGTCGCCCTCAAAGCTGAAGGGCAGCGTCACAATCGCCACGGTGAGCGCGCCGGAGTCGGCGGCCTCCTGCGCCACAATCGGCGCGGCGCCGGTGCCCGTGCCGCCGCCCAGGCCCAGGGTGAGAAACACCATGTCCGCCCCCCGGATGGCCTCGCGCACCCGCTCCCGGTCCTCCTCGCAGGCCTGCCGCCCCATTTCGGGGCGCGCGCCCGCGCCAAGGCCGCCGCTGAGGCCGGTGCCGATCTGGACGCGCACGTCCGCCTTCGACTTCTTCAGCGCCTGCGCGTCCGTGTTGATGGCAATGAACTGCACCCCCGACAGGCCGGACTCGATCATCCTGTCCACAGCGTTGCCGCCGCCGCCGCCGATGCCGCAGACCTTCAGCACCGCCTTCTGGTCAAAGGTGGAAAATTCCTGGGGCTGTGTGTAAATGCTGCCCATGTCGGCCTCCTTGCGGTTTTCACGCCCCGCCCGGCGGTTAAATTGCCTACTTGCAGGCCAAAGTGTCGTCGAATCGCATGTCAAGGTACTCGGCGCAGGACAGGTTGCCCTGCTTCTCCCGCCAAAGCGCCTCAAACCGGCGCACCTGCGACGGAAAGTCGGCGCGGCCCCAGCGGGTCTCAAAGGGAAGCTGGTCGAAAATCATCACCAGCAGGTTGTCCTGTTCGGCTGAAATCTCCGACAGGGTGAGCTGCGCGGCCACCGGCGCGGCGGAAAAGGCGTTCCACAGCTCCAGGGCCCGCAGCAGGGTGCTGTTTTCCAGCGTCTGGCCCGGCGTCAGCGGGCCCACCCCCGGCAGGTTGGTGATCAGGGGGCCGTTGGGCGGCGCCAGGGGCGGCACCTCCCGCAGCACCTTGCCCTCGTAGTCAATCTCGTAAATCCGGTTGTTCGCCATCACCGAGGCGAGCGGCACGCGCTCCTCGACCTTGATGATCACCGCCGAGGGCATGGAAACCCTGACCGAGCAGGTCTTGATGATGGGAAGCTCCAGGATGCGCTTCTCCATGGCCTCCGTGTCCAGTCCGAAGGTGACATCCGAGGCCCGGATGTTGGCTATCTCCAGGAGCTGCTTTTCCGGGACGATGCTTGCGCCCTCAAAGTAGACCTTTTTCACCTTGAACCCGGTGTTCAACGCCCACTCCTTGAAAAGGAAAAGGAGCAGGACGGCGCACGCAATCCATGCCAGCCACCAAAAGGGGCGCCTGATCCGGGCCAGGAAGCCGGCTTTTTTTTTCGCCTTTTTGGCGCGGCCCGCGCCGTATGTGCCGGCATGGGCGGCCATCATCCCCCCGCCTCCAGCGCGCGCACCAGCGCCCCGGCAATCCGGTTGATGTTGCCCGCGCCCAGCACCAGCACCACGTCGCCCGGTTCCAGATCAGAAACCAGACGCACGGGAACCTGCTCCATGTCGCGCACAAGCTCCACCCCCGACGCGCCCGCCTGGCGCGCCGCGTCAACAATCATGCTTGAGTCCACGCCCGGCATGGGCGCCTCGCGGGACGGGTAGATGTCGGTGACCACCGCGCGGTCCACCGTCGAGAGTACCCGCGCAAAATCGTCGCAGAGGAATTTCGTGCGGCTGTAGAGGTGCGGCTGGAACACGCAGACGATCCTGCGGGGCTCCATCCAGCGCACCGCCTCAAGGGTGCTGGCGATTTCCGTGGGATGGTGCGCGTAGTCCTCCAGCACCAGAACGCCGCGCCGCTCCCCCGCCACCTGGAGCCGCCGCTGGACCCCGTCAAAATGGCGCAGCCCGTCGGCGATGCGGTTGAAGCGCATGCCGAGGCAGAGCCCCACGGCGCAGGCCGCGAGGGCGTTGCGCACGTTGTGCGTGCCGATGGCGCTGATTTCCAGGGTGCCCAGCGTCCCGGCGGGGTGAAGCCGCTCGTCGTGGCACACCACCTCGAAGCGCGTCCTGAGCGAGGCAATCCGGGAGGAGCGGGGGCCGGAGCCGCCGTGGTCCACCAGTTGCACCGCCCGCCCCTGGAGCGACAGGCCCTCCGACAGGCCGTAGGTGACGCAGACGCTTTCAATCTCGCCGGTGATGGCGCGGGTGTTCCCGTCGTCGCCGCAGACAATGCTGTAGCCGTAGAAGGGAACGCTGTTGCAGAAGTCCGTGAAGGCGCGCTGTATGCGGTCCACCGTGCCGTAGTATTCCAGATGCTCCGCGTCGATGTTGGTCACCACCGCGATGGTGGGGTGCAGCCGCAGGAAGGAGCCGTCATGCTCGTCGGCCTCGGCCACAAGGTAGTCGCCCGTGCCCCAGCGCGCGTTGGTGCCGCTGCGGTGGAGGATGCCGCCCACAATGCTGGTGGCCCCGATGTTCGCCAGGTCCATGATCGCGCTGATCATCGAGGTGGTGGTGGTCTTGCCGTGGGTGCCGCCCACCGCCACCGCATGGGGTTTGAGCCGCATCAAATCGGCGAGAAGCTCGCTGCGGTGCAGCACCGGAATCCCACGCTCTTTTGCGGCCACGATTTCAGGATTGTCCTGGGCGATGGCGGCGGAAACCACCAGAATCCCCGCATCCCCGATGTTGGCGGCGTCATGCCCCTCAAAAAAGGCCAGGCCGCAGGTTTCAAGGCGGTCGGTGATTTCAGTGGCCTTCGCGTCGGAACCGGAGACTTCATAACCGAGATTGAGCAAAATCTCGGCCAATCCGCTCATGCCGATGCCGCCGACTCCCACGAAATGAACTTTCCGCCTCAGACCATTCACAGCACACCTCCAAACGCAATATGTAGTGGACGATCCAGAGTATAGCACAACAGAACCACAATAAAAAGTGGTCATAATCCACTTTGGGTTCGCCCGGCGGAACAAATATTGTACGGAAAAATGCTTTTTTGACCGATCATCTGGTGCGTGGTATGCTCGAAGGCGGTGAAAAACTGTTCGGGCAGCGATGAACTTTTTTGTGAAAGCAAAACACCCCGCCGCAATGGAATGCGTGATTGCCGCGCTTCTTTTTGCGGGCCTTTTTTTGGGGGGATGGCGGTATCTGGCGGTCCACACGGACGGTCCGGTGCAGGACTTCAACAACACCACGGGGGATGACTTTCTTTGCGCCCTTTCCTGGGCGTCCGGGCATGGGATGGGCACCCCGTCCTTTGATGTGGAAACGGTGCCGGGACTGCGCGATTTTCTGGAACGGCGCGCCCCGTCATGGGACGCCGCCGCCCTGCCCGAGGATTTCACGGTCATGCCGCCGGACGGGAAGTTTCAGGTTGACCGGTATTACCTGCTCTGGGCGGTGGCAGTCACGTGGCGGCTTTTCGGCGTTTCCTGGGCGAGCCTGAACATTCTTTGCGCCCTGGCCTACGCCCTGTCGGGGATGCTTTGCTACAGGATCTTCCGCCTTGGAATGAACCGTCCCCTCAGCGTGCTGGGGGCGCTCCTGTACGCGACCGCGCCGATCATGCTGTATTACCTGCCGTCCATGCGGGACTTCTTCCGCGCGCCGCCGATTCTGGCGACGATTCTGGTTTGCGGGTGGCTGGTGACGGGGACGCCGCGCAGGACGGTCTTTTTGGCGCTGGCCGCGGCCACCGGGCTGGTCATCGGCTTCGGCTTCGGTTTCCGTCAGGACGCGATCATCTGCCTGCCCCCCGCGCTGGCGGCCTTTGCCGCAGGCGCGCGGAACTGGCCGCCCACCGGCCTGTTCCCACGGCTGGCGGCGGTGCTGCTGGTGCTGGCCGGTTTCTACCTGCCCGCGCGGCCCATGCTCACCATGACGCAGGACAGCGGGGGCAACAACGCCTTCTACCTGCTCCAGGGTTTCGGGTGCAACACCATCGCAAGGCTGGGCATGGTTCCCGCCTCCTACGAGACCATTGGATCCAACGGCGACTACACGGTCCACGCGGCCCTTTGCGCCTTCGACAGGAGCGACGGCCTGAAGCGGACGGAGGCGCGCAACCGCGCCATGGTTCCGGGCAGGCTGTCCACGGCGCTGTGCGGAATCGCGCGCATGCCCATGGACCCGGCGGGCGGCCTGCTCCTGTGGAAGGCGGGCACCTCGAAGATGTTTTTGGAGCCGGTGCAGGAGATATGGAGCAAGCCGTCGGAGGAGGCGGGGCGGCGCATGCTCCTTAAACTTGCGGAAACCTTCCCCGCCGACATCCTTTCAAAGTGGTTGGGCGCGTCGGTGCGGGCGCTCCGGGGCATGCAGGGCGCCGACTACCAGCCCGACGACAAGTCCCGCGCAAACGCCGTCATTGAACAAATGACCGCCGCGCACAAGCCCCTGTCGGAACACCTGAAAACATGGGGCGTCCTGTACGGTTTCGCCGCGCTGCTGCTCATCAGCGCGCACAGTGTCCGGCTCGCGCTGGGCGCGCTGGCGCTGCTGCTGTATTTCGCGGGGTACACGAGCATTTCGTTCGATCTGAGGCATGCCTTCCACATGCAGTTCATCGCGGCGTGGGCGCCCCTCTTTCTTCTGGGATGCCTGTGGAAAGGCGCGGCGGGCCTCCTCACGAGGGGGGGCCGAATCCGGATTGGGCGTTTCACGGCGTCCCCCCGCGGGTTCACCGCGCCCCTTGGCCGCGCGGCCCTCTTTGCTGTCCTCTGCGGCGCGCTGATCGGCGCGCCGCTCTGCGCGGCGCGGACGGCGCAGCACCGCACGGTGGCCCGCCTTGCGGAGGCCCACCAAAGGGCGGAGCTGGAGCCCCTTTCCTGGACGGAGTCGAAGGAGCCCTTCCTGGACGATATTTCCAACTACACCCTGTGCTCCCCGGACACCATCCCCGGACTGCGCTGCCCCCTGGAGGATTCCGCCGCGGCGGAATGGCTGGGCGTCACCCCGGCGCTCTGCAACGGCGTGCGCGTCCAGTACCTCGCCGCCGAGCTTGAGGTGAATGTTGACCAGACCAACATCGTGCTTCAGTACGGTCCCGAAGCGCCCCACCTGCTGGTGTTTCAATTCTACCGTTTCCCCGGCCGGCCCCGGGGTGAACGGTACACCTTCTTCTTTCCCGTTTATGAATTCACCAAAGAGTTCAAGGAGCGCCACCAGCCGAATGTGTTTTCCGAATTTGGCGGGTTGCGCCTGCTGCCGGGGGTGAAACTGCTGAGCCTGAACCGGGTGCGCAACCGGGAGGACTTCCCCTTCCTGACGCACCTGTGGCTTCCTGAAAACATGGACCATTTCAAGTGGTGCCAGAAGATTCCCCTGCTGGGTGGGGTATAATTGCGGGGCGGCGTGCGAACCCGACAGCATGGACAAGGCGGACAATGAACGGCAGAGGCGGAAAACGGATCATCACCGGGGTGGACCTGGACAACACCCTGGTGTCGTATGACGCGCTGCTATTCGAGCTTGCCCTCGGCCGCGGCCTGATCACCAGCAACACGCCGCAGGACAAGACGGCGATCCGCGACGCGGTGCGCCTGTTGGAGGGGGGCGAGGAGCGCTGGATGGAACTCCAGGCGGAGCTTTACGGCCCGTCGATGGAAAGGGCGCGCCTGATTGGCGGGGTTTCAGCGTTCTTCTCCCTGTGCCGCGGGCACGACATCCCCGTGTATGTCATCAGCCACAAGACCCGGTTCGCCGCGCGGGACAAAACCGGCACGGACCTCCGCGCCGCCGCGACGGGCTGGATGCGGGCAAACGGTTTTTTCGACCCGGATGGAATGGCGCTCCCCCCGGAGCATGTGTTCTTTGAGTCCACACGCGCGTCCAAGCTGGCGCGCATACGGGCGCTGGGCTGCACCCATTTCGTGGACGACCTTGAGGAGACCTTCCTGGAGCCCGAATTTCCGATGGAAACGGAGCAGCTTCTTTTCCGCCCGTCGGGGCGCGCCGGTTTCAGCGGAAACTGGCGGATGTTCACCGACTGGGAGTCCATCAGCGCCCACTTCCGGAAGGATGTGCTTTCATGACGGCGGACGAGGCGCTGAAAGCGGCGGTCTCCGGGCTGCTTGGGCGGGCGGTCACCGCGGTTGAGCCGGTTCACGCCGGGGGCAACAACCGCGTGTTCCGCGTGACCGACGACAGGGGTGCGGTTTTTCTGGCGAAGCAGTACCTCTCCCCCTCCATGGACGGGCGCAACCGGATGGAGACCGAATACGGGGCGCTCTCGCTGCTTCGCGGGCACGGCTTTGCCAATGTGCCCGCGCCCGTCGCCCGCGCCGGGACCGGCGACCTCGCGCTGTACGAATTCATCGAGGGCGCGCCCGCCGCCGGGACGGTGACGGACACCGACCTCAACCGGATTCTCCTCTTCCTGATCAGGCTGGCGCGGCTGGGCCGGGAGCTTCCCGAATCCGCCGCGCCCCGCGCCGCGGAGGCGTGCTTCTCCCTGCGCGAGCTTGAGGGGAACATCCGGGGACGGGCGGAAACGCTGCTGGCCCTTGGCGGGGACGGGGGACCGGCGCGTGAGATGAGGGATTTTGTGAACCGCCGGGCGCTGCCCGCGCTGGGGGACGCCGCCGCATGGGCGGAGTCGCGCCTTGCCGCGCGGGGCCTGTCCGCGGAACAGGCCATTCCGCGGCACGAGCGCGTGCTGAGCCCTTCGGACTTCGGCCCGCACAACGCCCTGCGCACGGCGGAAGGCGCGCTGGCTTTTGTGGACTTTGAGTACTTCGGCTGGGACGACCCGGCCAAGACCCTTTCCGACTTCCTGCTCCATCCCGCAACGCCCCTTTCGGCGGCGCAAAAACAGCGCGTGTCCAAGATCTTCCTGGAGGGTCTTCCGGAGTGGGAGCTCGCGCCGGAACGCTTTCCCGCAGCCCACCCCCTCTTTGCGGTAAAATGGGGCATGATACTGCTGAACGGTTTCATTCCGGCGCACGCCGAAAAACGCCGGGCTTTGGGAAAACCGTGCAGCCCCGAATTTCTGGCGGAACAACTGGAAAAGGCCGAACACATGCTGCGGACGGCGGCGGCATGGATGAAGGAGCAGCGTTTCATTGACGATTGACGGCGAAACAGGCCCCGGGGGCGCGCTGGACGCCCGTTCCATCGAACTGCGCGGGAAGATCCTGGACGTGCTGGGGCACAGCCGCCGGGGCCACATCGGCGCGTCCTTTTCCCTTGTGGAAATCCTGCGCGTGCTGTTCGATGAGTTCCTGCGCTTTGACCCGGCCAACCCGAAGTGGCCGGAACGGGACCGGTTCATCCTCAGCAAGGGCCACGGCTGCCTGGCGCTGTATGTGCTGCTCGCGGAAAAGGGCTTTTTTCCGGCGGAGGAGCTGGCGCGGTTCTGCGCCTTTGACGGCATGCTCGGCGGCCATCCCGACGCGCGGAAGATCCCCGGCGTGGAAACCTCCACGGGCAGCCTGGGGCACGGCCTTCCCTTCGGGGTGGGCATGGCGCTCCATGGGAGGATGACCAAGTCACGGCACAGGGTGTATGTGGTGATGGGCGACGGGGAATGCGACGAGGGCTCCGTGTGGGAGGCGGCCCTGTGCGCGGGCAAGCACCGCCTGGGCAACCTGACCGTGCTGGTTGACTACAACAAGATGCAATCCTACGGCACGGTTGCGGAGGTGCAGGAACTGGAGCCCTTCGCGCTTAAGTGGCAGCTCTTCGGCTTCCATGCCGCGGAGGTGAACGGCCATGACGTGGTTGCGCTGCGCGGCGCGCTGCTGGACGCTGCAAGGAACCCCGGCCGTCCCACCGTGCTCATCTGCCACACCGTGAAGGGGCGGGGCGTCAAATCCGCCGAGGGCAACCTGGCCTGGCACCACAAGAGCCGCATATCCGACGATGAACTGGCGCTTCTCCGCGCGGAACTGGGGGGCTGACCATGCGCCAAACCTGCCTGAACTGCGCCCACGAGCACGCATTGGCGGACGAGCGGGTGGTGTTCATCGGATCGGATTTGGGGGTGAACACCCTGGACAAGTTCCGCCGGGAAATGCCGGACCGCTTTTTCATGGAGGGGGTGAGCGAGGCGAACGTGGTAGGCATGGCGGCGGGTCTGGCGGCGGAGGGGCACATCGTCTACGTGAACACCCTCGCCGTCTTCCTCACGCGCCGCGCCTACGAGCAGGTCGCGCTGGACGTGTGCCTGCACAACCTGGACGTGCGCCTGCTGGGCAACGGCGGCGGGCTGGTCTATGCGCCCCTTGGACCGACCCACACGGCGACGGACGACATCGCCCTGATGCGCACCCTGCCGAACATGACGATTCTCGCCCCGTCGGACGCGCGGGAGATGCGCCGGGTGATGGGGCTGCTGCGGGGGCACCGGGGCCCGGCCTATGTGCGCATGGCCAAAGGCGGCGACCCGCTGGTTTCCGAAGAAGACACGCCCGCAGCAATCGGCAAAGCGGTGCCCGCGCGCGACGGAAAAGACGCGCTGATTACCACCACCGGGGTGACGCTCGGCGCGGCGCTGGCGGCGGCGGACACCCTGTCGACCCTTGGGGTCAACGCGGCGGTGCTGCATTTTCCCACAGTCAAACCGCTCGACACGGCGGCACTGCGCGAAGCCATCGCCGCCGTTCCGGTGGTGGTGTCCATCGAGGAGCATATTGCCACGGGCGGGCTGGGCAGCGCGGTGGCCGAAGTGCTGGCCGAAACGGCGGACGGAATCCCGAGACGCTTCGCCCGGCTGGCCATCCCGAACGTGTACCCCGACCATTACGGGTCGCAGGCGGCGCTGATGCGCCATTACGGGATTGACGCGGAGGCCCTGGTCCGCTGTGTCCAAACCCTGCGGGAGGGAACGCCTTGGGCAGGCTGCTGAACATCATCACCCCGCTGCACACCGGCACCCGCCGGGACTACCTTGCCCGGATGACGGACAACAAGGTGGCGTGCAGCCTGGTGGCCCGCGAATACGGCCCCGACTACTGGGACGGCGACCGCAGCTTCGGCTACGGCGGCTACCGCTATGACGGGCGCTGGGCGCCGGTTGCGCGGCAACTGGTTAACCTGTACGGCCTGGACAACAATTCCCGCATTCTTGACGCGGGCTGCGGCAAGGCGCACCTGCTGTACGAGATTTCCCTGCTGCTGCCGGGGGCGGAAGTGACGGGGTTCGACATCTCCGCCCACGGTGTCGGGGACAGCCCCGCCCCCATCCGGGACCGGCTGTCCGTGCACAGGCTGGAGGAGCCCTGGCCCTGGCCCGACAAGCATTTCGATCTGGTCATCTCGCTGATGGCGCTGCACAACCTGTCCCTGCCCGACCTGGCGGCGGCGCTGCGGGAGATGGAGCGGACGGGAAAAAGCAAGTATCTCGCCGTGGAAAGCCACCGCACCGTTAAGGAGCTTTTCAACCTGCAATGCTGGGCGCTGACCTGCGAGAGTTTCCTCAATCCCGGCGCATGGGAATGGATGTTTCAAACCGCGGGCTACACCGGCGACTATGAGTTCGCCTTTTTCGGATAGGCCATGGGAACACGGTACACACCGCTGAAAATCTTCCATTACCCGGAGAAGCTGGCCTCGCTGGCCAAGGACGCGGAAACCACGCCGCCGCTGCACATCCGCATCAAGCCCACCAATGTGTGCTGCCACCGCTGCCGCTACTGCGCGTACCGCTCGCCGGACCTTGCGCTGGGCGGCGGCATGGACACGCGGCACACCATCCCCCGCGAAAAGATGCTGGAGATTGTGGAGGATGTGATTGCCATGGGGGTGCGCGCGGTGACCTTCAGCGGCGGCGGGGAGCCCTTCTGCTATGCGCACCTCGCCGAGACGGCGCGGCGGCTGGCGGAGTCGCCGGTGCGCTTCGCGGCCCTGACCAACGGCTCCAGGCTGGAGGGGGAGGCGGCGGAAGTCTTCGCGCGCCACGCCTCGTGGGTGCGCGTGTCCATGGACGGCTGGGACGGGGAAAGCTACGCCCGCTACCGGGACGTGAGTAACCTGGAATTCGGGCGGGTGCTCGGCAACATTGAGCAGTTCAAGGCGCTGGGCGGCCCGTGCCATCTTGGCGTGAGCCTGATTGTGGACCGGGAAAACGCCGGGCACGTCCATGACTTCGTGCGGTTGGTGAAATCAGCCGGAGCCGACAGCATCAAGATTTCACCGTGCATCACCAGCAACAGCGGCCAGGAAAATCGCACCTACCACGAACCCATATTTGACCTGGTGACGGTGCAAATCGCCCGGGCAACACACGACTTTTCCGGTGACGGTTTTGAGATCCACAACGCCTTCCACCAGATGGACACGGTGTTTGACAAACCCTACCACTGGTGCCCCTACCTTCAGGTGCTTCCGGTGATCGGCGCGGATCTGCGCGTCTATTCCTGCCAGGACAAGGCCTACACCGACTCGGGGGTCCTGGGCTCAATCGAACAGACGAGTTTCCAGGAATTCTGGATGAACGGCAGGGAAAAGTTTTTCGTCATCGATCCCGCCCGCGACTGCAAACACCATTGCGTGGCCGACGGCAAGAACCGCCTCATCCACGATTTTCTGGCCGTTGACCGGGAGCATCTTGGCTTTGTCTGATCCGGCCGACAGCAGCAGCGCCAGCCCGCCGGCGGGCACCCCGGTGGTGGTCTTCGGCGCGGGCGGTTTTGTGGGCCGTGCCCTCATGGAGCAATGGGGCGCGGATGGCGGTATGCCCTGCCTGGGCGTATCCAGACAGGATGCCGATCTGCGCAAGCCATCGGCGGTGCGCGCCCTGGGCGACCGCCTCCCGCGCGGCGCGGCATGGATCATCGCCGCGGCGGTTTCCCCGGACCGTGGCATGGACCCGCGGGAATGCGGCGAGGCCAACACCGCGATGGCGCAAAACCTCGCGGAACTGATTCCCCTCCTTTCCCCCCCGCATGTGACATTTCTCAGCAGCATTGACGTGTACGGCCGCGCGGGGCTCAGCCTGCCGTTGAGCGAATCCAGCCCGCTCCGGCCCGAAACACCCTATGCGGTTTCCAAAGCCGCATCGGAGGCCCTGCTGGCCGATGTCTGCGGCGGCGCGGGCATCCCCCTGGCGGTGCTGCGCCTGCCCGGCGTGTACGGTCCGGGGGACACGCACCACGGGCCGGTGGCCAGTTTTCTCCGGGCCGTGCTGGGGAACCGGCCCGTCACCATCCACGGCGACGGGGAACAGCGTCGTGATTTGCTGTATGTCATGGACATTCCCCGAATCGCGCGCGCCCTTGCGGCGGGGCGGATTGCGGGCACCTTCAACGGGGTGACGGGAAAGAGCGCAAGCCTGAACGAAATGCTGGCGATGCTCGCCGCGCTTTGCGGAAGGCCCCTGGAGATTGTTTACAAAAGGGATTTCCCGCAGATCGATCTGGTCTTTGCCCCCTCCCTGCTGCATCAGGCGGTTCCCGCGCTGAGCCTTACACCGCTTGAAACAGGACTCGGGGAAACGTACCACCACATGGCCCAAAAGCGCGAAGGCGTGATATAGTTTAACCGTCACCGCAGGAGAGCGCGCCATGGCCGAATCAACGAACATCTTTCTGGAGGCGGCCTCCCTTCCCGTGGAGGAACGCATAGCATTGGCCGATTCACTTCTTAGAAGCCTGAATTCACCCTCTGCTGAAATTGACCTGGAATGGGCCGGGGAGGCGCAGAAACGCCTGCGGGAAATTCGCGACCAAAAGGTGGCTCCGGTTGACGGTGCCCTGGTCATTGAACGGATAAGCCGGCTTTTGCCCAAATGAGGCTTTCCTTCCACCCCGAAGCTGAATCCGAGCTGATGGCGGCGGTCGAATATTATGAAACCTGCCGGGCCGGACTTGGGCGGGATTTTGCGTTGGAGGTCCTCGCCGCCATTCAGCGCATCCTTGATTTTCCAAACGCCTGGCCTTTGATCGCACCCGAAGCGCGCCGCTGCCTTGTGGCGCGTTTCCCCTTCGGTGTGATTTACAACCCCGCCGATGATTGTGTTCTTGTCCTCGCGGTAATGCACCTCCACCGCCACCCGGACAACTGGCAACAGCGGCCATCCCCCCCCGGTGCTTGAAACAACCTTCCGGGAAACGTATGCTTGAGGAACTGTGGATGTGTTGTTCAGTCTTGACGCGGGTGCTTGAATGAGGCAGTTGTTTTCCTATGAATTTTTCGCGGCGCTGACGGCGGCTGCACTTTTCCCCTGCTTTGCGGCGGGGCATGTCCTGTGGTTCCGCCGCAGGCGCGCGGACGCGCAGGGGTACAGTTCGCTTCCCGCGGCCTTTCTCCTGTACGCGGCGGTGTGGGCCGCCGTTTACGCGCTTCCCGGCCCGTCCGGGGTGTCCCTGTCCGAATGGGCGGCGGGCCTGGCCACGGTCGGTTTTTTCTGCCTGGGCTACATGCAGGTGTTCTCCCTGACGTGCCGGGGCTTCTCCCTGCGCATCCTCGTGGAGCTGGACAAGCACGGCAGCCTGGATCTGGACGGCATCGCGCGGGAGTACAGCGACGGGCGCGGCATGGACTGGCTTCAGGAGAAGCGGCTTGAGTCCATGCGCTCCCTGGACCTCATCGACCGGGACGGCGAAACCCTGGTGCTGCGGCCAAGGGGCGCGCTGGCGGGACGGATTGGGCTGCTTGTCAAGGCCGTCCTTGGCATCGGGCCGGGGGGCTGAGAGGCATGGCGGCGCATTTCCTTTTCCTTGCCCCGGCCTTCGGCGCGCTGGCGCTTTTCCTGGTGCTGCATGTGGTCTTTTGGCAGTTCATACCGCAGCCGCGCAAGGGCACCCTGGCGCTTTCGGCCACAGCCCTGCTGGCCTACCTGGTGAACGGTGTCGCGGACTGGCTGTGGGCGGGCTTTTCACCGGCCACGCTGCTGTGGGCGTCGGGACCGGTGTACGCCTTTCTGATCATGCTTTATTTTCATTTTTACTTCGGGGTGGACCGGTCGGTGTCGGTGCGCATTCTGGGCGAACTGGTCCGCGCGCCGGGAGGCCGCCTCACCCCGGAGGAACTGGACGCGGTGTACCCGCGGCGGCAGATGCTTGAGCGGCGGCTTGGGGTGATGGTGGAAAAGGGGCACATTGTCCGGGAGGGGGACGGCTACCGCTGCGCCCCAAAAGGGATCCGGCTGGTCAGGCTGGCCCTGCTCGGAAAACGGCTCTACAACCTTGACGCAACCGGCTGAAACGGAACCGGAACCAATGGGCGAAAAAGAAGCAGAACAGGAAGTGGACATTTCCTTCTTTGTCCCCTGCCTGAACGAGGAAAAGAACATCGCGGGCACGCTGGAGACCATCGCCCTGGCCGTGGAGGGGTCCGGCGTGCGCCACGAGGTGCTCGTGGTGGACGACTGCTCGCAGGACGGCACGGTGGGGGTGGTGCGCGCGCACCAGCACACGCACCCGGAGCAGCCGGTCATCCTCATCACCAGCGACACGCACCAGGGGCTGGGCGTGAACTACATCCGCGCGGCGAAAACGGCGCGGGGCAGGTATTACATGCTGGTGAACGGCGACAACGTGGAGCGGCGCGAGGTCATCACGGCGCTGCTGTCGCGGCTGGGACAGGCGGACATCATCATCCCCTATTTCGGCGGCATGGACAACCGGCCGCTGGTGCGGCGGATCATCTCGCGGACCTTCACGCTGCTGGTGAACCTGCTCAGCGGCAACCGCATCGGCTACTACAACGGCGCGGTGGTGCACCTGCGGGAGAACGTGCTCCGGCGGCATCCCGGCACGAAGGGCTTCGCCTACCAGGCGGAGCTGGTCACGCTGCTGCTGGCGCGCGGGGCGAGTTATGTCCAGGTGGAGGTGCCGAGCGAGGAGCGGCAGCACGGGGTGTCGAAGGCCTTCCGCCCGATGAACTGCCTGTCCGTCGGGCACAGCCTGATCAAGATCGGCCTGAGGCGGCTGCGGGGGCCCGCGGACTGACCGGCCGGCCTAGATGAAGTTCACATGGCCCGGCGGGTTTTTCAGCTCCCACAGGTACCGGTTCACCTCGTCCATGCGGCAGTTCACACGGCACTGGCAGGTGTCCATCTCGTTTTCGACCCACGCCAGCGCCTTCATCCGCCGTTCCCCGTCCCACACCTCCTGAAAGGTGTTTGTGTTCAGGTTTCCAAAATAAAACCGGTCGTCGTTGAGGTGGTTGCAGCAGCCCCACACGTCGGCTCCCGCGTCTATGTAGGTCCAGAAGCGCATGGCATAACAGCGCTTGTAGGGGCGTTCGCCGCTGTCCCACTTTTGCATGGCCTGGGCGCGGAAGGTGACGGAGAATCCGGGGGCGCCGAGCGCCTCCACTGCGCCGCGCATTTTCACGTCCTCCGCGTAGGAAATGTCGCTGTACTGTTCCGTCCGGCTCTGGGGGTGCTGGGAGTAGGGCTTCACGGAAAGATAGTCCACCCCCAAGGGCTTCAACTGTTCGGCGAGCGGGGCCATCTCGTCCCGGTTCTCGGGCAGGAGCAGCATCTGCACGCCCAGGGTGCAGCGCCACCCCCTTTCGCGGCGCATGCGCGCCGCCTCCGTCAGGTTGGACAGGATTTGGGCGTAGTCCCCCTTTTTCGCGCGGTGCAGTTTTTCATGGGTCTCCGCCGAACCGGCGTCCAGGCTGACCCGAATCCACTCGCAGTACGGCAGCAGCTTTTCGGCGCGGTCGGGGGTGAGCAGCACGCCGTTGGTGTTGACCGCCTGGTCAATTCCGGACTCCTTCCCGTGCCGCACGAACACCTCAAGGTCGGGGTGCAACAGGGGCTCCCCCTCGCCCGCGTGCATGATGCTTTTCACCCCGAGTCGCCCCATCTCCGCCAGGCGGTCCATGAACATGCCCGTGTCCAGGAAGCGTTTGCGGTAGTCCATGAAATCCTTGCCGCAGAAGCGGCAGCGGTGGTTGCACGCGCCCGAGGGGCTGGTTTCGATGTAGACGGGGACGGTGTTGCCCCCCTGAAGCCATTCGTTCACGCGGGCCACATGGTGGTGGAGCTTGTGGCCGTCCTGGCGGAAATTGTCCATCTGCATGCCCTGCGGCCGCGCCGGGCGGCCCTATTTTAGAAGGGAGGTGATGCCGCGCAAGTACGACACCGGATCGATGTAACTCTTGTTGCCCATGATGCCGCAGGCGGCGGCGCCCGCCACATTGCCCAGGAAGCCGAGCACCTCTGTGGGCGCGCCGAGGGCGGCGCAGGGGCCCGTCATGGCCAGGCAGGCGTCGCCCGCGCCGATGCGATCCACCAGCCGGGTGGAGAACACCGGCGTCACGGTGAAGCCGCGCCGCCCGTCATAGCCCAGGGTGCCGTTCTGGCCCCGGGTTATGAGCAGGTTTTTGCACCGCATTTGCGCGTACAAGGACTTTGCTATGGACTCGATGTCGGCCTGCTTCTTCTTCATTTCCAGCCGGGCCTCCGGCTCGTCAATCACCACCAGGTCGGCACGCGGGTAACGCGAGACGAGGTTGAACCCGTAGTTTCCGGGGTTCACCTGGACGGTAATCGCCAAAAACCGCGCCTTTTCGCATAAAACAGACACAACCCGATCTGTTAAAAGCCCGTGGCCGTAGTCAGCCACCACGACCACGTCATGGGCGGGGGCCAGCTCCGCGACCATTTCGCAGCACCGGTCCTCGTCCTCCGGAAGCAGCGGATCATCGTTCATGTCGTCAATTTCGAGGAGCTTCACGCTCATGTACTCCTCGATATACCTGCGCTTGACGATGGTGGGGGAGCCGGTTTTGGGGAAGTGGCACAGTTTGACCCGGGCGTCGAGCTGCTCCCGGATGAATTCCTCCTGAACCTCCCGGTCACCCAGCGCGGTCAGGCAGGAAACACCGCCGCAGAACCCGGCGAGATGGTTGTTGATCGCCTGGATGCCGCCGAGGTACTTCTCGCCGTAAAGGAACTTGGCGGCGAGAATGGGGTCCTTGTTCGCCTTGTTCATGACGTAGCAGAACATGTACTCGTCAATGATGGTCTCGCCGACGGTCAGCACCTTCAGGTTCGCCATGCCGCGGACGTAATCGAGCACGGCCTCCTCGGGATAATGCCCCCGGAAAGCGGCCAGATAGTCGCGGACATCGCTGGAAAACACGTCGGTGTGCCGGTTCACCAGGGCGGAGGCGCTGAAGGTGTCCTCCTCGGTGAAATGAATGCGCCCCCCGGCGGCCTTTACGGCGGCCTCCTCGCGCAGGATGGCGTCCGAATGGTCGCGGGGGCCCTTTTCCTTCACCTCGCCCTTTACGAAGAAGGCGGGCTTGAGTTTGCCGATGGTTTCGACGGCGCTGGGCCATTCGTTGACCGCCACATAATCCACGCATTCCAGCGCGGCGATGGCCTCGGCGCGCAGCCGCTCCCCGAAGGCGGGGCGGTGGGGACCCTTGTTCACGAAGCGGTCGGGCGTGACCGTCACCACCAGCAGGTCGGCAAGTTTGGCGGCGGCGGCGAAATGCTTGATGTGGCCGATGTGCAGCGGGTCGAAGACGCCATGGCAGTGGGCGGCGGCCTTTCCGGCCGCGCGCGCGGCCTCCAGCAGCGCCACCAGTTCGTCAATGGTTTTTATTTTTCGCGCAGTGTCTGCCATCTGTTTGTTCCACGGGAAGTATAACAAAAACCGGGGCGGATAATTATCCCCCGCCGGGGGATGGATTTTCCCGCCCGTCCCCGCCGCCGCCGGAGTCCCCCGCGGGCAGGTACAGGTTGCGGATGTAAATCAGCCCGTCGGCGATGGTGCCCACCGCAAATATCCAGTCCGCGCGCTGCAGGAAATACGCCATGTGGAAGAGGGTGCCCAGGATGCTCAGATGCCAGAAGGCGCGGGGGACCACGCTTTTCCGGTTGTATTCCGTGGTGAGCCACTGGACCAGGAAACGGAGGAAGAACAGGCCCTGTCCTGCGACCCACACGACGGACCACAGCCAGAAGCCGCCCGCGCCGCCGCCGCCCGCCGCGCCGTAGGCGCGGTGCCAGGTGAGCAGGGTAAGCACCGCCGCCGCCGCCACAAGCCCCCCCGCCACGGCATGGACCAGCAGGTTCAGCCCCGGGGAGAGCCGGCCCCGGCCCCGCCAGATGTGGACCAGGTTGCGGGTGTAGATGACGATGTTGAAGCACAGGCCCAGGGTGCCGCCCGGCGACCCCCGGTACACGGCATAGGGGAACAGGAGCAGGGTTCCGGCGATGCTCATGTACCAGAAGGAGACGGGGATGTGACACTGTTTCCGGAGTTCGGAGAGAATCCACTGCACATAGAAACGGCCGAAAAAGAGCAGCCCCCCCGCCACCCCAAGGACGGCCCAGAAATCAACGCCGTTTGTCATAAAACCGGGCATGCGCCGCTTTCCAACAGGTTGCAACCGGTGAGGCCCGGCCAAAAACACATCGCATGAAACCAGACGGAAAGTATAGCGGTTTGGGCACGGGAAAGGGTATTGCGGACGGGGGGTATGGGGATGGTGCCGGGAGAGGGGGTCGAACCCTCATGCCCTTGCGGGCGGTGGATTTTGAGTCCACTGCGTCTGCCGATTCCGCCATCCCGGCGTGGGAGTCGAAGTATATACGTTCGCGGCGGCATGGGTCAAAGTGGTGAAGGTTATGGACAGTATGGACGGGATGGACGGGATGGACGGGGGGAGGGGTGGGCAGCATGGACAAGGAGGACGGGTGGACGGGGTGGGCGCATCTTCCTTTGTTTTGAGAGGGGGCCCTTTATTTGGGCAGGCCCTCCCGGTCGTATTTCTCCAGTGCCGCGCCCAGCACGCGCGCGCCCTGGACCAGGCAGTTTTCGTCGAGGTTTTCCCAAGTGTCGCGGCGGTTGTGGTAGTAGTGGGCGGGTGCGGGGTCCATGGCGCAGAGGGCGGCGGCGCGCACCCCGGCCTGGGTGAAGGCGGTGCCGTCGGAGGAGCCGATGGTGACGGTGGCGTAGGGCAGATCGAGGCCGCAGGATGCGGCGGCGTCCTTGAGCAGCGCGCACAGTGCGAGGTCATGGCGGACGCGCCCGTTGAGGTCGCGGTTGTACACGGCCATGTCCTTCAGGTCGCGCAGGGTGTCCACGGCTATGACCACGGTTTCCACGTCATTCCATTCGGGCTTGTGCATTTTCACATAGGCGCGGGCGCCTTCCAGCCCCGCCTCCTCGCAACCGGTGACCAGCGCCACATACTCGGTGTTTTCCAGCGGGGTTCCGCCCTGCTTCATCCACCGGGCAAGGGCCACCGCCATGAGTGCGCCGCTGAGGTTGTCCGCCGCGCCGGGGGACGCCACGTCGAAGCGGGTGAAGAAGACCGCGCCGAGCAGCCCCGGCACGGACAAGAGCACCGCAAGGCCCGCCCAGCGCCAGCCGCCCGCGCCGGTGTCCGCGCCAAAGAGCGCCGCCGCCCAGCACAGCACGGTCACGCAGAGGAAGGAGAGCAGGATGCCCGCCACCACCAGGGGGAAGCGCCCCGGAAACATCTGGTTGAAGCGCCATTCATAGGCGGCGTCGGCGTGGCCGCAGACCACGATGCGTCGGCGTTTTTCGCCGCGCGGCGGCACCACGGCAAAGACGTTGCAGGACCCGCTTTTCGGGAAGAACCAGGAAAGGATGTGGGCGTAGAAAAACAGTTCAAGCACAAACACCAAGACGGCAAGGGTCACCGGCAGGGGTGAGAAGCGCGGCGCGAGCCAGTAGAGGGGCACGGAGCACAGCGCCAGCGACCCGGCCACACAGGGCATGGCCATGAAGGCCTTCTGCGCCACGGGGAAGGACTCCACCACGGGCACGAGGCCCGCCTCCTCCAACTGTCCGCGCAGATGCGCCTGGCAGGCGCGCTCCCCCGCGCCGCCCGGTGGGCGCTGGCCGAAGGAATCAATGATGTGGCGTATCTGGGCCATGCAGTAGGCCGCGCATTCCGCCGCCGCGCCGTCGCTCATCCATGCCATGGGGCATCCCTCCAGTGGTTGGCGGTGGCATTATACACACCCGAAAGCTGTTTCATGCTATATTTTTGATCATCACCAACATGGGGGAACCATTGGTCACGCGAAGGCGCGAAAAGCGCGAAGAAGAAGGGGAAAAAAATGAATTCAGACCTCATTGGGACGAACCCCGACCTTGAGGATCTTTCCGCGATTGTTGTGGACACCGCGTTTCATATCCACAGGGAACTGGGCCCGGGGCTGCTTGAATCGGTTTATGAAACAGTTCTCGCAAGATCGCTGGAACGGCGAAACCTCACTGTGGAGCGGCAAAAAAACATTGGTTTCATCTTTGACGGGATGGAATTCAACGACGGTCTCCGGGTTGATCTTCTTGTGAACGGCGCGCTGGTCGTTGAATTGAAATCGGTTGAGTCACTTGCGCCGGTGCATCACAAGCAATTGCTGACCTACCTTCGCCTCCTCCACCAGCCGTTGGGGTTGCTGATCAATTTTGGCGCGGCAACCTTCAAGGAAGGAATCAAGCGCATTGTCAACGACCACACCAATTTCGCGTCTTCGCGTCTTCGCGTGAACCAAAACGTGCGGGGGCGTGCCGGTGAAAAAATGTAGGCAAGACTGAACGAGGGGCGGATCAGACACCGTCCAGGAAGACGCCCCGGTTCAGCATGACTTCGGGCAGGCCTCCGGGGCAGACGTTGGTGGCGGCCTCGAAGAGGTGGCCGGCGGTCATGTGGAAGGGCAGGGCGCAGCAGCACTGGATGCCGGCGGCGCGGATGGCGATGGTGCCCGACTCGCTGTCCTCGAACCCGACCACCCTGCCAAAATCGTCGGGGTTCACGCCAAGCTCGTGCATGGCGATGGAGTAAAGGTCGCGGTGGGGCTTGAGCCGGATTTCACTGGAGTCGGTGGCGGTGATGATGCCGTCGTAATAGGCCTCCGGCGAGGCGAAGGCCGCGAGGATTTTTTCGCGGCGCGCCTCCGGCACGGGCCAGCCGGGAACTTCGCCGCGCAGCACGCGGAACACCTCGCCGAGCACCAGATCCGCCTCGTAGGCGATGGAGGAGGTGACCAGCGCGACGCGCGCGGGGCGCGTTTCAAAGCAGCGTCCGAGCGCGGCCAGCCGCGCCCGCGCGGCGTCCATGTCCGCCGGGGGGGTGACGCCGCATTTTTCCAGGTGCGCCGCCATCCCATCGGCAAAGGCCGCCGCGTCCGCGCCGAGCAGGCCCCTGAGCAGCGCGAGAAAGACGCCGATGCCGGGCATGGGACCGATGAGGCGCGCGCCGGGCACGCCCAGGACGGCCTCGGACTCCTCCGCGCCCCGGCCCCGGCCCACAAGCTCCAGCACCTCATGGTAGCGGTGGTAGTAGATGTCAATGCAGGCGCGGGTGAGGCTGCTCACATCGTCCAGCACAAAGGATCCACCGTGGTCCGCCGCCAGCGCGTCCACCAGCGGGGCGGCCCCGCCGGTGCCGAGTTTTTTCCGAAGCTCCGCAAAGCGCCCGTCGCCCTCCAGCGCGCCGACGCCCACCGCGGCCATGGTGTTGCGCACCTCGCGCCTGCGCTGGGCGTCGCGGCCGCACTCCAGGGTCCACGCCGCCGCGTGGATGTAGTGCCAGCGCAGGGGGCCGTCCTGGAAGCGGTCCCCGTAGGCGCGCACCAGGTGTTCCACATGCTTTGTGGTGCTGTTGCCGATGATGTGGGGGTAGTCCTTCTCATGGTCGAGGCCCGGCCATGAGGGGTCGGCGGCGCGCCCGCAGGCGCGGCGCACCATGGAGTCCAGGGCGTGGATGCACAGGGGCTCGGTGGTGGTGGTGGTGCCGTCCATGTCCATGACGGCGGCGCGGAGGCCGCCGTCGAGGACGGCGCGCCCCGGCGCGAGGGGGTACACCTCGTAGGGCGGGTGGATGTAGGGCGGGTTCGCCACCACGGCGAAACGGCCGGAAAGGGCGGAAACAAGACGGGCGGCGCCGGCCGCGTCGGCAAACTTGGGGATGGATGAACTCATGGAAACTCCCGAAACGGTTGGATGAACAGCCTCAGCGGCGCTGCGCCCCCTGCCTCAGCCCCGTGATCTCAAAGGCCTGCACGGCCTGGTCCTTGCCCTTCAGGTTCTGGGTGCCCATGGGCACGCCCGCGACCCGGTCGCCCACGGCGCTCCAGACCTCCTGGCCCACCACGACGCGCCCCGGCCCCGCCATGTCGCAGAAGCGCTTGGCGGTGTTCACGCGGTCGCCCACGACGGTGAAGTCCATGCGCTTGGGCGAACCGATGTATCCGGCGATCACCTCGCCCGCGTCAATGCCGACGCCAATCTGGAGCTGGGGCCTGCCCTCCTGCCCCCGGAGCAGGTTGAGCTCCGCATTGCGCCGCATCATTTCCATGGCGGCACAGACGCCCCTGAACTCCTCGTCGCCGGTGCGGATGGGCGCGCCGAAGAGCGCCATGATCTCGTCGCCGATGTACTTGTCCAGGGTGCCCTCGTACTTGAACACAATCTCGGTCATGGCCGTGAAATGCTCGTTGAGCAGTTCCACCAGGTCGTGCGGGGCGAGCTGCTCGGCGAGTTTGGAGGAGCCCCGGATGTCGCAGAAGAGGGTGGTGACGCGGGTCTTCTGGCCGCCGAGTTCCAGGTTCTGGCTGTCGCTGAGCACCTTTTCAACCAGCGCGTTGGGCAGGAAGCGCGCCAGGTTCTGGCGGCGCTTTTCCGACTCCAGCACCTGCCCGTGGAGGCGCGCGTTGTCGAGCGCCATGGCGGACTGCGCCGCGAGGGAGGAGAAAAGCTCCAAATCCTCCTCGGTGAAGCGCATGTCGGGCCTGCGGGTGTCCACATAGATGGAGCCTAGGATGCGGTCCTCCACCTTGAGGGGCACGCACATGGCGCCGGTGATCCTGTCGCGGATGACGCTGTCGCGCGCGCCGAATTCGCGGTTGGTGGCGCTGTCGGCCATGAGGACGGACTCGCCGTCTATGGCGGCCTGGCCCGCGATGCCCATGCTGGGGGAGGACGCCTCCAGGTCGCGGCCCATCTCGCGGGCCACCTTCACCCGCAGGGCGTTGCTTTTCTCGTCGCGGAGCATCACAAAGCCCCGGTCCGCCTCCAGCACCTCGAGCACCGTGTCCAGCGCCGCCGAAAGGCGCTTGTTCAGGTCGAAGTTGGAGGCCATCACCTGGTTGGCCTTGAGCAGGGCGGCCATGCGCCGGTAGGCGCGGCCGATGCGCACCATCTCCTCGGCGTTGGGCACGGGCGTGCGGTGCCTGATGGTGGCCGCGTCGGTGCCCTTGCGCGCGATGAGGGTCATGCTGGAGCCGACCCGGTCCATCTCGGCGCGGATGTGGTCGATGCTCTGGGTGAGCTGGGACTCGTTGTTTTGGGGGCCCTGCGGACGCCGCGCGGCGCCGTAGGCCGTGTCGTCGCGGAAGACCATGCGGCACTTGCTGCCGAACCAGACCTCGTCCATGTGCTTCAGCGCCCGTTCCATGACGCGCTGCCGGTTCACATAGGTGCCGTTCAGGCTTTTCAGGTCCCGGAGGACGATGAGGTTGTCGCGCCGGTAGAGTTTGGCATGGTACCGCGAAACCTCGTCGGCCACGAGCACCACGTCGTTGTCCTCCGAACGGCCAAAGGACAACTCCGCCCCGGAAAGGGGCATCGTGATCGGCGGCACGCCGGGCTGTTCTATGATGACCTGCGGCATCGTCTCTGCTCCGTGGGCAAATGATAGCACCAGTCCGGGGCGGGGTCAAAGGCGGGGCCTCCCCGCGACAGCCCCGTCCGGGCCGGAAAAAAAACCAGCCCCGGCCATGTTTCCATGACCGGGGCTGTGAACCTACTCTTTCGTGGTCAGAGCCGAAAGGCTTGGCCCGCCGTAAACTTAGCTGCCGAGGGTGATGTTGAACACCGCGCGGCGGTTCAGCTTGCGGTTGGCGGCGGAGTCGTTCGGGACGGCCGGCTTGGTCTCGCCAAGGGACACGGTCTGGACGCGCGCATCGGCGATGCCGCTCTCAACCATGTACTTCTTGACGGCGTCGGCGCGGCGCTGGCCAAGGCCCATGTTGTAGGCTTCGGCGCCGATGTCGCAGGTGTGGCCCTCGATGACGACCGTGTCCTTGTCGAACTTCTTCATCTCGGCGACCAGCTTGTCCACTTCCACCTTGCCTTCGGGCTTCAGCACGGCCTTGTCGAAGTCGAACAGGACGTTGTTGAGCACGATGGCGGTGCGCTTCGGCGGGGCCGGGGGCGCGGGGGGCGGGGGCGGGGTGTCTTCAACCTTCGGGGCCGGCTTTTCCCACGCATGGAAAACGATGCCGCGGTTGCCCCACAGGTTGTTGTCGGCGTCGGTGCCGCACGCGGCGCTCACCGCCTCGCCGCCGTTGCCGTCCGTCGGCCACCACCAGTAACCGGCGCGGCCCTTGGAATCGGCAACCGGCTCCGGCTTCGCGCCGGTGTTGCCCCACCAGGACATGTCATCCCACGATTTCGCGGCCTGGGCCGTTCCGCACACACCCGCCAGTGCGGCCACCAGGGCCAGTAGCACAAGTTTCTTCATACCGCTTTCTCCTTCTCGCTGTGGTGAATGTTCGCCCCTGCGCTTCCTTATCTTGACAAGGCACGCAACATTCGTATTTCTTCCTAAAATCTATTTAACCAAAAATCCGGCTGTAAAGTCAAGCGTGCCAAAACCCGCGGATTGGAAAAAAGGGGCCTGAAAACACCCCCCGCGCCCCCGCAACAGCCCCGTCCGGGCCGAAAAAAACCAGCCCCGGCCATGTTTCCATGACCGGGGCTGTGAACCTACTCTTTCGTGGTCAGAGCCGAAAGGCTTGGCCCGCCGTAAACTTAGCTGCCGAGGGTGATGTTGAACACCGCGCGGCGGTTCAGCTTGCGGTTGGCGGCGGAGTCGTTCGGGACGGCCGGCTTGGTCTCGCCAAGGGACACGGTCTGGACGCGCGCATCGGCGATGCCGCTCTCAACCATGTACTTCTTGACGGCGTCGGCGCGGCGCTGGCCAAGGCCCATGTTGTAGGCTTCGGCGCCGATGTCGCAGGTGTGGCCCTCGATGACGACCGTGTCCTTGTCGAACTTCTTCATCTCGGCGACCAGCTTGTCCACTTCCACCTTGCCTTCGGGCTTCAGCACGGCCTTGTCGAAGTCGAACAGGACGTTGTTGAGCACGATGGCGGTGCGCTTCGGCGGGGCCGGGGGCGCGGGGGGCGGGGGCGGGGTGTCTTCAACCTTCGGGGCCGGCTTTTCCCACGCATGGAAAACGATGCCGCGGTTGCCCCACAGGTTGTTGTCGGCGTCGGTGCCGCACGCGGCGCTCACCGCCTCGCCGCCGTTGCCGTCCGTCGGCCACCACCAGTAACCGGCGCGGCCCTTGGAATCGGCAACCGGCTCCGGCTTCGCGCCGGTGTTGCCCCACCAGGACATGTCATCCCACGATTTCGCGGCCTGGGCCGTTCCGCACACACCCGCCAGTGCGGCCACCAGGGCCAGTAGCACAAGTTTCTTCATACCGCTTTCTCCTTCTCGCTGTGGTGAATGTTCGCCCCCGCCCTCTTTTCACCGGGGCACGGACGCGAACACCCGTGTTACATTCAAAAAACTACCCAACAAAAACCGCATTATCACCCTGCCGGGGTCCATATGACGGTTTTTTAACGTAAAAACCGAAACAATAAACCCCAGTTTGTATTGAGTTTACCACAGAAACCATTCCGGCGCAAGGGTAAAAACCCCATAAACGCCCAAACAAGATGTCATATCCTCAAATTTTGTGTTTTTCAATAAATACACCCGGAGCGGCATGTTGATTCCGCCGGGCTGCGCGCGGCCTCACAGGCGCTCGCGGAAGCAGACGGTGCGCTGCCGGAGCGCATCGGCGTGGATGCGGACCCGCTCGCCCGTTTCCTCGCGGGAAACACGCATGACGCGCACCATGCCGGCGTAGAGTGACGCCTCGGGCACGATTTCCGCCAGAAGGTTCTGCCCGCCGGTGAAATAGGCGCTGTTGATGACGGTCTCCTCCTGCTCGGGAAACACCGCCAGGTAGAGCATGTCCATCTCCACCAGTTCGCTGAAGAAATGCGTGCCCAGCGACACGTCGGGCACAAGGTCCTCGCGCATGGCGACGATTTCGCAGAGCACCGAGACGGTGTTGATTTCGGCGAAGGACACGGGCACGCCAAGCTCGGGGCTGGTGGTGCCCCAGCGGCCCGGCCCGAAGAGCATGATTTTGCCGCCCTGGGCCAGCGCGTCGTGGTGGGTGACGCGGCCGATGAGGCGGGCGATCCGGTGCCGCTCGGAGAGGGGCAGCGCGCCGTAAAGCTCGGGGACCACATAGACCAGCCAGTCAAGGGTGTCGGCGCGGCTCTGGCCGATGACGGGGCCCCTGGACCGGAGCAGCACGTCCCCGCCCGGAATGTCCACGGGGGGCGGCGCGGTGACGGCGTCGCCGCGCACCTGGAGGGGGCGGCACTGCACGATGTTCACCCGGTAGTCCGCGTCGCCGCCGGGGAAGTTGGCGGTGAATTCCACGTCCACGGGGTATTCATAGGCGGCCTGCAGCGCGGCGAGCGCCTCGCGCATGTCCCCCACAAAGGGGCTGTCCTTGATGATGCGGTCGAAGCTGATGAAGAGGGGCGTGCCTCCTGCGGCGGCCCCCCTGCCCCGCGCCTCGCGCTCGAGTGCGGCGTCGCGCTCCGCGAAGAGGGCGAGGCCCGCGTTGTCGCGCACGCCGCCGCAGCGCTCCAGCACCTCGCCGAAGTCGCGGGTGATGAGCTGGTTCGCGTCCAGGTCGAGCACGTCCACCTTGCGCTGGCTGTAGCGGCGGCGCTCCCTGCGCCCGCTTTCCGGGGTCTGCATGGGCGCGTTGAGGGCGATGATGCGCGTGTAGTCGTCGTCGGATCGGTCCACGGCGCGGGTGCCCAGGCCGAAGACAAGGCGCAGCAGCCCCGCCTTCGGATCAATGTCCTGGCTCCAGACGTAGGGGTTGAAGGAGAAGCCCACGCCCGCCGCGTCGGGAAAGTAGAGGTCGCCCTGCTGCGCGCCGGAGACGCGCTGCACCAGCAGGCCCATCTGCTCCTCCTTGTCGAGCAGGCCGTGGCACTTGCGGTAGGCGAGGGCGGCCTCGCTCATGGCGCTGGAGTAGACGGTGCGCACGGCGGACTTGAAGTCCTCCATGCGCTGCTGGAACGAGCCCTGGTTCGCGCAGAAGACGCTCTCGTACTTGCCCGCGAAGGAGTTTCCGAAGTTGTCCTCCAGCAGCGAGCTGGACCGGACGATGATGGGGGAGCAGCCGAAATAGTCGAGCATCCGCGCGAGCTCGTCCTCCAGCTCCTTGGGGAATTTGCCCGTGAGTATGCGCCGCCGCACCTGCTCGGCGCCGTCAATCACGTCCTGGGCGGTCTTCTGCCTGCGGCGCACCCACCAGCAGCCGTTGCGCACCAGATAGGTGTAGAACACGTCGGAGCCGATGTAGAAGCTGTCGTGCATCTCCAGGAGGCGCGCCCATTTTTCGCCGGAGGCGCGCAGGATGGCGTGGGCCAGCAGCATGCCGACCGACTTGCCGCCGATCTGCCCGGTGCCGATGGTGCGCCTGCCCACGTCGAGCAGGTCGGCAAGGGTGAAGTATTTCCGGGCCAGCCGCAGCAGCCGCTCCTCGCGGGAGATGACCATGCGCAGCAGCCGCTCGAAGAGGTCCCGCGCGGCCTCGCTGTTGAGCAGCTCGGGGGGGCCGGTGACGATGTCCTGGGCGTGCAGGAAGGCGCGGTTCCAGTCGTCTATGGGGCGCACGGCGCAGCCCACGGCGGAGGGGGGCACGGGCCGGAGCACCCCGGCGATGGTGTGGCTGGAGGTGATGGGCGTCAGCCTGCCGTGGTCCCAGTGGTGGAGCATGTGCATCGTGGGCGAGTAGCGCTGCTGCGTCTTGATGGGGCGCAGGTACAGCCCGCCCCCGCCGCCGCCGTGCACGTCGATCATGACCTGGCAGGTTTCGCGGATGGGCATGACCGCCTCGTTGGAGTGGCGGTCGCGCATGACGCCGAAGTAGGCGAGGTCGCCCCGGTCGTAGAGGTAGGGGCAGGTGAGCATGAAGAAGTTGCACAGCATCTGGTCGCTGTGCCAGGCGGCGGCTATCTCGGAGAGCGAGTCGAAGACATAGTAGGCGCCGCGCGGGGTGCGCTCGATCACGTCGTGGATCGCGTCCAGGAAGGGCTCAAAACCCGCGGAGGGCGAGAAGTCGTGGCGCTCCACGGCGGCGGCGTCCGCCTCCGGGATGAGCGGCGCGTGCCGGGCGTAGCGGAAGTAGACCACGGGCCGGCCCGCGGCGTGGCCGTGGCGGCAGTAGGGCCGCACAAAGGAGGCGTAGTCCTCGATCCGGTCCACGCGCCACACCACGTTGTCGCCCGCGATGAGGCCGCGAAGCAGCCGGTCCAGTTCCGGCAGCCCGGTGCCCAGGGGGTTGCTCACGGTCACAGCTCCTTTCCCGCGCGTTCGGCGTCAAATCAAAAGCGGCCCGGCGGAAGCGCTTCCACCGGGCCGCCGCATGGCTTCGGATTATACCAGTCCCTGGTCGAGCATGGCATCGGCGACCTTCACGAAGCCGGCGATGTTCGCGCCCGCCACGTAGTTGCCGGGGCAGCCGTACTCGGCCGCGGCGCCGCTCGCCTGGGTGTGGATGGCCTCCATGATGTCCTTCAGGCGCTGATCCACCTCGGCGCGGGTCCAGTTGGTGTGCATGGCGTTCTGCGCCATCTCAAGGCCGGAGACGGCCACGCCGCCCGCGTTGGCCGCCTTGCCGGGGCCGTAGAGCAGGCCGGCCTGGAGGAACACGTCCACGCCCTCGGGATCGGTCGGCATGTTGGCGCCCTCGGCGACCACCTTGCAGCCGTTCTTGACGAGGGCGCGCGCGTCGTCGCCGTTGATCTCGTTCTGCGTGGCGCTCGGGAAGGCGCAGTCGCAGGGCACGTTCCAGGGGCGCTGTCCGTCCACGTACTGGGCCTTGGGGAAGCGCTCGGCGTACTGGCGGATGCGGCCGCGGTACACGTTTTTCAGCTCCATGACGTAGGCCAGCTTCTCGGCGTCAATGCCGTCCGGGTCGTAGATGTAGCCGTTCGAGTCGGAAAGGGTCACCGCCTTGGCGCCCAGCTCGTTCAGCTTCTCGATGGTGTACTGGGCCACGTTGCCGGAGCCGGAAATGACGCAGGTCTTGCCCTCGAAGCCGTCGTTGCGGGTGGCCAGCATGTTCTGGGCGAAGTAGACGCAGCCGTAGCCCGTCGCCTCGGGGCGGATCAGCGAGCCGCCCCAGTTGAGGGCCTTGCCGGTCAGGACGCCGGTGAACTCGTTGCGCAGGCGCTTGTACTGCCCGAACATGAAGCCGATTTCACGGCCGCCCACGCCGATGTCGCCCGCGGGCACGTCGGTGTTGGGGCCGATGTGGCGCTGGAGCTCGGTCATGAAGGACTGGCAGAAGCGCATGACCTCGCCGTCGGACTTGCCCTTGGGGTCAAAGTCCGAGCCGCCCTTGCCGCCGCCCATGGGCAGCGTGGTGAGCGAGTTCTTGAACACCTGCTCGAAGGCGAGGAATTTCAGGATGCCGATGTAGACCGTGGGGTGGAGGCGCAGGCCGCCCTTGTAGGGGCCGATGGCGCTGTTGAATTCGATGCGGAAGCCGCGGTTCACCTGGAAGCGGCCCTTGTCGTCCTGCCAGGGGACGCGGAACATCAGGACGCGCTCGGGCTCGGTGAGGCGCTCAAGGATGCGCGCCTCCTCGTATTCCGGGTGGCGCTCAAGCACGGGAGCGAGCGACTCAAGCACTTCCTTGACCGCCTGGTGGAATTCAGGCTCGGCCGGATTTCTGCGAGTGACCAAATCCAATACATCTGTTGCGTACGACACGTTGCCGTCTCCTCATGGTTGGTGTTGCCGGCCGGCAGACCCGCCTGTCAGCCATTGATTACACATACAGGAACCGGAATGCCTTTTCCGGTTCGCCGCAGTTTACGATTTTTTCAAACCCCATGTCAAACCATCCGTTCTGGGGCTGTTTTGCCTATTTCAAGCGTATTTTTGGAATTATTGACAGAACGGCGCATGGCCGCCCTTTCCGGTTTTGCCCCTTTGTCTGTCTCATTATACGGCAATATTGCCGAATAAGAACAGAATATATGCCGCATTATTTCCGAATAACCCGATCATGCGTGGGCTTTTTCAGGGAATTTGGTGGGGTATTTTGTGTTAAATGCGGCAATTTTGCCGATTCTTTGGGTGGTTAAGCGGCACCGCGCCTTTGCCAGGATCAGGCACGTTGCCGGAACGCTTCCCCCCGTTGATCACCCGCGCGGAGTTAATATGACCACCGAATCATGTTATGATTTCTATTATGCCAAAGGCCCGCGCCGAAATGCGGGCGTCAGAAATGGAGGAGACTGTGGATTCCAAAAAAGGCTCCCGGCCGGGCTGGATGCGGCGGTGGATTCCGGAATCCATCTGCCTGATCATTGTGGCGGCGGCGGCGGTGTCCCTGGTGTGGCCCACGCTCACCCCCTTCGGCGGCAGGGTAGAGCAGCGCTTCTCCGTGGTGATGGCCGCGTTTCACGCGCCCATCATGTTCGCCCTCGGCCATGGCATGCGGGATTTTGGCGTCGGGTCCGTGCCCGAAATCAGGGAGTTCATCCAGCAAAATATTCCGGCGGTGGACCCGGCCAAGGTGCCGGAGGACATTGAAACCTGGCCAGTGTCCGACTCCTACCAGTTCATGCATTATTACCTGCTCTGGGCGATGGGGCTGATCTGGCGGCTGCTCGGCGTTTCCGCCCTCGCGATCCATGTGCTTTGCGCGGTGTTCTACGCCGCCACCATGCTCGCCCTGTACGGGCTGTTCCGTCTTGTCTCCGGCCGCGCCGCCAGCCTGGCCGCGGCGGTGTTCATGGCCGCGTCGCCCGCCTACCTGCTCTCGTGCCCCTCGCTGCGCGATTTCAGCAAGGCGCCCTTCCTGCTTGCGGTGTTCTTCCTCATCGGGCTGATGCTGTCCCGACGCCGCGGCCCGGTGGCCTTTGCGCTGCTGTCCGCCCTCACGGGGCTCGTGGCGGGGGCGGGCTACGGGTTCCGCCAGGATTTGCTGGTCACCGTGCCCGCCGCGCTCGCGGTGGTGCTGGTGTTCTCCCGCATCGACGCCACCGGCTTCTGGGAGCGCGCCGCGTGGCGGGGCGTGTCCGCGCTGCTGCTGGCGGGCTGTTTCTGCGCGGCGGGCATGCCCGCGCTGGTCGGGGTGGCGAAGGACAACGGTTCGGCGTCGGCCCAGGCCTTTGTGCAGGGCGTGTCCGAGACCGTCGAGAGCCGGATGGATTTCGGCAACGCCTCCTACGTCACCCATTACGAGTACAGCGACTTCTTTGACTTCACCGTGGTGAATTCCTTCGCGCGCAGAAGGGGCGAGATCGCCGAAATGCCCGGACACTTCAGCGCCGAGCACGGCCGTATGGGCAAGGAATGGATGAGGGAGGCGGTGCGCGCCTTTCCCGGTGACATGTTCGCCCGGGGGGTGAGCGCGGCGCTGATGGTTCCAAAACTGGCGGCGCTGTCCGAAATTGAGGTTACAGAACGCCTCCACGGCCCCAACAAGGACGCTGTGGAGAAACATTTGCCCCGCCAACTGCCCCTTGCCCGGCATTTCGACAAATACGGGCTGTATTACGCGCTGGCCGCCCTGGTGATCCTGCTGCTGCACGACCCACGCACGGGCGTGGCCGCCAGCCTGCTGGTGGTCTACTTCACGGCGTATCCGGGCCTGCTCTTTGAATTCAGGCACCTCTTTTACCTGAGCTTCGCGCCGTACTGGGCGGCGATGGCCCTGGCCGCCTGGGCGCTCCGCCGGACATTCCGGTTCCTGTTTTCCACGGGGGGCGCGCGTCCCGAGGAGCAGGATCCCCACTGGAGGCGTCCGGCGCGGCGGGCGCTTTTCGCCGCCGCGTGGCCCCTTGCGCTTGTCGCGGGACTCTATGGCGCCCAGGCCCTGCTGCGGGGCGCGCAGCGGGACAATGTGGCCGGCATGCTGGAGCGTTACCGCGCCGCAAACCTTGAACCCGTGGAGACCCTCGCCGAGCCCACCGAGGAGGGGGGCATGCTCATCCGGCCCGCCCACCCCCTGCCCAATTTTTACAACTGGGACTCGCTGCCCGCGTTTGAGTCGCTTGGCGAATACCTCGCCATCCGTTTTGAAAGGAACGGCGTGCCGCCCACGTTCCGGCTGGTCTATGAGGACACCGATCCGACCAACTTTTCCCAAACGGTGACCCCCCGGGTGGAGGGGATGCACCAGCACGGGGTGATTACCTCCTTCTTCCCGGTGTACTGCCTTGGCTGGAACGCCGGGTCGGGGTGGAACGCCCCGGACGCGCAGCGCGTCGCGCGGGGCAATCTCGTGGGAATCTCCATGTCCAAAAAGGATTTCGACTCCTTCCACGGGCTGTACCGCATGATCGAACCGGCCAAGTTCGACCTGTGGCCGTTCATCACCCTGCCGGAATCGGACAACAGTTTTGTGTTCTGCAAGCAGGGCCCCCAGGACCGCTTCCTGGAGGAACTGGTGGTGGGGCTGCTTGCGGCGCTCGGCGGCGGCCCGGACGCGCGGCTCCTGGGCTATATCGACCTGGCACGGCGCAATCCCGGCCACCAGGGCCTGCTGAACAAGGTGGAACAGTTTGCCAAGTCGGCCCCGGACCAGGAAACCGCCGTCAAACGCTGGCGCTGGATAGTGCCCGCCCTGCCGGAATGCGCCGGGGCGGCTTCGGACGACATAGAACAATTCGCCCAGGCGGCCTGGAAAGAGGGGGACCGCGCCGGGGAGCTTTCGAAGCGGCTGCTGCTGGCGGAATTGTGCCCGGAAAACCTGCTGAACCTGGGACGGGCGGCATACATGCTCGCGGAGGCGGGCCGATGGGCGGAGGCGGAACGGATGATCCGCAATGCCATCAGGGGCAACCCGGAAATCATGGCCAATGCGGACGCCCTGGAAGGCATGTACTCGCTCAAAAACGATCCCGGCGAACCGGCCGCCGCCTGGCGCGCGCTGGCCTCGGAACTTCCCTCGGCCCCGCTGCCGCGCATCCGCCTGGCGCGCGCGCTCGCACGCGGGGGCAACCGGCCGGAAGCCGCCGCCGAACTGGCGAAAGTGCCGGAAAATTCACTGTCCACACCGGCCCTGCGCCTTCAGCACGCATGGGTGGAAATGCTGCTGGGCAATCCGGCAAAAGGCCGGGAACGGCTGGAAAAGGCCCTTGCGGACGAGCCCTCCTCCTTCGGTTACGCGGCCGGCGCGCTGGGGGAGGCGGGGCTGATGATGGCAAAGGCGAAGAACCGGGACGGTGTTGAATACGCAAAACGCGCCGTTGAGGTGTGCGCCACGGACCTGTGGCACAAGGTGCGGCTGGGCGAGGTGTACCAGACCCTTGGCATGTTCGACGAGGCGCTCGCCGCCTACCGGGAGGTCATGCACGCCGCGCCCGAGTCGCCATTCACCGCCACCCGCATTGACGAGATTTGGCAGGCCCGCAACAAGCCGGTGGAACGGGCGGAGGAATGGCGGAAACTCACCGATTCCCTCCCGCAGGCGGCCGAACCCCGGCTCCGCCTGGCAAGGGCGGTGTGGGATTTGGGCGATTTGTCCGGTGCGGTGTCCACCTGTCAGGAAGTGCTGCGGGTTCATCCGGACCACCCGGAGGCGCTGCTTTTCTTCGCCGAACTGATGGCGGCGGGCGGACAGCCCGAATCGGCGGCGGCCCATGTGGAAAAGGCGCTCTCCCTCAAGCCGGAGCTTCGGCACCAGGCGGGCCGGGTGTATTTCGCCGCCACGGAGCGGGCGCTGAACAAGCAGGAATGGGACACCGTGCTGCGCTTCGCCTCGCGCGGCGCGGACATCCAGCCCGACAATCCGCTTTTTCCGGCGCGCATTGCGGCGGCAAAAGCCAAGCTGGACCCGAACGCCAACGCCACGGACGCGCTGACCACCCTGTACTACCAGCAGCCCGAATCCGGGACCGTGGCCGAACTGCTTGACCAGGAACTGGCCAGGCACGGCGGCGGCGCGAAACAAATCAGCGCATGGCAGTCCATTTCCAGGGCCGCGCCCAAGGCGCCGCTGCCCAGGGTTTATCTTGGAAGGGCGCTGGAGGCCTCGGGCGACACCGAAGCCGCAGTGGCATCCTTCATCGCCGCGCTGGAGCGCAAGACACCCATGCGCCCCGACACGCCCGCCTTCCGCCAGGCGGTGGCCGAACTGGCCGCCAGGGAAGAGCTTCAATGATCAATGGCGGCGGCGACAACGCTCCCGTCCGATTTTTGCCCAAGGGACAGGCGGGCGGAAGTGCTTTCGCGGCGGTGATGCTTGTTTTTGCAGCGGCGCTCCCGGCGGCCCCCCATTGCGCCGCCGCGCCACCCGACAAGACGGAGGCAGAGATGGCCCTGGTTGAAGTGGCCCCCGGCGGCACCCTGCCCCCGCCGGGACGGTATGTCTTTCTGAAGGGGGACACGCTGCTGCTGAACCCCTTTGGCGCGGACCCCGCCAGCAGGGTGCTTCCGGGGTCGGAAATGGCCGCGGTGCGGCTGGAGGGGGACGGGCGCGTGGAGGCGCCCGACGGCGCGCGGGGATGTTCCCGCGCGGTGGACCGCTCCGGGATGCACAGCCTTTTTCTGGGCGGAGACGGCATGTACGCCTGGCTGGCGGCCGACCGCGCGCGGGAGGACTACGGCGCGGGGATCACCCACCTGACCCTCGCGGACTACCCCTATTCGCCGGTGTTCCTCCGGCCCAACCTCAATTTTGAGCACATCATGAACGGGGTGGAAAAGGACTACGACCGTTCCATGGACAGCCCGCGCAGGGATCCGATGACCATCACGGCGGAGTCGGCCCGGTCCGTGCTGGTGCGCTGGCCCGCGGCCACCGCGTCATGGGGGCTCGAATGCGCCATGCGCTACACCCTTTCTGGGGACAACGCCGTGGACATGGAGTTTTCCGTGACCCCCCTGAAGGACGAGGCCCCCCTCGGTTATCTTGTTTTCATGTGGGCCTCCTACATGCACTCCGCGCTCGGCCGGGAAATTTATTTTCTCGGCGTCGAAAAGGGAAGGGAGGGCTGGGTCACCTTCGGCGCGGACCAGCCCGGAGGCGCGTATGATACCGGCACCATCGCCTTCCGGGGGGCCGAACCCCTCGCCTTTGAGACGGGCGCCGACATGTTCAACCTGGTGGAATCCACGGACAAATTCTTCACCCTTCCCGTGTACTACGGCCTTATTGACGGCAACATGATCAAGGATGAGCCGGGCGACACCACCGCCTTCATCATGATGTTTGACAATGCGGGGGACACCCGTTTTGCCATGTGGGACTGGGGGGGCAACCATCAGACCCCGGCATGGGACTGGCAGTTTGTGGTGCGCAACCCGGAACCCGGAAAAACCTACCGTCACCGGGCCAGACTGCTGCTCAAACCCTTTGTTTCCCATGAGGACATTATTGCCGAATATGAAAAATGGCGGGACACGCCCCCGGCCTCCTCAAACCCCGACAGCATGACGCCTTTTTCCTCTTTTGATTATCCAGTCATCTGGTCATCGCAGGAAAAATATTACGAGGATCTCACCCCCCTTGCGAACATCATCGCACAGGACGACCCGGACCGGGCGCTGGCCCTATACCGCCGGGTGGCGGCCACCTGCCACAGGCTCTCCGCCGCCGAATGCATTGACGAATGGTATCTGGGCAGGAACGATCCCGTCGGCCTGCTGTGGGAGTGGCGGGAGCTGACGGGCCGTTCGGATTTGGGCGAGACGGGGCTGGGACGCCTGGCCGCCGCATGGGAACGCCTGGGAAACTGGGCAATGGCCGCCGCCGTGTGGAGCGAGGCGGCGGAACGCCGTCCGTCCCACGCCCCAAGCGCCCTCAACGCCGGGCGCACCCTGCTTTGGGCCGGACAATATGAGGCCGGGACGGCGCAACTCGCCCGCGCGGCGAAGTTCGGCGGGGAGATTGCCGGATCGGCCGCCGACATCCTTGAGGGATGCGCGCAAAAGGCGGCGCGGGACGGTTATGACGGGGAGGCGGAGAAAATGCGCGCGCTGGCGGCCGCCATCCGGAACCGCGGGGAAAAGGCGGCCACCCCATGATTACCCTGGAAAAAACGCGGTGTTCAGCCGCCGTGCGATGGTTTCCAATCCTGTGCCTCCTGCTGTGCGCAGCATCCCATGCGGAGCCGGTGACGCTGACATTCAGCACCGGGGGCAACGCGACCGCCCCCTCCCCCGCCCTTTTTCCCCCGGCGGGCGGCTACCTGACCCTCCCCGGCGACACCCTGCTGCTCCAGGCCGTTCCCGCGCAGGGCGGCTCCCTGCTGTGGGAAAACGCCGCGCCTCTGGACAATCCGCGCGTTGCCGCCGTGCCTGTGCGGGGAGACGTGCGGGTTTCCGTCTCGGCGGATCCCGCCGGGCCGCCGTCCGGACAGGACGGGACGGCCGCGCATGCCGTAGCGCCCTCCGGCGCGACCCACCTTTTCATGGCCTCCGAAGGGGCGTACGCATGGTTTGCCGCGGACCGGCAGGCCGACATGCAGGGCGCGGGCATCAGCCACCTCACCAGCCTGGACGCGCCTTATTATCCGGTGTTCCAACGGCCCAACCTGAACTTTGAGCACATCATCAACGGGGCGGCGCGGGACAATTTCAGAGCCACCGACACACCCCGCAGGGATCCCATGGAAATCACCGTGGATTCGCCGCGCTCGGTCCGGGTGCGCTGGCCCGCGGCCACCTCAAGCTGGGCCCTGGACTGCGAGATGCGGTACACCCTGGCGGAGGGCGCCGCGGTGGACATGGAATTCTCCGTGGTTCCCCGCAAAAACGAGGCCCCCCTTGGATACATCGTGTTCATGTGGGCCTCCTACATGCACATCGCCAAGGGGCGCGCGCTGTGCTTTCCGGGGGTGAAAAACGGGCGGAGGGGCTGGGTGCGCCTGGGCGAGGATCTCCCCGGCGGCGGCTTTGAAACGGGGACCGTGGCCCATGAGGGGGAGGCGCCCCTTCCGGTGGAAAAGGGGGCGCAGTCCTTCAACATCACCACCCACGACAGCCTGTTTTTCACCGAACCCTTCTACTATGGAAAAATCACCGGGGATGTGGCGGAAAAAGGGCTGGAGGACACCCGCGCGTTCATCATGATGTTCGATCAGGCCGCGCCGGTGCGTTTCGCCCTTTGGAACTGGGACGGAAAACCGGAGTCGCCCGCATGGGACTGGCAGTTTGTCGTGCGCGACCCCGTGGTGGGGCAGAAATACGGCTACCGGGCGCGGCTGCTGGTGAAGCCCTTCACCAACGAGGAGGATGTGCGCGCGGAATACAACGCATGGGCCGCCGCGCCGGACAGGGAAGCTTCGCCCCCCCCCGTGGCCGGTGTTTCGGACCGCTTTCCCGTCATTCTTTCCCCGAGGGAACGGTATTACACCGACTGGATGCAGTATGCGCGGCGCATCGAGGCCGCCGCGCCGGACACGGCCCGGAAACTGCTCAGGTTCTCCCTTTCCGTGCCCGAACTCAAGCTGGCGGCGCTGGACGAAATCATTGCGCGCCGGGCCGCCGCGGACGGTTCCGCCGCATTGCCGGGGGAATGGCGGACTCTTCTCCTGGAGGGGCGGCTCGACCCGGAATGCGCCGCACGGTTCGCCGGGGAGCTGGCCAGGCGGGGCCTCGCGGCGGAAACACGCGCCGCGGCGGAAAGCCTCGCCGGGGAACACCCGGAGTATTCGGAACGCCTGAAAAACGCCCTTCTTTCCGCCTCGGAAAGCCTTGCCGCCTCGGGAAACGCCGAAGCGGCGGAAATATTCAAACACACCGCCGACGCCCCCCGGAGGGAAGCGGACGGCGCGGCCAACGGCAACCATAACGCGGCAGCCAACCCCGCCGCAGGAGCCCATTGATGGACATTAAAACCAAGCGCCGGATGGTGGCGATCCTGCAAATTCTGCATGACGCCGGGGAAAGCCTCGGCAGTGAGCGCATCGCCAAGGCGCTCGAACTCGCGGGCATCGAGCTCAGCGAGCGGGCGGTGCGCAACTACCTGGCCCAGACGGACGAGCTGGGCTGGACGGAAAACCTGGGAAGGCGCGGCCGCAGGCTCACCCACGGCGGGCTGTCGGAACTGGAGGGCGCCCTGGTGGTGGACAAGGTGGGCTTCATCGCCGCCAAGGTGGACACCCTCTCCTACCAGATGGATTTTGATCTCCAGACGCGCAGGGGCAAGATCATCCTGAACATCTCCACGGTGGCCCTGCGCGATCTCAAGCCGGCACTCGGCATACTGTCGGGCATTTTCAAGGCCCGCCTGGGCATGGGCCGCCTTGCCGCGGTGGGCCTGCCCGGGGAGAACATCGGCGGCTTCCGCGTGCCGCCCCAGTGCGGCGCCATCGGCACCGTGTGCAGCGTGAGCATGAACGGCGTGCTCCTGCACGCGAACATCGCCACCACCTCCCGCTTCGGCGGGCTGCTGGAGTTTCTCGACGGCAGGCCGCACCGGTTCACGCAAATCATCACCTACGACGGATCCTCCCTTGATCCGCTGGAAATTTTCATCCGCGGCCACATGACCGCCGTCGCAAAGGCGGCGGAAACGGGGAACGGCACCATCGGCGCGAGCTTCCGGGAGGTGCCCGCCGTCGCGCTGCCGGAGGTGCTTCGGATTGTGCGGGAAACGGAGGAGGCGGGGCTGGGCGGCGTGCTCGCCATCGGCAGCCCGAACCAGCCGCTGCTGGACATCCCCGTCGCCAGCGGGCGCGTGGGGCTCATTCTCGGCGGCGGGCTCAACCCCATCGCCGCCGTGGTCGAGGCGGGCATCCCCGTCACCAGCACCGCCATGAGCACCCTGTGCGACTTTGGGGAGCTGGCGGACTACCGCATGATAAACCTGGCCGGAAGGCTCTGAGCAACCGGACGAAAACGGGAACGAAAGGACGCGGAACCATGAACAGGCGTGAATTTCTGGGCGCGGGCGCGGGACTGGCCATGGGCGCCGCGCTGGCCCGCACCGGGGCGGCGCGGGAGAAGACGGTGCGTGTGGGCGTCATCGGCACGGGCAACCGGGGCAGGGCCCATGTGGCGGAGCTTTTGCGCATGCCCGGCGTGGAGGTGCCCGCCGTGTGCGATGTCATTCCGGAGGCGGCCGAGGCCGCGCGCGAACTGGCGCGCAAGGCCGGCCGGCCGGAGCCCGAGGCCCACACGAACGGCGAACTGGACTACCGGCGCCTGGTGGAGCGGGATGATCTGGACGCGGTAATCATCGCCACCCCGTGGAACTGGCACACCCCCATGGCGGTGGACGCGATGCGCGCGAAAAAATGCGCGGGCATCGAGGTGCCCGCCGCGGTCACCCTGGAGGAGTGCTGGACGCTGGTCAACACCTGCGAGGAAACCGGCACCCCCTGCATGATGCTCGAAAACTGGTCGTTCCGCCGGGACAACCTTGCGGTGCTGAACATGGTGCGCCAGGGGCTCTTCGGGGAGGTGGCGCACTGCCACTGCGCCTACGCCCACGACTGCGTGGCGGGATGGATGTTTGACGCGCAGGGCAACGACCGCTGGGGCGCAAAATTCATCGAAAAGAAAAACTGCGACCAGTACCCCACCCACAGCCAGGGACCGGTCCTGAGCTGGATGGACATCAACCACGGGGACGCCTATGCCACCGTGTCCTCCACCGCCACCGGCGGCTGGGGCATCAACGCCTATTTCCGGCGCGTCTTCGGTCCGGACCACCCCAACAGCACCCGCAAATTCGCCCAGGGGGACATTGTCACCTCCGTGGTGCGCACGCACAAGGGAAAGACCATCGTTATTCATTATGACATCCAGTTACCGCGCCCCTATGACAACCGCTGGCTGCTCCAGGGAACCATGGGCGTGTACAGCCACGAGCACAACGCCCTGTATCTGGAGGGAAAAAGTCCTGAGAACCACCAGTGGGAGCCTTTCGCGCCCTATCAGGACAAATATGACCACCCTTGGTGGAAAAGCATGGATGCCGATGCGGCCGCTTCGGGCCACGGCGGCACCGACAGCCTGACCCTCGGGCTCTTTATCAATGCGGTGCGGGAGCAGTCTCCCATGCCGGTGGACGTGTATGATTCCGCCACCATGAGCAGCATTGTGGGACTGTCGGAACTGTCCATCGCAAAAGGGGGAGTTCCCGTGGACTGCCCCGATTTTACCCGGGGTGCCTGGAAGACCAAAAAGCCCGCATTTGGTGTCTTTTAGCCAATACTTCATAGAATTCTCCGTTCATACCTACCAGTAGGTATGGATTTTCGGGGCGCGAAAAATTTTATCCGCCACATTACGCAATGCTATAATTCTGTGAAATTGCATTGGGTTTTGATTTAATTAACTGATTTCGTCCTTTGCACACTGTCCCATCGGCCCCCTCCGGAAGCGGATAAGAACGTGGCGGCAGTGTTTCGCGCGTCCGGTAGTTGAAAACAGGGTGTGCTTGTGCAGACAGGTGTGCTCAACCACAAAATAAAACGCAATGGAAAACACCAAACAGCCAGATATCACCACGGATGAGGCCCCCGCCATCCTGCGCATTGCGCGGCACGAACATGTGCTGACCGCACGGATTGACGACGCGAAATCCCAGGCGGAGGCGCTCCTTGCCAGGGCCCGGGAAAACGCCGCGCTCATTGAGCGCCAGGCGGCGGAGGCGCTGGAGGCGGAATTGGAGGCAATCCGCCGGGAGGCGGCCGTGAAGCGGTCGCAGCTGCGCGAGGCGGTGCTGGCCATTGCGGAAACCCACGCGCGCAACGAGGTTGATCGGGCCCGTCCCCTGGTGGGCGGGGTTGCCGCCGAGATGGCGGCCCTTGCGCTGCCCGGACCGGGCGGGGAGAACCGCTCATGATCAGCCCAATGTCGCGGGTCGAGATAATCTGCCTCCAGGGCGTCACGTCCGAACTGGTCGCCTTCGTCCAGGAGCAGGGGGTGCTCCACATACAGGACGTGCCCTCCGTTGTGGAGGGCGAGCCGGGCTTCCTCAACCCGCTCCAGCCGGGCGGCACCGCGCGCAAGGATCAGGCGCGGCTTGAGCGGCTGGAAAAAAGCCTCGCGGAACTGGCCCCGATGCTCACCTTCAAGCCGAACCCCCGCGAGGTCACCGGGGCGGCGGCGGCGCTGCGGGGCATCCCCCATGACAACTGGGAAAAGGTGGTGCGCGAGTGGAACCGGACGCTGCGCCCCCTGGCGCGCAGCCGGGTGAACCTTGAGGACAATGTCACCATACTGCGCCAGTACGCGGGCATGCTGTCGGCCCTGGCACCGCAGCTCGACAAAAGCCGCTTCCGCCTCGGCAGCGGGGCGCGCTTCATCCTCATCCCGTCGGGCCACCGCTCGAAGGGCCGGGAACTCAACGACCAGCTTCAGGAGAAATTCGGGCCGGGCGTGCGCTTTGTGCACGAGCGCCTTTCGCGCAGCCTGACCGCCGGGCTGGTGCTGTACCCCGAGGAGTTGGACGACGAGGTTGACACGGCGCTGCGGGATCTCGGCATCAGCCCCGTTGACAGTCCGGAGGCCCCGGTGAGGGGCATGTCCCTCGACGAGGCGTCGGCCAGGCTGAAGGAGCTGATTGCGGAGCAGCAAAAGCAGCTTGAGGAGACGCGGCACAACCTGAACCGCGTCTCCCGCAAGGAGGCCCCCCGCCTGCTCGCGTTGAAGACGGTGGTCGCCGACATGCTCGCCCGCCACCAGGTCGCGGCGGATCACATGGCCGGAAGCCAAATGATCAGCGTGATGCACGGCTGGATCCCCGAGGAAAACCTGGCCGCCTTCAGGGCGGCGCTCGCGGACAGGTTCGGCCCGAAGGCCTCCCTGAGCCTGCTGCCCCTGGACGGGGTGGACCCGGTGGAGGTGCCCACCAAACTGAAAAACAACTGGTTTGCGCGGCCCTTCGAGCTGCTGCTCCAGCTTTACCCGCCCCCCACCTACGGCTCAATCGACCCGAGCTGGTGGGTGGGCGTCTCCTTCGTGCTTTTCTACGGCTTCATCATGGCCGACGCCGTGTACGGCACGCTCATCCTGCTCATCGCCTGGCAGGTGCGCCGCCGCTTCGGCCATGTCCCCGTCGCCCGCCAAATCGCCCAGCTTGCGGCGTACATGGGAACGTCCACCATCATCTTCGGCGTGATCTTCGGCGAGTACATGGGCAACCTGGGCATGTATCTCTTCGGCATACAGCCCATTTGGATGCACCGCATTTCCGGGGTGATCATCCTCCTGTACATTTCACTGGTGGTGGGGATTGTGCATGTGGGGACCAGCATCCTTCTTGGCATCAGGGAGGCCTGGAAGCACGGGCACAGGGGCCATTTCTACGAGAAATGCGGCATGTTCTCCGCCTTCCTGGGCATGCTCACCGCCGTTTTCGGGGTGATGGGCCTCATTCCCGGCGGAACCACCCCCTCCGTCGCCGCGGGGATCGGCCTGATTCTGCTGGGCATCGCGCTGATGTTCGTGGGGTTGGGCAAGGGCGCCTTCATCCAGACCGTCGAACTGGTCTCGCTGGCGACCAACGTCATGTCCTATTCCCGTCTCATGGCCCTTGGCATGGCCTCCACCGCCCTTGCCGACGTGGGCAACCAGTTCTTCGAGCAGGGCGGCAACCCCTTCGTCGGGGCGGGCATCGACCTTCTTTTCCAGGTGCTGAACATCTGCATGGGGCTTTTCAGCCCCACGCTGCACTCGCTGCGTCTCAACTACGTCGAGTCGCTGCCAAAGTTTTACGAGCCCCAAGGATACAACTTTAAACCGTTCAGAAAGGAACTCCCATGGTGAAGATGTTGGGAACCGTCCGGATTGTGATGATCGTCCTTTCCGTGGCATGCATTATTTCGGCGGTGGCCGCGCCCTTCGCGCTGGCCCAGGCGCCCGAGGCCGGTGTGCACGGCGCGCCCGCGCCCGCAGCCAATGATCCGGCGTCCGGCCTGCGCATCGCGGGCATCGCCCTCGGCGCGGGCATCGCCCTTGCCGGCGGCGCCTACGGCACCGGCATCGTGCAGTCGGCGGTGTGCGCCAGCGGCATCGGCGTGCTCGCGGAAAAGCGCGAGATGCTGCCCCTGGTGATCATCCTGCTCGCCATCCCCGAAACCCTGGTCATTCTGGGCTTCGTGGTGGCCATCATGCTCATCAACCTCAAATAACCGGGAAGCCATGGGCACCGAGCATTTAATGCAGGCCATGACCGCCGAGGCGGAGGCGCAGTGCGCGGCCGTTCTTGACGCCGCCCGCGCCGGGGCCGAGGCGCTGGAGGCCGCCGCCCGGAACGCCGCGGAAGAGCGGCGGCGGACGGCGCTGGACGCCCTTTCCCGCCAGAACGCGGTGCTGGAGGCCCAGGCCAGGGACCGCGCCGAGGCGGAGGCGGCGAGAAACGCCTTTTCCGTGCAGGACAGGCTGGTGCGGGAGGCGATGGACCTCGCCGGCGGCCTGCTGGCTGAAAAGGCGCGGACGGACGGCTTCGGGGATGTTCTGGAAAAACTGGCGGCGGAGGCGCTGGCGCTGGCCGAACCCGGCTGCCCGGTGACGGTGCGCGTGCCCGCGCGCCACGCCGGACGCGCCGCCGCGGCGCTGCGCGGCGCAAACCGCGCCGACGCCCGGGTGGCCTCCGATGACGCCCCGCAGGACGGCGTGGTCATCGAGGCGGACGACGGATCCTTCCGGATATCGAACACGCTGTCCATGCGGCTGATGCAGCGCGCCCCCGAGGCGCACACCCTGGCGCACCTCCGCTTCTTCCCGAAAACGGGGGGCCGCACATGAGCGCGCGCCAAAACTACCTGATTTACCTTGACGCGCGGATTCACGCGCGCCGGGGCGACCTGCTCCCCGTCTCATCCTACGAGGAAATGCTGGCCTACAACGACATCGGCCTGGTGGTGAAACACCTCCTCTCCACCCCGTATGAGCGGGAAATCGCGGACGCGCTGCTGCACCACCAGGACGGCGACGCCGTCGAGGCGGGGGTGGGCAGGCATCTGGACCGCATCTTCAGGGAACTGATGCGGTTCGCCGCGCGCATGCCCGGTTCGGGCGGGGAGCTGGCCTTTTTCATGCGGCGCTGGGACCTGACGGCCATCAAGGCGCAGCTGCGCCGGGCCGCCCACGGCAGCGCGGGCATCTTCACCGATCTTTGCACGGGGCCGTCGCTGCCCTGGCCGCTGGTGGAAAGCCTCGCGGCCAGCGCGGGGCTGGAGGAGCTCGTGCCCCGGCTGCGCCTGCTTTTCCCGGACATATGCCGGGGGCTCCCCGCCATCCTGGAATCGGGCGCGGACAACCCGTCCGTGCTGCTTCAGGCCCTTGAGACGGAGCTGGACAACGCCTTCTTCGGGCGCTTCCCCCCCTTCGCGCCGCGGCGCGGCAACACCGGACGCGTCCTCGCCGAATACATGGCGCTGGAGGTGGACCGCATCAACATCCGCACGGCGCTGAGCGAGGTTTCCTGGAAGGCGCGCCAGGGCGAGCCGCCCCGCTGGCTGAAGGGCGGTGTGGTGACCCCGGAAATGCTGGACGCCATGCTTGCCTCGGGCTCCATGGAGGAGGCGATCATCATCCTGGAGTCCTCCCCCTACCGCGCCGTCCACCAGGTGTTCTACCACGCCGTGCTGCAGGGCCGCCTCTCCGGGCTGGACCGGCGTTTTGAGATGATTTTCGTGGAGAAGCTGCAAAAACTTGTCCACACCCGCCCCTTCGGCGGCGCGCTGTTCATGCAGTACGTGTGGATGAAGTCGATGGAGGCCGCAAACCTGCGGATTCTGGCGCGGGGCGCGGAGGCGCGCCTGCCCGCAGGCCGGATACGGGAAGAACTGATATATGTCTAACGTGTTTGCCATGGCCCGCGGCCCCCTGGCCATCCAGCTCGCGCTGGCGGGGCTGCGCGTGGAGCAGCCCGAACCGGGCGAGGCCGCGGAGGCCGCCTTGGACGGCGTGCTCCGCGAGCCCGGCGCCACGGTGCTCGCGGTGGTGCAGGACGAGTACCGCGCCCGGTTTTCTGAATGGTTTCTGGACCGGCTTCAGCGGCACAAGGGCCGCCCGCTGGTGGTTTACTGCCCGGACTACGCCGGGACCGACATCAACCCCGACGAATACATCAGCTCGATACTAAAGCCCGCGCTGGGCTTTGAAATCCGCCTGGAGTGATCAAAAGATGCCGCAGACAAACGACGCAATCACAGGTAAGCTTTCCCTCATCTCGGGGCCGATGATCGGCGCATCGGGCATGCTGGGCGTGTCCATGGGCGAGATGGTGCGGGTGGGCGAAATGGGCCTGATCGGCGAGGTCATCCGCATTGACCGCGACACCGTGTACGCCCAGGTTTTCGAGGACACCCAGGGCATGATGCTCGGCGAGCCGGTGGTCAGCCTCGGGCTGCCCCTTTCGGTCGAGCTCGGGCCCGGCCTGCTCGGCTCCGTGTTTGACGGCATCCAGCGGCCCCTCGAGTCGCTCCGCCTCCAGTCGGGCAACTTCATCTCCCGCGGCCTCACCGCGCCCGCCCTCGACCGCGCCAAAAAGTGGCGGTTCGTGCCCGCGGCAAAGGCGGGGGACGCGGTCACCGGCGGCGACATCCTGGGCACCGTGCAGGAGACGCCGGCCTTCACGCACCGCATTCTCGTGCCGCCGACGAAGAAGGGCGTGCTCGCCTCCGTGGCCCCCGAGGGGGACTACACCATCGAGGAGACCGTCGCGGTCATGGAAGGCGGCGAAAAACTGACCATGATGCACCCCTGGCCGGTGAAAAGGCCCAGGCCGGTGCTGCGCACCCTCCCGTCGGACCAGCCCTTCATCACCGGGCAGCGCGTGCTCGACTGCGTGTTCCCCATCGCGCAGGGCGGCGCGGCGGTGGTGCCCGGCGGCTTCGGCACGGGCAAGACGGTGGTGCAGCAGACCCTGGCGAAGTTCTGCAACGCCGACATCATCGTCTACGTGGGCTGCGGCGAGCGCGGCAACGAGATGGCCGACGTGCTGGACGACTTCCCGAAACTCACGGACCCGAAAACGGGCGACTCCCTGATGAACCGCACCATCCTTGTGGTGAACACGTCGAACATGCCCGTGGCCGCCCGCGAGGCGTCGGTCTACTCGGGCATCACCCTGGCGGAATACTACCGCGACCAGGGCTTCAGCGTGGCCATCATGGCCGACAGCTCCTCCCGCTGGGCCGAGGCGCTGCGCGAAATCTCGTCGCGCCTGGAGGAGATGCCCGGCGAGGAGGGCTACCCCACCTACCTGTCGGCGCGCATCGCCGAATTCTACGAGCGCACCGGCCGCGTCGCCTGCATCGGCACGCCCGGGGACGGCGGGCCGCGCACCGGCTCCCTCACCCTGGTGGCCGCGGTTTCCCCGGCGGGCGGCGACTTCTCCGAGCCCGTGGTGCAGAATTCACTGCGCGTGGCGGGCGCATTCTGGGGCCTTGACGCGGCGCTCGCCTACCGGCGCCACTATCCGGCCATCAACTGGAACATCAGCTACACGCTCTACCTTGAGATGCTGGACCCGTGGTTCCGCGCGAACGCGCCCAAGGGCTGGATGGAGAACCGCCAGCGCATGATGGAGCTGCTCCAGCGCGACTCGGAGGTGCAGGAAATCGTGCAGCTTGTCGGCCCCGACGCGCTGCAGGACTCGGAGCGGCTCATTCTGGAGACGGGCCGCATGCTCCGCGAGGTCTTCCTCCAGCAGAACGCGTTCTCGGACAACGACGCCTTCAGCAGCCTGGAAAAGACCGGCGGCCTGCTCGGCGTGCTCCTTGAATTCCATGATCTGTGCCACAAGGCGCTGGAGCAGGGCGTCACGCTCAACCGCCTGTCCGCGCTGCCCGTGCGCGAGGACGTGGCGCGCCTGCGCAACCTGTCAAACGACGATTTCGCCGCCGGAATGGCGGCGGTGGCCGAACGGATGCGCGCCGACATCGCCGGCGCCGCCACGAAGAAGGGATGACGACATGACCACCACCTCCACGGCCGGCGCGGCCGCCCCCCGTGCCGAATTCTGGGATTTGACCTATGTGACGGGGCCGCTGGTGTTCCTGAAAAACGGCGGACGCTTCCCCTCGGGCGCGATTCTCGACCTCACCCTGGCCAGCGGCGAGGTGCGCCAGGGCCAGGTGCTGGAGGCCAGCACCTCCCACGCCGTGGTGCAGGTGCTCCAGGGCACCCAGGGCGTGGACGTCAAGGGCGCGTCCGTCTCGCTGAAGGAGGAGTCCGCCGCCATCGGCGTCTCCACCTCGCTGCTGGGGCGGCGCTTCAACGGCACCGGCGTCCCCATTGACGGGCTGCCCCCCGCCGTGGTGGACAAGCAGCTCAACATCAACGGCTCCCCGCTCAACCCCGTGGCCCGCGAGAAACCGAGCGACTTCATCGAGACCGGCGTCTCCGCCATCGACGGGTTCAACACCCTGGTGCGCGGCCAGAAACTGCCCATATTCTTCGGTTCCGGCATGCCCGCGAACGAGGTGGCCAACCTCATCGTGCAGCAGGCGCGCACGCGCGGCGACTCCGAGCAGTTCGTCGTGGTCTTCGGCGCCATGGGCATCACCGAGCGCGAGGCGAACTACTTCATGCGCGCCTTCGACGAGGGCGGCCAGGGCGGGCGCGTGGTCGCCTTCATCAACAAGGCCAACGACCCCGCCATCGAGCGCCTCTTCACCCCCCGCTGCGCGCTGACCGTGGCGGAGTACCTCGCCTACGAGCACGACTACCAGGTGCTGGTCATCCTCACCGACATGACCAGCTACTGCGAGGCGCTGCGCCAGGTGTCGAGCGCGCGCGAGGAAATCCCGGGCCGCCGCGGCTATCCGGGCTACATGTACACCGACCTTTCCACCATCTACGAGCGCGCCGGGCGCATCAAGGGGCAGAAGGGCTCCGTGACCCAGATGCCCATGCTCACCATGCCCGACGACGACATCACCCACCCGATTCCCGACCTCACCGGCTACATCACCGAGGGGCAGATCGTGCTGAGCCGCGCCCTGCACCGCCAGGGCGTGTTCCCGCCGGTGGACGTGATCCCCTGCCTGTCGCGCCTGATGAACAACGGCATCGGCGAGGGGCGCACCCGCGCCGACCACCGGCAGGTGGCCAACCAGCTTTACGCCGCCTACGCGCAGGGCCGCGACGTGCGCAAGCTGATGACCATCATCGGCGAGGACGCGCTGAGCGACCTGGACAAGAAGTACCTCCAGTTCTCCACGCGCTTTGAGCGGGAGATGATCGGCCAGGGCTGGATGCGGCGGACCATCGACGAAACCCTCGACTGGGGCTGGAAACTGCTCTCGCTCCTGCCGCGCGGCGAGCTGACGCGCATCGACACCGAATTCGTGGACAAACACCACCGCCCCGAGGAGCCGGTCGCCCGCGCGACGGACGACACGGACGAGGCGGTCCTGTAAACCGGGAAAACACGCCCCATGAGCATGGAAAACATCAAACCGACGCGCATGAACCTGCTGAGCCGGCGGGGCCAGATAAAACTCGCCAGCGACGGGCTCACGATTCTCAGGGGCAAGCGCGAGGCGCTGCTCAAGGAGCTTATCCGGCGCGCGCGCATCCTGCGGGACAAGCAGGCCGCCATGCAGCGCAACGCCCGCGAGGCCGCCGCGTCCCTGGCGATGGCCCGGGCCGTCCGGGGCACCGCCGAGGTCGCCTCCATTGTGGGCGCGGGACGACGCTCCCTCCAGGTGGCGGTGAATTTCGAGGCCATCTGGGGCCTGCGCCTCGGCTCCCTCTCCCACGGCGGGCTCGTGCGCGCGCCGGGCGAGCGCGGCGTGAGCCGGATTGACTATTCCACCCACGTCTTTGACGCCGCCGCCGCCGCCGAGGCGCTGGTGGAGCAGATTTTCGAGTGCGCCCCCCTCGAGCTCCAGGTGCAAACCCTGGGCGGCGAGGTGCGCCGCCTCGGCAGGCGCATCAACGCCATCGAGGAATATCTCATCCCCCGCCTGCGCGAGGAGATCGGGTTCATCACCCGGGTCCTTGAGGAGCGGGAACGCGAGGAGCGCTTCCGGCTCAAGCGGGTCAAGCGCAAAAAATCCCGGAAAAGCACGGAGGGCGCGGGCGATGCCGCTGAGTGACATACTTCACAACCGCGTCATAAAGATGGAGGTGCGCTCCCGCCGCAAGGCCCACGCCGTCGAGGAGCTGGTGGACCTCCTCATCGAGGCGGGCGACCTGCCCATGTCGCTGCGGACGCACGCGCTCCAGATCATCGCGGAGCGGGAGAAAATCATCGGCACCGGCATGAACCACGGCGTGGCCATCCCCCACGGATCCACCGACCGCATCGACTCCATCATCGGCGCGCTCGGCATTTCGCGGGAGGGGGTTGACTTCGAGTCCAGCGACGGCGAGCCCGCCAGGATCATCATGCTGCTGCTCATACCCCGGCGGAGCTTTCAGGAGCACCTCAGGGCCATGGCGGCCACCGCGAAACTGATGCGGCAGGAGCAGGTCCGCAACGACATCATCAACGCGGACACCCCCGGCGGGGTGCTGGAAATCATCGAGAAGGCCGAGGCCGAAGACGAGGAAAAACGCTGATTCCGCCCGCCCGGCCTATTCGTTTTGGAAGACGGTCCCCTTGGGCACCAGCGGCTCCAGCGCGTCGGGGTTGATTGGACTGGCCACCCCGGCGGCCTGGCCCGCCCAAAATTCCGCCCACCCCTTTCCGTCCCCGAATTCCACCTTGTTTTCAGGGGTGCCCCATATCACGGACAGGGAGGCAAGGCAGGAGTTTTCCACGCGCGGCTCGTAATGCCCCGCCCCCTTGATCAGCGCCGGGGTGGCCTCCCTCAGCCCCAGCAGACCCAGGGCCTTCGCCGCGGCGATGCACACGGGAATTTCATGGTCCAGCAGGCCCCTTGCCACAAGGGCCGCCTTGTCCCGCGCCCCGGCGCGGCCCAGCAGCTCCATGCACGCAGCCCGCACCCCGGCATCGGTGCTTGCCGCATGCTTTTCCAGCAGCGGGACGGTCCCCTCCGGGTTAATCTCAAACATGACGCGCAGCACTTCGGCCTGGTAGGGCACGGAAATGTCGTCCAGGAGGTGGGCAATGTAGCGGAACACGTCCATCTCGCGGGAAAGGCGCAGCAGCTCCTCGCGGCCGTCCCTGCGCACATCGTCGAAATCGGTGTGGTAGAGCTTTTCCATCGCGGCGTCCACTTTCGCCCGCTGCGGGGCGGTGAGGCCGGTCTTTTCAATAAGCTCCCTGTCGCGCTGTTCGGCGGCAAGGCGGGCCTCCTCATGGTTATAACCGCCGTCCTGGTCGTTCTCCTCCACCGCCGCCACCTCGTCCTCGCGGATGGTGACTTTGCGGCCGCCCACCCTCAAAATGAGCATGCCCTCCGACTTGCCCTCCAGCCTGCCCGTCACCACGGAGTCGTTTTTCAGGTAAAACGTGTCCGCCGCCGCGTTGGGCGCGTCAAACAGCGCCGCACAGGAGACGGCGGCCATGAGCATCAACGCCGTGCGCCTCGCGGCGCCGCAAACAACAAAACCCATCATGCATTCTCCCATATGAAGCATTCCCCCCCCGCCGCAACATTCACCGGGCGGGGCGGCACCAAGGGCACACGCGCTTCCCTCCCCCCGTCCGGGGGTCAATCCGGGGGATGATGAGGCGTCCGCGGGACTCAGCCGCCGCTTTCCGTCTCCATCGGCAGCACCTCATACACCTGCCGCGCAAAGAAAACCTGGGACGGATCGTTTGGCGACCAGAACTCACGCACCCGCTTGTCATAAAGCAGCGTGAAGGCCTCGCCGGAGTCGGGGCCCGCCACGAGCACGCCCAGGTCCGGGCAGATGACCGCGCCGCGGATGCGCATCTTGCCCTCGGTGTAGGACTTGTGGCGCGCATAACTGCGCGTGATTGTGAAGATGGCGTTGTTCGAGTAGAGCAGCCCGTCAAAGAGCCATGTGCTGTTGCGCGATGTGCGGGACATCTCGTCATCCCACCAGATTTTCCGGAGCTGGTCCTCGCTGAGCCAGTTTCCGTCCGGGTTCATGAAGTGGTAGGCCGCCCGGTCTAGGATGCTGAGCGGATACCCCTTGGCGATTAGCTGGTCGCGCAGCTTCTTGACGGTGTTTCCCGACTCGTCGTACTTGACGGCGTGCTCCTCGGAGGGCTTGGTGTACACGTAGATGTTGTTCGGCTGGCTGTCCTTGAGCCCGTAGAAACGGGGCACATAATTGGGATCCGCCACCGCCTTTTGCAGCTCCAGATTGTTGAAAAGCATCAGCTCGGAGGTGGTGAAGGAGTACTGCTGCCCCTGGCGGGGGGTGCCGTCGGAATGCTTCGCCTGGATTTCTCCCGCGTCCGTGACCCCCTTGTCAAAATAACCGATGTTCAGCGTCTCAGTGACGCCGGTGCTGCTGTTTTTCACGGAAACCGACTTGTTGGCCGTGCGCACGTCTATGCTCTTGGAGGAGTCGGGGAATTTTTCCGTCTGCCAGGTGGTGTTCTTGCCGCGGACGGTGAGGTAGTCGCCCATGAGCACGCTGCCGCCCGTCACGATGGAAAGCCCGTTCCGGGTGCCGTCCGCCGCCTGGCCGAACTTGTTCGGCGCGTCGGCGTAGGTCACGTCCCCGACAATGTAGGTGTTGCCCTTGACGAAGATCTGGCCCCACCCCCTGACCTTGCCGCGGATCACCAGGTCGCCGTTCACGGCGACCTCGCCGTTCAGGACAATGGGGTTTGCCGCCGTGCCCGTGAGTATCAGGTTGCCGTTGTAGGCGCCCGTGGAGGAGAGCTGGCCCAGCGCGCCGTTCGATGTGGCGGGAAGCCCCGTGCCGGTGTAGGCGTTGCCGGCGGGCACGCCGTAGGCGACGCCGCCGGTGATCGAGCCGTTCAGCGTGTCGGCAATCGTGTGGAACTCGGAATCATCCACATAACGGTCCCCGTCGGCGTCCTCAAAGGGCGCGGGGAAGGTCTTGGGCAGGGGCCCGTCCGACATCAGCAGCGGATCCTCCGGATAGTCCTTGTACAGGTTTGCGAACTGTTCGGGAACCCCGTCTGAGCCGACGGACGCCACCTTGAGGGGGATCTTGGTCATGGCGCCGGTGGAGGACTGGTTGACTTTCCCGTTCGTTGTGTCGAATTTGTAGGCGTCAAGCAGGGTGTCGTTCGCCTGCACCTGCGCGGTGGTCATGAGCGAGCCGTTTTCATTGTAGATGTTGCCGCGCGTGTAGATGGTGCCGGCGGTGTAGGAGTCCGCGCTGGTCCGGCGGAAGAGGAGCGCCTCCAGGGTGGCCACCTTCACCCGGTCAAAGGTGCCGTAAAGGTCCGGGTTGGTGTTGTACTCCTGGTCCAGGTTGCGGAAGGAGGCGTGGCACAGGATGCAGTTGATGTTGTTCGCCAGCACCGCGTAGTCGTAGCCCGAGAAGGGCGTGCCCGAAACGCGCACCGTCTGGCGGGCCGTCTGGCGGGCCTCCCCGGCGCGGGCCGACGCCGTGATGGTGAGCACCGTGCCGGACAGATCATCCGCGCGGCTCATGGTGACGCCCGTCACCTCCAGTTCGCGCGCCTCGTCAAGGACCACCGGGTCCGCCTCGTCCACCACCGTCGTGGACCCGTTGTTGGGCAGCACGTCGTTGATGAACACGCGGTAGGAGGCCAGGTTGCCCGTGGTGTTCCCGTTGCCGATAACGTACTGGTTCCAAATCTCCTCAATGCCGATGTCAATCCCGGCCTTGCAGGCCTCCTCCAGCGAAAGCTGGGTCTGGGCGAGATCGGTGTCAAACTTGGACGAGGTGGCCTGGCGCGTCACCAGCAGCACCGCGCCGAGAATGACAATGGTCGCGATGACGGAAAGCAGCAGGGCCATGCCCCGCTCGGAATCGCCGCGTCTCTTCATGGGTGCCTTGTCTCCTGTGTTATCGAAACGCTCCGGCGGCTTGGCGGTGCCGGGGCGTCAGTTCATCAAGAAAATGTTGCTCGAAGTCTCATAGCGCAGCAGCCGTTCCTTGTCCGGCTCCAGCCGGGTGGTGGCCACCATGGTCACCCCAAGGGTGGACCCGTCCGCGGAAAGGGTGAAGGTGACGTCGGCGAGGCTGCTCGCGCCGCCCATCACGCGGGTTTGGCCGTTTTCGACAATCACAAGCCGCCTGTCCAGCACGCCGTTTTCGTTGAGGTCCTCCCCCGTGTCCAGCACCGAATTGCCGTGCTCCCCGTGCTCCAGCCCCGTGGCGGCCAGATCCTCGGTCTCAAAACGCACGGTGATGACAGGGGAGAAGTTGACGCGGGTCATGTCCGTGGGCACGACATAGGTGATCCGGTGGGGGTCCACCACCCTCAATTCCTCGGCTTTGGCGGGCAGCACCAGCCCGGGGGCGGCGCGCTTGACCGCCATCTGCACCTGTGTGCTGAGATCGCGCATCGCGTCGCGCGTGTCCTGCTGGAGCCTGGCCATCTTCTGGTTCAGGCTCACCGACTTGTGCGACGACTGGAAGGCCACAAGGCCCAGCATGCTGATAATCACCATCAGCGACGCGGACACCACCAGTTCAATCAATGTGAACCCCATGTTGCTTTTCACGCGCATAACGGGCCTTCCGCTCCTCATCGGTCCGTGACCACCGTGGTCAGTTCCGTCTGGTAGGTGATTCCCCGGGGCCCCGTCCAGGTGGAGGTGACCGTCACAAAGACCGGATTGGTGTTTGCGTCCAAAATCGCGGAGGCATTGGCGGGATTGCCGTTTCCGTCCTCAAAGGTGATGGTGTAAACCTGGTCCCGGAGCGAGTAAAAGGACTCAAACGCGGCGCGCTCCGTGCCGCTGAGCGCCTCCACCTCCTCCCGATCCTCCGGAAAATTGTCCACCCACTCCATGAGCAGGCAGGGAAAACGCGGCTCGTCCGCCGGGCAGGCGTCGGTGGGCACGCCCAGCATCGCCACCTGGCGCAGGGCGGACACGATGGCGCGGCAGTCGTTTTGCGCCACACCCCGCTGGTTTTGAAGATTCATCACCCCGTAACTGTAGGCCAGCCCCTGGGCGGTTATCCCCAGCACCACCACAAATATGCCCATGGCAAACACAATCTCAACGAGACTGAAGCCCCCATTGGATCCGCCCCGCCCTTTATTTTTTTCCCTCATTCGCATGCAATGCTCCCGCCGTTGCTGTCATTGTTCTTCCCCCTTTCAACAACGACCGCACGGATTGTCATCCAACTTATTCCTCTTACTTCCAACTATAAAATTATACCATGCATCAACTTTTTTTCACACTTTTCTTTTCTATTGTTGTAATCCAACTTGTTGGATGTTGTAAGTAAAAGGTAAAATGTGCGTGGAAATCATGGACAGACAACACACAACCACTGAAAATCCGCCATCCCCCGGAAATCTTGCCTTCCGGATGGCCAAATGGGCCGCCATACTGGCGGCCGCCGGATGGGTCTGGTTTGTTGTCTTTTTCTATATGATAAGGTTTTTGGCCGCGTTTCACGCGGCGGGACCGGCGGGTGTGGCGGGACTTAAATAGCCGTCACAACGCCCGAGGAAACCGGTTGTGCCCAAAACAGTGAAACCCAGCCTTCCCCTGGATGACGAGCCTTTTTTCCAGCCCATGAGCCGGCGTGTGATCGCCCGCGTGGAGCAGTATGTCTACCACCGCCAGTATGACGCCCGGCAGATCATCTATTTCCCGGACGACCCCTGCGACTACGCCTACTGGGTCCGGGAGGGACGGGTGCGGGTGTGCCGCGCCCTGGGGGATGGCCGGGAACTAACCTTCCGCCACCTGACCCGCGGGGACATGCTGGGGGATGAATGCCTGCTGGACCGGCCAAAACGCATCGATTACGCGGAAACACTGGAACCAAGCCTGCTCTGCCTGATGCGCACGGACGACCTGCGGCGGCTGGCCCGGGACGAGACGGAGTTCTGCCTGGCCGTGACCCGGCACCTGACCCGGCGGCTCCTGAACCTGGAGCAGGCTTTCCTGGAGACGGTCACCCTTTCCGTGCGCGCGAAAGTGGCCGCCGCCCTTCTCCGCCTGAGCCGCCAGGAAGACGGCGACGGGGCATTGCACCTGCGGGTCACCCACCAGGAAATCGCCAACATCACCGGGGCCACCCGGGAAACGGTGACGGTGGTGCTCCATGAATTCCGTGATTCGGGCCACATCACCCTGGGCAACCGCCGCATTCAGGTGCTTTCGCCCGCCGCCCTCCACCAGATTTCCCTTTCCTGACCCCGCACAAACCGCCCCGCAAAATCACCCTATCCGCGCGGCTGTCCAGGTGGTATAATGATTAATGGTCGGCGTTTGTCTGGCATGATTTTATATTCCCATGGTTTGGCCGCAGGGGAAGGCGGAAAGCGGCGTGGCGTGAATCAGGAGGCCGGACTGCCATGCAAAACGTGCTGAGCATACTTTTGGCCGGTGGGGCGGGGGAACGGCTCTATCCGCTGACAAAAAACCGCGCCAAACCCGCCGTTCCCTTCGGCGGCATGTACCGCATCATTGACTTCACCCTGTCCAACTGCGTCAATTCGGGGTGCCGCCGGGTCATGGTGCTCACCCAGTACAAGTCAAATTCGCTGGCCCGCCACATCCGCTGCGCATGGAACATCATGCACTCCGAACTGGGGGAATTCATCGAGATCATCCCCCCGCAGATGCGCGTCAACAGCAACTGGTACCTGGGCACGGCGGACGCCATCTTCCAGAACCTCTACTCCATCGACCAAAACGGCCCCCGCGACGTGCTGATCCTGTCGGGTGACCACATTTACAAGATGAATTACATGAAAATGGTGCAGGCCCACCGGGAAACGGAGGCGGGACTGACCGTCGCCGCAATCGAGGTTCCCGTGGGGGAGGCCTCCCGCTACGGCATCTTTGAGGTGGACCAAAGCGGCAGAATTCTCGGTTTTGAGGAGAAGCCGGACCATCCCAGGCACCTGCCGGGAAACCCGAACCTCGCCCTGGCCTCCATGGGCATTTATGTCTTCAACGCGGACCTGCTGCGCAACACCGTTACGGAAGACGCCCGCAGGACGGGTTCCAGCCACGACTTCGGCAAGGACATCATCCCCCGGCTTGTGGCGGGAAACGCCGTTTTCGCCTACAAGTTTCAGGATGAAAACAAAAAACACGCCAAATACTGGCGCGATGTGGGCACCATTGACAGCTACTGGGAGGCCAACATGGACCTGGTTTCCGTGGACCCCCAGTTCAACCTCTACGACAAGGCCTGGCCGCTGCGCACCAACCTGCCCATGCTCCCCCCGGCAAAATTCGTCTTTGCCGAGGTGGGCACCCGTTTCGGCGTGGCGATGGACTCCATCGTGAGCCCCGGCACCATTGTCAGCGGCGGCACCGTGGACCGGAGCGTGCTTTCCCCCGAGGTGCGCGTCAACTCCTACGCGAATGTGGTGGAATCCATCCTGCTGGACGGGGTGGATGTGGGGCGGCACTGCCGGATCCGCCGCGCCATCATCGAGAAGGGGGTGCGCGTCCCCGAGGGCGCCACCATCGGATACGACCTTGCGGAGGATGCGAAACACTTCCGGGTCACCCCGCGGGGGATTGTGGTGGTTGAGTCTTCCGACAAAATCCCGGCGCGGGGCTTTTCCGTGGTGTGACGCCTAGGCCATGATTCCCGCGCCGTCCACGGGGCGCGACATGATGACCTCGCCGGTGATTCCCGTGGCGGCCCGGTAATCCTCCAGCAGTTGGGAACAGAAGCCGCCCACCGCGTCCGCCGCCACCAGGCTGATGGTGCAGCCGCCGAAGCCCGCGCCGGTCATGCGCGCGCCGAAGCAGCCCGGCAGGCTCCGGGCGATGGCCGTCATCGTGTCCAGTTCGGCGCAGGTCACGGCATAGTCGTCCCGCAGGCTGTGGTCCGACTCGGACATGAGCGCGCCGAGGAGCACCGTGTCCCCCGCGCGCATCGCCGCGCAGGCCCGTTCGGTGCGGTCGTTTTCCGTGATGACATGGCGGGCGCGCAGAAACGCCACCGGTTCCATGGACTCCCGCGCCGCCTCAAGCTGCTCCAGGGTGTAGTCCCGGAGGTGCGTGCCGGCGCCGCCCACGGTCTGAAGCGCCCTGACCGCCGCGCCGCACTCGGCCACCCGCTCATTGTACTTTGAGCTGGTCAGGCCGCGGGGGACCGCCGTGTTCGCGATGACAAAGAGGGCGTCCGCAAAGGCGATGGGGATCAGTTCGTGCTCAAAGGTGCGGCAGTCGAGGAACAGGCCGTGCCCCGCCCGGCCGCAGCGGGAAATAAACTGGTCCATGATGCCGCTGTTCAGGCCGAGGAAAATGTTCTCCACCCGCTGGCCAAGCCGCGCCCCCTCCGGCCCGTCCAGGGAAAATCCGCCGAAATGCTCAAACATGCACAACGCCGCCATCTCAAGCGCGGCGGAGCTGCTCAGCCCGCAGCCCAGGGGAACGTCGCCCTCAATGACCAAATCCGCGCCGGAGGGGGTGATGCCGAGCTTGAAGAGCTCGTCCGCCACCCCCACGATGTAGTCAATCCACGGCTCGTCCTGGTTGCGCCGCCGGTCCCCCAGGGACACCGTCACCTCGCGGCCCAGATTTTCGGCGCGCGCGCAAACCATGCCGTCGGCGCGTCGGCGCGCCGCGATGGCCGTCTCGCGCTCGATGGCCATGGGAAGCACAAATCCGTGGTTGTAGTCGGTGTGCTCGCCGATGATGTTCACCCGCCCCGGCGCGCGCACCACCACTTCCGCCCCGCCCCCAAAACGCTTCTCAAAAGCGGCAACTATCCCGTTTCGTGAAATTGACACGGCCCCGTCTCCTGATGGTTTGCCGCGTAATTGCGGAAAACCGGGAGAAAGCATACCCCATTTCGATTCCGCGCCGCCATAACACGGCGGGGCCCCGGAACTCCGCCGCGCCCGTCAAGTCAGCCCGGCTGCTTGTTTTCCTCCCCGGCGGCGGGTTCAGGGGCCGCTTCAGGGGCCGTCTCGGCCGCCGCTTCAGGCGCGGCGTCCGCCGGGGCGTCCGCGGAGGCCCCGGCTCCGGGGGGCACGGTTTCGCCCGGAACATGCCCGGGGAATTTTTTGTCGTCGTGGCAGACCGTGCAGTCCGGCGGCGCGCCCAGCCCGTTGGGATGGCAGGCCTCGCACTCGTTGTCCTTGTGCGCCTCGTTGAACACAAGCCCGGCCTTGGCGTGGTCGAAATTCTCCGGCAGCCAGCCCGACTCGTGGCAGTCGCCGCAGGCCTTTTTGCCGATGGCGAACTTGCCCTCCTTGTGGCAGTCCCTGCAGCCCACCCCGGCGTGGTAGGGCTTGAGCATGAAGGGGGTGCGCTTGTTGTGGTCAAAGGGCTCCGCCTCGCGGTCCATGTGGCAGACGGTGCAGTCGCCCTGCGTGTCATGGCACTTCTCGCAGTCCTCGTGGGGGTCCTGGCGCACGTGCTTCTGCGGCCCCGCCGAATCATGGCAACGGCTGCAGTTTTCCTTCTGGTGGCAGTCCACGCAGCGCTTGCCGAAGAGGTCCACATGGTCCTTGTGGAAGAAGGTCACCATGGTCCCGTCCTCAAGTTCGGGCGTGGGGTAGACCTTTTTCTCCGGCACGCTCACGTTGGGATGGAGCCTGCCCGTGATGTCCGTGGGATCAATCTTGACATCAACCGTCTCCGCCGTCCTCTTGGCATGGCAGAAAATGCACGCCGTGTCATGGCTCCATTCCCGGTGGCACGACAGGCACTGCCGGTGGTAGGCGCCCTTGAGCCCCGGCTGCCGGAGGTTGGCGGGGTCCGTGTCCACCGCATGGCAGTTCTGGCAGGCCACAATCTCGCCTTCCTTCCCGTGGTGGTGGCACACGCCGCACCCCTCCCCGAGATCGCCCATCTGGGCGTGCAGGCCGTGGGGGAACACCACCGGAACATACAGCTCCGAAAGCTGGTCTATGACGATGACCTCGGGAACCTTTTCCACTTTTTCGTTGAGGTCCTCATGGGCGCGGGGACGGCGGCACATGGAGTTTGGCAGCAGATCGTCCATGCTCGGGCTGCTGGTGCGGTGGCAGGGGGAGCATTCCCCCACCTCGTCGGCGGTCATGGGCTGGGCGCCCTCCGCCCCTTGCGCTTTTTCCGCGGCGGCCGGGTCGGCGCCGGGTTGTTCCTCCCCGAAAAACACCAAGGGGGTCAGGGTCACGGCAAGGAGCAGCACGACAACGGGTATTATCCTGTTAAGCGACATTTGACTTGACCCCTTCCAGCCGGGACTGCCGCCCGGCCTCCGCCTGTTCCCCCTCCGCATGCTCTTCCGAGGGAAGCACGGGAAAAATGGTCACACACACGCGGTAGGCCAGGACAAGCGCGGCGATGAGCCCCGCCGTGACCAGTATTTCCGGAATGCTGGGAAAGTAGCGCCCCTCGGCGTAGGGCGGCCTGAAGGCCACCAGGAACACGTTTATCCGGTTCACAAGCACGCCGAGCACGACAAGGCCCGACGCCGCAAGCAGCCCCAGCGGGGACCGCCGAATCTCGGCAAAGAGCAGCAGCACAAAGGGCAGCAGCACGCCTCCGCACATCTCCAGCAGGAACATGTTCCCCTCCAGCGTCCCCGCAAACACCGCGCCGGCCTCCTCGCGGACGAGCAGATCCGTCATCTTGGCCGCGCCGTAAATGCCCAGAAACACCGCCACAAAGCGGCTGTAGTCGAAGAGCACCCGCGTTTCGGGGCGGCGGCGGAAGGTCCACGACGCAAGGAGCGACTCGAACACCACCATCGCAAAGCCCGCCGCAAAGGCGGAAAGGAGAAACATGAGGGGCAGGACGGGGGTGTACCAGAGGGGGTGCACCTTGTAGGGGGCGATCAGCAGGAGCGAACCCAGCGAGGACTGGTGCATGCAGGAAAGCATGATGCCCGCCACGATGAACACCAGCATGAGCTTGGACAAGGTGGCGTCGGCCGCGCGCAGCAGCCGGTCCACAATCTTGTTGAAGGCCGCCAGCGGCCCGGGCAGGGCCACCCTGCCGATGAAACGCTCGCAGACGACGGGCAGGAACTCGATATAGAGCACGTTCAGGTAGATGGTGACGCACATGGCCACCTCGAAAAGCACCGAATTGCCCTGCCACATGCCCGGCAGCATGGGGTGCCAGATGTTGTAAAAGCGGCCGAGATCCGCCAGCAGCCCTATGACCGCGAAGGTGTAGCCGAGCATGGCGGTGAGCAGGGCGGGGCGCACCAGCACCTCGTATTTGCGCCGGTGGAAAATGTGCGCCACCGCCGCGGAGGTGAACCCGCCCGCCGCCAGCGCGACCCCCGAGGCGACGTCAATCCCAATCCAAAGCCCCCAGGGATACTGGTTGGTGAGGTTGGTGGCCGCGCCAAGGCCGAAAACAAAGCGGTAAAGTCCGGCCAGCAGCCCGGCGAGCATGATGCCAAACAGCACAAAGGCGCCCGGTGTCAGCAGGCCGTGGCGCAGGGAAACGGGATGCCCGGGAACGCTCATTCCGCCTCCTTGTGGTGAAACACCCTGGACGCGACCGCCAGCAGCCCGAAAAGAAACGCCGGGGGCGCGCCGTGCTTGAAGATGCCGTGCTGGAGGGGTTCTGTGTATTCGGGAATCGGCTTTTCCCCGAATTCAAGCAGGCCGAGCTCCGTGACCGGACGGCTGGTGAGGTACAGCCAGGAGGTTCCGCCCAGCTCGGTTTCGCCGTATACATGGTCCAGGTAGCGGCCGGGGTGCTCCTTGATCTTGGCGTGCGCCAGGACGATGAGCTCGTTCCGCTTCGCGTAGGTGAGGCACATGGGCGGGCAGATGCCGACGCAGGCGGGGAACTCGCCCCCCCCGGCCGTGCGCTCAAAGCAGAAGGTGCACTTGCTGACCACCGGCGTGAGCGCGTTGTCATACTCGTAGGCGGGCACCTGGAAGGGGCATGCGATCATGCAGTAGCGGCAGCCCATGCACTTCCAGGAGTCATAGGTGACCGCGCCGCTTTCCCGTTTGCCCAGCGCGCCCACCAGGCAGGCGGAAACACAGGCGGGCTCCAGGCAGTGCATGCACTGGGACTTCACATAGGTGGGCTTGTCGGGCTTGGCCGGGTCCGGAAAACAGTTCACCACCGTGTACGCGTCGTCCGTCATCCGGCGCGGCGCGTCGCAGGCCGTCTTGTCCTCGAAGGCCTCCAGCGGCAGGTCGTTCAGCTTGTTGGATTTCGCGCAGGCGTACTCGCATTTGCGGCAGCCGATGCACTCCGTCGTGTCCACCAGCACCCCGTAGGCGTCGGGGTTCCGGTTCGCCTCCGCCGACACGGGCGGGGAAAAAGCCATTCCCGCAACGCCCGCCGCGCACGTTGAAAAGAGAAACTGCCTTCTGTCCACTGCGTCACTCCTTGCTTGGGATGAATCCGCGGGCACCCATTTGACCACTTATACTCTGCCGCAAAAACAGGGAAATAGCATCCGGAAAAAAACAGAGCCCTCCCCCGTTTTTTCCGGAAAAACTACCGAGAAGACGCTGAAGATTACGGGGTTTGCCGCGAATGCGCGGTTTGGAGGCGAATCGCCCGGGGCAGGCGGCGGCACAGCCGGTTACTCCCGGCCCCTCCCCTGCTGAAACATGGCCAGGGGCACGGAAACACTCGCCAGGTAAACCGGGTTCTGGCGGTGGTTCCCGTCGGGGTGGAAGCATTCCCACGGCGATCCATGCTTCTCATCGCGGCGGAAGTCGCCGTCACGCAGTTCCTGAACGTAGTCGCGGGCCAGCGCGGCGGCCAGCTCGGGCGCGGTGTCACGGACGGCCAGGAACACCCAACCCGTGGCGGTGCCCCAGTAGGCGCCGTTTTGATAGGTGTTCTTTGCCGCATAACAGGTTTCCCAGGCGGATTCGCCGCTGAAATCGGCGTCCGTCGGCACGTGCCGGATGTTGCCCCGCAGGGCGATGGTGCCCGCGCGCAGCGCGTCCGCCAGCGCCCTGGATGCCTTCGTCTTGTGCGGTTCCGGCAACGCGTCCGCCACCACCGCATAGGCCGTGCCCCACACGTCCGTCTGCCCGCTCCGCCCCGTGGACGCGCGGCACCAGCCGTTCTCAAGGACAAACACGCCCGGCAGCGCCACCTTTAGTGCGGCGGCCTTTTCCCGGTATTCCGCGGCCTGCGCGGTCCGCCCCGCCTTTTCCTCCAAATCGGCAAGTTCCAGTGCGGCGCGGTATTTCAGCACCGAGGCGAAGAACAGTTTTCCCGTGTGGACCACCGTGTCAAAGAAGCCGAAATTCACCCCCCGGTTGCGGTCGTCCACCATGACAATCCCAGAGTCCGGCTCGGAGGGCGGCATGGCCCAGGCACGCTCCAGACGCTCAATGAGGGGGATGCCGTTTACAGCCTCCCCAAGGAATTCCGCCCCTCCAACCGTCCGTTCATACCACCAGGCCATGTGGATGAAAAAGAACTGGTCGTCAAGGCAGGGCAGCATCCCCCACTTTTCGCCGCCCTGCTTGTCATATTCCTGCAGGATGCCGGGAAAGAAGATGGGCACCCCGCCAAAGGAGATATGATCCGGTATCGAACCCGGCGGCAGGGTGCTGCCCGTGGGCAGGGTAATTGTCCCGTCCACCTGGTGCCGGGCCGTGAGGAACAGGGCATGGCGCTGCTCCCCCTCCGGGACCAGCCCGCAGTCCAGCGACATGGCGTAGTCGCGGATCCAAAACGCCGGATAGGCGTTGCGCCCCCCGGGCCGGATCACCGCGCCGCCCGTGGTGTTCGGCCCCACCCCTGCCACGGACGCCCCGGCGGGCACCCGCGAGGCCTCAAGGGTGTCGCGCGCCATGACCGCCAGGAATTCCATGTCATCCGGCGCGACCAGCACGGCGGCGGGCTCCGCCGCCAGCGAAAGAAGCGACATTATCCAGACAGCGGCCATCGGCATGTTCTCCAATTGTCCCGGCACAGGGGGGATTATCGGCGGCGGCCGGGCGGCGGAGCAAGCCGGGCGGTTGGATACACCGCCAAACCGCATGATATGCTGGAACATGATCGGCATGAACCAAGGAGACTGAAGCAATGTTGACAGCCATGGCCTGTTGCGCCCTGTGGATTGCGGCGGCGGACGCCCCGGTGCATGAGGCGGAATTCATCTTCCCCCCCAACCCCAAGCACAACCACGGCTCCAGCATTGTGCAGGCCGCCAACGGCGACCTTATCGCCTGCTGGTTTCACGGTTCGGGCGAGCGCAAGGAGGACGACGTCATGGTGCAGGGGTCGCGCAGGCGGCCCGGCGGCGAATGGTGCGAGCCTTTTGTGATGGCGGACACGCCCAACCTGCCCGACTGCAACCCGGTGCTTTTCATGGATCCGCGGGGCACGCTCTGGCTCTTCTGGATCACGGTGCAGGACAACGAGTGGGGCGGCTCGCTCCTGAAATACCGCACCTCGGACGACTACCTGAACGACGGCCCGCCCAACTGGAAATGGCAGGACGTGATCCACACGCGCCCCAAGGGGCTGGAGGAGCGGTTTATCAAGCTCGTGGACGAGGGCATGGAGCTTATCGGCCCGATTCTTGAGGCGGCCCCGGAAATCAAAAAGGAGCTGGAGGACGCCAAGGCCAAGGCGCAAACGAAGCTGTACCAGAGGATCGGCTGGATGACGCGCATCCACCCCATCATGGCCACGGACAAGCGCATGCTGCTGGGGCTCTACTCCGACGTGTTCAATTGCAGCCTCGCGGCCTACACCGAGGACTGGGGCGCGAACTGGACCTGCGGGGAGCCCATTCTGGACACGGAACTGCGCAACATCTCGAACATCCAGCCCGCCTTTGTGGCGCGCAGGGACGGCGGCATCGCCGCCTACATGCGCGACAACGGCCTGCCCAAGCGGGTGCGCGTGTCCGTCTCCCCGGACAAGGGCGAGACCTGGGGGCCGGTGGAAACGCTGGACATCCGCAACCCCGGCTCAAGCGTGGACGCCATTTCCCTCAAGAGCGGCCGGTGGATTCTGGTGTGCAACGACACGGACGACGGCCGCCACCGGCTGACCGTCTACCTCTCGGAGGACGAGGGCGCCTCCTGGTCCATGCGCCGCTGCCTGGAGAACGAGCCCGGCAAGGACGACGGCAACTTCTCCTACCCCTCGGTCATCCAGGATCAGGACGGTTTCATCCACGTCACCTATTCACACACGAAAAAGGATGTGAAGGGCAGCACCATCAAGCACGCCCGCTTCAACGAGGCCTGGATTCTGGCGGGGGAGCCGGTGCCCGCCAAATAGGGCCGGCTCATTCCACGGCCAGCTCATGCAGGCCCGGCCCCGCAATGCCGCGCTCCCCGGCCGCGCCCGTGGCGGCGTTGAAAATTCTTATGGTGTCGGGACCGGTGGTCTGGACCTTCACGCGCCAGCCCCGGTCCCCTTTCATGATCTCCAGGACATCCGTGGTGTTCGCCAGCGGCATCACCCCCAGGCCGTCCGCGCAGTGGACGGTTTCAAGGGCGCAACGGCGCGCCTCAAGGGGAAATACGCTGCCGCCAAGCGCCAGTTCCGCCGCCTGGGTTTCCCGGTCCCCATCCCAGTCGGTGTTCAGGAGGTAGAGCGTGCGGCGGTTGCCCTGGTCCCACGCGGTGAAGCTCACTTTGCCCTTTGGCGCGACCCATCCGCGTTCCGGCTGGGATTTGTTGGCCTCGGCGGCGGCGGCCTTCATCTCCTGGACGTACTGCTTTTTGATTTCCAGCCCGGCCGGATAAAGGGGCTGCGGGAAATACACCACCCGGCCCGCGCCCAGTTCAATCACCGTCTTTTTGTCCAGCCTCCGGTAATCATCCCCCAGCAGCGCCCTGACCGGCCCGTCGTCTTTGGGCAGCACCGGCGGTTTTTCGGGGGCCAGTTCGCTGTTGATGTGCGCCGCGGAAAGAATAAGTGTTCCGCCCTGGCGCGCATATTCGGCCAGCCGTGCGAAGTCCTCCGCGACATAGGTGTTCCAGCCGAGAAACACCACCGCCTTGTACCGCTTTAAGACGTCTCCGTCCGCCTCAACGGGGACAATATCCACCGGCCCGTGGGGCGTTGCCGTAAACCAGCCGTCGGGGCCGCATGCGTCAATGGTGTTGCCGGGATAGAACACCTTCAGCAGATCAAAGCTTTCGCAGGCCTTGTTGAAGGCCCATTCCGGACCTTTCTGGGACCAGAGCGAACCGCGCCCGAAGGATTTCCACGCGTCGTTGCGGCCCTGGAGCACCGCCACCCCGGCGGACAGTTCACCCCGGCGCTGGTGGGTTTCGATGAAGTCGAGCATCTTGTGCTGGACGGCGATGTGCGCCCTGCCGGACTCGCTGAAACGGTCGTTGGCGTATTCGTCCAGCCAGAGGGCGTCCTCGGTGTTGATGTGGGAGGAGCCGTGCATGTAGGCCGTGGCGAGGGAAAGGTAAAAGCGGAGGCTGTGCTTCGGGTCCGTGTAGGGGAAGGAGCCCCACTGCATGGCGTGCAGGGATCCGTATTTCTCCTTGTGGTAGGCGCGGGACGCGCCGCGCAGCGCGGAAAGAACCGTCTCCTCCGGCCCGTACATCTGCTCCGCGCCCAGCCAGTCGTAGCCCGCCTGGTAAAAATACCGGAACAGGACCGAGGGGCCGGTGTGGCGCGTGCTTTCCCCCCTGGAATAGCGCAGGTTCTCCACGAACATTTGCGCGCCCTGCGCCATGTCACGGATTGCGTGGGGGTCGTAGTGGATGAAAACGCCCTTGTCCGTGTAAATGGGGCGGTGCTTGGCGAAGATGCCGCCGTAGGGGCGGGTGCGGGCGGCCATGTCGGAGAAGAAGCCCTCGTACACGAAATGCTGCCAGTAATAGTAGCCCCCGTCGTTCTCGTGCGCCTGCTTGCCGTGGAACAGGGGGGACGCCAGCGCCGACACCGGCGGGTTCATGTCCTTTCCGGCGAGGGTGCGCCCCTCCACCTGCCAGGCGTGGGGCATGTTCAACCCCTGGAACAGCGACAAATACCGGCTGATCCAGGCGGGCTCGGGGCGGCGGAAACCGCTCCACTGGTAGGAGGGGCGGAACTGGTAAAAATTGCCCATCCGCTCCCCCGCATACCATTTGACGTACATGGCAAACCAGGGGTCAACCTTGTCAATGTATATGTCGTCCCCCACGGACAGGCACACCCCGTCCGCGCCCTTCTCCACAATCTGGCCCAGCGGCACCCGCTCCGTCCTGGTCCCGTCGCCGACCTCAATCACCGGACTGGTGTCCGGCTCCATGGCGGTGAATCTCAGCGCATGAAGCCCCGGCTCGCCAAAGACAACCTCCGGCTTCTCCGAAAGCACCGAGGGCGGTGTCTTCACCCGCAGGGTCACCCCCGGCTCGTTCGTCTCCACCAGCACGCCGAAGGGGCCGCCCTTCGCGATGAAACGGGGGGCGTGGCACACCTCGAAGGGGCGCGCGGATTCCTCAATCAGCTCCACCGACCGCAGGTCATAGGGGAAGTTCGCCCCCGTCTCCTCCACCGCCAGCGCAAGGCGCAGCGCGCCGCCCTTTGACGCCGACGGGGGCAGGGGAATGTAAAAATCGGCCACATTCGAGGCGCGGTCGAAAACGGCCCCCTCAAACACGGTTTCCCCGTCAATGGACAGGTTCCACACCGGCCAGCTCCGGGTGCTCAGGTTCATGCCCACCCAGTAGTTGAAGTCGTCCGTCTTTTCGGCGTGCCTCACGAAGGGAATCTCAACGGGGGCCGTCCCCTCCTGGGCAAGCCGGGGCGCCTCCATCCGGCATTCGCCGCGAAACCTGCTTCCCCCGGCCACCACCACCGCAGCAGCCACGTTTTCGGGCAGATCGAAGGTTTTGGCCACCTCCACAAAGGGGCCGTCCCCGCCGGCAACCGGCATGAACAGCAGGGCGTCCGGGGTGTCATACACATCGTTCCTGTCCCGGCCCTCCCGCTTGAGAAACAGCTCCACCCACACGCCGAAGCGGGACTCCTCCGCGGGCGCGAAGCCGCGGCGCATGACCCGCGCGCTGACGGTGACCGGCCCCGGACGCAGCAGTTCCCCGCTGATGCGGTGGAAGGCAAGGCGCTCGAATTCCTCGTTGTTCCCCTTGAACAGCAGGGAATACCGGTCCCTGTCCACCCGCTCCGGGTCCAGCCGGTCATCAATCAAATACTCCGCGTCCCGGAAATTCTCCTCGCCCCGCGCCTTGAACACGCCGGGCATGGACACGCCCCCCACAACCCGCAGAAACCTGCGCACGGGCCCGTCTCCGCCGCAGGGCGGCAGCACCGCGTCCACATGGCCCCCGGCGGGCAGCGCAAGGGGCGCGCCGGGCGTCTCCGGCTGGAACAGCACGGTCCGCGCGGGAACACTGTTCTCAGCCATGGCGGCCAGCCCCAGCACGCACAACGGCAGGAAAACCCGGTTTGTCATGGTGTCGCTTCCTTTTTCGGCGCATGCCTCATCCCGCTTTCGGACCCCGCGCCCGCGCGGCGGCCCCGGTTTGCCCCCGTCCGCGGACGGGACGCATAAAATACCATGCCGCCCCGGAGACGGCAAACAAAGCCCCGAAAATACTTGCGCCCCTTGCGCCGGAACATGTTACACTAGGCGCGGCAGGGGTGTTGCCCCGCCCGCATACAAGCAAACGCAAACAAGGAACAGGACATGATCAGACTTGGCATACGGTGCGCCATGGGTGTTGTGCTGGCCGGGGTTTGCCTGGTGAACCTCACCGGCTGCGGCAGGGCCGACATCAAGGTCAGCCTCACCAACACGGGGGCCTTCCCCATCACCGAACTCTACATCTACGCCGTGCCCGCCGAGGGCAGGCCCGTCGGTCCCGACGCGGTGCTGAACCGCATGCCCGCCGACGCCGACGGCCACACCATCGCCCTCGCCCCCGGGCAGAGCACCAAGATTGACTATTTCCTCGCCAGAAAGCTCTACCAGGTCAGGTTTGTCTGCCTCGACAACGGCACCTTCCGGACCGTCACCGATCCCAACCCCCTTGACCTCACCGCCGTCCCCCCGCAGTCCACCGTCTCGGTGGAGGCCGGCCTCAACGCCGACTACGACGGCAGCTTCAACTACACCTACTTCGACTGACCCCCTTCAAGCCAAAGCCCCCGGCACGCGCCGTCATCCGGCGAAACCGGGGGCTTTTGTTTTGCCCGTTCCTTGTCACACCGCGCCGGTGACGGCCTTGAGTTTTGCGGCCTGGTGGAGGATGTCGAGAATCTCGCGGACTGCGGCGTCGAGCCCGATGAAGACGGCGCGGGCGATGATGTCGTGGCCGTTGTTGACCTCGTTGAGTCCGGGGAGGAGGGCCACGGGCCAGAGGTTGCGCACGGTGAGGCCGTGGCCCGCGTTGCAGCGCATGGGCGTCTGGGCGCAGAGCAGGGCGCATTCATGGAGGCGGGCGAGTTCTTTTGCGACGGCCTCCTCGCCCCGGGCGTTGGCGTAGGCGCCGGTGTGCATTTCGATGAAGTCGGCGCCGGAGGCGGCGCTGGCCTCGACCTGGCGCGCGTCGGGGTCGATGAACATGCTGACGCGGATGCCGTGGGCGTGCATGTCCGCGGTGACCTCGGTGAGGCGCGCGAGCTGGCCGGCCACGTCGAGCCCGCCCTCGGTGGTGACCTCGCGCCGGTTTTCGGGGACGAGGCAGACCGTGTCGGGCCGGGTGGCGCGGGCGATTTCGATGATCTCGTCCGTCACGCCCATTTCGAGGTTGAGCCGGACGGTGAGCACCTGCTTGAGCGCGGCCACGTCATGGTCCTGGATGTGGCGGCGGTCGGCGCGGAGGTGGACGGTGATCTGGCGCGCCCCGGCGGCCTCGCAGACCTTGGCGGCGGCGATCACATCGGGGGCGCTTCCCTTGCGCGCCTCGCGCAGCGTGGCCACGTGGTCAATGTTCACGCCCAGTTCGATGGGCCGGAAGCGGGGCGCGCTTGTGTTCGGGGTGTTCATGGTGGGTTCTCCCGTTTTTCCTGCCGGTCAGGACGCGGCGGCGGCTTCGGCCACGCGCGCGGCGAGCTGCTCGGCGAGCTGTTCGGCGCGGCGCAGCTCCTCGTGCTGCACCATCACGCGCACCACGGGCTCGGTGCCGGAGCGGCGGATGACGACGCGGCCCTGGCCGTTGATTTCCGCCTGCGCCTCCGCGGCGATGGCGTCGAGCGCGGACTGCGCGGCCCGGTGCCCGTTTTCCATGGGCACCCGGCGGTGGCATTCGGGCATCTCATGGTAGAGGTGGGCGATGGCGGAGAGGGGCTGGTCCTTGCGGATCATGGTGGCGAGCACGTGCAGCGCGGCGATCATGGCGTCGCCGGTGACGTTGTGCTCCAGCAGAATCATGTGGCCCGAGGGCTCGCCGCCGAGGATGAGGCCGTCCTTGAGCATGGCCTCCACCACGCTGCGGTCGCCCACCTGGGCGCGCACCACCCGGCCGCCCGCCCGCGCCAGGGCGCGCTCCAGGCCGCCGTTGGCCATGATGGTCGTGGCGAGGGTGTTGCGGGGCAGCGCGCCCCGCTCGATCATGTCCACGCCGAGCAGGGCGAGGATGGCGTTGCCCTCCAGCAGCCGCCCGTTCTCGTCGGCCATGGCGATGCGGTCGCCGTCGCCGTCGAAGGCGACGCCCACGTCCGCCTTGGTGCGGATGACCGTGGCGCGCATCTCCTCGGGGTGCACCGAGCCGCAGCGCTCGTTGATGTTGAGGCCGTCGGGGTGGTCGTTGATGGGGATGACCTCCGCGCCCAGCTCGCGCAGCGTCTCCGGGCCCACCTTGTAGCCCGCGCCGTTGGCGCAGTCCATCACGATGCGCAGCCCGTCGAGGCGCATGCCCTTGGGAAAGGCGGCCTTGGCGAATTCAATGTACCGGCCCACGGCGTCGTCAATGCGGCGGGCCACGCCCACCCGGTCGCCGGTGGGGCGGATGTCGTCCACCTCGCCGGTCTCGATGAGCCGCTGGATTTCGTCCTCCAGCGCGTCCTGAATCTTGAAGCCGTCGGCGGCGAAAAGCTTGATGCCGTTGTCCGCGTAGGGGTTGTGGGAGGCGGAAATCATGATTGCGCCGTCGCAGCGCAGGCTGCGCATGATGTACGACACCCCCGGCGTGGGCAGGGGGCCCGTGAGCAGCACCCGCAGGCCCATGGAAAGGAGCCCCGCCGTCAGCGCGTTCTCAATCATGTAGCACGAGCGGCGCGTGTCCTTGCCGATGAGAATCGTGTGCTGGCGGTCCTCCTTCTGGAAGACGCGCCCGGCGGCGCGGCCCACCTTGAGCGCCATTTCGGCGGTCATGGGGTGGATGTTCGCCAGGCCCCGGATGCCGTCCGTTCCAAACAGGCGTTCGCCCATGTTCTCCTACCTCCTCCCGTGGCGGATGGCGTCGCACATGCGCGCCACTCCGGCCATGGTCTTGACATCATGCACCCGCACACAGTGTACGCCTTTGGCGATTGCGAACGCCACCGTCGCGGCCGTTCCAAGGGTCCGTTCACCCGGCGGCGCGTCCATCACCGCGCCGATGGTGGACTTGTTCGACGTGCCCAGCAGCAGGGGGCGGCCGAGGGTCAAAAACTCGTCCAGCCGGCGCAGCAGCAAGAGGTTCTGTTCCACCGTCTTGCCGAAGCAGAAGCCGGGGTCCAGCCAGATGTTTTCCAAGCGCACCCCCCGCGAAAGGGCGAATTCGGTCCGCTCCGCGAGAAAGGCCCGGATGTCGTCCACCACGTCCCCGTATTTCGGGGCAATCTGCATGGTCTCCGGAGTGCCCTGCATGTGCATGAGCACGCAGGCGCAGCCCGCATCCGCCGCAACCCCGGCCATCTCCGGGTCGGCGCGGAAGGCGGAGATGTCGTTGATCATCACCGCGCCCGCCGCCAGCGCGCGCCGCGCCGTTTCGGCGTGCATGGTGTCCACCGAAACGGGAACGCCCAGCGGAACAAGGCGCTCCACCACGGGCAGCACCCGCCGCTGCTCCTCCCCGGGCGTCACGGGGGCCGCGCCGGGGCGCGACGACTCCCCCCCCACGTCCAGAATATCCGCCCCGTCCTGAATGAGCCGCATGCCGTGGGCAACCGCCGAATCGGCGTCGAAATGCGCCCCCCCGTCAAAAAAGGAGTCGGGGGTCACGTTGACGATGCCCATCACCAGGGTCTTGTCGGCTATGTCGCACTGGGGCAGGGGCATCACGCGCGTTCCCTGTGTCGGTGGCTGGAAGGGGGGCCGTCCGGGCCTGTCACGCCGGGCCGGGGGCCGTTTCGGGATCGAGGACGGGCGCGGACGGTTCCTTGTCCGGGGGGGCCTGCTCGGAGGCCGCCGCCGTCAACTCCTCCGGCTCCTGCCCGTCCGCCGTGTTTTCCGGCTCCGCAGCCCGCTGCGGCAGCAGTTCAGGGCCGCCCACGGTGCGGATAATCTCGTCAATCTCGTGCAGGTCGAGGGTTTCCCGCTCGATGAGCGCCTCGGCCAGGGCCCGCAGCACCGCCTCGTGCCTGTGCAGCATCTCGCGGGCGTCCTTGTAGGCCTCCTCGCAAATCCGGTGTATCTCGCGGTCCACCGCCGACGAGGTTTCCTCGCTGAAGTCGCGCATCCGGGCGAAGTCCCGGCCCAGGAACACCTCCTCGTCCCCGCCGCCGAAGGTGAGGGGGCCGAGGTTGCTCATGCCCCACTCGCACACCATCTTGTGCGCGAGCTGCGTGGCCCGCTTCAGGTCGTTCGACGCGCCGCTCGTGAACTCGTTGAACACCACGTCCTCCGCCGCGCGGCCGCCCATGATCATGCGGATCGTGGCGAGGCAGTAGGTCTTGGAAATGCTGTACCGGTCCTGCTCGGGCAGGGAGCTGGTCACGCCAAGCGCCCGCCCCCGGGGGATGATGGTCACCTTGTGGATCGGGTCGGCGTCGGGCAGCAGCCGAGCCACCAGCGTGTGGCCCGCCTCGTGGTACGCCGTGGCGGCCTTCTCCTTCTCGCTCATGGTCATACTGCGCCGCGCCGGGCCCATCAGCACCCGGTCCTTCGCGTCCTCGAAGTCCTCCATCGCCACCTTGTCCTTGCCCCGGCGCGCGGCCAGCAACGCCGCCTCGTTCACCATGTTGGCAAGGTCCGCGCCCGAAAAACCGGGGGTGCTCCGGGCCATCACGCCCAAGTCCACATCGTCCGCCGTGGGCACCTTCTGGTTGGTCACGTGTATCTCAAGGATCGCCTTGCGGCCCACGATGTCCGGGTTGGGCACCACAATCTGCCGGTCGAAGCGGCCCGGACGGAGCAGCGCCTGGTCCAGCACGTCGGGACGGTTCGTCGCCGCCATGAGGATGACGCCGTCGTTCGTGTTGAACCCGTCCATCTCCACCAGCAGCTGGTTCAGGGTCTGCTCGCGCTCGTCGTGGCCGCCGCCCAGGCCCGCGCCGCGCTGGCGGCCCACCGCGTCAATCTCGTCAATGAAAATGATGCACGGCGCGTTTTTGTGGCCCTGCTGGAACAGGTCGCGCACCCGGCTCGCGCCCACGCCCACAAACATCTCCACAAAGTCGGAGCCGCTGATGCTGAAAAAGGGCACGTTCGCCTCGCCCGCCACCGCCCGCGCAAGGAGCGTCTTGCCCGAGCCAGGCTGGCCCACCAGCAGCACGCCCCGGGGGATTTTGCCGCCCAGATGGGTGAACCGCTTGGGATCCTTCAGGAACTCAATAATTTCATGGAGTTCCTCCTTGGCCTCGTCCACCCCGGCCACATCATTAAAGGTCACCGTCTTGTCGCCCTGGCCGATCATGCGCGCCCGGCTCTTGCCAAAGGACATGGCCTTGTTGCTGCCGCCCTGCATCTGACGGAACATGAAAAACCAGAAAAGCCCGAAAATAAGGATCAGGGGGAGGATGTTGAACAACAGCCCCTGCCACAGGGTGCTCTGCTGCTCAATCTTGTACGGCGCGTTCTTCGACTGGAGCAGCACCTTCCATTCCTCGCGGAAGGAATCCGTCATAAAGTCAACACTGGCGCGCTCTTCCACCTTCGCCCGAAACTTCGCGTGCACCTGGTAGAGGTTCTCCCCGGCCACCTTCACCACCACCGACTCGATATTGTCCGCCTGAAGCTGGGCGATAAAGTCCTGCTCGCCAAGGGCGCGCCGCCCCTCCTGGACCTTTGGGAAATTTATCAGCGCCAGTACCACCACCAGGAGCAGCACCAGCCAAAGGGATGCGCTTTTCAGCAGGCCGTTCATCAAGTAAACTCTTTGCCTCGTTTGGGTTTAAGGATTCAGGGGAACCCCGTTTTCAACGGTCTGGAAATCATAACATAGGAACAGACCCGGAACAATCCCGAACACACCGCCCTCCCCTCCTGTGGGGGTGCCCCCCCCGTGTCCGCCCGCTGTCACAACCCCGAACATCCCCCTAAATCCACTGGTTGCAAAAAGCCCCGGCGGCCTTGGGCAGGCCGCCGGGGCAAAACAACTTTCCAGGCCCTCCGCCTACCGCCTGCGCAGGGTCCGCGCGCCGCCCAGCGCGGCGGCCAGCGCCAGCGCCGCCAGGCCCAGCCCGCCCGCCACGGGCGCGCCCGATTCCACCGTCAGCGTCGCGGTGGCGGATTCAATGCTGGCGGTGTGGCTGTCGTACACCTCCACGCTGTAGTCGCCGCCGTCGTCCAAGGCCACGCTGTTGAGGATCAGTTCCGGCGCGTCGGGGCTGCCGGGCAGGTTGTCCGTACCCTTCTTCCACTGGTAGTGCAGCGGGGCGTAGCCGCCCGCGGCCGCCACGGTGAAGGCGGCCGCGCCGCCCTCCGTCACGGTCTGGTCCGCGGGGTCGCCCGTGATGTCAAGGTCCGCCGCCACGGACACCTGCGCGTGGAGGGTCTCAAACACCAGCCCGCCGTAATTCACCACGCACCAGTATTCGCCCGCCATGGTCCCGGCCAGCGTGCCAAGATTCCATGCGGCCGTTGCCGGGCCGTCCTGCTCCGCTTTCGAGCCGTCGTCCCATTTCCACTGCCACAGCGGCACGCGCGCCCCGCCCGCCGCGATGGACGCGTCCAGCACCGGCCCCGCATGGCCGGCATAGCCCCGCGCGTCCGTCAGCGGCGCGGCAAAGCCCGGCCAGTGCACCACGTCATACTGGGCGGACGACGCGCCCGCAAAGGGGTTGCCCGCCCCGTCGGCGACGTCCGCGCCAATCTGGATGCCCGCCGCGCCGTCCGGGTTCGGCCCCGTCAGGGTGACTGTGACGATGTAGGCCGGATCCTGCTCGTCAAGGGCCACGGCCACCGTGCCCGCGAGCCCGCCCGTGAGGGTCACATCCGCCTCCGTGAAGGTGGGGAACACAAACTCGCTGAAGACCACGCCGAAGCGCAGCACCGTGGCCTGCGTGGGTGTCGGCTCCGGCAGCGTCACCACCACCGTCGGCGCGGCGGTGTCAAGCAGCACCCCGTCCCCGATGTCCAATGTGTTCACATTGCCCGCGCCGTCGCGGAACTGCACATACACGTCCTTCGCCCCGTCCCCCGCCGAAAGGGTCCAGGACGCGGTGTCCGCCGCCGGAATCCAGGCGCCCCAGTCCGCGTTGTCATTGCTGAAGCGCATGTCCGCCACGCCGGTTCCCGCGCCGTCGCCGTAGGTCAGCGACAGCGTCACCACAGGGTTGTTGATTAGGGAGTCGCCGCCGTTGATTTCCACCGTGCCCGTCGGCGGCGTCACGTCCAGCGTCGTCCCGGTGGCCTCCGGCCCGTCCGCCGTCTGAAATCCAACACTGCTGCGCGCAACCGCGGCAAAGGAGTGGGCTGAATATTCCGCCAGACCGGTGACGGTGGCCGCCCCCCAGTCCGCCGCCGTCCGCCACACCTGCGGGGCGCTCAGCGATCCGTCGGCCTGCACCCAAAGACCGGCGCTGGTGCAGTAAATGGCGTATTCCGTGTAGGCCGGGTTGCCGTCGCCCGCGCCGATGGACACATCCAGGGAATGCCCCCCCGGATTGGCAATCACCGGCGCAACCGGCGTCGCCGCAAGGGTCCACATGGAGTAGGGGGGCGTATTCGCGCTGTCACCGTTGGCATTTGTCGCCGCCACCTGGAAGGTGTATTGCGTGTTCGGCGTCAGGCCCGTGTGCGTCCACGAGGTTGCGCCCGCCGCCGTGGTCGTTTGCAGCGTCACCGGCGCGCCCGCGCCCGGATCATCCCACACCTTGAAGCCCGTCTCGTCGGACGAGTTGTCCGTCCATGCCCATGCAATCTGGTTGCTCATGACATTGTACGCGGTCGGATCGGACGGCGCGGCAGGCGGGGGTGTCAGCGTGGCGGCACCGGTCGCCGGGCCAAAGACGGTGGCAACGCCCGCCCCGTTCCGCGCCTGCACGTCAAAGGAGTATGCCGTGGCGCCCGCCAGGCCGGACACCGTCTTTGTCCCCCATGCCGCCGCCGTCTGCCACACCGGTGCCGCGCCCAGTGAGCCGTCCGCCTGCACCCACTGGCTGGTGGTCGCGCAACGAAGGGCATACTCCGTGCCCGCCGGATTGCCATCCCCCGCGCCGACGGACACGTCCAGCGTTGAAACACTCGGATTGCCCACCACCGGCGCAACAGGCACCGCAGCAAGGGTCCATACGGAGTAGGCCGTGGTCTTTGCGCTGTCACCGCCCGTGTTCGTCGCCGCCACCTGGAAGGTGTGTTGCGTGTTCACCGAAAGGCCCGTATGCTGCCACGAGGTTGCGCCTGCCGCAGTGGTGGTCCGCAGCGTGGCGGGCGCGCCCGCACCCGGGTCGTCCCACACTTTGAATCCCGTCTCATTACTTGAATTGTCCGTCCAGGTCCAGGTGATGGTGCCGGTGCCTATGGCCGTTGCGCCGGGGGTGGAGGGGGATGCCGGCGGGGCAGGGGCCAGCGCAATAGTGAATACCTCTATGCGGCCAAACACAACATTTGTTGTGTGTCCAACGCTGCCCAATATGTTGGTGCCACCTAAAAGACTATAATCATGAGGATAAACGTACCCACCATTATAGAGTGTACTGGCACAATAAATGTCATGCCCCCCCCAAAGGTTGGCCCATAGTTATTGTTATTGTAAGTCTGATACTGGCCATAGGTGGCATGGTCCACGCGCTGTCTCTGAAGCACCCCTGATGTGAGGTTGAACAAAAAGGCCTTTCTGTCAACAATGTTTGGCGTCGTATTGTAAGAACCACTCGAACTCCACGACTGCGGATTGTAGCCCCCAATGATCGCCGGCACGGGCGAGGTTGCCTGATACAGGACGAAGGTGCGGCCCTGGCCGTTGGCGGCCGCATGAAAGGTGGGGGCGGTTTTGCCGTCACCGGATACTCCCGTGAATATATTGGTGACAACCAGAGGGCCCTCGCCCAGCCAAGTTTCCAGTTGGGTGAGCTTTGCCGCGTCCAGCAGCGCGGAACCCCCAATTATCGTCCCCGCATGGGCCCCCGCCGAGGCGAGGGACATCACGACGGCAACCGCCAAAACAACCCGGAATTTCCTCATCTGCAACGCTCCTTTTCAGCCGTTTTACAAGGGTCTGCCCGCACCACGCGGCGCGGGCTGAAAAATGCGAACGGAAGCGATCCAGGGGGAGAATGCGGCGGAGGTAAAACACTGCGCGCGCACAAGACTTGCCCGTTTTTTGAAGACGGCGGGTTCTCATTGCAACGCACAACCCCGCACGTCCGGCACCGAACCACCCTGGACCAGGCTGCAAGCGGACACTACTGCCCCATGCCGCTTGCAGCATGATAATAATACAAATAGCCCGTCTTTTCCGCAAGGGGAATCTTTCAACGGGGCTGTTTTCGTCTAATCCACGCCCCCCGCCCTGAAACTTGAACCTTCCCGCACTGGTCCGGTTACCATTAGGCGTCCGCCCCCCCATACCCTTATCCGGGGGCGGCGCAGGCGGATTTTTTCACCGGGAAGGAGTTTTATCATGCTGAAGAAGGCCCTCAAAATCGCCGGGATTGCCCTGGCCGTCATTGTGGTGCTGCTGGCCGGACTGAAGCTGGCGGTGGACGCGCGCTATTTCAGCGCCTACGACCCCAAGGCCCCCTTCAACGTGCAGGTCCGCGCGGTGACGGAGATGAACCCGGAGGATCCGGCGCGGTCCTACCAACTGGTGGATTTCACCTTTGCGGGGGTGAACGGCGGGACGGTGCCGACGCTGATGACCTTTCCTTCGAACGCCGCGAAAAAGGTGCCCATGGTCATCTTCCTGCACGGCATCGGCCAGAAGAAGGACTTCTTGAAGGAGATCACGGTGCCCTTCAACAAGTGCGGCTTTGCCATGGCCTGCTTTGACCAGCAGATGCAGGGCGAGCGCAAACTGCCGAAGGACGCGGGCTGGTGGGCCCAGTTCCAGGCGTTCCGCACACGCCCGGCGAAGACCATCAACGAGACCCGGCGGCTGGTGGACTACCTCCAGACCCATCCGCAGATTGACCCGCAGCGCATCTACCTGTGCGGCGCGAGCTACGGCGCCATCACCGGCAGCACGGTGCTTTCCTTTGACAAGCGCATACGCGCGGGGGTGCTCGTCTACGGCGGCGGCAACATCCGGACGATGCTGGAGGCGCCCATGATCAAGGACGAGCTGGGGACGGTGGGGCTGGCGCTCATCAAGCCGGTGGCCGCCTATGTGCTCGGCGCGGCGGACCCGGTGAAGTACGCGGGCGGCATCGCCCCCACGCCGGTGTTCTTCCAGAACGGCAGCAGGGACCGGCTGGTCTCGCCGGAGGCGGGGAAACTGCTCATCGGCGCGGCGCGCGACCCGAAAAAGGTGGTCTGGTACGAGTCGGACCACATCGGCATGGACCTGGAGAACACCAAACAGGTGCTCAAGGACGCCCTGGGCTGGCTGCTGGAGCAGGACGATCCCTTCCGCGCGCCGGAGGAAAAGGTGAAACAGATCCCCGACTTCGTCATCGAGGACACCTGAGCCCCAAAGGGCCGCCTGTTTGATCCCTATTTTGAACCACAGCGGCCACTGAAGAAAAACGGGATTTGTTTTTTGTGACTCAGCGGTTCAAACGGGAAAATGCCTCATGGAGATAAATGATATTACCGAGGCAATCATCGGTGCCGGGATAAAGGTGCACAGCACGCTGGGACCGGGATTGCTGGAGAGCGCCTACCGCGCCTGCATGGCCCATGAATTGCGCAAACATGGGTTGATCGTTCAGGAAGAGCTGGTTTTGCCGGTGCGTTATGATGGTGTGGCCATCGACGCCGGATACCGCATGGATTTGCTGGTGGAAAATGCGGTGGTGGTGGAACTCAAGGCCTGCGAACACCTGCTTCCGATCCATGAGGCGCAATTGCTCACCTACCTGAAACTAAGCGGCAACAAGATCGGCCTGCTCCTTAATTTCAATGTGAAATTTTTCCGTGACGGCATAAAGCGGATGGCAAATTAGGATATTTTGAACCACAGAGGCCACAGAGAAAGCACAGAGAAAGAAAAGGCTTTTGCCAGTCGGGCCGCGCTACGCCAACAACTCTTACCCTGAAATTCCTGAATGCGGAAATAACGTTTTAAATTGGACCGGCTCCCCATAATCAACAACGTCCCTAATCAGGAGATCCGCGCACCGGTTTAAAAGAACAGGCGCCGGGGAAAAGACAAGCGCGGCCTCCCTTTCCCCTCTGTGTTTTTCTGTGGCCTCTGTGGTTCAATTATGGGGCTGCAACCAATGACGCCGGTTATCCCCTGTGTCAGCCCGCCAGCGCGCGGAATTCCGCGAAGGACATGGCGGCCTGGTCCCGCTTTGAGAGGGTGGGCGCGGTGACGGGCCAGGGCACGGCCAGTTCCGGATCGTTCCAGGCGATGGCGAATTCGTCCCCGGGCCGGTAGAAGTCGGTGCATTTGTACTCAAGCTGCGCCGTTTCGCTGAGCACGCAGAAGCCGTGGGCGAATCCCGGCGGGATGTAGAACTGGCGGAAATTTTCCGCGCTCAGCAGCACCGACTCGAAGCGGCCATAGGTGGGCGAGCCGGGGCGCAAATCCACGGCCACGTCGAAGACCTCGCCCTCCACCACGCGCACCAGCTTTCCCTGGGGGTGGTGAAGCTGGCCGTGGAGCCCGCGCAGGGTGCCGCGCACGGACCTGGAATGGTTGTCCTGCACAAACACCGCGTCAACGCCCCCGGCGCGGTACTTCTCCGCCTGGTAGGTTTCCAGAAAAAAGCCGCGCGCGTCCTGGAACACGTCCGGCTCCACAATCAGCAACCCCGCAACCGGGGTGGTGATGAAATTCATGCGATCTCCCTTGCGGCCTGGCGACAGCGCCCGCGATGCCGACCCCCATAGCCTAGCGCGGCGCGCCGCCCGGTTCAACCGTGCGGCGGCTCACGCGGCCACGGCGGGGCCGGTGCCGGGGTTTTCCGGCGCGGGGGAGTCGGGGGTGTCGTGCCAGTCCGCGGGCGTGAGCGGGGCCATCCCAAACCGGGCGCGCACCTGGTCGCACCGGTCGTGGGGGGTTCCATCCTCATAGGATGCGGCGAAATCGCGGCAGGGTGCGGGGCGGCGCGGGTGGATGGAGCAGAACACCGCCGTTCCGGCCTCGCCCGCCAGCGCCACGCAGCGGGGTTCGGGCTGGTTGGTGCCCCGCATGCAGCGCCGAAAGGGGGTCAGCTCCTCGGTCAGCTCAACGGGTACCCCCTCCGGCGTGTCCAGGGTCGTTTCGCGCCAGTAAAAGGAAACCCGGTACGCCGAACAGCAGGCGCCGCAGGAAAGGCAGGGGTTTTTCGCCGTGGGCATGGGGTTTCACCGCCGGTTTGGGACACCAAAGCGGCGGGATTATAGGGGCGGCGGGTTTTGGCGCGCAATAAATTCACCCCCGGCGCGCCTCAGCGGACGAAAATGGCGGGCGGGTTGGGCGGCGCGGCCATGGCGTCCGCGGCGCGCAGCACCAGCGCGCCGGTCTTCCCGTCCAGGATGCCGTCGCGCACCGCCGCGTCCAGTTCCGCGCGGGCCGCCGCGGCGTGCTCCGGCGTTTTCAGCAGCCAGAACACCATGTCCTGCGGGTTGGGCCGGTCGGGGTTGATGGCGAGGGCCCGGCAGGCGTGGCGCATGGCGCGGGCGGTTTTGCCCCGCGCCGCCAGCCTCAGGGCGAAGTCGAGGTGCATGTCCATCGGGTCGGAGTTGCGCGTCTGCACCACGGGGGCGAGCAGGTTTTCCACCGGCGCGTAGTCGTCGGTGAGCAGCACCCCCCCCGGCTCGATTTCCCGCAGCATTTCGGGGGTGAGCAGGACGCCCCGGTAGTTGAAGGCGGCCTGGAGCCGCAGGGGCAGATCGGAGAGCATGAGGGGCTTTTTCGCGTTGACGAGGATGAAGGTGTCCCGCACGTCGGCGGGCCATTTCGTGTTCAGCACGTACACGTGGGGGAACACCTCCGAGCAGGTTTTCACCAGCGAGGCGAGAAACCTGCCGTGCCTGAGGTGGTCGATGAAGTTGATCATGTAGACGCCGTTGTCGTCGAGCAGCTCCGAGACCATCCGGGTGAACTCCACCGTGGTCAGGTGGTAGGGCACGGTGTAGTCGTTGAAGGAGTCGCCCTGGATGACGTCAAAGGCGCGGCGCTCCCCCGCGGCCAGCAGGTCGCTCACCACGGTGCGCGCGTCGCTGTTGTGAATCTCGATGGAAGTGTCCCTGGGCAGGCCGAAGGCCGCGTGCGCCGCCTCGGTGACCGCGGGGTCTATCTCGGCCACGACCACCCGCGAGCCGGGCCGGACCAGCTCGAAGTAGTGGGGCATGGCGTAGCCGCCGCCGCCCAGCACCAGCACGCGCAGCGGCGCGGGCGGCGGAAAGCACTTGTTCGTGATCCCCTCGTAGACCTTCTCGTAGTCGTAGAGCAGCCGCGCCGGGGCCGACATGTCCTTCTGGCTGTGGAGCAGCTTGTCCAGGAACATGTTGCGGATGTCCGGGTTGTTCGGGCTTTGGCGGACCACGATGCGCGAGTAGCGGCTCTCGTCCTCGTACACGCAGTTGTCCGGCGTCCGCAGGCGCGACCCGGCCAGCTCGCCCAGCCCCGCCGCAACCGGCACGGGAAGCACCGCCCCCAGGAAAACCAGCCCCGTCAGGGCCAGCGCAGCGCCCGAAACCGGCCCCGGACGCCATGCCAGCGCGACGAGCGCCAGCGCGGCGGCGGTGCCCGAGATCACTGGGAGCGCGCCGGCCCAGGGCACCAGCGCGTAACCCGCCGCAAAGGTGCCCGCGATGCCGCCCACCGCGCCCCAGGCGTATATCACGCCCACGGCCCGGCCCGGCGGCGCGCCCGCGTCGAGCAGGCGGCGCACCACCACCGGGCTGACCAGCCCGATGAACACGCAGGGGGGGAAAAAGGCGAGGGCGGTGTGCAGCACTATCTGGACGGGCCAGGAAAGCATGGCCAGCGGAAATATGTTCATGCGCAGCCAGGAGGCGGCGAGGTTCAGCGCCAGGGCCAGGGTCACCGCCGCGCCCGACGCCGCGAATATGGCGGAAAGCACCGCCGGGGAGCGGCGGCGGTCCGCAAGGCGGCCCCCCGCCCAGTTGCCGAGGCTGATGCCCGCGAGCACCACCCCGATGACCGTGGTCCACGTGTAGATGGAGCTGCCGAACTCCATGGAAACCACCCGGGACACGCCCATCTCATACACCATGAAGGCGGTGTTCGAGGCGAGCACCGTGGCCACGGCGGCGGCCCAGAACCCCGGGGAGGGCCCGGCGGCCGGTGCCGCCGTTTCAGGCTCCGCAAGCGCCCCCGCCGGACCGGCGCGCCGGGAAACCCACCAGTACGCCGCGCCCAGCGCGGCCATGGTTCCGGCGGACACAAACAGGATGGAGGAGGCGGAGAAGAGGGGAACCAGCACAAACCCGGCGGCGAAGGTGCCGAGGATGCTGCCCGCCGTGCCCCAGGCGAACACGCCGCCCACGGCGCTGCCCGCCCTGTCCCGCGCCGCGATGGCCGCCTTCGCCACCAGCGGGCTGATCACGCCGAGAACCGCGGCGGGCGCGAAAAAGACCAGGGCCACATGGGTGAAAATGCGGGCGGGCCAGGAAAGGCCCCGCAGCGCCTCCAGCCCGCCCGCGAGGCTGTTCAGCGGCAGGATCGCGGCGCAGGCGAGCGCGGCCAGCAGGAAGACCGGCCCCAGCGAGCGCTCCGGGCCGCGCCGGTCGGCGATTCTGCCGCCCAGGTAGTTGCCCAGCGAGATGCCCGCCATGATGACGCCGATGACGCCGGTCCACGTGTAGAGCGACATGCCGAGATGGCGCGAGACAATCCGCCCCGCAACCAGCTCGATGAGCATCACGCCCGCGCTGGCGAGAAACACCGTGGCGTTCGCGCCGAGCGCCGCCGCCCTGTTCTTGCCTGATTCCACGGAAAAATCCCCGGCCTCGCTCGCGGGCACGGCGCCCGCGGCCCCATGAAACTACCGCAATCCGCGGCGTCAGCGCAATAAAAACGGGCGCGGGGCCTGGACCCCGCGCCCGGAAGGGGGCCGTCCGCCCTCAGACGCTCTTGAACTGCTCCACAAAGCCGTTGATGACCGCCTTCGCGTCGCCGAAGACCATGCGCGTGTTCTCCTTGTAAAACAGCGGGTTTTCAATGCCCGCGAAGCCGGAGCGCATGGAGCGCTTGATCACAAAGCAGCTCCTCGCCAGATCCACGTTGATCACGGGCATGCCGTAAATCGGGCTGGTCTCGTCCTCGCGCGCGGCGGGGTTCACCACGTCGTTCGCGCCGATGACCACGCACACGTCCACGGTCTCGATGAGCGGGTTGATGTCGTCCATCTCCACAAGCTGCTCGTAGGGCACGTTGGCCTCCGCCAGCAGCACGTTCATGTGGCCCGGCATGCGCCCCGCCACGGGGTGGATGGCGTACTTCACCTCGGTGCCGTTCTTTTCCAGCAGGTCGCCCAGCTCGCGCACCGCGTGCTGCGCCTGGGCCACGGCCATGCCGTAGCCGGGGACGAACACCACCGACGAGGCCGACTCAAGCACGTAGTAGGCGTCCTCCACGCTGAGGGCCTTCACCTCGCCCTGCACCGCCGCCCCGGAGGACGCGGTGGCGGCGGATCCGAAGCCGCTGAAAAGCACGTTGCCCAGCGAGCGGTTCATCGCCTTGCACATGATGCCCGTGAGGATGATGCCGCTCGCGCCCACCAGCGAGCCCGCCACGATGAGCACCGTGTTGGTGATCACAAAGCCTGCGGCGCAGCCTGCCAGGCCGGAGTAGCTGTTCAGCAGCGAAATCACCACCGGCATGTCCGCGCCGCCGATGGGAATCGTCACCAGCACGCCGAACACCAGCGAAAGCACCACCGCCAGCACGAAGAGGACCATCGCCGCCGGGCTCGCAGGGGCGGCGAAGAAAACCACGCCGCCGACAAGCAGCGTGCCGAGCACAAGCGCGTTCACCACCTGCTGGCCCTTGAAAAGGAAGGGCTTGCCGTTTATCTTTTCGGCGAGCTTGGCGTAGGCGATCATCGAGCCGGAGAAGGTCACGCCGCCGATGAGCACGGCCAGGTAAGTGGCGATGAGGGGAATCGTGTCAAAGTGGCCGCCGTCGTGGACGATGCCCTTGTAGTACTCGGCGCAGCCCACCAGCATGCTGGCCAGGCCGCCCGTGCCGTTGAACACCGCCACAAACTCGGGCATGGAGGTCATGGGCACCTTGAGGGCCGACACCGTGCCGATGGCGCCGCCGATGACCAGGCCCGCCGCGATGACGCCCCAGCTGAAGCCGCCGCCCTGGATCACAAACAGTGTGGCCACGATGGCCACGCCCATGCCCACCGCGGAAAGCTGGTTGCCGCGCGCGGCGGTGGCCTGTTTGCTCATCATCTTCAGGCCGAAGATGAACATGATGGACGAGGCTATGTAGGCAAGCTGGATGATTGTCTCTTTCATTTCTGGTTTTCCTTCCCCTTGAACATGCGCAGCATGCGGTTGGTCACCACATAGCCGCCCCACACGTTGATTGCGCCGCCCACCATCGCCACAAAGCCGATAAACGCCAGGACCTTGTCGTCCGAGCCCATGCCGGCGGCGATGATGGCGCCCACGATGCTGATCCCCGAAATCGCGTTGGACCCGGACATCAGCGGCGTGTGCAGCTGGGAGGGCACCTTGTTGATCAGTTCAACCCCGAGGAAAATCGCCAGGGTGAAGGTGAAAAGAAGCAGCATTGCGCTCATCTGGACTCCCTCGCTTTCTTGATCATGTCGCTGCGCAGCTCGCCGTTCCGGATGATCAGGCAGCCGGACATGATTTCATCGTTCAGGTTCAGTTTTATCGCCTTGGCCTCGCCGTCCCAGAAGTGCTCGATCAGGTTGCCCACGTTCGCCGAGTACATCTGGCTCGCGTGCGCCGGCACGCGCCCCGGGAAATTCTCCGCGCCGATGACGGTCACGCCGTTGATGTCCACCTCCATGCCGGGCTTTGAACCCTCCACGTTTCCGCCCGTCTCCGCCGCCAGGTCCACCACCACGCCGCCGGGGCGCATGGACTCCACCATCGCGCGCGTCACAATCACCGGCGCCCTGCGGCCGAACACCTGCGCCGTGGTGATCACCACGTCGGACTGGGATATCACCTTCGCCATGGCCTGCTTCTGAAGCTCCTTCTGCTCCTCCGTCAGCTCCACCGCGTAGCCGTCCTTCGTCTGGCCCGTCTCGCCCAGGTCAATTTTCACAAACTTCGCGCCCAGCGACTGCACCTGCTCCTCCACCACCGGACGCGTGTCGAAGGCCTCCACCCGCGCCCCGAGGCGCTTCGCCGTCGCAATCGCCTGGAGCCCCGCCACGCCCACGCCGATGATGAACACCCGCGCCGGCTTCAGCGTGCCCGCGGGGGTCATCATCATGGGAAGCACCTGGCTCAGGCGGTTCGCCGCCACCATCACCGCGATGTAGCCCGCCAGGTTCGCCTGCGAGCTGAGCGCGTCCATCTTCTGCGCCAGCGTGGTGCGCGGAATCATCTCCATGCAGATCGCGTCCACCTTGCGCGCCAGCAGCGCGTCCACCAGCGCGTGGTCGGTGAAGGGCTCGAGATAGCTGATCAGCAGCGCCCCGGCCTTCATCGCGCCGACAAAGGCGGGGTCCGGCTTGCGCAGCCGGATGACCGCGTCCGCCGCGGCCAGCGCCGCGGCGCCGTCGCGGGCCACCGTCGCGCCCGCCTTTTCATAAGCCTCGTCCGAATGGCCGCACGAAAGGCCCACCCCGCTCTCCACCACGATTTCCGCGCCTTTTTTGACCAGGCGGCTTACCGTGTCGGGGATGACCGCCACGCGACGCTCGCCCGGACAGGTCTCCTTGGGAACGTAAATAACCATGGCTATACCCTTGTTTTTTGATTAAATGGACACAAACTCATGAACAAAACAGGACAAGTATAATTCCAACAACCCCAACAATCAACCTGACCAACCCCGGCAACGGGCCATTTCCTACTATTTTGTAGCATTTTTTTGGTTTGGCTTCGCAAAATCCTACTTTTAGGAAACCCAACATATGGATCATGGCAGTTTTTCGGACTTTTCGTCAGTCCTATATATTGTGGTTTTTTACGACTTTGAAAATTTTATCGCAAAATATTGTATTAACTTGTGGTTTGGGTATTGACAATCCACTATATGTTGTGTTAAAATACTGTCGGTGTTTGAGACACGTTGCGTGACAGCCCAACGCAATAGGCCGCCTCCAATCAGCCCAAGGGAGCGGCCAAGACTCAAAAACCTAGGTTTCCTGGACTTACAGGGGACCGGTTTCAAACACACCCCGCAATAAGAGGGCGGCAGAACAGCCCAAACTGCCGCCCTCCCGCATTTTTAACGGCTGTTTTCCGGCAACAGGCTCACGCGCCCGGTTTTTCAAGCAGCGCGGCAAATTCCTCATGGCCCGATTCGCGGGCGGTGGCCGCCGCCGCAACGCCAAGGGCGTTGGGGGTGTCCGCCGCAAGTCCCGCCGCCATCAGTTGTTTCGCCACCTCCGCATGCCCCCCCAGTGCCGCCGCATGCAGCGGGGTGAGCCCCTGGAAGGAGTCGTCCTGGATGCCGGGCTGCGCGCCGTGGGCCAGCAGCAGTTCCACCAGCGCGGTCCTGCCCGCCCGCGCGGCGCGCCACAGCGGCGTTCTGCCGCCGGTCTTGCTGTTGACGAACAGGGGGTAGACGCGCGTCAGGGACGCCAAAAATTCGGTGTCGCTCCGCTCCACCGCCGCGGCGTACTCGTCAATGATCACCGCCCGGAGGAAATTGACCGTGTTTTCCCTGCCCTGCCGCTGGGACACCTGGAGGGGGGTGAGCCCGACGGCCAGTCTGTCGCCCGCCAGCCGCTCCTCCGCCAGGTTCAGCGGGGTCTTGCCCTCCCCGTTCAGGGCGAGATAGTCCGCGCCCCTGCCCAGCAGCAGTTTCACCATGCGCTGCTGGCCGCTTTCGGCGGCGTAGTGGACGGGCAGGCTCTTCCGGCTGTCCGGCGTGTTGACGTTCACGCCCCGGAGGATGAAAAGCTGCGCGGGGCCCCAGTGCCCCCGCGAGGCGGCCATGTGCAGCGGCAGCCGCCCCAGGTTGTCCACGGCCTGGATGTTGGCGCCGTGCTCCACAAGCGACTTCACGACCATGATGTTGCCCCGTTCCGAGGCGAGATGGAGGGGGGAAACGCCCTCGTTGTCCGGCGCGTTGATTTCGAGCCCCTGGGAAATGAGCAGCATGAGGGTTTCCGGCGTGCCCTGGGACGCGGCCGCATGGGCCAGCGAACGCCCCTGGACGTCGCGCGACTCCACGGGAACGCCCAGCCCGATGAGCCACTGGGCCGCGTCCGGCTTTTCGCTCCTCACCGCCTCATACAGCGGGGAGCGGCCCGCCTTGTCCGTCACCACGGCGCGCGCGCCGGAGGTGACCAGCAACTGCGCGGTGGGCAGATCGTCCGCGCGCAGGGCGAAGTACAGGGGGGTGGCCCCCTCGTTGTTGGGCAGGTCCGGGTTGGCCCTGCTCTCCAGCAGAAACTTCACGGACTCGGGGCGCGGCTCCAGCGCGGCGGCGTGGAGCGGCGTGTTCCCCGCGTCGTCCGCGCCGTCCACGGGGCTTCCCTTTTGGATCAGGAACCGGGCCAGTTCCAGCGCGCCCGCCCTGACCGCCACATGGAGCGCGGTGGCCCCGCTCTTGTCCTTCTGGCCGGGCTGCGCCCCGCGCTCCACCAGGAAGGCTGCCATGGCCGCCTGCGACTTCTCCACCGCCACATACAGGGGGGACCGGCGCTCCACGTCCCGCGACTCGATGTCCGCGCCGTTGTCCAGCAGCAGCGCCGCCGCGTCGGCCAGCCCCCTTCGCGCCGCGATGTGCAGCGGGGTGGATCCGTCCTCGTTCTTGATGTTCAGCGCCGCGCCCTTGGAAACCAGGTGGCGGATCATGTCCATGCCGCCCGCCTCCACGGCGATGTGCAGGGGCGTGTAGCCGAGGTTGTTGGCGATGTTGACGGACGCCCCCTGCGCGATGAGCCAGTCCACCATCTCCAAGTCCCCCCGGCGGACCGTCTCGTTCATGATGGTCTCGCCCATGGGGGACTCCGCCCGGGCGTTCACGTCTATCCCCTTGGCGAAGAGAAAGAGCGCAAGATCCCTGAAGCCCTGCTGGACGGCGATGCGGACGGGGGTGTTCCCGTCTATGTACCCGTTGTTGAATTCCACCCCCTGGTTGATCAGGAACGCCACCGCCTCCATCTGGTTCATGAAGGCCGCCATGTGGATGGGCGTGCGGCCCACCTCGTCCTCCTCGGAGAGCAGCTTCGGGTTCAGCCGGGCGTATTCCTCCAGCGCCTCGATGTCCCCGGAAAAGGCGGCCGCCTTCGCGTCGGGCGGCATGCCGAAGGCGCGGAAAAGGCGGGAGATGTTCCAGTATTTCCGCGCCTGCGCGATCATCGGCGCGGTTTCGGTGCGGTCGGGATGGAAGCTCTGCTCAAGGGGCGCGCCCATGAGAAGCAGCGCCTTCACGGAGGCCGCGCTGCCCGCCTCGCAGGCCTCGTGGAGCGGGGAGTAGAACCGGTCGTTCGGCAGGTTCATTTCCGCGCCCATCTGGCGCAGCATGCGCAGGGTGTAGACATCGCCCGCCCGGGCCGCCAGATGGACCGCCGTGTTGCCAAACGCGTCGCGCCGGTTGATGTCAAAGTCCTTGCCCGCCAGGAGGCTCATGACATGGGGCATCCCTTCCGCGGCGGAAAAAAGCCATGCGTCCCGCCCCTCCCCGTCCTTTTCGCCCGTGTCCGCGCCGCCGGTCTTCAGGCGCGCCGCGGCGTAGAGGTCGCGCGCCCTGACCGCCTGCAGCAGTGATCCGTGGACAAGCCCCAGCCCCGGCGGCGCGGGAACGGCGCCGTCCTGGGCGGACACAATCCCCCCGCCGGAAAGGGGGGCCAGGGCGGCAAGCAGAAACAGCGCCGCGAGCGCGGCGGCAAACGCCGTCCCGCCCGCCGCGCGCACGGTCTTCCTTGTGCGGTGGCTCATCGCGTGAATGCTCCGTCTGTCAGTTTTCCGGCGTCCACAGGTAGGTGGCGACGGACTGCGCGGGCAGTTCGGCGCGCAGCATGGATTCGCCGCGGACCACCGCGAAGGAGGCCTCCGCGCGGCCCGCGTTGGCCGCCACCAGCACCATCCGCCCGTCGGGGTTCTTGAAGGCCGCGGCGGCGAGGGTCTTCCCCTCGAAGGGGGTGCTCTCCACCTGGACCGCGCCGCGCCGGATGAATTTCATGAACTGCCCCTGCATGTAATAGTCGAAGTTGTACCTGACCGACCCGTCGTCGAGCAGTTCAACGGCGGTGGGGCTCGCGGTGTGGGGGCCGCGGTTGGGCTTCTGGTGCTCGTCGAGCATGATCACCCAGCCGCTGTACGTCCGCGACCAGTTGCGCAGGATGTTGGCCAGCTTCACCGCGCCGCCCGCGCGGAACACCGATCCCTCGGTGAAATAGATGTGCTTGCCGGGGAATTCGTTCCTGAAGGTGGTCTGCGCGTCCACCCGGCCCTCGTAAAGGTGGAAGCCGGTGCCGTCCACATACTGCGCCGCCTGCGGATCGGCCATGACGGCGCGCGGGAAGGCGAGATTGTTCCAGTTGTGATCCCAGCACCAGACCAGCGTCTTCACGTTGTTGTCGCGGAACAGGGGGCCGAGATGATCCCGGATGAAGTCGCGCTGCTCCTCGCCGTTCCAGAGGGTGGTGGGATAGTCAGGGTGCGACATGTTCGGCTCGTTTTGCACGGTGATCGCGTAAATCGGGACGCCCTCGGCCTCGTAGGCGCGGATGAACTTGAGCAGGTAATTCGCCCACGCGCCGTAAAATTCCGGTTTGAGCTTGCCCGTGCCCAGCTTGCCGCTGGTTTTCATCCAGGCGGGCGGGCTCCAGGGCGATGCGAAGATGAGCAGGTCGGGATTCTTGGCAAGGGCCGTCTTGATCACGGGGAGCACATAGGCCTTGTCCTTCTCAATGGAGAAGTTGGCCAGTTCGGGATCGGTCTGCCCCTCGGGCAGGTCGTTGTAGGTGTAGTAGGGCTCCCCGGTGAAGTCCGAGGTGCCGATGCACACGCGCATCAGGTTCATGCCGATGCCCTTGTCCGGGCTGACCAGTTTTTCTATGACCTCCTCCCGCTGGTCGGGGGGCAGCTTGGTGAGGTTCTCGCAGGTGGAATGCTCCAGCGACGCGCCCAGGCCGACAATGGACTGGAGGGTCTTGTCCGTGCTCAGGGTGATCACCGGGTCTTTGGTCTTTTTCACCTTCCCGAATTCCAGATCCTTTTCCCGGGTCAGGCTTTTCGCCCCGTCCTGGGTGGACATCCACACCTCCACCTTTTCTCCGGCCCACGCGGTGGAGACGGCGGCAAGCGCCAGCAGTGTCAGACAAACAGACCTCATCTAATTTCCTTTCTCATGGACAACGAAGTGGCATTTTAAACGGTTTACCGGCCTTCTTCCAGTCCGGAGCCGGTTCAGCCGCCCGCCAGCGCCTTTTTGACGGCCCGGCGGATGCGCCATTCTGTGCCGAATCCATAGCCCGCCTGAACCATGGAAACCAGCCCCTGCCGGTTTATGACCACAATCTGGGGAATGCCGGTGACGCCGTAGCGGTTGCCGGCGACACCGTCGGGATCGAGCAGCACCGGCGCGTCCACCCCCTCCTTTTCGAGAAAGGCGCGGACGGCCTCCGCCGAATCCCCCTGGTTGACGGCGTAAACCACCAGCCCCTGCGGGGCGAATTCCCGGTGGAGTTCCGCGAGCGCGGGCATGGACCGGCGGCAGGGCGGGCACCACACGGCCCAAAAGTCGAGGAGGACCGCATCCTTTCCCAAATGGGCGGCCATGTCGGTTTCCACGCCGTCAAGCGAAACGAGTTTGAAGGTCTTTGCGGGCATGCCCTCCAGCGGGTGGGGCAGCCGCAGCAGGCCGCCGAAATAGAGGCCAACCACCAAGGCGCCCAGCAGGACGATGACCGCCTGCCTCAGCCGGTCCCTGAAGAAACCCCTCCCCGCCGGGGCGGGCGCGGGGGGTGTCGCCTGGCCCTGTTCTTCCATGTCAGCGGTCATCCCTTTCCAGGTTGAGCCAGGCCTGTTCGGCCGGGCTGAGTTTCACTTCGACAACCTCCGCAAGGGCGCGGAATTCGTCCGGGGTGTACGCCGCCACGAGGGGAAAGGCGTTCATCGGCCGGCCCAGCACATAAGCCAGGGCGATCTGCGCGGTGGAAAGGCCCTTTTCCCGGCCCAGTTCGGCGGCGCGCTCCAGCCGGGTGAAGTTTTCACCGCTGCCGTAGCAGTACATATAGAGCATGTCGGCGTGGTCCGCGCGGTTCTGCCGTGTGAGCCGCCCGCTGAACCATCCCCCCGCCAGGCTGGACCAGCAGAAGAGGGGCATCGCCGTTTCCTCATACCAGCCGCGCTCGGCGGCCCGGGGTCCGGTGATGCTGATGCAGTCGTCCCAGGGGGCCTGGACCTGCTCGGCGAGGCTGAAATGGGGGCTCGACGCGGCGAAGGGGATTAACCCGCGGGCGGCGGCGTAAGCGTTGGCCTCCGCGATGCGCTCCGCGCGCCAGTTCGATCCGCCGAAGGCGCGGATGCGCCCCGCCGCCCGGTGCTCGTTCAGCGTTTCCACAATCGGCCCCACCGGCACGGAGGGATCGTCGCGGTGGAGCAGGTACAGGTCGATGTAGCCGGTTTTCAGCCTTGCCAGCGAGTCGTGGATGTCCGCGGTGATGTCCCAAGGGGTGACCCGCCTGCGGTCCGCGTTGTGGTGGGCGCCCTTGTCGAGGATGACCACCTTTTCGCGGACGCCCCGCGCGTTAACCCACCGGCCCAGCACGCGCTCCGAATCGCCGTTGCCGTAGATGTGGGCCGTGTCGAAGGTGTTGCACCCCGCCGCGAACACCGCGTCGAGAAGGGCGAAGTTTTCCGCCTCCGTTTCGGGGGACAGCATGATCGCGCCCTGCACCAGCCGCGACACCGGCTTGTCCAGGCCGGGCACCGTTCCGTAAACCATGGTCGTCTCCTTCCCTCCGCGCGGCGGCGGCCGTTATTCCATCGGGTATTTCAGGCCCCACTGGGCGCGCATCCGGTCCATGGTTTCCATGACGGACAGGGTTTCCGCCCAGGGCATGACGGCGCTTTCCGTCCTTCCGGCGCGGATGCAGTCCATCACCTCGCGGGCCTGGCAGTTGTAGCCGTTGCCCTCAAAGGGCAGGGCGTGCTCCTCAGGAGCCCCGTCCCCCGCGGTGAGCACCGCCCGCGTGCCGCACCAGAAGGGGCCGGGCAGATGAATGGCCCCCTCCGTGCCGGTGATTCTTGCCTCCTGCGGGGTGTTCGCGCGCACCGCGCTGGACACGAGCGCCAGCCCGCCGCAGGGATACCCCAGCACCGCCCCGTTGAGCCCGTCCACGCCCGAGGGGCATTTCTGGTCCAGCCCCGCAATGCGGTCGGGCGCCTCGCCGAAGACCATGGCGGCGAAGGACACGGCGTACACGCCCACGTCGAGCAGGGCGCCGCCGCCGAATTCGGGGTCGAAAAGCCTGCTCAGGGGATCAAAATCCGCCTGGAACCCGAAATCGGCGGAAACCATCAGCGGCACGCCGATGCGCCCTTCCCGGAGCCATTCCCGCACCCGGACCAGGACGGGGAGGAAACGGGTCCACATGGCCTCCATGAGAAAGAGGTTCTTCGCCCGCGCCACGGCCACCATCTCCTCCGCCTCGCGCCGGTTGATGGCGAAAGGCTTCTCGCAGAGCACCGCCTTGCCGCCCTCCAGCGCGAGCAGGGTGTTGGCCCGGTGGCACGAATGGGGCGAGGCGACGTAAACCACGTCCACCTCCGGGTCGGCGGCGAGGGATTCGTAGTCGCCGTGGCGGCGGGGGATGCCGTATTCGTCGGCGAAGGCGTCCGCGCCCCCCCGGCTGCGCGATCCCACCGCGGCCACCTCCGCGTCGGGCAGGACCCTCAGCCCCTCCACCATCTTGTGCGCGATGGACCCGGTGCCCATGATGCCCCAGCGGATTTTTCCGGCCATGTCGTTTCTCCCGGACGGCGCGCCGTCCACGGTTTGCCCTTTGCCAGCCCGCCCTCTTCCGGAACGGGCGGGGAAAACATTACCCTGCCGCGCCGCCCGGCGCAAGTGTCCGGCGCGGCGGCCTCAGCCGCGCCCCCAGGGCGGCGTCTCCCGCAGCCAGCGCGGCAGCCGCGCCGAGGCCCTTTCCATCACCGCCACCACGCCGGTGTGGGTGAGCTTTTCCGGCGCGCCGCAGAGGTTGGCCACGCAGGCCACCGCCGCGCTTTCCACGCCCAGGCGCGCGCAGGCGGCAAGCTCGGCGGGCAGGCTCATGCCCACCACCAGCGCGCCCGACCGGCGCAGCGCGGCGATTTCGGCGCGGGTTTCATAGTTGGGCCCCGCCATCCAGGCGTAGGCCCCCTCATGGTCGCAGCCGTCCGGCACCAGCGCGGGACGCAGCAGCGGCGGGAACCCGTGGCGCAGGGAGGGCCAGGGCCACACCTCGCGCACCGCCACCAGCTCGCCGGGCCGCAGCCCCGCCCCCAGCCCGCCCGCGGCGGTGAGGAAGAGAATCCGGCGCACCCCCCACCCGCGCAGCGCCTCCACCGCGCGGGCCACCGTCTCCGGCCCGTGGCCCTCGTAGAGGTGGACCCGGCCCGACTGGACAACCAGCGGCCTGCCCGCGCAGTCGCCGAAAAGGAAGCGGCCCGCGTGGCCCGGCACGCCCGGCGGGGCCAGGCCGGGCACTTCGGAAAAGGGGACTTCGGCGCGCACATGATCCAGCAGGCCCGCGGGGTCCATGCCCGATCCGGTCACCACGGCGGTGTCCGCGCCTATCCCCGCCATGGGTTGGGGAGAAGAAGCTGACGGTACAGCTGCATGGCGTACTCGTCGGTCATGCCCGCCACAAAGTCGGCGGTGCGGCGCGCCGGGGAGTCCGCCGGCTCATGGTCCGCGGGCCCCTCCGCGGGGTGGGCCAGCAGGTGGTCGAAAAGCTCCGCGAGCATGCGCTCCGCCTTCTTGATTTCCGTGTCAATCGCCGCGCAGGGGTATATGTGCGCGTACATGTGGCCCCGCAGCGCCACCATCGCCTCCCGGATTTCGGGAACCACCCCGATGACCCCGTCCCGGCTGCCCTCAATCACGCCGACGACCATCCGGTCTATCCGGTCCGAGGTGCTGCGCCCGAGCACGGCCACCGCGTCGGCGGGCAGGTCCTCCAGCCGGAGCACCCCCGCGCGGAGCGCGTCGTCTATGTCATGGCTGATGTAGCCGATGGCGTCCGCGAGGCTCACCACCAGCCCCTCCGGCGTGGACGGCGCGGGCGCGGGCTCGTTGAACAGGATCGCCTTGCCCCGCGAATGGTTCAGGATGCCGTCGCGCACCTCGGCCGTCAGGTTCAGGCCCGGCCCCGCCTGGCGGCGCTCCAGCAGGTCCACCACCCGCAGGCTCTGCTCGTAATGGCGGAAGCCCCCCTCCAGCGCCCGGTCCAGCACCCGCTCCCCCGCGTGGCCGAAGGGCGTGTGGCCCAAATCATGGCCCAGCGAAATCGCCTCCGCCAGGTCCTCGTTCAAAAACAGCGCCCGCGCGATGGTCCGCGCAATCTGCGACACCTCCAGCGTGTGCGTCAGCCGCGTGCGGTAATGGTCGCCCTCCGGCGAAAGGAACACCTGCGTCTTCCGCTTCAGGCGGCGGAAGGCCTTGGTGTGCAGGATGCGGTCCCGGTCGCGCTGGAACGCCGTGCGGCAGGGATCCTCCGCCTCCGGCTCGGCCCGGCCCGCGCTGTTCCGCGCCAGCGTCGCCGCGGGGTGCAGCGTCGCCGCCTCGCGCTCCTCCAAAAGCTCCCGGATGCCCCCCGTCACTTCCGCCCACCCCTGCGCGGTTTCACCACAAAGGGCGCAAGCTGGCCCGCAAAGGCCGCGTCCACCTCCACCTCCAGCAGGATGTCGTTGCCGTCATAGTCCCGGCTGATGGTGCGCCCGTGCTCGTGGATGCGCGCCGCCAGCCCCGCCCGCTCCTGGGGCACCCGCAGCCGCAGATGCGTCCGCAGCCCCGAAAGATGCCCCTCCACCGCCCCCAGCAGCCCCTCCAGGCCCGCCCCCGTCCGCGCCGACACCGCCACCGACGGCTCCCGGTCCGAGCACAGCGCCGCCGCATGCTCCCGCGAAACCAGGTCCGTCTTGTTGAACACCTTGATGATCGGCACCGCCGCCGCGCCAATCTCCTCCAGCACCCGCCGCACCGTCTGGATGTGCTCCTCCATCGCCGGGTGCGACGCGTCCGCCACAAGCAGCAGCAAATCCGCCTCCTTCACCTCCTCCAGCGTCGCCCGGAACGCCGCCACCAGCGTGTGCGGCAGCCGCCGCACAAAACCCACCGTGTCCGCCAGCAGCACCTCGCCGCCCCCCGGCAGAGCGCAGCGGCGCACCAGCGGGTCCAGCGTCGCAAACAGCTTGTCCTCCGCAAAGGCCCCCGCCCCCGTCAGCGCGTTCAGCAGCGACGACTTCCCCGCGTTTGTGTAGCCCACCAGCGCCGCCGTCGCCGTGCCCCCCCCGCCCCGCCGCTTCCGCTGCACCCGCCGGTCCCCGCGCACCTCCTCAAGGTCCGACTTCAGCCGCGCAATCCGGTCGCGGATCACCCGCCGGTCCACCTCCAGCTTCTGCTCCCCCGGCCCGCGCACCCCGATGCCCCCCTGCTGACGCATCACCGAACCCCGCCCCGCCAGCCGCGGCAGCAGATACTGCAACTGCGCCAGCTCCACCTGCTGCCGCCCCTCCCGCGTCTGCGCCCGCTGCGCGAAAATGTCCAAAATAAGCTGCGTCCGGTCCACCACCTTCACCTCAAGCTCCTTCTCGAGCTTGCTCCCCTGCGCCGGCGTCAGATCCGAATCAACAATGACAACCTCAATCTCCTTCTCCGCAATCACCCCCTTCATCTCCTCAATCTTCCCCGCCCCCACCAGCATCGACGGGTTCGGACGGTCACGCCGCTGCACCAGCGTCACCACACACTCCGCCCCCGCCGTCCACGCCAGCTCGCGCAGCTCCTCCAGCGACTCCTCCACCGCGAAATCACTGTCCCCCGGCAGCGCCACCCGCACCAGCATCGCCCTCTCCACCACCGGCGGCCGCGGTATGTTAATCAACTGCTGTTCCGTCATAACCTGTCGATAATCCCTCTTCGTTCACCGCAAAGTATACCACAGCCCCAATCCGCCACCGCGCCGCCCTCCCCCCCAAAAAAAAATCGCGCGGGGCGCGACCTGCCGTGGTTCGGCACGCCACAGACGGGACCGGCGGTTTCAATCCACGCGCCCCGCGCGGGGCGCGACTAACGCCGATTGTATTCGGCTTTAAGCCAGACACGGTTTCAATCCACGCGCCCCGCGCGGGGCGCGACTAAAGTACAAGGCCTACACGTTGAAAGTGTTGCAGTTTCAATCCACGCGCCCCGCGCGGGGCGCGACCAACCGGGTCCGCGCTCTGCGCTTTTTCCTGCAACGGTTTCAATCCACGCGCCCCGCGCGGGGCGCGACGGAGACACACATGGACATCCTGCAAATCATGCGCGTTTCAATCCACGCGCCCCGCGCGGGGCGCGACGTTATGGCAAGCATCACGCGCGGATACCAGTCGACGTTTCAATCCACGCGCCCCGCGCGGGGCGCGACAGCATTAACCGCGGCATTTTTGGACGGATAAGAGTTTCAATCCACGCGCCCCGCGCGGGGCGCGACTTCGCACAGGTCGTTGACGTTCTTCTGTCCAACCTGTTTCAATCCACGCGCCCCGCGCGGGGCGCGACACCTACGAGGCGGCAGGCCCGCGCGATGCTTTGCGTTTCAATCCACGCGCCCCGCGCGGGGCGCGACAGTCAGCCTCGGCGGGGAGGTGTTCGAGTACCGCGTTTCAATCCACGCGCCCCGCGCGGGGCGCGACTTAGTTCGGAAGGCATGGATTAACTCGCCGCCTGTTTCAATCCACGCGCCCCGCGCGGGGCGCGACGCCGTCTACATCGAGGGCGCGTTGTCATCCTACAGTTTCAATCCACGCGCCCCGCGCGGGGCGCGACAAGTACCGCCCAGACCGTGGTAGCGTTCCTGTCCCAGTTTCAATCCACGCGCCCCGCGCGGGGCGCGACCTTGGCGAACCGTCCGAGTTCCGTATCCACCCAGTTTCAATCCACGCGCCCCGCGCGGGGCGCGACGCTGTCCATGCTGAATAGCCTGGTGACGGCGCGGTTTCAATCCACGCGCCCCGCGCGGGGCGCGACCCTCTCTAGGTATTATAGCACAGTTAGAGCGGCGTTTCAATCCACGCGCCCCGCGCGGGGCGCGACCTGTCAAAGGTCAGATTCCGCTCTAGCGCGGCCTGTTTCAATCCACGCGCCCCGCGCGGGGCGCGACCTGATGGCGGAATGGGGCATCCAAAAGAACGTCATGGTTTCGATCCAGAGGCCCAGCGCGTGGCGCGAGGGCCCGACCCACCGCTGCGAGCGTGAAGTGACTCGGCCTCAGTCGTTGGTTATATCCGCCGCGGGGCCGCGCGGGGCGCGACGGCCCGTGCGGCACGGGCTGCCGAAAAGGCCAACAAGTTTCAATCCCCGCGCCCCGCGCGGGGCGCGACTGCCTTTCTGTATCACTATTATAACACACTCACACTGTTTCAATCCACGCGCCCCGCGCGGGGCGCGACACCAACCCGCAGACAAGCCCGCGCGATGCTTTGCGTTTCAATCCACGCGCCCCGCGCGGGGCGCGACTTGGGCAGAAAAAACAGGGCGCATCGAGCAAGCGGTTTCAATCCACGCGCCCCGCGCGGGGCGCGACACGAGGCAGTCTATGCGCTGTCCAGCACGGTGGCGGTTTCAATCCACGCGCCCCGCGCGGGG